>JAESGM010000023.1_pt1 | contig 561070 bp, 535 predicted proteins | sample 9269721 | NCBI WGS metagenome assembly JAESGM01 (sample SAMN15720920, study PRJNA650825) | algae metagenome | isolation source: Komarekiella atlantica HA4396-MV6 and co-occurring heterotrophs from... | place: USA: Theobald House, Kauai, HI | collected 2009-07-29 | reverse complement strand
GCAACGTCATCGAGCGGATGTTCTGCCGTCTCAAGGACTTCCGCCGCATCGCAACCCGATACGACAAGCGCGCAGATATCTTCCTGTCCGCAATCCTTCTCGCCGCAGCAATCACCTGGTGGGTCAACTGAGTCCGGACCCTAGTCCAGCTCTGAGAGGCGGCGAATCACCCGGGCAGGATTCCCCGCTGCCACGCACCGCGGAGGGATATCCTTGGTAACGATGCTGCCTGCACCGATTACAGCGCGGCTGCCAATGCGAACGCCGGGAAGGATGACCACTTTCGAGCCGATCCAGACGTCGTCCTCGATGACAACCGGTTCTGACGCTGGCAATTCCGAATGCCGGACGACATCGTGCTGGTCGTTGTCCATCACGAATAAATAATGCCCGAGATGGCAGTAGGAGCCAACCTTCACAGAGGCTCGCGCTGCAATGGATGAGCCGTAGTTGATAAAGGTATTGTTTCCGATCTCTATTCGCCCCGACTCGTAGGTAACGAGCTCAATGGGCACGACCGTCCCGTTAAGGCCGACGCCTTCGCCGAGCACCACTTCACCGCTACCAGACAGATGGATGCGGCCTCGCAGCCGCACCGACAGGGGGGCTCTTACCCTGCCCAGGAAACGCAACTGAGCGTTCAGAATGTGACAAAAATCTACGATCCTGCTGACGAGTGACGCCATCCGGCCGGTTGCCCCCAACTTCGGCTGCATCGAACTCACAGCCACATCAGCATTCACCGCTTCTCCATCCGACGCCATGCGACCTGGTGTCAAGAAGGCCGAGCCGCTTGCGGACAGTGTAGTCCGAGCGTTTTCGTTCGGCGTTCCGCACGACGGGAATAAGCGAATGCCCACCCAATTTGAGTTATGCGTGCTTGAAACAGGCTGCCGCACAGGACTCGTTGCAAAAGTCAGGCCATCCGGCATTCCAGCGCGAGACCGGAAGCGCGCTGGAATTCTGCCAATCCTGAGGGATCACGCTCTCCTCTGCTCGGTGTAATAATTCTGGAACCCGTCGCCCTTGTAGTGCTCGATGCTCTTGAGCGCAGAGGGGTCTACCTTGTTCAGAACCACGGACACGACACGATCCAGCAGTCCGGAGGCGTCGGACAGACATTCCCGGACCAGGCGTTGACTCGTTTTCCCCCACTCGACGACGAAGATGAAACCATTGCAGTGCCGCGCGATCATCTTGTAGTCGACGACCGCAGCCATCGGAGGTGCCTCGATGATCACCAGGTCATAGTTCTGGCGTGCAACCTCGATCAACTGCTCCATCTCGGGCGTACCAAGCAACTCCGCCGCGTTGGTCGTCCGCTCGGAAGCGGGGCAGGGGAGAGCGTCCAGCTTCACGCGCTCCTTCCTGACGACGAATTTACCGAGGGCGCTTGGCTCCTCCAGGGCTTCCTTGAGTCCTACGCGTGCTTCGGGAGCGACATTGTTCGTCAGCGAATGGCGATGGAGGTCGGCATCGATGACAAGCACACGTGTTTTGGAATGCTGGGCGAAATGCGCCGCGAGATTGATTGCGACGGTTGTCTTGCCTTCCCCCGGAGTTGACGAGACGACGCAAAAGACCTTCGAGCCGGACTCTCGCTGGGCGATATTGATCGTGGCCCAGATGCTGCGCAGGGTTTGGGAAAATCTCGAATAGGGCCAGTTGACCACGTATTCGCCGGTCTTCAAGGCCGCCAGTTCGTCGGCACCCGTGAGCTTCGGGAGGACGGCGCAAGGCAGCCCCGTCGCCTGGGTCACCTGCTGGGACGTTCTGAAAACGCCAAACGGAAAACTCCTGGCGAATACCAGTGCGCCTCCCAAGAGCAGCCCGACAACCGACCCACCGGCAAGGATCAACCATCGCTTCTTCGAAGTTTCGGTCTGCGAGGGGGGGCTTGCGCGCATCAGAACGCGAACATCCGGCATGATCGCGGGCTGTGCTTCAACCCGGCTCATCTGCGTGGACTGCTGCAGCGCCTGATTGTACAGGTTCCGCAGCGTTTCCGCCGCGCTCTCCAGTTCGCGCATCCGCGCCTTCGCATCGCTGTTGGCGCCCTCTTCGCTCATCGCCCGCGTCATGGCGGCAGAAAGCTCGTCATATTGTGCACGCGCAAGTTCGTAATTCTTACCGAATGATCCCGCGATGCGCTTTTGCTCGGCGGCAATCGCCTCTCGCACCTCCTCCATCCGGTTGCGGACCTTGACCGCGGCCAGATGGCCCTTTCCGACGCGACTTTCGATTTCGTTCGCGCGGACGGAAAGATCCAGCAGCTCCGAGCGCAACCTCGAGATGAGCGCGTTGTCCGGCGCGAAGATGGCGCTGGCATCCGGATCAGTGGCGATGCGCTCCATGCGAGCCTTTGCTTCAGCCATCGCGATGCGGGCATTCGTCATATGGGTCTGCAGGGTGGCGAATTGTTCGCCCGAGAGGGTGGTCGTGCCGTTGCCGACGAGATTGTTGGCCATCCTGTATTCGAGGACCGCACGTTCCGCATCCTTGGCCTGCTGCTTCAGCTCTTCAACGCGTTCCTGCACAACCTTGCCTGCGACGTTCGTCGATTTCATTTTGCTAGCAAGGCTCTCGTTTATGTAGGTGTCGACAACCGCGTTGACGATCGCTGCCGCCTTTGCCGGGTCGCTCGAAGAATAAGCCACCGATATTACGCTTGCGACGTCCTCTCGGTTTACTGTTAGGCTACGCGTGACGTTGCCCAGGGCGATCTTCTCCGGATCCGTCGGCTGACTCTCAGCGGTTTCTTTCGGATAGCCCGCGGCCTCGGCAATGCTTCGAAGCAGACCACGCATGCGCGATCCCAGGGTTTGTCTCTCCTTCCCGCCCACGAAATCAGGATCGCTCGCCAGCGACAGGGACCTGATGGCCTGCAGCAAGATGTTCTCGGACGAAATGACGTAGGTCTGGCCCAGCGTGTCATAGTCGTCGATAATCGGCTCGTTGGAGACTTTGTTCGACTGCATGTACCGCGGCAAGGTTCTTTCGAACACGATGCGGGCACTCGCTTTGTAGACCGGCGGCATGGTCGAGATCACGGCGAACGCGCAAGCGAGCCCGAATATTGCGCCGGCGACGATCACTAGCCAGCCCCGACGGGCAATCCCTAAAAGATCTGAAACTTCAGGCTGCACCGGGCCGATCGCGGGGTGAACGGCGCCTTCCGTTAATTGGTTGTAATCTATGGAGGCCATGGAACTCACTTAACATTTTGCTTTTATGACTAAACGCTCCCCTGCGTCGTGAGCAATTTAGCATCTCGGCCTGGGTTTGGTAGCCCGCGCATCCCAATTTGACGCCGGAGTGCAATGAAGTTCAGGTTAACTATGAACGCCCCTAAAGTCTGTTGTTCTAAGGGATGAGGGGCCTGCCGCGACTTCGTTAACCCAGGATTGCAAGTCGGTCCGCCCGTGCTGCTGCTGGCTCGCCAGGGGGTAGCGCATCAGTGTCCAAACCGTTATCTTTACGCGGCGCCCGCTGTGCGCTTTGCACTGAACTACGGAATATACTGAACTACTGGATATTTTGTCGCGATCCGAGAAATTGGAATGGAATAGGGGGCCGTCGATGACGCCGCTCAGCAATCAGATGCAGGATTTTAGTTCGACCTTCGCGCGTGAAGGTTACGTGACGCTGCCGAACGTGGTCTCGAAGTCGCGGCTCGCGGCGCTGACCGAAGAGTTGCGGGGCGAATACGTCCGCGCCCGTGCGAATGGCGAGTTGTTCTCGGGTGGCGGCACGATCAGCGGCCATCTCAACTGCTTCCCCGGTGCGCAGTCTCGGTTCGTATACGACGAACTCGAGCAGCACGGCGTCTTCGATCTCGTCAGAAGTCTTTCGCCATCCGCGTCACAGATGCCCAATATCGGGTGCAACCTCAACCTGCCGAACAGCAGCGCGCAGAATCCGCACGCCGATGGCAGTTTCGCTTCGCCGTTCCTCATCGTCAACGTCGCGCCCGTCGATACGGACCTTGAGAACGGCGCGATGGAGGCTGTCCCCGGCACTCACTTGCGCGAGTACAAATATTGGCAGTACGCGCTTTCTGGAAAGCCGGCGTTGCGCATGCGCATGAGCGCCGGAGACGTCATCGTGCGGACGTCTACGCTTTGGCACCGTGGCATGCCGAACAAGAGCAAAGCGATCCGCCCGATGCTTGCCTTCACCTGGGAAAACGGCGGCAGCGATCTCGTCGACCCCTACACCGCGCATGGCGGCAAGATAAAACTGCTCAGCAATCGCTACGCTCAGAACTTCAGCGGGCGGTTGCAGGAGCGCGCCTTCGCCTCGATGCCCACGCTGGGAAAAGGTTACTTGTTCATCCGCTCCGTCGTCCGGTAGGCGGCGGGCACCGGACCGACAACGGGCGTGAAAGCAAAACGCTCACGCCAGTAGCCGCGCATAAAGCGCGGCAAAGTCCGATGCCATGCGCTGTGGCGCGAAGTGCTGCTCGACGCGGGAGCGGCCGTACTCGCCAAACTGAATGCGCAATGCAGGGTCATCCAGCAGCCGGAGCAAATTCGCCGCCAGCGCTTCGATGTCGCCGGGGGGAGCGAGCAGGCCGCATTTGCCATGCTCGACGACTTCCGGAGTGCCGCCGTTGGTCAACGCCACGACGGGGCGCTTCATCGCCATTGCTTCCGCGAACACAAGCCCAAAGGGCTCCTCGAAACTCGGAAGCGAGAAGATGTCGCAAGCGGCCATCAGCGACGCGATGTCCGAGCGGTGACCGGTGAACATCACGTTCTCCCCGATGCCGAGTTGGCTCGCGTGCTCCTTGAGCATCCTGGTGGTGCCGCTGTCGGGCGGGTAGTCCGAGCCTACAATGGCAAGCCGGACGTTCGGATGCTTGCGCTTGACCGGCGCGAGTGCACTCAGCAGTTCGAAATGGCCCTTCCCGCGGAAAAGACGCGCCACGCTCACGATGAGTGGCGCGCCATCCGGTACCCCAAGCGATGCGCGCCCCACGGCAGGATCCAGCGACGGGTCCCATCGTGACACGTCGATGGCATTGAGAACAGCATGCACGCGGTCCGGTCGGTAACCTGCCTCCACGAAGCTGCGTGCGGTGTGGCTCGATACGCCAACGATCGCATCCGCCCGGCCAAATGCCCAATTGACCCCGCGGCCCATCCAGTCGCCATGGTTTACGTGCGCGTGGATGAGAGCCTTGGCCCCCGTGAGGGCAGCAAGAACCACGCATGCAATGGCGTCGCGTGGCCGGTCAGTGGAATGCAGGATCTCGATCCGGTGGCGCCGGATATATGCGGCGAGCCCCGACATGCTTGCAGCTGCGACCGGCAAGCCGCCGGCGAGGCCGGCAAGCTTCTGAAGTCTGGATCGTTTCCACAGCGATGGCCCAAAGTTCGTCGGACGCAGCGCGATGCCGGGAATCGCACGCAGCTCGTCGAATGCGGGTGCCGGCGATCCCGGCTGCCCCGCCGCGTGGAGTTCGAATTCGTGCTGCGGCAAGTTGCGCAGGAGCAGGAAATGTATCCACGTGTCTGCTCCGGCCAAAAGCGCCGAATTGATGAAGAGGACCCGCGTTCGCTTATCCGAGGATGAGTGCATGAAATCTGGTGCGCATTGCTCGAAACCGTCGGCAAGACGCCGGGCGGTGAACAGATTGCGCGAGTCGTATGCGTTGAAGCCTGATCACGTCTCTATTTGCATTGTGAATGATTAAAAAGCAAGACAAGCCATTGGATGCGCATATTCGCCGCTTGCATGATGTTAACCAAAGCCTCCCGCTATTCGAGTTTGTCGGCGCCTGTGGCTCGAGCGCTGCGCTCGATGTTGCATCGCGGACCTGCTGGTCTTTGCTGAGCAGAGCGACGACGAGCGGCGCCAAAGCCGCTCAGCGACGATGCGGGATCGACGCGTGGCGCAAGCCGGGTTGCACGTCGGGCAAGCGTGAAAAAAAGCTCGCAAGGCGAGTATCACGCACTACGTCTTGAGCTCGGAATACCCCTGTGCTTGCGCCGCGGAGCTGTGAGCGACCGGCGTTGCCCATTCCTGTAAGGTTAATGGCTGCACTGTCGCGACAGCGGTCCAGGCCAATTTGACTTGGACGCGCCAGGAAATTCTCGTTATACGGTTTGGCTCTAGCCGCCCGAGGCTTTGCCACACCGGAGCCGTCTGTGAGATCGAATACCACTAGGCTTCTGGCTCGCAATGTTTCTCACCTTGGACTAGGACAGGTAGCATCAACAGCCCTCGGGATCCTTCAGACAGCGGTCATTGGACGCGCGTTGGAGCCCGCGCAGCTGGGTATCCTTTATACGGTCTTCGCCATCAGCACATTTGCCTACGTCATCGTTGAGTGGGGCCAAGGCACATATCTCGTCAGGGAAGTGGCGCGAGGACGAGTTGACGAGTCCGAGCTAATCGGAAGCGCGCTCGTAATTCGGCTGGCAACAGTGGTCATCTCCTCTATCGTTGCAGCCGCAACCGCGCTGGCTCTGGGATACGGCGTCCAGGTTGTTGTTTTGACGGTGTTGGCCATGATGGCCGCAGTTCCGGCCACGCTTCTGGGGCCGGTCGGCTGTTCCTTTCGCGCCAGGAACCGAATGGATCTCGATGCATCTGCAAATATCGTCGGCAAGGCTATGACACTGATCGCCACCTTCATTGCCTTGCGCTTGGGTGGCGGGTTGACGGAAGTGATTTTGATGGGAGGCATTGGGGGCATTTCGATGCTGCTCTTCGGCGCAATCGCCGCCAAGCGCTTGGACATCAAGGTCAAGGCGCCCGCGATGAAGTTGGTTCGAGAGCTGGTTCGGCACGGCGCATCGATCGCGGCCTTTTCGGTTGTGATAGCGTCGCAACCTTTTGTCGAGATATTGCTCCTTTCCGCGCTCACCAGTTCGGCGGTCGTAGGATGGTTCGGCGCCTTCCGCAGCACATTTGGCATTGTTGTTTCTCCGGCGATCATTCTGGTTGCTGCGTCGTTTCCGGAGCTTTCGCGCGCGTCGGCTTCCTTGCCGGATTTTCGGCGCATGATCGATGCAACCGGGCGGGTTTCGTTTATCGCGGCTGCATTTACATCTTCAGCCCTCTACCTGTTCGCAGGCGATATAGTTGCAATCATATACGGGCATGGTCGTTTCGAACAAACCGCGTCGATCCTGCGAGTGGGGGCAATCTTCATCCCCTTGCTGTTCCTCGGCTATGTACTGGCGGCCGCCATGAACGCAGTCGGCCGGAACAATTCGTTGGCCGTCGTAAGTGTCTTCAGGATCGCTCTCTGTGTGGCGTTGGGTTGGCTCCTTATCGATTATTGGCAGCAGCGGTTTGGAAATGGAGGCATCGCGCTTGTGATCATAGCTGGCATGCTGGAGTTGCCCACGACGATCGCGTGCTGGGTTTTGCTTCCAAAGGGTGCAGTCGGACCAAACATGATGCTGAACATGGTTCGATGCTGTATCGCCTCGCTCTGTACAGTCGTGCCGCTGGCGATGCTGCAGCCCATTGGGCTCTTGTACCTCATTCCGCTCTTCACCCTGTTGTTCGCGGCGACAGCCATGGTCACACGGCTGGTCGTGCCGAGCGATCTGAGGCTCGTGATGGAGATCGTGCGCAGCAGAGTAGTTGCGCCCTAGGCGACGAAATTGCGCAGGACGGTTAATCGATCGAACTAGGAGCAGACCGGAAGCGCGACGAAGCCGGGCCGCCAAGTAGTTCGTAGATCGTTTGCATCCGATGTCCCGGCGCGGCGCTATTCATTCGCGGCGCCAGCCATCGGGGATGTCGAGCGTCCGGATTGGGCGCGCTGGTATGCCCGCCACGAGTGTCCTGGCAGGAACGTCGCCGGTCACCACCGATCCAGCTGCGATGGCGGCATGGTCACCGATGGTAACGCCGGGAAGGATTATGGCAGAACGGCCGATCCAGACGTTGGCGCCAAGTCGAACCGGCGCCTGCCGGATTGGACGTGACGGTTCCAGGGAATGATGGTCTGTGTCGAAAATGGCGACGAGGTCCCCGATGCGGCAATCGTCACCAATTTCGATGCTGTGGGTGGCCACGACCGTGGAACCAGTGTTGATGAACACGCGCTCGCCAATCACGAGGGACCCTTTCGAACTGGCCCCTATCTCGATCGGTATCGTCTTGCAGCGGAGGAACAAGCGCCCGCACGTGATGGATCCGGCCATCAGAAGAATCGGGTGCATTCCATCCACGGTCACGACAGCCGACCGCGCACCGGCCCGCCGGAATGCGGCCGTCGTCCAGAGACTGGACGGCACGTCACGAAACCTAATCACTAATGGCATCCTCGCAGGATCGCAAAATCGGCCGGGATCTTCGCCGAAACGGCGTGACCGCGACAGGCGTAGAGACGAACATTGACCGCGTCAAGAGTGGTACCGTCGGCACCGCAATGGCAGACGAACCAATGCCACCCCCTTTGATCACGCAACGATCCGTAGCAGATTTCGAGATGCGCACAAATCACCACCGGTTCGAGAAACGCTTTCGTCGTGACGAGTGGTTAAAAGCGGATGTTGGTTAATGCTCCGCACGTTGACACTGTACTCGCGAATGGCGCAAAATAATTGGTAGATACTACTGAAAACTCTGAGGAACTCTACGGGGCCGAGGATTGTGACGCGGTGACGGGAGAATTGCGCCGGGATCGATCCGCCTGAACGGCCACCTGCGTCGCCGATTCGAGTGTTCCTACCCACCAAATACTCAACCGAAAGTATGGCTGCGAAATGCCGAAGTTCATTCACCGTGCGGAGAAGTCCGGCTTGCCCAACGAGCGTTCTTCGAGCGCCACCGTTCTGGCCGCGATGCCGGCGTTCGCAATTTTTTACATTCTGGTGATCCTCCCGTTTCTTCCTGACGATGGAAAAGGGCGGGTGGAGAACATTCTGTTTTGGCCGATCTTGGCCGTGCTCGTACTGACGCTCGCTTTTCAAAATCGGGAGCAGCTTGACTACAGATTCTTCCGTTCCTTGCCGGTGATGAGTCTGATCGCGTACCTGGTGTTCGCGGCCGCAAGCGTGACGTGGGCCTATAGTCCAGATCTGGCCTTCAGCCGGCTTGCACTTCAGGTGTTGGTATTGATCATTATCGTCGTTCCATATGCCTTGCCCATAAGCACGAAATACACGATTACGAGGGTGTATTTTTGCTATGTCATCGCGCTTGCCATCAGCGCGGTGTATGTCCTGACGACGCCGCCGTCTCCGATCGGCCATCCCGGATATTTTGAACACAAGCAGCAGTTGGGCTTCCTTGGCTCGGCCGGCATCATCCTGTCGTGCCATGAGCTTCTGCATCGCGGATGGCGACGTCTTGTTGGCCCGATCGTAGCGGCTTTGGCATTCTGGCTTGTACTTGAGAGCCAATCAAAAAGCGCACTGGCGTTCGCGTTGGTCGCGATGATCTCTTCGTGGTTGATGCTATTGGTAAGCAAGAAAACTCGCCTGACGCCTGCGTTTGTTGTCGCCGCTGTCGTGATTGCGTCAATGATGATGTCTAACCCTGTTGAAAAGTTGGGACATCGGCTGTATGGAGACGCGACCCTCACAGGGCGCACCGGGATCTGGGCATTCATTAACGGCCAGATATCGTATAAGCCCTGGTTCGGTTGGGGATTCCATTCGTACTACTTTGTGCCGAATTCGCCCCATAACGCCGCGCCTGGGTACATCCGGGATATGCCATCAAGCCATAGCGGTTATCTGGAGCTGAAGCTTGAGACTGGCCGAATTGGTTATTGGATTTTCTTGATATTTATCTATTCATCTCTGCATTTGTTGGAGCGAGTTAGGCGCAAAGCTCCAGTCCGGGCATGGTTCTATCTTTCGATCATGCTGTTCGTGATTCTTATAAATATCACCGATTCAAGTTGGTTCGTCTTGGATCCTCTGTGGCTATTGTATCTGTTTGCAGTTGTGGAGGTGGTGCGGCTTACATTGCCGAGTAAAGTGCCCGATCGAAGGCAATTGCGCGGTTGGCCCGCGCCGGCGGCCAAATTAGGCAACGCAGCTCCCTAGACTCGTCTAGTCTTGGCACTGCACCAAACTTGGGACGTGACGGTTGGGACGTTCCGCGCGACTTCTAAGGGCTATCGTGGGACGCGTGAGTCATTACGTGTCCTGGTGAGATTTGTTTCCCGTGCCCCGGCCACGACACGTGTCGAGCAAGCAAGGTGTGCCGTCACGTCAGCTCGGGGGATCGGAAACGTCCCAATCATATCCTCGCCCATAGTTTAATCACCCCCTTCTCGCGACCTCGTCTGGGTGATTACCCGCAAGGAGAGGAGGCTACTCGGGGATGCTGCCCCGAAAGATCGAGGGAAAGTCTCGATATGATTCACTTTTCTGATTTGGAGCAGCGCTCAGCGTGCGCGCCTGTCGACTGGCGTCGATCATCGTCGCGCACGCATCAGGGTCTACGCCCCTTAGAGGGATATGCGGGAAGAGTTGAGGTCCTAAGATCCTTGCCAATTTGATCGACCCCTCGCAGGTAAGATGATCATTATCAAACTGAAGTGGCGCCTTTTCGGTGGCCCAAATCTCACATTCCCGAGGGCAGATCGCTCGGTAGATTGAAGCATATTCTATCGGACTGCCTTTCATTGCAGTCGAAAAGCTCCGATCGACCGCTTGCGAAAGGCTCGAACGATGGAGGTCAGCAGCTTCCGCCTCGGACTTATTCAATGCGATGGCTCGAGCCATGATCCTTGGAAGCGCCTGATCATACTCCACCATTGGTCCAAATATGATTACTCGATCAGCATGGGAGCGCACAGCGTCAGCGGTTTTAATCAACTCCGGCAGTATTTCGTCCGATCCCCAGCGGGCAGTGAGAATGACTCCATCCAAGTGCACGTGCGGAAGAAATTTTTGAAATATATACTGCATAATTTCCGCACAAGCTGCGCTTCTGCCTTTGTCTTCGAGGACTGGCTTGCAGCCGGCTACCGTTGCCTGAAGAAAATTGACAGTCGGATAAGATGCTTGAAGCCCAGACCACAGATGTGCAGCGTGACTGTCGCCGAGGATCAAGAAATTCGGGACATCAGGCTTAATTTGCAGACATCTGTTGTCGATGATTTTGGCAATGCCAGATGACATCGAAAAGCACGTTCCAGCGCGCATATGTGTTTCGTCGATTCTGGCATAAGACAAAACTTCCATTGCTCGGCTTGGATACCTGAAGACGCCATTGATTAGAGAGGGAAGGGCGAAGGCCATTACTGCGGTGAAGATCATTACTGCTCCACCCGCGGCCAACGTCCCGTAGGCCTTGAGTTTGTACGGCTTCTCACGAAATGGCCTCTCGATAAACCTCCAGGAAATTGTCGCGGCCAGGATGCAGATTATTACAAGAGAGGCCTTTTCGATCCGGTTTGGTACGTTGGCGAAGAACAACCGATAAAAGACGATCAGTGGCCAATGCCACAAGTAGATGGAATACGAAATCAACCCGATGAATCGGATTGGAGAGAACGCCAGAATACGACCGGTCAATGTTCTGTGTGCTGCTCCGGAATGAATTATGGCGGCAGTCCCAATGCAGGGGGCTAGAGCGGCCAACCCAGGAAACGGAGTATCCTTGGTAATGAAGAGAACGCTGACGGCAATAAGGGCCATTCCAGCTATTCCGGCCAGTTCTGCCTGCCACTGACGACCGAGCTTGGGAACGGCATCAATTGCAAGTAGGGAGCCGATCAGTAGTTCCCACGCACGAAATTGAACGAGGAAGAACGCCGCCGCCGAGTTGGTGAACACCATCCATGTCGAGGAAAGAAAGCTCGCGAGGGCGATCCCAGATAGCAATCGAATGCGGGCGTTGGCGCCAAGATTTCGTGTGAGAAATATAACCACGGGAAAAATGACGTAGAACTGCTCTTCGACCGAGAGAGACCACGTATGAAGCAGAGGGTTCGTTTCGGCATTTCGATCGAAGTATCCGCTCTGACTATAGAAAAAGTAGTTCGAGACGAAGAAGATGGACGATAGAATACTTCGACCGGTTTGAGCGGCTTCCGAAGGAAGGCTCGAAAAGAATGTGACGATGATGCAAAAAAAGAAGATGGCGAATAGAGCAGGGAAAATTCGTCGTATTCTTCGGTTGTAGAAATCGACGATGCTGTATGTTCCCCTGTTGACGTCATGAAAAATCGTACGGGTAATCAGATATCCGGAGATAACAAAAAAGACGTCTACCCCGACGAATCCTCCCGTAACTAGCGTTGGCAAGATCAGAAAATGAAATGCGACAACTGGAAGAACAGCAACGGCACGAAGGCCATCAATGTCGTCTCTATACATGTTGGTCTATTTCTTTGGTGGGCGAGCCCCGAACCGGTTGGGAACCCCAATTCTTGAAGCTGATGTTGTTTCCGATAGGGGGCGTCCTTGGCAGTCAATCCGCCTTCATCTCCGGTCCGTAAACCGTCCGAATCCTTGGAGTCCAGGTTTCCCACTCCCGCTCGAGACTCAGTCTATGGAAGGTGGAATTTGCCGCAACGTCGAGCCTCAGCACTGGGTGGCAGGTGCCCGTATAGGTCCGCTCAAGAATGGGAATGCTGCCACACCTTGACCGACGCTTCTTTTTTGCGGGCCAGCATTCAAATGGAATCTTCCTCATGAATATACACATATCGAGCTAAACAGTTACGGCGGTCGCCAAAATCGATGTTGCCGATTTGTTCATAGAAATGTGGCTAACGCAATCATGAAAGTCGATGCCTTGGCCTGACCATAATCGCGCCCGACAGGTGTCGAGCGAGACGGAGCAGAGTTGTTTGCGGCAAAAGATAATATGCAAGCGAGTTAACTCATACAGACTCTTTCGACCACCGTCCCGCAGTGAGCGCAAAGTATCGCCGTTCATAGCCCGAAGCATCTCGTCGCGGCGACCCAAATAGTGCTTGCCCTGAATAGCAGGCATGAAGGATAGGGGCGTGCAAACCGCTTCGCACGAACCCGCCGCCGGCCTGCGCGAGACGGGACCCTTGGTCCGGCGCTGTACGTGGTCGCGCCGTTGCTCGCCAAAACGCTCAAGATAAGGACAAAGATGCAAACAACTTTCGTTAACCCTAACAAAACAAAGAGGCCGGGTGTCGGGACGGCCGCCGAGACGCATGCAAAATTTCGAGACCGTCAACCGCAGTTCGAACTTTGCAACAAGGTGATCTGAGGGCAACGAAATCGCAACGGTCGCCAGCCAATTTGCGAGGTGTCGAAGGCCTCGCCGGCCTCGCATTCGGCTACGCAGTTTCGCCTGGCAATGGACGGGGCTCGATCGTATGAGCAAGCGCGTGCTACTAACGGTTTCAGGCGTTATCGCTGCCGACATCCGTGAACAAATTGCGAGCGGCAAACGCCCCAGGGCCGACTATCTGGAACTGGCGCGAAGCTTCAATGCTGACCTTATCGATTACGCCGCGGCGCGAACGATCGCGGGCCGAACGGGGGCGCTGCTCGAGAAACTCGGTGGTCCCAACTTGGTTCTCGCCTACGCGTGCTGGAAGGTCCGCAAGAACTGTAAGGCAATAGTCACGGATGGCGAGCAGGTCGGACTGCCTTTGGCCGCTCTTCTGAAGTTCACGCCTAGTGCCCGGCCGCGCCACCTGATGATCGTGCATGTCATCTCCGAGCCGAAAAAGACCGTCTTCCTTGATTGGCTGGGCGTGCAAAGCGCCATCGACCGCTTCATCACCTACAGCCGCTGGCAACAGCGGTTCATCGAGGAGCGCTGGAAACTCGGTCGCAACCGTGTGCTGTGGACGCCCTTCATGGTCGACCGTGAATTTTTCTCGCCCGAACGGGTCACGCCAAGTTCGGGCTCGCGCCCGCAGGTCTGTGCCGTCGGGCTGGAGCGCCGCGATTACGAAACCTTGTTGCGCGCCGTGGAGGATCTCGACGTGCATGTGGTGATCGCTGCCGCGTCGCCCTGGGCCAAACACGCAGAGGGCGTCGCGACGCCGAACATTCCGGGCAACGTCACAGTACGAAAATTCACCCAGTACGAGTTGCGCCAACTATACGCCGACAGTTCGTTCATGGTCATGCCGCTACAGGACGTAAAGTTCCAGGCCGGCGTCACTGCGCTCCTGGAAAGCATGGCGATGGGAAAGGCGGTCATTTGTTCGCGTGTTTCCGGCCAGACCGACGTGGTGGTTGAAGGCGACAACGGGCGGTATGTGCCGCCAGGGGACCCCGTGGCCCTGCGCGCAGAAATCAGCCGGTTGCTGTCGCGGCCTGAGGAGGCGGCCAGATTGGGCGCCAATGGACGCAAGCTGGTCGAACGCGAGATGAATCTGGATCTCTATGCGCAGAGGTTGGCAGGTTTTCTAGATGAAGCGGTAAACATGGAGGAGCGACAGTAGATCGGAATCGGCCCCGGGGCTGCCTCAGCTTTCGGCCATCTGAACCCGCAAGTTGCCAATAATGCAGGCATAAAGCATTAACTTGGGAAGGTTGAAGAACCGGCCGGATCACGATGTAAGATCAGTTTGATTGTGATAGCAAGGTTGGCCTTACGCCAGCAGATTAATTGCTGAAAAGCGAAGGGCGGAGCAGGGTTTCGCTCCCATGCTCAGGCGATAGAACTCGTGCCAACAGATTCAGGCCCAAACAGTGCACCGTCCCTATCTCAGTGTTGTCGTGCCGACGTATAATCGTCTTGGAAGGCTACGACATGTGATCGCAGCCCTTGAGCAGCAGGCGTACCCTTCAGACGCCTATGAAGTCATCGTGATCTCCGACGGCTCGACAGACGGTACCGACGCTTATCTGGAAACGCTCCGCTCCACCATGCGGTTGCGGTGGTTGACACAGGCTAATCAGGGGCCCGCCGCCGCGCGTAACGCGGGTATCCAGAAGGCGGTCGGGGAGATTATTGTCTTCATCGATGACGACGTGGTGGCGGAGCCTCAATTGCTGGAGGAACACGTCCGTTCACACCATGAAGCGGGTCGGGATGTTGTGGTACTCGGGCCCCTGCTCACACCGGACGGCTTCGAGATGGCTCCCTGGGTCAGGTGGGAGCAGGAAATGCTGATGAAGCAGTACAGGGCCATGCTGAGAGGGGATTGGTCGGCGACGGCGCGGCAATTCTACACGGGCAATGCTTCGCTTCCGCGGAAGCATATTCTGGCTGCGGGAGGTTTCGACGAAGGCTTTCGACGGGCCGAGGATGTTGAACTCGCATACCGGCTTGCCAAGAATGGCCTCGAATTTGTCTTCAATATCAAAGCAACAGGCATGCATTTTGCCGATCGCAGCTACCGAGCGTGGTTCGATGCGGCATTTACCTATGGACGCAACGATGTGATCTTCGCGCGAGATCGGAATCAAGGGTGGCTGCTGCCGACGATCCGCCGGGAGTTCCTGGATCGTCATGTCCTGATTCGGTCGCTTGTGCGGGTGTGCAGTGGGCGATCTCAGTTGACCCGGATTGCGAGTTCGGCGCTGAAGCTTGCGGCAGATGGCGCCACCCTGCTGGGCGCCAGTGCCATCGAGGGAAAAGCCTACAGTGGCTTGTTCAACCTCCAGTACTACAGCGGGCTCTTCAAGGAATTGGATGACGAGCATTTCCTCTTCAAGGATGTTGAGAGCCCCGTATAACGGCACTTGATCAATGCCGGGCAGAATGCAAACCCCTGTGCTGCAACGTTCGAAAGTTCGCGTTTGGGCTGGAGCGCTGGTGCACCGAGGAACTGCTGCACGAACCCGATCAAGCAACAGGCGGTGTACGCCCCTTTTCATGCCAGTCGGTCGCAAGGCACCCCGGGAATTGAGGTCGACTAACTAATCAAGTGAATATTCATTCATATTTTATGCCGGCGCGGCGCAGTCCTTTCGCAGGCAAAGGCGCGACGCCCAAGAATCCATCGATCTTTATGTTTTTCTACGTTTTTTTCGAAGCTTGGGATGTGGTATCATATTGATGTGTGTGCACTCTCTTCGGTGCCTTGTGCCCCAAGTCTGGAGGTGCGACTATGATGTTTTACGGCCCTTGGCATCCGGTTTGCTCTGTCCAGACGATGAACCGTGTTCGCCAAATCTAATCAATTCAAAGGCGGACGAAGAGAGCTGCGCTCGACGGCTGCGTACAGTAACCCTAGGCATTTTCGATGGCGTCGATTGATTACGGTGTGACTGGCGAACTCTCCCAAAAGGCCCCAGGACGTGTGCAGCCTGACGTTGCGGATCTGGTGGGGATCGCGCGTCGAGGCTGGTTTTACATCGTCGCAGGCACGATCGCCGGGCTGCTTGCTGCATACGCGGTGCAATCCAACCTCACTCCAGTATACAAGGCGAACTCTCGAATTGCCTTCGAACGAACTTTTTCGCGCTACCTGCAGTCGAACAAGATCACCAACGAGCCACTGATCGAGGACGCGGATACCCTAGGGCAGATTTACGTGATCTCCTCGGAGAGCGTCGTGCTGCCTGTCGTGAAGGCGCTGTCCCTGACGAGCGACCCGGAATTTGTTGGAGGGCAGGGCAGCGGGGGCCTAGGCTCCCGCATCCGCGGCGTGCTGCGGACCGCCGCCGAGGCCGTAGGCTTGCAAGAGGAAACGCAGGGGAAGGTACCGACCCAGGACACCCTCGAGAATGCGGCGGCTGAAGGGGTGATGCGCAATTTGTCGGTCACTCGAGAAGACGTGCCGAGTGTCATAAAAGTTGCATTTTCGTCGAAAGACCCGGTGAAGGCATCAACGATCGCCAATGCGATCGTCGACACCTATCTTGAGGCCGGCGTTGCCGGCAAGGTCAAATCGACCAAGATCGCCGGCAAGGTGGTGCAGGAGCGTGTGGACGAACTGAAAAGGCAGGCCGGGGACGCCGAGCGTGCGCTTCTTGAGTACAAGATCGCCCACAACCTCAATTCCAGGGGCGGGGCTGCGGCCGAGCAGATCGCGACACTTCAGTCCCACCTCACCGCCGCGCGGGTCGCAATGGCCGAAGCCAAGGCACGGATGGAGCGTGTTGCAAGTGCCGGCGGCGAGAACTCCTTTGTCCCGGACGATGGGTTGATTTCGCGGCTTCGTTCGCAGCTCTCGGATCTGTCCGTGCGCGCGAATGATTTCGAGAACCGCGTCGGAAAAGATCACATTGCGACGGTCAAGGTACGCAACCAGATGAAGGAGCTGCGCGAGGCGATAGTCAGCGAGCAGCAGCGTATCTCGGGCTCGTTCACCAAGGACTACGAGCTTGCGCGCTCACGCTATGACGAGATTTCCGCAACCATGACGCGCCTCATGGGCGAGGAGGGCGCCAGCAGCGATACCCAGGCCAAGATCCGGGAGCTCGAAAGCGCGGCAGATACCCTTCGCACCCAGTACAACAGGGCGGTGCAGCAGCTCAGCGAGATGGGCAAGGTTGAGGCGCAGCCCTCCGTCGCTCCGGACGCTATCGTTCTCATGCGAGCGTCGCCGCCGACGCAGACCGAAGCCTCGAAGAAGCGGCTGCTGATTCTGGCGGGTGGGTCGGTCCTGGGCTTTCTGCTCGGAGGTTGCTTCGTCCTGTTGAGAGATTTCCCGTTTGGTGTCTTCAGAACGTCGCAGCAGGTGACCGACGTGACGGGGGTGTTTTGCGCTGTCCTGCCCAAAGTCGAAAACGCCGAGGAGCAGGCGGCTGTTCAGAGCGGCGAGTATGCAATCAATGCCCCCTATTCGCGATTCGTCGAGACACTGCGCAATATCTGGGCGTTGATCAACGTCGCTCAACAGAAGTCGGACGCGAAGGTGGTCTGCGTCCTTTCTTCCGTGCCCGGCGAAGGCAAGACTACAGTTGCGACCAATCTCGCGGCGCATTTCGCCCGTCATTCGACGACCCGCGTGCTCGTCATTGACGCTGACCTTCATCATCCCTCGCTGACCGAGAGAGTTGCCCCCGACGCCAAGGTAGGCATCAGGGAGGCTCTGGCGGAGCCGAAGGACCTCTCAAAATTTGTGATGAGGAAAGAGCGCTTGAATCTCGATGTTCTGCCCTGTCCAATCTCCGAGCGTGTCCCCAACGCGGCGGAGTTGCTGGGAGCTGCAGAGATGGGGCAACTGGTCGATGCTGCGCGCGAGGCCTACGACTTGGTGATCATCGAGGTGCCCCCGATGGCTGCCGTCGTTGACTACAAGATGGTCGCGCGGCACTGCGACCGTTTCGTCTTCGTTGTCGAGTGGGGCAAGACGAGCCAGCGCATGGTCCTTGAGTGTCTCCACGACGCTTCAGCGTTCCTCGACCGAATTGTCTGCATCGTTCTCAACAAGGTTGACCCTTCGTCACTGCGGAGCATCGAACGCTACAAGGGCGAACGCTTCCACGACTACTACAGCGACGAGAAGCGGATCTGATGCAGCAGAGAGCCCGGGATCTCACGGCCGTCCCTGTGCGGCAGCATCCGACCAAAAAGGCCATGAAGGCAAACCAGCAACGGCTGCATGCTGGATCGAGGCAGAAGCCGCGCGTGCCGCAGAGGTAATTCCGGTTACTGCGCAGAAGAGGTCAAAGACGTGCGTTACAGTGCCTGGTGCCCCGCAATTTTGCTTCTGATCTGCGTTTCCATGAGTCAGGCGAAGATCGGTGGCGCCAATGCGCAGAGCCTTCCGGCTCAGCCAAACCTTGCGGCTGCCGACTGGAAGAAAAATCTGACGGTGGGTCCCAACGGTCCGATTCCGGCGATCTTAGTCGATCAATTCGGATACTTGCCAAAATTTAGGAAGGCTGCGGTTATACGCACGCCTGAGGTCGGCTACGACAGTTCCGCGAGATTTGCGCCCGGCCAAAACTACGCGTTGATCGAGCTGCCGACCGGCAAGGTTGTAAAGGCGGGCCCGCCGACGGTGTGGAACGCCGGGGGCACGGACCAGGTCTCCGGCGACAAGGCGGCGTGGTTCGACTTTTCCGAGGTCGAGACGCCGGGCAAGTATGCCGTCGTCGACATCGAGAGGGGTGTTCGATCTGCGGACTTCTCGATTGGCGAGCACGTCTACAAAGATGTGATGAAGCATGCGATGCGCGCGTATTTTTATCAGCGCGCGGGATTCGAGAAGAAGCCGGAATTTGCAGGCAAGGCTTGGGCGGACAAGGCGAGTCACCTCGGCCCCGGTCAGGATTCCGAGTCGCGCCCGTGGCACGAGGGGCGGCCGTCGGATCCCGTTGCGAAATCGCTGATCAAGGATCTTCGCGGTGGCTGGTATGACGCCGGCGACTTCAACAAATACACGTCCTGGACGGCACGCTACATCATCACCTTGCTGCAGGCTTACGACGAGAACCCGCAGGCCTTCAGCGACGACTACGGCATTCCGGAATCCGGCAACGGCATTCCCGATCTTCTCGACGAGGTAAAATGGGGGCTGGACTGGCTCGTCCGGATGCAGAACCCGGATGGCTCTCTCCTGTGTGTTCAGGCTCTCGCCAGCGCAAGTCCGCCGTCGGACGCCAAGGGGAACAGCTACTATGGCCCTCCGACCACGTCGGCGACCCTGATGGGCGCGGCTGCCTTTGCATACGCCTCCAGGTTCTTTGCGTCCCGGCCGGAGCCGAATCTCAAGCAATTCGGCGACGATCTCAGGAAGCGCTCGACGTCGGCGTGGACCTGGGCGACCGCAAATCCCAACGTGCTCTACTACAACAACGACAATTCAAAGCAGCCGGGTTCAATGGGGCTTGCGGCCGGGCAGCAGGAAATGAGCGAGGCCGACCGGCTGCGCGCGCGTTTCGAAGCCGCCACCTTTTTGTTCGAGATGACCGGCGAAACGCAGTTCAAGCACTTTGCTGACGCCAACTACCGCGCGCTCGTGCCGCCGTGGGGGCCGACGATGTGGGAAGTCGATGCGCTCGACATCCTGCTCTACTACGCGCGGCTGCCTGGTGCCACGCCAGAGGCGGCAAAGTCGATTCGCGAGCGCGTGCTGATAAGCATGTCGCGGGCTTCCCAGGCGTTCCAGATCTCTCTCTTGCGAGCGGATCCCTATCGTACACCGATGAAGGACTTCACGTGGGGCAGCAACAAGGGAAAGACCATGCAGGCCAGGCTGTATCAATTGGCGGCCCTTCACAGCACTGATCCAAGGCTTTCCGAAGTTTCACTCGCTGCGGCGGTGGAATACGCCCACTATTTGCATGGCGTGAACCCGCTCGGTCTCGTTTATCTGACGAACATGGCCCAGGCCGGCGCCAGTCATTCCGCGGCGACGATGTTTCATGCCTGGTTTGCCCGCGGCACGCGCTGGCAGCGCGTGACCGAACATCTTCCCGGTCCACCGCCAGGCTTTCTGGTAGGCGGCCCCAATCCGCAATTCTCGATCGACTCTTGCTGCCTCGCGCCCGCCGGGTCGCCCGCGTACCGCTGCTACGGCGCATCAACGTTCAATCTGTGCCAGCGAAACCTAACGCCGCCTTTGGGGCAGCCGCCGGCCAAGGCTTATCTTCAGTACAACGACCCGTGGCCGGCGAACTCGTGGGAGGTCACGGAACCTTCGCTATATTATCAATCCTACTATGTCCGGCTGCTGGCGGCCTTTACCCGCTGACGCGCACATTCGACTTTGCCAGTTGCGACCCATGGCCTAGGGTAAATCATTATTTGGCGTGTCTGGTATCAAGTCTCGAAACATCCCTTTTGCGACGACATAAGGCTGACGCTTGAGCACTGGGCACATTCCTGACAGCGGCGTCATACCGTCACTCGACGGGTTGCGTGCCGTCTCCATCCTGATTGTCCTGGTATCGCACGCTGGCTATGGATCCATCGTTCCCGGTGGACTTGGTGTGACGATCTTTTTCTTCCTGAGCGGCTATCTGATCACTACGCTTCTCATGGAAGAAAACGGGCGAACCGGTCGGATCGATATCGGGAAGTTCTATCTTCGCCGTGCATTTCGCTTGTTTCCGCCGCTCGTGGTGACCCTCGTCGTGGCATATTCGCTGGTGATGCTCGGCCTGCTGGATGGAGGTATTTCGTGGGCAGGCGTTCTAGCACAACTGCTTTACTTTGCGAACTACTACGGCCTCTTCTACGATCCCGGAAACACGACGCCGGACGGCACGGGCATTCTCTGGTCGCTAGCCGTAGAGGAGCACTTTTACATGATTTACCCCGCCGTGTTGGCGGGTCTGCTGGCACTAGGGCTCTCATGGCGGCGGATCGTTGTGGTTCTTGCAATGGTGTGCCTCGCCGTGCTGGCCTGGCGGATGTATCTCGCCGGCCTTCCGAACTTCGCCGCTGAGCGGACATACTACAGCTCCGATACCCGGGTCGATTCCATCGTTTTCGGATGTCTGCTCGCGCTTGCCGCGAACCCGAGGTATGAAAAGCCCGGCACATCGAACCCCTTCCGGCAGCCGGTGTCATCGACACTACTGGCGGCAGCGGCAATCGTCTTGCTGGCCACGATCGCCTGGCGTGATGGTTATTTCAGAGAGACGTTCCGGTACAGCCTTCAGGGGCTCGCGCTGATGCCCGTCTTCTACTTTGCGATCAAATACGCCGCGCACTTTCCCTTCACGCTGCTGAGCCATCCGTGGGTCGCAAGGATTGGCGTCTATTCCTACGCGATCTATCTCGTCCACTACATCGTCGTTAAAGTCATAGAGAAGAACCTCCCGTGGCTTGCCTCTGTCAAACCGCTGCTCGTGCTGGCGACGTTTGCAATCGCAACCTGCTACGCGGCAGTTCTCGACCGCTTCGTGGACAACTACTTCCGCCGTCTGCGCAAAAAGCTCCGCTAGGAAATTCAGGGACAGCGTGGAGTCCGGCGGAGCTATTGTTCGGCGATAGGCGCAGCGAGTTGCCGACGGTCCCGTTGATGATGATAGTCGCGAACCAGCAGCCGCGGCTTGAACCTCTCCACCGCCAGTGCGGCGACCACTGCGGCGTCACTTAAGTCAATCAGGGTAAATTCGGCGCCGCCTTGGCTTAAGCGAACAGTCCAGGGACTGGCACCGTCGAGCGGCACCGGGAAGCGCCTGGGATCGATCAGAAAGCCGGAGCCTAGCGCCTTCGCCACCGCCTCCTTGCGCGTCCAACCGCGCAGGAACAACTGGCGCCTCTGCCGTGGCTCCTCGCGATGGAGCCGTTCGGCTGTTGCTCTATCGAAAGCCGTATCGATCAATTCGCTGTAATCTGTGCACCCATCATCATCCTCGACGTCGATTCCGATCTCTGCGGCGCGCCCGATCGCAATCAGGGCTGTATTGCGGCTGTGTGAAAGGTTGAACGTCACTCGCTGCGCCGCGCCGACCAGGAACGGCTTGCCGGACTTCCCGACGGCGAGCGGCACGTTGGTGGGCACGACGTCGAGGAGGTCCGACAGCAGCATGCGTAATGCACAGTGGGTGCGACCGTAACGGTCCCGATCGTCAGGGTAAACAAAGGCATCGGCGACCGCCCGCTCACGCTCGTCGAGCAGGGTCCAGTCTGGCGGTTCGTCATGACGCAAATCCACCCGCCAAACCACAATGGTGCACTGCTCATCGTCGGCGCCGATGGTCATCGCAAATCGCCTTCTATGGCTTCGATCGACGTAACCTCTGGAAAGACGGGGAGATCAGGTCTGGGCAACGGGTGGCCGCCGACGTGCCGGAGCAGGAACGGTATCAGATAGGCATCGACGATGGAGCGCATGCGATCCGGCCGGACGGCCTCTCGCCGCCACGACCGCCACCGCTTCCAGCGATCGGCGTACCGCGCGTCGGTAAAGTCGTCATGCTCGGCGCCGTCGATCAGACGAACCTCGGCAGCCGACGATCGTGACAACTTGAGCAGCGCACGCAAATCTTCGCGGATCAACACGGTCTCATAATACTTCGGAGCCGACACCGAGGCCGGCAGTGGGTGCAAGTCGAGCTTGGCGTAAATGGCGAGCAGGGGACGTGGCACCCCTGCCGCCGCCGGGGTGTCAACGACCCACCCGTCGAGATTAACCGCCGCAGCCACTCGCGGATCGCGGGTCAGCGTCACCGCCGCCACCGCGCCGCCAAACGAAAAGCCGACCACGCCGATACGTGAGACATCGATCGTGGATGGGATCGCCTTGGAGGGCAGCTGAGTCAGCGCATCAATCAGCTTGGCCAGCTTGTCGTAGCCAAGCCGTGTCCTGCGTTCGCTCATCTCCGGAAACGCTGCAATATCCTGAGGGGAGAATGCTCGGAATGCCCCGGTGCGTACTGCCTCGTCAGCGGGATCCGCCGCTGGATCGGGCTGGTCACGGCTAACGTCGTCCGTGGCCGCTACCACAAAACCTGCACTGGCAATGTCGGACAGGAGCACATCGTTCTCGCCCCGGCTCCCACCCCAGCCCGGCACGTAGATAACCAGCGGATAGCGACGGGCGACGTCCGACGCCTGCGGAGACCAAATCCTTACCTCCATGGGCGGGCGTTCGGCACGCCTGGGATCTGGCAAAGACAGCTCATGCACCGTGACCTCCAGAGGTCCGGCAGCCCGATCGGGCTTGCGTGGAAACAAATAGGTCGCCAGCAATCCACCGGCGCCTGTTAGCAGCCCAACCAGGACGACAATCGCGGCGATGACAATCACGCCGGTCCTCTGCACTGCTCCACCTCTTCGAGACCGATTATTCGCTGGCCGCTCAATTCGTGTTCCGCGTCCAATCTAACGGCGGTCACGGCTTCGCGGGTGGAGCCCGCCAGCGTCCTTCTGCCTTGTCCATCGTCCACAACATGTGCTCGGCGATGATTGGCGCTGATTCCTCATGTAGTATGCCCAAATGCCGGCCCGGAACATCGTAGACTCGAAGGTCGCCCTCGACGATCTGGCTCCAGCCAAAACTTCGGGAGTAGAGCCGGCCAACCTTGGCGTCGGAGGAACGGAAGAATACCACGTCGCCTGGATAGGGTTCGGGCCGGTATCGCTTTCGTGCTTCGACCAGATAGTTCATGATCTGATTGGAGTGATCCGTTTCGGCGTCCACGACTGGCGGTGCCTTCAGGTGAAGGGTCTGCAGTAGCAGCTCCGAGAGGTCCGTGTTGTCCAGGTGCCGCAGCCACCTGTCCGTCCGGCTCATACCCTCGACATAACCCGCCGCCAGGGTGTCCAGCAGGAACAGGGTTGGCGCTTTCGAGCCGGCGGCATGCAATTGCCGCGCGGTTTCCAGCGCGACGTTACCCAACACGCAGAAGCTGATCAAATAATACGGGCCGATGGGATCGAAGGCGCGGATGAGCCGGGCGGCATCGGCAGCGATGTCCGCTATTGCGTCCGGGACGAGCGGTGGCAGGGGGGCGTCTGCGGGCCATTGCAGGTCTACGAATGGGCGGTCGTTGGCCACTCGCCGCGCGATTGGGTAATAGAGCGAGTGCTGGCTTATAGCGAATACAGGCGGCAACTTGCCTTCGCTATAGAGCTCGAATGGCTGCAGGTAGCTGCGAGAAGGCTGGCGCAGGAGGGGCCGCGGCGTTGCCATCGGCTCAGCCACGGCGTCGGCGATCTGAACTTCCGACTTGGCGGGCTGAGAAGGGGTGTTGACCAGACTCTCCAGTTCGCAACGCCATGCTTCGATCAGCGCGTCCGCGGCGGCGGCTTCGTGGCGATCGGCATTGAATTCGCAGGAAACGCGCCAGCCCTCTTCCCGACCCACCATGAAGAAACTTAGATCAAAAAGGCAACCTGCGCTGACCGAGGGGATCGAGACCAGTTCTACCTGACCGCTTCGGATGGATCCAACCTGATCGGTGTCGATGTTGGCGCTCTGGAGCGTGAAGTTTACCTCGTAACCGAATGGCAGATCCGGCTGGGAAGAGAGCCTGGTGCCGGCGATGATCTCGTCGAATGGCAGCGCCTTGTTGGCAAGGGCGTCGGCCGTCACGGTACGGACGTGGCTCGCGAACTCCCAGAAGTCGGCAGCCAGAGTGGCGTCCAACCGCAGCATGACCGTGTTCGTAGTAGGACCGATCACCCCGAGCATCAGCGGATCGTCGCGGCCGCCGACCTGAGTGCCAATTATCAGCTCCTGCTTGCCCCAGGCCTTGCTGAGCGCGATAGCCAGGCAAGTGGCGCCCAGCGCGAACATGGTATAGCCCCGCTGGCGGCCAATCATGTTCAACCGGCCTGTCAACTCCTGGGGAAGCACCACACTGCGGATTTCTCCATCGCGCTGGCCCCGCACTGGCGGTTTGCGGGTCGCCGGCACGTCCAGCGGCGCTACGCCTGCCATCTGCTGGCGCCAATAGCGGCGTTCATCGGAGACCGCTTCGCTGGCAAGCAGCGCCTCTTGCCAACGCGCATAATCGGCATACTGCAACTCAAGCTCAGGCAAATCAGGTGAGCTGCCCCGCTCCAGCGCATCGAGCGCAGTGGTAAACTCGCGGGCGAACACGCCTACCGACCAGCCATCAGCAATGGTATGATGAAACGTCACCAGCAGTATGATTTCTCCCGGTGAGTGCCGCAGCAGGGCGGCGCGCCACAGCGGAGCGGTGGCCGGATCGAATGCGGTTTGCGCTTCGAGTCGCGCGATGCGGTCGGCTTCTGCCTTGTATGATTCCTCCGGCAGCTGGGACAGGTCGATTAATGACAACTTGATCTGACACTGCCCGACGATTTGGCGAGAGCCGGATTCCCTGCGCTCGAACCGAGTCCGGAGGCTCTCATGGCGGTCAGATAGCAGCGTCAGCGCCGCCTCGACCGACCTCTCCCGCACAGCGCCAACCAGGCGCCAGCGCATCGAGACGTTGCCGATAGAACTGTCGGGATCACGCGCCTGGATATCCAGAAAACGCTCCTGGATCGCCGTGCAGGGCGCGATGAAGTCTGGTTCGAGCTCAGTTTGCGCGGTTTCGGTGTGAAGAGGCGCCGTCATGTGCTTCTCCGTTCCGGCACTTTGCGCCGGAAGCTCGCCAGGGCGGGCCCTTCGTTCTTGGGCTGGCTACCCGCGAGGCTCGCGGCGCGGATCGCCAGTTCCTCTATGCTTGGATTGGTCATCAGATGCTGAGGTTTGAGCGGCAAACCCGCCTCGTTGAAGCGCGCTCTCATACGGAAGACGTGCAGGCTGGTGGCACCGAGCGAGAAGATGCGGTCACTGGGCTGGATGCCCTCCCGGCCAAGCACCCCCTCGACAAGCGCGGTAATCTTGGCGAGCGTGGCGTCGTCCTTGACCGTTGCGAGCGCGGCAACGAGGGCGGGCTGGGGGCGAGCCGGCGCAGCGACCGCCCCCACTAGGGCCTTGCGATCAAGCTTGCCGTTCGCGGTCCGCGGCAGTTCTGCCAGCGCGATATAGCGCCCCGGGACCATATAAGCCGGCAACCGGGCGGAAAGAACCTGGCGCAGGGCTTCGGGCGCCACGGAAGCGCCGGCGGCAGCGACAAAGGCTGCAGTTAACCCCGCGTCCGGGGTGCCGGCGCGTTCCACCGCCACGGCAGCGTCACGAACGCCAGGATGGCTTCGCAGCACGGCCTCGATCTCTTCGAGCTCGATGCGGAATCCACGCACCTTGACTTGCTGGTCGCGGCGGCCGAGCAGTTGGATGGCCCCGTCGGCATCGCGCACGGCGATGTCACCCGTACGGTAAAGCCGCCGCGGCACGCCGCCCTCTACGGTCACTGCCTTGAATGCGTGCTGGGTGAGGTCCGGCTGTCCGACATAGCCCTTCGCCAGACCCTGGCCTCCGATATAGAGCTCCCCCTGTACGCCGATCGGCGCCAATGTCACGGAATCGTCGAGCACGTACAATTCTGTGTTGGCGATCGGCGCGCCGATGGTGATGGGCCGGTTGGCGTCGGTAACGCGGCCGCAAGAGGACCAGATGGTGGTCTCGGTCGGGCCATACATGTTCCACAACTCTACCCCGGAAGCGATCAGCTGGCTGGCCAGATCACGCGGCAGCGGCTCGCCGCCGCAGAGAGCCTTGAATGCTGACGCCGGCTGAAATCCGGCCTCCAGCAGTACCCGCCACAGCGTCGGCGTGGCCTGCAGGACCGTCGCTCCAGTGGAGTTGATCAGCTTTACCAGTTCGAGCGGATCGACCAGGGTATCGCTGGAAGCGATCACCGTGCGTCCGCCGCAGCATAGAGGCAGCAACAGCTCCAGAAGGGCGATATCGAACGACACGGTCGTCACAGCGACGATGCTATCGCTTTTCGTGAAACCTGGATGCTCCGCCATCGAGCCGAGGAAATTAGCAAGAGCGGCGTGGCCGACCTCGACGCCCTTTGGCGTCCCGGTCGAGCCCGAGGTGAAAATGACGTATGCGGTCGGATCTGCGTGTGCAGCCGAGCGCGGGGAGCGTGCGGACCGGGCAGCGGCAATCCGCGAAGCGTCGCGGCTCAAATCGAGAGTTGGCAGCCCGGTTTCGGTCGCCGCCTTCAGTGCGTCCGAGGTGACGAACGCTGATATTCCGCCCGCCTCCACGATCTGGCGCACGCGCTCCGCCGGCAGCGCCGGGTCGAGCGGCACAAAGGCGTGACCGGCCTTGGCAACGGCGAGCAGAACCAACGGAAGGTCGATGGAACGCTGGACCGCTACGGCGATTCGGGCGTTGGGAGGTAGCGCGAGCTCGACGATGCAGGCAGCCAGGCGATTGGCCCGTTCCTCGGCCTCTCGATAGCTCAGCGCTTCACCGGCGAATTCTACCGCCACTGCGTCCGGTGTCGCGTCGCACCAGCGTTCGAACAGTTCCGGCAGCATGGATTCGTGCTGCCGCGCGATGCCGGTCGCGGTCTCGATCAGCTCCCGCGATACCGCACGATCGAACAGCGGTAACTCGGCTACGGTGACGGTCGAATCCTGCACCGCCGCCGTCAGCACCGCGCGCAGATGGCCGATCCAGCGCGAGATCGTGGCCTTGTCGAACAGGTCAGTGGAGAAATCGACTTCGACCGCGATGTCGCGCTCGCTCTCGATCAGGTTGAGAAACAGGTCAAAATTGACGAACGCCTTGGGATTGGTGCGCACCTCGCTGGTAACGCCCTCGAACGCGAGCCCCGAGCCCACCCGCTCCAGGTTGAACTGGATGTCGGACAGCGGCGTGCGGTCGGGCGAACGCGGCACGGCGAGGTCGCGCACCAGCGACCCGAGCGTGTAGTCCTGATGGTCGAGCACCTGGTTGAGCCGCGCCTCCACTGCCTTGACGTGATCGGCGAACGGCTTGGCGAACGAGACACGCGCCGGTACAGGCAGGAAGTTGACGCAGTGGCCGACCAGATCCTGGTCATCGAGCAGCGCTTGTCCGCCCATCGGAACGGTGAGTACCACGTTGTCATTTCGGCTGAGCCGGGCAAACACCACCTGGACAGCCGCGAACAGCACGTTGAAGAGGCTAACACCCTGACGACGCGCTAATCCCCGCACTTCCTCGCACAGTGCCTCGCCGAGGCTCTCGCGCAGTGACGCGCCGGCAAAGCTCTTGACTACCGGCCGTAGCCTATCGAGCGGCAACTCGGTCGGCTCGGGTATCTCGGGGTACAGCCCCTTCCAGAACGCCACTACGCCTGGGTCTGGCTGGCGATTCTGGTTCTTGGCATAGTTGGCGAAGCTCGCTGCCGGTTCCATGTCAGCAACTCGCCCGGTCCGCGCCGCGTTGTAAAAGGCGGAAAGGTCCTGCAGCACGATGTTTATCGACCATCCGTCGCACACGATGTGGTGGGCGGTGAAAAGCAGGACGTGAGTTTCGGGCGCGAGCCTGACGATGCTGGCGCGCACGAGCGGGCCGAACAGGTCGAAGGGCGAACGGGCATCCTCGGCCATCAGCGCTGCGAGGCGGGCGTCCGCGTCAGAACCGCTGAAGTCGAGCAGGGGAATGTCGATAGGAAGATCGGAAAGGATTTCGAGGGTATCGCCCTCCTTTCCAATGCGGCCGCGCAGCGCATCGTGGCGTTGAACCACTGCCTTGACGGCATTGACCATCGCATTCCTATCGAACGGTCCCTCGAAACGCACGGTCAGCGATTCATTGAAGGCCATCGAGGCGGCATCGCCCATCTGGGCGGCAAGAAAAATCTCCATCTGCGGTTCGGTAAGCGGCACGGTGGTCATGCCATCCGAGGAGGTCTGCGGGATCGCCGCCACGTCTGTCGCGCCGGTGATGATCCCGGCTTCGTCCATCGCGTCGAGGGCGCGCTCGAATGCATCGCCGATCGCCTGGCAATGCGCCGTCGTGTGCGCTGTAGTCAGGAAGCACGGGAAGCCTTCATGCACGTGAATGCCAGCCAGCCGAAGCTCGGGATAGAGCAGACTGGCCAGCGGGCCATAGTGCGACACGTCAAGATAAAACCAGCTGGCAAAATGCTTGGCCTGCGCTGGCAAGCCGCGGCGGGTGAAGCCAGCATTGATTCGCGTCACCAGTTCCTCGTTGCGCGCGGCCAGCGGAGCATAGATCGCATCTTGATTGGTCTCGACGTGATCGAGCACCGCACGGGCCGCTGCCAGCACCAGAGGATGCCGTACGAAGGTGCCGGCGAAGAAAGTCGGCGCCACTTCAGGCTCACTATTGTCGCCATACTGCCAAAAGCCGCCGTCAAGCGCATCCATGAACCGGGCGCAGCCCGCAACCACGCCAATCGGCATACCGCCGCCCAGCACCTTTCCATACGTGGCGAGGTCCGCGCGAATGCCGAATACATGCTGCATACCGCCGGGGTGGACCCGGAACCCCGTCACCACCTCGTCGAACACGAGCGCTGCGCCGCTTTTGGCGGTGATGTCGCGCAGCTCGGCCAGAAACTCGCGCGGCTGCAGTTCTGGATGGCGGCTCTGCACCGGCTCGACGATCACGGCGGCGATGTCATCGGCCAAGCGTCGCACGATGTCGAGGCTTTGCGGATGGCCATAGGGCAGCACGATCATCTGGTCGACATTCTCGCTGGGAATACCGGGCGCGATCGGCAGCGCGCCAACCGGCTTGCCAGCGCGGCGCGCCTTGATCAGGACCTCGTCGAATTGGCCATGATAGGCGCCTTCGAACATCACCACCTTTTCGCGGCCAGTGACGGCGCGTGCAACGCGCATCGCCGCCATCACGGCTTCCGAGCCGGTATTGCAGAACGCCACCCGCTCATTGCCGGTCAGAGCGCTGACGCGAGCGGCGACTTCCCCGGCCAGCGCTGTCTGCGGGCCGATTGCGAAGCCTTCGTCGAGTTGCGCCCGAAGCGCGTCGAGTACGAAATCCGGAGCATGGCCGAACATGGTCTGGCCATAACCATTTACCAGATCGACATATTCGTTGCCGTCGGCGTCCCAGATCAAAGCGCCCTTGGAACGCGTGCATACAAGCGGATAGACGATCTCTTTCCAGGCCGTATTGAACCCGCTGGCGGTGCGTGGGTCGGCGAGAGTGCGGCGCGACGCTTGTGCGCGCGCCTTCGAGGTTGGGGTCTTGGCGTTGTAGCGAGAGATCAACGCGTCAAGATAGCGGCGGGAACGGGGCTCCATCGCCGCATCACCACCGTCCCCAGCCGGCTTGTAGACGCGGAACCGCGAGGGCGCATCCGCGCCGGTATCGGGCATCAGGATTTCGACCGCCGGCTCGGATGAGACCACGGCGGGCACCGCGGGCGACATCGCGGCGGGCACCGCAGCGGGCGCGGCAGAAGTTACACCGCCGACAGCGGAAATCTGGGTAGCGAACAGCCGCTCCATCGTCTGCAGCTGTTCGCGCATAAGAGCTTGCAGCATCGGCTCGTTGGCGGGCGCGACAATGGCAGCCGGCATTGCAGGCGGAGTCGGGCCGACCTGAACGATTACCGGCGCCGCAGGCAGCTTGGCTATTGGCGCCGCAGGCAACTGGGTTGGTGCCGCGGCAGGCAGCTTGGACGCTGGGGCGGACTTCTCGACCATCGCGGCGAGTGCCTCAAGCGTGTTGAGATCGCGCATCAGCTGGCGGAAGGTAATCTTGATGCCGAAAGTCTTGTTGACCCGCTGAGCGACCTGGCCCAGCAGCAAGGAATCGAAGCCCAGCGACAGGAACGAGGTGGTATGGTTGGCCTCTGTCAGGCTCTTTCCGGAAATCTCCGACAGAATGGTTTTCAGTGATGCCAGTATGGCTTCGGACACGGCCGACTCCTTCGGATGCGTCTGTGCGACGCTGTGTTCGTTGTTGAACAATTGTTGTGGAATTACTGCGGGCTCAATCGTCTGTTGTGCAATGACAGCGGGGCCGATCGCCGGCCGCTCGATCCAGCACCGGGTGCGTTGGAAGGGATAGACCGGCAGATGCGCGCGCAATGTGCCGGGGAGGGCGTGGTCCTTTATCGCGAAGCCGTGCTGCCACAACGCGCCGAGCGCTTCGGCGAAGATGCAAGCCTCCTCGCTGCGGTCGGCGAAGTCGGGAGCGGTCGGAACAACCTCGCGCACCTGGTCGCGGGCTTCGCTCGACTCCGCGAACGTCGACAGGGTTCGGCCCGGGCCAACCTCGATCAGTACGCCATTTTCCCCGACCTCGTGCATCAAGGTACTGACTGCCTCGCGAAACGACACCATCTCGCGGCACTGCCGCGCCCAATACGAGGGCGACGTCGCCTCGGCGTCGGTCATCCAGCGACCCGTCACGGTCGAGATCAGCCGGCATTGCGGCGGGCTCAAGCGCAACGACGCGGCGACATGTTCGAGTTCCTCGACCACAGGCTCCATCATCGCCGAATGGAAAGCGTGGGAGGTGTGCAGACGCCGGTGACCAATCCCCGCCGCGGCAAGCCGGGTCTCGAGCTCAGAAAGGGCTTCGAACGGACCTGACGCCACTGACAGAAGTGGCGCATTTTCGGAGGCAATCTCGGCGCCGGCAGGCAGCAGCTTGCGAAGCTCGGCAGCCGGCATGCGCACGCTGAGCATGGCGCCAGCCGGCTGGGCATTCATGATGCGGCCTCGATGCACCACCAACCGCAGCGCGTCCTCGTAGGACATCACCTTGGCCAGCGCGGCCGCTACCAGTTCTCCCAGGCTGTGGCCGATCAAAGCTACCGGCTCAACCCCGAACCGGATTAGCCTTTGCGCCAGCGCGTATTCTATTACAAACAGCGCCGGCTGCGCCAGCGTCGTAGACCGGATGGGATGGGCAGTCTCCTCGTCGGTCCCCTGATCATCGAACAGCACCCGGCGAATGTCCTGGCCGAGATGGGCCTCGATTACAGCGGCGCCGGTATCGACGTCTGCGCGGAACAAGGGATCGGAATCATAGAGCGCGCGCCCCATTCCCGGATACTGCGCGCCCTGGCCAGGGAACATGAATGCCGCGCGCGGTGCTGTGGCCGCAGGACGGCTGTCGACCCGCAGCTTACGAAGCCCTGTGATCGCTTCGCTGACGCTGGCCGCAGCTATTGCGGCGCGGTGCTCCAACTCCCGGCGGCCGTCGCGGAGTGTGTGGGCGACAGCGGTCAGCGACGGCGCTATTCCGGCCTCGCTGGCGGTTTCCAGTGCGTCCGCGAGTCGAGTGGGCATCGCCGCCAGCGCTGCCTGGGAGCGCGCCGACAGCCTGATGACGAGTGGCTGACTTGCTGCATCGCTGGAGGAAGCCGGGCGCGCCGGCGCCTCTTCCAGGCTGAGGTGGACGTTGGTGCCTCCGACACCGAACGCACTGACGCCAGCGCGGCGTGGCGCCGTCCCCGGCGTCCAGGCACCACCGGAAGCCGACAGCGTGAAGCCGCCGCGCTTCAAGTCGAGCCGCGGGTTTGGCTCATCGAAATTGATCTGCGGGGGAATAATGCCACGACGAAGGATAAGCGCGGTCTTGATCAGGCCGGTAACGCCGGCAGCAGCGTCGAGGTGGCCAACATTGGCTTTCACCGAGCCCAACAGGCAAGGCTGTGGCCGGGCAGCAAGATCGCCGCTCGCCAATGCCGAGAACCCCTGAGTCAGCCCTTCGATCTCGATCGGATCGCCGAGCGGGGTTGCGGTGCCGTGGCACTCGACATAGCCAATGCTCTCGGGCGAAAAATCCGCCATCGCCAGGGCGGAGCTGATGCATTCAGCTTGTCCCCTGACGCTCGGCGCAGTGAAGCCGACCTTGCCCGTGCCGTCATTGTTGACGCCATAGCCCTTGATGACCGCATAGACGGTGTCGCCGTCGGCGATCGCGTCGGCCAACCGCTTGATCAGCACCACGCCGGCGCCGGAGCCGAACACCGTGCCGGCCGCGTTCGCGTCGAACGGCCGGCAGGTGCCGTCCCGTGAGGCAATGCCGCCATCTTGATAGAGATAGCCACGCTTCTGCGGGAAGGTAATCGATACCCCACCGGCCAGGGCCATGTCGCACTGAAATGTCGCCAAGCTTTGGCAGGCCTGCGCGACCGCGAGCAGCGAGGTCGAACAGGCGCTCTGTACAGCTACCGCCGGCCCGCGCAGATTGAGCTTGTAGGCCACCCGGGTGGCGATGAAATCGTGCAGCGTACCGAGGAGCTCTGAATACGAGCTCACCTGGAACTCCGAGGTAAAGCGTTCGATAGCCGCACCGTCGGGGCAAACATTACGCAGAAAATAGGTGTTCATCGAACTGCCGGCGAACACGCCGATCAGCCCCTCATAGCGTTGAGGGTCATGGCCCGCGTCCTCCAGGGCCTCAACACAGATTTCGAGGAACAGCCGTTGCTGGGGGTCGGTCAGCGCCGCTTCCCGAGGTGGTATGTTGAAATAATCGGCGTCGAACAGTTCGACATCGTCGATGATCGGGCGCGCCGGCACGAAATCGGGGTCGGCGCGCGTCGCCTCGTCGAACCCGTCCTCCAACTCGGCGGACGAGAAGCGCTTAACGGAGGCTCGCCCGCTCAGAAGATTATCCCAGAACTGATCGACGGTCTTGGCACCGGGAAAGCGACCCGACAAGCCGACGATGGCAAAACCTGGGAACTCTTCGGAGGGCGTGGCTTGGGCTTTGCCGCGCGCAGTCGCCGGCCGGGCGGCGCGATGGCGGCTCGCGTAATCGGAAGCCGCGGCTTGACTCAATGGGTCTTGCTCGCGGGCGAGAAACGCTTCGAACTCGGCGACGCTGGGATGGGCGAAAAGCTCTGTCACTGCAAAGCGCCGGCCGGTAACAACCTGAATGCGCTCGTGCGCAGCTATCATTTGCAACGAGGTAGCGCCGAGGTCGAACAGGTTAGCGCGTGCGTCGATGGGCGCACCAAGAATGCTGCTCCAAATCTCGGCCACCAGCGAATCTTGTCTGCCAGCTTGTATGCCTGCGGTGGCATTTACGTGGTCGCTAAGGAGCCGGGCCCGGTCAATCTTGCCGTTGGCGTTGAGCGGCAGATCGGCGACGACAATGGCTGAAGAGGGGACCATTTGCGGCGGGAGGCGTATCTTGAGGTCGGCAAGCACAGCCGCGGCCAATGCCTGAGGCTGAAGATCTTGCGGCGATAGCGACGCCGACGGTTTGATAAACGCTATGATTTTCTTGACAGACCCGCTGCCGGTAGTGAGCGCTACCGCGGCGTCAGCCACCCGAGCGTTGTCGCGCAGGGCTTGCTCAATTCCGTCCAACTCGACCCTGACGCCATTGATCTTGATCTGGCGGTCGCGGCGGCCGAGAAATTCGATGGCACCGTCGGAACGCCGCCTGGCGTAATCTCCGGTCAGGTAGAGTTTGGCATCCGGCTCCGTCGAAAAAGGATCGGGAATGAACTTTTCCGCCGTGAGCTCCGGACGATTCAGATATCCGAGCGCGACGCCAGCACCGCCGGTGCACAGCTGGCCTTCCTCGCCGTCGGCGACCGGCGAGAAGTCGTCCGACAAAATGTGGACGGTCGTTCCTGCGATCGCATCGCCGATCGGCAAGGCGTCTCCACCCCAACCCTGATGCGGGATGGTATAGCAGCACGTGAATGTTGTATTCTCGGTCGGGCCGTAGCCGTTGATCAGGCGGCAGTGCGGCAAAAGCGCCAGCGCCTTGCGAACATGCGACGGCGACAGCACGTCGCCGCCAGCCAGGAGCTGGGTCAGCGGGAGCAGCGCGTCCGGACGCTGGTCCACCATCAGGTGAAACAGCCCGGCAGTGAACCAAGCGGTATTGACGCCCTGGTCACGGATAGCCGCGGCGATGGCGTCGATCGAGGGGACGGCGTCCGATAGAATGGCGACCCGGCCGCCATTGAGCAGCGGGCCCCAGATCTCCAGCGTGCTGGCATCAAAGGCAAGTGGCGCGGCATGCAACATCACCGTGTCCGCCGACAGCGTCATGAAATCCGCGCCGCACACCAGTCGCACGATCGCGCGGTGGGGGACAATCACACCTTTGGGCTGGCCTGTCGAACCGGACGTGAACATGATGTAGCCTGGGTCCGATGGCGCGACCACAACCCCGGTCGGAAGCGACGGTTCGGTGGCGGCGGCGGTGAACGCAGCCTCCAGCTCAATGCAGGCCACCTCCTCGAATGTTTCAGTTCCGGGACCGAGCAGCGCCAGCGCGGGCCCCGCGTCGCGGAGGGTAAACTGCAGGGTGTCACGGGGAAGGCCCGGGTCAAGCGGCAGATAAGCCGCCCCTGCCTTGAGGATCGCTGCCAGCGCAACGATCGTTTCAATCGATCGGCCGGCTACAACTGCTACGCGATCGCCGGTCCGCACCCCATGCTTCGCCAGCACGCGTGAGAGTTGATTGGACTGAGCATCGAGTTGCGCGAAAGTCATGCGCCGAGTTGAACTGCTAAGAGCGCATCGCTCCGGCCACTTCTTGGCTGACAACTCGAGCAACTTGCAGACCGTACGACTTAAATCAGATTTATGAGAATCCATTTTGCCTTCCGCTCAATCTGCACTTCCCGTTCAAAATAGACGATCCTGCTGCGGCTACGCCCCCAAGTCTTTGGGGCGCGGGCGGGCTGGGGGCGATGCATCTATACATTGGTGGCAACGATCTACGCGGCCGGCCACTCCAGCCGGTCATGGCCATAAGAGCATCCTGCGTGATGCAGGCAAGCAATGACCATTTTCACCATTAATGGAATAAGGCGCAAGCCAAAATGCAGTACCCAATTACCGGTGCGCAACCGCAAGTTTGGCTCGAAAAGCCAGCCCTTGACCATTTCGACGCCGCGCGGCTCTCAGCTTCGACAGCGGGATTTTGATGGGAAAGCCTCGTTGATTTGATTGCGTCATTTGAACAGGAGCCGCCGAAGGTTTCAGAGATATCGGGCGGCCCAGCGGCAACCAGAGCGGGCGAGCCACGATGCCGGCAGCGATCGCTGTTTACTACATTGCGAAATGCGATACTGCGAAACGAAAACGGCAACCAGCTAGGCTGGCGCTCGCTTTAACAATAAGCCGCTGTGAGTTGCCAGTAGCCGTTCCGGATGAAAGGGAATGCCACAGCTCAATTCCTGTACCGGCCATTCGTCCAGCACAACGTAACCCTGCTGCAATAGAGGAGCGAGAAATAGCTCCCTGTTGAAGATTCTGTAGGGAGTTGCGCTGAACCCCAGGTTCTGAATCGTTACGAAACCTGGCCCATTACTCAACGGTATCTTGTCCAAGAGTAGGTACTCCGGCAGCTTGGGCAGCGATGAGAGAAGATCAGTCAGGGACGCCTCGACATATTGCAGGCAACCGCGGCTTAAAAAAATGTCACAAGATTCCAGATCTTCAAGGCGTTCGGCAAAGGAAAGACCTGTCGCTCCGCGAGCCGCCGCCAACTCCCTCCCTCGCCGAATAGCGGGTGCGAGATCTACAACGGTCCAACTAACCGATTCAGGAAGTGCCAATCGTTGCACATACTCTCTGTGCGTTTGTCCTATCGCCCCACCAAAATCGATTATGGATGAACCTTCCTTGACGGCGCGCGCGAGCCAATAGAGTGTCGCATATAGGGAAGGCTGAAAGTAATCAGCGGCTACAATCGATTCGTTCTCCCACCCGTTTTTGGATTGGTCCGGCAAAGCGGAACGTGCAGCAGGAAAGTCTGGATACACACCGAAAAAGTGGTTGACGTATTGTGGACGTGACCATGTAAGGCCCCGATAGATATCGGGGAAACCCGGGATTCTTCTAGAGAAGGATCCGATCCGAGTTTTGGTTAGTGCCAGCGTTGCGAGCTTCGAAAGTGCGCGTTCCATGTTCAATGCCAGCCTAAAGATTTTGGTTTTTGCACCAGGCAGCGCTCGGCTTCAAAATCAGCCGATCGCATTGCTGTGCATTTGACCGATATAAATCAACAAGTCCGAATAGGTTCATATCCTTACGAGCGGCTGCCGCGTACCTCGCGTCGTCGCTGCATCATTTCCCTGCGCAACTGGCCGCGGTTTTGATCCGGCGGCGCTGCAGTTTGACCGGAGTCGGCCTCGGAGCGGGCGATCGCACCGGCCAGGCTGCGCAAGGTCGTGAACTCGAAAAGGCGAACCAGCGACATCTTGATTCCCAGCTCCGCACGGATCTTCTCGACGACCTGGACCATCATCAGGGAGTTGGCGCCGAGATCGAAGAAGTTGTCGTCGACGCCGATCTCGTTCAGTCCCAGCAATGCGCGGAAAATGCCTGCAAGTTTGCGCTCCACGTCGGTAGCTGGCGCTTCGAACGGCGTGGCGGTCTCCTGGCGCGCCGCGTCCGGCGAAGGCAGCGCCTGCCGGTCGAGCTTGCCGTTGGGGGTCAGCGGCAGCGCTTCCAGCGGTACGAATGCCGACGGCACCATGTATTCCGGCAGCGTGTCGCGCAGATATTGTCGCAACGCGGGCACGAGATTGGCGCCGGAGACCGCGCGGAACGCCGGGCGGTTTGCGTAGGCGGACAAGTCGGCCGCGGCGAGATCGCGGCTTGACGCGCTTTCCGTCGCTGCGACACCCGCCGGAGCCACGGCAACTGCCGCCGCGCCTCGCGGCCTGAAGACAGCATCGAAATATTCCGGCCCCGCGGCCGACCATTCGATGGCTACGTCATAATTCGCGTCGAGCGCCCGCACGTCTTCGGGATCGATTCCCGACAGGGAGCCGAGCGCAATCTCGCCCAGCCGGTCGGCGGGAGAGCGGGCCTGGAGCGTTCGCAGTGCGGCCAGCGGCGCCGAAACCCGCGCGTTGGGGATTGCGGTAACGCGCAGCGAGGATGCCTTGGACCGCACGATCGTCTGAAGCGCTTCCAGCGAGCAGGGCGAGGGTGCTTGCGTGGTGTTCGCAACCATTGGCAACCGCGCCGTCCCGCCGCGCTTGCGGATCACGACGTCGTAGCGGAAGCGGGTCATTTCGCTCGGCTGGCGGCCGAGCTTGAGTTCGACCTGCACATCCTCGATGTCAGGCAGCCGCTGCCGGAGCGACAGGAACAGGTTCGGATCCAGAACCAGCTCCGATTCTTCTTCGAGCCGCTTTTTCAGCCGTGCCTGAATTTCACCTGCGGGCGCGCCTGACGCGGCCTTCTGCAATTCGATTTCGCAGAGCATCGCCTCCAGCAACGCGCGGCTACGCACGTCACCCACGAAGATCGCGCCGCCCGGCGCCAGCTTCCCGACGGCCGCCGCCAGCACGTCGACGAGATACTCCACGCCGGGGAAATACTGGACGACCGAGTTGATGATGATGGTGTCGAAGGGCCCGCCCGCGAGGGTCGCCAGCGTGTCGGCGGCCCGTTGCTCGAGGACGACGCCGGCCAGGCCTCGTCGATCGGCCTCAGCTCGAACCCGCGCCACAGCGGCCGCGGACAGGTCGATGCCGTGATACAGCTCACAGCCCGGCGCGATGCGGGAGAGAACCATGCCTGTTCCGAAGCCGACTTCGAGCACGCGGCGCGGTCTGAGCTGCTGAATCCGTTCGGCTGTGCACGCGATCCATTCCCGCATCTGCGCTTCGGGAATTGCATCGCCCGTATAGCTGCTCCGCCAGCCCGCTGTCTCGGAGGTGCCGTCATGCCGGTAGGTCTCGTCCCAGATCGTCTCCCAGTGCGCGGTTGTCGGCGCGCTGCCCTGGGCGGGGGCAACCACGTAAGCGATGAGCCGCTGTGCGCCGGTCGCATCCGGCCTCGCCACGACTGCGCTCTGGCGTACCGAGGGATGTCGATTCAGCACCGCCTCGATCTCGCCGGGCTCGATCCGGTGACCGCGGATCTTCACCTGGTGGTCGAGACGTCCGAGATAGGCAAGCGTGCCATCCGGCAGCCACTGCCCGAGATCGCCGGTCCGGTAGAGGCGCGCTCCGGCACCGCCGAAGCGATCGGGGACAAAGCGTTCCTGGGTGAGTTCGGGGCGTTCCAGGTAGCCACGCGCGACACCGGCGCCGCCAATCAGGATTTCACCGGGCACGCCGACGGGCACCGGTCGCAGCGACCGATCGACGACATAGACCGTGGTGTTTGCGACCGGCTTTCCGATCGTGATCGGGTCGTCGGCGCCGCCGACCGAACTGGTCGTCGACCAGATGCAGGTCTCGGTGGGGCCGTACATGTTGTGGATCTCGCCGCGGTAGCTTGTACGCAATCGCTCCAGCAGCGTCCGCGGCAGCGGCTCGCCGCCGAGGAGCAGCATGCGCAATGAGCCGAGCGCGTCGAGCGAGGCTTCGTCTGCAACGAGCATGCTGGCCAGCGACGGCGTCGCCTGGAGGTGCGTCACGCCGTGGGTGCGGATCTGCGAGGGGATATCCAGTACCGGCGCGTTCGGGATCGCCGTTTCCGACGGATTGGACATGCGACGCAACTCGTCCAGATAGGGCAGGCTCGCCAGCACGTCGTCGGCCGCGACGCCGAAGTCGATCAGGCAGGCGATCTCGTCGACGCCAAACTGCTTCAGCTTCTCGATCGTCGCCATGCACGAAGCCGGCGATCCGAACAAGCCCGCGGTCTTGAAGTAGCGCTGGAACGCGTGCTCCATGATGACGTCGATCTCTTCGGGCTCGAGATCGGCGAGGCTCATGTTCTGCGCGGTCGCTGCCTTTCGGTCATCGCCCTTGGCGAAGGCTGTCAGTTCCCACCGCATCTTGGAAATGAGGTCGGTCGAGGTCTTCAAATATTCCAGGAATGGGCCGCGAACCTTGCTGCGCACCTCGTCGAGGTCGCGCCCCAGGAACGTGTGCAGCATGAGGGTGACGGTGCCGGCCCCCGCATGGCCGGCGTCGGTCCAGGCCTTGCGGTAGACGGCGACGTTCTCGACCAGTTGTTCGGTCTTCATCACCAGCAGGTTTGTCAGCACGTTGGCGCCGAGCCGTCCGGCCAGCGCGAACGTGTTCGGGTCGGAGCTTGCGGTCACCCACATCTTGGGTTCGCGCTGCACCGGCGGCGGGTAGGTGTTCACTTCGACCGGCTGACCGTCACCGCCGACCACCTTGATCGCTTCGCCGCGCCACAGCGCCTTCACGGTTTCGATGCCGCTTGCCATCAGCTCGCGGCGGTTCTTGTAGTTGTCCGGCTGCAGCGCAAAGTCGCGGGCGTGCCATCCGGATGCGAAGCTCAGTCCGACACGGCCGTTCGACAGATTGTCGACGACCGACCATTCCTCCGCGACGCGGATAGGATTGTGCAGCGGCAGCACCACGCTGCCGGCCCTGATGCCGATGCGCTTGGTGACGGCTGCGACTGCGGCGCCCGTCAGCGCCGCGTTCGGGTACAGGCCGCCGAACGGATGGAAATGCCGCTCCGGCGTCCACACCGCGGAGAACCCGTGCTCGTCGGCATACTTCGCGCCTTCGAGCAGCAGGCGGTACTTGCCACCGGAAGACTCCGCCGCATCGGCGGCAAAGTAGAACAGGCTGAAATCGATCGGCTTCGTGTCCAGTCCCGTCTTCGCCGCGCGCGCCAGCCGCTCGGGCTCTTGCTGGATGACCACGGTGAAGCCGCGCGCCAGCGTCCAGAACAGCTCCAGTACAGAAATGTCGAAGGAGATGCTGGTGGTCGCGAGCCAGACGCCGGGCTTCGTTCCCAGCACCTCGTCCATCGCGGTAAAGAAGTTGGCGGCGTTGCGGTGCTCGATCATCACCCCCTTGGGGCGGCCGGTGGAGCCGGATGTAAAGATGACATAGGCGAGATTTTCGCCGGTAATGGCGATGCGCGGTCGCGCCGCTTCGCCGGCTTCCGCGGTCGTGTCGACGCACACCGCCTGGATAAGCGGCGGCAGCGAGCCGGCGAGATTGGTTGTGGTCACCACCAGGCGGGCTCGCGTATCCTCGAGCATGAGCGCGACCCGCTCGCCCGGATAGGAGGGATCCATCGGTACATAGGCGGCGCCGGCCTTGAGGATACCAAGCAGACCTACCAGCATCTCGATCGAACGATCGACATAGATGCCGACCATCTGGTCGGGCTTCGCGCCGCCTGCGATCAGCGTCCGGGCCAGATGATTGGCGCGCCGGTCCAGTTCCCGGTAGGTGAGCGATCGCGCACCGTCGACCAGCGCGACCGCATCGGGCGTAAGATCGACCTGGGCCTCGAACGCCTCATGCATGCAGTGCGGTCCGGGCAGCGGCCGGGCCGTATCGTTCCAGATCTGCAGTGCAGATCGCGCATCCTGCGATGGCAGCCTTGGCAGATCGCCGAGCCTTGTCTCGGGACGGTCTGCAATCGCGACAAGAATCGCCTGCATCAGATCCGCAATCCGCTCGACCGCTGCCGCCGTAAAACAGTTTTGATCGTAGGACAGCTTGAAGCTCAGTTGCGGGCCGTCATAGGCAATCACGGTGAACGGAAAATTGGTCTGGTTATGGAGCGTGGCGCCCCGACCCTGCCATTCCTGACCGAACGATTTCAGGCGCGCGTCGTTGGTCTCGGGATTGAAGACGATGATGGAGTCGAACAGTGACTGCCCGCGAGGCACTTCGCTCCGTCGAAGGACGTCGACGAGAGGAGTGTGCTCGAACCGCCGCAGTTCGACCTGCTGGTCGCGCAGTTGACGGCAGAGGTCGAGCGCGGGGAGCTCGGAGGGAAGCTTGGCCCGCACCGGCAGCGTATTGATGAACAGCCCGAGAACACGCTCGGCGCCGTCGATCGTCGATCGGCGGCAGGCCCTGGTCAATCCGTAGACGACGTCGTCCTGGGCCGAGAACGCAGAAAGGACCAGCGCCCACGCAGCCTCGACAATGACCGGCGTCCGCACTGACGCTATTTTGTGGAGATCGTGCAGCTTGGCCGTGTCGGCTGGCGAGAGCGCGAATGAAAGGGTGCCGTGACCTGCCGCGGGCTGCGCATCCGAGGCTGCAATTCGCAGGGTCTGGAGATTGGTCGGCGTCTGGAAGCCTGCCAGCGCGCCGCGCCAATAGGCATCGGCCGCCGCTGCGTTGCTCGCCAGATGCTGTTGAAGCCAGATGATATAATCCCGGTATGCGGGGCGCTCTTCGAACGACGGCTGCTCGCCGCGCCCGATGGCTGCATAGGCGTCGAACGCCTCCTTCACGACGAAGGCGTGACAGGAATCGAGGATGGCGTGCGAATACGTGAATACGAGCCGGTGGCGATCGGGGCCGAGTTGCAGCACTGTCGCGCGCCACAATGGTGCAACGTCGAAAGCGAAGCCGCGCGATCGATCTTCGGCAAGAAAACGACTCAGCGCCTCTTCCTGCTCCTCGGCAGGCACCTTCGAGAGGTCGCGCACCTCGAACGGGAGCACGACATCGTGCGTGACCTCCTGCACGGGAGCTTGCGATCCTTCCCAGCGAAATCGGGTGCGGAGGATCGGGTTTTGTTTCGTAACCCTGGCCCAGGCATCGGCGAGGCGGTTGGTGTCGATTGGCTCATTGAGCCGAACCTCAAGTTGCTCGATGTCGACGCCCGGGGTTCGAGCCTCGAGGTGATGAAACAACATGCCTTGCTGAAGCGGCGAAAGAGGATATGTGTCGTGGACCATGATACTCCCGAGGGTCACCGCGAGCGGTCGCTCGGATCGGGAAACGCAGCCGATTCGGACCCGTCGGTCACCGTTATAATAACTGGCAAAATCATACTATAAATCAGGCTCAATATGGCTAATATAGCCAGGCGCAATTCAGGAAGCGAGGCACGGTTCGCGGACCGTGTGATCTGGTCGGATGCATCGCCTGCAGGTTAACCTTATTGCCGATATACTGCGGTCAATCAAAGGCTTGTTATCGCATCCCGTGAACGAGGGGATGACAGATGCAAGGCGATTGCGCACAGGATAATCAACGGCCGCCGGGCCAAGCCGTCCACCGTCCGACCCCCGCAACGTCGCGTTGAGTGTCGGGCGCAAACGCGGTCCATTAACCCACCTTCGCATTTGAGCTTGAATCATGCCGTGCTTTACCGCTGATTCGCAGCCCTCGGAGCGTGCCCAGTGCAGGATTTAGGAATGCAAGACGGAGGCACGACAGGCAGCGAGGCATCCTCCATCGCGATTGTTGGTATGTCGGGGCGCTTCCCCGGCGCACCGAACGTGGCGACGTTCTGGGAGAACATTCGCGAGGGTCGTGAAACCATACGTGTCTTCACCGAGCAGGAGTTGCTTGCCGCCGGTGAGCGGCCCGAACTTCTGCGCGACCCCGCCTATGTCAAGGCATGTGGCTATCTGGATGACATCGACAAATTCGATGCGGCCTTTTTTGGCATATCTCCCCGCGACGCAGCGGTTTTCGATCCGCAGCACCGTCTTTTTCTCGAATGCGCATCGGAGGCGTTCGAGGATGCAGGCTATGTAGGCGCGAAGATCGCGGGACCGGTCGCCGTGTTTGCGGCGTCAGGCGCGAGCGAATACTTCACCTACAACCTCGTGACCAACGAGGAGGTCCTGCGTTCGATCGGCGCGTGGCTGCTGCGTCACACCGGCAACGATCCCAACTTCCTTGCCACGCGCGTATCATACGAGCTGGATCTCGTCGGTCCGAGCATGAACGTGCAGACGGCTTGCTCGTCGTCGATCGTTGCGGTGCATCTCGCCTGCCAAAGCCTTCTCAACGGCGAGTGCGATGTAGCGCTTGCCGGCGCTTCCACCATCTATCCGGAGCAATTGGGCTACGTGTACAGGCCGGGGGAGATCCTGTCTCCTGACGGTCACTGTCGTGCGTTCGACGCGCAGGCCGGAGGCACCGTGATGGCGTCTGCCGTCGGCTGTGTCATTCTCAAGCGGCTCTCGGACGCCGTGCGGGACGGCGACTGTATCCGTGCGGTGATCCGCGGATCGGCGCTCAACAATGATGGCTCCGACAAGGTGGGCTACCTTGCCCCGAGCGTCGGCGGGCAGGCTCGGGTCATTGCCGAGGCTCTCGACCTCGCCGGCGTCGCTCCCGAAGACGTGTCATATATCGAGGCGCACGGCACCGGCACGCTGATCGGCGACCCGATCGAGATCGCGGCGCTGGTCCAGGCGTTCGGGCCTGACGTCCAAAAACAATCGTGCGCCATCGGCTCGGTCAAATCCAACATCGGCCACGCGGGCGAAGCCGCGGGCATGTGCAGCCTGATCAAGACCATCAGCGCCCTCGAACATCGCGAACTGCCGCCCTCGCTGCACTATCAGACGCCCAATCCGCAGGCCGACCTCTCCAACTCGCCATTCTTCGTCAACGCCAGCCTTCGCCCGTGGTCGGTCGCGCCCGGCAAGACGCGGATCGCGGGCATCACGAGTCTCGGCGCCGGCGGCACCAACGCTCACCTCATCCTGGAGGAAGGCCCGTCGCGACCTTCGCACGCCCGCGGCGACGCAGGATCGCAACTGCTGTTGCTCTCGTCGCGCAGCGGCGCGGCGCTCGACGTGGCAACGAGGAATCTGGCCAGCCATCTGCGCTCGCACCCCGAGCAGCCGCTGGATGAAGTCGCATTCACGCTGATGGCCGGGCGCGAGGCCTTCGAGGTTCGTCGTTCCCTGGTGGCGTCCGATGCGGCGTCGGCGGCGTCCCTCCTTGAAGCCCAGGATCCGCAACGGGTGTTCACCGGCAAGGCGGTGCGCGAGCCGATCTCCACGGCGTTCCTCTTCCCCGGCGGTGGCGCGCAATACGCCGGCATGGGCGCGGAGCTCTACCAAAAGGAGCCGGTCTTCCGCGACGGAGTGGACGCTTGCCTTGCCGTGGTTCAGCCCCGGCTCAACGTCGATCTCCGCAGGTTGATGTTCCCGCCGCCCGACGAGGCGGCCCGGGCGAACAAGCAGCTCGAAGCTCCCTCGCTCGCACTTCCCGCGCTGTTCGCAGTTGAGTACGCCCTCGCCATGCTGCTGCAATCGTGGGGCCTGCTTCCCGCCGCGCTGATCGGGCATAGCGCCGGCGAATATGCCGCGGCCTGTATCTCGGGCGTGTTCTCGATGCCGGATGCCATATCGCTTGTTGCGCTGCGCGGCAGGCTGTTCGAGACGCTGCCACGCGGCGCCATGCTCTCGATCGCATTGCCCGAGGATCAGGTGCGCCCGCTTCTCGGAAGCGAGCTTTCGCTTGCGGCCGTGAACGGGCCTTCGCTGTGCGTTGCATCGGGACCGGTGGACGCGATTGTACGGCTCGAGGCGAAACTCGCTGCGGATGAGATCGAGCATGCACGCGTCCACATCGACGTCGCGGCCCACTCGTCGATGCTCGAGCCGATCCTTGCGGAGTTCGAGCGCTTCTGCAGACCCATCGCGTTCCAGAAGCCGAAGATTCCGTTCGTGTCCAACCTGACCGGCACCTGGATCACGGACAGCGAAGCGATGGACCCGGCCTACTGGGTCCGTCATCTCCGCAACACCGTGCGGTTCGACCAGGGGGCCCGGACGTTGCTGGCGAGCGGAAGTCGTGCGCTGCTGGAAGTGGGACCCGGCCGCACACTCGCCAGCCTCTGCAGGCAGCAGCCCAGGAAAGCCGCTGTAGTTACGACCGCGCTCCGCCATGCCAACGAAGCTGCGTCCGACGTCGCCTTCCTGAAGGAGGCGGTCGGCCGGCTGTGGGTTGCAGGGATCGAGATCGATCCAGCCCGTTTTTTTGCAGCCCATTCGCAACGCCGCATTTCGTTGCCCACCTATCCGTTCGAGCGACAGCGGTACTGGATCGACAAGGGCGTCCAAGCCGCGCCCTCGACCTCGCTGACACGACGCCCCGATCTGGGCCAGTGGTTCTCGGCGCCCTCGTTCCTGCGTGCGGCGCCCTCCGAGCCGCTGGCTGCGGAGGAGCTTCGCAAGCCGTGGCTGGTCCTTACCGATAATTCACCGCTGGCCAGAGCGATCGTCGAACGCCTGCGAGCGTCCGGCGCACGGGTGGCCACGGTTGTATCGTCGGGCCATTTTGCGGAGCGCGGCGAACTGAGCTTCGCGATCGACCCCGCCCGCGTAGCCGACTATTCGAAGCTGATGGAGGCGCTGCGAGAGCAGAACGCGGTGCCGGCGCATGTCGTGCACCTCTGGGCGCTGGCCCCGAGGCCGAGGCGGTTCTTCGGCTCCGCAGGCGATGCCGACCTCGCCGCGTGGGAACGAGGGGCGATCCGTAACTTCTACAGCCTGCTGCTCCTGTCGCAGGCGTTGGCATTCGAGGTGGAGCAGGTCCGGCTGACCGCGATCGGCACGGCGATCGAAGCGCTTCCCGGCGAGCGCGAGCTCCATCCTGAAAAAGCCGCCTTGATGGGGGTCTGCCGCGTGCTGCCCCGCGAGATGCCGGGCGCATCATGCTCGGTTCTGGACGTGGTTGCGCCGCGTACAGGATCGGATGCGGAAGCGGATCTGGCCGATCGGCTCGTCGGCGAGTTGTATGGCCGCAAGCGCGACGCGCTGGTCGTCCTGCGCAAGGGTGGGCGCTGGGTGCAGCGGTTTGAGCCGCTGGAGCTGGACGCCGCACCGGGCGATCGTACCTGGCTGCGCCCGAGCGGCGTGTATCTGGTGACCGGCGGACTGGGCGGGATAGGCCTGGAATTGATGGAGCATCTCGCGCGGCACGGGAAGGCCCGCCTGGTTTGCGTCGGCAGGTCCCCGATGCCGCAGGAATCGGCATGGGATCGCTGGCTCGAGGAACATGGCGAGCACGACCAAACATCGCGGAAGATCGCGAAGGTGCGGGCATTGCAGGCGCTCGGCGCCGAAGTGATGCTGGCTTCTGCCGACGTCACGGACCGCGAGGCCATGATCCATGTGGTGGCCGAGGCGGCGCGACGCTTTGGCCGGATCAACGGTGTCTTCCACTGCGCCGGCGTGCTCAAGGATCAGTTGATCGCTCTTCGCGCTCCCGAGACTGAATCTGCGGTGCTCTCGGTCAAGGCCAAGGGCGCCCTGGTTCTGCAGACATTGTTCGTCGATGGGGACCTGGATTTCCTGGTCAATTTCTCTTCGGTCAGTTCGATCCTCGGGCTGCCCGGACAGGTTGACTACACGGCTGCCAACGCGGTTCTCGACGCGCTCGCGAAGGCGCGCACGGCCCGGGGCAGTCGGACGCGCACCGTCAGCATCAACTGGAATGCCTGGAAGGAAGTGGGCATGCTCGCGACGCTCGTGCGCGAGCGTAACGGGCCGGCAGCGCAGGGTTCGATGGGGGCTGGGTCACTCCTTGGCGACTGCGTCCGCGACGACGCCGAGCAGACGCTGTTTCATTCCATGCTGAACCCCCGAACGCATTGGCCATTAGGCGAGCATGTCGTCAGGGGCGGGCAGGCGGTTATTCCGGGCACCGGTTTCCTGGAGCTTGCGCGCGCGGCGCTGGCCTATCGGTCCGAAGACCGGCCCATCGAAATTCGCGATCTCGTATTCCTGCAGCCGTTCGCAGTGGGGCCTGACGAAACGCGCGCGCTGAACATCAGGCTCAATCGCGAAGGCGATCATAGCCTCGTCGTCTACAGCGATTCCGAAGAGCAGCCCTACGCCACGGCGCGTGTTGCGTATGTCGACACGCCGGCGGGCCCAAGGCAATCGGTGCCGGCCATCCGCGCCCGCTGCCGCGAACGCGGCGAGGTGATGAATGGGAGCCTGGTGCAGAACTTCATGGATTTCGGTCCCCGCTGGGCCAACATCCAGGCGATCCATCTCGGCGAGGGCGAGGCATTGATCGACCTCGCTTTGCCGGCCGGCTTCGCCGCCGATCTCGCAACCTATGCGCTGCATCCGGCGATGCTCGACATGGCAACCGGCGGCGCCCAGAGGCTGATTCCGGGATTTGCAGGCAAGGACGACTTCTACGTTCCGTTCTCCTATGGCCGCGTGCTGGTGACGCGGCCGGTGCCTGCAACCTTCTCGAGCCACGTGCGCTTGCGCGCTGCGGAAGGCAAGAGCGCGATCTTCGACGTGACGTTGCTCGACGAAGAAGGCAATGAGCTGGTCTCGATCGAGCGGTTCATCATGCGCCGGGTCGAGGCGTTCGCTGCCGTGCCCGCCTCGTCAAAGTCGACGCGGCCCGACGGTCCCGAGACGGCCGAGGAAGGCTTTCTGCGCGAGGGTATGACCAGTGCGGAGGGCCTTGAAGCGCTGGATCGTATCCTCGCCTGCAATGTCTCGCCGCAAGTCGCAGCCTCCACCCTTGACCTCGATCTCTGGCTGGACCGGCTGCAGCATGGCGGTCGCGGAACTCCGGCAGAGGACGCCAACTGGTCCATTGGGACGCCCGGCGTCGTGCGTCCCGGTGGCGATGCCGGCGTCAGGGCGCCTCGCGATGCCCTCGAGCGGGACCTGGCGACGATCTGGAAGGAGATGCTGGGCGTTCAGCAGGTCTCGATCGACGATGACTTCTTTCAGCTGGGCGGGCAGTCGCTGATCGCGATGCGGCTCTTCAACCGGATTCGCAAGGAGCATGGCGTCGAGTTGTCGCTATCGGTGTTGTTCCAGGCGCCGACCATCGCTGCCACGGCAGCGCTGCTGCGCGAGGCCAAGGGATTGCCGGCGGTCGATCCGTCGGCTGATGCCGTGGACGCGTCCGTGCAGGAGAGTGACGGGGAACCGGCCCTGGCGGCGTGCAAATCGGCAACCGCCGGGCATGTGGCTGGCGAATTTCCCCTGGCCGCGGAGGCGCCATCCCCAGGCGCTCCGACGATCCCCCGGTCTCTGGTCGAGATCACACGCGGCGGAAATCGGCCACCGTTGTTCTGCGTCCATGGCGCCGGGGGCAACGTGCTCAACTTCCGCGACCTCTCGTGGGGGCTTCATCATGATCAGCCGTTCTTCGCGCTGCAGGCGCGTGGCGTGGATGGGAAGACCCCTCCGCATGGCTCGATCGAGGAAATGGCTCGGGCTTATGTCGCGGAGATCCGTGCGTTGCGGCCTCACGGTCCCTATTTGCTGGCCGGCTATTCGGGCGGAGGCGTCGTCGCCTTCGAAATGGCGCATCAGCTGACGGCGCTGGGCGAAGATGTCCCGCTGCTCGTGTTTTTCGACACGTACCATCCTCAGATGCCGATCCGCGCCGTCACCTTGAGCCGCAAGCTCATGCTCCTGCGCAAGCACGGCTTCGCCTACGTCAAAGAGAGGGCGCTCGACAGGGTGGCGCGAGCCCGTGCGGTACGCGAACGGATGCAAATCAAGCTGTGCGTGCTCGGGGGCGGGCCGGTGCCGCACGCGCTGCGCGATCGTCATCTCACCGAGAGTTTCGGCCGGGCGTCCAGGCGCTACCGGCCTCAGCTGTGGCAAGGGAAAGCGATTCTTTTCCGGGCCGAAAGTGTGCCTTTCGTCTTCGGCGGCGGCGGGCCCTATTACGGGTGGGACGGCTTCGTGCTGGGGGGATTGAAGACGGTGATGATCCCCGGCAACCATGACACTTTCTTGCTCGGAGCCAACGCAAAGGTATTGATGGGCCCGCTGAACGCGGCGCTCGATCAGGCCAATTTGCGGATGATGTCCAGTCCGACACTCGCCGAAGAACCTGTCTGACCCGCAGAGTGGCGCCGCGCTGGATCATTGTTTGGGTGAGGCGAACGGGTTCTCGGGATCATGTGCGTCGGCATATTCGCGTCCGCAGCGATAGCTGTCGAACAGCCGCCTGACTGTTGCAACGCCCGGAATGCCCTTGCTTCGCAAGGCTGCGGAGGCGGGACAGACTTCGTTCTGCATCAATGCCCGGCACGCCGCCATGTCCCGCCGCGCAGCGGCATTAGCCCGCTGGCCGTATGAGACGGCATATTGCCATGCGAGCGCTTGCAGGTAGCGGCCGGTTTCCGGGGCAATGGCTGCGGGGATTGCGGCACCCTCAGGGCTGCGGCCGAACAGAACGGCATAATGCACGAGCGCGATGAAGTAGCGGCCGACGTCACTCATATGCACGTTGTCGGAGAAGAGGAGGCGGACGCGCTCGCCCGGGGCCTTGGCCGCGACGCCCGGCACCTTGCCCTCCCACAGCGCGGCGGCCAGTTCCGCGAGCGCGGCACCGCCCGGCAACACGCGGACGCGCGGAACATCGCCGCGCGCCGGAAGATCGAGGTTCGCGCGGCTTGCGACGCATTCCCACATCGGCAACACCGCGCGCTCGTAGTCGATCCAGGGCCACGGCGCATCGGGGTCCAGATGCAGCCAGGTATGATAGAGCAGCACCTCCGCGTTCGGGTTGCCGACCAGGAGGTGCCTCGCCATGTCGGTCAGATAAAACGCGGTGCGTTCCTTGCGCGCGATGGCGGGCAGGTCGTGGCGCTCGGTGACGACGAGAGCATCGTACCTGGCGCCAGGTGCCAGCCGCCGGGGCTGGCGCAGTTCTTCGGCGACATTCAATCCGGAGCCTTCGCGGTTGGAGCCGGAGCGATAGCCCGGCCATTCGGAAGCAGAAGGTGCTTCCCCTTTGGTCCGCTGGCGCAGCAGCGAATAGCCCATCGACTGCGTCTCGAACTCCAGGCGATGTCCGAGCGAGCGTGCGATCTGCTCGACGGCTTCGGGAACGCCGTCGCTGAGGCTGTGGCCCGAGTAGAAGGCGCGGACTTCATTCCTCTGCGCCCACGCCGGCGTCGCCGTCGCTTCACGCGCTTCTTCACTCATGGCCACGCCCCCAACGCCATTTGCGATCATCAACGCCGCTGCAAGGGTCGCGCCCAGCCGGCCGATACTACGTTGCCTCACGGCACCTGCTCCGAAGTCACCACGACTGCGCTTGCAAAATGCTCCGCGGAGACAGCGAACCTTCCGGAGAGCCGGTCATTAAGGCCGAACGGCGGCACCACCTTACGATAGGTGGCGGCAAACGTTCCAGCTTCGGCATTGACGTCGATGGCGAGATCGGAAAATTCCAGCATTGCGCGACTGAGCGCATACTGGCACTTGAATGCCGCCTCCTTCATGCAGAAAACGAGGCGCGCCGCGAGGCCCGGCGTCATCCCGTGCATGACCGCCAGCATCGCCTGCTCCTCCGGCGCGCAGATGGACGCCCACAGGTCGGGCGGCAGCGCAGCCGCCGGCTCGAGGTCGATCCCGATCGCGGCGAAGCCTTGATCGCGGCGCGCGACGGCGGTGGCGACCCAATCGTCCGTATGCGTGATGTTGCCGACCAGACCGTCCGGCCAGATCGGCACGCGGTCTTGTCCTCTCGGCATCGAGGCCGTTGCGTGGCCGAGAGCCGTCATGGCTCGCCGCGCACAGTCCCGTCCGGTCGCGAATTCTAGGCGGCGGCGCGGAACGGCGTTGGCGATGCTGAGCGCTTCGTCGGCCGGCAGCGCCGGGGGCGCGCCCCGCAACGGCGCCTCGGCCACCGCAATTCTGGGATCCATCAGCGCGGCGAAGAATCCCACCGCGTTCAACCCATACGGCACGCGGAGCGTACCGCGAGCGCATTGCGCCGCGTCGCCGCGCGCCAGCCGCGCAACAAGGTGCCGCCCTGGAGCAAAAGTGAACCGTTGCGGGGCGGAGGAGAACCGGGCGTCGCTGCGGCGGATGAAGCCCTCATTCTTACCTTCCTGAAGGATGCTTCGGCTGCAAGCTGAGGGAATTATAGTTCGCAATTGTCTAGCAGCCGGGCAGGCGTGTTTCAAGCGCGCGATCCGCGCCATGCCGCAGCACCAGATGGCGGGATACGCGCTGCGCTCAGCGGACCAGCAGTTCGCGCTTCTCGTCGTCCGAAAGTGGCCTTTCGGCGTAATGCTGCAGATTGGTCGCCACGTGTTCGGGCGTGCGCATCCCCAGGATTGTGACGGAAATGCTATCTATGCTGAGCGCGAACTGGAGTGCTGCTTCGAGCGGCGAACGCTTCAGCTGTCCGGCGATGCGCCTGATTTGCAAGGCGCGCTCCCACTGCGGCTCCACGGCACGCAGATCCGCTTCGGTGAGGGATTGCTTCAGCGCGCCCCCACCAAAGCAGCCTCGCGCGATGATCCCGAACTGGCGCGCCGATACTTTATCGAACACACCGTCTTCCTGCGCCTGCAGGTCCATCAACCCGAAGGGCATCTGCAGGCTGGCGAGCCCTTCCATGCCCAGGCAGTGCTCGGCATCGTAGACGGAGTCGAGAGCGATGCCATATTCGCGGATCTTGCCTTCGGTCTTCAGGCGCGCGAGGAAGCCCAGCGCGTCCTGGAGCCGGCTTCCGGTGAGTTCCTCCCGGGGCGGGCTGTGCATCTGGTAAAGGTCGATGTAGTCGGATTGCAGGCGCCGCAGCGAGGCCTCCACCGCCTCTCTCAAATAGCCGGGCGAAAAATCCTGTGAAACCGTACCCGACAGCGACACAGGAACCGCACTACGGCGCAGGCCGAGTGCCTGAACGATAGGCTTGGCGAACGGCTTGATGAGCTGAATCAGCCGCTTCTGTCTCGGAAGGCAATAGCCGCCCTTGGTTGCGATGAAGACCTTGTCGCGCCTGTTGCGAAAGGCCTTGCCGACCAGGATTTCGCTTTCCCCTTGCGAATACATGTCCGCTGTATCGAAGAAATTTATCCCCGCGTCGCAGGCGGCCTCCAGCGTTTTCAGCGAACTCGTCCTGCCGCCGTCCTGGGCGAGCAGCCCGCCGATGCGCGCTCCGCCAAACCCGATCTCGGAAACGCGCCATCCGGTTTTTCCAAACTGCCTGTAGCGCACGTAACAGCCTCCGTCACATGGCTTTCAGGTCGCGTGCCAGGCGGTCGGTCGCGCGCGCGGCCAGCGCCATCACGGTCAACGTCGGGTTCTTCTCCGCGCCGGTCGTGAAGCAGCTGGCATCGACCACCATGACGTTGGGGATATCGTGAAGCCGATTGAACCCATCCGTCACGCCGAACTGCGGTGAAGCATGCATACGGGCGGCTCCGCCGTAGTGCTTGGCTGTTCCGGGGAACAGCTGCGGGACGATGTCCCTGATCGTACCCCTGTAGCCGGCATCCTGCATCAGTTGCATCAGGTGCTCGCGTGCCCTGACAACATTGTCCAGGACCTTTTCATTGAATCTGATGTGAACTTCCAGAGCAGGGAAGCCAAACTCGTCTCTGTCGTCGCTCGCGGGAGCGACGTAATACTGCTCCTCCGGCACCATTGTGCCGAATACCTGCACGCCAAAATAGGTGGTCTTCTGACCGAATCGGCTTTTGATCTTGCCTGCTATTCCGAATGCGCCGAGCGTCCATGACGCGGCCAGCAGTGGATCCGAGGAGGCATGGGGCAAGCGCGTCAGGTAGGCCGGCGGCGACAGCGACGTCAGCGGTGCATCGACGTCGACGGCCCACCACTCGCGCGGATGATCATGGAGATACTTGCCGAGCAGGCCGGCGCTGTTGCCCATTCCGCCGGGGTGATCGTCACATGCCGAATTGAACAGCAGTTTGGGTGAATTGAGCGGTCCGCACGCGATGACAAATGCGCTCGCCTCCACGCGGTGATGCGCCATGGTCTGCCGGTCGCAATAGACTGCGGCCACGGCCTTCTTCTTCTTTCCGTCCCATTCCAGCTTCAACGCGTGGGCGCGCGTGATCAGCTTGAACCCGGGATTCGCGGCAAGCCCGGCGATCAATTTCGAAAAGCTGTTGAACGAGGTGCCGCGGCGCAAGAGCAGGTTTGGCGGCCCGTCGGCAAGGGGCATCGTCGTGAAACCCTGCCCGCGCTTCAGCGCTGCCTGCCGAACGGATTGCCAGTCTTTCGGGACCTGCTGTCGATAGTCACAATAGCCGGCAGGCAGGCTTGGGACGTCGCTTGGATCGGCCGTGATCTCCATCGTTCTTTCGGCAATCTCGTAGAACTGGTCGAGATCATCGTAGGTGACGGGCCAGCGATATTTTTCGTGGACCTGCTCGCCTGCCGTAAAATCGTCCGCGCAGAAGCGCGGCACCGCGCCAGTCCACTGATTGGAGAGACCACCGAGCGCATAATTATATTCGAGGTTGGTCTGCGGATCGCCGGTGACGACGAACCCTTCCGCTTTCGTCATCGGGGGAAGATTTCGGTAGAGATTTCTTCCTGCCATCCTGAGGAGTATGCCGTGCTGGATGTCATCTCCGGTTTCCAGCATGGTCACTGGAATTCCCTTGCGCACCAGTTCGTACGCCGCCATCGCGCCTGCTGGGCCACTGCCTATAACGACTATGCGGCGATCGTCACTCATCCGACATCCTCGAAAACTCTCTGCCTCGCGTGTCTAGCCTCTTTCGGTCGAGGTCGCCACGGCGCGATCGAACAAACGCTCGGCTCGCATAATGCAAATGGTTAATGCACGCAGCGCAACGGCAAGTCGCGTAGCGGGGGCGGATCGAAATTTCCGTACTGGCGAGAAAGCCGGAGGCGATTCGATCTCGATTGCGCTGGCCAAGAATGAATTTCGCATGAGTGGCGAACTGACGAACAATTGATCGCGGGTTCTTGACCGCTGTGGCTCGATCAAATTGTCCTGTACTTCCATCTTCTTGATTACTCGGACCGCGTTGCGGCCGCTGCGATTAAGCACGTGACCGCAAATCACGTTGCCTTAATAAAACGTATATAGTAGACGGCTATTTCTTAACAGATCGTAATCCTTAACCAAACGCTAATTCTTAACAAACGGTATGTATCACGTCGCCAATTGAAGGCGTAGAAGCATGCGGGGACTATCGCTGACTTTTCGATGAAGTGTGTTTCCCTGGTTCAGGCTGCGGCCATGATTTTTGCAAATCAATTTCACCGACTGAAGTTCGACTCCGAACTCAAATGGCTTTCCGGCAGGCGCGGGAATGCTGCGCGCGCGGCGGGCGTGTGCACCTGCACGGTAAACGGGATTCTGTCATCGGCGTCGATGCGTCATCGCATGGGTCACACACGGGTTGTGCTGTAGCGGAGAGGGCGTCGCGTTATGCCGATTTGGCCGAGAGAGAAAGCCGCCGTCGCAGAAGCCATTTCGCTCACGCCCGCATCCTGGCGAATTCCGTTCTGGAGCGTCGAGCCTCTGGCATGCGCTCTCGATTGCATCATCATCGTGGGATCGAGCATTCTCAGCGGGTTCGCCTACCACCGCTGGATGCTCGGCGGTACCGGCGATCTCGAGACGTCGCTTGCTGTCGGTCTGCTGGTAGCGGTGAACTTCACGACCATTCTGGTCGCGCGCGGCAGCTACAAACCACTCAACCTGATCTCGCTCCAGGGGCGTATCAAGGAAACGACGGCGATCTGGTTCGTCGTTTTTGCGCTTCTCTTTGCGGTCGTGTTCTCGCTCAAGGTCGGCGCCAATCTTTCGCGCGGTGCCACGGCGGCCTTCATGGTCGCCGGGCTGATATTGCTCATCGCCTGGCGTGCGGCATTGAGGTCATATCTGGCGAAGGCTCTCGCGCGCGGCAGCTTTTCAGAGCGTCGAGTAGTCGTGATCGGGGAGCCCGAAGAAATCGACGCCTCGGAGGGCCTTCATCGACTGCGTCGCTGCGGCTACCGGCCGATCGAAAGCTTCCCCGTTCTGGACACCGACTTCGAGACTCACAAGGGCATGTCGCCCAGGCTTCGCAGCGTACTCGATCAGGTCATCCGGACCGCGCAGTCCGGCGATGCGGAAGAGATCCTGCTTGCAATACGCTGGAACCAGCGGCACCTCGTCGACTCCATCGTCACAGCGCTGCGCATCGTCCCGATCCCGATCCGCCTGGCGCCCGATTGCACGATCGCAGGCCTGCTTCACCAGCCCAGAACGGAGATCGGTTCGACCTGGGTGGTCGATCTGCACCGCGGGCCGCTGACCTGGAGCGAATGCGCCATCAAGCGGGTGTTCGATATTGTATTTTCCAGCCTGGCGCTGCTGACACTGGCGCCGACGATGCTGATCGCCGCAATTCTGATCAAGCTCGACTCGCATGGACCGGTCTTCTTTTCGCAGCTTCGCAACGGCTTCAACAGCAAGGAATTCTGGATCTTCAAGCTCCGCACCATGACAGTGATGGAGCAGGGGGCGGATGTGAAGCAGGCGGCGCGCAACGACAAGCGGGTTACGCGCGTTGGCCGCTGGCTGCGCCGATCGAGCATCGATGAGCTGCCGCAATTCCTCAATGTGCTGCGCGGAGAGATGTCGCTGGTCGGCCCGCGACCGCATGCCACGATCCACAACGACGAATACGAAAAGCTGATCCTGAAATATGCCTTCCGCCATCATGTCAAACCCGGCATTACCGGCTGGGCCCAGATCAACGGATTGCGCGGAGAAACTGCCACGATTGACGTGATGGAGAAGCGCGTCGAACTCGACCTCTGGTACATCAATAATTGGAGCCTGTGGCTCGATATCAGGATACTTTTCAAGACGTTCGCCACCGTGATTGGTCAGAAGGATGCCTATTGATCGGTCAGCTGGCCGCGCCGGGCATGTCCTCTCCAGCAAGGTCCGCATGCACGTGGCGATCGTTGGCCGGTAAAGCCGCGAACGCGCGAATCCCGTTCACCATGAGCAAGATATCGCCTTGACTGCCCGCTCCCAGTTATCCAAAGGTCGTGGTCGGCCCTCAATTTCCGGGAATGGCCTCGAACAGCAAAGTATCCTGAATGCATCTCGAAAAGCGTATTTTGGTCACCGGCGGGGCAGGCTTTCTTGGCTCCCATCTTTGTGCGCGGCTGATTGAGCAGGGCGCACAGGTTCTTTGCGTCGACAACTTCTTTACCGGCGCGCGCAGGAACGTGGAGTCGCTGCTCGATCACAAGCATTTCGAACTGATCCGCCATGACGTGACTTTTCCGCTCTTCGTCGAGGTCGATGAAATCTACAATCTCGCCTGCCCGGCCTCGCCGGTGCACTACCAGCACGACCCGGTGCAGACGATCAAGACGAGCGTGCACGGCGCGATCAACATGCTTGGTCTCGCCAAGCGCGTGAACGCCAAGATCCTGCAGGCGTCGACCTCGGAGGTCTACGGCGATCCGAGCGTTCATCCCCAGACCGAGGAGTATTGGGGCAACGTCAACCCGATCGGCCTGCGGTCCTGCTATGACGAAGGCAAGCGCTGCGCCGAAAGCCTGTTCTTTGCCTATCGGCACCAGCGCAATCTGCGCATCAAGGTCGCCCGCATCTTCAACACCTACGGACCGCGCATGCACCCCAACGACGGGCGCGTCGTTTCGAATTTCATCGTGCAGGCGCTGCTTGGCCGCGACATCACGATCTACGGCGATGGCTCACAGACCCGCTCGTTCTGCTATGTGGACGACCTCATCAACGGGCTCATGAGCCTGATGGGGACTTCTGACGACGTGACCGGTCCCATCAACATCGGCAATCCCGACGAGTTCTCGATTCTCGAATTGGCATCGGCTGTGATCAGCCTGACCGGCTCATCTTCTAGGATCATCCACAAGCCGCTTCCGCAGGACGATCCGCGCCAGCGGCGCCCGGACATTTCCAAGGCGAGCAAGGAGCTTTCCTGGGCGCCGCGGACGAAGCTCAATGATGGCCTTGTCCAGACGATCGCCTATTTTGATGGACTGCTGTCCGACCAGGGCCTGCGTGCATCCCTGAACACCGAACAGGCCTAGTCGCCGGTACCGGTAGTCCCGATACCGGGCAAAAGCGTCCCGTCGTTGGGTACTGATGCCGGTCGGGCCGCGTTAGAGCGTCCTCCAGCGAAAGCCTGCCCCGGACTTGATCCGGGGTGGAAACGGTTCGCGTAAACAAAGCGCATCAAAGCAAGAGTTTAGAAGCCCGTGCCGGTTCAGCCGAAGCGGAAAAGCCTCCAAGACTGCAGTCCGCCCATATTTCGCCCGTGAGCGCCGGTTGCTACGGCGGCACATGCGCCCAATCTTGACGCCGGATGCCGTGGGATAGACGGGATCGGACGAGCGATATCGCTCGGCGCTCAGCCCGCCGGAAGCGATAGACGGTGAAAAAATTCGGCCCTGAACGCCCCGCAGGATTGGCGCACGGATCCCGGAACTCCTCCGCGCTTACAGCCAGCGTGCTGAACAGAGTTCGAATGGAGGTTTTATAATACCTTCACCAAGTTTTGAATCGCCGCGACTATTGTCCGCCGCGGCGAATGTTGCGTCGCCCACAAAAGTGGGTATACAAATACTTAACTTGCGCCAAAAGCATAAAAAATGCCTAATAAAGGTATAAAGTACCGATTGTTAAAGATTAATTGAGTGTCACGTAACGGGTTTTTTCGAACGTCATGGTCATACTCAGTTCCAATCGCGTAGGCCGGTCCGATCCAGATCGATATTTTAGGAGCGAGCTAGATCGCTCCCGGCTCTACTTCGGCATCCACACGCAACACAGAACGGGATTTGTCTTCTTCGGTCGCGGGCATGTGCGCCCGATCGAGAGGTTACGATCGTGCTCTCATTCGAAAGGGCTAATCCGATTGCGCGATCGGGGCAGGAGCCTGGCGGCGTAATTCGCCAGGCCAAGTGTAGCGTAGAGGAGCGTCATGCCGAACTCGTCAAGAGACAAGACGGCCGTAGTGGATGCAATTTCCCTGACGACCGCGTCATGGCGAATACCATTTCGCAGCGTTGAACCTTTAGCTTGGGCCTTGGATTGCGTCATTATTTTGGCATCCAGTCTTCTTAGCGGATTCGCTTACCAGCGATGGGCGCACGGCTTTGGCGAGAATTTCGAGACATCGCTAGCTGTTGGTCTGCTCGTTGCCGCGAACTTTACGACGGTTTTGGCTGCCCGCGGCAGCTACAAGCCGCTCGGACTGATCACGCTTCAAAGCCGCATCAAGGAAGCGGTTACGATCTGGTTCATCGTCTTTTCACTCCTGCTTGCCGTAGTGTTCCTGCTCAAGGTGGGCGCGACGCTGTCGCGCGGCGCGATCGGAACCTTCCTGGTCGTTGGCTTGACGATGCTCATCGGCTGGCGCGTGCTCTTGAGTTCGTATCTGACCAAGGCCTTTGCTCACGGAAGCTTTGCCGAGCGGCGTGTCCTGGTCATCGGAGGGGCTGATGAGATCGACTTCTCTGCGGGACTCTATCGATTGCGCCGGTGTGGTTATAAGCCGGTCGAAAGCTTCCCGATTCTCGAATCCGATTTTGAGACCGTCAGCGGCATGTCGGAGCGGCTTCGCGACATGCTGAGGGAAGCTATCCGCACGGCCCAGTCCGGCAGGGTAGAAGAAATCCTGCTGGCGATACCGTGGGACCAGCGCCGCCTGATCGATCAGATTGTTGCGGTTTTGCGCGTGGTTCCAATCCCGATTCGCCTGGCGCCCGATCGCAGCATCGAGGGGCTCCTCCACAAGCCGAGAAAAGAGATCGGCTCGACCTGGGTTGTCGACCTGCATCGCGGTCCGTTGACCTGGAGCGAATGCGCGATCAAGCGGACGTTCGATATAGTGCTTTCAAGTCTGGCGTTGATCACATTGGCGCCGACGATGTTGATCGCCGCCATTCTGATCAAGCTCGACTCGCGAGGACCTGTATTCTTCACGCAGCTTCGCAATGGCTTCAACAACAAGGAATTCCAGATCCTCAAATTCCGAACCATGACGGTGATGGAGCAGGGCACAGAGGTGAAGCAGGCCACGCGCAACGACAAGCGGATCACGCGGCTCGGCCACTGGCTTCGGCGGTCGAGCATCGATGAACTGCCGCAGTTCGTGAACGTGTTGCGTGGGGAAATGTCACTGGTCGGCCCTCGCCCTCACGCCATGGTCCACGACGACGAGTACAAGAAGCTGATCTCCAAATATGCGTTCCGTCTTCATCTGAAGCCCGGCATCACCGGCTGGGCGCAGGTCAATGGCCTTCGGGGCGAAACAGCCACGGTCGATCTGATGGAGAAGCGCGTTGATCTGGATCTCTGGTACATCAACAACTGGAGCCTGTGGCTCGACATCAAGATCCTGTTGAAGACAATAGCCGCCGTGATCGGACAGAAGGAAGCCTATTGATTGTTGCGTGTTCGATCGCTGTTAACTTCATTTGGATTCGAGCGACTGAATGCTTTTCCGCGCATTGACGTGGTGGGAGAGCCGATATCAAGTCCGCGGGCGCTGGAAAATCTGCCCTGCGGTCGGTGAAGCCAGTACCGGTTCGCCGCTTCCATTTATTTGCCGATCGGCTTGGATCCAATCTGGGCGAAGCCCGATTTTGAATGAATCGTCTGCGATTCCCCATCGGGGTCTGTTTCAAGCTGTCTGCGGTTGCGGCGTCACCTCGCCGGTTTCGCGCGCTTGCGCCACCCACCGGATCGCGCTTGATGCCCACACTCGAAAGTGTGCCTCAGCCTTCCGACGCGACATGCCGCTCTCAACGGCGGCAACCACACGCCTGCGAAAGATCGGTCGACGCAGAGATGTCGCCAAATCCACCGACTTCTTTCGTCGTCTTTGCGGTGACTGCAGCCAAGCCGGACAGTACATAGAGGAGTTGACGGCAAGGAGCGGCCGGACGTCGTGAAGAGGCGGGCCGAATGGATCGACGGCCAGCTTGGCCTCGATCCTGACGGGCTAGTCTTCATCGACGAGACCCCGGGCATCGATCAAAATGGCGCGGGTGCGCAGGCGGGTACCCGTTGTAAGCGGGTTGCGCGCCTCCCCAAAAGTACTCCGAACAAAAAGCGAAGGAACAAGGCTCGCATCGGATTGCCGAGATGAGCTTTGCCGTCCGAAAAGCTGTGGGCGGGGCGGTGACGACGCCGATCTGTTTAAGTCACTAATGAGTGCCCGCCCATGCGCACACCCACAGCGGATTGTCGGCTTTCGTGCATCGCAACATCCCGGCCGGGAATCCGGCCGAACCCGGGCCTAGGGTACGACCGGTGCCGTGACGACCGTCGTCGATCCGGTCGTGACGACGCTGGGAACCGCGCCAACGCCGGTGACAATATTCCGTAGGCCATAGGCGCTGGTGACGGTCGAAATCGGCGCCTGAATAGCGCTGTTGAGCGTGTTGAGGTAGGCGATGAACTTGGTGGCTTCGACCGAGAGCGAGTTCGAGGCGTAGAGGATGTCCTTGTTGCGCATCTCGAATGAACTCGCCAGGAACAAGCCGGCGGGGTCACGCAGGTTGATCGTATAAATCACAGGGATGACCGGGCCTTCGTAGGGCGCAACGTCGATACCCATGGCTTTGGCGACGTCACGCGCTTCGCCGCGATAAAGGAATACCGAGGCGGGGTCAGCCTGGGAATCGATCAGACCACCGGACTTGCTGATCGCCTCCGCGAGCGACAGCCGCCAGGTCCCGAACGGAACCTGCTGCTGTGCGCCGACCGCGCCAAATGTCAGGAAGGTTTGCGGCTCCCGATACAGGTAGATCGTATCATTCGGATGTACATATACGTTGTTGACCGGCTCATAGATGAGTGCCCCGAACGGGGCGATCGCGCGCCGGCCGCTGCGCTCCAGAATTACCCAGGTTTCAGCTCCGGCGGCCCCGGTCGAGCCCCCGACTGCGACCAGGCCGGCCCGGCTGATCACGTCGAGTAGGCGCTCTGGCGAAGCGGTCGCGGGAATCCGCGCTGCGCGTCCCTCGCCGAGCACGCTGATCATGGATGTCTTCTGCTCGATCATGGAGACGATGACTTGCGGCTCGATCGCGCGGTTCTTGAGAGCCGCTACGATGGCATCCTGCACCTCGACCTGGGTGCGTCCGCGCGCGCGGATGGAACCAGCATAGGGAACCGAAATGTTGCCATGGATGTCGACGGGCTGGTTCGGGATGCTGACGAAATTGCCAGGCCGCACGGCACCTTCGGCCGGAATGAAGAGGCCACCCGAGGCGGCTTCGAAAATTGTGACGCTCAGGACGTCGCCGACGCCGAATGTGATGTCGCGCGGCCGTTGATTGCTCATGAAGCCGGTCAGGCGCGGCGCACTTTTGGAAAGGACATCGACCACCTTGGGGGTGACCTTGACGACCGTATAATTGAGGCTCGCCGGATCGCGCTGGCCGGCCATGATATCCGAGGCGGCCGGGCCACTCACCGACATCCACCCGCAGCCGCCCAATACCGACGCCAATGTCAGCATAGGCAGGGCCAAGATGACGCGCGAAATTCTCACTGAAATTCCCAATCCATTTACCTTAGCCCGCAAGCGACCATAAGCGATGGGATCGCGGCTGCGTAGGGTCGTGGTGGCCTGATGGCCGATTTCGGGCAACGCTGTTGCGGAATGGCCACAAAGCGTCTTGGCGAATCATGGTTATGTTACGAATATCTCGGGGATTTCGAAGCTGGAGCGTTCGACCGGCCTCTGGAATCCAATCAATCTCAGCGAAGAAAATCCTTCTGTGATCGTCCGGATTACCAGGGTCGAGAGGGTTCCCACAAACTGATTCGGTTGTTGCGCTCGTAATTGATCAAGCGGACGCCGCGTCAGAAGACGGTTAACACAGTCTGGTTAATACAGTCTTCAGCCGGTCAGCGAGCCGCCGGACCGCATCACCTGAAGAAAATCACTCCGAAATCCAGGAAACCCATGGTTTCGAAGCAACATACGCGGCAATTCTCTCTGGCGTTATGATGCTGACGAGCAACGCGATCACGGCAATTGCCAGCGCCGCCCTGGCGGTGTGGGCATATGATCGGGCCGTGGCGGCTGCGTCGGTTGCAGCGTAGGCCGCGGATCGCGCAATCTCATTGGCGTCACGCGCGACGGCGAGTTGTTGCCGCCCTATTTCTCGCTCCAGCGAGGCCCGTTGCTCTTTTAACCATTCTTCCTTGAGCCATTCCTGGGCGTGGCGATGCTTTTCCTCGTCCCAGGCTTCGTGTTGCACGAGAGCATCATGCGGACCTAAATCTTCAAACTCTTCTCGATAGCGGTCTCCAGTCACGGCGCTTGCTCCGGGTGCGAAATTGCGGCGTCCGTTTCCCCCGACGATGCCATGGGCACACGATGGCGAAATTGGGTCATTCCGGGCGTAGGCAAGACATTTTTCCGGACGCCGCTCCGCATGATCGTCGGTTGCGTCGTGCCCCCAAGTCCCGGAGGGCGTCGATGTCGGTCGTCGGCTGTCGTTGCTGAACGGGGCGGCGGAGGGTTGATTGTACGGCTACTGACGTGATCTACTGCGCTCGAATCTTATTGAGGGAGACAGACCGGTGGGCAAAGTTACGTACGTCGCTGCCGCGATAATGGCAGCTTTTTATTGCCTGTCCGGTGTTGCACTCGCCGATGAAATGGTGGTGAAGCGCAAGGCGGCCAGGAAAGCTGTGGTGCATCACTCGTCCGTCGTGCGCACCGGCTGTCCCGATCCGTACTCGTGCTATTCACTCTACGGCGCTTATGGCCCCTATGGCGGTCGCGCTTACTGGACCAGGTATGTTTACTCCGGCTGGTATCGATAGGCCGATAACAGCCAGGCGCCGATAGAAACCGAACAAGCCTCCAATCTGACAAGCAGCCATGTCACGGTCGCCGCGGTTTAGGCGCGATCGAGTGCGTTTACCAGTTAAGGCTGGTGCCGAACGCCCCTTGACGGGGGGATCGCAGGATGTTGCATTGCCCTCATTGCGTTGCGAAATCTGCATTTTCGGTGGTGCATGACGGATAACATCGTCGATCGGGTTGTGAGTTCGTCAGGGTGTGCCGTCAGCATGCCAACCCAGCACAAGCTATCGAAGTACTTGCGGTTGCTGGCTTCGACGGGAAAGTCGGAGGAGCAACTCGTCAGTTTGGGATCGGCTTACCTCAAGGAAACCCTGGATCCGGATCCGCGCTATTCGGGGTGCTGACGCGCTTCGTGGCACGCTGGCCTGCTTTCCTTCATCGCTTCGACCAAGAACTGCGGTACGTCCGTGGACAGCGATGTCACACGGGACCAATCTCACTCGGCACGCCGTCGTCGAGCCGTAAGGGAGGTTACCGTTTCCCCTTCCGCGGCTTGCAGCGCTCGAAACATCCAAGGTACGAATGAGCTTTCGCGCGGTTGGGGGCATGCTTTCGTCTGGAACAGCCGCCAACTTGAGAGAACGGAAGTTGGATCCCGCTTCAAACGCCGCGACCAGAGCGTCTCTGCAACAGCTGATCGAGCGAATTGGCGCCGAACATGTCGAGCAGCGGCTGAAAACCGAGGTCGAGCATGAGGCGCAGCTGTTCGGGCAGGGACTGATCAAATTCAATCTTGAAAATGTCTATGTGGCGCCGTGGATCCTCGAAAAGGCGCTGAAGCTGACCGGACTGTATGGCCGTGGCCGTCGAAACGCTGATCAGATCGTCGTCAGGAGACATGACGTCGCTTTCGCCAATCTTCCCCCTGCATTTGACAATTTCACCATCCTTCACATCAGCGATTTGCATGCCGACATAAGCATCGGCGCGATGCGCCATCTGCCCGGCATGGTCGAAGGACTTCAGTATGACATCTGCGTCATGACCGGCGACTATCGCGGCAGGACATACGGCCCGTTCGAAAAAAGTCTGGAAATCGTTCACGAACTGCAGGCCCGATTGAAGGGGCCAACTTACGGGGTGCTTGGCAACCACGACAGCATCGGTATGGCGCCTGCTATGGAAGCCATGGGCATCCGCCTGCTGTTCAACGAGTGCGAAGCGATCGTCCGCGGCGGACAGCGCATTTTTCTGGCCGGCGTCGACGATCCGCATTTCTATCGGGCCGACGACATCGGGAAAGCCGCGTCACAGATTCCGTCGGACGGCTTCTCGATTTTGCTGGCGCACACGCCGGAAGTTTACGATCGGGCGATGAACGCCGGGTTCGATCTGACGTTGTGCGGACACACCCACGGCGGGCAGCTTTGTCTTCCCGGCGGAAGAGCGATCAAGCTGCAGGCAAATGTACCCAGGTTCATTGGCGCCGGGCCATGGCGACATGGCGCCATGGTCGGATACACCTCGGTGGGAGTCGGCACGAGCCTGGTGCCCGTGCGTTTGAACTGCCCGCCGGAGATAACGCTGCATACCTTGCGCCATGAGCAGCGGCCGCAGCCCGGGTAGGTATGCGCGCTAAAGCTGTGCCTGGTCGATCGCCGCTGACTGAAAGGTAATTCCTGCCAGATCGCCATTTCTCCAGATCAGCCGGCACGCCAGCGTGGTGCGGAAGCCGTCGAACGAAAGATTGAACTCGGTCGGCAGCAGCGGAAGATTGTTGAGCCGCACGCCGACGCCGCCGGAGCTCAGATCACGAACGCCGCACGAATAAACGCCCCGCAGGCGCGGAATAGAGAGCAGGGCATCCCGCTTCGTCCGCTTCCTTTCGGCAGCGCGTCGCTCTCCGCTGGAACGCATTGGCATGGCTCCTCCTGGCCGGTCGCCGACATACGCAATGCCCGCCGTCGTCCGATTGCAGGCGGAGAATAGTGCGCGGCATGGGGGCAGCAATGATAGTTTCCGATTAAGCTTGATAGCCGGAATTCAGGTTAAATCCGGAACCCGCCGCGCGCCAGTCGGCGCATTAACGATGTTGCTTCTGCGCCTAACCCCTCAGCGTGTGGCTTATCCGGGTCACAACGCCGTCCCATTGGCGCTTTTCCGCGGCGGGATAATTGATCATCACGCAGTTCATGGCGCCGTTCGCGCGGTTGCAGCGGTTGTACCAGATGCGGTCGTTGCGAATGCTGGACACGACGAAGAAGTCCGGCGTCACCCGCCGGTAGATGATGCCGGCCGGCGGCTTCTTCTTCGCCAGGAATGTGGCGGGCGAATCATCGTCCGGATTCGGAACGGACTGCACCGTCAGGTCGGCGCGGTTGTCGTCGGTGAAAAAGCGCCGGCCCGTTCCGCCTTCCGGCGGTCCGGCATCCCGCGTGAAGATCGTGACCGGCATCTCGACGCTGGTTCCGGTACTCGGGATCGCGTATCGCCGCCATTCCGTTTCGCCGGCAAACGCAAGTGCGGGAATGAAGGCCAGGGCAAGGGCTGCGGATAGAGCACGCATGAAACGATCTCCGTTGATTCGATACAATCGGAGGGGAAGACGTTCGTTCCATGTCGGCGAAGGCGTGATTTTGTAAATCTGCGTCAGGCCAGATCTTTACGTGCAGCCGTCGACCAGCACGAGTTTGCTCGTCGTCGTCTCGTGGCGCAGCTTGAACAGGTGCTGAATTTCAGGGTCGCCCAGGAACGTTTCAGCCTTTTCGCGTTCCGGAAATTCGATGATGACCATGCGTTCGGGCTTCCAGTCGCCCTCGATCGTCGTCGGCTGGGCACCTTGAACGATGTATCGTCCTGAATGCTTGGCGATGAAGGCAGGAATTTCAGCGATGTATTTTTTGAATCGACCGAAGTCGTTCACCGTCAGGTCGAGCACCAGATACGCTTTCATTCCCCGCCTCGCGACGCGCCCACACCTGCAACATGCTTGCCCGCGATGTACCCGAACGTCAGCGCCGGCCCAAGCGTGATGCCGGCGCCGGGGTAATTGCCGCCCATGATGCTCGCCATGTCGTTGCCGGCGGCATAGAGGCCGGCGATCGGCTGGCCATCGGCGTCCAGTGCGCGGGCGTGCTCGTCCGTCTTGATGCCGGCATAGGTGCCGAGATCGCCGATCACCATCTTGATCGCATAGAACGGCCCGTCCTTGATCGGCGCGATGCAGGGGTTCGGCCCGTGCAGCGCGTCGCCCTGGTAGCGGTTATAGGCGCGCGATCCCTTGCCGAAGGAGGGATCGCGGCCTTCCGCGGCGGACGCGTTGAACTCGGCAACGGTAGCCTCGAGGCCCTGTCGGTCGATCCCGGTGCGATCGGCGAGTTCAGCCAGCGTCGTGCCGCGCTTGAGGTAGCCGGTCGAAAGATGATGGCGAAGCGGCATCGGAAATGGCGGCACGCAGCCGAGTCCGTATTTTCGCAGCGCGCGGTGATCGCAGAGGAGATACGCGGTGATCTCCTCGCCGGGCTTTGCCGCCTTCACCATCGCCTGCACGAAGTCATGATACGAATTGCCTTCATTGGCAAAACGCCTGCCGTCGCGCATCACCGCGATGACGCCGGGTTTGGCGCGGTCGATGAAGTGCGGCATCACGCCCTTGCTGCCGTCCTTGCGCTCGGTGATCGAGACCGGCACCCAGGCCGCCGCGTTCGGCAGCGTGTCCTCGATGCGGCCGCCGGCGGCCTCCGCCAGCCGCAGCCCGTCGCCGGTGTTGCCAACAGGGCCCGGCGAGAAATGCGCGGTGCCGTCGCCGGCGTGCGGGAACATCGCCTTGCGCCGCGCCACGTCGTGCGGAAAGCCGCCGCAGGCGAGTACTACGCCGCGCCTGGCGTTGATGCGGATCAGCTTGCCGTGGCGCTCGACGTTGGCGCCGCGCACCGCGCCGTCCTCGACGACAAGTTCGAGCACCGGCGACGACAGCCACAACGGTATGTTCAGGTCCAGCGCCGATTTGGCGAGCCGCCCGGCGAGCGCGTTGCCGTTGGTCAGCGTCATGCCGCGGCCGTGGCGCATCACGTCGAGTGCGTGTTTCGACAGCCGCCTGGCGACATAGAACGCCGAGGCCAGCGACTTGGTCGCGCGCATGAAGTGGATGATCTCCTTGCCGGAGCCCAGCATCATGCCGAACACGGTGAGCTCGGGCAGGGGATTGCCGATATCCCTGATGTGCGGGCCGAGCTCACGCGCGTCGAACGGCCGCGTCACCATCGAGCGGCCGCCCTGCGTGCCACCCGGCGCTTCGGCGTGGTAATCCGGAAAGGTCAGCGGCATGTCGAACCGCAGCGCGGTCTTCGTGGTGAAGAAATCGACGGCCTTCGGCCCCTCGGTCAGAAACGCGTCGACGCGCGCGGCATCGTAGCTGTTGCCCGCTTCATGACGCAGGTAGGTCCGCGCCTCGTCGGGGCTTTCATGAATGCCCCACGCCTTCGCAAGCGAAGTGCCGGGAATCCACAGCCACCCGCCCGACCGCGCGGTGGTGCCGCCGAACCGCGGCTCCTTCTCGACGATGAGGACGTTCAGCCCGTGATGCCCCGCCGTGACCGCCGCCGACATGCCGGCGCAGCCGGAGCCCACCACCAGCACGTCGCATTCATGGGTTTCCTGTCGATTGACTGCCACGCGATCCGCCCTGCTGCTTTTGTTCCTTGGGCGGACATTTGGGTCGGGAAGGATTTGTCTGTCAACCGTGAGAAAATGCCCCTCTCGCGCTGCCGTATCGAGGCCCCCAAAGCAAAAGGGCATCGTACTTGTACGATGCCCTTCTTCGTATCGACCGATAGACTTTAAGCAGAGGTTCAGTATCTGCCGATGGCCGGTCCGCCAAATCGATAGTTGATGCGTGCGGTCACCATGTCGACATCCTGTCGGATGCTGTTTGTCGTCGCTACGCCAAGCGGCGCGGCAGCAAAGCTGAACGTCTCACGTTCCATGAACAGGTGGTTGTATTCCACACCGACGGACCAATTGGGTGCGAAGCCGACTTCGAGGCCGGCGCCCACGGTCGCACCCCAGGTCGTGTTGTCGGAGGAATTGATCAGCGCGTTGGTACCAGTAAAGGTATGATAAAAGCGGTTGTCCACCACCGCGGCGCCGCCCTTGGCGTAGAGCAGAACGTTGTTCCAGGCGTAGCCCACCTGTCCGGTGAACAACCCAAACGCCTGAAGCTTGGAATTGATCGTCAAATCACCTGGCGCGAAGACGAATGCCGGGGTGGAGACGCTTGAACCTTGCAGATCGGCCCAGTTGCCTTGCGCTTCCAGGCCGAACACGAAAGCGGCTGCCTGCCAACGGTAACCGATCTGTCCACCCGCGACAGCGCCGTCGGCATCGTGGCAGCCTTGGCCGGCCGTGAAGGGCAAGCCGTTAAAGCTTTCGAAATTCCAGCAGTTGCGACTTGTTGCGTAGCCTGCGTTGGCGCCGACATAGAAGCCGCTCCAGTCGTACACTGCTGCAATCGCGGGTGGTGGTGCCTTCGTGTACGGTCGTGCGGCCATGTCGGCGGCGTTGGCCGAGGCACTGGCGAGTGCGACGGAAGCCGCAATGATGAAGAGCCTTTTCATGGTTTCGTTCCCCTTTGCGAGAGGTCGGACAATAGTCTTTGCGGGCACGAAATTCCGTCACTCGGAAGCCACAGACGTCGTCTGGGTTGAAATCGGTGAGTTCCACGTCTGGGCTTCCGCTTCCTTATCTTCTTGAGGATTTCCTTTTAGCCGCACTTCTCATTTGTGCGTGTTGCGCCAGCATCGGCGTCAGCTGTAGCGAGACTTGCCCTTCTCGAAGGCAAGATAATTTTCGATGGCACGTTGAATGCAGGCGGCGAGCTCCTGACGGCATTTTGGCGTGTTCAATCCACGCTGGTTCGCCAGGACGTATCCGGCGAGTTCGCCACACTTTTCTTCATATTGCGCGGCCACAGCACGCTCCGCTGGACGCTGTCTCAGGAAATGAGTTGGTGATTTTCGTCTGCGTTGGGAACGCTGCTCGACGAGCTCTGGATCACTTCAGAGATCGCGGAAGCGACGACACAGGTCATTTTGGACCAGGAGCGTCGAGCAGGCCGCGTTCACGATACCGTGAACGCATCGAGTGGTCCACCAGCTAGTCCGTTCCGTTTCGGGAAAGCGTCGTCACTTCACGCTCGTTGCCGGCCGCATCACCGCTGCTGGATTCAAACGTATTCACATACAATGGAGAAATCTGATGAACCCTGGAATTCGCGCCATCCTGGCCGGCGCCGCGATGGTCGCTACCTTGCTCGGCCCGACCCTCGCGAGAGCCGCCGATATCGTCGATACGGCAGTTGCCGCGGGTTCATTCAAGACGCTGGTAACGGCCGTGAAAGCAGCGGGCCTCGTTAAAACGCTCAAGGGCAAGGGACCCTACACCGTATTTGCTCCAAACGATGCCGCCTTCGCAAAGTTGCCGCCCGGCACAGTCGAATCGCTTCTGAAGAACAAGGCCAAGCTCGCAACCATCCTGAAATACCACGTGGTGCCGGGCCGGGTGAAAGCCGCCGATGTCGCCGGCAAGTCATTGAAGGTTACGACTGCGGCCGGGCTGCCGGTGAACGTCGACGGCACATTTGGCGTGAGGGTCAACGACGCCCACGTGATCCAGCCTGACATCGAAGCATCGAATGGCGTCATTCATGTTATCGACACTGTCCTGCTGCCTCCAGCACCAGCCAAAAAGCAAAGACACTGAAGGCTTGCTTCCGGCACCGCGACCTCCGCGATAACGCAGTTGATATCGGCTGAGCCAAACGTCCGATATCAATTGCCCGTTTCGAACGCGCAACTCGCGCCGCCGCCGGCCTTCTGCCTGATCTCGGCCGGATCGAGCGTGCAGACAAGCTTCGACAGGCTTTCGACGATCGATCCTGCGGCGCCTTCGGCGGGAACGCCCGCCATGGCTTCAGTGGCGAAAACTTCGCTGGCGCGGCGTCCGGTGATGGTCTGCTTGTTGCCCTTGAAGGTCAGCTCGCAGGAGCGCGCGGTGATGTCGACATTGCTGACCTTGCAGACGATCTTGTCTGCGGTCACTGAAATCTTCCTGGCATAACGCACGCCGCTCTGTCCGACGAACAAGGCCGACACGGCTTCCCGTTCATCCGACGTGAGCAGGGGTGAATACAACGCCACGACGCCGGCCAGCGCCAGCGCCGCCGGTCCGCTTGCGGTCACCGGGGCAGCCGATGCGGTGGATGCAGCGGTGCCAAGAAGCGAGACGGCGAGAACCGCCAGCCAGCCGGATTTCATGTTGGTCTCCCCCAGGGTTCGGGCACAGGTCGCGCGACATTTGGATGCGAGACGATTTGTCTGTCAATTGCGCTGCGGCGCTCTCTTCCCCTTCTCCCCTTGTGGGAGAAGGTGGATCAATCGCGTGAAACGCGATTGAGACGGATGAGGGGTCTGTCTCCGCGGAAAGAACCCCTCATCCGGCGCTGCGCGCCACCTTCTCCCACAAGGGGAGAAGGGAAGCACCGGCGCCTCACCGCTGTGCATCCCGGGCAGGGCGGTCCGCGCAGTTATGCGCTTGCGCCACCGCTCCATCGGCGGCACATTTGCAGCCGCGACGCCAAGATCGCATCGAACAAAATGCCCTGAGGAACCTCCATGGCGGCCACGCGGATCGACTGCGACATCCATCCAGCGGTGGGCGGAACTCGCACCACGCTGCTGCCCTATCTCGACGACCACTGGAAAGAGCAGGTGGTCAGCCGCGCCATCGACGGCCTCGATCTCAATTCCTATCCGCCGAACATGCCGTTCTCCGGCCGCGCCGACTGGCGTCCTGCCAGCGGCAAGCCGGGCAGCGAACTTGCGATGGTGCAGCGCGGCGCGTTCGACCAGCTCGGCGCGAGCCACGCGATCTGCAACGTCGTCTACGGCGCGCAGGCGGTGTTCGATCCCTACATGGCTGCCGGCTTCTGCAAGGCGATCAACGACTGGATCGCCGCCGAGTGGCTCTCAAAGGATCCGCGGCTCTCCGCCTCGATCGTGGTGCCGATGCAGGCGCCGGATCTCGCGGTGGAGGAGATCGAGCGGCGCGCCGCCGACAACCGCTTCGTGTCCGTGCTGGTGCTGGCGCAGGGCGATCTGCTGCTCGGCAAGCGCCACTTCTGGCCGGTGTGGCAGGCAGCAGAAAAGCACAAGCTGCCCGTCGCGATCCACGCCGGCAGCGCGTACCGCACTGCGCCGAGTTCGATCGGCTGGCCGTCTTATCGCTACGAATATTATCTCGCCGAGGCGCAGGCGTTCCAGGCTCAGATATTGAGCCTGGTCTACGAGGGCGTGTTCGGCAAATTCCCGGGGCTGAAAGTCGTGGTGATGGAATCCGGCGTGAGCTGGCTGCCGGCCTTCATGTGGCGCGCCAACAAGACCTGGCGCGGCGTGCGCGTCGAGGTGCCCTGGGTCGAGCGCGAGCCGGCGGCGATCATCCGCGACCACATCCGCGTCACCATGCAGCCGTTCGACGGTCCGCCCGATGCGGCGGGCGTTGCCGACGTGATCGAACAGATCGGCTCCGACAGGATGTTCCTGTTCGCGTCCGACTATCCGCACTGGCAGTTCGACGGCGACGATCCGATGCCGCCGCATCTGCCTGCCAGCATCGTCTCGCGCATGTGCGCCGACAATCCGCTCGAAACCTTTCCGCGGCTGAAGCTGGATGCATGAAGCATGGTCAAGTCGGATCGAACTGCTGCGACGTCGAAGGTGCCGCACTTCTCCCTAATGGGGCGAGGTGGAAAGGCCGCGACACCGATTCAAGACAAAGGAGGATCGCATGAGTGATGTCATCGACCGTCCCATCCTGGCGGAGGAATCCGCCGCGCGAAGCCGGCTGCGGATCATCGATTGCGACGTGCATCCGAGCATTCACGCGCATTCGGACATCGAGCAGTTCATGCCAAAACGCTGGCAGGAGCATCTGCGCACCTATGGCAGCCATCTGCGCACGCCCTATATCGGCACCACGCCGTATCCGCGCTCCTCGCCGCTGATCGCGCGCCGCGACGCGTGGCCGCCGACCGGCGGACCGCCCGGCTCGGATCTCGATTTCATGCGCAAGCAGCATCTCGACCCGCTCGATGTCGAGTACGGCATTCTGCAGGTGCTCGACCTCTTCATCTTCTCGCAGCAGAATCTCGAATTCGGCGCCGCGATCCAGCGCGCCATCAACGACTGGCAGCTCGCGTTCTGGTCCGACCGCGATCCGCGGTTGAAGGCCTCGATCCTCGCCGGCCAGGACGATACCGAGCTTGCAATTGCCGAGATCGAGCGCTGCGCGAAAATCGGCCGCTACGTGCAGATCAACGTCTGCCCGCGCGCCAACGAGCCGCTGGGGCGGCGGCGTTACTGGCCGATTTATGCGCGCGCGCAGGAGCTCGGCCTGCCGCTCGGCATTCACGTCGGCGGCTATGGTGGGCACGCGCCGACCGGCGGCGGCTGGCCGTCCTTTTACGTCGAGGAGCACCAGTCGAACGCGCACACCATGGCGGCGCAGCTCACCAGCCTCGTGCTCGAAGGCATTCCCGAACGCTTCCCCAACCTGAAGATCGTCTTCATCGAGGGCGGCTTCGGCTGGATCCCGTCGACGACGTGGCGGATGGACCGGCATTTCGAGGCCTTCCGCAGCGAGGTGCCGCACCTCAAGCGAAAACCGTCGGAATACGTGAAGGATCATTTCTGGTTCACGACGCAGCCGATCGACGAGCCCGATGAAGGCAAGCATCTGCGCTCGCTGATCGAATGGGTTGGCGTCGACCGCCTGCTGTTCTCATCGGACTATCCGCACTGGGATTTCGACGATCCGCGCTACGCCTTCAAGACGCCGCTGACGGAGGTCGAGCGCCGCAAGATATTCAACGGCAATGCGCGTTCGGTCTACAAGTTCTGAACGCAGATCAGGAAAGCGGACCAGGGACAACATGACCCGTCATATCGTCGCCCGCACGTCAGAGATTCCGCCCGGCGGCAACAAGGTCTTTGGCGTCGAAGGCCGCGACATCGTCGTGTTCCACGTCAACGGCGAATTCTTCGCGCTGCTCAACCGCTGTCCGCATGAGGGCGCGCCGCTGGAGAAGGCCGCCTGCGTCGCGCGGCTGACCTCGCCGGAGCCGGGCGTCTACGAGCGCTCGCGCGTCGGCGAACTGCTGCGCTGTCCGTGGCACGGCTGGGAGTTCGACATGCGCAACGGCCAGTCCTGGTTCGATCCGAAGCGGGTGAAAGTCCGCTCCTATCCGGTCGCGGTCGAGCGCGGCGAGGAGCTGCAGAAGGGGCCGTACGTGGCCGAGACTTTCCCGGTGCATGTCGAAGACAGCTACGTCATCATCGAGACGTGAAGCGCGGGCGCCGGCCGGTCCTGCTACGAAGGCTTCCCGAATTTCATCCAAAGGAAGAATCCCATGACGCACGCCATTCGCTTTCACAAGACCGGCGGTCCCGAAGTTCTGGTCTGGGAGGAAGTCGCGGTCGGCAAGCCCGGTCCGGGCGAGGCGCGGATCCGCCACACCGCGGTCGGGCTCAACTTCATCGACATCTACAACCGCTCCGGCGTTTATCCCGTGCAGTTGCCGAGCGGGCTCGGCGGCGAGGCGGCCGGCGTGGTCGAGGAAGTCGGTTCTGGCGTCACCGACCTGAAGCCGGGCGACCGCGTCGCCTATGGCAATGCGCCGATCGGCGCCTATGCCGAAGCGCGGCTGATCCCGGCCGATCGCCTGCTGAAATTGCCCGACGGCATCGACGACAAGACCGCCGCCGCCATGATGCTGAAGGGCCTGACCACGCAGTACCTGATCCGGCAGACGTATCGGGTCAAGGCCGGCGACACCATCCTGCTGCACGCCGCGGCCGGCGGCGTCGGCCTGATCCTCAGCCAGTGGGCGAAACATCTCGGCGCCACCGTCATCGGCACCGTCGGCAGCGACGAGAAGGCAAAGCTCGCCAAGGCCCATGGCTGCGCGCATACGATCGTTTACACGCGCGAGGACTTCGTCAAACGCGTCGACGAGATCACCGGCGGCAAGAAAGTCCCCGTGGTTTACGATTCCGTCGGCAAGGACACGTTCCTCAAGTCGCTGGATTGTCTGGCGCCGCTCGGCGTCGCCGCGCTGTTCGGGCAATCCTCCGGCGCCGTCGATCCGCTCAACCTCGGCCTGCTGGCGGGGAAGGGATCGCTCTACGTCACGCGCCCGACGCTCAACACCTACGCCGCCAAGCGCGACAACCTCGTTGCCATGGCGAACGAATTGTTCGAGGTCGTGAAGTCAGGCGCGGTCAAGATCGAGGTGCACCAGACCTATCCGCTGAAGGATGCGGCGAAGGCCCACGCCGATCTCGCCGCGCGCAAGACCACGGGCTCGACCGTTCTCACAGTCTGAGCAGAAGGCGGCTGTACGGGAGAGTTTGCTCGTCGGTCGTGTACAACCAGTACGCGAATATTACGGGGCACGCCACCCGTCATGAATCATTTGACGTCGCCACACAATTCGTCATTCACCGTGCAACAACCTAAAGGTGCCGTTGTCATATCTTGTTAACTGGTGCGGGCGTAAGGGTTTCAGGCGGCATCGAAGACGCGAAGGCGAGCGATGATGCAAGCTTCCCAAACCGCGTAACCTGTCCGCGGTGGCTGGTGAAGGTGAGCGGCGGATGTTTCGGCATCCGCCGTTCGCTTGTCTGGCATTTCGTTTGATATCCCAACACCTCACTACCTTCGCGCAACCGGCTGGTGCTCGCCGTCCGGGTTTATCTCGGCCGATCCCGCGCCGGCCTTGGTGTGGCGCTTGCTCGCAGCGGTGCGGGAACCTGTGTAACGCAGATGGAAATATGATCGTCGCATGCTATAGAGCACGGCGGCGTTTTCAGGACAGGTGCGGCCAATGTCGAAGCAGTCGATGCGCGAGGAGGCCGAGCGCCTGATCCGCGAGACGATGGAAAAGAAGAACATCGTCATCAAGCAGGGCCAGACCAGGATCGAGGCGGTGTGCGGCAAATGCGGCGCGCCCAACCGCGTCCTGGCGGAAAAGGGCGCCACCCGCGTCAAATTCGCCTGCAAGCAATGCGGCCACAAACAGGAAACGCTTTAGGCGGACGGCGACGGCAACAGTTGTCATCCCCGCGAAGGCGGGGATCCAGTATTCCAGAGACGCCGGTGATGGAATCGAGAAGCCGCAGCGTACTGGATGCCCGCCTTCGCGGGCATGACGACCTCAGTAGTTAGCTCACTCCCCCTTCACGAACTTCGCGAACGCCTCCGCGTAGTCCGGATGCCAGCGCGATAGCGCCGGGCGGTTTTCGACGATGTCGCCGATCGCCCACAGCATGCGCCGCTCGTCGAGCGCGCGCGGCACGTCGTTGTCCGGGCAGAGAATGTAGAAATCGCCGGCGTCGATGCGCGCGATCATGAAATCGACCGTCTGTTCCGGTGTCCAGGCGCCCGGCGGCTTCTCGGTGCGGCCGCGTGCAGTGAGGCCGGTGAAGACGTGACCCGGGATCATCAGATGCGCGCTGATCTTGCAGCCCGGAATGTTGCGCAGTTCGTGCTGAAGCGCTTCGGTGAGCGCCTTCACGCCGGCCTTCGAGACATTGTAGGCGGGATTGCCGGGCGGGGTGGTGATGCCCTGCTTGGAGCCGGTGTTGATGACGAGGCCCGGCCGCCCGCGTTCGACCATGTGTGGCGCGAACGCCTGCGTGCCGTGGATGACGCCCCACAAATTTACCTGCAGAATGCGCTGCCAGTTCTCCAGCGGACCAAAGCTGTTGCTGTCCGGACCGATGCCGGCATTGTTCATCAGAATGTCCGTACCGCCGAAACGCTTCTGCACCGAGGCTCCGAGCGCTGCGACGTCGTCGAAGCGGCTGACATCGACGGTGGCCGTCATGACATCCGCTGCGCCCCCTCTTGCGACCGATGCCAGCGTTGCCGCGGCCTCCGCGAGCCGCTCGGCTCCGATATCGGCGATGCACACCTTCATGCCGAGGCGGGAAAAGTGTGTCGCGGCGGCGAGCCCGATGCCGGAGGCGCCTCCGGTGATGACGGCAACATTGCCGGGCGACATGGCTGGATGGGGCATGCGAAAATTCCTGGACCGGCTGGAGGGAGACCTCTGAGCGTCCGCTTATCGCATACTTTCCCGCTGGTATCAGCCCGCGCGCTTCCGCGGCCGGCCGATCTGAGCCCGCAAGGCCTGCAGTTCCTTGCGTGCGGCACTCATTGCATCGCGCTCGATCTTCCTGTAGCGCGCGACCAGCGTGGCGCCGAAAGGCGTCAGCGTCGCGCCGCCGCCGTTCTTGCCGCCGGTCTGCCGCTCCACCGCGGCCTGCCGGCAGATCCGGTTGATCTCGTCGACGAGGTCCCACGCCCGCTTGTAGGACATGTCCATCGCCCGTCCGGCGGCCGAAATCGACCCGCGGGTCTCGATATTCTCCAGCAACTGAATCTTGCCCGGTCCAATGCGCGCATCGTCAGCCAGATCGATCCGAATACTCAGGGAAGGGTGCGATCTGGCACTCGATTTCGGCATGGAAGACTTGCTCTCAGGGATCGCGTGGCGAGATTGCCACCGGAGCCTTTTACGAACAAGCTGAAGCAGTTACATATCCGTATCAACACGGGGTTTTGGAAATTCACATGAACTATCCATCGTTGTTCTCGCCGCTCAAGATCGGCCCCTATCAGCTCAAGCACCGCCTCGCGCTGGCGCCCTTGACGCGGATGCGTGCGGCCAAGCCTTCGCTCGCGCCGCGACCGCTGAATGCGGAATATTACGCCCAGCGCGCGACGCCGGGCGGATTGCTGATCGCCGAGGCCTCGCCGGTCGTGGACAGCGGCTTCGGCAGCCCCGGCGTGCCCGGCATCTATACCGAGCAGCAGATCGCCGGCTGGCGCGAGGTGGTCGATGCCGTCCACGCCAGGGGCGGGATCATCTTCCTCCAGCTCTGGCATGTCGGCCGCGTCTCGCACTCCTCGTTCCAGCCCGGCGGCGTGCTGCCGGTCGCCCCGTCGGCGGTGCCGATCGCCGACCTGAAGACCGGGACGGCCGATGGCAAGGCGGTGCCCTATGAGACGCCGCGCGCGCTCGAGACCTCCGAGATATCAGGCGTGGTCGACGCCTATCGGCAGGCGGCGAAGAATGCGCTCGCCGCCGGCTTCGACGGCGTCGAGATCCATGGCGCCAACGGCTATTTGATCGAGCAGTTCCTGCAGTCGCACACCAACCTGCGCACCGACCAATATGGCGGCTCGATTCCGAACCGCGTGCGCTTCCTGATGGAAGTAACGAAAGCCGTTGTGGATGTCTGGGGCGCCGATCGTGTCGGCGTCCGGCTGTCGCCCTATGGCGTCGCCAATGGCAGCGGCGAGCCGGACCCGATGCCGCTCTACACCTACGCGGTGGAGCAGCTCAACCCGCTCGGCCTTGCGTACTTGCATTTCATCGAGCCGCGCTCCTCCGGCGCCGGCCGCGCCGAGGTCAATCACCAGAACGTGCCGTCGGCGATGGTGCTGTTCCGGCCGATCTGGAAAGGCGTGCTGATCACCGCGGGCGGCTTCACCGGCGAAACCGCTGATGCCGCGATAAGGGACGGCCATGCCGATGCCATCGCCTTTGGCCGCATCTTCATCTCCAACCCCGACCTGCCGCGCCGCCTGCAGCGCGGCTTCCCGCTGACGCCCTACAACCGAGCGACGTTCTATGGCGGCGACGTGGCGGGTTACACGGATTATCCGGAACACAACGAGCTGGAGCAGGCGTAAACAGATCGTAGCCCGGATGAGCGAAGCGACATCCGGGGCGATATCAGCAGCGTTCCCGGATGTCGCTACGCTCATCCGGGCTACAAGAGCGCGCCATGTTTCCGGAAGAAGAATCGGAAAAGAAAAAGACAAAGGCCGTATCCCTCGGCAAGCCCGCCGCGGGCCAATGCCTGTGCGGCAAGGTCGCGTTCGAGATCGACGTGCCGGCGCGCTGGGCCTGGCACGATCATTCCCCCGGCAGTCGCCGCGCCCACGGCGCGGCCTATGCCACCTATGTCGGAAGCTGGCGCAAGCGCTTCCGCATCACCAGGGGCAAGACCAGCCTGTCGCGCTACGAGGATAAGGCGACCAGGACCGTACGAAGCTTCTGTTCGAACTGCGGCACGCCCGTTGCCTATGAACGCCCCCGCTCGCCGCACATGGTCAACATTCCCCGCGCGTTGTTCTCCGGCCGCACCGGGCGGCAGCCGCTCTATCACATCGCCATCGAGGAATTGCAGGAATGGGCCTACACCGGCGAGCCGCTGGTGCCGCTGAAAGGCTATCCCGGCGTGGTCTGGCAGCGCTCGAAAAAGAAGAAGCGCATCGCCGGCGATGATCCGTTCAGCCTCGGCCGCGCAGGGCAGCCATGACCTCGCTCCATTGCGCCGCTTCTTCAAGTTTGGTCATGTGTCGCCATCCCGCGGGTGAACGCGCCCGGGGGCGGGAGGACACATGAAGAACAAGATCACCGGCCGCTCCGCATTCCTTGCCCTGCTGAAAGACGAAGGCGTCACGCATCTGTTCGGCAATCCCGGCACCACCGAACTGCCGGTCATGCACGCGCTGAAGGACCACCCGGATCTCACCTATGTGATGGCGATGCAGGAGAGCCTCGTCGTCGCCATGGCCGACGGTTTCAGCCGCGCCTCGGGCAAGCTCGTCGCCTGCAACGTCCATGTCGCGCCCGGCCTCGGCAACGCCATGGGCTCGCTCTACAATGCGAGTTTCACCGGCACGCCGATGATCCTGACCGCGGGCCAGCAGGAGCAGGGCCATGGCCTGACCGAGCCGGTGCTGTACGGGCCGCTGGTGCAGATGGCCGAGCCGCTGGTGAAATGGGCGGTGGAAGTGACGCGGCTGGAGGATCTGCCGCGGATCGTGCGCCGCGCCGCCAAGATCGCCACCACGCCGCCGACCGGGCCGGTGTTCATTTCGCTGCCCGGAGACATCCTCAATGCCGAGGCCGGCATCGAGCTTGGCCGCTCGACCCGCGTCGATACCCGCGTCAAGCCGTCGGACGATTCGCTGCAGGCGCTGGCCGCGCGCATCCTGAAATCGGAACGTCCGGTAATCATCGTCGGCGACGAGATCGTCAAAAGCGATGCGCTGAAGGAAGCAGCGCAACTGGCGGAAACGCTGGGCTGTCCGGCCTACCAGTCGTCGACGCCCTATGGCGCGCAGTTTCTCTCCGAAAGCCCGTGCTTCATGGGCGCGCTGGCGCGCCTGCAGAAAGTCGCGCGCGACACCCTGCAGCCCTACGACCTCATCATCGCGCTCGGCGGCGATCCGCTGCGGATGTCGGTCTACAGCGAGACCGATCCGCTGCCCGACGGGCTTTCGATCGTGCAGGTCGGCCTGGTCGACTGGGATCTCGCCAAGAACTACAGCGCCGAGATCGCGCTCAAGGCCGACGTGAAGGAAACTTTGCGCGCGCTGGTTCCGGCGCTGAAATCCCTGGGCGGCGGCGCGCTTGAGGCGCGCGCGAAGCAGGGGCTGTCGGCACTCGCATCAAAGAACTGGACGGCGCGGCGCAAGCCGCTGATCGAGCAGATCTCCAAGCACGCCACCACTTCGCCGATCGATCCGGACTGGCTGGCGCTGCAGGTGGTCGAGGCGATGCCAGACAACGGCATTCTCGTCGATGAAGGCCTGACGTCGTCGCGGCAGATGATCGCGCTGCGTCCGCATCGCGACCGCTACGGCTATCACGCGCTGGCCTCGGGCGGCATCGGCTGGGGACTGCCGGCCTCCGTCGGTGTCAGCCTCGCCAACCCGGCCCGGCCGGTCGTGTGCTACTCCGGCGACGGCAGCTCGATGTACTCGATCCAGTCGCTGTGGACCGCGGCGAACCACAAGCTGCCGCTGACCTTCGTCATCGTCAACAATGGCGGCTACCGCATCATCAAGCAGCGGCTGCTCGCCTTCCACGGCGACGACAACTATATCGGCATGGACTTCAAGGACCCGCCGGTGGATTTCACGGGCGTGGCGAAGTCGCTCGGGCTGGAAGCGACGAAGGTGACGGATCCGTCGCAGCTCAAGTCAGTGCTGTCGTCGGCGTTCAGCCGCCCCGGCGCAAAGCTGATCGAAGTGGTGGTGAGCAATTCGGTGAATTGATTACGCGTCATCGAAAGGCCGTAGAGTGGGCAAAGCGTAGCGTGCCCACCATCACGACCGTGCTCTGAAAAGTGGGCACGCTTCGCTTTGCCCACCCTACAAATTACTCCGCCGCTCTTGCCGCGACATGCGGACGATACCTTGTCGCCGGATGCGTCTCGTTCAGCCGCGCGCGTCCCGCGCCGAACAGCTTCTCCCGCAGCGTGCCCTCGGCGTATTCGCGCTTGTACCGTCCACGCTTGGTCAAGACAGGCACCAGCATGTCCGCGATATCCTCGAAATCGCCGGGCGAAGTGGCAAACGCAACGTTGAGGCCGTCGACGTCGGTCTGCTCGAACCAGGCCTCGATATCGTCGGCGACCTTTTCCGGCGTGCCGACCACGACCGGTCCGGCGCCACCGATGCCGACATGCTCGACGACTTCGCGCACGGTCCAGACCCGGTCCGGATCGGCGCGGGTGACGTTGTCGAGTGCGGTACGGCCGGCGTCGTTCTGGACGTGGCGCACCTGCTGGTCGAGGTCGTAGGTCGAGAAGTCGACGCCGGTCCAGCCCGACATCAGCGCCAGCGCGCCCTCGGGATTGATGTGCCGGCGATAGTCGGCGTATTTCGCTTTTGCCTCGGCCTCGGTGCTTCCGAGAATGATCGTCATCATACTGAACATCAAAATTTCAGCCGGGTTGCGCCCGATCTCGCCGGCCGCCGCGCGGATCGCGGCCACGCGCGGCCCGATGATCTTCGCCGATGGGCCCGACATGAACACGCATTCGGCGTGCTGGGCCGCGAACTGCCGGCCGCGCGGCGAGGTGCCGGCCTGGTACAGCACCGGCGTCCGCTGCGGCGACGGCTCGCTCAGATGGATCGCGTTGAGCCTGAAGTTCGTCCCATCGTGCGCGATGCGATGGACCTTGGAGGGATCGGCAAAGATCCCGCGCGCACGGTCGCGCAGCACGGCCTCGTCCTCCCAGCTTCCCTCCCAGAGCTTGTAGACCAGCTCCATATACTCGTCCGCAATCTCGTAGCGGTCGTCATGCGCGGTCTGCTTGTCCTTGCCGGCGCCGCGCGCGGCGCTGTCGAGATAGCCGGTCACCACGTTCCAGCCGACCCGGCCTTCGGTGAGGTGATCGAGCGTCGACATCCTGCGCGCAAACGGGTAGGGCGGCTCGAACGACAGATTGCTGGTGACGCCGAAACCGAGATGTTTGGTGACTGCAGCCATCGCCGGGATCAGCATCAACGGCTCGTTGGATGGCGTCTGCGCCGCGTTGCGCAAGGCCGCGTCCGGGCTGTTGCCGTAGACGTCGTAGACGCCGAGCACGTCGGCAAGAAACAGCCCGTCGAACCGGCCGCGCTCCAGCGTCTTCGCTAGGTCGAGCCAGTAGGGCAGGCGGTTGTAGTCGAGCGTGCGGTCGCGCGGATGGGTCCAGAGCCCGGGCGATTGGTGCGCCACGCAGTTCATGGCGAAGGCGTTGAGTCGGATTTGCTTGGTCATGACGGGAGGCCTTGAACCTGCGCAGGGTTCCCCCTGCTGATGCCCGATCGTGCGCCGGACTGTGCCTGAAATTGCTGCATTCTCGCAGGGCTTGGCAAGCCCCATATCGAAGCCCCATTCGGCGCGTCGCGCCACTTCCAGCCGCCGGACTATCCCGATAGGTTGCGGCCGCAAAATGCAAGCGAATGAAGGACAGGTAGTATGGCTGACAGAGCGGACGCGATTGCGAGGGTACGCGAGCATCTCCATTCCGGCGCGTTTATCGCCGAACTCGGCCGCAGGGTCGCCTATCGCACCGAAAGCCAGACGCCGGGGACAGGCGCGGCGCTGCGCGCCTATCTCGTGGAGAACCTGCAGCCGGCCTTTGCCGAACTCGGCTTCACCACGCGACTGGTTGAATCGCCGACCGGCAGGGGGCCGTATCTGTTCGCGGACTATCGCGAGGATGCCGCGCTGCCGACCGTGCTGACCTATGGCCACGGCGACGTGGTCGAGGGCATGGAAGGCGAATGGCGCGACAATCTCGATCCGTGGCAGACCACCACCAAAGGCGAGCGCGTCTATGGCCGCGGCACGGCTGACAACAAGGGCCAGCACAGCATCAACCTCGCCGCCTTGCGCGCGGTGCGCGAGACGCGCGGCGGCAAGCTCGGCTTCAATGCCAAGTTCATCATCGAGACCGGCGAGGAAATCGGTTCGCCCGACCTGCGGCAGGTCTGCGAAGCCTATCGCGACGAACTGAAGGCCGATCTGTTCCTGGCATCCGACGGGCCGCGCCTTTCGGCGGATCGGCCGACCATCTTCCTCGGCTGCCGCGGCGGCAACCGCATCCATCTCGATGTCAATCTGCGCGAAGGCGGCCATCATTCGGGCAATTGGGGCGGCGTGCTCGCCAATCCTGCAACGATCCTCTGCAACGCCATCGCAAGCCTGGTCGACGGCAAGGGGCGGATGAAGCTCGAGGCGCTGAAGCCGCCGCGGATCTCGAACGCCGTCCGCGCGGCGCTTGCGGACGTGAAGATCGAGCCGACCGCCGACGAGCCGGCGCTGGCGGATGATTGGGGCGAGGAAGGGTTGTCGCCGGCGGAGCGGCTGTTTGCCTGGAATACGCTGGAAGTGCTGGCGATGTCGTCAGGCAATATCGACAAGCCGGCCAATGCCATTCCGGGCCACGCCAACGCGGTGCTGCAACTTCGGTTCGTCGTCGGCACCAGATACGAGGAGGTCGTCGACGCCGTGCGGGCGCATCTGCATGCCAACGGCTTTGCGATGGTCGAGGTCAGCGGCGCGCAGCGTTTCGCAGCATCCCGAACCGATGTCGACAGCCCCTGGGTGAACTGGACGGCGAACTCGATCCGGCAGACCACCGGCAAGGCGCCGGCGATCCTGCCGAATTTCGGCGGCTCGCTGCCGAACGACGTGTTTGCCGAGGGGCTCGGCCTGCCCACGATCTGGGTACCGCATTCCTACCCCGGCTGCTCGCAGCATGCACCCGACGAGCACATCCTGTTGCCGGTCACGGAGGAGGCGCTGGCGATCATGGCTGGACTGTTCTGGGACCTCGGCGAAATGCCGCGCACGCGATGAGCCCGAACAGTGGTTCACATGACGGAATATTTGTCATGAGAAAGGCGCAGTGCAGCTGCGCCGGCGAATAAAATCAGACCAGGAGTATCGCTGGGCGAAACTTCCCCCTGTCGCGGGCTGACCGCTCTCTCTAGGATCAGCCGCACGGAGGATCCCAGCGATGAAACACATCCGGTTCGGATCGGGCACGCCGAAGGGCCGCGCCGCATGAGCCCGTCCAATGCCAGGAAGAAGCCGTCGCTGGCGATCGCCGGGCCGTCCGACAAGTTCAATGCCATCCAGAAAGTATGCGCGATCCTGCGCGTGCTGGCGCAGAGTTCGCCGTTGCGGTTGACCGAAATTGCGGAAGCGACGTCGCTGAACAAGGCGACCACGCTGCGCATCCTCGGTTCGCTGATCGAGGAAGGCTTTGTCAGCCGCGTCACCGGCGCGAAGACCTATGAACTCGGTCCGGAGGCGCGGGTGATGGCGGTCGGCGCGCGTCGCACCGTCGACATCGCCGAACTGGCGCAGCCGAGCCTGCTGCGAGTGTCCGAGCGATCGGCCGACACCGCGCTGCTGTCGGTGCGCAGCGGCGTCGAGGCGCTGTACCTGGCGCGCTCGGTCGGCAGTCATCCGCTGCAGCCGAACTATCTGCAGATCGGCAGCCGGCGGCCGCTCGGGGTCGGCGCCGGCAGTCTTGCCTTGATGGTGTGGCTGCCCGATGCCGAGATCGACGCCATCATCGAAGTCATCATGCCGCGGCTGGCGAAATCGCCGCGGATTACGCCGAAATATCTGCGCGAGCGCATCGTCGCGGCGCGGAAGCACGGCCATACCGTGCTGCTCGACGCCGCCTTTCCCGGCATGGGCGGGGTCGGCGTGCCGGTTCGCGACGACACCGGACAGGTGGTGGCGGCGCTGAGCGTCGGCGCGTCCAGCGACCGCATCCGCCGGCGTGAGGGCGAACTCGCCGAGATGCTGAAGAAGGAAGCGCTGATCCTGTCGCGTGCGATCACGCAGCCGGCGAGGCCGAATGCGCTCAAGGTCGTCAAAGCGGTCTAGCGCGGCAGGAAATTTCTCTCGTCATTCCGGGGCGCGCGAAGCGCGAACCCGGAATCCATTTCACTGCAGAGTGTGCGGCCCGATGGATTCTCTGATGTGCAATTGCACATCGTAGCTCGCGCCAAGAAGCGCGCCCCGGAATGACGGAGGGAGCAATGGTCATCCAGCATTCTTGCTCGGCCTTGATGCGCTAGACCCCCTCGTCCAGCGCCACCATCTCGCGCTTCCGGCGCAGCGCCGGCAGCAGCGGTCCGATCAGAAGCACGGCTGCGAGCGCGAGGCACACCGCCGAGATCGGCCGCTCGACGAACGTCATCAGGTCGCCCTGCGACAGGATCAGCGACTTGCGCAAATTGTTCTCCAGCATCGGCCCGAGCACGAAGGCCAGCACCAGCGGTGCCGGCTCATAGCCGAGCTTGCGCATGAAATAGCCGATCACGCCGAACGCGATCATCACGTAGACGTCGAACACGTTGTTGCTGGAACAATAGACGCCGATGATGGTGAACAGGATAATCAGCGGGAACAGGATGTTGTAGGGCAGCTTGAGCAGCTGCACCCACATCCCGATCATCGGCAGGTTGAGTACCAGCAGCATCAGATTGCCGATATACATGCTCGCGACGATGCCCCAGAACAGGCCGGGGTTCTGCGTGATCATCAAGGGGCCGGGCTGCAACCCGTGAATCACGAAGGCGCCGAGCAGCAGTGCCATCACCACGTTCGGCGGAATGCCGAGCGTCATCAGCGGAATGAAGGCGCCGCCGGCCGCGGCGTTGTTGGCAGCTTCAGGACCCGCCACGCCCTCGATCGCACCCTTGCCGAAACGCTCCGGCGTCTTCGACAGCCGCTTTTCCAGCGCATAGGACCCGAACGACGCGACGACAGCACCGCCGCCAGGCAGGATGCCGAGGAGGAAGCCCATGATCGTCCCGCGCGTCATCGGACCGGCACTGGCCTTCCAGTCCGCTCCGCTCGGCAGCAGGTTGGTGATCTTCGCCTTGATGACGTCGCGCTTGATCGCCTGCTCGGTGTTGAGCAGCACTTCGGCGATGCCGAACAGGCCCATCACCACGGGGACGAGGCCGATGCCGTCGATCAGTTCCACCCGGCCGAATGTAAGCCGCGGTTGCGCGGTGATGCTGTCGAGCCCGACCACACCGAGCACGACGCCGATGCAGGCCATCAGCAGCGCCTTCGCCATCGAACCCTGCGTCAGGAAGGTGAGCAGCACGAGGCCGAGCACCATCAGGCTGAAATATTCGGCCGGTCCGAACGCGATCGCGACGCTGGCGAGTTTTGGCGCGACCAGCATCAGCGCGATCAGCGCGAAGGTGCCGGCAATGAAGGAGCCGAAGGCGGAGATGCCGAGCGCCGGTCCCGCGCGGCCCTGCTTGGCCATCTCGTGACCGTCGATGCAGGTGACGACCGAAGCGGCTTCGCCGGGGATGTTGACGAGGATCGAGGTGGTCGAGCCGCCATACATCGAGCCGTAGTAGATGCCGGCCATCATGATGATGCCGGATTCCGGCGTGCCCGATAGCGTGATCGGCAGCAGCAGCGACATCGCCGAGATCGGGCCGATGCCGGGCAGCACGCCGACCAGCGTGCCGATGAAGACGCCGATGAAGCAGTAGATCAGGTTGACGGGCTGGAGTGCTACGCCAAACCCATGGGCGACATTGATGAGCGTGTCCATGGTGCGGTCAGCCGATCTCGAACATGCCAGAAGGCAACTGGATCAGGAGCAGGCGCTTGAGGACCCACCACATGCCTGTTGGAACCAGCACCGCGATCGGAATGGCAAGCGTCCAGCGCACCGGATCGACCACGCGCAACAGCAGCAGCATCAGCGGTATCGAGGACAGCAGGAAGCCGAGCGGGTTGAGCGCGAAGGAGAACGCGATCAGGCAGACGATCACCAGCAGCGGCCTGGACCAGCGCGCATTTTCCCAGCGTGAGCCGAGTGTCGGCCCGCCCTCGGTCAACGCCGAAAGGATGATCGAGGCGGCGAACAGGCACATCAGAATTCCGGTGTAGAACAGCACGAAGCCGGCGCCGGGGTCGTTGACGGTGCCGAGCTTCAGCTTCAATCCTGACCAGATTACAAAGCCCCCGAGCGCGAGCCCGACCAGCCCGCCCCACAATTCGGAATTGTTGAGGCGGAGTTTGACGTTGGTGTCGTTACTCATATGGAAAGCCTTCGGAGATCGCTCGTATCGTCGCCAGGATGACCTGCGTCGGCGGGTTTCGTCATTGCGAGCGAAGCAATCCATTGTCACCGAGTGTACGGAGATGATGGTTGCTTCGTCGCTGGCGCTCCTCGCAATGACGTGTAGCCTCAGGATGATGCCGTTATCGGCAACAGCCTTAGTTCGTTTTCTTGCCCAGTCCGAGGGTCTCGATCACCTTGCGCTCGGAATCGGTGACCTCGACGATGAACTTCTTGTAGTCCTCGGTGTTCTTGTAGTTCGGCACCATGTCGAACTTGGCCAGCGTGGCGATGACCGCCGGATCGTCCAGCGCCTTCTTGAAGGCATCGTGCAGCTTGGCGACGATCTTGGGATCCATGCCCTTCGGTCCTGCGATGCCGAACGGCGAATCGTAGACCATGGGATAGCCGAGCTCCTTCAGTGTCGGTACGTCGGGGAAGTTCGGCGAGCGCGCCGAGGTCCACACCATCAGGAGCCGCAGCTTGCCGGCGTCGACCAGCGGCCGCCATCCCGTCGAGTCCGCCTGCAGCATGGTGTGTTGGCCGAGCACCGCGGCATTGGTTTCGGCGCCGCCCTTGAACGGCACCTGCGTCAGCTTGATGCCGGCCATGCCTGCGATCTGCTCCATGCCGATATGCAGCGAGGTGCCGGCGCCCGGCGTCGCGTAGGTGACCTTGCCCGGGTTCTTCTTGGCGAAGTCGATCACGTCCTGCCAGGTCTTGAATTGCGACTCGGCGCTGGTGGTGACGCCGAAGGTGTAGCCGGTGAGGTGGACGATGTAGGTGAAGTCCTTGGCCGGATCCCAGGAGACGTCCTGCATCAACGGCAGGCGGAACACCGTGATCGGAATCTGCGCGATGGTGTAGCCATCGGGCTTGGCGGCGGCTGCCATGGTGGCCGGGCCGACGGTGCCGCCGCCGCCGGCCTTGTTGTCGATGGCGATCGGCTGTCCCAGGATCTTGGAGGCGCTTTCGGCGATCGCGCGCATCGAGATGTCGGTCGAACCGCCCGCTGGCCACGGCACGATCAGGGTGATGGGCTTGGTGGGATACTCCTGTGCGCCGGCAGCCGCGGATACCAGCATGCCGATGGCGGCGACTACGGTGCTGAAATAGTGACGTCCAGACATTTCAAATGCTCCCTTTGCTGCCTCGTTGATCCGGGGCGCGTTAATTACTTTCCTGGGCTCGATCTTCCCCGAAATCGACTGAGAAGAAAAGCTTATTGACTGTAGTGGCCCGCGTTGCGGGGAAGGGCGATCGGTCGAAAGTAGCCATGCGACAATTGGCCTGCTGCGGCATCCCGAGATACGGAATTTTGTCGCTGGTTCGGGGTATCGGTGTCGCGGGATAGTTAACGGAGCAAGCAATAATCAAGGAAAGCTCAAGGTCGTGATGCCTTGCGATGTCAGGATATTTCGGGCCATCATATCCCGACCGGACCGACCGGTTCCGATCCCTGCCAATGGCGGCATGGCAGGAAGCCCCGCCTGGAGCCCATGATTTCAGCTTCGACCGCAACCGACGCCGCCATCAGAGAGGCGTTCGCCGGCATTCCTGCGCTTCTCGAAAAGACGCCGGCGCTGATCGCGCGCGGCCGCTTGCTCGATTGCGAATGCCTGCTCGGCCCCGTTGACCATGCCTTTCACGCCTCGATCCGGCAGGGACGGATCGTCGACCTGACGCCGGCGCCGGTGTTGATGCGATCCTGGCGGTTTTCCTACCGCGCTTCCGTGGCGGCATGGGCGGAGTATTGGCAGCCTGCACCGCGTCCGGGTTTCCACGACCTGCTGGCGTTGACCAAGCGCGGGGAGGCTGTGCTGGAAGGTGACCTGCATCCGTTCATGACGCATCTGCAGTACTTCAAGGATGTGCTGGCGCTGCCACGGCAACATTTCGCAACGGTCGCGTCATGACCGGCATGATCGAACCGATGGTCGGTCGCTATGTGCATGTCGACATCGACGGCGAGATGTATCGCATCTACTTCGAGGAAAGCGGTGAGGGCATCCCGCTGGTTTGCCTGCACACCGCCGGCTCCGATGGCAGGCAGTGGCGGCATCTGCTGGCGGATGAGGAGTTCGCGAAGAACTTTCGCATCATCGCTTTCGACATGCCCTGGCACGGCAAGTCGAACCCGCCGGCAAGCTGGGATGGCACCGAGTATCAGCTCACGACGGCGCGCTACACGCAGACCATCCGCGCCTTCTGCCAGGCGCTGCAACTGGATCGGCCGGTGGTGATGGGCTGCTCGATCGGTGGCCGCATCGTGCTCAATCTGGCGATCGATCATGCCGCCGAATTCCGCGCCCTGATCGGACTTGAGGGGGCGGACTTCCAGGCGCCCTGGTACGACACGGCATGGTTAAACCGCCCCGACGTCCACGGCGGCGAAGTCTGCGCCGCGCTGGTGTCCGGCCTGATGGCGCCGCAGAGCCCGGTCGCCTCCCGCGCCGAGACGCTATGGGCCTACAAGCAGGGCGGGCCCGGCGTGTTCAAGGGCGACCTGTATTTCTATCGGGTCGACGGCGATCTGCGCGGCAGGGTCGAGAGGATCGATACTAAAGTATGCCCGCTCTATCTGCTCACGGGCGAGTATGATTTCTCCTGCACGCCGGAGGATACTCAACGGACCGCTGCCGCTATCGGGGGCGCCAGTGTCACCATCATGGAGCAGCTCGGTCATTTCCCAATGAGCGAAAATCCCGAACAGTTTCGCCGCTACATTGCGCCCGTCCTCCACCAGATCGTGGCCGCGGAAGCGGAGTGAACAGGCCGCCGGTAGGCAGGCGATCGCATGAGACCTGTTTTGGTCCGAATTGTGCAGGTATAGTGCCGGCTCCGGCGGGGCGGCCGTGCAAAGACAGGTTCTGGGTTGCCGGCGAAACCATCCGGCAAGCTGGTTCGTAAGCTACCTGGCAAGTCGCCAGGTATGGGTCGATGAGCAATCATCTGTAGCCTTTAAAGGAGAAGTTACGTGAAACACCGTCAGACTATCGGTTATCTGCTCGCCGCCGCTGCGCTCTTTGCCGGACCGGCGACGGCGCAGGAACTCACCGGGACGCTGAAGAACATCAAGGACACCGGCGCCATCACGCTTGGCTTCCGCGATTCCTCCATTCCCTTCTCCTATCTCGACGACAACCAGAAGCCGATCGGCTACGCGATGGACCTCTGCTACAAGATCGTCGACGCCGTGAAGAAGGAGCTCAAGCTCGACAAGCTCGAGGTCAAGCTCAATCCGGTGACGTCGTCCACCCGCATCCCGCTGCTTGCCAACGGCACCGTCGATCTCGAATGCGGATCGACCACCAACAATGTCGAGCGGCAGAAGCAGATCGCCTACACCAACACCCACTTCCTGACCGCGAGCCGTTACGTCTCGAAGAAGGCGAGCAAGATCAATGCAATCGACGACCTGAAGGGCAAGTCGGTGGTTTCCACCGCCGGCACCACCAACATCAAGCAGCTCACCGAAGCCAACGCCGCGCGCGGTCTCAACATCAACATCATCCCCGCCAAGGATCATGCCGAGGCGTTCCTGATGGTCGAGACCGACCGCGCAGTGGCTTTCGTGATGGACGACATCCTGCTGGCAAGTCTCGTGGCCGGCTCGAAGGCGCCGGCTGATTACGTCATCTCCAAGGATGCGTTCTCGAAGCCCGAGCCTTACGGCATCATGCTGCGCAAGGACGATCCGGCCTTCAAGAAGGTCGTCGATGCCGCGATCGCTGCGGTCTATACCGGCGGTGAGGGCCAGAAGATCTACGACAAATGGTTCACGCAGAAGATTCCGCCCAAGGGGCTGAACCTGAACACGCCGATCAGCGCTGAACTGAAGAACGTATTTGCGAAGCCGTCCGACTCGCCGGATCCGGATTCGTACAAGTAAGCCCGTCACGCACGGGAGGCGGCGCCTGAGCGCGGCCTCTGCGCAGCGATGAGGCGTAGAGATGATTTGACCGGGCCATTTTCTTGAGGAGAATGGCCCGGTCATTGCATGGGGCGTCATCTTGTGGCGCGACGCGGCGTACGGTAGGGGCCCGTGAATTATAACTGGAACTGGCACATCTTCTTCGAGCCGAACCCGACCGGAAGCGGGACCTATCTCGATTTGTTGCTCTCGGGACTGTGGCTGACCATCAAGACGGCGCTGCTGGCCTGGGTCATCGCGCTGATCGCCGGCACGATCGTCGGCATCCTGCGCTCGCTGCCGTCGAAAACGGCGTCCTGGATCGGCTTCGGCTACGTCGAATTCTTCCGCAACATGCCACTGCTGGTGCAGCTTTTCCTCTGGTTTTTCGTGCTGCCCGAACTGCTGCCGCGCGCTGCGGGGCTCTGGCTGAAGCAGCTTCCCAACGCGCCGTTCTGGACGGCAGCGATCGGCGTCGGGCTATTCATGTCGGCACGCGTCGCCGTCCAGCTGGCTGCCGGCATCGCCTCGCTGCCGCGCGGGCAGAAGCAGGCCGCAACCGCGCTCGGGCTGACGACAGGGCAGGGCTATCGCTACGTGCTGCTGCCGATGGCGTTCCGCATCATCCTGCCGCCGCTGACATCCGAATTCCTCAACACTGTGAAGAACACTTCCGTGGCGATCACCATCGGCCTGATCGAACTCACCGGCCAGGCGCGGGCGATGCAGGAATTCTCGTTTCAGGTGTTCGAGGCCTTCACCGCCGCGACCGTGATGTATCTCGCGATCAACATCGTCGTCGTCACCGGCATGCGTTTCCTCGAGCGAAGCCTGGCGATCCCCGGCTACATCACGGGGAAATAACCATGTTCGCCAACCTCGATTTCGATGTCATCCGCCGATCGCTGCCCTACCTGTTTCTCGACGGCATGACGTTCACGCTGATGCTGACCGGGCTGTCGGCGCTCGGCGGTCTCGTGTTCGGCACGCTGATCGCGCTGATGCGGCTGTCCAGCTACAAGCTGCTCGGCCGCATCGCCGGGCTCTATGTCGACTTCATGCGCTCGCTGCCGCTGGTGCTGGTGATCTTCTGGTTCTACTTCCTGGTGCCCTATATCGGTCAGTGGCTGACGGGCGCGTCGCGGCCGATCCGCGTCGGTGCATTCACCTCGTCGCTCGTCACCTTCATCATGTTCGAGGCGGCGTATTTTTCCGAGATCATGCGCGCGGGCATCCAGTCGATCTCCAAGGGACAGCCGGCAGCCGCGAGCGCGCTCGGCCTGACCTACAGCCAGTCCATGCGCTATATCGTGCTGCCGCAGGCATTCCGGAACATGCTGCCGGTGCTGCTGACGCAGACCATCGTGCTGTTCCAGGACACCTCGCTGGTCTATGTGCTTTCGATCCCGGACTTTCTCGGGGCCGCCAGCAAGGTGGCGCAGCGCGACGGGCGGCTGGTCGAGATGTACCTGTTCGCGGCCGCGGTCTATTTCGTGATTTCCTGTGTCGCGTCCTGGGGCGTCCGGCGCCTGCAGGCGCGCATTGCCATTGTTCGGTGAGCACCCATGATTGAAATCAGCCACGTCAACAAATGGTACGGGCCGACCTTCCAGGTGTTGAAGGACTGCACCACCAATGTCGCCAAGGGCGAGGTCGTGGTGGTGTGCGGCCCGTCGGGTTCGGGCAAATCGACGCTGATCAAATGCGTCAACGCGCTGGAGCCGTTCCAGGAAGGCCAGATCATCCTCGACGGCATCAAGGTCAACGATCCCAGGACCGACCTGCCGAAACTGCGCGCCCGCGTCGGCATGGTGTTCCAGCACTTCGAATTGTTTCCGCATTTGCGGATCATCGAGAATCTGTGCCTGGCGCAGGAAAAGGTGCTGGGTCGCTCGCACGCCGAAGCCATGGCCAAGGGCGAGAAACTGCTGGCGCGCGTTGGGCTGACGGTGCATGCCAACAAATATCCGGCTGAACTGTCTGGCGGCCAGCAGCAGCGCGTCGCGATCGCACGCGCGCTCGCGATGGACCCGATCGCGATGCTGTTCGACGAGCCGACCTCGGCGCTCGACCCGGAAATGATCAGCGAGGTGCTCGACGTCATGGTCGATCTCGCTCGCGAGGGCATGACCATGATGGTCGTCACTCACGAGATGGGCTTTGCCCGCAAGGTCGCGCATCGCGTGATCTTCATGGACAAGGGCGAGATCGTCGAGGATGCGCAAAAGGATGAATTCTTCGGCAGCCCCCGCAGCGAGCGCGCGCAGCAGTTCCTGTCGAAGATCCTGTCGCATTAGCTGCCGCTTTCCGTCATTCCGGGGCGATGCGCAGCATCGAACCCGGAATCTCGAGATTCCGGGTTCGCCTCTGCGAGGCGCCCCGGAATGACGGGTTGAGGCTTTATCGGCCTCGACAACTTGCGTATAGGAATGCTGCCATCAGCTTTACTACCTCCAGGAGACCCCGCTTTGGAACAGATTGCCTACGTCAACGGATCGTTCGTGCCACACTCGGAGGCCAAGGTCTCGGTCTTCGACCGCGGCTTCCTGTTTGCCGACGGCATCTACGAAGTGGCCGCCGTGCTGGACGGCAAGCTGATCGACAACGCCTCCCATCTGGCGCGGCTGGAGCGCTCGGTCGGCGAGATCCAGCTGGCGCTGCCCGAAAGCGTCGAGCGCATCCAGGAAATCCAGAAAGAACTCGTCGAACGCAACAAGCTCGTCAACGGCATGGTCTATCTGGAAGTGACACGCGGTGCCGATACCGGTCGCGACTTCCCGTTTCCGAAAGGCGTCAAGCCGACGCTGATCATGTTCACTTCGGTGAAGGACATCATCAACGCGCCGTCGGCCGTGACCGGCATCAACGTCATCACGGTGCCTGACCTGCGCTGGACCCGGCGCGATATCAAGAGCGTGGCGCTGCTGGCGCAGGTGCTGGCCAAGCAGGCCGCAGCGGAAGCCAACGCCGGCGAGGCCTGGATGATCGAGGACGGCAAGGTGACCGAGGGCGGCTCGTCATCGTGCTTCATTCTCACCCAGGACGACGTGATCGTGACGCGGCAGAACGGCAGTGCGATCCTGCCCGGCTGCACCCGCAAGGCGGTGGTCGCCCTTGCCGAGGAGCGCCAGCTCCGCGTCGAGGAGCGCGCGTTTTCGGTCGAGGAGGCGCTGGCCGCCAAGGAAGCCTTCATCACCAGCGCCACCGTGTTCGTGCAGGCGGTGGTGTCGATCGACGGCAAGAAGGTCGGCAGCGGCAAGCCGGGCCCGATGACCAACCGGCTGCGCGAGATCTATGTCGATTTCGCAAAGGCGACGGCGGTGTGACGCCAGGCGGCGGCCCATCCTACTTTGCATGGGGTTGTTTTCGCCATTTTGTGTTCGGCGCACGCGGCCGGCCCGATGACGGCGGCACACGGGCGTGACGGAGCTACGTCTCCGCCACGAACCTATTGCGCAGCGTGCCGATGCCGGTGATATCGATCTCGACGACGTCGCCGGCCTTGAGGTCGGGCGAGGCGCCGTCAGTGCCCATCCAAATCACGTCGCCCGGCGACAGCGTGAAGTATTTCGATAGCTCGACCAGGAAGGGCACGACGCCGAAGATCATGTCGTTGGTGCGGAAGCGGCCGGTCTCCTTGCCGTTGACCCGGATGGCGGTTTCCATCCTGTCGAGATCGACGTCGGTCTCGATCCACGGGCCCATCGGCTTGAAGGTGTCGGCGTTCTTGGAGCGCCACAGGCTGCGGTCGGCCTTCTGCCAGCTGCGCTCGCTGACGTCGTTGCCGATGGTGTAGCCGAACACGCAATCCATTGCGTTCGCTTCGGTGAGGTGTTTTGCCTTCTTGCCGATGACCACCACCAGTTCGCCCTCGTAATGGATCTTCTCGGTCGCGCTGGCCGGGATCACCACGTCCTCGTCATGCGCGATCAGCGCGTTCTGCGCGCGATAGCCGATCTCCGGCCGGTCAGGCACGTTCGGCACCGTGCCGGCCTTGTCGGCGGCTTCCTTGAGGTGCTTGAGGTAGTTCAGCCCGACGCAATAGAAGGTGCGCGGAATCAGCGGCAGCTCGATCTTCACATCCTTGAGCGCATGCGACTGCGTTCCGCGCTGCCACTCGCCGAAGGGATCGCCGTTGACGGCGATCACCTTGTCGCCCTCGACGATGCCCCAGGATGTCCTGCCGGCGGCGGTGAATTTGAGCCAACGCATATCGTGTCCCCTTGCTCTTATTCGGCGGCGGCTTGCGGCCGCGTCTTCCAGGCGCCGGCGGCCGGGCGCCGCAGGCCGAGATTTTCGCGCAGCGTCTTGCCGGCATAGTCCTTGTGGAACAGGCCGCGGCGCTGCAGTTCCGGCACGACGTGCTTGACGAAATCGGCGTAGGAGCCCGGCACGATGGTGGCCGCGATGACAAAGCCGTCGCAGCCGCGCTCGACGAACATTTCCTCGAGCCTGTCCGCGACCTCTTTCGGACCGCCGACGATCGCGTCATGCACCTGGCCACGGCCGGAGAAGGTGACGAAATCGCGCGCGCTGGGATTGGACTTGCCCGAAGTCTTGAGCACGCCGTCGCGAATGCCGAGAATGCCCTGCATGCTCTTGAGGTCTTCGGTGGTGAGCGGCTCGTCGAGCGGTTTTGAGGCGAAGTCGAAATTCAGCGCTTCGGCGAGCAGCGACAGCGCGTCGATCTCCAGCGGCAGCTTGTTTATCAGCGCCATCTTGTCCTCGGCCTCGGCCTTGGTCGCGGCGCAGACGGGCGTGGTGAGGTTGCAGAGCCGCATCTGGTCGGGATCGCGGCCGGCTTTCGCCGCTTCGTTGCGGACTGCCGCATAGCCTTCCTTGGCGGCGGTTACGTTACGCGCGGCAGTGAAGATCACCTCGCCCCAGCGTCCCGCAAAGCGCTGGCCGCGGCCGGATGCGCCGGCCTGGATGATCACGGGATGGCCCTGCTCGGACCGCGGCACGGTGAATGGACCGCGCGACTTGTAGTATTCGCCTTTGTGGTCGAGCCGCTTCACCTTGGTTGGATCCGCGAAGCGGCCGCTCTTCTTGTCCATGATGAGCGAGCCGTCTTCCCAGGTGTCCCAATGGCCGAGCACGACTTCCATGAATTCGTCGGCGCGGTCGTAGCGGTAGTCGTGTTCGAGATGGGCGTCCTTGCCCATGTTGTGGGCCTCGCCGTCATTGAGCGAGGTGACGACGTTCCATCCCGCGCGGCCGCCCGACATCAGGTCGAGGGTGGCGAAACGACGCGCGACGTCGAACGGCTCGAAATAGGTGGTCGAGGCGGTCGACCCCAGGCCGAGCTTCGTCGTGACCATGCCCATCGTGGTCAGCACGATCAGCGGGTCCATCTTCACGCAGCGGATGCCGTATTCGACGGTGTGGGCGTGGTCGTTGCCGTAACGGTCCGGCATCGCGAGACGGTCGTCGAAGAACGCCATGTGGAATTTGCCGGCCTCGAGAATCCGCGCGATCTCCTGATAGTAGTCGGCCGACATCGAATCGTCGCGCGATTCCGGATGCCGCCACGAACTCGGCAGGTTGGTGCAGTTCTGCGCCTGCAGGAATCCAACCAGCGCTATTTGCCGTGTCATGCCGTTCTCCTTGTTCGCGCGGTACCGGATTTCATTTCAGGTCGAGTTCGGCGGCCAGCTTGTAGTCTGTGGCCAACGCCTTGAGCTTGTCCCAGGTGGCGTCCTCGACCTCGATGCCGTCGCCCCTGCGCTGCTGTTCGCGGATGTGTTCGATCTCGCCGGGATAGAACACCCCGGGCGAGCCCTCCGACGGCGGCGTCGATTTCAGATAGCGCGCGAACTCGCCGACTTCCTTCTCGAAGTCCTTCAGGGGACGGAACGCGGCGACATTGAACACGGCCATGAAGCAGCCGTCGTTGTGACGGCCGGTCGGCTCGACGCCGAAGCCTAAGCCCGTGAGCAGGCCGCACAGCACCTCGACCATGGCGGCGAGCCCGCTGCCCTTGTAGCCCTCGCTGCCGCCGAGCGGCAGCAGCGCGCCGCCCTTGCGATACTGGGTCGGATCGGTGGTGTGGCGGCCCTCGGGGTCGATGATCCAGCCCTGCGGAATCTGTTCGCCGCGCGCGACCGACAGCGCGATCTTGCCGGCCGCCACCGCCGAGGTCGCCATGTCCAGATAGAACGGCGCTTCGAGATCGGATGGCACTGCAATGGAGATCGGGTTGGTGCCGAGCCGGGCCTCACGGCCGCCGAACGGTGCGACGTGCTTCGGCGAGCGGCCGGAATCGGCAGCGGCGATCCCGATCATGCCGGCCCGCATCGCCATCATCGGATAGGCGGCGAGCCGGCCGACGTGACTCTGGCGGAACACCGTGCAGGCGGCGACGTTGGCGGTCCTGGCCTTCTCGATCGTCATCTCCATCGCCTTGGCGTTGACGTGGAAGCCGAACCCCCAATGGCCGTCGATGACAGTGGTGGTCGGCGATTCCTGGACGATGGTCCATTTGGCGCCGGGCACGATATGGCCGGCCTTGACGCGGTCGATATAGGTCGGGATCGCAATGATACCGTGCGAGTCGTGGCCGGCGAGATTGGCGTTGACGCAGCCGACAGCAACGGCGGTGGCTTCCTCTTCCGATGCGCCGGCGGCCCTGAGCAGCGCCGAGCCGATGCGCGTGAGACGGTCGGCTTGAACGAGCGGCATGGGAGTTCCTCTTTGGATGCCCGCGCCGACGGCGGGTCTTGCTTGTTGTCGCGGCCGGCATGGTCTCAAAGCGGTGGGGCGACGGCAAGGGCAGATTGTCCTGCTAGCCATGCGCCCGCCGGGTGCTGACATCCGGAGTTTCATCGTGCGAAACCGGGCGGGTTGGTCCGCCCGGTATGGCTGACAAAACGTCAACAAGGCCGTAGTTCTTCGGAGAAACCGCGCATCCCGTTGGTCCGACATTTACTCTGAATCGGATCTTCCGCTCGCCAATAACGAGCATTTAGGCCTGCCGCTCGCATAAAATCCCGCGAAGGCAACTCTAACGTTGCCCGCTGGGAGCCTGGGGACGGTGAAGACCGATATCGCGCGGACATTTGCGGCGTTGAATGCCACCAACGAAGCGATTCTGTACGCAAAATCACCCGAAGAACTGTACGAGAAGGTCTGCGAAGCCGCGTTTTCCAGCGGGGACTTCCTGGCCGCGGCCATTTTCCTGCACGATCCCGCCACCGGTCTCCTGCGCTTTGCGGCCGGCTGTGGCGATGACGTGGCCCGACTGCGCGGCGTCGACATTTCGGTCGTGGCCAATACCCCGGAGGGCTCCGGTGTTTGCGGGCAGGCTTTTCGCGACCAGCAAGTCTGTGTCAGCAACGATTTCCTGAATGACCAGCGTTCGCTGGCTTGGCGTGCGAGCGTCAAGGCGGCCCAGGTAGGCGCCGCGGCAGCGCTGCCGCTGACCTGTAACGGCGAGAGTGTCGGCGTACTCGTCGTCACGCGGCAAGAAGCGCGATCGATCGATGGACAGATCGTTACGATGCTGCAGCGCGTGTCGGCGAACGTGTCGTTTGCGCTTGACAATTTCAATCATGAGGCCGCCCGCAAAGCCGGCGAACGCGCGATGCGGCGGTTGAACCGGATGTTCGGCGCGATCAGTGCAACCAATGAAGCCATCCTCCGCGCCAAGAACGAGCAGGAACTCTACGAGCGGGTCTGCGGCGCCGCCGTCAACAGCGGAAAGTCGGCGGCCACGGTCGTCCTGCTCGCGCAGCCGGGCTCGATCTGGCTGGAGCCGGTCGCTGGCACCGGCGACGCTGTCGAACAGGTCAAGCAGGCGCGGCACTCGATCGATCCGGACAACATCTACGGAAACGGCGTCTGCGGTCGCGCGTTCCGAACGCAGAAGCCGTGCGTCAACCACGATATCCTCAACTCCGCGCAGGGGCGCCCCTGGCTGCAGACCGCGCGGGATAGCGGCGTCACCGCCTGCGTCGCGGTGCCGTTGATCAAGTCCGGGCAGAGCATCGGCGTGCTGATGTTCTTCGTCGGCAGATCATGGGCCGAGGACGAAGAGGTCGTCGCGCTGATGGGACGGATTGCGGAGAACGTCTCGTTCGCGCTGGAAAATTTCGAACGCGCCAGCGAAAAGGCGAAAGCCGACGCCCAGAAGGAGCGGCTGGCGCGCATGCTGGGGGCGCTCAGCACGACCAACGAGGCGATCGTGCGCGCGACCTCGCGAGCCGAGCTGTTCGAACTGGTATGCGAAGCCGCGGCGAAAGGCGGGCGCTTCAACTCCACCAGCATCATCCTGGCTCGGCCCGACAGCGACGACATGGATACGGTGGCCGTGGCGGGGCCGACGGCCAGCAACATGCGCCGGGTAAAGGTTTCGACCAACGCGGATCGCCCCGAAGGGCGCGGGCTCTGCGGCAACGCTTTCCGTGCCCGGCGAACCTGCATTGCCAACGATCTGCGCGCGGATCCTCGCGGGTCGGCGTTTCACAAATTCATCCACAGCGACGGCGCGATGTCCGGCGCGGCGTTTCCGCTCATCGTCGCGGGCGAGCCTGCCGGCGTGATGTTCTTCATCTCCTCCGAGAAGCACACGTTCACGCCCGAATTCGCCGAGCTGCTGGAGCGGCTCACCGCCAACGTGTCGTTCGCGATGGAGAATTTCGACCGCGCCGACGACAAGGCGCGAACCGAAATACAGAAGGAGCGCCTGACGCGCATGTTCGCTTCGCTGAGCGCGACGAACGAAGCGATCATGCGCGCCAAATCCCGCATCGAGCTGTTTCAGCTGGTGTGCGAAGCCGCGGCGAACGGCGGCAGGTTCACCTCGACCACCGTCGCGCTGGCAGAGCCCGACAGCGATCTTCTGCGCATCGTGGCGGCAGCCGGCCCGACGGCCGAGACGACGCGTCACGTCAGGCTATCGGTGAGTGACGCCGTTCCGGAAGGCCGCGGGCTCAGCGGAACGGCATTTCGAACCAGGCGGGCCTGTATCACCAACGACTATGTCGCCGATCAGCGTGTCGCTGCCTTCCACGCCATTGTCCGGTCCGACGGCGCCCAGTCGGGCGCTGCGTTCCCGCTGCTGGTTCGCGGCGAAGCTGTCGGCGTCATGATCTATATGTCCGCCGAGAAGGACACGTTCATTCCCGAATTCGCCGAACTGCTGCAGCGCCTCGCCGACAACGTTTCGTTCGCGCTGGAGAACTTCGACCGCGCCGACGAAAAGACCAGGGCGGACGAGCGCATCGAATATCTGGCGTCGCACGACAGCCTCACCAACCTGCCCAACCGCGAGATGTTCAACGGCATGCTGCGGCAGGCGATCGACGCCGCCGAGCGCTACCAGCGGCGGTTTGCGCTGCTGTTCATCGATCTCGATCGGTTCAAGGTCATCAACGATTCCCTCGGCCACGACGCCGGCGACATGCTGCTGGTGGAGATCGGCGGCAGGTTGCGGCGCGCGCTGCGTGCGAGCGACGTGGTGGCGCGGCTAGGCGGCGACGAGTTCGTGGTCATTCTGGAAGAAGCGGCCGAACGGCACGAAGTGGAGCAGGTGGCGGGAGAACTGCTATCGGTTCTCAGCCAGCCGTTGCAGTTGAGCGGTCACGAATGCCACACCACGGCATCGATCGGGATCGCGATGTATCCCGCCGACGGCGCCGACATGCTCACGCTGACCAAGAATGCCGACATGGCGATGTACCTCGCCAAGGAGGACGGCAAGAACGGCTTCCGCTTCTTCAGCCGGGAGATCAAGACGCAGTCGATCGAGCGGCTGAAGCTGGAGAGCGCCTTGCGCCGCGCGCTGGAGCGCGACCAGTTCACGCTGCACTACCAGCCCAAGATCGACATGGCGAGCGGCCAGATCACCGGCGTCGAAGCGCTGCTGCGCTGGAACCATCCCGAGCTCGGCAGCGTGTCGCCGGCGCAATTCATTCCGCTGGCCGAGGAGACCGGCACGATCGTTCCGATCGGCCGCTGGGTGCTCCGTGAAGCTTGCGCGCAGAACATGGCCTGGCAGCGCCGCGGCCTGCGGCCGGTGACCATGGCTGTGAACCTGTCTCCGCGGCAATTCGCCGACGGGCATCTGTTGCAGGACGTCGACGAGGCGCTGGCGGCGAGCGGCATGTCGCCGGTGCTGCTGCAGCTTGAAGTCACCGAAAGCATGGTGATGCGCAACGTGTCGCGCGCCATCAAGATTCTCGACGCGATCCAGAGCCGCGGCATAAGGCTCGCGATCGACGACTTCGGGACCGGTTATTCGTCAATGTCGTTGATGAAGCAGTTCCCGATCGACACCATCAAGATCGATCGCTCGTTCATTCGCGACCTGCCCGTCGATTCCGAGGACCAGGCCATCGCGCAGGCTATCATCAGCATGGGCAAGGCGCTCGGCATGACCGTCGTCGCCGAGGGCGTCGAAACCATCGAGCAGCAGGCATTCCTGCGCAGCCACGCCTGCGACGAGATGCAGGGGTTCCTGTTCTCCAGGCCGCTGCCGTCGGGTCAATTGGCCGATCTGTTGCAAGCGGCGCCGATGCTGGCTGCGCCACCGCTGCAACCGGAGGCTGGATCAGGGCTGGAAGGCGCTGTCGTCTGACGGCTGCGGGTGAAGGTCGCGGACATCCGTTGCGTCGGCTATGTCGGTCTTTCCGGGGAAGTCGTAGGGCCACGGCGCGGAAGTCTGCCCGGCAAACGCCTTGAGAAAGATTTCCGCGCCCGCAGCATAACTCGCACGTTCCGGCAGTCCGAGTTGAACGCGCCATTCGCCCGGCAGGGGCTGCGCCATGTTGCGCAGTTCCATGGCCGGTCCCCACCACCACGCCGGCGCCGGCGACCGTTCCTTCTGCGGAACGGCACGCCAGCGTGCGTACTCGCCGATCATGCGTTCAAACTGCAGTGTAGCCGCTAGGTGCATTCAATCTCCTGACGTCATGATAGCGGCATCCGCAGGTGGCGCAATGCATGCCGGCTATTGCCGGCCATGCTCCCAGTGCGAGGTCACGTCCGCGCCCGATTTGTTGAGATGCACGTGCTGGTCGACGTGATCGACCCATGACACCGGAATGAAGTGATGATGCTGGCCATCGGGCGAACTCTGCTTGGTCAGCTTGATCTGGTCGGTTCCTTCGAGATGGTCGACCTTTCCGACTGTCTTCTTGTCGGAAGAGATGACGTCCATGTGTTCCCGGATCTGTGAGGTATCAGCCATGTCTTGTTTTCCTCTAATGAGTTGAGGGTACAAAACGCGGCGCGGCCGGAATGGTTGCTAAGCCCAAGCCGCAAGCACATGTGCGACCGGCTCGAGCGACGAGTCTGGTGCCGCACAGCGCAACTGCAGCATGGAAATTGGATTTACGCCGGCCCTCGTGATGATAGGTTGCGCCTCCAACAAAAACAGTCAGGGAGGACAATTCCATGAAGCGCTTGTCGATACTCGCTGCGGGTCTCCTGGTGGGCGCCGCCGCTGTTCAGTTTTCCAGCATTGCATCGGGCCAGGGCGACGGTTGGGTGACGCTGGTTGACGACAAGAAGATGGGCGACTGGACCGAGGTCGGCAAAGCCAACTGGGCGATGAAGGACGGCGCGCTGGTCGCCGACAAGATCACCGAGGGCAAGGATCCGTCCTATCTCGTCAGCAAGAAATCGTACAAGGATTTCCAGATCAAGGCCGAGTTCTGGGCCGACGACGATGCCAATAGCGGCATCTTCATTCGGTGCGACCAGTCGGCCAAGATCGACGCCAAGATCTGCTACGAGGTGAACATCTTCGACAAGCGGCCCGATCCGACCTACGGCACCGGCGCAATCGTCGATATCGCCAAGGTCGATCCGATGCCCAAGGCCGGCGGCAAGTGGAACACGTTCGAGATCACGGCCAAGGGCCCGCATCTCGTCGTGATGTTCAACGGTCAGAAGACCGTCGATGTGCAGGATTCGAAACACGCCAGCGGTCCGCTGGCCCTGCAATACGGCTCGGGCGTGATGAAGTGGCGCAAGGTGCAGATCAAGGAACTGTAGTCACGCGGCGGCGAGAATTTCGCTTCAATGCGGAAGGGCTCACCTGCTCCCGGCGGGTGGGCCTTCTTCTTGCCACGTTATACCCCGGGATCGCGTGCTTGAAGGCCTGCGTCCTTCGTAAGTCGTTGTGGCGCGGACAGAATCAAGGCGATGTGACCGAGCGGACACGGTCGCGCGAATTGTGTGCACGTTCTAGATGTGTTCGCGAAAGTTCATGATCGCCCGTGCCGCAGAGGCGTATGCTGCTCGCCGGGTCAGGGACACTGGTGAATGCTGCCGTGGGGAGAGTCAACATGCCAGCCTACATCCACCATCACGATGACGCCGAGCCAGCCTACGTCATCTGCCCAAGCTGCGTAGGAATACCAATGTACATTCGCGATATCGAACCGCATTGGAGCATGGCCAAGATCGAATTCACCTACGAGTGTGCGGATTGCGGTGCGGAAGTCCGCCAGACCGTGGTGAAGCCGGAGTCGCGGCACTAGTTGCGCGACTTGTGGGGTGGGTTAGCCGGGGGGCGTCGCGCACCATCTGTCTTGCCTGATGGCGAGCTGCGCTGTGCTAACCCACCCTACGACGCTTCAAACTTCGACGCTTCAGACCTTTCTCACGACGCCCGGCTGTCCCGGATCGCATTCGAGCGCTTCGCGATCCCACTTCGCTGCGTTCGCGGCAGCTTCATAGGTGCTATCGAGGAAATCGAGCAGTGTCTTGTCGGGATCACCAGACTTGCGCACGGCGTCATAGGGCAGGACGAACTCGCTCATCGCTTCGCTGAAGAACGCCGCGTCCGGCCGCACCTTTGCCGTCCGGAAGCCTGAAGGCTCCGGATAGGCGTAGGAATAGAACGCGGGATAATCGATCGCGCCGCTGCCGGGCCAGAAGCCGGCGCTGCTGACTTCGTGCGAATAGGCTTCATGCGCGACCGCGTCAGGCAGATTGGGCACGCCGCCGGGATGGCGCGGCGCGCGGCGTCCGGAGAAGCGCGTCACGGCGAGATCGAAACTGCCCCAGAAGAAATGCACCGGGCTCGCCTTGCCGAGAAAACCCGTGCGGAACTGCTTGAAGACACGGTCGCTATTGACGAGAATCTGTAAGAGGCGCCCGACGGCATCGGGATCGTAGGACGCGTGCGCGGTATCCTGCGAGAATCGCACCGGGTCAGGCAGTTCGTTCGGCATCTCGTCGATGGCCACCGCAATGCCGAGTTCGGCAAGCGCCTCCATGATGGCGCCATAGAAGCTCGCGACCGAATGACCCGGCAGCGCAAATTGCCGATGCACGCCGTCGCTGGTCGAGATTCGCAGGCGATGATCGATGAAATCGAAGTCGATCTGGAACGTCCGCGTGCCGTCCGGCACCGGCGACGTCGTCAATCCGCGCGGCGTGACGTACAGCGCCACGTGCCAGGAATGATTGAGCCACGGAGATTTTGTCAGGCGGATCTTGCCGACGATCTGGGTCCATAAGTGCAGTGTGGCGTAGGTCTCGCGCCATTCCTCGGTCGGGAGTTCCGGCCACGCGGTTCTGGAATTGCTGCTCATGACTGAACCCCTGTGCGAGCGTCACTGGCTCATTACGCATATCACGAATCCGACAGATGGGGCGGCATTGCCCGATGAGAATGCCGCCCCTGTCGCGTCAGCCATGCAGCTTGTTGGCGGTCTCTGCGATCGCCTTGCCCTGATACCGCGCGCCAGCAAGTTCGTTCTCGCTCGGCTGGCGGCTGCCGTCGCCGCCGGTGATCGTGGTGGCACCGTAGGGTGCGCCGCCGGTGACCTCGTCGAGTTTCATCTGGCCGGCGAATCCATAGTTGAGGCCGACGATGGTCATCCCGAAGTGCAGCAGGTTGGTGATAACAGAGAACAGCGTGGTTTCCTGCCCGCCATGCTGGGTCGCGGTCGAGGTGAAGGCGCCGCCGACCTTGCCGTGCAGCGCGCCCTTGGCCCAGAGCCCGCCGGCCTGGTCGAGGAAGTTCGCCATCTGCGACGCCATGCGGCCGAAGCGGGTACCGGTGCCGACGATGATGGCGTCATAGTTCGCAAGGTCATCGACCTTCGCGATCGGCGCTGCCTGGTCGAGCTTGTAGTGCGAAGCCTTGGCGACGGCTTCCGGCACCAGTTCCGGCACGCGCTTGATGTCGACGGTGGCGCCGGCGCTGCGGGCGCCTTCGGCGACCGCATTCGCCATCGCTTCGATGTGACCGTAGGCGGAGTAGTAGAGCACGAGAACTTTGGCCATGGTGGTATTCCCTGAGTTTGATGTGTTGTTCGAGAAAAAATCGACTGTCATTGCCGGGCTTGACCCGGCAATCCATCGCCTTCGCAAGAGTCTCGCGAAGGGGATGGATGCCCGGGTCAAGCCCGGGCATGACGAGTTCAGTGTGGGGCGTCGTCCCTGCGTTTGACGCTACGCCGCGTCGACCAGCACCAGTTCTGAATCTTCCAGCGCGGTGATCGTCAGCTTCGCCTCGTTGCGGATCGCGGCGCCGTCGCGGGCGTTGACGCGTACGCCGTTGACTTCGACGCTGCCGGCCGCCGGCACCAGATAGAGGTGGCGTCCGTTATGCGAGGTGTATTCGGCACTCTCGCCGGCTTTCAGCGTGGTGGCGAGCACCCGCGCATCGGCCCGGATCGGCAGCGCATCCTTGTCCCCAGCAATGCCGCTGGCGATGGTGACGAGCTTGCCGGAGCGATCCGCTTTCGGAAACGGTTTTGCGCCCCAGGTCGGCTGGCCGCCCTTCGTGGTCGGCTCGATCCAGATCTGGAAGATCCTGGTCTTCGCCGGCTCCAGATTGTACTCGGAGTGACGAATGCCGCTGCCGGCGCTCATCACCTGCACGTCACCGGCCTCGGTGCGACCCTTGTTGCCGAGCGAATCCTGATGCGTGATCGCGCCTTCGCGAACATAGGTGATGATTTCCATGTTGGCGTGGGGATGGGCGGGAAAGCCCGAGTTCGGCGCGATCTCGTCATCGTTCCACACCCGCAAGCTCCCGTGGCCCATGTTGTCGGGGTCGTAGTGGCTGCCGAACGAGAAGTGATGCTTCGCCTTCAGCCAGCCGTGATCGGCGCTGCCGAGTTGGTTGAATGGTCTGAGTTCGATCATGGGATGTTCCTTTCTTGAGAGCTATTTTGGTTATGCGCCGAAGCCGCCATCGACATTGAGCACCGTGCCGGTCACGAACGAGGCTTCGGGGCTCGCGAGGAAGACAACGCCGGCGGCGATCTCTTCCGCGGTTCCGAAGCGCTGCAGCGCGTGCTGCCTGCGTTGCGCGTCGGCGAATTCGCGGTCGTCGTCCGGGTTCATGTCGGTGTTGATCGATCCCGGCTGCAGCACGTTGACCGTGATGCCGCGCGGTCCGAGGTCGCGCGACGCGCCCTTGGAGTAGCCGACGATTGCAGCCTTGGTGGCGGCATAGTCGGCAAGCCCCGGGAACGATGCGCGGGTAGCAATGCCGGAGCCGATCGTGACGATGCGGCCGCCGTCACCCATCAGCTTCGATGCGGTGCGGATCGCGGTGATCACGCCGTGCACGTTGATCTCCTCCTGGCGGGCGAGCGCCGCGGTATCGGTACTTGCATCGTCAATCGCGCCACCGACGGCGACGCCGGCATTGTTGACGAGGATGTCGAGCCGGCCGAAATCCCTGGCGACGTTCTTCACCAACTGGTCCACGTCGACGGAAGAGGCCTGGTCCGCCTTGTAGGCGCGGGCACTGACGCCCCTGGCCTTCAGTTCGGCGACTACGGCTTCCGCCTTGTCAGGAGATGCGACGTAGCTGATTGCGACATTGGCGCCTTCCGCTGCGAGGGCGCGGGCCGAGGCTGCGCCGATGCCGCGCGAACCGCCGGTGACGAGGGCTACCTTGCCTGAGAGCTTCTTGGTCATTGGATTTCTCCGTTGCTCGAATTCCGATGGGCATTGGATATGCCGCCTGCCGTGGTATAGAAATAGAAACTATTGAAACTCATTGTTTCCAAAAATGAACCAAGAGGATGGCCGCGATGGCAAAACTGCCGGATTTCGAAGCGCTGGCGATTTTCGCGAAGGTCGTGGAATTGCGGTCGTTCGCGGCGGCCTCGACCGAGCTCGCGCTGTCCAAGGCCACGGTGTCGAAGGCGGTCAGCCGGCTGGAGCAGCGACTCGGCGCGCGGCTGTTCAACCGCACCTCGCGGCGGCTGGCGCTGACCGATGCCGGCCAAAAGCTCGCCGAGCGCGCGACGCAGTTATTGGCCGATGGCGAGGCGGCCGAGAACGAGGCGTTGTCGCAATCGACCGAGCCGCGCGGGCTGGTGCGTCTCGCAGTGCCGATGACGTTCGGGGTGAGGGCCGTTGCGCCGATATTGCCGGCGTTTCTTGAAAAGTATCCGGAAGTTTCGATCGATCTCCATTTGAGTGACGCAACCGTCGATCTCATCGGCGAGGGCTTCGATGCCGGCCTGCGCATCGCGCGGCTGCCGGACTCCTCGCTGATCGCGCGACGACTGTGCGCGATGCCGCGCTACACGGTGGCAGCGTCGTCCTATCTGAAGCGCCACGGCCGGCCGACGCATCCGATGCATCTCGCCCAGCACAAATGCTTCGGCTACGCCTACCTCTCGACGCCGGGCGTCTGGCACTACACCAATGCCGCAGGCGAGCAGGCCAGCGTGCGCCCGGCGGGACAACTCCGCGTCAACAACGGCGAGGCTCTGCTGCCGTCGGTGATTGCCGGACTGGGAATTGCTGATTTGCCGAACTTCATCGTCGGCGATGCCATCGCCTCGGGCGCGGTCGAGATCATCCTGAAAGGCTGGCACCAGCCCGAAGGCGCCGTGCACCTGGTAACCCCACCCGGCGGCCCGCGCCCCGCCCGCGTCGAAGTGCTGGCGGAGTTTCTGGCGAAGCATTTCGCGAAAGCGAAGAAGGGGACGACTTGAGGCGGGCTGACCTCTTCACCCTCCCCTTGAGGGGGAGGGTCGGCTCACATGAAGCGCAGCGTAATGTGAGACGGGGTGGGGTGATCTCTCAACTCGGGCACTGTTCGCGTGGATAGACCGTCACCCCGCCCCGCCGCTCATTGCATGAGCGTCGACCCTCCCCCTCCAGGGGAGGGTGAAGAGCAGGGCTATCGCAACGTCGCGGCTTCAGGCTAGGCTCCTGTCAACAACGAAAACAAATTCTGGGAGACGCCGCCAATGAACCGCCGCGAACTTCTCAAGTCCGCCGCCGCGCTGCCGTTGGCATCGACCGCATTCTCCTACGCCGCCTTCGCACAGGGCCCGTTTCCGTCGCGCAACGTCACCATGATCGTGCCGTTTCCGCCCGGCGGGCAGGCCGATCTGGCGGCGCGGCCGGTGGCGCTGGCGTTGGAGCGGATTCTCGGCAAGCCCGTGATCGTCGACAACCGCGCCGGTGGCGGTGGAGGCTCGGTAGGCAATGCGGCGGCGGCACGCGCCGAGCCGGACGGACATACGCTGCTGATGACGCTGTCCTCGCTGGCGGTGCTGCCGGAAGCGGATCGCCTGTTCGGCCGGCCGGTGGCGTACGAAGTCTCGCAGTTCGCGCCGATCGCGCGCGTGCTCGCCGATCCCACGCTGCTGGCGGTGCCGGCGTCGGCGCCCTGGAAAACGCTGCAGGATTTCGTGGATGATGCCAAGAAGCGCCCCGGCGAAATTCCCTACGGTTCGTCCGGGCCGTACGGCACGCTGCATGTGGCGATGGAAATGTTTGCGGCGAGCGCCGGCATCAAGCTGCTGCACGTGCCGTTCCGCGGCGCCGGTCCCGCGCTGGCCGCGCTGCTCGGCGGCACCGTGCAGGCGGTAGCGTCTGCGCCGGGCACGCTGAAGCAGCAGGTCGACGACGGCAAGATGCGCGTGCTGGCGAACTGGGGCGCCGAGCGCGTCCCGAGTTTTCCCGATCTGCCAACCTTCCGCGAACTCGGTTACAAGGATGTCGAGTTCTATATCTGGGCCGGGCTGTTCGCGCAGAGCGCGCTGCCGGCCCCGATCATGAAGCAGTTGCGCGATGCAATGGCGCAAGCCGTGAAGGCGCCCGAAGTGATCAAGACGTTCGAAACCGCGGGCAGCCCTGTCGCCTATCTCGACGCGCCTGAGTTTGCAAAGTTCGTCGCCGAAGACAGCGCGCGGCTGGTCGCGGCGGTGAGGAAGATCGGCAAGGTCGAGTAGCGGAACCCGATTCGCGTTCTGAACCCGCTTCACATTTTTTTGTCTGAGACATCGTCGCGTAGCCGCATTGCCCTGACAGGCTCTGCGTTCATCGCGACGTGGAACCTCCGCGTCTTCTCGAAATCCAACGAAAGGACCCCGGACATGCCAACGCAGCGGATTGTCCTCGGCCTCGCTATTGTGATCGGCGGCGCAGCCTTCGCAATCGCTCCCGCATCATCGCAGGAAAATCGCGGCACCTGGGAACAGCAGATGGCCTGCACGCCCGACGTCTGGCGATTGTGCAGCGATCAGGTTCCGGATGTCGGCCGCATCGTGGCGTGTTTGCGGCAGAACACGCCGCAGCTCTCCAGCAATTGCCGTGCGGTGTTCGAGGTCAGCGCCGAGCAGCAGCAGGCCAATCGTGCGCCGACGCAGCGCGTTCCGCCGCAATCGGCGCCACGTTACCGCGACCGCGCGCCGCAACAGATGCAGCCGCCGCCGCGACCTTATTATGAGGATGATGACGAAGAGTAGGCCGGCGCCGGCTCGGCGGGCCTGTGCTCGCAGACGTCGACCCATTCGGCCGCGGTCAATTCCGCCATCCGTTCGGGCGTGATCCTGACCGCGCTGTGGGTCGAGCCTGCCGCGGGCACCACGATGTCGAACGCCTTCAGCGATACGTCGCAATAGACCGGCAGCGGCGTCTTCAGTCCGAACGGACAGACCCCGCCGACTTCATGGCCGGTGATGTCGGCGACCTCGTCGAGCCCGAGCATCTTCGGCTTGACGCCGAACAGCGCCTTCACCTTCCTGTTGTCCATTCGCGACGTGCCGGCGGCAACGATCAGCACGACGCGGTCGCCGACGCGCAAGGAAAGCGTCTTGGCGATCCGCGCCGGCTCGACGCCGTAGGCTTCGGCGGCGAGTGCTACGGTAGCGGAGCTCATGTGGGATTCGATCACGGCAATGTCGGGCGCCTTCTCGGCGAAGAAGGCGCGAACGGAAGCAAGACTCATTTCAGGACCTTATGCCAGACACCAAAGCGGGAAGCTCGGCGAGGGCGTGGATGCGATGGTCGGGCGCAACGCCGAGTTCGTCCATCTGGGTGCGCAGGATCTGGAACATTGTCAATGGCGGCAGCGTGTCGCTTTCGATGCAGGCCAGCGCCATCGCCTCCGGCGTTACCCGCTCGATCCAGGCGACGTTGAGCCCGAACGCCTTGGCGCCACAGGTATCCCAGGGATTGGAGGAGATGAACAGCACCTCCGCCGGCGGCAGGTGCAGCGCTTCCTCGATCAGCGCATAGGCCTCGGGGCTGGGCTTGAAGATCTTCTTCGCGTCGACGCTGATGGTCGCATCGAGAAGTTTGTCGAGCCCGCTGTTGCGCACCAGCGCGCCCAGCATTTCAGGGCTGCCGTTCGACAGTATCGCCAGCTTGCGATCCTTCATCGCCGAGAGTGCGGCGAGCGCATCCGGATAGAGATCGAGATGCAGGTATTTGTCGATGATGCGTTCGAAGGCGTCGTCGTCATATTCCAGCCCGAGGCTGCGCAGCGTGTAGGCCAGCGAGTCGCGCGTGACTGCAGAGAAGTCCTGGTAGCGACCCATCAGCGAGCGCAGCCAGCTATATTCGAGCTGCTTGATGCGCCAGACCTGGGTGATGATCCCGCCATAGCCGGGAAACTCGTCCTCGGTGATTTCAGCCACCGACTGGACATCGTAAAGCGTGCCATAGGCGTCGAAGACGATTGCTTTGATGGTCACGGTGATTTCTCTTTTCCGCCGATAGTCGCATCCAAGAAAGTCTTGATGGTGTCGCTCGATCGGTCTCTGGCGGCCCGATTGAATTCGAGGTGATGACCGAGAAACTTCACGGGCGCCGCAAAACTGGGCACATCGAAGTCGTGATAGGCGCCGGGATAGACGACAAGCTCGATCGGAACGCCAGCGCCTTTCTGGCGCGAGATTCCATAATCGTCGCGCCCCTCCGCCAGATTGCGGCACTCGTCGGCCGGCGTCCAGTCGTCGAGTTCGCCGATCAGGATCAGCGTCGGCACGGTCATGTTGCCCTTGATACCCATGCAGGGGGGATAGAAAGCGATCGCCGCGCGAAATTTCTCTTTCGACATTCGTTCGATCATGCCGCGCTCCACCGATGCGAGCGCGAGCCATCCGCCTTGGGAGAACCCGATCACGGCTACGCGGTCGGGATCGACGAATGGCTGCTGCACCAGGAACGCCAGCGCCCGATAGGCGTCGAATATGGTAACGGCCGGCACGCCGCCGGTGCAGGCGGTGGCGATGCCGCGCGGACCAAAGCGGTCGACCGTGAGCGTCACGTAACCCCAGGACCCGATCCGCGGACCCCAGCGCTCATCGAGCTTCTGCCATCCGCCGTTGCACCCGTGAAGCAGGACAACCGCGGGCGACGGCCCCGCATCGCGCGGCTGCCGCAGGTAACCCAGCAGCGGCTGCGACGTCGCCAGCGGATTTTCGATCTCGACGAGGCGGCGCTCCGCTGCGTCATCGGCCGCGAAGCAGAGAGACGCGCTTGCAGTGAAGAGCGCAGCGACGATGGCGGCGATCTCGGCAGTAGCTTTGGCGAGGCTCGTCATGGACCACCTCCCGCGTTGCCGCCGACGATACTCCCTTAAATCCCCAAAATCTTCCGCGCGTTCGCTTTCAGAACCTTGGGCCGGATCTCCTCGCGGATGTCGAGTTTGGCGAAATCCGCCAGCCAGCGGTCCGGCGTGATGACGGGCCAGTCCGAGCCGAACAGCATTTTGTCCTGCAAAATCGAGTTGATGTAGCGCACCAGGATCGGCGGGAAGTATTTCGGCGACCAGCCTGAGAGGTCGATATAGACGTTCGGCTTGTGGGTCGCGACCGACAGCGCCTCTTCCTGCCAGGGGAAGGAAGGATGCGCGAGGATGATCTTGAGATCGGGGAAGTCAGCCGCGACGTCGTCCATGTACATCGGGTTGGAATATTTCAGCCGCATGCCCATGCCGCCGGGCATGCCGGAACCAACGCCGGTCTGGCCGGTGTGGAACAGCGCGATCGCGCCGCCGTCGTTGATCGCCTCGTACAGCGGATAGGCCATGCGGTCGTTGGCGTAAAAGCCCTGCATGGTCGGGTGGAATTTGAAGCCGCGGACCCCGTATTCCTCGATCAGCTTCCTCGCCTCGCGCACGCCGAGCTTGCCCTTGTGCGGATCGATCGAGACGAACGGGATCAGCACGTCGAGATGTTCGGATGCGACCTCCAGCATTTCGTAATTGTTGTAGCGGCGGAAGCCGGTCTCGCGCTCGGCGTCGACCGGGAAGATCACGGCCGCGATGTTCTTGGAGCGGTAGTAGGCCGCGGTCTCCGGCACGGTCGGCGGATGCTTGTGCGGCGATTTGAAATAGTCGGCCATCTGCGCCTGGAAATCGTCATAGCCGTCGTCGCCATGCATGCCGCAGGGTTCTTCCGCGTGGGTGTGGATGTCGATCGCAACGACCTTCTCGATGTCGGGCAGTTTGAGCTTGGGCATGGCGCTTCCCCGGCGGCTTGATTTTTCAGTCTGGAAAATTGATTATACTATATAACAAATTCCGCAAGGCGGCAGAAGTAACACAGCGGAAACAGGGAGGATGGCATGGCGCAGGCCGAGGCCTTTGAGACCGATTTCTGGAAAGACGCCAATTTGCGCAAGGCCTGGGACGACATCGTTCCCGGCGAGCCGCGCAAGAGCATCCCCTATACGCTGACGAAAGAGGCGATCGAACTCTACTGCAAATCGGTCGGCGAGGATCATCCGATCTATTTCGACGAGGCCTATGCCAAAACCACGCGCTATGGCGGCCTGATCGCGCCGCCCTCGATCCATATCCTCCTGATGTTTTCCTGTACGCCGGCGGACGACTGGATGCGCTCGCCGGGCACCGTCAATGCCGGGCAGTCCTGGAGCTATAATATCCCGGCGCGCCCGAACGACGTCATCACATTGCAGGCACGCGCGCTCGACAAGTTCATCAAGCGCGAGCGGCTGTTCGTGGTGCACGACAACGTCTTCTTCAACCAGCGCGGCGAGGTGATCTGCTCCGGCCGCGGCTGGACGATCCGGCCGGTCTGAGGGGAGGGCAGCATGACCACCACGTTCGAAAGTCTCAACGCCGGCGACGGTATCGAGGGGCCGGCGTTTGCCGTCAGTCGCGAATCCATCCGGCTGTTTTGCGATGCCTCGCTCGACTACAACCCGCTGCATCTCGACGACGAGTACATGAAGGGCTCGTTCGGCAAGACCAATTTCGGCGGCATCATCATGCACGGCATGAACAATTTCGGGCTGATCTCGCGCATGATCACCGACTGGGCCTATCCGGCCGGCGCCATTCACCGCCGGCTCGAGACGCGGTGGGTCAAGCCGGTGCGGCCCGGCGATACCATTCAACCCCACGGCGTCGTCAAATCGAAGCAGGTAACGAAAAGTTCGCGCTGGGTGCTGATCGACGTCATGGTGCGGAACCAGCTTGGCGAAAAAGTCGCCACCGGCGAGGCCATGGTGGAATTCCCGCCGGACTGAATCCGGTAGTTATTTCAATGGGCGCCGCAACGGGCGGGCGGAGGAGGTCCACCGAACGGTACCGGAAAACAGCCCATTCGGATTGACATTCGGTGCCGCGATGGCTTAGAAACCGCCCCGTCCCGGGCGGTTGCCGCTTTACGGGATAAGCCCCATTTTGCCGCTTTCGGGTAGCTCAGGTTCGGCCTTCAACACGGCCTTTCGAAGCAATCAGGATTGTCCCATGAAGGTCCGTAACTCGTTGAAATCGCTGCGTGGTCGCCACCGCAACAACCGTCTGGTCCGCCGCAAGGGCCGGGTTTATGTGATCAACAAGGTGCAGCGCCGCTTCAAGGCTCGCCAGGGCTGAGCTGTACGGCTGAGCTGTCTGCCAGGGCGGAGCCGGGTTCCGCCGGCGCCTCGCTTGTTTCACAGGCCTTTGACAACGCGCTGCTTTGCAGCGCGATTTTGTGCGTCTAGACTTCGGCCATGGCATTGAGATTCCTGGTCACCCGAAACATCCGGATCGCGATCCTCGCCGTAGTCGTGGCAGCCGCACCCGTGGCCGCCTTTGCGCAGAGCGAACAGAACGATCCCCGGGTGGTCCCGCCGCCGAAGGCCCAGAAGAAATTGCCGGAAGCGCCGAGCAAGCTTCCCAAGGTCGGCGCTGACCGCACGCGCGGTCTGGATTTCCTGTTCGGCGCGCTGAAGGCCGCACCCGATGAAGCCAGCGCCAAGCATGTCGAGGCGCGGATCTGGGCCCAGTGGCTGCAGACCTCGAGCGATACCGCAGCATTGCTGATGCTGCGTGCCAAGGCCGCGATGGACGCGCAGAAGCCGGACGTTGCGCTGAAGCTGCTCGATGCCGTCGTCAAGCTGCGTCCCGATTACATCGAAGCCTGGAACCGGCGGGCGACGATCTACTATTTGAAGAACGACTATGCCCGTTCGCTCCAGGACATCCGCGAAGTACTGGTTCGCGAGCCCCGCCATTTCGGCGCGCTGGCCGGGCTCGGCATGATCATGCAGGATATTGGCGACGAAAAGCGCGCGCTCGAAGCGTTCCGCAAGGCGCTGGCCGTCAATCCGCATCTCGAAAAGGTGCCGGAACTGGTAAAGACGCTCACCGAAAAGGTCGAGGGCCGCGATATCTGATCTGAAGCCCGTAAGATCGTGCCTTATCAGACAGTTCGCCGTTAACCCTGATCATCTACCGTAGTCCGCAGGCAGGAACGGTTGCGCGGCTGACGCGCTATTGTCTGCCGACGACTGGGTGACAGGAGCGAGCCATGAAACAATACCTGCTGGCCGGCGCGATGATGATCGCGGCCGAATCCTGCGCCTTCGCGCAAAGCGGCTTTTGGGTCGTCGGCGACAGCGCGGCCGGCAAATGCGAGATTGTTACGAGCAATCCCGTCATCAACAGCCAGGTCGGCGGCAACATCACGTTCGGAAGCGGACCATACCAATCGATGGACGACGCCAAGCTGGCGCGCTCGAACATTTCCGAATGCCCGGCTGTGCCCGAACCTCCCGCCGAACAGGCGCCGGAGGAGGAGAAATCCGACTAAAGCGTTTTCAAGCCAAGTGGAGCCCGGTTCGCGTCAAGAAAACGCGTCAGACCGAAATCCATGGCCCGTTTCGACGAAACGGGCTCTAGTGGATGGCGTTGCTGCCGCGGGCCATGCCGTCCAGACCGACCGCTGCATAGAATTGCGCCAGCTCCGCCTCAAGCTGCTCGTTCACCTGCAGCAGCGCCTTGAGCGCACCGCGGATGTCGCCATTGCAGTTCGCTACGATCTGGTCGATGGCCGCTTCGCTTGCGTTGGGAATCATGGGGTACTCCTTCCGAATGATACGCGAAACCAATTTGGAGTCGGCAACCCTGTTCCTGTGGATTCCGGGTACGACGCACGCGTTGGCTACCCCCACATCAGACACGCCCACACATGGCGAAAGTGTCGACGCATTTGTATAAACTCGCCAATGACACCGTAATGACCCCGCTATCCACAGAATTCGCACCTTGTGGACAACTTTGGAAACCCGCAGCCGATCGCGCCGTAGCTCGCTGGTGCGAAAGATCCGGACAAATTCGATGGTGGCAGTGATCGTCGTGGCGGCGCTGGGAGTCCTGGCGCTGGTTACGCAGGCCGGAGTCTGGCTCGTGCAACGGGCCCATCCAGCCCAGGGCAGGATGGTCGGGGTCGCCGGCGGCTCCCTCCATGTCGTCGATATCGGTCCCCGCGATGCCGCCGGCCCGCCGATCGTGATGCTGCATGGCGCCAGTTCCAACCTCGAGGTGATGCGGCAGCCGGTCGGCGAACGGCTCGCCCGGGATCGCCGCGTGATCCTGATCGACCGGCCCGGTCACGGCTGGAGCACCCGCGACCGCTTCGAGGATTCGACGCCCGAGATCCAGGGCCGGATGATCGGCGAGGCGCTGGCCAAGCTTGGCGTCGACCGGGCGGTGTTCGTGGTGCATTCCTGGGCCGGGGCACTGGGGACGCGCATCGCGCTGGATCGTCCGCAATCGGTCGCGGGTCTGGTGATGCTGGCGCCGGTGGCCTACCCGTGGCCGGGCGGCGTCGGGCGATACAACAGGATCGTGACCACACCGGTGATCGGCCCGCTGCTTGCCCATACCATCACCCTGCCGCTCGGCTTGCTGCTGGCCGAGTCCGGCGCCCGCGGCGTCTTCCTGCCGCAGCCGATGCCGCCGGGCTTTGTGAGAAATACCGCGACACCGCTGCTGCTGCGGCCGCGCGAGTTCCTCGCCAACGCATGGGATTTGATGACGCTGAAAGCCGCCGTCGCCGAACAGGCGCCGCGGTACTCGCAGATCAAGGCGCCGATCACGATCATCTCGGGCGATGAGTCCGACAAGACGGTCTCGACCAGGATCCACTCGCGGCCGCTTGCCGAGGTTGCTCCCGTCGCAAAGCTGATCGTGTTGCCCGGGGTCGGTCACATGATCCAGAACGCCGCGCCCGATCTCGTGATTTCCGAGGTCGAGGCGATGGTCGCTGAGTTCGCCGGGGCGACGGCAGCGAATTAAGAGCTGCAGTGGACTTCTCATTCAGCGCACGAAAATGCTTCCGAACCGTGTCCTTCCAGCGTCGCGGACTTCCCGTTATAGCCTGTGCCGGAACCGCCACCTTTACCGGCATACCCATGGCCATGACTGCGGACGATATCCTGCTGCATCCGGCGCTCGAACGATGCGTTCGAGTCCAGGCGCAATCGCTGATATCGGTGCACGAGGCCAGTCCGCGGATGGCTTCGCTGTTTGCGACGCAGCAGCGTTGGTTGCTGGCACATGCGGCGGTGGCGCAGTATTTTCGCAATGAGGCCGAAGACGCGGGCGCCGGTCTGCTGGCCGAGCGGTTCCTCGAGATCGTGGAGCGCCACAGCCTGGCGAGCCGCAACACGGCGTCGGCGTTTCTCAAGGAATTGCTGAAATACGACATCGTCCGTTTCGTCGCCAACAGCGAGGGCCGGCGGCACCGGCCGCTGGAACCCGCGCCTCCCGTGGTGATGGCGCTGTTCCACTGGCACGCGCTGCATCTTGCGACCCTCGATGGACTGGATGGCGGCGCCAGGGTGGCAACGTTCAACGCACAGCCTGCATTGCTCGGCAAAATCCAGCCCCTGATCGCCGATGGCCTGGTCGCCTCGGCGGACGTGCGCCATCCCCCCAGGACCTTCGACCTGTTCACCTGGATCGATGACGGCGGGCTGGTGATGGATCGGATGATCGTCGGCTGCGAGGAGGGCGCCGGCGACCGCGAGCGAATTCAGACCGACGTGACGTCGGTTTCCGGACTGGCGCGGCGCCTCAGCCTGTCGCGAACCCAGCTCGGCCGCAAGTTTGCCGAGGCGGAAGCGATGGGCAGCCTGGGCTGGTCCGGCGTGCGGGGAAGGTCGCCGCTGTGGATGTCGGCAGGTTTCCGCCGCGAGTATCACGAAGCCCAGGCGGTGAAGCTTTCGATCATCGACGCGGCCTTCGAGGCCTGCACCGCGCACGCCCCGCACGCTGCCGTCAGCCCGGCGCTCGCATAGCCCAGCTCCGTCGCCCGCTCGCGCCGCGATGGCAAAACGGCGGATGGTCTGGTGTACTGCGATGCGTTAGCATTCCGCACGCGCGGGATTCCGCTGCTCGGCCCGCCCAAGGAAAACTGGAGCGGTGACTTCTGAAGAAAAATCATCGCGTTCCAGGATGAATGTCAGAGTTGGGATTTAGGGCAGCCTACCTTCGAGGGAGAGCCCCATGTACGCCGCCATTCGTCAAGGCAAGGCAAAGGCCGGGCAGGTCGAAGAGCTCACACGCAGGATCAAGGAAGGCGCGATACCCGTCATCAGCGCGGTCGAAGGTTTCATGGGCTACTACGTGGTCTATGCGCCCGACGACACCGTGATCGCGATCAGCCTGTTCAACAATTACGCCGCGGCCGAGGAGTCGAACAAGCGCGCGCTGGCTTGGATCGAGCAGGAACTCGCGCCGCTGTTGACCGGACCGGCCACTGCGATGGCCGGGCCCGTGATCGTGCACACGCTGGCTTGAAGTTCACCCGCCCCTTGAGGGGGTGGGTCGCCGCAAAGCGGCGGGGTGGGGTGACAGTCTCTCAACTCGGGCGCTGTTGGACGCGGATAGACCGTCACCCCACCCCGCCGTGCGCTTTGCGCACGTCGACCCGCCCCCTCAAGGGGCGGGTGAAGAGAACCGCAACTTCACTTGATCTTGCCGTCCTTGTCGTACTGCGCGAGGAACGCCCAGAGATTGCTGGCTTCCGTTTCGTTCTTGATGCCGGCGAAGATCATCTTGGTGCCGGGAATCTTCGCCTTGGGATCCCTGATGTATTCGAGGAAGACTTCCTTATTCCAGGTGATGCCGGAATTCTTGTTGGCTTCCGAATAGGAATAGCCCGCCGTGGTGCCGGACTTGCGGCCGTCGAGCCCGTTCAATTCGGGGCCGACCTTGTTCTTGGCGTTTTCGCCGACCGCGTGACAGGCCAGGCATTTGTTGAACGAGGTTTTGCCGGCGGCGGCGTCCTGCGCCAGCGCTCCCGTTGCTGTGGCCAGAGAGGTAACGACAACCAGCGCGCTCAAAGTCGATGCTTTCATGTGGTGCTCTTCATTTCTTCCCGGGTAGAGAGGCGAATGTCTTGTGGCAGGCCCGCCTGGATTGGACAAGCCACGAAACCTTGACAGGTTTCGCGATTGCCGACTTGTCCCAGAGTGAACTCATCGTTTGCCAGCCCGCAATCCAACCTTCGGATGGCCTACCCAAATCCCGGCAGACGTGGTTGATTTGTCGCGACAATTCGATGAAGCGTGGTCGGGGAGGGACACCGATGGCCATCATGATGCCGGCTGCCGATCAGGCGGTCCTGAATCGGCGCGACGCCATTGTGGCCGCGCTGCGCGCGATCGTGCCCGGCGAGGGCGTGATCGACAGTGCTGCCGAGATGCTGCCCTACGAGTCCGACGGCCTGATGGCCTACCGTCAGCCGCCAATGGTGGTGGTACTGCCGGACACCACGGAGCAGGTCTCCAGGGTCCTGAAATACTGCCACGCCCAGGGCATCAAGGTGGTGCCGCGCGGCTCCGGCACATCGCTATCGGGCGGCGCGCTGCCGCTGATCGACGGCGTGCTGCTGGGGCTCGGCAAATTCAAGCGCATCCGCGAGATCGATTTCGATAACCGCGTGGTGGTGACCGAGCCGGGCGTCACCAACCTCGCCATCAGCCAGGCGGTGGCCCATGCCGGCTTCTACTACGCGCCCGATCCGTCGTCGCAGATCGCCTGCTCGATCGGCGGCAATGTCGCGGAAAATTCCGGCGGCGTGCATTGCCTGAAATACGGCATGACCACCAACAACGTGCTGGGCTGCGAAATTGTCCTGATGTCCGGCGAGGTCCTGCGCATCGGCGGCAAGGCGGCCGAGAACGCCGGCTACGACCTGATGGGGATCATCACCGGCTCCGAAGGCCTGCTCGGCGTCATCACCGAGATCACGGTGCGGATCCTGCAGAAGCCCGAGACGGCGCGGGCGCTGATGGTGGGATTCGCCGAGGTCGAGGCCGCCGGCGAATGCGTGGCCCGCATCATCGGCGCCGGCATCATCCCCGGCGGCATGGAGATGATGGACAAGCCTGCGATCCACGCCGCCGAAGCCTTCGTCCACGCCGGCTACCCGCTCGACGTCGAGGCGCTGTTGATCATCGAGCTCGACGGTCCCGCCGTGGAGGTCGACGAACTGATCAAGCGTGTCGAGGCGATAGCGCAAGGTTGCGGTTCGACCACCTGCCAGATCTCCACCTCCGAGACCGAGCGCAACCTGTTCTGGGCCGGCCGCAAGGCAGCGTTTCCGGCGGTGGGCCGGATTTCGCCGGACTATCTCTGCATGGACGGCACCATCCCGCGCGGCGCGTTGTCGAAGGCGTTGGTGCGAATCCGCGAGCTTTCGGCCAAATACGACCTGCGCTGCGCCAATGTGTTTCACGCCGGCGACGGCAATCTGCATCCGCTGATCCTCTACGATGCCAACCAGCCGGGCGAGATGGAACGGGCGGAAGCGTTCGGCGCCGACATCCTGCGCGCCTGCGTCGAGTTCGGCGGCGTGCTGACCGGCGAACACGGCGTCGGCATCGAGAAGCGCGACCTGATGCCGGAGATGTTTTCCGAGATCGATCTCAACCAGCAGCAGCGCCTGAAATGCGCCTTCGACGCGCAGGGGCTGCTCAACCCCGGTAAGGTGTTTCCGACGCTGCACCGCTGCGCCGAACTCGGCCGCATGCACGTGCACGGCGGCAAGCTGGCGTTTCCGGATTTGCCGAGGTTCTGAGTATGACTTTCGCCCATCTCACAATCGTCCCACCCCGCGAAGGCAGGGTATCCAGTACGCTGAGCTGTCGCGGTTTGACCTCGCTCACGGAGGTTACTGGATCGTCCGCCTTCGCGGACGATGACCATAGAATGCGGGTTTGAAAGCGTGGACACCCTGAAAGTACGTGACGCCAAGGACGTCGAGGAGGTGGTGCGCGCGGCGATCGCCAGCGAGCAGCCGCTGGAGATCATCGGCCATGGCACCAAGCGGCTGATTGGCCAGCCGATGGCGACCAATGCCGTGCTCGATGTCTCGGCGCTGAATGCGGTCAGCGCCTACGAGCCGAACGAACTGATCATCACGGTGCAGGCAGGCGCGCCGCTGGCGGACCTGCAGTCACTGATCGATTCGAAGAACCAGCAATTCGCCTTCGAGCCGATGGATACGTCCGCGCTGCTCGGCGTGTCCGGCAACGGCACCATCGGCGGCATGATCGCCGCGGGACTGGCCGGGCCGCGCCGGATCAAGGCCGGCGGCGCCCGCGATCATTTGCTGGGCGCGCACGCGGTGTCGGGCTTCGGCGACAGCTTCAAGACCGGCGGGCGCGTGGTGAAGAACGTCACCGGCTACGATCTTTGCAAGCTCCTGACGGGGTCGTGGGGCACCCTGGCTGTGATGACCGAGGTGACGCTGAAGGTGATGCCGAAGCCCGAGAGCGAGCGCACGCTGGTGCTCGCCGGGCTCGACGATCTGACCGCGAATCGCGCGATGACCGCAGCCCTCGGCTCGCCTTACGACGTATCCGGCGCCGCGCATCTGCCGGGTTCGGTGTTCGGCTCTTCAACCGGCGCGCTGGCGCGCCTCGGGGCCACCGGGCGGGCGGTGACCCTGCTGCGACTGGAAGGGATCGCGGCTTCGGTGGCCGACCGCGCCGGCTCGCTTGGCAAGGCGCTGGCAGCGTTCGGCGCGGTGGAGATGCTGCAGGATGACGCCTCGGCATCGGTCTGGGCAGATATCCGCGACGTCGAGCCGTTCGCCGCCGGCGGCGCGCGCGGGCTGTGGCCGGTCTGGCGGATCGTCTGCCCGCCGGCCTCGGGCGGCGCGCTCGGCCAGGCTCTGGCGCGCGAGTCGCAGGGCGACGTGATCTACGATTGGGGCGGCGGCCTGATCTGGGCGGCGCTGCCGCCGAAGCCGGACGCGCAGGCAGCTTTAGTCCGCGCGCGGGTCGACGCCGCGGGCGGCCATGCCGCGCTGATCCGCGGCCCCGATGAGATCAGGCGCCGCGTCGACGTGTTTCACCCGCAGCCGGGCGGACTGGCAGCCCTGAGCGAGCGCATCCGCAACAGCTTCGATCCCAAGACCATTCTCAACCGCGGCCGGATGCTGCGGGGGCCCGTGACATGAAAACCGAATTCTCGCTCGCCCAACTCGCCAACCCGGATATCGCCGAAGCCGACAAGATCCTGCGCGCCTGCGTGCATTGCGGTTTCTGCACGGCGACCTGTCCGACCTACGTGCTGCTCGGCGACGAACTCGATAGCCCGCGCGGGCGCATCTATCTGATCAAGGAGATGCTGGAAAAGGACAAGCCGCCGACGGCCGAGGTGGTCAAGCATATCGACCGCTGCCTGTCCTGCCTCGCCTGCATGACCACCTGTCCGTCGGGCGTGCACTACATGCACCTGGTCGATCAGGCGAGGGGCCGGATCGAGCGGGACTATACGCGGCCGCTGCCGGAGCGGGCGTTGCGCGCGATCCTGGCCTTCGTGCTGCCGCGGCCCGGGCTCTTCCGCGCCAGCATGATCATGGCGCGGCTCGGCCGGCCGCTTGCTGGCCTGTTGCCGACGCCAAAGGCTGCGGCCACCCCCGGCCTCTTGCGGCGGATCAAGGCGATGCTGGCGCTGGCGCCGAAGGCGCTGCCGGCGCCGGGACCCTCGGGCGGAAGCACCTTTCCTGCCGTCGGCGAACGGCGCGGCCGGGTCGCATTGCTGCAGGGCTGTGCCCAGCAGGTGCTCGCGCCACGCATCAACCAGGCCGCGATCAACCTTTTGACGCGCCACGGCATCGAGGTCGTACTCGTCAAGGACGAGCAATGCTGCGGCGCGCTCACCCATCACCTCGGGCAGGACGATGACGCGCTGGCGCGGGCCCGCGGCAACGTCACCGTGTGGAAAAGGGAGGCGGAACAAGGCGGCCTCGATGCCATCCTGATCACGGCATCAGGCTGCGGAACGGTCATCAAGGACTACGGCTACATGCTGCGGGAGGACCCTTACTACGCGCAAAGCGCCGCGCAAATCTCCGCGCTGGCAAAGGACGTCACCGAGTATCTCGCTGGCCTTTCGCTATATCCATCCAGCCAGAAAGGCGATCTCACGATCGCCTATCATTCAGCCTGTTCGCTGCAGCATGGCCAGAAAATCACGGGCCTTCCGAAAGAATTGCTTTCCAAGAATGGATTCGTGGTGAAAGATGTGCCCGAGAGCCATTTGTGTTGCGGTTCGGCGGGGACCTACAACATTCTCCAGCCAGACATTGCGGGCAAATTGCGCGATCGGAAGGTCGCCAATATTGCAACCGTGAAGCCGGACATGATTGCTGCGGGCAATATCGGGTGCATGGTGCAAATTGCCGGCGGCACGTCAATTCCTGTGGTGCACACGATTGAGCTTCTCGACTGGGCGACAGGAGGTCCAAAGCCTGGATTGACAGGTCCGGGATTGAATTGATCGATCGGCCCAGGGCATGAACCGGGATCGGCGGGCACCGGTTTTCCTCGGCGCGAACGCGGCAAGCGTTTGACCGGAGATCATGCCGAGACCGGGGAATGGAGCAGGAGGACGCTTCGAAGAAACGTCGTCCCGGTCCAGCTCCGCGGTATCGTCAAAGCGCTCGACAGACTCGAACCAGCAGGTTGGACCAGTGGACATGGCCCAACGGACCAGCGGCAACAGGAGGATCACGATGGCGAAGGCGAAGAAGAGTAAGAAGGGCAAGAAGGCTAAGAAAGCCAAGAAGGCCGTAGCGGCGAAGAAGGCCGCCAAGAAGTCGTCGAAGAAGGCCGCCAGGAAGTCCGCAAAAAAATCCGCCAAGAAGGCTGCGAAGAAGGGCGTGAAGAAATCCGCCAAGAAGGCCGCGCCGAAGAAGGCGGCCAAGAAGACTGCAAAGAAGGCTGCGAAGAAGAGGAAGGCTGCTGCCCCCAAGCCGGCACCGGCCCCAATGTCGGCTCCGGAGCCGGAGTCCGAGCCGGCGCCCGCCACGAGCTGGGCAACCCCGAGTTCGGAGTCCTCGACCCCGTCATGGGGATCGTCCAACGGCGGTGAGCAGCACTAGCCGTTCGCCGAACGAGCTTTCGAAAGGCCGCAGCGTCCATCGCTGCGGCCTTTTTCGTGAGGGCTGTGAGGCCGCAGATTGCGTAGATCTACGGGCATTTGATTCGCGAGACTTGATCGTCCGACTGCGGCTCTCGTGGTGAATTCTCTGGACTCCATTAGCGCCTGTCGGGCGCGGAAACCGTCAAAAATGTGATGGGAATGCAACACCCGCGGACAACATTTTTTGAAACGGCTAGAACGCCTAAAAAGGCGGCACATGCTTGCCTTTTTTGCTTCACGACTGTGACACGAGGGACCAGATTGCCGCAGGTCAATGGTTTTGGTTGCAGTCGGTTGTCGCTTGCCCTTGGGGGGCGCCGGAACAGGGCTGTTTTTGAAGGTGATGGGGATCCTTATGAAGAAAGTGGCTTTGTTAGCAACGGCGCTGGCAATGGTGACGTCGGGTTCGGCTCTCGCTGCGGATTTGCGGATGAAGGCCGTCAAGGCTCCGCCGCCGCCGGCATTCGAGCCCTGGGATTTCGCCTTCGGTGGCGGCATCACCAACGACTACATCTTCCGCGGCATCACCCAGTCCAACCACAAGCCGTCGGTCAACGTCTACTTCGAGCCGCGCTACAACGTCACCAAGGACTTCCAGCTCTATGTCGGCGTGGGTGGCGCGAGCATCTCGTTCCCGAACCGCGCGGCGGCTGAAATCGATGCCTACGGCGGCGCCCGCCTGACGATCGGCCAATTCGCGTTCGACGTCGGCGCCTGGGGCTACATGTATCCGGGCGGCACCTGCCAATACGGCGCTCCCGGCATCGATTTTGCGGGCAACTTCCAGGGTGCCGAATGCGCTGCGAACGCGCTGATCAACGGCAACGTCCTCAAGAAGGATGTCAGCTTCTTCGAAGTCTACGGCAAGGTGAACTACACCTTCAACGACAACTTCTCGATGGGCGGCAACGTCTATTATACGCCGAGCTTCCTCAACAGCGGCGCCGAGGGCACCTACGCCTCGATCGCCGGCAAGGCAATTGCGCCGAGCACCTGGTTTGGCGCCAGCGGCATCGGCATGTACGTGTCGGGCGAGTTCGGCCGCCAGTGGCTGGGCACCTCGGACTCGTTCTACGGCACGGCGATTTTCCCGAACGGCATCAACTATGCCGATTACAACACCTGGAACGTCGGCTTCGGCTTCACCTACAAGGTGTTCACGCTGGACTTCCGCTATTCCGACACCGACCTGTCGAAGGGCGATTGCAACGCGTTCACCAGCGACTTCTCGGCTCGTGGCAACATCACTGCGAATTCGGGCACCTACCTTACCCCGATCAATCCGTCGGGCGTGGGTTCGAACTGGTGCGGCGCGGCCGGCATCGTCAAGCTCTCGGCTGACCTGACCGCGCTGACCAACCTGAAGTAAGACCTTCTGTCGAAGACGAAGGGGCGGCAGAGCGATCTGCCGCCCCTTTTGTTTTGCGAGGCTGTCGAATGATACGAGGTTGGCGGCGCGCGGCGATCAGGGCGATTTCCCGCAACGATCATCGCAACGTGCTCGCCGGTGCAGTGGCGGGCCTCGGCGGCGCCATCGCCATCGGCATCATGGAGCTGTTCTCGGTCGTCGCGAATTATCCGCTGGCGGTGATTCCGTTCGCGACCTCCATCGTGCTGGTGATCGGGTCGCCGAACGCCGAGCCGGCACAGCCGCGCGCCTTGATCGGCGGGCATGTGGTCTCGGCGCTGGTTGGCCTTGTGGTGCTGAAGCTGACGGGACCGCAGGCCTGGGCTGCGGCCGCCGCCGTCGGGCTATCGATCCTGGCGATGTACGTGACCGGAACCTTTCACCCGCCGGCCGGCATCAATCCGCTGCTCATCGTATCAGGCAATCTGCCGTGGACGTTCCTGCTCGCGCCTGTGCTGGCCGGCGCGCTGCTGCTGACGGCCTTCTGCTGTTTCTGGCACCGCACGGTTCGCCGCCAGTCTTGGCCGCAGCGCTGGCTTTGAGCGGTGGCTGCGCGGCTACTTCGCCCTCACGCTCTCAGCGTCCTCCAGCACGAATCGATCGCCGTCGCGGGCGAGCTTGACGTTGCGCTGGTGGAAGGCATCGAGCGTCGAGCGATGACCGATCGAGACGATGGTGGTCGCCGGCAGCTTCGCCTCGAGCAGACGATACAGCGCTGCCTCCGAAGGTTCGTCGAGCGACGCAGTCGCTTCGTCGAGGAACAGATAGTGCGGCGCATGCAACAGCGCGCGTGCGAGCCCGAGGCGCTGCTGCTCGCCGAGCGACAGCGTCCGGTTCCAGTGCCCGTGCTCGTCGATTTTCGACGCGAGCCTGGGCAAGCCGACCTGCTCCAGCGCAGTGCCGATCTGGAGGTCGCTGAAGGTGCCTTCGGTGGAGGGATATTCGACCGCCCCGCGCAACGATCCGGTCGGGAAGTAAGGCCGCTGCGGCAGCAGCATCATTGTGGCCCCGGCGGGTACGGTGATCGAACCCGCGCCGAACGGCCAGATGCCGGCGATGGCGCGGAACAGCGTCGATTTGCCGGAGCCCGAGGGGCCCGTCATCAGCGTGCGTTCGCCCTTGCGCAGGCTGAACTTCTCGGCGTTGACCAGCGGCGTGCCGTTCGGCAATCGCAGCGAAAGCCCCTTGAGGTCGATCGCGCTGCCGCCCGCCGCGTCGACGACGTGAATCCTGTCGCTGCGCGTTGCAAGCTGGCGTGCTTCCGCAATCCCTGCCTCGAACCCGTCGAGACGGTTGACCACCGCCTGCCACTCCGCCAGTTGGCGGTAGATGGAGATGAAGAACGACAGCGCGCCCTGAACGCTCGAGAACGCCGATGCGGTCTGCATCATGCCGCCGAGCTGGATCTTGTTTGCGAAGTACGCCGGCGCCACCAGCACGTAGGGAAACACCACCGAAGCCTGGTTGTAGCTTGCGGTAAACGCCGTGATCTTCTTGGTCCGGCTCATGATGGCGAGCCAGTTCTCCACCACGCGTCCGAAGCGAACCAGCAGGCGTTCGCGCTCGGCGGCCTCACCGCGCATCAGCGCGATCTGCTCGGAGTTTTCCCGCACGCGCACCAGGTTGAAGCGAAAATCCGCTTCGTATTGCTGCTGCCGGTAATCGATGCCGACCAGCGGCCAGCCGATCAGGTGGGTCAGGATGGTGCCGAGCACCGAGTAAATCAGCGCACACCAGACCAGGTAGCCGGGAATTGAATATTCCTGGCCGAACAGGTGCAGCGGCGCGGCGTTCGAAAGTCCCCACAGGATCGCAACAAAGGACGCCAGCGTGACGATCGAGCTCAACAGGCCGACCCCGATATTGAGCGTGCGATCGACGAACAGCTTGACGTCGTCGGTCATGCGCTGGTCGGGGTTGTCGGCGGCGTCGCCCTGAAGCTGCATGCGATAATGGTTGGCATGATGCAGCCAGTCGCCGAGATATTGCGAGGTCATCCAGCGCCGCCAGCGGATCTGCAGCCATTGATTGAGGTAGAGCTGATAGACCGCGAGCACGATGAAGATGGCGGCCAGGACGCTGAAATAGATGATCTCGGAGACGAAGCTGTCCCAGTTTCGTTCCTGCAGCGCGTTGTAGAAGCGCAGGTTCCACTGGTTGATCAGGACGTTGATGCCGACGATCGCAAGCTCGATGACGATCACGGCCGCCAGCAGCGCACGGCCGGCCCATTTGTCTTCGGAGCGGAAATAGGGGGCGGAGATGCGCCACACGGTGGCGAGCGTCGAGCGGATATTGTTCACAGATTGCCGTCTCCGGGGATGGGCCTAACGCCCTGAAGGAATGAAAGAATCAAGGGCTGCGACGAAGGTCGGGAAATTCGCGCCCTGCGGCAGCTTGTCGCAGCCGTTGGCTAGACCCTAGCATGGCTGCGACGGCGAGGGGCGGCGTCCACCATACTTCGCGAGCTTGTGAGCAGATATTTGGCGAGGCCGGATCAACCTCAACCGCGCATGGCGCGGATATCGTCTAAATGCTGGCGCTGATCGCGAGCGGCAAGGTCAAGGCGCCTTGTGGCCATCGTCGCGATTGCCAGCATCATCGCGATCGTCATCCTCGCCTGCAGCTCCTGCTGGCCGTGAGAACTTTGCGCGGCGACGCGTTGGTGGACCGGCCATTCCCCCGCGTGCATTTCCTTAATTTCTCCTGAGGGTTGCGTGCGCCAATCTGTCCCGTCTTTCGCCCGTGGCACAGGCTGGGCGATGCGCTACGGTGGCAAAAAAATCCACGGAGGGAATCATGTTAACGAAACTTAATCGGCGTCACTTCCTCGCTGCCGGCACGGCAGCCGCCGCGATGCCGTTCATCTCGCGCAGCGCCTCGGCGCAGGGCACCTGGCCGTCGCGGAGCATCCGCATGGTCTGCAGCTACCCGGCGGGCGGCCAGACTGACCTGCTCGCACGCGCGTTCGGCGAATACATCTCCAAGCAGGTGGGGCAGACCGTCGTCAACGAGAACAAGGCGGGCGCTTCGGGTTCGATTGGCGCTGCGGACGTCGCACGCTCTGCGCCGGACGGCCACACCATCCTGTGCTCGATCTCGACCACGTACGTCATGAACCGGGTGATGATGAAGAACCCCGGCTACGATATGGACAAGGACCTGACGCTCGTCAGCGTCATCCCGGGCGCCGGGCTGCTGCTGATCGCGACGCCGGCGTCCGGCGTCAAGTCGCTGGAGGATTTCGTCGCGTTCGCGCGCAAGAAGGGCCAGGTGAACTTCGGCACCTACAGCGCCGGCTCGGCCCCGCACATGACGATCAACGAACTCAACAAGCAGTATGGCCTCAACATCGAGCCGATCCACTATCGCGGCGAAGCGCCGATGTGGACCGGCTTGATGGACGGCACGCTCGATGTCGCGATGGGCAGCTTCACGGCAGCTCAACCCGTCCTGCAAAGCAACAAGGGCACCGTGTTCGCCGTGCATTCGAAAAAGGTCCCCTCGATTCCGGACGTCAAGACGCTGCCCGAGCAGGGCGCGACGGGCAAGTTCTTCACCATCAGCGGCTTCTCGGGCTGGGCATTGCCGAAGGCGACGCCGCAGCCGATCGTCGACCGGCTGGCGGAACTGATCGTGGCCGCGAACGGCGATGCGAAGGTGAAGGAAGTCCTGAACACGTTCGCGCTCGAGCCGGCGATCGGCTTCAAGGAAAGCAATGCCTTGTATCAGCGCGAACTGCCGACCTGGATCGAGAGCGGGAAGGCGCTCGGCCTGGAGCCGGCCTGATCGGGAAGCGGCCAGCGCCGGCAGTCCGGCATCGGCGCGTTCATCATCGCGCAGAAAAGCTTCACGACGTTCGCGCAGCTCACCAAGGCAGGCTGTGCGGACGTCGTATGCATGGCTCCCGGTTTCATCAGCCGATTACGCCCTAGCCACCGACGCCGTTGTTCAATAGAACGGCGCGCGGCGCTGGGGTTTTGTTGGTTCGAGAGGTTGCATGATTTCGTTCGCCCGCATGATCAAGGCCGGTATCTGCACGCTGTTGCTGCTGGCCGCCGTCCTGCCTTCCAGCCCGGCCCTGGCCGATGCCGGATTTCCGTTCGGCGCCGAAATGACGCTCGACGTCGACCGGCAGCCCGGCTCCAAGCGGATTCCGAACCTGGAGATCGGCGACAACGGCGAGGTGATCCTCGAACTCTGGTGCAAGGGCGGCAAGGGCCAGTTTTCGGTGGCGGGCAACACCGTGATCTTCGCTCCCGGTCCCATGGAGAACCGTCCCTGTCCGCCGGATCGCGCGCAGCAGGACGATGAACTGATCGCGGCGCTGGCGGCCACCGGGACCTGGAAGCGCCAGGGCGATTTCGTCTCGTTCGTCGGCGCGAAGACGCTGCGGTTCCGGATCAACACCAACTAATAGTCAATCAGGCAAGCATAGCGCTCCGCGCGATGCCTTTCCAATCAGGCGCGACAACAGGGAGGCAACATGATTATCGATCACGACAGGCTGCGTGCGTTTGCAAACCGCATCGTCGCGGCAGGCGGCAGTTCGCCTGACGAGGCAGCGTTCGTTGCCGATCATCTGGTCGAGGCCAACCTGCGCGGCCATGACAGCCACGGCGTTGGAATGCTCGTCGCCTATGTGCGCGATTTCGAGGCCGGCACGCTGAAGGTCAACCAGAAGCCGGAGATCGTCTCGGACACCGGCACGATCTCGGTATGGGATGCGCGGGCCGGTTACGGCCAGGTGATCGCGCATCAGGCGGTCGAGTGGGCCATCAAGGCCGCGAAGCAGCATGGCGTCGCGGTGAACGGCTTGCGCAACGCGCACCACATCGGTCGCGTCGGCACCTATGGCGAGGTCGCCGCACGCGCCGGGATGGTCGCGCTGCACTTCGTCAACGTCGCGTCGGGCGCGCCCGGAGTGGCGCCGTTTCGCGGACGCGAGGGACGGTTCCTGACCAACCCGGTTTGCATCGCCATCCCCGGCACGTCGAGCAACGAGCCGATCCTGCTGGACTTTGCGACGAGTCGTGTCGCGCTCGGCAAGGTGAGGGTAGCTCACAACGCCGGCAAGCCGATGCTCGATGGCGCATTGCTCGATCACGCCGGGCAACCCACGACCAATCCGTCGGTCATGTACACCGAGCCGCGCGGCGTGGTGCTGCCGTTCGGCGAGCACAAGGGCTCGGGTCTGGCGCTGGTCTGCGAACTGCTGGCAGGCGCCATCGTCGGCTCGCCGAGCGTGACGACGAACACCCCGCCCGAGCGCGGCATCATCAACGGCATGCTGAGCATCGTCATCGATCCCGCGCGGCTTTCCGCGCGCGACAGCATGATGAGCGAGATCGATGCCATGATCGCGTGGGTGAAGTCGGCCAAGCCCGCCGACCCGGAACTCCCGGTCCTGGTGGCCGGCGAGCCCGAGCGCATCGCGCGGGCCGAGCGGATCGCCAACGGCATCGAGATTGACAATGAAACCTGGAGCCAGTTGTCGGCGATCGCCGAACGCTATCAGATCTCGTTGGATCGTTAGCTGGCCGATCACGTGGCAGTTTGAACTTGTAGCCCGGATGAGCGCAGCGACATCCGGGACTGCTCTCACGCCGCCCCCGGATATCGCTGCGCTCATCCGGGCTACAGGCTAACGAGTTCTCGATCGGAAATCGTGGCTACTGCGTCGCGATCAACCCATGCGCGGTGGCGACGATCCACCGGTTGCCCCAGCGCACGATGGAGTCAATTCGCCCGATTCCGGGAACCATGTCGCCGCGGGCGCCCATCTTGATGCCGTCGGGGCCTTCGAGCACGGCGGTTCCGTCGCGAACTTCGACAACGCTCCATCCGGGAATGGTTGTCGGCTTGGTTTCCGGCGCGGGCGCCAGGGATGGCTTCGCCGCCATCACCACGGGATTCGGATTTGCGAACACCGCGCTTGCTGCCAGGGCGGAGGGCTTTGGAATGCTGCCGACGACGACGGGTGCCGCGTTTGACGTCGATGCGGCCTTTCGGGCGCTTTCCGTCTTGCCCGGTTTTGTCGCGGCAACAAAAGGTGACGGCGCGTCCTGCTGCGCGATCTGATCCACGCCGATCAGGTTTGCGACCTCGGGCCAATGCAGGGCGCCTGCCCATCCCAGCGCAAAACTGGCCACCAGCGCTATCGCGGCGAACATGAAAGGCCGGGCGCGCGCGCCGAATGGCTCGCGCAGCACCAGCACGTCATCGCGATTGCGGCTCAGGACATCGGGCATCCCTGCCGGCTGTCTTGGATACCAACTGCGTTCAAGGAAAATCGGCTCGCGGTCTTGCATGGCGTGACCCACGGTTTGGTTAGCCGATGATGTTCCGGGAAGCTGAATCGAGTCTTAACAATCAGGCGGTCAAAGCGCGGCGATGCTCGAAAAGCTTCGTGCCAGGCCAATACGTCACCCATGGTGACGTGTTGGATCATCGCGAGGAAGAAGTCGCGGGCTACTTCCACACCGACCTGTCGGCGTCCCAGCGCTGGCCTTTGAACTCCTTCGCCAACGCCTCGACAGAGCCGTTGTCGTCCGCCGGTTCGCCGCCTTCCTCCTCGCCGGTGATGGACTCCTCCGACAGGCTCAGCTTTGGACCCGTGCCTTCATCCGCGGTGGAAACTGCGGGGCTTGCGATCCACAGCATCAGCCGGTCCGAAGCGCCCGGTTTGTCCGGCGATACCAGTGCGGTGATCTCGACGGTCTCGGTAAGGGCGAGTGCGGGATAGATCTGGCTCGGCCGCTTGAAGCTCAGGTGCAGCTTTCCGGTGTTGGCATCCCATTCGGCGCCGGCGGGCTTGGCGGCGAGCGTTCTTGCAAGCACGCCTGACATCGCCGATGCGATCTTGTCCCTGTTCAACTTGTCGCCGTCGCGCCATTCGGCGGCAGCAAACCGGATGGTGCGGTCCATCTCGACGCTGCCGCTGGTCCATCCCGCGGCGAGCACGCCAGGCATCGACCTGGCCTTGGCGATCAGCGCGGCCGCACGTTCCGGATCGACCGTAAGGTTGATGGTCTGCTCGCCGGCGCGCAAGGCGTCGCACGTGATCGCAAGGCTGCCCAGTCCCACTTCGACGGCTTCGCCCTTCAGGCTCCTGAGGAAATCCAGCGCGGCTTCGAGTTTGACCCGCACCGCGATCGCCTCCGGCGACACTTCGGTGAAGTCCTTCGGGGCTGGCGTGATGCCGTCGTCGCTGGTCTGGTTCTCCAGAAATTCCTTCTCGCTGAGATCGGAATTGTCCGTTGATGCCACTTCGGTGACCGTCTGGCCGATGCTGATCTGGCCGCGGAACTCGAAGGTGTCGCCGGTCGGCTTGCGCGTTAGCTTGACGCTGACCGGCTGCTTGTCGCCGATGGTCTGCGTGGTGCCGGTCAGGTTCTGGCCGCTGACGGTGAGGTTGGCGACGAAGCGGTCCTTGCGGTCGGAACCCTTCTCGGCGGGAAAGCAGACGTCGAGCACGGCGGCCGTGACGTTCCTGCCCTGGCGGGCTTCCTTCAGCACGACATCGGCATTGCCGTCCATCAGGCCGTCGATCGAGGTGAAATACCTGATTTCATTCGCGCCCGGCGCCTTGGGCTGCGGTTTCGTCTGGGCGAATGCGAGATCCGCAGAAACCGTCGCCAGACCGAGCAGGCAGAGCAGGAGCGCGCGCATGTGAAAATTCCCGGAACGATGAAATCCGTGACGTCGTAGCAGCAAACCCCGATGTCTTCAGCCAAAAAGAAGGCCGCCCGGAGGCGGCCTTCGATCTGTTTGTATGAGAAGGGCGAGGCTCAGAAGCCCATGCCGCCCATTCCGCCCATGCCGCCGCCACCGCCGGGCATTGCCGGCGCAGCCTCCTTCGGCAGTTCGGCGACCATGGCTTCCGTCGTCACCAGAAGACCGGCGACGGACGAGGCGTCCTGCAGCGCGGTGCGCACCACCTTGGCGGGGTCGATGATGCCCTTGTCGACCATGTCGACGTACTCCTCGGTCTGCGCATCGAAGCCGAAGGTCTCGGACTTGTTCTCGAGGATCTTGCCGACAACGATCGAGCCCTCGACACCGGCGTTCTCCGAGATCTGGCGAACCGGAGCTTCCAGCGCCTTCAGCACGATGTTGATGCCGGCCAGCACGTCGGAATTGTCGTTGTGGATGCGGCCGACGGCCTTCTTGGCGCGCAGCAGCGCCACGCCGCCGCCCGGCACGATGCCTTCCTGCACGGCCGCGCGGGTCGCGTTGAGGGCGTCCTCGACGCGGTCCTTCTTTTCCTTGACCTCGATCTCGGTCGCGCCGCCGACGCGGATCACCGCGACGCCGCCGGCGAGCTTGGCCAGACGCTCCTGCAGCTTTTCGCGGTCGTAGTCCGAGGTGGTCTCCTCGATCTGCGCCTTGATCTGCGTGACGCGGGCTTCGATATCCTTCTTCTTGCCCGCGCCCTTGACGATCGTGGTGTTCTCCTTGTCGATCACCACCTTGCCGGCACGGCCCAGCATGTTGACGGTGACGCTTTCGAGCTTCATGCCGAGCTCATCGGAGATCAACTGACCGCCGGTCAGGATCGCGATGTCTTCCAGCATGGCCTTGCGGCGATCGCCGAAGCCCGGCGCCTTGACGGCGGCGACCTTCAGGCCGCCGCGCAGGCGGTTGACCACGAGCGTCGCCAGCGCCTCGCCCTCGACGTCCTCGGCGATGATCAGCAGCGGCCGGCCGGACTGCACCACGGCTTCCAGCACCGGCAGCATCGCCTGCAGGCCGGACAGCTTCTTCTCGTGCAGCAGCACGTAGGCGTCTTCGAGTTCCGCCGTCATCTTCTCGGCGTTGGTGATGAAGTAGGGCGACAGATAGCCGCGGTCGAACTTCATGCCCTCGACGATGTCGACTTCGGTCTCGAGCGACTTGTTTTCCTCGACGGTGATCACGCCCTCGTTGCCGACCTTCTGCATAGCCTGCGCGATCATCTTGCCGATGGCGGCATCGCCATTGGCCGAGATGGTGCCGACCTGGGCGACCTCGGAGGAGGCGGCGACCGGCTTGGCGCGCTTCTCGATGTCCTTGATGACGGCATGGACGGCGATGTCGATGCCGCGCTTGAGGTCCATCGGATTCATGCCGGCGGCGACGGCCTTGCCGCCTTCGCGCACGATCGCCTGCGCCAGCACGGTCGCGGTGGTGGTGCCGTCGCCCGCGGTGTCGTTGGTCTTGGAGGCGACTTCGCGGAGCATCTGCGCGCCCATGTTCTCGAACTTGTCGTCGAGCTCGATTTCCTTGGCGACGGTGACGCCGTCCTTGGTGATGCGGGGAGCGCCGAAGCTCTTCTCGATCACGACGTTGCGGCCCTTCGGACCGAGCGTCACCTTCACCGCGTTGGCGAGAACATCGACGCCGCGCAGCATGCGATCGCGCGCGTCTCCCGCAAATTTAACGTCCTTGGCAGCCATTTGGGTTACTCCTGGAAATGGTCCTCACCCTGAGGAGCGGCCCGTGGCCGCGTCTCGAAGGGTGAGTTTGTGAAAGGAAGGGCCCTTCGAGACGGCAGCTTCGCTGCCTCCTCAGGGTGAGGAAGCGCCTGCGTCAGCTCAGCACGCCCATGATGTCGCTCTCCTTCATGATCAGGAGTTCTTCACCATCGAGCTTGACCTCGGTGCCCGACCACTTGCCGAACAGCACGCGGTCGCCGACCTTGAGGTCGATCGGGATCAGCTTGCCGGCTTCGTCGCGGCCGCCGGGGCCGACGGCGGTGACTTCACCCTGCGACGGCTTTTCCTTGGCGCTGTCGGGAATGATGATGCCGCCCTTGGTCTTCTCCTCGGCATCGATGCGCTTGACCACGACGCGGTCGTGAAGCGGACGGAATTTTGATTTCGCCATGACGTCTCCTGTTGAAGTTCCTCTAAGAGGCTTCGGTTCCGAACGGGTTGCCATTGAAACTGGCTGCGATGCCGGGTATTCGATGCCGTCCCGGGCGGGACGGTTTCCCCCTTAGCAATCGTTGCATTTGAGTGCTAAACGTGGTGCCGGGAAATATGGCTTGGCGCCGATCCTGTCAAGCAAACAAGGGGGTTAAGGCCTTCTTGAGGCCAATATAGGATGCTCCACGGAAACCAATTCGGAGTGGCGGCGTAATTTAGCGGACGTCATTGCTCCGGCAGGAGTTTTGCGCTTGGCTGCTTGACGGGAGCGGCTCAAGGAATCGGTCGGGGGAATACGATGTTCAGGTCAGGAAGTGCGCATACGGTTGCCAATCTGGCGATCGCGTCGGCGCTGACGGTTTTCCTCGGGGCGTGCAGCAGCACGTTGCCGTCACTGTCGTCCAATCCGGCGCCGGACGCCGAGCCCGCAGCTGCGCCGGAAATGCCGGCAAGCATCCGCGCCGACGAGATCGTCGGTCGCTGGGGGCTTGCTTCGTTCCAGAATCCAAACGACCGTGCGCGCACCGAAGCTGCGGCGCGTGGCCAGTGCAAGCAGCCTTACGTGATCAGCGCCGGCCAGTCCGGCGGCGTCATCATGCATCTGGCCGACCAGGCCACGCCCCAGGAACTGCGCCTGAAGGGCAGCCCGAGCGGCAAGAACTACATCGGTCCGGCCGGCCCGACGCCTGGCGAGCAGGACCGCGAGATCCTCTCGTTCGACGGCCGCATCCTTGTCACCCGCTTTATCGACAAGGATGCCGCGGTCCGTTACGGCAACATGGTCTACGTCCGCTGCGCGCCGCGGGCGTAAGCTATCGGTACCCCCGCGCTCGTCATGCCCGCGAAGGCGGGCATCCGGTACGCCGAGGTCCCTCCGTTGAATTTCTGACGCCTCTGGAATACTGGATCGTCCGCTTTCGCGGACGATGACAGGGACCTGAACAAAAAAACGCCGGCATCTCGCCGGCGTTTTCGTTTATTCCGCGTTAACCTGTTCGATCAATTGAACAGGGCGTCGATGTCGTTCTGCGAGGCGTGACCGTCGTCGCCGTCCAGCTTCGGACCGTTGAGCAGCTTGGCGTCGCCTTCGCGGGTATCGATGATCGGCGGTGCATGCGCCTTGATGGCATCGACGCCGCCCCAGATTTCCATCATCTCGATGATGTGCTTTTCGATGAACTTCATCGTGTTCATCACCTTGCTGATGCGCTGGCCGGTGAGGTCCTGGAAATTGCAGGCCTCGAAGATTGCGACGACCTTTTCCTGGATATCCTCGCTGAGCAGCTTCTGCTGGTCGGGCGAGATGTTCTTGGACAGCGCGGTCGCAGCCTGGTCGATCGCCTCGACGGCCTCGAGAATCTGCTGGGTGGCCTGTTCGGTGCCGCCGACGACGGCGCCGAGTTCGCCATTGACCTTGGCCATTTCCTGGCCGTCAAAGCTCGTGCCGTGCAGGGTTGCGATTTCGCGCTTGGTGCGGTTGATCGCGTCGTGAATGAGGTCGAGTTCGACCTTCAGCTTCTCGCACTGCTCGATCTGGGCGCGATAGGTTTCCAGCAGCGCCTGGGCGTCGGCAACCTCGCGGCTGACTTCCGCGTTAACGGTCGCGGTCGTGGCATCGGCTGTGGCGGCGCGCGCCGGGCTGACGGATGCCATCTGCGCCCGTATGGCGCGCAACTCGGCCATGATCTCGCGATGCATCGGTCCGATCTCGCCGCCTTCAACAGGCATGGAAATGGGAGAATCGCCCAAAATGGCTTGTTCGATACGAAAACGCTTGCGAGTAACCGACATGAGTCTTTCCCTGCCCCTCTAAATACCGGGATGTCTTACACCGACGCGATTTAACGTGAGGTTCACGCCGGAACGTCTCGTGGTGGCGCTTTGCCACCGGCTGCACACCCGCGGTTAACCATGGGGGTCGCGCGTTCATTCAAAATAAACGCTACCGGGCAAATCCGCCTGCGGTTGACGACGTGGTGAATCGAAACGCCGTTTTCGTTTACCAAACCGATCAGGTTTTCATTTGTATTGATCGCGTGCAACGGCGCCGCTCGGTCGCGGTTGCGAACCCGCAGTGACGAAACAGTACAGAGTACGTCGATGTCCGGAAAAGTCTCTCTTGCGCTCGTTGCGAGCGTGTCTTGCCTTTGCTTCGCTGGTGAAGCCGCGGCGTTCGACGCCCGGCAATCAGGCGGCGAACGAATGATTTACTCCTACCAGACGCCGCAGCCTGCGCCGCGCATGGCCCATGCCGGGCGCTCGCAGATGGGCGGCGGCTTCATCGAATTCCTGTTCGGCGACGGGCCGCAGGGCGGGCGCTATCAGCAGCCCTCCTATGAGCAGCAGCCCGGCTATGACGGCAGGCGAATGCTGCTGCCGCCGGCGGACCCGCAGGACGCGATATACCGGCGGGAGGAGGGCGATCCTGTGCAGCGTCCGCTCGATCCGAAATACGAGAAGCAGGTGGTCGAGTATCACGGCAAGGAAAGCCCGGGCACCATCGTGATCGACACGCCGAACAAGTTCCTGTTCCTGGTGCAGGGCGACGGCAAGGCGCTGCGCTATGGCGTCGGCGTCGGCCGTCCCGGCTTCACCTGGTCGGGCGTCAAGACGGTTTCAGCCAAGAAGGAATGGCCGGCCTGGACGCCGCCGCCGGAAATGCTGGCGCGCCGCCCCGATCTGCCGCGGCACATGGAGGGCGGTCCGGATAATCCGCTCGGCGCGCGCGCGATGTATCTGGGTTCGTCGCTCTATCGCATCCACGGCTCCAATGAGCCCTGGACCATCGGCACCAACGTATCGTCGGGCTGCATCCGGATGCGCAACGAGGACGTCATCGACCTCTACGGCCGCGTCAATGTCGGCGCCAAGGTCATTGTGATCTGATCAGGCATCGCTGCGTAATACGACCCTAAAAAAACGGCCGCCCGATCGGGCGGCCGTTCGTCATTTCAGGATCGCGCACCGGTCACGCGTAATCGCCGTCACCGTCGCCATCGAAGCCGTCGCCGTCGTGGTCCATGCCATCGCCATCGTCGTCGTACGAGCCCTGGTCGAAGAAGCCCTGCCGCGAGCCGTAATCGCTATTGTCGGCGCGCTGGCTGGACGAACCTATGTCGTTGATGCCGGCTTCACGCGCCAGGTCGCCGCCGGACTGATCGCCGCCCCACGGCCTGCGGTCTTCGATGCCGCCGCTGTGGTTTGCGGTGTCGCCGAAGCTCTGCTGGTTGCCGCTACCGCCGCCCATCATCGAACGCAGGCTGTTGGCCAGCATCGAGCCACCGACCACGCCGACTGCGGCGGCTGCCGCCGTGCCGAGGAACGAGCCGCCACCGCCGCCGAATGCCGGCTGCTGCTGCGGCGGCTGCGCGCCGTAGGGCTGGCCGTAAGCCGGCTGACCATACTGTCCGCCAGGCTGACCCTGCTGCAGGACCTGGCCGGTGTTCCATGCCGGACGGCCGCCGTCGCCAATCCCGGGCGCGCGAACGTTCGGCACTGATCCCTGCGACTGGCCTTGCTGCTGCCCAAATATCGCATCGCGCATCGAGTCGAGGAATCCGGCAGGTTGCTGCTGACCGGCCCCCGCTTCCAGTTCCTGGATGCGGGCATCGGCGCGCTTCAGCGCCTCGTCCTGCACCAGCGTGGTTTGCACCAGCGCGTAGACGGCGTTCGGCGCCTTCTGCAGGCCCCGCATGATCGCAGACATCGCCTCGGAATCGCGCGGCGTGTTCTCCAGCCTGGTCAGCCGGTCGAAAAGATCGTCAATCAGTTGGCGTTCTTGCGGTGTCATGGCCCTCTCTCCTTCGCGTCGAAAACGTCATCGAAGCGCGGAGGAGATGTAGGTGGGTTTTGTGTCGCAAGTAGTGGGCGGGCGAATTAAATTTCGGTATGCGACAAAACGGCCGGCCGGCTTTCGTGAACCTTTTCAGCCCAGTGTAACATTGTTCGCCGCCAGCAGCGGTGGAAACTGGTTGCCGGCAAGATAGCCGTGTTCGGCTTCGCGCTGGGTGGTGAGGGGATCGAGACTTCTCAGCGTATCGTCGACGAAACCGGGGTGGCACATCACGAGACCGCCGTCAGGCAGGTCAGCGATGAACTGCCGCATCAGTTCGCCGAAGTCCGGCGCTGCCGTAAAGTCATAGGCGCCTGCAAAGGCCGGATTGAAAGCGATGCCGGCCGCAGTCGCGCGCCGGCGGAATTGCGCGCTGAGCACATCGAGCAACAGCGCCTTGGGCGCACCGAGCCGTTTGGTCAGCGGCTGTAGCCTTCCGCCCTGACGTACCCAGGCGCCGGGCGCTGCCGCCTTTACCGCAGCCAGGAATCCGTCGCGCACCTGCGGAAACAATTGCACATGCTGGTGGCCGTCGACGAAATCAGGCGCGCGTCCGAACAACTCCTTGAAGGCCGCGAGTTGCGCCAAGAGTTCGTCCTCGATCAAGCCAGGATCGAGCCGCCGCAGCAGGCCCAATCGCAGCATGGCCGGAAACGGCAGGAACAGTCCGCCATCGAGCGGCCGGAAGTGCATCGACAGCGGGCGGAACGGCGCCGTCAGTGTCGCGTGAAGACCGATGGCGCAACGCGGGCTCGCCGCCGCAACAGCCTGGAGTTCAGTGACCTCGTTGCGGCCGATCGCGGGGCCCACCACCATCACCGACGTCGCATTGAGCCGGCCGCGGGAGATCAGGTCGCGAATGGCGCGGTTGACGCCCTCGGCCAGTCCGTAGTCGTCGGCGCACAGCCAGATCCGTCGCGGCGGCGCGGCGTCGTTCATTCGGCGGCGGTCCGCTCGGTGGCGCTTGTGCTGGTCTCGCTATCGGCGCGTTTTTCGGAATGCTCGGCGACGAAGTAGATCGGACGCGCCTTCAGCTCCGAGAGGATCTTGCCGATATATTCGCCGACGATGCCGATCATGATCAGCTGTACGCCGCCGATCGTCATCAGGCCGATCATCAGCGAGGGATAGCCGGGCACCTGCTTGCCGGTGGTCAAGACTTCCCAGAGAATGGTCAGGCCGAAGATGAAGGCGGTGAGCGCGAGCAGCACGCCAAGCAGGCTCGCAAAGCGCAGCGGCGCTACCGAGAACGACGTCAAGCCTTCGATCGACAGGCCGATCAACCGGCCCGGGCTGAACGTGGTGACGCCATGCGCGCGCGGCGCGGGTTCGTAGTCGACGCGGATCTGGCGGAAGCCGATCCAGTTCGACAGGCCCTTGAAGAAGCGGTTGCGCTCGGGAAGCTGCCGCAACGCCGAGGCTGCGCGCGGCGAGAGCAGGCGGAAGTCGCCGGCGTCCTCCGGGATCTTCTGCCGCGCGCCCCAGTTGATCAGCGAATAGAAGCCGTGCACCGCCTGGCGGCGCAGGAACGATTCATTGTCGCGGTGCGCCTTTGCCGTATAGACGACGTCGTATCCGTCATCGATCCAGTGCGCGACCAGCTTTTCGACCAGGCTCGGCGGATGCTGGCCGTCGCCGTCCATGAACAGCACCGCGCCGCGCCGGGCATGATCCAGCCCCGCCATCAGGGCGGCTTCCTTGCCGAAATTGCGCGACAGCGACACCACCTGCATGTCGAGCGCGTCGGCCGGCAGCGAGCGCGCAATCGCAAGCGTGTTGTCGGCGCTGCCGTCGTCGACATAGACCACTTCGCTGGCAAGGCCGTAACGCGACTTCAGCGAACGTGCGAGGCCGACCAGCCGCTCGTGCAGCAGGGCGAGCCCCGCGGCCTCGTTGTACAGCGGCACGACAATCGACAGGCCTCGCGCCGCGGCGCTCGTCGCGGTGGTGGACAGGCCGGAAACGTCAGAGCCCAGCGTCATCGATCAAGGTCCCAGTTAGATCCCGTGCTCGGGATCCCGTTCTGCAGCATGGATCGCGCCATGCCCCAAACAGCATATGCTACTTGCCGCAAGCTGTCGCAACGATGAACAAACGGCAGCCTTATTGCCGCAAGAACGCCTCGAGCCGGGCAAACAGCGGGTTTTCGCGGTCCAGCACGTAGTCGAGCGAGGCGATCGAGACTGTATCGGCGCCGTGCTCGCGCAGGAAGCTGCCGAGGGCGTAAAGATGCGCCGGCGGGCAGTGCAGCGTCAGCATGCCGGAGGAGGTCGGTCCGCCGAACGGCGCCACCACGCCGAAGCGGTTGTGGGCCTCGGTCAGCAGCGCGTCGTTGCAGCCGGCAAAGCGTGTTCGCACCTCGCGGTACTTGCTGGCGCGGGCGCGCGCGGCGATGTGATCCAGGATGACGCGCGCGGTCTCGCGGGCCTCGTCCGACCAGTCGGCGTCCCTGGAGGCCACGAGGTTGGCCTGGCTGCGCAGGATCACGCCGTCGTCGAGCACCTTGAGCCCGTTGGCGGCGAGTGTCGCGCCTGTGGTCGTGATGTCGACGATCATCTCGGCGGTGCCGACGGCGGGCGCGCCTTCGGTGGCGCCGGCGCTTTCGACGATACGGTAATCGACCACGCCGTGGGAGGCGAAGAAGCTGCGGGTCAGGTTGATGTACTTGGTCGCGACCCGCATGCGGCGATTATGCTGCGCGCGAAAGCCTGTCGTGACGTCGTCGAGATCGGCCATGGTTCGGACGTCGATCCAGGCCTGCGGCACCGCGACCACGACATTGGCGCTGCCGAAGCCGAGGCTGTCGATCAGCAATACCCGCTTGTCGGCATCCGCAATGCTTTCCCGCAACAGGTCCTCGCCGGTGACGCCGAGATGCACCATGCCGCGTGCGAGCTGCGAGGCGATCTCGCTGGCGGAGAGATAGGCGATCTCGACATTGTCGAGGCCGGCGATGGTGCCGCGATAATCGCGGGCGCCGCGCGGCTTGGCGAGCGAAAGGCCTGCGCGCGTGAAAAACGCCTCGGCGTTTTCCTGCAGGCGGCCCTTGGAGGGAACGGCGAGAACGAAGGGGGCGCTCATGCGATGCTCCCTTTCGCGGCAGACGCGGCCAGCTGCGTCATCGCCTCGACCCAGATCGAAAACCCGACGGCTGCGATCGGCACAGCCGAGCCGAGCTGGCTCATCAGGCCATCGTAGCGGCCGCCCGCGACCAGCGGTTCGACGCCGTTGCCCAAGGTATTTTTCTGGGCGTGCAGTTCGAACTCGAAGCCGGTGTAGTAATCGAGCCCACGTCCGAACGAGGTCGAGAAGCGTGTCACGCGCGTGTCGATGCCGCGCGCGGCCATGAAGCCGACGCGGCTTTCGAACTGGTCGATCGCAGCGGTCAGATCGAGCTTTGCGTCGGACGCCAGCGCGCGTAATTGCGCCACCGATTCATCGGGATCGCCCGCAATCGCAAGAAAGCGCTTGATGATGTCGAGCGCGTCGCGCGGCAGCGCGCCGCCCTTCAGCGTCGACTGTTCGAGGAAGCGGTCGGCGATTTCGGCCACCGTGCGGCCGCCGACATTGGTGGTGCCGGCGATTGACATCAGGTCGGTCACCAGCGCCAGCGCCGCCTTGCGGTCGGAGCCGGCAAGCGCCGCCAGCACGCCCTCATACTCGTTGCGGCCGGGCGCGGTCGCGAGCGTCAGCCGCTCGATGTCCTCGGCGAGGCTGACCTTGCGGTTGAAGTCCTTGATCAGCCGCCGCCGCCAGACCGGGTAGAGGTTGAGCGCGTCGATCAGCGCCGTGAACAGGGCTACGTCGCCGGTACGGATTTCGACGTCATTCAATCCGCAGGCGGCGGTGGCCTCGAGCGCCAGCGCCAGCATTTCCGCGTCCGCCGCGGCGCGGTCCTGACGGCCAAAGGATTCGATGCCGGCCTGCAGGAACTCGCTCGGCCGGCCGCCGCGATAACGAAACACCGGTCCGAGATAGCTGAAGCCCGCCGGCTGCCCGGCGCGCCCGGAGGCGAGATAGTCGCGCGCGACCGGAATGGTCAGGTCAGGGCGCAGGCACAGTTCCTCGCCCGAGGGGTCGGTGGTCAAATACAGGCTCTTGCGAATGTCCTCGCCGGAGAGGTCGAGGAACGGCTCGGCCGGCTGCAAAATACCGGGCTCAGCCCTGACGTAGCCTGCCTGCGCAAACGACAACAGCAGCGCGTCCGCCCAGGGGGCGGATCCGGCGGCACGATCGTTGGCGGCGGTTACGGTCATTTCGACGTCCGAATAGCAAAAAAGCCGGGTTCCCGGGCTTTCCGAGGTTGATTGGCGCAGCCCTTACCATGGCCGAACCGGGGTTTCGACAGGGTTTGGCCGAGTGGCTTAATGATTGGGAGCGTTAACGATTTTACGACGGCTTGGCTAGCTGGGAGGTACCGGGCGCCGGACGTGGATCCGGACACCATCCTTAGCCCGGCCCCCGCCAGTCCCCCAGTGCGGCCTGCACCAGCGCCAGCGCGGCGACGCCCGCCGTGTCTGCGCGCAGGATTCTCGGCCCCAGGGAGAGGCGCAGCGTTCTGGGCTGCCGCAGCAGCAGCGCGCGTTCATCTTCCGCAAACCCGCCTTCGGGACCGATGAGGATGTCGATCCCCCCGGTATCAGCCAAACCCTGTTGCAGCGCCTGCAGCGGATCCGCCACCTCCGCCGCCTCGTCGCAAAAAACCAGCAGTCGCGCTGGTTCGCGCGCGCCGAGATAGCGGTCGAGCGCCACAGGCTCTGCGACATCGGCCAGGCTGAGAATGCCGCATTGCTCGGCGGCCTCGATCACATTGGCGCGCATCCGCTCGCTGTTGACGCGGGAGACCTGGGTGTGGCGGGTCAGGACCGGCTGCAGTTTCGAGGCGCCCATCTCGACCGCCTTCTGCACCATGTAGTCGAGCCGGGCGTGTTTCAGCGGCGCAAAGACGTAGGCAATGTCGGGCAGGCGATCCTGCGGCCGCGTCCGGGCGACAATGGTCAAACCGTCGGCCCGCTTGCGGCCCTCGATCGCTGCCCGCCATTCGCCGTCGCGGCCGTTGAACACCAGGATGCTCTCGCCGGAACCGAGCCGCAGCACGTTACCCAGATAGTTGCTCTGGTGGCGTTCCAGCGCGATTCGCTCGCCCTCCCGCAAGGGGGCGTCGACGAACAGGCGAGGGGCGTGAAAATCGAGTTCAGGCATTTGTGATGTTCCGTTACCACGCGCTTTTAGCCCAAAAGCGCGCGGATTCGGCCTTGTTTTTGAGTTCCGACGTGACCCTACGCCGCGCTGCCGCCCTATTCGACGGGTTGTTAAGCCCCGGCAGGAATCGTAAAAAGTCCACTGCATATCTGCTTCGTCTGGACGCCGCTGGGCTGCCTGGACCTTGCCGGAGAAACACGTCTCATGATCCGCTGCCTGATTGTGCCGCTGACCGTTGCCGTCGTGACCCTTCACGCCGGCCACGTCCTTGCACAGACCCCGTTTCCGGCGCCATTGCCCAACCAGGGCGCGGCGCCTGCGAATGCCTCGCCGTTTCCACCGGTGAATGGTGCTGCAGCTGCGCCGGTCCAGAGTGCGGCGCCGGCGGGCAGTTCGGTCTTCGATCGTGGCGCAGCGCCAACGGGCGGAATGCCGACAGGGGGCGGAATGGCGCCGGCTGGCGGTCCGCCACAGGCGGGCGGCGCGGCCGACGCCTGCATGAAGGGGTTCGTTCCCCTGCGCGAAGAGGCGGAGAAACGCGGCAAGATGATCAAGGCCGCGAGCGACCGCAAGGCGACGCCCGACGAGGCCTGCAAGCTGATCAAGAATTTCGGCCAGGCCGAAATCAAGATGATCAAATACGTGGAGACCAACGCAGCCAAGTGCGGAATTCCGTCGCAGATCGCCGACCAACTCAAGAACGGCCACAAGAACACCGAGAAGATGCAGAATCAGGTTTGCGCCGTTGCGGCGCAGGTGCAGTCGCGAGGGCCCGCCGGTCCGAGCCTGAGCGAAGTCCTGGGCTCTTCGGCGGCAATGCCTGAAGCGCAGACCGTGAAGAAGGGTGGCAGCACCTTCGATACGCTGAACGGCAACGTTCTCCAGCGATGACCACGGCCCGATGAGCGACGCGACCGCCCGCGTTGCCGATGCGACCGGCAACTGGGTTGATACGCGTGCGCCGTCCTGGTCGCGGCCCTATCTGCGGCTCGCCCGTTTCGACCGTCCGATCGGATCCTGGCTGCTGTTGATGCCATGCTGGTGGTCGGCGGCGCTCGCCGCCGGCGTCGCGCGCGATGTCGGTCAGTTGCCGCTGGTGATCGCGCTGTTCTTTGTCGGCGCCTTCGTGATGCGCGGCGCGGGGTGTACCTGGAACGACATCACCGATCGCGACCTCGACGCCAAGGTCGAGCGCACGCGCTCGCGGCCGCTGCCGGCGGGGCAGGTCAGCGTGACGCAGGCGTTGGCCTTCCTGGTCCTGCTGGCGCTGGTCGGGCTTGCCGTGCTGCTGCAATTCAACCGCTTCGCGATCATGACCGGCATCGCCTCGCTGCTGATCGTTGCGATCTATCCCTTCATGAAGCGCATCACCTGGTGGCCGCAGGTCGTGCTTGGGCTGGCGTTCTCCTGGGGCGCGCTGATGGGATTTGCGGTGATCCTGGAGCGCATCGATCTGACGGCGCTGGTGCTCTACGCGGGGTCGATCGCCTGGGTGATCGGCTACGACACCATCTACGCGCATCAGGACGCCGAGGACGACGCGCTGATCGGGGTAAAATCCACCGCGCGGCTGTTCGGCGCGCGCACGCACCTGGCGCTTGCGGTGTTCTATTCGCTGGCGGTGATCTTGATCGGCATCGCACTGGCGCTCGCTGGCGTGCGATGGCCGGCATGGATCGGCCTCGCCGCATTCGCCGCGCATCTGGCCTGGCAGATCCGCGCGCTCGACATCAGCAATCCCGCGCTGTGCCTGCGCATTTTCAAATCCAACCGTGATGCGGGCCTGCTGCTGTTTGCGGGCTTGCTCGCGGATGCCGTGATGCGCTGAATTCGTAGGGTGGGCAAAGCGAAGCGTGCCTACCATTCACGACGTGCGCTCGATGGTGGGCACGCTTGCGCTTTGCCCACCCTACGAACCGTAGCAATGAAAAAATGCATTGCGGTCTGCGACATATCAACCCGACGGGCAAATCAGTCAAAACCTGTCCATCCCTTCGCACCAAAATATTCCGCTCGCGCCGTCGGGCAAATCAGTGATTGAATCCGCGCGTCTCACCCGATGAGAGGGGCGGCTCGCGATCGTCACGAACGCGCGGTGGGATGCGGTGGACGCGGATTGCGCGCAAGACGAAGGCGCATGATGCGTACGGCGAAGTCGTGTGGTCCTGACGTCGCGGTGCTGGCGTCAAGTTCTTGAGGAGCAAGCTCCTTGGGGGCGACGGAGGCAAAAGAGCCGTTCTCCGGGGAGATCACGAAGTAAGCCGTAAAGCCACTGCGCAGGGAAGGCCGGGATGCTCCCGCTGAACCTGTATGCTCGTGTGCGTGTTCTTCATGTGCATTTGCACGCGAGACCGCGGGTGCAGCGCGCACCCGGTCTTCCCTGCGCCCTCGGATTTTGAGGGGGCAAAAGAAGATGCAAACCTCGGGCAAATCATGTCGCGAGAACGCGAAGTTGCGCTTCGCAGGATGGCAGCAGTGGCAGAAGGGCTAGAAGCTACATTGTGCGCTGTTTTGTTTCACCACGTCATTCGCCAAAATGCCCGACAGATCCGACCCCTTGTGGCGTGCCAATTGATTGCAAAGCCATCCGGGATGGCTGGCCTCCATCAATCCAAGGAAGCGGCCTACGTTGTCGGAATTTTCCCAACGCGCTTTCAGGAAGAGGAACATGGCGTCGGCGAAGTCGTCGCGGAATTTTGCATTCCTTTCCATCTCGTCGAGAACCGGGCCCGGATTCGCAAATACTTTTGGAAAGGAGACGAGGCGATCGGAAAGATTGGCAAGTGCTGCAGGTCGGTTGGCAGCCAGCAGCGCCATCAGCGCACCATCCAATATACCTCGTCGGGCGATGCGGACCATCAGGTTTGTCAAAGCATCGTTCGAATTGGCGGGGTCGAGCAGTGCTCCCCGCAGACGCGGAAGGTAGAATTCAACATCGCCCTTCGACAATATTTCCAACGCCTGTGCAGGCGTGGCAGGAAGCAAATCAGGAAGCTTGGGCGCACGGACGGCACGATCGGGGCGGCCGAACGCCTGATCGAAAATCCATCTTTCATCGTTGACTGCTCTGTCGTCTCCACCCCAGGTGAACCAACGCCAGAGACCGCAACCGGTGTCGCCGGGTGGCATGATCCAAAGCACGTTGTCTGGGCGGTCCCAGCATCCGATCAGCGGGGGCAAGCCAAGCAGGCCAGGTGCTTCGTAGCGGTAGGCCGAAGCGAGCACGGAGATGCCTGCAGAATCTCGATTCTGGATTTCCACTCCGAAAAATCGAATGACCGGGCCCGGCGGTGCCTTGACCAGGTAGGTTGGCGTGTACGCGCGTGCAGGTTCCCGTGCGGTGACGATTGTCCCGTCGTGGACCGCGAAAACGCCCTGCTTGGGGATATCCACTGGTTCGACCATGGGACAGTAGCCGGGTTGCTGCTGTGCAGCGCCGCCAAGCCAAATAGCCCTCTCGCGCTCGCGTGGACAGGCGCCCGGCTGCGTCCAGCCCACTCGATAGCTGACTGCGGTAGCTACGTCTGTAAGACCTGGGTAACGCGGTGTGACGGAGATAATTTCGTCAACGGCTCCGGATATCAGCAAGTTATGGCATTTCGCGTCACATCGAACGCTGACCAGCACAAGGCGACTCGGCGACGGCACCTGCTGCTCAATGCTGGGGCCTCTCGGCAGGCTATATGCGAAAACGATGCGCGGCAATGCGAAGGCTGCATCGATCACGTAGGCAGCCAGCAGCGCCAGGAGTATTGGATACTTGTAGCGCGCCCACCATCCTGTCCAATGGAAGAAAAGAGCGAGTGCGACCAGCGCGAGAAGTGTGATCAGGATTGGGTGAAATACAAGCAGCCAGACGTAGAGCGGCATAGCGGCTCGCACAATCTCAAGGAATCGATACTAATCCCGCGCGATGATCTCGCGTTCGCCCTGATGCACGTTCGCCGGATTGAGCAGATCGCCGGGGCGGCGGCGCACCAGGAATTTCGGGCGGCGGGCGCGGATGGCGTTGTGGCGGCGGCGGCGGGCGGCCGGTTCGCGCGGAAGGTCTTCCATCAATTGCGGAAGCGCGAAGATGTCGCTCCACTTCAGCCACGCGGAAATAGTCTCCTCGCGGTCGGAGCTCACGCAGAGTGGAATGGAGAGCGACGGATCGCGATGCACCAGCACCACGGTCTGCGCGTCGTCGAGGCCGCGCAGCGCGACACCGAGAAAGTCGCGGACGCGGATGTTGACGGCCATCTGCATGCCCTGGAGGGCACGGTGCAGAATGACGCGTTCGCGATGAAGTTCGATCCTGCGCACGCCGCCGTCCGCACGGGTGTCGTGCGCCTGGAAGCTGAGCGGAAGGGAAAGGGGGTCGAGCCGCAGCGCGCGGCTCGACCCGGCGGGATTGCTCCCGCTTGTTGATGTTTGACGCCTCACGGCTGTAGTCTCCCCCGCCAGGATTGTGTTCCCGGTCGATACGCGAGACCTTAGCCGGCCGATTTCCGTTTCGCCTTAAGAAGCCTGGTTAAGGAGATGTCACCCGTCCGGACTCTGGAAGCATGATTGACAAGACCTTGGCGCACATGATTGACGAGACCTTGCGGAAATGCCGAAATTGTTTGGTATTCGGCGCGCCAAAATGCTTGAACTCCCTGTGAATCAGGCACATCTGCTGATTCTTCGGATTTGCGTCCCAGCCCTCTACAATGTCAGGGATTTTGTTTGTGAACTCTTCACCATCCGCAGCTTCGCTGCTGTCTAAAGAGACCTCCGACCTGTTCGATCAATCGGCGCTGTCGACGCTGGCGCTGCGGCTGGTCGAGGCGGCAAAGCGCGCCGGCGCGGACGCGGCCGACGCGGTCGCGGTGCGCGGGGTTTCGCAGGGCGTCGAAGTTCGCGAAGGCCGCGTCGAGGAATCCGAGCGCTCCGAGGGAGACGATGTCGGATTGCGCGTGCTGGTCGGGCAACGCCAGGCGGTGGTATCGACCAACGATGTTTCGGGCGACGGCGTTGCGAGGCTTGCCGAGCGCGCAGTGGCGATGGCCCGTGTTGCGCCCGACGATAAATATGTCGGTCTTGCCGATCCGTCGCTGCTGGCGCGCGAGTTCGCCGATCTCGATCTGCTCGACCGGACGGTTCCCTCGACGTCCGAACTGGAGCGCCGTGCCTGCGAGGCCGAAGCCGCGGCACTGGCCGTCAAGGGCGTGGCGAAATCGGGCGGCGCCTCCGCCTCCAGCGGGATCGGCGGCATGGTGCTGGTCACCTCCACCGGCTTCCATGGTTCCTATTTGCGTTCCAGCCATGGCATCTCGGCGACCGCGATCTCCGGCGAGGGTATCGGCATGGAGCGTGACTACGATTTCACTTCCGCGCCGCATGCCTCCGATCTCGCCTCGCCCGACAGCGTCGGCCGCAGTGCGGGCGAACGCGCCGTGGCCCGCGCCAATCCGCGCAAGGTCGAGACCTGCAAGGTGCCGGTCGTGTACGATCCCCGCGTATCGGCGTCGCTGGTCGGTCATCTCGTCGGGGCCATCAACGGCGCTTCTATCGCGCGCAAGACCAGCTTCCTGAAGGACCGGATGGGCGAGCAACTGTTCTCGAAGGATATTCGCATCATCGACGATCCCTTGCGCGTGCGCGGGTTGCGCTCGCAGACCTTCGACGCCGAGGGCGTGAGAGTGAAGAAAATCGCGCTCATCGACGAGGGCGTGCTGACCACGTGGCTGCTGGATTGCGCGACCGCCCGCGAACTCGGCCTGACCACGACCGGGCATGCCCATCGCGGCGTTTCGTCGTCGCCGTCGCCGGGATCGTACAACCTGCACCTCGAACCAGGCGCGATGACGCCGAAGGAACTGATCGCTGATATCAAGCAGGGCTTCTACGTCACCGACCTGATCGGCTCCGGCGTCAACGGCGTGACCGGCGATTACAGCCGCGGCGCGTCCGGCTTCTGGATCGAGAACGGCGAGATCACCTATCCCGTCAGCGAGGTCACGATCGCAGGCCATCTGCTGCCGATGTTCAAATCGCTGGTCGCGGCCAACGATCTGGAGTTCCGCTACGGGATCAACGCGCCGACGCTGCGTATCGAGGGCCTGACGCTTGGCGGACGCTGATACGGCCGACAGGATCGTGGCGCGCGATGCCGCGCTGCTGACGGATACGGTGCGGGAAGCCGGCGCGCTGGCGTTGTCGCTGTTTCGTACCGAACTGAAGAATTGGACCAAGGGCGCTTCCTCGCCGGTCTCCGAGGCCGACATCGCCGTCAACGACCTGGTGGAAAAAAGATTGCGCTCGGCCACGCCGGATTATGGCTGGCTGTCGGAGGAAAGCGCGGATGACCACGCGCGCCTTCGCGCGCCGCTGGTCTGGATCGTCGATCCGATCGATGGTACTCGCGCCTACCTCGCCGGGCGCGAAGACTGGTGCGTCAGTGTGGCGCTGGTCGCCGGCTCGACGCCGGTGCTGGCGGCGGTATTCGCTCCCGCCACCGACGAATTCTTCTTCGCGATGCGCGGGCAGGGCACCACGCTCAATGCGCGGCCGGTGCGTGCGGCTGCGGGGACCGAGCTCGATTTTTCCCGCATGGCAGGCCCAAAGCCGCTGGTGCAGCGGCTCAGCCCGTCAATGGATGAAATCACGCTGCATCCGCGAATCGGATCGCTGGCGCTTCGGTTGTGTCTGGTGGCGGATGGCCGCCTCGATGCCGCGTTTGCAGGCGGCCAGAGCCGAGACTGGGATCTTGCCGCAGCGAATTTGATCGTGCAGGAAGCCAATGGTAGAATGACCGCGCTCTCGGGGGATGCGATTGAGTATAATCGCCGGGAGGTGGTGCACGGGGTGTTGGTAGCAGCGGGACGCGATCGTCATGCGCGCATTGTCGAGCATTTCCGGGATCGCCCGTTGCCCTGAACGGTCCGAAGCCGCGCGGCCAATCGTCCCACGCTCAATCGATACGCGGCACCAATCTTGCTTGCCTTCATGACTTGCCGGGCACCTCGTTAGGAAAGAATCATCATGCCAGATAGTGCCCAGCCGCAATTGCTGCATCTCGTCATCGGCGGCGAACTGACCGATCTCGAGCACATCACGTTCAAGGACCTCGACCAGGTCGACATCGTCGGCGTGTTTCCCAACTATGCTTCCGCGCTCGCGGCCTGGAAGGCGAAGGCGCAGCAGACCGTGGACAACGCCCACATGCGTTACTTCGTGGTTCACCTCCACCGGCTGCTCGATCCGGGTCAAGAGACGAAGCCCTCCAGTTGAAACGAGTCATTCGCGATTTGCTGCGCAGCAGCTGGGTCCAGCGTGCGCTCGGCGTGCTTGCGGCCGAATATTTGCGGCTGGTCTGGCTGACCAACCGCTTCGTCTACGAGCCGGCCGACATCTACGACATCGTCGAGCCGGAGATGCCGGCGATCTTCGCATTCTGGCACGGCCAGCATTTGATGACGCCGTTCATCAAGAAGAACAAGGATATCCACCGCGCCAAGGTCCTGATTTCGCGGCATCGCGATGGCGAGTTCAACGCCATCGCCGCCGAGCGGCTCGGCATCGGAACGATCAGGGGCTCCGGCGATCATGGCGGCGCGTTCCACCGCAAGGGCGGCGTCGGTGCCTTCAGGGAAATGCTGCAGGCGCTGGAAGATAAGTGGAACGTCGCGACCACCGCCGACGTGCCGAAGCGCGCGCGGGTAGTGGGGCTCGGCGTCATCATGCTGGCGCGGGAGTCGGGGCGGCCGATCATGCCGTTCGCGATGGTCACCAGCCGCTTTATCAGGTTGAAAAACTGGGACTCCACGACGATCAATTTGCCGTTCGGGCGCGGTGCCGTGGTAGGCATTGAGTCGGTACACGTGCCGCCGGATGCCGACGCCGAGACTATGGAAAAGCTGCGCCTTCAGGTAGAAGCTTTGCTGAACGAAGCGACTCGTCGCGCCTACGCGGCGGTCGGGCGTCCGGAGGCCGCACTTGGCTGATGCACTGCCGATGACGTTGCGCGTCTACCGGAGCCTGTCGTCTGCGATGGTTCCGCTGTCGATCGCCGTCATCAATCGCAGGTTGAAATCAGGAAAGGAAGATCCCGCGCGCGTCGGCGAGCGCCGCGGGCTGAGCGCCGACATCAGGCCCAACGGGCCGCTGGTGTGGATTCATGGCGCCAGTGTCGGCGAGGTGCTGGCGGCGGCGGCGCTGATCGAGCGGCTGCGGGCGCTGAACCTGCGCATTCTCATCACCTCGGGCACGGTAACGTCGGCGGCGATTGTGGCAAGGCGGTTCCCGCCTGACGTCATCCATCAATACGTGCCCTACGACTCGCCGCGCTACGTCAAGCGGTTCCTCGATCACTGGCGGCCCTCGCTGGCGCTGTTCATCGAGTCGGACCTGTGGCCGAACCTGATCCTGTCGAGCGCCGCGCGGCGGCTGCCGATGGTGCTGATCAACGGCCGGATGTCTCAGCGTTCGTTCCCGCGCTGGCGCCGGATGTCAGGCACGATCTCGGCGCTGCTCGGCCGCTTCGACGTATGCCTGGCGCAATCGCGGACCGATGCCGAGCGCTTTGCGACGCTGGGCAGCCGCAACGTCGTCGTGACCGGGAACCTGAAGCTCGACGTGCCCGCGCCGCCGGCCGACAGCGACAAGCTGGATTCGCTGATGGCGATGACGCGCGGACGCCCCGTCGTGGTCGCGGCCTCCACGCATCCCGGCGAGGAAGAGATCCTGACCGAAACCCACCGGACGCTGGCGAGATACTTTCCGAGGCTGCTGACCGTGATCGTGCCGCGGCATCCCGATCGGGGCGAAGCCATTGCGCACATGATCGCGGCGAGCGGTCTCAATGCGACGCTCCGCTCGCACGAGGATCTGCCGACCGCGACGACCGATATCTACGTCGCTGACACCATGGGCGAACTGGGATTGTTCTACCGGCTGGCGCCGATCGTGTTCATGGGCGGATCGCTGGTCGAGCATGGCGGACAGAATCCGATCGAGGCGATCAAGCTTGGCGCGTCGATCGTGCATGGTCCGCACGTGTTCAATTTCGCCGACGTCTATGAGGCCCTCGATTCCGCGCGCGGCGCGCGGCGGGCCGACACGCAGGAAATGCTGGTCAAGCAGATCGGACAATTGCTCAACGATCCCAGGGCGCGCGATGCCATGCTCGTGGCGTCCGAGCGCGTGGTCGGGCAACTCGGCGGCGCGCTGGAGCGAACGCTCACGGCACTCGAGCCTTATCTGCTGCAGGTGCGGCTCGAGACGAGAAACGCCAATGCGTGAGCCGGGCTTCTGGCACGGCCCGGCTTCGCTCAACTCGCATCTCCTGAGACCCATCGGCGCGCTCTATGGCGCCATCGCGGCGAGGCGCCTGCAACGCAGGGGCCTGCATGCCGGAATTCCCGTGCTCTGCGTCGGCAACTACCATGTCGGCGGCGCCGGCAAGACGCCGACCGTGCTGGCGCTTGCAAAACTGCTGCGCGAACTCGGCGAGACGCCGGTCGTGCTCAGCCGCGGCTATGGCGGAAAACTGCGCGGGCCGGTCAGGGTTGATCCCGGGCGGCATGCGGCGTCCGACGTCGGCGACGAGCCGCTGATGCTGGCTGCCCATCTGCCGGTTGTCGTGGCGCGCAAGCGCGCCGAGGGTGTTCCGCTGGTGCGTGCGCAAGGTGCCACGGTGATCGTGATGGACGACGGCTTCCAGTCGCCCGCAGTCGTCAAGGACGCGTCCCTGATCGTGATCGATGCCGGCCGCGGGATCGGCAACGGCGAGGTGTTTCCCGCGGGCCCGCTGCGTGCGCCGCTGCAGCCGCAACTGGCGCGTACCGATGCGCTGATCATTGTCGGTAACGGCGATGCCGCAGCACCGGTAGCGGCCGCGATTGCCGGGCAGGGCAAGCCGGTGCTGCACGCGCATCTGAAGCCGGATGCGACGCAGGTGGCCTCGCTTCGCGGCCAGCGCGTGCTGGCGTTTGCCGGCATCGGCGATCCCGCACGATTCTTTGCCACGCTGCGCGCCTGCGGCATCGACGTCGTTCGCGAGCGCGCGTTCGCCGATCATCATCCCTACTCGCGAGCCGAGATTGCCCCTCTGATCGACGAGGCAAGACGTGAGGGGCTGACACTGGTAACGACTGAAAAGGATCTGGCGCGGCTGCGGCAGGGCTTCAGCCTGCCGGATTGGGCGCAGCCCGTTGTACCGTTCGCAGTGACGCTCGAATTCGACGAACCTGCACTGTTACGCAAGTTCGTCGCCGATCGGCTGTTCAAGGTGCGGGAGAGGAGGGCAGGCTAACGGGGCTAGCCCTTCGCCTTCAGCGCGCCGGGATAGTGCCGCTGCAGCACGGCGGAGGGCACTGAATAAGCCTCCTGCAGGTCGACGCTCCAGTACTTCAACTCGTCGAGCGGGATCCGCACGTCGGTGATGGCGCAGCGCACATAGGTCCCTGGCGAGATCACGCGGAAATCGCCGTCCAGATATTGCACCTGTGCTTCGCCATGCCCCGAGGGACCGAATTTATTGAGCACCGTCAAACTCTCCGATGAGCCGGTCCGTAAGACCAAGGCCTAAGTGTATTTTCCAGGGTTCGATCTATCATAGATAGGTGGGGCTGTCCGCTGCGGAAACCCACCGACTTGTGATGATTTGCCGTACAGCCTGCATGATAGCTTGAGTTCCGCTGCACTGCAGCGCCATAACCGTTCGGCTGAAACCGATGCGTCTCCTGTCAGCAACGCTATTCCTGGCGCTCCTCGCGGCGGCCTGCCGCGCCGATGCCGCGCCGCTGCCGGCGCCGAGCCAGGTCGATATCCCCGCGGCCAGCCTGACCCTGCATGCGCAGCTCTACAAGCCCGCCGGCGACGGGCCGTTTCCAACCGTGATCGCGCTGCATGGCTGCGGTGGATTGAGCGGAGATTCGCAACCGGTGCCGGCCCGCTACCGCGACTGGGCGCAACAGCTGCTGAAGACGGGACATGCGGTGTTGCTGCCGGACAGTTACGGCTCGCGCGAACTCGGTCCGCAATGCCGCGTCAACGAAAGTCGCGTGCACGCGCGCCGCGAGCGGGTGGCCGATATCAAGGCGTCGCGGCTGTGGCTGCTGCAGCAACCCTGGGCGGCGCATGACCGCATCAGCCTGATCGGGTGGGCCAATGGCGCCAGCGCCGTGCTGTGGGCGGTGCGTCCGCAGTTGTTGTCGCGCGGCACCGGGCCGGATTTCCGTTCGGCGATCGCATTCTATCCCGATTGCCGCCTCTCCTCCGGCCTTGGCTGGAGCACCCGGGTGCCGACGCTGCTGTTGATCGGCGCGAACGACGACGTCAGTTCGCCGCAGTCCTGCCGCCAGATGGTGGAGGGCGCCCGCGGCCGCAGTGCATTTACCCAGATCGTGGTCTATCCCGCCGCCCCGCACGACTTCGATCGCGCCGGTGTTCCGCTGCGCGCGATCGCCGGCGCCGACGCCGCGTTGCCTGAACGCGGTCACATTGGAACAGATGCACAGGCGCGAGCCGATGCGCAGAAGCGCGTCGCGGATTGGCTGGCGCGCTAGCTCTCTAAAAAAGGCTTCCCTGATCGACCGGCTTCGTCACGCGCTTGGCTGCGATCGTCTTGCTTTCGCGCGGCTCGGTCTTGGACGGGCTTGAGGGAGCCGTGGTCGCGGGCGGCCGATCGGCATCTGCAGTGGCGCCGACGCGGCCGTCGGCGAATTCGATCGAGAGGTGCGCGCCGGGGCCGATCGCGGTGGCGGCGTGCACGGCGTGACCCTGTTCGTCACGAACCAGCGCAAAGCCGCGGGCCAGCACGCCGCGATACGACAGCGCCGCCAATAGTTGGCCGCTGTGGGTGACGCGGGCCTCGAGCCGCTGCATCGCCGTCGCGAGGGCGCGGCGGGCGCGTTCGGCGAGCCGTTGCGTGCGCTCGTGGTCGCGCGCGATAGCGTTGCGCTGCGCCTGCGCGTTGGAGAGCCTTGACGCTTTGAGCCTGACCTCCAACCCGGCAAAGCGATCCCTGCGATTGCGCAGCAGCGCACGGGCGGAAAGCCTGATGCGTTCGCCGGAGACGATGAGGCGCTGGTTGGCGTGGGCGACCTGCGCGCGCAGGACCTTCAGCGTCAGCCCGGCGCTCACTTGCGAGAACCGGCGATGGTGCGCGTGGGTACTCGCCTTCAATCCGCGGGGTAGCGCAGCGCCAAGATGATCGAGCCGTTGCCGCGGGATCGCGAGCAGTTCGCCGGCGCCGGGCAGGGCACGGGCCGCGGCGCGGAGTTCATTGCGGCGGCTTTCCTGGCCGCGCTGCCAGCAAATCATGGCGCGCCGCGCCAGGCTTTCGACCTCGATGAACAACTCGCTGCGCACCGGGACCGCCATTTCGGCGGCCGCGGTCGGCGTCGGCGCGCGCTTGTCGGCGGCAAAATCGATCAGCGTGATATCCGTCTCGTGGCCGACGGCTGATATCAGCGGGATCATGCTCTCGGCAGCAGCGCGAACCACGATCTCCTCGTTGAACGACCACAGATCCTCCAGCGAGCCGCCGCCGCGCGCGACGATGAGGAGATCAGGCCGCGGAATCCGCCCCCCTTCGGGCAGCGCGTTGAAGCCGCGGATGGCGGCGGCAACCTGTTCGGCCGAACCCTCGCCCTGCACCTTGACCGGCCACACCAGCACGCGGCGGGGAAAGCGGTCCTGCAGCCGGTGCAGGATGTCGCGAATCACCGCACCGGTCGGCGAGGTGACGACGCCGATCACTTCCGGCAGCCACGGCAACAATTGCTTGCGCGCCTCGTCGAACAGGCCCTCGGCCGCGAGCTTTTTTTTCCGCTCCTCCATCAGCGCCATCAGCGCGCCGATGCCGGCAGGTTCGAGCGACTCGATCACGATCTGGTATTTCGACGAGCCCGGATAGGTCGTGAGCTTGCCGGTGGCGATGACCTCAAGCCCCTCCTGCGGCTTGAAGCGCATTCGGGCGTGGGCGAACTTCCAGATCACGGCCTCGATCTTGGCGCTCTCGTCCTTCAGCGCGAAATAGCAGTGGCCGGAGGAGTGCGGCCCGCGAAAGCCGGAGATTTCGCCGCGTACGCGGACATGGCCATAGGCGTCCTCCACCGTCCGCTTCAGCGCGGACGACAGTTCCGAGACGGTGAATTCAGGGGCGTTGATCAGGTTCTCAGCAGGCATATCAGGGCCTAGAATCGGCCTTTTCCGGCCCTTCCGCAAGGTCTGGATGTCGTGGTCGCAGCGCCGCGGTACATATCCACACAGGAATGGACACATTGTTGCGGCCGGCCGCCGCCGTGCTAAACCCTCGCGCAATTGCCGGCAACCCTCCACTTGGCAGCATTCCCCATGAACATCCTCCTGCTCGGTTCCGGCGGCCGCGAACACGCTCTCGCATGGAAGATCGCAGCCTCCCCACTGCTGACCAAATTGTGGTGCGCGCCGGGCAATGCCGGCATCGCCCGTGAAGCCGAATGCGTCGCGCTCGATGTCGCTGACCACTCAGCCGTGATCGAGTTCTGCCGGCGCAACGCGGTGGATTTCGTCGTGGTCGGCCCGGAGACGCCGCTTGCCGCAGGGATCGTCGACGATCTCGGAGCGGTCGGCATCAAGGCATTTGGGCCGAACAAGGCGGCGGCGCAGCTCGAAGGCTCCAAAGGCTTTACCAAGGACCTGTGCAGCGAGTTCAATATTCCGACGGGCGCTTACCGCCGTTTCGATAGCGCCGCCGACGCGCTGGCCTACGTTCGCGCGCAAGGCGCGCCGATCGTGGTCAAGGCCGACGGGCTCGCCGCCGGCAAGGGCGTCGTCGTGGCAAAGACGCTCCCCGAAGCCGAAGCCGCCATCGCCATGATGTTCGAGGGCGGATTCGGCGCGGCCGGCGCGGAGGTCGTGATCGAGGAATTCCTCGAAGGCCGCGAGATCAGTTTTTTCGCGCTGTGCGACGGCGACACCGCGATCGCGCTGGCCTCCGCCCAGGATCACAAGCGGGTGTTCGATCACGACGAGGGGCCGAACACCGGCGGCATGGGCGCCTATTCGCCGACGCCGTTCGTGACGCCTGAGGTGCACGGTCAGATCATGGCGCGGATCATCCTGCCGACGGTCGCCGGCATGAAGCAGCGCGGCATGCCGTTCAGGGGCGTACTCTACGCCGGCGTGATGCTGACGGCGCAAGGTCCAAAGCTGTTCGAATACAACGTCCGCTTCGGCGACCCCGAATGCCAGGTGCTGATGCTGCGGATGATGTCCGACATCGTCCCGGCGCTGCTGGCGTCCTGCGACGGGCAGTTGAAGAATTTTGACGTCCGCTGGTTTCCCGAGCCTGCCGTGACGGTCGTGATGGCGGCGAAAGGCTACCCCGGCGACTACAAAAAGGGGACGCGCATCGATGGTCTCGACGACGCCGCGAAAATCGTAGGCGCGGAAATCTTTCACGCCGGCACGGTGGCGAAGGACGGCGCCATTCTCGCCAATGGCGGGCGCGTGCTGAACGTCTGCGCCTCGGGCAAGACCGTGCTGGAAGCGCAGCAGCGCGCCTATCAGGCCGTCGACCGCATCAAATGGCCCGATGGTTTTTGTCGCCGCGACATCGCCTGGCAGGCGGTGGAACAGGAGCGGGCGCAGGGCTAGCTACGGCGAACACAGCCGTCAAAGCATGTCGCCGACGGCCTTTGTCATCTCGGCCGCCGAGAAGGCCCGCAGCGATTCGGTGCGAACATTGCCGAGCGCGCAGAGGCTCAATGTGAGCGACATGAAGGATTCCTCATCCGGCGCATCGAGGATGGTCACGATGTCAAAGCGACCTTGCGTCCAGAGGATTTCTCTCACGGTCACGCCGAACGTCTTCGCCATTGCCTTGAAGGCCTCCGCGCGCTTCGGTGACTCCTTGGCGTTGCGGATTCCCTGCTCCGTGAAATTCGCGAGCACGACGTAAGCTACCATGGCTGTCCTCCCCGGTTGGGTCCCTGTGCAATTGGGATGAGGAAGTCGCGCACGAAGCTTGCCACAGCGGCGGTGGCTCGGCCACCGGTTGTATCGGGAAGGTCAGGTGGCGTTACTTATCCTGGCGTGCTGTGAGAGCGCGTGCTCCACGCACTCCAGTCGTCATGCCCGGGCTTGACCCGGGCATCCATCATTCTTCGTGAAAGTCGTTCAAAGGGATGGATTGCCGGGTCAAGCCCGGCAATGACACCTCTTGCCGGCTACAGCAAATCCCCGCCCGCAGCGCTTGCCGTCGTCCCATGCTCGCGGAACGCCTTGATGACGTTCTTGCCGATCTTCCACTTGTGAACCTCGTCGGGACCGTCGACCAGCCGCTGCGCGCGCACCTGGGTGTACCACTTCGCCAGCGGCGTATCCTGGCTGAAGCCGAGCGCGCCGTGGAGCTGGATCGCGGTGTCGATCACCTTGTGCACCATGTGGGCATGGAAGATCTTTGCGATCGAATTCTCCTGCCGGATGTCCAGGCCTTTTTCGGCCTTGTAGGCGATGTGCAGCAGCATCAGGCGGCCGATATAGAGCTCGCTGGCGCAATCGGCGAGCATGAACTGCACGGCCTGGCGGTCGGCGAGCAACTGGCCGAAGGTGGAACGCTTGGTGACATGGGCGGCCGCCATGTCGAGTGCGCGCTGCGCCTTGGCGACGTTGTGCATGCCGTGCCGCAGGCGGCCATAGGCGAGGCGGTGCTGGCCCATGTTGAAGCCGTTGCCTTCGCCTCCGACCAGATTGTCGGCCGACACCTTGAGATCCCTGATCTCGATCTCGGAGTGGCCGCCATGGATCACGTCGTCATAGGGGCCCTCGATCGCCATGTTGGCGACGTTGCGCTTGATCTTGTAGCCGGGGTTCGGCAGCTCGACGAGGAAGGTCGAGTATTGCTTGTGGCGCGGCGCGTTCGGGTCGGTCTTGGCCATCACCAGCGCCATGTCGGCGACGCTTGCGGAGGAGGAAAACCACTTCTCGCCGTTGAGGATGTAGTTCTCGTTGCCGTCCTTCACCGCGGTCGTCTGCATGCCGGTGGCGTCGGCGCCTGCGGCCTTCTCGGTCATCGAGAAGCAGATGCGCTTGTCGCCGTTCAGCAGGGGCTTGAGGAACTTCTCCTTCTGATATTCCGTGCCATGGGCAAGGATCGTCATCATCGAGGCATCGTCGGGGCCTTGCGTGTTCATCGAGAGCGCGCCGAGCATGCTCTCGCCGAGCTCCATCTGCACCAGCGCGTTGGCGAGCGGGCCGAGCCCCATGCCGCCATATTCCTTCGGCACGAATGGGCACCACAGCCCCTGCGCGCGGGCCTTTTTCCGCAACGGGCCGAGCACTTCGGCAAGCGGCTTGGTCTCGAGTTCCTTCTCCGCCGGAATGCACTCGTCATGCACCCATTTGCGGACCTTTTCGCGAATGGCCTTGGCTTCGGCCGGGATTTCAAAATCGATCGACATCTGGTTTCCTCGCGTGTTGTTGCTGTTGGTCGGGCTTGGGGGATGGCATAAACCTGCGACCTGCCAGCGGCAACGGCAAACAAAGTTTGAAGCAACAAAGGCTGTCATACCCCGCGGAGGCGGGGTATCCAGTACGCCGCGGCATCATTGTTGACCGCGACGCTGGTGTTTACTGGATCATCCGCCTTCGCGGATGATGACGGGAGTGCGAAGATGCCCGATCTTGCCGATCTGTTTCCCGGATACGCTTCCGAATGGATCAATACCTCTGCGGGCCGCATCTTCGCCCGCGTCGGCGGCAAGGGGCCGCCGCTGCTGCTGCTGCACGGGTTTTCATCGACGCATGTGATGTGGCACACCGTCGCGCCGCAGCTGGCGGACAAGTTCACGCTGATCATCGCGGATCTTCCCGGCTATGGCTGGTCGGACATGCCCCGCAGCGACGACAACCACACGCCCTACACCAAGCGCGCGATGGCGAAAGTGATGATCGAGGCGATGGAGCAACTCGGCCATGTTCATTTCGCGCTCGCCGGCCATGACCGTGGCGGGCGGGTTTCCTACCGGCTGGCGCTCGATCATCCAGGGCGACTATCGAAGCTCGCGGTGCTCGATATCGCGCCGACCTATGACTACTGGGAGAAACTGAACCGGCTGTCCGCGCTGAAGATCTACCATTGGGCGTTCCTGGCGCAGCCGTACCCGCTGCCGGAGACGCTGGTGGCGAGTAATGGAGAATTTTTCCTCCGCCAGAAGATGGCGAGCCAGACCAAGTCGCAGACGCTGGATGAAATCGATCCGCGCGCGCTGGAGCACTATCTCGCGCCGTTCCGCGATCCCGCCCGTATTCACGCGATGTGCGAGGATTACCGGGCTGGCGCCTATGCCGATTACGAAATCGACAAGGCCGATTTCGATGCCGGAAAGAAGATCACGGTACCGATGCTGGCACTGTGGGGCGATACAGGGGTTGCGAGTGCCGCGACGACGCCGCTCGACACGTGGAAGAAGTGGGCGACGAATGTAAGTGGCGCGCCGGTGGATTCGGGGCATTTTCTGCCGGAGGAGAATCCGGAAGTGACGGGGAAATTGTTGCGGGAGTTTTTCACGGTGGCTTGAGTTACCGCGAACCTCTCCGCGTCATTCCGGGGCGATGCGAAGCATCGAACCAGGAATCTCGAGATTCCGGGTCTGGTCCTTTGGACCATCCCGGAATGACGGTGGCAGGTGAGGCGCGATCGACCGCCTACCTTCGCGCCTTGAAAAAATCCCTGAGCAGCGTCGCGGCTTCGGTCTCGCCCACTGCCGAATACACCTCCGGCACGTGGTGGCAGGTCGGCTGGGCGAAGAACCGCACGCCGGAATCCACCGCGCCGCCCTTGGGATCGGCGGCGCCGTAATAGAGCCGCCGGATCCGCGCGAACGAGATCGCGCCGGCGCACATGGTGCAGGGCTCCAGCGTGACGTAGAGATCGCAGTCGACCAGCCGCTCGGTCCCGATGGCCTCGGCCGCCTGCCGGATCGCCAGGATCTCGGCATGCGCGGTCGGGTCGCGGTCGGTCAGGGTCCGGTTGCCGGCGGTGGCGATCACCTCGTTATCCCTGACGATGACGCATCCGATCGGAACTTCGCCCGATTTTCCGGCGTTTTCGGCGGTTTTGAGCGCCAAATCCATGAAAGAAGGGGCAGTCATGCCTCGTATCATCCGAAGAAACCTGCTATGAGAGCCGCCTTCAGCAAACGCGGATACCGGTTTTGCGTGAGAATGCGCCTTGAGCAAAGTGCGCGCGCGTTATCGCTATGACAGCCCATCCGCTTCCTGATTGGCAATTCATCCGTACCCGAGAGACCCTTCATGCCCCGCGATAGCGACAAAAACAACGATTCCCGCGGCCGGCGTGACCGGCCGGGCGGCGGCAAGGGCCGCGCCGGCGAGGGGAAGGGCCGCGCCGGCGACCGCGAGGGCCGCGGAGGCAAAGGCCGCTCCGGGGCGGCGAGGGGGCCGGAGAAGAAATTCGCCAAGCGCGGATTTGCCGGCAAGGCCGAAGGCGAGCGCAGCGGCGAGCGGCGCCCCTATGCCGGGAAGCCCGACGGCGCAAAATCGTTCGGCAAGAAGCCATACGCCGGCAAGCGCGAGGGTGGCTCGTTCCGCAGGGATGACGAACGTCCGCAGCGTCGGGACTTTGGCGACCGGCCTGACCGCGGCCCGCGCCAGGATTTTCGTCCGCGAGAAGATCGCGATGGCGAGAAGCGCCCGTTCAAGCCGCGCGGGGATCGGCCGAATTTCAGCCGCGACGACCGGCCGCCGCGCCGCGACCGCGACGCACGACCGGCCGGGCGGTTCGCCGACAGGAAATTCAGCGACAAGCGACCCTATACCCCGCGCGAACGTGACGGCGAGAAGCGGCCCTACACGCCGCGCGGCGAGGGGTTTCGCAAGGACGGCGACCGTCCCCGTGGCGACCGGCCCTTCAGTGCGCGGCCGTCGCGCGATGGCGATCGTCCCCGCGGTGACAGGCCGGAGAGAAAATTCGGCGGTGACAAGAAGTTCTCCCGTGGTGCTGCGGATCGCAAGCGCGACCGCGACGATCGCGGACCCCGCAAGGATTTTGGTAGTCGCCCGGATCGTGGCGATGCAAAGCCGTGGCAGAAGCGCGAGGATCGTGGCGGCGAGGAACGTCCGCGTTTTTCGCGCTCACGTGAGGATCGTGCCAGCGGTGACCGCCCGTTTCGTGAACGACCGAAATTCGATCGGCCCCGTGAAGACCGTGGAGATCGGCCCAAGTTCGACCGCCCCCGTCAGCGCCCTGAAGGCCGCACCGACTGGCAGGAGCATCCGCGCAGCGAAGGGCGGTTCAGCGACCGCCCGCGCCGCGACAATGAGGACGACAGCAGGATCTTTGCAAAGCGCCCGGCGTTCGGCGGCCGCGGCGCCTATCGCGAGCGTACGTCCGACACCGACAGGCGTGCGCCGCGCGCGGAGCCGAAGCCGAAAAAGGCCGGCGAGCGGATCGCAAAGGTAGTGGCCCGCGCCGGCCTCGCTTCGCGCCGCGATTCCGAGGAGTTGATCACGCAGGGCCGCGTCACCGTCAACGGCCGGGTCATCAATTCGCCGGCGCTCGACGTCACCGCGAACGACGTCGTCGCCGTCGACGGCAAGGTGCTGCCGCCGCGCGAGCGCACCCGCCTGTTCATGTATCACAAGCCGCGCGGACTGATGACCACGCATGCCGACCCCGAGGGGCGGCCGACGGTGTTCGACAACCTGCCGGAAGGCCTGCCGCGGCTGATCTCGATCGGCCGGCTCGATTTCAACACCGAGGGCCTGCTGCTGTTGACCAATGACGGCGGGCTCGCCCGCGCGCTCGAACTGCCCGACACCGGCTGGCTGCGGCGCTATCGCGTTCGCGCCCATGGCGAGGTGACGCAGGCGCAACTCGACGAACTCAAGAAGGGCGTCGAGGTCGACGGCGTCAAATATGGCTCGATCGATGCGACGCTGGAGCGCGACCAGGGCGCCAATGTCTGGCTGGTGTTCGCGATCCGCGAGGGCAAGAATCGCGAGGTGCGTAACGTCATGGCGCATCTCGGTCTCGAGGTGAACCGGCTGATCCGGGTTTCCTACGGCCCGTTCCAACTCGGCGAACTCGCCGAGGGGCAAGTGGAAGAGGTCAAGACCCGCGTGCTGCGCGAGCAGCTCGGCGAGAAGATCGCGGCGCTCGCGGGCGCTGATTTCAATCGGCCGATGCAAGGTGAAAAATCTGGCGAGAGATCCGAGGACGAAGACGATGCGCCGCGCGGCAAGAAGCCGATCAAGCCGGCGGGCAAGAGCGCGCTGATCGCAGATCGCAAGGGCCGCCGCGTGCTGGTGCAGCGCACCGGCAGCGAGGAGGCGCGCGCCCGCAACGAGGACGAAGCCAACGGCTACGGCCCGCCGCGCCGCGCCAAGCGCGGCTATCACGGCAAGCGCGACCTCAAGCCGCGGGACGAGTAGCAGCCGATGCGTGTCGTTGGGGGACGACTGAAGGGCCGCAATCTGGCCTCGCCTTCCTCGCGGGAAATTCGCCCAACAGCGGACCGCCTGCGCGAGTCGGTGTTCAATATTCTGGTTCACGCCTATGACAATCCGATCGAAGGCGCGCGCGTGCTCGACCTGTTCGCCGGCACCGGCGCGCTTGGCATCGAGGCGGTGTCGCGCGGGGCGGCGTTCACGCTGTTCGTCGACAACGGCGCGGAAGCGCGCGCGCTGCTGCGCAACAATGTCGAGGCGCTGGGCTTGGGCGGGGTGACAAAAGTCTATCGCCGCGACGCCACCAATCTCGGCCCGGCGCATCCGGTCGAGCCGTTCGCGCTGGCGTTTCTCGATCCGCCCTATGGCAAGGGGCTGGCGGAGAAGTCGCTCGTCTCGCTGCGCGATGGCGGTTGGCTGACGCCGGGCGCGTTGCTGGTGGTGGAGGAGGCGAAGGCTGCGGCGTTCGTTGTGCCCGAGGGCTTCGAAGAACTGGAGCGGCGGGCGTATGACGATACGGAGTTTGTGTTCTTGCGATTTGTAGGGCGGATTAGCGAAGCGTAATCCGCCGCCTTCGCGGAGCCTCGGTGGGTTACGCCTTCGGCTAACCCACCCTACGAAACCCTCACCTGCGCCCGAACAGCTTCTCGATATCGGAGAGCTTCAGCTCCACATAAGTCGGGCGGCCGTGGTTGCACTGGCCGGAGTTCGGGGTGTCTTCCATTTCACGCAGCAGCGCGTTCATCTCTTCCGGCTTGAGGCGGCGGCCGGCGCGGACCGACCCGTGGCAGGCCATGGTGGCGGCGACGTGCATCAGGCGGCGCTCCAGAGGCAAGGCTTCATCCCATTCGGCCATGTGCTCGGCCAGGTCGCGCAACAGTCCAGCCGCGTTCGCCTTGCCGAGCAGCGACGGCGTCTCGCGGACGGCCACCGCGCCGGGGCCGAAGGAGTCGATCGCAAGGCCGAACGATGCGAGCTCCTCGGCGCGATCGAGCAGCCGTTCGACGGTGGCTTCGTCGAGTTCGACGATTTCGGGGATCAGCAATATCTGACGCTGCACGCCGCTCTTCGCCAGCGACGCCTTCAGCTTCTCATAGACGATGCGCTCATGCGCAGCGTGCTGGTCCACGACGACGAGGCCATCGCGGGTCTGCGACACGATGTAGGTCTCGTGGATCTGCGTGCGCGCCGCGCCGAGCGGACGGTCGAGCAAATCAGCAGCAGGCTGAGCTTCGAAACGCACGTCGGCGGTCGGCGTGCCGACATCGAAGGCGGCCTGGCCGGCTTCGGCGAGTGCGGACACCATCGCGCCTCCGAATGAGGGCGCGGGATTGACCGGATAGGCCGGCGACGCGCGCCAGTCCCAGTTGTTCGGGCGCGGCGCAAAAGACGGACGGAACGCTGAAAGCGCCGCGCCGTCGGTATTGGCGGCGGTGCGGCGGCCCTCGCGGGCGAGGCCCTCCTTCAGCGCGTGCACGATCAGCGCGCGGACGAGGCCGGCGTTGCGAAACCGCACCTCGGTCTTGGCCGGATGCACATTGGCGTCGACCTCGTGCGGTTCCAGTGTCACGAACAGCGCGACGACAGGATGGCGGTCGCGCGGCAGGTAGTCCGAATAGGCTGCGCGCACCGCGCCGAGGATCAGCTTGTCGCGCACCGGGCGGCCGTTGACGAACAGATATTGCCCGAGCGCATTCGCCCGCGTCAGCGATGGCGCGGCGGCAAAGCCTTCGACCACGACGCCCTCGCGCTCGGCGCGCACTTCGATCGCGCTGGAACGGAAATCGCTGCCCAGGATATCGCCGAGCCGCGTCAGCCGGCCGGCAGCACCGGGCAGCGCGGCGGCCCAGGTCACCGGCGCGCGTTCCTCGCCGGCGAGCGTGAAGGCGATGTCGGGCCGCGCCATGGCGAGCCGCCGCACCACCTCGCGGATCGCCTCGGCCTCGGTGCGGTCGGTCTTGAGGAATTTCAGCCGGGCGGGCGTGGCGTAAAAGAGATCGCTGACCTCGACGCGGGTGCCCTGCGACAGCGCCGCCGGCATGATCGGCGATTTCTCGCCGCCCTCGACCGACAGCGACCAGGCGTGCGGTTCGCTGCGATGCCGCGTGGTGATGCCGAGCCTTGCCACCGCGCCGATCGAGGGCAGGGCCTCGCCGCGGAACCCGAGCGTGCGGATGCGCAGCAGATCCTCGTCGTCGAGCTTGGAGGTGGCGTGGCGGTCGACGGCGAGCGCCAGATCGCCATGGGTCATGCCGCTGCCGTCGTCGGTGATGCCGATCCGCCGGCGGCCGCCGCCGTCGGTGAAGATGTCGACCCGGCTGGCGCCCGCGTCGATGGCGTTTTCGACGAGTTCCTTCACCACGCTCGCGGGACGTTCGACCACCTCGCCGGCGGCGATGCGGTTGACGACCTGTTCGGGGAGCTGACGGACGGGCATGGGCTGGTTGACGCGCCGATTCGATACGGAGCGCCATTCTAGGCGCCAGCGGTGGCAAATGCATGCCGAATCAGTGCCGGGCTGGGGATGAAGGCCGACTATCGCCTTGAAGATACTGAGATTCGCTCCCGGCGGGTTTGCGGCATCGGGCTTGAAATCCGACTTGGGATTGTGAGGTAGCGTGGCCGGGTATATCGTTTAGAAAAATTATAATCTGACGGGAGGAATGCCATGTGCCATCTGTTCGCGCATCAGGCCCAGCGCGATTATGAATCGCAGACCCGATCGCTGCGGATGGGCGGCCATTGCACCTCGATCCGGCTCGAAATGTCGTTCTGGGACACGCTGGAGGAGATTGCGGCGAAGGAGGGCATGAGCCTCGCCAAGTTCCTCACCACGCTGCACGACGAGGTGCTCGACCACCACGGCGAGGTCAGGAATTTTGCCTCGCTGCTGCGCTGCTCCTGCCTGATCTATCGCGCCAAGAGCGCCGCCGCTGTGCCGGAATTCAGTGGCGGTACCGCTGCCATGCTCGACGCGGCCGAATAGGTTCTCTCCGATCGACAAGCAGAAGCGGCTCGATCCATTCCGGACCGAGCCGCTTCCGTTTTGTCAGAACTAGATCTCCTTGCGCTGCATCGCGCCGGCGATGTGGTCCGCCTGCCGGATCGCAAGGGCAACGATCGTCAGCGTTGGATTGCAGGCGGCACCGCTGGTGAACTGGCTGCCGTCGGAGACGAACAGGTTCTTGACGTCGTGGGCCTGCCCGAACTTGTTCACCACGCCATCCGCAGGCTTGTCGCTCATCCTGTTGGTGCCGAGATTATGCGTGCTCGGGTAGGGCGGCGTCGGGTAGGTCACGGTGGCGCCGACGGCCTCGTACACGGCCGCGCCCTGCTTGTAGGCGTGGTTGCGCATCGCGATGTCGTTCGGATGGTCGTCGAAATGCACGCTCGCCACCGGCATGCCGAACTTGTCCCTGGCCTTCGCGTCGAGCGTGATGCGGTTGGTTTCCTGCGGCATGTCCTCGCCGACCAGCCACATGCCGGCCATCCGCGGATAGGATTCCATCGCCGACGTGAAGGAGCGTCCCCACGCGCCGGGATTGAGGAACGCGGCCATGAACGGCACGCCGATCGACAGCGTCTCCATCTCGTAGCCGCCGACGAAACCGCGCTTGGGGTCGTTCTTCGCCTCGTCGCGGATGATGCCGGCCATGGTGGTGCCGCGATACATGTGCACGGATTTTTCGAACGCTGCGTAGACGCTGCCGGTCATGTGCCGCATGTAGTTGCGGCCGACCTGTCCGGACGAGTTGGCGAGACCGTTCGGGAACATGTTCGAGGCGCTGTTGAGCAACAGCCGCGGGCTCTCGATCGAGTTTCCGGCGACCGCCACCACGCGCGCCTTCTGGCGCTGCATCGCGCCGCTCTCGTCGGCATAGACCACGCCGGTCACCTTGCCGGACGCGTCGTGCTCGATCTTGATCACCATGCTGTTGGGGCGTACCTCGAGATTGCCGGTGGCTTCGCCTGAGGGGATCTCGGTGTAGAGCGTCGACCATTTGGCGCCGGACTTGCAACCCTGGAAGCAGAAGCCGATCTGCTGGCAGGCGCCGCGCCCGTCGCGTGGCGCGCTGTTGATCGCCATGTTGCCGGTGTGCACGGTCTTGTAGCCGAGCTTTTTCGCACCGGCCTCCATTACCTTGAAATTGTTGTTGCCCGGCAGGCCCGCGATGCCGTTGGTGCGGGTGACGCCCATCTTGTCCTCCGCCCTGGAGTACCACGGCTCCAGTTCGGCGAGCGTGATAGGCCAGTCCAGCAGGTTGGCGCCGGCGATCCCGCCATAGGTGCTCTTGACCTTGAACTCGTGCTCGTCGAAGCGCAACGAGGCGCCGGCCCAGTGCGTGGTCGAGCCGCCGACCGCCTTCACGATCCACGCCGGCAGGTTTGGAAAATCCTTCGCCACGCGCCAGCTTCCCGATGTGGTGCGCATGTCGGACCAGGCGAGCTGGGAAAAGCTCTCCCATTCGTCGTTGACGAAGTCCTGCAGCTCGATGCGCGATCCGGCTTCGAGGATCACGACCTTGACGCCCTTCTGCGCCAGCTCGTTGCCGAGCGTTCCGCCGCCGGCGCCCGAGCCGACGATCACGACCACGCCGCTGTCATTCAGATCGAATTTTGCCATGTTGAATTCCTCCCTGACCGTTCGTTGCCCGCGGCGCTTCAAGCCTTCGGGAGCCAGTCGATGTCGGCGAAGCCGCGCGTGATGTAGCCGCCGTATTCGGCGGAGGAACCCTCATAGCCGAACTTGGGCCAGAGCTCCTTCTGGTTATAGAGGGAGACGACGAGGTCGCCGCGGACCTTCTGGAAGAACGGCGTCTGCTCGATCTGCTGCAGCAGCACGACGCGTTCGGTTTCCCAGGGCACCTGGGCGTAGGGCACCTTGTGACGGTCGCTCGCCGCCTTGTCGAGCTGGGCGACGCCGTCCGAGATCAGCGACTTGGTTGCCGGATCCTTTGCCGCCTTGCCGTCCCACGGCTTGACCGCGGTGATGTAGTAGCTGTCGCCCAGGAAGTCGTGCGGATAGATATCGCGGGCGACCTTGACCAGCGTCTTCAGCGTAGCCGGCGTCAGCGCGGTGGCGTCGTTGGCCCAAGCATCACTAATGCTCAGCCCCGCGCTGCTCGCAATCGCGACGGCCGGCACCGCCGTGGCCGCGCCCTTCAGGAATACGCGGCGGTCATATTTGCTTCGACGATCGACTTCTCTCATTTGTGGCCTCCCTGGAATGCTTGTTGATTGCGATTATCCGAAGCGCCCACCGCGCTGGATTACCTCGATTTTGTAGCCGTCCGGATCGGCGACGAAGAAGAAGCGCGCCAGCGTCCTGCCGTCGTGCTTGAAGTCGCGCAGCGGGCCGGGCGACAGGCGTTCGCTCTCGAACCGTGCGTGTTCGGCCTCGAGATCATCGACGACGACGGCAAGATGGCCGTAGCCGTCGCCGAGCGCATAGGGCTCCTTGCGATCGAAATTGACGGTCAGTTCGACCTCGAACGGCGAGGAGGGATGACGCAGGTAGATCAGCGCGAAATCCGCAAACTTGAGATGATCGGCGACCTCGAGCCCGAAGGCGCGTGCATAGAAGTCCAGCGACTTCGCCTCGTCGAACACGCGGATCATCGAATGAACAGGCTTTGCCATTCAGTTCAGCTCCTTCAGGTAAGCGATGATGGCGGCGCGGGTTTCCGCCTTGGGCTGGCGGTAGGCCATGTTGGAGCCCGGGATCGTCGCCTGCGGATTGGCGAGATAGGCGTCGAGCCTGGCGTCGTCCCAGACGAAGCTGGCCTGGGCAAAGCCGGCGGAGTAGCGAAAACCGTCCACCTTGCCCGCCTGCCTACCGACGATCTTGAACAGCGAGGGTCCCTGGCGCACCGGGTCTGACAGGTTGGTGGTGTGGCAGGTTGCGCATTGCTGCTTGAACAGCGTCGTTCCATCCGGCGGCTTGGCGGCGGGCAGCGCCATCTGTGCGCGGGCAACTGTTACGACAAGCAGTGCGGCGCAACATCCCAGACCGATTGCCCGTGTCGTGCGCAGCATTGCCATGTGCTCCACCATCGGCGTGCACAGACTGTAGGTCGCGAAAAATTGGCGGTGGTAGTAGCGGGCTGTTTCACCAAAGAACAAAAGCGGCAGTGCTTTTGCTGCGCTCCAATCTTCCGATCGCAGCGCGTGAGTTCCAGCCGCCGCATATGCGGTCGGTCCGTGGCCAAGGATTCGCAAAATGACCCCGAAATCCCTGCACGATCACCACAGCGCGGGGGTTGCATGGCGCCCGCGCCGTTCGCCCCACGCGTGACCCGGCGACGAGCGGTTCGGTGCGAACGGCGCGTAAAGCAGGCCGAACCGCTCGTCGTCGCCCAAACCTGGAGACATGGATGAAGCTAGTGAAAACCTCGGCGATCGCTGTCGCAATCTCGGCGCTGCTTGCCGGTCCTGTTCTGGCGCAAGGCGCCTCGTCCGACGCCAAGGTCCGTGGCAGCGTGCCGGGCAAGACCCAGATGCAAGGCGGGGCAGCGGTCGACGAGGACGCCGGTACTGCCGGCCACAAGACGGGCGCTGCGAAGACCGGCGCGAAGGGCACCGTGGGTACCGGCAGCGGAAAGGTTACAAGTGGTGGGGCGATGGCTCCAGCAACGGGCCGGTAACGCTCTACTCGGAGGAGTTGCCCACCAGACAGAAGCTCCGGCCGCGCTGACGGCCGGAGCTCTTTGTTTCCGGATGTTAGCTCAATCGTCGAAGCGTGCGGTGTTGCGTTTTGCCTTGACGTCGCTGCGGCGCTTCTTGCCTTCGAGGCGCCGCTGCTTCGATCCGAAGGTGGGCTTGGTCGCCCGCCGCGGCACCGGCCGCACCATGGCCTCGCGCAGCATTTCGAGCAGTCGGTCGATGGCATCGGCGCGGTTGCGTTCCTGGGTACGGAATCGCTGGGCGTGGATCACGATCACGCCTTCCTTGGTCATGCGCTGGCCGGCGATCCGGTTCAGCCGCAGCGCCGCGTCCTCCGGCAGCGTGATCTTGCGCGTATCGAAGCGCAGCTGCGCGGCGGTTGCGAGCTTGTTGACGTTCTGCCCGCCGGGCCCGGAGGCGCGAACGAAGGCAATGTCGATATCGTCTTCGTCGATCGTGAGGTCGCGGGCAACCCGCAGCATGGCGGCACCAAAGTCGTCATGCCCGGGCTTGTCCCGGGCATCCACGACTTCAGCGTATAGAAAACGTGGATGGCCGGGACAAGCCCGGCCATGACGGAGAATTGGGAGGGCTCAGTTCGCCTTCGGCGGCGCCACGGCGGGCTGGGCGGCGGCCTGCGGGGCGCGGCCGACGATCACGGTCAGCAGGCCCTGGCCCCAAAGCTTCTTCGCTGCCTGTTTGGCGTCGTCCAGCGTGACGGCGTCGACGAGGGCGTTGCGCTTCTCGATGTAGTCGATCGGCAGCTTGTCGAGCTGGTATTGCAGCAGCGCCTGCGCGAGCTTCGAGGAGGTATCGAGCGCCAGCATCTGCGAGCCCTTCAGATAGGACTTGGCCTCGTCCAGTTCCTTCTGGGTCGGGCCTTCCTCGGCCATGCGGCGGATTTCCTTTTCGATCGCATCCACGGTTTCGCCGGCGCGGTCGGCGCGGGTGCCGGTGTTGCCGATGAATATCGCGGAGCGATCCATCCAGAGCAGCGACTGATAGATCGAGTAGGCAAGGCCGCGCTTCTCGCGAACTTCCTTGTAGAGCCGGGAGGAGAAGCTGCCGCCGCCGATGATGTGGTTCACCACATAGGCGGCCATGAATTTCGGATCGTCGCGGCGAACGCCGGGTCCACCGAACGTCACCACCGTCTGTGGCACGTCGAGCGGGATGAAGGCGCGCTGCGGCGGCTTGGCGGCCTCGACATCGGCGACAGGTGTCAGGCTGGCCTTGGCCTGCAATCCGCCAAACGTCTTGTCCAGCAACTTTCCAAGCGTGTCGGGGTCGACATCGCCGACCACGGCGATCCGCAGCGTGTCCTTTGCGATCACCCGGCGGACGTAGTCCTTCAGGTCGGCAACGTCGATCTTCGGCACGCTCTCCAGCGTGCCGTTGGCCTGCCTGCTGTAGGGATGGTCGCCGAAAGCGACTTCGAGGAATTTGCGGCTCGCCAGCGATGTCGGATTGGTGGTCTCGCGGCGCAGACTGGAGATGACCTGCGCGCGAATGCGTTCGACATCGGTTGCATCGAAGCGCGGCGAGGTCAGCGCCAGATGCAGCAGGTCGAAGGCCTCGTCCTTGTTGTCCTTGAGCATGCGCAGCGAACCGCGGAAAGTATCCCGGTTCGCGGTAAAGCTCAGCTCGATGGCGCGGCGCTCGAGGCGTTCGTGGAAGGTCTTCGAATCGAGATCGCCCGAGCCCTCGTCGAGCAGGCTGGCGACCATGTTGCCGACGCCGGGCTTGCCGGCCGGATCCTGCGCGGCGCCGCCGCCGAAGGCGTACTCCATCGCGATCAGGGGCACAGTGGCATCCTGCACGAACCAGGCCTCGATTCCGCCCGGCGATACCAGGCGCTGAATCTTTGTTGCCGCCAGCGATGGCGTGGCCACCACAAACAGCAGCGCTGCGCCTGCGATCAGGCCGAATGCGAGGCGCTGCGCGCCGGTCCGAAAATGGTTCACGAACGCTTCTCCTCGCGTTTCGGAGCGGAATCCTTGATCAGATAACCGGTCACGGAGCGTTTCTTGTCGAGCCATTTCTGTGCGGCGTCGCGGACCTGTTCGGCGGTCACGGCGCGAATGCGGTCCGGCCAGCTCCTGATATCGTCGATGCTTCGTCCCGTCGTCAGCGCACCGCCATACCAGCGCGCCAGCGTGGTCTGGTTGTCCTGGGCGTAGATCGCCTCGGCTATCAGCTGGGTCTTGACCCGTTCGAGGTCCTCGGCGCGGGCGGGGTTCTTGATGATGTCTGAAATCACTTCGTCGATCACCTGTTCGACCTGCGCAAAGTCCACGCCGGGCTTCGGCGAAATAGCGATCGAGAACTGCGACGGATCGAGCGAGGTGCCCTGGTATCCGGCGCCGGCGCTGGTGGCGAGCGGGCGATCGATCACCAGGGCGCGATAGAGATAGGAGTTGGAGCCGCCGCCCATCAACTGCGCGAGCACGTCGAGCGCCGGACCTTCGCCGGCTGCAGCGGTCGTCGAGGACGGAACGAGGTATTGGCGCCGCAGCCTGGTCTGCTCAACCCGCGGATCGGACAGCGTCACCGTGCGCGGTCCTGCGGGCTCCGGCTCCTGCGGACGGATGCGCTGTGCGGCAATGGCCGGTTGAGCCGGGATGCCGCCATAGGCCTTCTCCACCATCGGGCGGACCTCATTGGCATCGACGTCGCCGGCGATCACCAGGATCGCGTTGTTCGGCGCATAGAAGCGCTTGTAGAACGCCAGCGCATCCTCGCGGTCGAGCTTCTCGATTTCCTGGCGCCACCCGATCACCGGCCGGCCGTAGGGATGGTTGAGGTACAGCGCCGCCATCATCTGTTCGGTCAGCCGTGCTTCAGGATTGTTGGCGACCCGCATGTTGAACTCCTCGAGCACGACGTCGCGCTCGGGCAGCACGTTCTCGTCCTTGAGGATGAGGCCGGTCATGCGGTCGGCCTCGAACTCCATCATGGACGCCAGTTGCTCGCGCGGCACGCGCTGGAAGTAGCCGGTGTAGTCGACGGACGTGAAGGCGTTCTCGTTGCCGCCGATCCGCAACACCGTCTGCGAGAATTCACCGGCGGGATGTTTGGCCGTCCCCTTGAACATCAGGTGTTCGAGGAAGTGCGCCAGGCCCGACTTGCCCGGCGTCTCGTCGGCGGAGCCGACCTTGTACCAGATCATCTGCGTCACGACGGGCGTGCGGCGATCCGGGATCACCACCACTTGCAGGCCGTTGCCGAGGGTGAAGCTGGCGGGACGTTCCGACGTGACCGTGGTCTGGGCGAGCGCGCTACTGGCAGAGAAAGCAAATATCGAGATGAAAGCTGCAGCGAGCGAGGCGGCAAAGCGGTGCGATGACATCATGACCTATCTGGCGCGTCTGCCGCAAAAGTGGTTAGCGCTCTTGCAACAGGAATTCGCGCAAATGCTGGAAACGACCCGAACGAACGGTTCGGGATAAAGCCGCGGCATCGTACACCGCGCAGGCATCGGCAATCGTCACGAAGGCGCGAGATAAGCTTAACAATTCGCCATGCTTAACTATTCGCCATACTTGCCTTTGGCCGGATTGTATTCCTTGTTCAGGGACTCCTTCGGCCCGGTGCCGTAGGCATAGTTCGACGACGGTGTCTGGTAGCCGGCCGGTGGCTGCGTCAGCGAATCACGCGTTGGTTCGCCCTTGAAGGTGGCGGTCTCGGTCTTGTTGCCGCCGAACATTCCCATGAGGCCGCCGGAATAGCCGAGCTGCGACGGGCTCAGGATCGGGCTGTTGCTGACGCCCGGCGCTACCGGGTCGTTGCCGGCCCGCGAGGTACCTGATGTCTTGCCCTTCGCGAGTTCTGCCGGTGTAAGGACACGGGCAGCCTCGACGGGGTCCTTGCTGTCTTTCTTGCGGGCTGTGGCTGCCGCCTTGCGGCGCTGCTCGTCGGGATCCTTCGGCCAGTTCGGTGCCTTTACCTCGGCGGCGGCACTGGGGGGCGGCGGCAGGTCCAGCTTGGGCGGCACCACAAGCGGCGAACGCTCGCGATACTCGATGCCGCGGTTTTCCATGTTGGTGCCGCCGATACCGCGCATGATGCCTTCGATGATTTTTTCCTCGAAGGTCTTGTCGTCATCGTCCTCGTCGTCCGCGGCGCGCACGGGGCCCGAGGCCATCATCAGACCGATGCCGAGGACGACAGCGGCGAACCGCAACGCCCGGCTCAGCGAGCTATTCTGCAGCAACCAGAAGCGGGCGTCGGTCTCGCGCATCGCGTTGTTCCCCATTCACAATTTCCGCAACAGGCGGGGGCCGGCTTGAGGGGCGCCAGCCCGCTTTTGCGGGCATGGATTACCTCGGTCGTATCGACCGGGATCAGGGCGCTTTTGCGGCGGGTACCCCCAGGAAGGAATCATACAATAGGCCCGCCACACCGGCAACAATGGCCACATCCGCAAGGTTAAACACGTACCAATTGAAGGTTTTTCCGCCGATATCGATGTGGAAGAGCGCGAAATCGACCACCGCGCCATGGAGGAAGCGGTCGATTCCGTTACCGACTGCGCCACCGATGATCAGGCCCAGCGCAACGGTCGCCACCAGCGTGCTCGACCGCGCCATCCAGATCCCGAGCACGATCACGGCGATCGCCTTGATCCCGATCAGCACCACCTGGGCGAGCTGATTGTCGGTCTGGAACCAGCCGAAACTGATGCCGACGTTCCATGCCAGCACCAGATCGAAGAACGGCGTGACCCTGACAACGCCACGATGGGCAATGTCGAACACGTAGAGCAGCCAGAGCTTCGAGGCCTGATCGAGGATCAGCGTGGCCATCGCGGCGATAACGCCGGCGCGAAGGTGAGGGGTCGTCGAGCGTTCGAGGCCGGACACTTATCTCGCCTTCTTTTTCGACTTCTTTGGCTTGGCTCCCGCCGGCTTCTTTCCCGCCTTCTTGCCAGTCTTCTTGTTCTTTTTCGCTGCCTTCTTCGCAGCGGTCTTTGCGGCCCTATTCTTGGTTCCCTTCACGGCGGAAGAAGCCTTGCTGGATTTGGTCCCCTTGGCTTTGGATTTTCTGGCCGCGGCTTTCCCGGTCTTGGCCTTATTGGCTTTGGCCTTTTTCGCTACGGCCTTTTTGGCCACAGGCTTCTTCGCCACGGCCTTCTTGGCCTTCGCCTTCCCGGCCTTGGTCTTCTTCGCCTGGGGTTTAGCGGGTGCATTCGCTTCAGCCGTATTGCTGGCCGCGCTCCCGGTTTCGTCGGTCTGTTTAGCGGCCGCGGTCGTCCGGGCCCTGACCTTTCTGGCAGGTTTGGCAGCCGTTTCGCTTTCTGAAGCGGCCGGCTCAGGCGTCGCCTGCAACGGCTCTTGCACGGGCTGTTGCGTCTCGACCAACCCGACGGGCTCGGCGGGCGCTTCGACCTCATCGACCGGCTTGTCGCCTTCGGTGAGCGTTTTCCATTCACGCAGGGCCCGCGCGTCGCGTGGCGAGACGTCGGGGTACTCGGGGTCTTCGCCGACGGTCGGCAGGATCTTCCACGACCGCGCGCATTTGGTGCCCACGGCCTGTTCGACCACGACGGCAACGCCAGGCACATCGGCGAGCTTGAACGCGTTATCCGGCGCCTCGTCGTTGGTCACCATCGCGTTCGAGGTGATGCAGACTTCGGCCAGGTCGATGTCGAACAGCGTGCTGAAGATATCCTTGTCCGAGACATAGACGAGCGGCGAGGCCTCCAGCGACGAGCCGATGTTCTTGGCGGCGCGTTCCAGTTCGAGTGCACCGGTGACGACACGGCGAACATTGCGGATGGTTTCCCATCTCGTGGCCAGCACATCGTCGCGGAACTGCTCGAGACCTTCCGGCAGCAGCGTCAGGTGCACCGACGGTTCGGCGTTCGGATTGTACATCCGCCACGCTTCCTCGGTGGTGAAGCTCAGGACCGGCGCCAGCCAGCGCAGGATCGCGTCGCAGATGATGTCGATCGTGGACAGCGCCGCCTTGCGCGCGACCGAGGATGGCGGGTCGCAGTACAGCGTATCCTTGCGGATGTCGAAGTAGAACGCCGACAATTCGGTGTTCATGAATGCCGACAGCGTTGCCACGACCGTCTTGTAGTCGAACTCGGTATAGGCCTGGCGCACGATCGCCGCGCGGACGGCGAGTTCGTGCAGCATCAGGCGTTCCAGCTCGGGCATGTCGGCATAGGCGACCGCGTCGGCGGGATTGAAATGATGCAGCGTGCCGAGCATCCAGCGGATCGAGTTGCGCAGCTTGCGATAGGTCTCGATGGTGTTCTTCAGGATTTCGGGACCGATGCGCTGGTCGTCGGCATAGTCGGTGGCGCAGACCCAGAGTCTGAGGATATCGGCGCCCGAATCCTTCATCACCTTTTGCGGCTCGACGGTGTTGCCGAGCGACTTCGACATCTTGCGGCCGTTCTCGTCCAGTGTGAAGCCGTGCGTCAGCACGACGTCGTAAGGCGCGCGGCCGCGGGTGCCGCAACTCTCCAGCAGCGAGGAGTGAAACCAGCCGCGATGCTGGTCCGAGCCTTCCAGATACATCACGGTGTCGTCGCCACCGTCGATCTTGCGCACGATGTTGCCGAAGGTGGGGAAATTCTGGCGGTCTTCCAGCACGAAGGCGTGCGTCGAGCCGGAATCGAACCAGACGTCGCAGATGTCGTCGACCTTCTTCCAGTCTTCGCCGGCGCGCGACCCGAGGAAACGCTCGCGCGCGCCATCCATGTACCAGGCGTCGGCGCCTTCCTCCATGAACGCCTCAGTGATGCGCTGATTGACCGCTTCGTCCTGCAGGATTTCAGCGGTGCCGTCGCCCTTCTCGCGCACGAATACCGCGATCGGCACGCCCCAGGCGCGCTGGCGCGAGATCACCCAGTCGGGGCGGCCTGCGATCATGCCGTTGATCCGGTTCTGGCCGGCGGGCGGCACCCATTGCGTCACCGAGATCGCGCGTAGCGCGCGGGCGCGCAGCGTGTCGCCAGGCTTCGACTCGCCGTGATCGGCGATGTCCTTGTCCATCGCGATGAACCACTGCGGCGTGTTGCGGAAGATCACCGGCTTCTTCGACCGCCAGGAATGCGGATACTGATGCTTGAGCCGGCCGCGCGCCAGCAGCATGCCGCGCTCGACCAGCGCCTTGATCACGCTCTCGTTGGCGTCGCCCTTTTCACCCTTGTCGTTGATGACACGGTGGCCCGTGAAGCCCGGGGCATGGTCGGTGAAGGCGCCGTTTTCGTCGACGGTGTAGGGGATGGTGGTGTTGATGCCGCGCGGCTCGAGTTCGCGCGCATTTGCGGTCCAGACGTCGAAGTCCTCGCGGCCGTGGCCGGGCGCGGTGTGCACGAAGCCGGTGCCGGTGTCGTCGGTGACGTGGTCGCCGGCGAGCAGCGGGACGATGAATTCGTATCCGCCCTCGAAGCCTTTCAACGGATGGGCGCACTCGACCGCATCCAGCGTGTCGGCCGGCAGATCGCGCAGCTTCGTATAGGCGGTGACGCGCGCTTGCTTGAATACGCTTTCGGCAAGCGCATCGGCGAGGATCAGCAGGTCGCCAGTCTTCGCCCAGTTGTCTTCCGGTGCTTCGGTGACTTCATACAGGCCGTAGGCGATCTTCGGCGAAAAGCTGATGGCGCGGTTGCCGGGCAGCGTCCATGGCGTCGTGGTCCAGATCACGACGGAGGCGTTGGCGAGCGCGCCATGCGCCGGCGAGGTCACCGGAAACTTCACCCACACCATGTCGGAGGCGTAGTCCTCATACTCAACCTCGGCCTCGGCGAGCGCGGTCTTCTCCACCACGCTCCACATCACGGGCTTGGAGCCGCGATAGAGCGTGCCGTTGGCGGCGAACTTCATCAGTTCGCGCGCGATCTGGGCTTCGGCGGGATAGCTCATGGTGGCGTAGGGATGATCCCAGTCGCCGATGATGCCGAGCCGCTTGAATTCCTCGCGCTGCACGTTGAGCCAGTGCGTCGCGTAAGCGCGGCACTCTTTTCGAAATTCCACCATGGCAGTGGAGTCGCGAAAATCGGGCTTCTGCCTGCCCTTGGAGCGGTAGTTCTCTTCCTCGATCTTCCACTCGATCGGCAGGCCGTGACAGTCCCAGCCCGGTACGTAGTTGGAATCGAAGCCGAGCATCTGCTGGCTCTTGGTCACCACGTCCTTGAGGATCTTGTTGAGCGCGTGGCCGATGTGGATGTTGCCGTTGGCATAGGGCGGGCCGTCATGCAGGACAAACTTGGCGCGGCCGGCGGCGCTCTGGCGCAGCTTTCCGTAGAGGTCGATCTCGTTCCAGTATTTCAGGATTTCCGGCTCGCGCTGGGGCAGGCCGGCGCGCATCGGGAATTCCGTCTGCGGCAGGAACAGGGTCTTGGAATAGTCGGTAACGTCGGACTTTTGCGGATTTTGGGACATGAAGGCTCTGGTTTGGCTCGAAAACGGCGCCGTAACGCGAGGAGATCGCGGATGAACAGGAAAATCCCGGTCTTGCGCCGAGCTGAACACTCAGGCGGAAGCCGGGCCGCTAATGCTGATGGTGCGCCGCGCAAACATGGGGGCTTTCCATAGCAGCCAACCGGGAAAATCGCAAAGCCCGACGGAACCGGTAACAGCTCTACCGTGGCCGGGCCGGGTTTCCCGCCACCGTCACGCCCGCGCCGACGTCGCGCGTGACCACGCTGCCGGCGCCGACGATGGCGCCGTCGCCGATCGTGATGCCAGGGAGAATGATGGCGCCGCCGCCGATCCAGACGTCCTTGCCGATCCGCACCGGGCGGCCGAATTCGAGGCCCTCGCGGCGGGTCCCGGCGTCGCGGGGATGATCCGCCGCGTAGATCTGGACGGCCGGTCCGATCTGGGTGCGGTCGCCGATACTGACTTCGACGACGTCGAGGATGACGCAGTTGAAGTTCATGAACACGCCGTCGCCCACCCTGATGTTGTAGCCGAAGTCGCAGAAGAACGGCGGCCGGATCACGGCGCCGGAGCCGACATGTCCCAGACGCTCGCGCAACAGTGCGTGGCGTTCCGAAACCGGTTGCGCCAGCGCGGCATTGTAGCGGACCAGCCAGGCCTTGGTCTGCGCCTGCTCGGCGCCGATCTCGGCATCGGGGCGATAGAGCTCGCCGGCCAGCATTTTTTCTTTTTCGGTCTTGCTCAACTGATCGCTCCAAGCTTCGGAAACGCATCGGGCGCGGCTGCGAGCGCGGCGCGAGCCCGCGCGCTGTCGTCGTCCATCTGCCGAATCAGCGCGTCGATTGAGTCAAACTTGAGTTCGTCGCGGATGAAGCCGATGAAGGCGACGTCGAGGGTGGTTCCGTAGAGATCGCCCTTGAAGTCGAACACGAACACTTCCAATAGCGGCGCGCCGTTATCGAAGGTCGGGCGGCGGCCGAAACTTGCCACTGCATCGTACCGCTCGGCGCCGCGGCCGACCCGCACGGCGTAGATGCCGTGCTTGAGGCTGCAATTCTTGTCGAGGCGGATATTGGCGGTGGGATAGCCGAGATCGCGGCCGCGCTTCTCGCCATGGATCACCTCGCCGCTGACGAACCACGGTCCGCCCAGCATCGTGGTGGCGTCGTCGATCTGGCCCTCTGCCAGCGCCATGCGGATCGCGCTGGAGGAAACGGGACGTTCCTCGATATCGACATGGGCCTGGACGTCGACCTCGATCCCGAGCCGCGGCGCTTCGCTGAGCAGCAGGGCCGGCGAGCCGACCCGGCCCTTGCCGAAATGAAAGTCGTAGCCGACCGCGATTCCCGAGATGCCGAGACGCTCAATCAGGTCATGGTGAATGAAATCTTGCGCCGAGGTGCCGGCGCGGGACTTGTCGAAGGTCATCACCACGGCACCGGCGAGCCCGGTCCCGGCCAAGAGCCGCAGCTTGTTGGTCTCGTCGGAGAGACGGAATTGCGGGCTGTTCGGGCTGAAAAAGCTGCGCGGATGCGGCTCGAAGGTGACCGCAAACGCCGGTTTTCCGTGCGCCTGGCCCATCCGCAGCGCGGCGGCGATCACCGCGCGGTGGCCCAGGTGGACGCCATCGAAATTGCCCATGGCGACCACGGCGCCGCGGGGGATCGCGGCGGCAGGGGTAGTGTCCCGTATAACGGTAAATTCAGGTGTCATTTCAGGGATTCTTCAGGAATTTTCTGGCTCGGCGAACGCGGTCGGACCGTGACGCGGCGCTGCCTGCCAAGTCAAGCGGGCCGGTCGGCTCAAAACCAGTGCAATCCGCCCGGGCCCGATTAACTGGCTGTTTAACGGCTGATGCTACGTCTTGGGGGAGGACTGCGGGTCGCGCAGGCCTGCGGATATTTTGTTGCGTAAGCGTTGCAGTGGGGGAAGAGATGGCGGTTGATTTGTCCATGCCGGTTCTGGTGGTTGATGACTATGGCACCATGATCCGAATCATCCGAAATCTTTTGAAGCAGCTCGGGTTCGATAACATCGACGATGCCAGCGACGGATCGCAGGCGCTGGACAAGATGCGCGGCAAGAAATACGGGCTCGTGATTTCCGACTGGAACATGGAGCCGATGACCGGCTACGACCTGCTCAAGGAAGTCCGCGCCGATCCCAACCTCGCTACCACGCCCTTCATCATGATCACGGCGGAATCCAAGACCGAGAACGTGATCGCGGCCAAGAAGGCCGGCGTCAACAATTACATCGTCAAGCCGTTCAATGCGGCCACGCTGAAGACCAAGATCGAGGCGGTCTTCCCGGACATGGCGACGGCTTGAGAACGTCGAACGCTCAACGGAATTAGAAATGCCCGGGTCGATCCCGGGCATTTTTCGTTGGGCTACCAGCGCAATTCCCGCATCAGCGCCTTCGGTGGGTGGCCGAACAGCTCCTTGACCGAGGCCGGATCGAGCTGGTCGATGCCCTCGAAATCCTCGGAATGGATGCCACGGGTCACGAACAGGCAATCGATCCCGAAGCCGTGGGCGCCCGTCAGGTCGGTCCGCACCGAATCCCCGATCGCCAGCACGCGGTCCAGCGGTGCGGGATGGCCGCGGCGCTCGGCGGCGAGTGCCATCGCGCGCTCGTAGATCGGCCGGTGCGGCTTGCCGTAAAAAATCACCTCGCCGCCGAGTTCGCGATAGAGTTCGGCGATCGCGCCCGCGCAGTAGATCAATCGGTCGCCGCGCTCGACGACGATGTCGGGGTTGGCGCAAATGAGCGGCAGCTTGCGCTCGCGCGCCTGCAGCATCATCCCGCGGTAGTCCTCGGCGGATTCGGTTTCATCGTCGAACAGGCCGGTGCAGACGATGTAGTCGGCCTGCTCCAGCGGCGCGATCACGGCGTCGAGCCCGCGATAAATCGAGCTGTCGCGCTCCGGACCGAGCCAGAACATCTTCTTGCCGGGGTGATCGCCGACGAAGTGCCGGGTCAGGTCGCCGGAGCTGACGATCGCGTCATAGATTTCATCGGCGACGCCGAGCTTGCGCAATTGCCGTTGTACCGAGTCTGCCGGCCGGGGCGCGTTGGTGATGAGGATGACGGTGCCGCCACGCTCGCGAAAGGTATGCAGCGCCTGGCAGGCGTCGGGAAACGACTCGAGCCCGTTATGCACCACGCCCCAGATATCGGAGAGGATGACCTCGACGCCGTCCACGAGCTCGCTCAGCCTTTCGGCAAACCGTAGCGAGGTCATGATTTCGGACGTCCGCTAGCCCGGTCCGGCAGCGCGGCGCGCCAGCGCGGCATTGCCGGTCGCACGCATGGCAGGCTCAACGGCGGGTTGGGGGAGGGAAACGGGGTTAATGGAGCCATTCGGGGCATTGGAACTGCCGGATTCCTTGTTCGGGGTAGCCCCGCCGGTAGCAGATGCCCCCTCGGGCCGCAACGGCCGCGGCGCGGCAAACAGGAAGCCCTGCCCAAAGCGGACGTCATAGTCGAGCAGATCGACCACGGCGCGCTCGCCCTCGATCCGCTCGGCGATCAGGTCGATGCCGAAGCGGCCGAGCAAATCGGAAAGATCGGAGGGATGGATGTCGGAACTCGAATTCTGCTTGGGATCGAGCAGCAACGCCGCCGGTACCTTGATGTAGCGAACGCCACGGTCGGCGAGTTCCCGCGGTTCGATCCGCAGATCCGTGACATGGTCGATCGAGAAGCGATAACCGCGCTGCGACAGCGCGGCCAGATGCTCGGTCTCGGCAGGGCCCAGACGGCGGAATGCGGCCTGCTTGAATTCGAGCACGAAGGATGGCGCCAGCGCGCGATTGGCCTCGAGAAAATCGAGGCATTGCGCAAAGTTGGTCGGGTTGCCGAGCGTCGCCGCCGAGACGTTGCAGAACACGCCGACATCCTTGTTGCGCACCATCAGGCGGCGCAGCACCTGGACACAGCGCAGCATCACCATGTGATCGATCTTGCCCATCAGCCCGCCGGCTTCGGCGACGGCGATGAAATCGTCGGCGGCAAGGACCTGGTCGCGCTCGTCGCGCAGCCGCGTCACCGCCTCGTAGAACCGCACCTTTCGCTGGGGCAGCGTCACCATCGGCTGCAGGTAGATATCGAGGCGGCTTTCCTCGATGGCGTTCTTCACCGCGGCAAGCAACTGCGCCTGGTTGCGCGAGGCTGCAATGGCCTCCGCGACCACGGCCGGCGTCGGCGCTGCGACGGCAACCGGCGCCGGTCTCGCGATGGCGGGTGGGGCCGGCTCGGAAGTGAACGTTTGCTCATTCGCCGGCTCGAAGTGAGGCTTGCTCGCCGGGGCGGGTGCCGCGGCGGCTGCGGACAGCATGTCGTCGTGGCTGGCGACCGAGACGGCCAGTTGCTTGACCAGCACGCCCAATTCGTTGATTTCGCCCACCACGGCCTGGATGCGGTCGGCGCCTGCGGAGTGCGCCGACACCACCCGGCCTTCGACGGCGGCGAGCCGGCGGCCGAACTCGGCGACCTGGCGGGCGAGGTCGGCAGTGCCGCGGGACAGGTCGGCGATCTGGCCGCCGACATCGGAGCGGTCGCGCAGCCGCATCGACACGGCATTGTAGAGGATCAGGAAAGTCAACGCCGTGAGCGACACGATCGCGGCTTCGGAACTGTTGAAGCCCGCCATCGCATGCAGCACCAGTCCGAGGGATGCTGCCAAGAGCACCATGCAGATGGCGATGAAAATCGTCGAAATGCGAATCATGTCGCGCGCTACGCCCTAAAGGTCCGAACTGCCTTCACCCGGGAACAGGCGCAAGTTTTGGCATGATTCAGTTTGCGCGCCCCCGAGCGCTGCGACATTACCACCAATGTTGATTCGCAGGGCCTGTGTTCTTTTTGATACGGCCGGAACTGCGATTGCGGTCTCGTGTCCCGGCCTTGAGCCGGGACCTACCTGAAATTTCTGAAATTGTGGCGTGGAAATGGGGTCCCGGCTCAAGGCCGGGACGCGGAGAGAAGGCGCTTACGCCGTCGCGCGGATGACCTTGGTGACCTTTTCGATGATCTCGCCGATCTGGTCCTCGGTGATGATCAGCGGCGGGGTCAGGACCAGCGTGTCGCCGGCGACGCGGACCATCAGGTCGTTGTCGTGGAAGGCGCTGTTGAGCCCGGCGAAGCCGCGCTTGCCCGGCGCGTCGGCAACGGGCGCGAGGTCGATGCCGGCTGTCAGGCCGACGGTACGGATATCCAGCACGCCCGCTTCCTGACGCAGCGACATCACGGCGTCGGCGAATTTCGGCTCGAGTTTGTTGGCGCGCTCGAACAGCTTTTCGTCACGGTAGATGTCGAGGGTGGCAAGTCCCGCGGCGCAGGCCAGCGGGTGGGCCGAATAGGTATACCCGTGGGTCAGTTCGACCGCGTATTCCGGGCCGTTCATGAAAGCGTCGTGGATGGTGTCGCGCACCAGCACGCCGCCCATCGGCGCTGCGCCATTGGTGATGCCTTTTGCAAAAGTGAGCATGTCGGGCACCACGCCGTAGCGTTCGGCGGCAAAAGCAAAACCGAGCCGGCCATAGCCGGTGATGACCTCGTCGAAGATCAGGAGGATGCCGTGCTTCTGGGTGATCTCGCGCAGCCGCTTGAGATAGCCCTTCGGCGCCGGCAATACGCCGGTCGATCCGGCCATCGGCTCGACGATCACGGCGGCGATGGTGTTGGCGCCGTGCAGATTGACGAGACGTTCCAGTTCGTCGGCGAAATGCGCGCCATATTCCGGTTCGCCCTTGCTGAACGCCTGCTTGTCGCGATCGTAGGTGGCGGGCAGGTGGTCGACGCCTGTCAGCAGCGAGCCGAACAGCTTGCGGTTGCCGACGATCCCGCCCACCGAAGTTCCGCCAAAGCCGACGCCATGATAGCCGCGCTCGCGGCCGAGCAGGCGGATGCGGCTGCCCTGGCCGTTGATCTGGTGATAGGCGAGCGCGATCTTGAGCGCCGTATCGGCCGCTTCCGAGCCGGAATTGCAGAAGAATACGTGGTCGAGGCCGGCGGGCGCGAGTTCTGCAATGCGGCTGGCGAGTTCGAAGGCTTGCGGGATGCCGAACTGGAACGGCGGCGCATAGTCCAGCGCCTCGGCCTGCTTTGCGATCGCCGACGAAATCTCGGTGCGGCCGTGGCCGGCATTGGTGCACCACATGCCCGAGGCGCCGTCGATGATCTTGCGGCCGTCGACGGTGAAATAGTGCATGTCCCTGGCGCCGGCGAGCAGCCGCGGGTTCTTCTTGAACGCCCGGTTGGCGGTGAACGGCATCCAGTGCGCGGCGAGATCGTTCGGCACATTGACGGGCGTGGGGCGCGGGCTCTTGTCCAGCATGGGCGGCCTCTTCGATGTCCGGGGTTGGGCTCCGGCGAGGCTATCATTTTCGCCGCCAGACGGGAACGCCGGCGCGCCGTGATATTTCCGCGCAAATCAGAGATCGGCCGCGGCGATCCAGAATACTTCGCCCTCGGAATCCTCGGTATCCAGCCATAGCAGCGGCAGTTGCGGATAGGCGGCTTCAAGTTGCGGGCGGCAGCGGCCGATTTCGCAGAGCAGCCCGCCTTGCGGCGTCAGGTGCGCGGCTGCCTCGTCGAGTATGCGCCTGACGATGTCGAGGCCGTCGACGCCGCCGTCGAAGGCGAGTTTGGGCTCGGCGCGGCACTCGCGCGGCAGGCTCGCCATGCCTTCTGCGTCGACATAGGGCGGGTTGGAGATGATCAGGTCGTAACGCCGGTCACCCAGCGGCTTGAACAGATCGCCGCGGTGAAGCGTCAGGCGATTCTCCAGTCCGTAGGCGCTCACATTGCGCGCGGCAACCTGAATCGCATCCCTGGAAATATCGACCGCGTCGATTGCAGCGTTCGGAAAATGCAGGCCTGCCAGAATGGCAAGGCAGCCCGAGCCGGTGCAGAGGTCGAGCACGCTCTCGACGTCTGCCGGATCCGAAATCAGCGAGCCAGTATCCTCATCGTCGTCGCCGCCGAAATGCTGCTCCAGCAATTCGCCGATGAAGGAGCGCGGCACGATGGTGCGCTCGTCGACATAAAAGGGCAGGCCGCGCATGTAGATCTTGTTGACGAGATAGGCGGCAGGCTTTCGCGTCGTGACGCGGCGCGCGAACAGATCGAGGATCTTCTTGCCTTCGGCGGCGGTTACGCGCGCGGTCGCAAAGCTCTCGAACTGGTCGGGGTGGAGATGCAATGCTTCGCAGACCAGGAAGGCGGCTTCCGCGAGCGGATCGGTGGTGCCGTGGGCGAACACCAGTTCGGCCTCGACGAAGCGGCTCATGCCATAGCGGGCGAAATCCAGCAGCGTCAGCAATTCACCGGCGCCGACTTTTGGAAATTTCAATGCGGTACCGCGACGTTTCACTGCCGGCTTGCGGGCTTTGGCCATCACGATTTGGTCCAGCGCGCCGCCGCGGCACCGTCATGGTCGCGCGCTTCGACCCAGCTTGCGCCTTCCAGGTTTTCCTCGCGCTTCCAGAACGGCGCACTGGTCTTGAGGTAGTCCATCAGGAATTCCGCGGCTTCGAACGCGGCCTGCCGGTGCGACGAAGCGGTCACGACCAGCACGATGTTCTCGCCCGGCGCGATGCGGCCGAACCGATGAATGACAGTGAGGCCCTGCAGCGGCCAGCGCGACAGCGCCTCGTCGGCGTGCCGGCCGATTTCCGCTTCCGCCATGCCCGGATAATGCTCGAGCGTCAGCGCGGCGATCGCCTCGCCATTGTCGTCGCCGCGACAGATGCCGCTGAAGGTGACGACCGCGCCGATATCGATGCGGCCCTTGCTCAACGCCGCGATTTCCTGCGCGACGTCGAAATCGCCTTCCTGGATGCGAATGGTCGCCGTGACGGACATGGGCAGGTCAACCGCCGGTCATCGGCGGGAAGAATGCAATCTCGCGGGCGCCCGAGATCGCAGCCTCCGGCTTGACGTGGCTGTGGTCGATCGCGGCGCGGATCACCTTCGGCTTCTCGAAGGCGTAGGCATAGCCATCGCCGCGGCTGGAGAGCCAGCCGATCAGGTCGCTCACCGTGCGCACGTCCGCCGGCGGCTCGACGGTTTCCTCTGAAATTCCGACCCGCTCGCGCACCCAGGCGAAATATTTGACCTTCATCCCTCATCCTCCTTGATGAGGTGATGGATGCCGGCGCGGAAATAGTCCCAGCCGGTGTAAATGGTGACCAGCGCCGAGATCCACAGCAGGAGAATGCCGATCAGCGTGGTCCAGGGCAGTATCGCTTCGCCCGCCTCGCCGGCGATCAGGAAGCCGATCGCCACCAGTTGCACCGTGGTCTTCCATTTTGCGAGCTGGGTCACGGGTACGCTGACCCGCAACGCGGCGAGGTATTCGCGCAGACCCGAAACCAGGATTTCGCGGCACAGGATCACGAACGCCGCCCACAGCGTCCAGCGATTGATGCTGCCGTCGGCCGCAAGCATCAGGAGGCAGGATGCTACCAACAGCTTGTCGGCGATCGGATCGAGCATCCGGCCGAATGCCGATTGCTGGTCCCATATCCGTGCATAATAGCCGTCGAGATAGTCGGTAACTGCCGCGGCGAGAAAGACTGCCAGCGCCACCCAGCGCAGCCACAGCGGGCCGTCCATGATGGATTGCCAGTAGATGCAGCCGACCACCACCGGAATGGCGGCGATGCGCGCGTAGGTCAGGATATTCGGCAGGGACATGCTCTTGGTCTGTCCCCTAGTGGTCGCGATGTTCATCCGTGTTACCAATACCGCTGGAGCGTGAAGGTCAACCGTGCGGGCCTAGATCATCTGTCGCAGGCGACGCCCATGTGAAACCCGCATTCCGTTTAACCCGGCTGCGCATGGAAAAACTCGAAAATCTTGCGGGCGCTCTCGGCGCTGACGCCCGGAACCTTGCCGAGATCGGCGATCGAGGCCCGCTCGATCTCCTTCAGCGTTCCAAAATGATGCAGCAAGGCACGTTTGCGTGACGGGCCGATGCCCGGGATTTCCTGCAACCCGGCTTCCCGGATGTCCTTTTTGCGCAGTTTGCGATGCGAACCGATCACGAACCGGTGCGCCTCGTCGCGTAGCCGCTGGATGAAATACAGCACGGGATCGCGCGGCTCGAGCTTGATGGCCTCGCGGTCCGGCATGAACAGGGTCTCGCGCCCGGCGTCGCGCTCCGGGCCCTTGGCGACCGCCATCAGCGACATCTGGGTCAGGCCGAGGCCCTGGAAGATTTCGCGCACGGCGTTGAGCTGGCCGCGGCCGCCGTCGATGATGACGAGATCGGGCCATTGCGGGAACGAATCGTCGTCCGCTGCGGGTTTGGCGGCGTCGCCCTCCGGCGGCTTCAACAGCCGCTTGAAGCGCCGTTCCAGCACCTCGCGCATCATCCCGTAGTCGTCGCCGGGCGTCAGGCCCTCGGACTTGATGTTGAACTTGCGGTACTGGTTCTTGATGAATCCATCCGGCCCCGCCACGATCATCGCGCCGACCGCGTTGGTACCCTGGATGTGGCTGTTGTCGTAGACCTCGATGCGCCGGGGCGGCTGCGGCAGTCCGAGCGTCGTCGCCATGCCCTGCAGCAGCCGGCTCTGGGTCGCGGTATCGCTCAGCTTGCGGCCGAGCGCCTCGCGCGCGTTGGTCAGCGCGTGGGCGATCAGCTCTTTCTTTTCGCCGCGCTTGGGCGTGGAGACTTCAACCTTGAACCCGGCCTTGACCGCGAGCGCGTCGGCGAGCAGCGCGCTTTCCTCGATCTCGTGCGACAGCAGGATGAGCTTTGGCGGCGGCTTGTCGTCATAGAATTGCGCGAGGAAAGAGCCCAGCACTTCCTCCGGCGTGAATGACTTCTCCGCGCGCGGGAAATAGGCGCGGTTGCCCCAGTTCTGCCCGGTGCGGAAAAAGAAAACCTCGACGCAGGAATAGCCGCCCTCCTGATGGATGGCAAACACGTCGGCTTCTTCCACGGTGCGCGGATTGATGCCCTGCTGCGACTGGATCGCCGACAGCGCGGCAAGTCGATCGCGATACAGCGCCGCGGTTTCGAATTCGAGTTCGTTCGAGGCCTTCTCCATCTCGCCGGCAAGCTCTTGTTTGACCAGATGGCTGCGGCCGGACAGGAAGTCGCTGGCCTCGCGCACCAGTTCGGTATAGCCGGGAAAGTCGATCTCGCCGGTGCAGGGGCCCGAGCAGCGGCGGATCTGATAGAGCAGGCAGGGACGGGTGCGGCTTTCAAAAAAGCCGTCGGTGCAGGAGCGGATCAGGAACGCGCGCTGCAGCGCCGTGATGGTGCGGCCGACCGCGCCGGCGGATGCGAACGGACCGAAGTAGCGGCCCGGTCTGCTTTGCGCGCCGCGATGCTTGAGAATTTGCGGCGCCCAGTGGTCGCCGGTGATCAGTATGTAGGGAAACGATTTGTCGTCGCGCAGTTGGACGTTGAAGCGCGGCCGCAGCTGCTTGATCAGATTGGCTTCCAGCAGCAGCGCTTCGGTCTCGGTGGTAGTGGAAACGATTTCGACCGTGACGGTTGCGGCGATCATGCGCAGGATGCGCGCCGGCAGCGGCGCGTTGACGCGCGCGTAGGACGAAAGACGCTTGCGTACGTTCTTGGCCTTGCCGACATAGAGCACATCGCTGGCGGCATTGAGCATGCGGTAGACGCCGGGCGAGGTCGGCGCCAGCCGCACCGCGTTTTCGATCGCGGCATGGCCGATCGCGAGCGTGCCCTCGGCGACCGCCTCGGTGGGCTCCTCCGGGACGTCCGGCAGCCGTGCCTCTTCATCTTCCTCCGCCGCCGACATTGCGGGATCAAGGTCAGCGGCAGGCAGTTCCTGAGAGGTTTGGTCCTGAGGCGGCAAATCCGAAGCGGAACCCCGCCGCGCCTTTCGTGGGGCTTTCGGATGGTCGGTAGAATCGTGATCCATGGGGCCGAATTTAAGCGCTTGAAGGCGGCATCGCCAGCGCTTGCGGTGGGTCCACGAACGCGCCGGTAAGACGTTGTTAAGAATGATGAGCGGGAGGTAACCCCGACTTAACAACCCTTTAACTTAAAACTCTCGATAAATCGTGCAGGAAATGACTGGAGTTCCGTAACCAGGCCGAGCCGGCGCGGTTGCGGCAGTTGCGTGGAGTTGCGTGATGAAAAAGTTTGTGTGGGGCGCCCTGGCGCTGATCGCCGCAAGCTCGACCCCGTCGGCCGAGGCGGCCGACCTTTACGGACGCACCTACACCAGCAACCAGCGGTTCGACTCCTACAGCTGGGCCGGTCCCTATCTCGGCGCCAACCTGGGCTATGGCTGGGGCTCGGTCTCCAACAATCCGGTCGATCCTTCCGGTGTCGCTGGCGGCGTTCAGGCCGGATTCAATTGGCAGAACGGTACGCCGTGGGTGTTCGGCATCGAGGGCGACATCCAGGCATCCGGCGCTGAAGAGACCTTTGCGCCGTGGAAATTTTCCAACCCCTGGTTCGGCACGGTCCGCGGCCGCGTCGGCTACGCGTTCAACAACGTGCTGTTCTTCGGCACCGGCGGTCTGGCCTTCGGCGAACTCCGTGCCACCACGTTCGGCCTTTCGGAAACGCACACCACTGCGGGCTGGACACTGGGTGCCGGCGCCGAGATGGGCCTTACCCCGAACTGGAGCGCCAAGATCGAATATCTCTATGTCGATCTGGCCAGCAGCAACTTCGTCATTACAGGCGCGTCGAACGGCTACGGGTTCGGCTTGATACGAGCCGGCGTGAACTATCGGTTCTGAGAACAAAGAAACTGTCGGCTAACACCTCCCGGCGGCGACAAGCCGCCGGGATTTTTTTGTCTTGCGGCAGGTCCGCACAAATGTCGCAAGACTCCGCAGCCTGAGCAGCGACACCGCGCCAGTCAAAATCCGCAGGCTACAGTCCGAGTCCACGCGCGAGCGTCAGCTCACGATGAAATCACAAGGTTGACTGCTTTCGGGCCTTTGCCCTTCTTGTCGGGCTCGACCTCGAACGTAATGCGCTGTCCTTCAGCCAGGTCCTTCAATCCGGCCCGCTCGACTGCGGTAATATGAACGAAAACATCGCGGCCGCCGTCATCGGGCTTGATGAAGCCGTAGCCGCGTTCTCCATTGAAGAACTTGACTGTACCAGTCATGGCCATCGGGAAAGTCCTCCCCCGTATTGCTCCGCCGGTACGCGCAATTCGCGTATCGGCCGACCGGACTTTCGCTGCCGGAAGCTTGGCCACCTGAGCCGATCGGGTTCACGCCCGGCCGGCCTGGATTTTTTATTCGGCCTTGATCACTCCGCCGCAACCATTCGCGGAAGCGGAACGTAAAGCCAGTCCCAACAGCCTGAGCATAAACCTGTTTTGCGCGCGTTGCCTACGCCCTAATCACACTTTTCCGATTCTGCGCGAGGGCTCCCGGCCAGGCCGGGCCTGCTTCAGGGTTTGGGCGTCTCGAGCCTGAAACGCGCTGCGCCGCCCTGGCCGAGCGGCTTCTCGAGCTCGGGTAATATTGTCTTGAGCTCGCCGGCCAGCGTCCACGGCGGGTTGACGATCAACAGGCCGGTAGAGGTGAGGGGACCGCCCGCCATTTGGGGCGCGACGCTGAATTCGAGCCGCAGGCACTTTCCCGGCGGCTTGCTGGCCGCGGCCGCCGCCGCGACCTGGCGGGCGAGGGTGTCGGTGGCGCGGCGGCTCTTGACGGGGTACCAGATCAGATAGCTGCCGGTCGGCCATTTTGCGTAGGCTTCGGCGAAGCCGTCGGCCAACCGTTCGAACTCGTCTTTCTGTTCGAAGGACGGGTCGATCAGGACCAGGCCGCGCCGCTCGTTCGGCGGTACGAAAGCCGGTAGCGCCGTCCATCCGTCGAGGTCGACCACCCGCGCCTGGACATCGCGGCGGAGCGCATCGATCAGTTGCTTGCGGGCATTCGGCTCGATTTCGCAAGCCGCAAGCCGGTCCTGTGGCCGCAGCAGCGCGCGGGCGATCAGCGGCGATCCGGGATAGGCCTTGAGCTCCCCCGGCGGGTTGAAAGCCCTGACGATGTCGAGATAGGGCGCCACCAGCGGCAGCGCGCTTTCAGAGAACCGCGCCTGCATCACCCGGGCAATCCCGGTCAGCCACTCGCCGCCGCGGCGGGCCTCGTCGCCTGACAGGTCATAGCGTCCGGCACCTGCATGGGTGTCGATGACGCGGAACGCCGCCGGCTTTTCCTGCAGATAGGTCAGCATGCGTACCAGAACGATGTGCTTGATGACATCGGCAAAGCCGCCGGCGTGAAAGGCGTGTCGATAATTCATGGAAGGGGCTGGCCAATTGGAGCAGACTTCGTCTTCTACGCGTCGCGGCCGGGCTTGTCGCCCTCCGCGAACGCTCCGGCGCAAGTGGGGCTGGAGACCGGCCATCCACGCCATGCAGACGACAGGAAAGGCGTGGATGGCCGGGAGCGCAGACCCGCCTGAGGCAGGTCCGTGCAACGCGAATGCTCTTATCGTCGGGTCCGGATGCGCGCAGGGATCGGCTCAGCCGCCCCTGACCGGCGGCATCACCACCTCGTCGCGTCGGCAGGCGCGGCGGTCGACTTCGTTACAGTCGCGGAATTGCATGTCCTTGCTCATGCAGATTCGCACCTCGCTCAGGCGCCGGCTGGTGCAGACCACCGAGATCGCCGAGCTGCTCAAACCCGGATTGGCCTTGACGAACGCCTCCTCGATGTCGCTGGGGGCGATGGTTTTCGGCTCCGAAAGGTCCAGGAACTGCTCGGGAATCTTGATCGCTGCGCGAGCCTTGCGGATACCCTCGAAATAGGCACGCGCGCCTAGTCCCGAACAGGTGCCGTGCTTGTCCCACTGGTTGAAGATCAGCCCGGGGGCCGGCATCACGTCCAGCATCGATGACACGATGTTGCGATCGAGCCGCGGCGATGGCCGCTGGCAATATTCGGGGAAGCCGCGCTCATATTGCGGCCACAGGCCGTGCACCACGAAGGAATAGGGGCGGCCGCACTGGATCTGCTGTGATCGCCCGCTGTTGCCACGCTCTGCAGCGGCCTCGCAGAACGAGGGCGACCACGACAGGGCGAGCACGTAGAAATCAAACGCGCCCGGGGCGTTTTGCCGGCGGTCCTGGGCTGACACCACCCCGGAGGCTGCGATAACGAAAGCCAGCGAGATCAGAAACAGCGAAATCTTGACGGATCGAAACATCGGACGCCCCCCTTACTCGGCTTGACCCAAGCCTAGCAGGGAACCGGAACATTTCAAGAACAAAAACGACGCGCATCCGGTATCCGCGAGGCCGTCGCAGTGCTGGCAGAATTCAGGGGAAGAGAATTCAGAGGGAGAGAATCAGGGACGTGCGGCCCTGCAGCCGGGGCTGTAGGCCCAGTTGCGATCGAGCCCGGTGACGCACCACTCGACGCCCTGGCCAAAGCCGGCAAAGCCGCCGTCCTCGATGATCGAATAGTGCACCGAGCGCATCTTGCCGTCGCTGATCATCACGTCGCCGCTGCAAAAGCGCCGCGGGATGTTGTCGGACTGCCAGGGCCTGAAGGCCGTTTCGTGGATCCGGCTGAAGCCGGTGATCGCCAGCGCCGAATTCCAGAACGTGCTCTCTTTTTCGCGGAATTGCGAGGTAATGGTCGGAAGCGCCGCCTCGCACGGTGCGACGCGGCCGTCATAGCGCGGGCCGGACAGCCAGAAATTCAGCTCGAACGGATTGGCGGCCTGGGCGGCATGGCCAGACACCAGCAGGGCCGCTGCCGCCGCCACGAGGCCGAATGCTCTGAAGGATGTGAACAGGTTGCGCATGGGAATCCGCCCGTAAGATAACTGTGGAACGGTGCCGCGAAGCCCCGACAAGGTCAAGTGCAAGGCGGCAACACCTGACAGGCAAGTCTGCTTCCTGTCGCAACCATTCTTTCCATGGCCGGTTGTGCGCATTATGGTGTGCTTCGGACGAAATGGAGTCTGCGATGCGAAGGATTGGGGCCCTGGGCCTGGTTGTGTGCCTGTTTGTCATGGGCGGCGCGATGCTGGCGGGTGCGCCGGCGCAGGCTGACACTGTGCCGCCGTTCAAGGGCAATGACACCGGCGGGATTATCGCCTACTCGCTGGCGTCCCAGACGGATGCGCGCCAACTCGCGGTCGATCACTGCGCCTCCTACGGCAAGGTGGTGAAGTTCCTGAGCGTACAGGCCTATTATGGCGGTTACGTTTCGTTCGCCTGCCGCTGGGTGCCCTATGGCGCCGCCGAACGGCCGCTGCGCACGCTCTACTGAGCGCAGCCACCCCTTCCACTTCAACATCACTCTGCGGGAGCGCGGGCATGACGCGACAGCTTCTGTCATTTGGTTCGGCCATCGCGCTGCTGGCGCTGCTGCCGGCCGGCGCCGCCGGCGCGGTTGAACTGCCGGTGCGCAAGGCGGGCCTCTGGGAGATGAAGGTGCAGCGCGCCGGATCTCAGTCCCCCGAAATGACGATGCAGCAGTGCACCGACGCGACCACCGACAAGGACATGGCAACGGCGATGTCGCCGATGAGCAAGGAGATGTGCTCCAAGCAGGACACCCAGAAGACCGCGACCGGCTATGTCAGCGATGCCATCTGCAGCATCTCCGGGGTGACGATCGCCTCGCATGCGGAAATCACCGGCGACTTCAATTCCGCCTACACCGTGAAGTCGACGGTGCGGAGCGAGCGTGGCCCGGCGGGCGGTACGACGACGATCGAGGCGAAATGGCTCGGTGCCTGCAAGGCCGATCAGAAGCCTGGCGACATCGTGATGCCCGGTGGCATTAAGATGAACATCAAGGACATGGAAAAGCTGAAGGACCTGATCCCGAAGGCGCAGGCGAAGTAGCCGTCGGGGCCGGACTGGTACCGCTTCGCCGTTGGCTTTGGCGGGCACACTGCCGAGCCCGGACACAAATTATCGAAAACAACCCCATGCAAAGTAGGATAGGCGCCGGCTCGTAGCGCCTGCGCCGCTACACCGGCACCCTTACCGCCGCCCGCAGTCCGCCCATCGGGCTGTCACTGAGCGTGATGTCGCCGCCATGCGAGCGGGCAATGTCGCGGGCTATGGCGAGGCCGAGGCCGGTGCCGCCCTCGTCCTGGTTGCGGGCATCGTCGAGACGCAGGAACGGCTTGAACACTTCCTCGCGCATGTTGGCAGGGATTCCCGGCCCGTCGTCGTCGATCGTCACCGTCAGGTAGCGATGATCGCGGTGGCCGGTGATCGAAATCGTGCCGGCGTAGCGTGCCGCATTGGAGACGAGATTGCCGAGGCAGCGCTTGAACGACGCCGGCTTCACCGTCACCACCGGCAGGCCGTGGAACGTCACAGTCGCGGCGTGGCCGTTGCGCTCGGCGTCGCTGCGCAATTCCTCCAGCGCCATCGCCATGTCGGTCGGTTGTGCAACCTCGCCGCTGTCGCCGCGCGCAAAGGCGAGGTAAGCCTCCAGCATGCCGGACATTTCGTCGACGTCCTTGCGCATGCCGTCGACTTCAGGACTGTCGCCGATCAGCGCCAGTTCGAGCTTGAAGCGGGTCAGGATGGTGCGCAGGTCGTGCGAAACGCCGGCCAGCATCGCGGTGCGCTGCTCGATCGAGCGTTCGATGCGCGCCTTCATTTCCAGGAACGCCTGTGCCGCCTGCCGCACTTCGCGCGCGCCGCGGGCACGGAAATTCGGCGCTTCGCGGCCCTTGCCGAAACTTTCGGCGGCCTCCGCCAGCTTCAGGATCGGCCTGATCTGGTTGCGCAGGAACAGCACCGCGACGATCAGCAGGATCGACGAGGTGCCGAGCATCCAGAAGATGAAAATCTCGGAATTGGAGGCATAGGCGGCGCTGCGCTGCGCGAACACGCGCATCACGGCGTCGTCGAGCCGGATGCGAATTTCAACCAGGTTGGATTTGCCGACGGTGTCGATCCAGAACGGCAGGCCGATCTGGCGACCGATCTGTACCGAGAGCGTCTGGTCGAGCAGCGAGAAGAACGGCTTCGGCCCCGGCTGCGGCAGGTCGCCGACGGGCAGAAAATCCACGACGAGTTGCAGCCGCTGTCCGATGCGGCGGAGTTGCGCGCGGTCCTTGTCCTGCGGAAACGCCTTGTAGACGTCGATCAGGCTGGCGATGTCCTGCACCACTGCCGCCGACAGCCGTCGTGTCACCGTGTTCCAGTGCCGCTCCATGAACACGAACGCGACGACCGTTTGCAGCACCACCATCGGCACGATCATGATCAGCAGCGCGCGCGCGTAGAGGCCGGTCGGCATCCAGCCCTTGAACGCGTTGCCCATCCAGCCATTGGCGGCCGATACGCGTTGCGACGCGTTGCGGATGAACGTCAGGCCGGTGTCGAGCGTGCTCATCAGTATCGGCTCAGGGCGCCGCGACCAGGCGGTAGCCGATGCCGCGCACCGCCTGCAGGAACAGCGGATTGGCAGGATCGCGCTCGATCTTGCGCCGCAGGCGGTTGATCTGCACGTCGACCGCGCGCTCGTTCACCGTGCCGTCGCCGGTCAGCGCCGCGCGCGGCACGGTCTCGCCCGGGTTGGCGGCGAGGATGCGCAGCATCTCGCGCTCGCGGTCGGTCAGGTGAATGATCTCCTCGCCCTGGCGCAGTTCGCCGCGGTCGAGATGATAGACGTAAGGCCCGAACGCGATCTGCTCCAGCGTTTCCACCGGCGGCGGCGCGGTGCGCTTGAGGATGTTGCCGATCCTCAAGATCAGTTCGCGCGGCTCGAACGGTTTTGCAACGTAGTCGTCGGCGCCGATCTGCAGGCCCTCGATGCGGGCCTCGGCTTCATGGCGTGCCGTCAGCATGATGATCGGCACCGAGGAGGAGGTGCGAATGAAGCGCGCGAGGTCGAAGCCGCTTTCGCCTGGCATCATGACGTCGAGGATTAGTAGATCGAAATGCAGGCCGAGAAGTTTGGCGCGGGCGTCGTCGGCGCTCGAGGCCGTGGTGACCCGATAACCCTCGCCGCAGAGAAACCGCGACAGCAGGTCGCGGATGCGGCGGTCGTCGTCGACGAGCAACAAATGCGGGGCGTCGTCGGCCGGCTGCAGCGGCGTGCGCGCGGTCGCTGCAGCGATGGTTGCTCCTTGCGGCACGATCACTCCCTTGGTTTCTTGCTGCCGGTCCCGAAGATCGCTTCCAGCACCTTGTCCGGATCGTCGCGATCGATCATCGCGCGCAGGAACTGGTTGATCGCCGCGACGCCGTCGGGACTTATTTCCGCGAGCGCGCGCGTGATGCGATCGGTCTGCAATCCGGCAAGTTTCGCCACCAGCGCTTCGCCTTTGGGGGTGGCGTAAAGAAGGCGTTGCCGGCGGTCGTTGTTGCCGGTCTTCTGGATGATGTAGCCCTCATCGAGCAGTTGCTTGAGCACGCGCCCGAGCGACTGCTTGGTGATACGCAGGACGTCCAGGAGGTCGGCGACCTTGAGGCCGGGATAGCGGTAGACGAAATGCATCACCCGGTGATGGGCGCGGCCGAAGCCGAACGCCTCGAGTTCGTGGTCGGCATCGCCGACGAAGTCGCGGTACGCAAAGAACAGCAATTCGATGATGTCCCAGCGGAATTCACCGGACCGCGCGGCAGGGGACGTCGCCTCGGCCCCCTTCGAATCGGGGTCCGCGGCGAGCCTTGAGAAATTTATGTCAGTCATGTTGACATATCTTGGGTTCAATGTTACAAAACTGCCAGCCACGGCGAAATTTTAAGTCGTTTCGATCCTGGCGACGTATCAGGCAGCCGGAAAAGCCAGCGAAGGCGGCAACGGCCGCAAATTGGACTACCGTGCGATTGTCGAGCGGCATATCGGCAAACATACTGGACTTCGGCATTCCGCAAAAGCATGTCCTGTGGGACCTGCCGGCGATGGAAGCCGGCTGCGAGACAGGCAGCCGGTGCGGAGGGGCAGGCCGGCGGCAGACATCGCGCCGGTTTCGACAGCGGGAAGCAACAAAATGAGTTTGAAGTTCGACATCCAGCCTGCGGCCAACCCAACATCCGAGCACGACCGCTCGGCAAAGCTCGTGGATCCGGGCTTCGGCCGGATCTTCACCGATCACATGGCCATCGTCCGCTACAACCAGGCGAAGGGCTGGCACGACGCGCGCGTCGAATCCCGCGCGAACTTCCCGCTCGATCCGGCCACCGCCGTCCTCCACTACGCGCAGGAAATTTTCGAGGGCCTCAAGGCCTACAAGCGCGACAACGGCGTCAACCTGTTTCGCCCCGACGCCAATGCAAGGCGCTTCCGGAATTCGGCCGATCGCATGGCGATGGCGCCGTTGCCCGAGTCCGTTTTCATCGAGGCGGTCGAGCAACTCGTGCGCATCGACAGCGCCTGGATTCCGGGCGGCGAGGGCAGTCTCTATCTGCGGCCGTTCATGATCGCGAGCGAGGTGTTCCTCGGCGTGAAGCCGTCATCCGAATACATCTTCGCCGTCATCGCCTCGCCGGTCGGCTCCTACTTCAAGGGCGGACCCGCGCCGGTGTCGATCTGGGTATCGGAGAATTACACCCGCGCCGCGATCGGCGGCACCGGCGCCGTCAAGTGCGGCGGCAATTACGCCGCCAGTCTGCGCGCGCAAGCCGAAGCCATCGAGCACGGCTGCGACCAGGTCGTCTTCCTCGATGCGGTCGAGCGCCGCTATGTCGAAGAACTTGGCGGCATGAACGTGTTCTTCGTGTTCGAGGACGGCTCGCTCGTCACGCCGCCGCTCGGCACCATCCTGCCGGGCATCACCCGCGATTCGATCATCGCGCTGGCGAAGGATTCCGGCACGCCGGTGCGCGAGGAGACCTACACGATCGACCAGTGGCGCGCGGATGCCGCCAGCGGAAAGCTGAAGGAGGCGTTCGCCTGCGGCACCGCGGCCGTGATCTCGCCGATCGGCAAGGTGTGCTCCACGCGCGGCGATTTCCTCATCAGCGGCGGCGCGGCCGGTCCCGTCGCCATGGGGCTGCGCAAGAAGCTGGTCGACATCCAGTACGGCCGCGCGCCCGACCCGCACGACTGGATCCGAAAGGTCATGTGACCGGCAGCGGAATTTTTCCGCCGCTCTGGCAATAGATCACTTGAGCGCTTTGGCAGCGCGCGTCCCCTAGGGCGCGCGAAGGCTGACGCGTGGCCCTTTGAAACCGCGTCAATCGAGGAGAGCGACCATGGGCGTTTCATTCGACAACATCGACGGCGTCATCTGGTATGACGGCAGGCTGGTCCCGTGGGCCGACGCCAACCTGCACATCCTCACCCATGGCCTGCATTATGCGAGCTGCGTGTTCGAGGGTGAGCGCGCCTATGGCGGCAGGGTTTTCAGGGGCACCGCGCATTCGGAGCGGCTGAAAAATTCGGCCAACATTCTCGATTTCGAGATTCCATATTCGGTCGCCGAGATCGACGCCGCAAAGCAGCTGGTGATCGACGGCAACAATCTGCCCAACGCCTATCTGCGTCCGATCGCCTGGCGCGGCTCGGAGATGATGGGCGTCTCGGCGCCATCAAACACCATCCATCTCGCCATCGCCGCCTGGGATTGGCCGAGCTATTTCGATCCGGCCGAGAAGCTGAAGGGCATCCGCATGTGCATGGCGGAATACCGGCGGCCCGATCCGGCAACTATCCCGGCGATGGCCAAGGCATCCGGCCTCTACATGATCTGCACCATCTCCAAGCACAGAGCGGAGCGCGCGGGCTATGCGGATGCCATGATGCTGGACTGGCAGGGCCGCATCGCCGAATGCACCGGCGCAAATATCTTCTTTGTCGAAGATGGAAAAATTCACACGCCGATCGCCGACTGCTTCCTCGCCGGCATCACCCGCGCCACCGCGATCGAGCTTGCGAAGCGGCGCGGCATCGAGGTGATCGAACGCCGCATCACGCCAGAGGAGCTTGATGGCTTCGCTGAATGCTTCATCACCGGCACCGCGGCGGAAGTGACGCCGGTGGCGGAGATCGCGGAGTGGAAGTTCACGCCGGGCAGGATTTGCGAACAGTTGATGGCCGATTATGCGGCCGAGGTGCAACCGAAGGGCAATGCTGTGGCGGCTTAGACCGGATTCTCACTCTCTCTTCCCGCAAGCGGGGCGAGGTTAAGACCTCCCTTGTTGCAACGTCCGAGAACTCTTCGGAAGTCTCGCTCGACCAACTCCGCGGAACTTAAATCCAAACCATTACTTGGAAAGCCCATGAACTCAGCTCTCCCGATAGCATCCCAATACCTCGTCGCGGCCGTCGCCGCGGCAGTGCTCGCGCTTTTCGGCTCCCCCACCGCCGCAAGCGCGCAAGATCGCTCGCCCGTGATCGACTTCAGTACCGCGAACCCGGAAATGAATGCCGCGATTGCAAAGGGACGAGCCACCCTGCCGACGTTCTGGGCCTCGTACGACGCTCCGAAATCATCCGAAACCGGTCACTCCCTCAAGGTACGCTTCCCGGGCGCGAGGACGAGCGGCGAGCACATCTGGATCGCCGACGTGAAGAAGCGGCCGGATGGCCGTTACTCCGGAAAGTTCGCGAATGCGCCGCGTGATCTGCCCGGCAAGAAGGCCGGCGACCTGACCGAGTTCACCGAGGCCGATATCACCGACTGGATGTTCATGCGGAACGGCAAGATCGTCGGCGGCGAGACCATCAAGCCGTCGCTGAAGGCGCTTCCGAAAGCCGACGCTGACGCGATGCGCGCGCGGATGGAGACGCCATAAAGCGGGCGAGGGGCGTTCGAGCCGAATTAACCGGGCGGGCGGCGCGAAAATCGCGCAGGCCTGGCCCACCTCGCGAGGCCAAAAGCCGCTTTCCCGCTGCGGCACTTGCTGCTACCAACGCCGGCCAAGCGTTGTGGATAAAAATGGCTGAAAAATCCAAAAAACCGCAGAAACTCCGCGCCCGCCTGCCGCGTGGGCTGGAAGATCGTGCCCCGGCGGCGATTGCCGCCACGCGCCAGATGGTCGAGAAAATCCGCGAGGTCTATGAGCGCTACGGTTTCGAACCGGTCGAGACCCCGGCGATGGAGTACACCGACGCGCTCGGCAAATTCCTGCCCGACCAGGACCGGCCCAACGAGGGCGTGTTCTCGTTCCAGGACGACGACGAGCAGTGGATCTCGCTGCGCTACGACCTGACCGCGCCGCTGGCGCGCTACGTCGCGGAAAATTTCGACGCGCTGCCGAAGCCGTATCGCAGCTATCGCTTCGGCTATGTGTTCCGCAACGAAAAGCCCGGCCCCGGCCGCTTCCGCCAGTTCATGCAGTTCGACGCCGACACGGTGGGCTCCGCCTCGCCCGCGGCCGACGCCGAGATGTGCATGATGGCGGCGGACACGATGGAAGCGCTGGGGATTCCCCGCGGCAGCTACGTCGTGAAGGTGAACAACCGCAAGGTGCTCGATGGGGTGAGGGACGCGCTTGGCATTGCAGATGATGGACAATGGCTGACCGTCATGCGTGCCATCGACAAGCTCGATCGTCTCGGCATTTCCGGTGTCCAGCAGTTGCTTGGTGACGGCCGCAAGGACGAGTCTGGCGACTTCACCAAAGGCGCCGGTCTCAAGGTCCCCGATATCGCTCTGGTGGTTGGCGCCATCGAACCGGGCGCGCAACCCGACGCGCGGCTGCGTGACAGCAAGATCGGGCAGGAAGGCCGCGACGAACTCGATGCGATCGGCAAGCTTGTCGCCGCATCCGGCTACGGATCGGATCAAATCGTGATCGATCCTTCGGTCGTGCGCGGCCTCGAATATTACACCGGCCCGGTTTACGAGGTCGAACTCACGCTTGAAACCAAAGACGAAAAGGGCCGCCCCGTTCGCTTCGGCTCGGTCGGCGGTGGCGGGCGCTATGACGGCCTCGTCTCGCGTTTCCGCGGCGAGCCGGTGCCGGCGACGGGATTTTCCATCGGCGTATCGCGGCTGCAGGCGGCGCTGACGATGCTGGGCAAGCTCGACACGCGGGCGGACTTCGGCCCTGTGGTCGTTACCGTGTTCGACCGCGACCGCGTTGCCGATTACCAGAAGATGGTCGCGCAGCTGCGCAACGCCAACATCCGCGCCGAGCTCTATCTCGGCAACCCCAAGAACATGGGCAACCAGCTCAAATATGCCGACCGCCGCAACTCGCCGTGCGTGATCATCCAGGGCTCGGACGAGAAGGCGCGCGGCGAAATTCAGATCAAGGACCTGATCGACGGCGCAAAGGCGGCCGCCGCGATCGCCTCCAATCAGGAATGGCGCGAGACGCGGCCGGCGCAGTTCTCGTGCGCCGAAGGCGACATCGTCGCAAAGGTGCGCGAAGTGCTGGCGCGCCATGACGTGAAGTGGGGATAGCCATTCATTTCAGACGTCATGCCCGGGCTTGTCCCGGGCATCCACGTCTTGTTTGATGGAAAAGGTCGTGGATGGCCGGAATCGCAGACAAGTTTACGTAGTCTGCGAAAGCAGACTACTATGTCCGGCCATGACGGAAACAAAAAGGGAGAAACGAGAATGCCTGAGATCACCGTGAGCATGGCCTTCGGCCGCACCGACGAACAGAAGGCCGGCATGATGCGCGACATCACCCAGGCACTGGTGAAGAATCTCGGCGTCGACGCCGATGCGGTCGTGATCCAGATCAACGAAGCGCCGCTCGCCCACAAGATGAAGGGCGGCAAGACGTTCGTCGAGCGCGCGGCCGCGGCGAAGAAGTAGCTCTATGTTCTACCCTCCCCTGGAGGGGGAGGGTCGACGCTCATGCAATGAGCGGCGGGGTGGGGTGACGGTCCCTCCGCATCCAACAGTGTCCGCGTTGAAAGACCGTCACCCCACCTCGGTTCGCATTTCATGCGAACCGATCCTCCCCCTCCAGGGGAGGATGAAGGTAATTTCCATGGACGCACGTGACTTCATCAAGATAGGCATGAGCGCCGAGCGGACGCTGGTCGTGCCGGCGGAGCGCACGGTCGGGCATTTCGTGCCCGGCATGCCGATGGTCTACGCGACGCCGATGATGATCCTGGAGATGGAGATGGCGTCCGGCGACGCCATCCGCGGTTCGCTGCAGCCGGGTTGGGTCACGGTCGGCACCGAAGTCGACATCCGCCACCTGGCGGCGGCGCTGGTAGGTGCGACGGTTCGCGCCACGGCAAGCGTGATCGCAGTGGAACGCCGCGTGATCCGCTTCGAGGTCGCGGCGTTCGAAGGCACGCGCAAGCTCGGCGAAGGCCGCCACGGCCGCGGGCTGATCAATGTCGAGAATTTCAACAAGAGGCTTGCGGGGAAGTAGCCTCAAACTCTGAGCCGTAGGGTGGGCAAAGGCGCACTTGCGCCGTGCCCACCATCAACACGGTGCTCGTGATGGTGGGCACGCTTCGCTCTGCCCACCCTTCAACTACTTCGCCAGTTCCTTCGAGCGCTTCGTCGCTGCGGCAATGGCGCGGATCATCAGCGGCTGCATTCCGTCCTTGGCCATCAGCACTTCGAGCGCGGCGGCGGTGGTGCCGCCGGGCGAGGTGACGTTCTGACGCAGCGTTGCGGAATCAAGATCGGAGCGGTGCAAGAGCTCGCCCGAGCCTGCGACCGTCTCGCGCGCGAGTTTGGTGGCGAGCTCCGCGGGCAGGCCGGCCTCGACGCCGGCACGGGCGAGTTCTTCAGCGAGCAGGAACACATAGGCGGGACCGGATCCGGACACGGCGGTGACGGCGTCCATCAGGCCTTCATCGTCGACCCATTCGACCGATCCGGTGGCCCGCAACAACGCGTCCGCCGTGGCGCGTTGCGCCGCGCTGACATTTTTGGCAGCAACGGCAACGGTGATGCCGCGGCCGATGGCCGCCGGCGTATTCGGCATGGCGCGAACCACCATGCCGCCGCAGACTTCCTCCAGCGCCGCAATCGTCGTGCCCGCCATGATCGAGACCACGAGCGTATTCGGTCCGACCAGCTTCTTCAGCGCCGGCCCAGCCTCGCGGAACATCTGCGGCTTCACCGCCACCACCAGCGTATCGGCGGTGCCGGCGTCCTTCGGATTGAGGCGGACGCCCCTGGCGGCCAGGGCGCTGATCTCGGGAGACGGCTGCGGCTCGATCACCACGACGCGCGCCGGGGCGAGGCCACCGGCCAGCCACCCGGTCAGCATCGCGCCGCCCATCTTGCCGGCGCCGGCCAGCGCGATGGTGCCGGCGGTGTTTTGGAGTGCGTTGGTGTTCAAGGCATCACCACATATCGGCGTCGTCCTGGCGAAGGCCGGGACCCATAAACACAGGCGGTTTTAGTGAAGCGGGGAAGGCGCGACAAGCAGTTTGCTTGAACCGCGTGGTCACGGCGTATGGGTCCTGGCGTTCGCCAAGACGACGAATGAGTTCGTGGGGACGACGGAACCCCTACGCCTCGCCGTCGGTATCGAACATCGCCGCGCTCATGGCTTCCGATGCGGTCTTGCCGGCCCAGACCACGAACTGGAACGCGGGGTAGTAGCGCTCGCAGGCGTGGATGGCGCCGACCAGCATGGCCTCGCATTGGGCGGTCGAGGCGGTCAGTCCGCCGGGCAGTACCAGCGCCTGCCGGTACATGATCATGCCGGTATGGGTCCAGATGTCGAAATGCCCGATCCATAATTGCTCGTTGACCAGCGCAATCAGCCGCTGCACCTCCGCGCGCCGCGCGGGCGGGATCTTCATGTCGAACGCGCTCGCCAGATGCAACGCCTCGATCTCGGGCATCCAGGTGAAGGAGAGCTGATAGTCGGTCCAGTCACCCTTGGAGACGATCGTGACTTCGTCTTCGCCGGAGCGCTCGAACGCCCAGTTGTTATCGGTAGCGATGTCCTCGACCACGCCGAGCGGGTTGACCGGGGATTCAATGATGCCTTCGAGGAGGGACATGCCGTCTCGACCTTGTTTCTTGAATTCTTCTGACACTTACGGGCGACAGCGCGCGCTTTGACTCTTGCGTCGCTGCCGATTGCAATTCCCGTTCGCCTGGTCTCCCGGGGCCTGCCGAGGCTCAAGTGATGTGATTTGCGGAATCTGCGCAACTCACCCCTGAGTCCGTCCACAGGCCAAAGCGCCGTCGTCCACAGTTGATCGCGTGACAAATCTCAAGAGAACAAACCGGAATCAAATTCCGGGATCAAGGAATCTTGCTGCCACAATGGTTAACTGGCGGTTAATCCGGTCGAGGAGTCTTCGCGCTGGTCGGGCGAGGCGCGTTGTTCGGCCTTGCAATTTGGCCTGCCGGACTCTGCTTCGGGCGCTATCGTTCGCGCACGACGAGGGGACACGCCTCGATCGTGGTCCCGAGCCAGGCGCCTTCGATGTCGACGCAGACTTTCGACGCATCAACCTGGAGACCATAGCGTTCGAGTAACTGCTCGCGGATCGGCTTGCCGCGCGTGTGCAATTCCCACGCGCCGCCGGGCAGCGGATTCTTCAGCGCGGTGCGGATGCGGCGGTCGAACTCACCGTCCGCAACGATGGGCATCGCGATGTCGGCGATCTGGTAGAACCGCGACGCCGGCGGCAGCACGGTGGCGACATAGGCCAGCGGCTTGTCGAGCAGGAAATAGGCCGCGGGCGCTTCAAGCGGTTTTGCGATCTGGGGATTGTAGGGATTGGACCACGGGCGGCGGAACCAGTCTCCGGGCTGCGACCACAGCGCGATCAACAATGCGGTGGCGGCCATCGCCGAATTGATGCGCATCGACGATGCGTGCGACAGGCTTGGTTCGGGCCGGCCGGTGAGCGAGCGGGCGATCAACAGGACGATCAGCGGCGCACACAAAAGCTCGAGCACGATGGCGTAGCGCTGAATCGCAAACAGGATGAGCCACGTCGCGTAGGACACGGTAGAGAAAAGCAGAAACTGAATGTCCCGCTGCGTGAAGATGGTGGCGCGGGTGACGAGACATCGGCCGATGGCGATCAGGATCAACACCATCGCGACGGCAAATCGCGCGTCGCGAAACGGGTACTCCGAGCTCCTGTTGTCGCCGATCAGCCAGTAGAAAGGATAGGCGAGGGCGTCGAGGTAGCCGCGCGGCGAGAATTGCCAGTCCATGATGTTCATCGGGACCAGTTCGGGCGACCGGAACACCGCGTTGAACAGCGGGAAAATCGGGTTACCCAGTTCGCGCCAGAGCATCAGCCCCCACGCGCCGCCCGTCGCCAGCGCGCCGATCGTGCCGCCAATGCCCAGGCACAGCGTTGCCGTCAGGGGACGGGTCGCGGCGAGAACCGCGGCCGCAGCACCAAGCGCGTAAACGACGTTGGTCAGCTTCAGCCCGACAGCGGCGCCGATCAACAGCCCGGCGAGGACATAGCGTCCGTGACGTCCGTCCGCCGACAGGATCAGGATGCATCCCCCAACGATGGGAAGCGCGGTGAGAATATCCGAAAAGCTCGTTCCGACCTCCGACAGCGTCATCGGACCTACGGCGGCAATCAGGATCGACGCGCCGATCGCCCATGACGTCGCAGCTTCCCGCAGCAGCACGCGCGCGAGGAAGTAGATCAGCAGCAAATTGAGGCCATGCACCGCGCCGAGGATCATCAGGCCGTAGGGCAGCGGCAGCAGGTGGCGGAGATAATAGACCGGGAAATAGACGGTGGGATTGAAGTAGGTCTGGAAGCCGGCCGGCAGCGCATCGATGGCGTAGCGGCCGTTGATCAGGGCCCAGACGTTATACTCGTGGTAGTTCTGCCAATCCCAATTGACGTCCTCGCCGACGAACCAGGTATAGAGCGCGCCCGCCAGCAGCGAGCCCAGGCCGATGACGATCGGCACCAGCGCCCTGGTCTGGAAAATCGACGCTGGCCAGGCCCGTTTGGCGGACCTTCCCGAAGCGGTGCCGGAAACCTCAGCCGCGAGTGTCACGCTTGCCCCATCTGCGTCGCCCGGAGCGCCCCGTGGCTGGACGATAGACAGGTCTAGGATGCCGGCTTTAAGGATCCGTGAAGATATAGCCATGCGCCGATACGGCGCCTGCGGCCTTCGCCTCCCGATCTCAAGCCAATCTGGACGGAATATCACAGCCCTCTGAAAGTCTTTGGACTCGGGATCAGGCAGATTGAGGCTGTCTCCACAGCGTTGGCACCAACACGAGGTTGCGCCAGCCACTTGAAAGATTGCGCTATGACTATTCTTGAAGACGTTTTGTCCTCCGCGACCGCGCCAATTGCATGGCGCCGAGCCTCTATTTTTCTGGTGCGCACGCGCCGTCTGATCAATGGCCTGGTGGCGGCCGCGATCGCGCGTCGCGAGCGTCACGCCACGCTGGCGGTGTTGCGCCATCTCAATCGCCGGGAATTGAAGGATTTCGGGCTCGACCGCTCGCGAATCGGCCTCAGCCTCGATCAGGCCGCGCAGGAGAGGGCGCGGATCCAGCTCGGCGTCGGTGCGGCCGGTCTGCCGGCGAGGTCGGACCTCTAACAGGGGGGCTGCCGCCCTGTTGCCGTGGCATGGGGACATGCCGTTTCCCCATGCCAAAGCCGCTTGCTCCATTGGCGGCCTTTGGTCATATTTCCGCACAGGTCGTCCATTCCGGGCGGCCGATGTTCTCAGGGCGGGGTGAAAGTCCCCACCGGCGGTAAGGGTGACGTAGCCCAAGCCCGCGAGCGCCTTCTTCTCGCACGAGATGAAGGGTCAGCAGATTCGGTGCGATTCCGAAGCCGACGGTCATAGTCCGGATGAAAGAGAACGGTTGCGGCGGCTCGCGCATCTCTGCGCGTGGGCTGATGTCGTTCCGTGTGCCCTGATTCTGGTCCTGAAAGAGGAAAGCCATGAATCAGATGTTGCAAGAGCCTGAAGTCCAATCCCAAGCCACCGAAGCAAATCACGTCCCTGACGTGCCCGAGGTGCCGCCGGCGCCTTCCTATCCGCGTTTCGTCAAGCCGCAGCGGGTCGCCTTCGTGCAATCCTCGTGGCACCGCGACGTGGTCGAGGAATGCCGCATCGCCTTCCTCGAGGAGATCGAGGCGCGACATATCTCGCGCGCGCAGGTCGATCTGTTCGAAGTACCCGGCTCGTTCGAAATCCCGCTGCATGCACAACTGCTGGCCAAAACGCGGCGCTACACCGCGATCGTGGCCGCCGGCCTCGTCGTCGATGGCGGCATCTACCGTCACGAATTCGTGGCCGATACCGTGATCAAGGCGCTGATGGACGTGCAGCTCAAGACCGAGGTGCCGGTGTTCTCGGCGGTGCTGACGCCGCAGCAGTTCCACGACAGCGCGGTGCATCACGATTTCTTCCGCAAGCACTTTGTCATCAAGGGCATCGAAGTCGCGGAAGCCTGCGCCAACACGCTGCACAGCCTGGAGCGGCTCCGCGGCCAGGTCGCGGCCGGGATTGTCTAGTCATTCGTGCCGCTTATGCGCATCGCTTCGCGTCGAGAAATAAAAAGAGACGCGAGCGGCCGATTGTCATTCCCGCCGCCACGTCTATAAACTCGGCGGCGGGAGGAGGCTTGCCCGTGGAGACGGGCGGCCGAGACGGTCATGTTCGAAGGACACGATCCTTATCTCGTCGCGCTCTCGGTGGCGATCGCGATCCTGGGAGGTTACACCGGCTTCGGTCTCACCGCGCGCATTCGCGGGACGCCGGACGCGAGCCATCGTGTGCTGCTCGCAGGCGCGGCATTCTTTCTCGCCATCGGCATCTGGACCATGCACTTCGTCGGCATGCTGGCGGCGCCATTGCCGGCGGGCACGGTCTATCTGGTGCTGCCCACCATCGTGTCGTTCCTGATCTGCGCGCTGGTCGTCGGCATTTCCCTGTTCTTTGTCAGCGTCGGGGAGCCGACGGTTTCCCGCGTGGTGTCCTCGGCGGTGCTGCTCGGGGTCGGCATCGCCAGCATGCACTATGTCGGCATGCACGGATTGTCCGGCAATTTCTCGATGACGCATGACGTCACGATGGTGCTGCTGTCGGTGCTGATTGCGATCGCCACCGCCTATGGCGGCCTGCGGGCGTTCCTGGCGCGGCAGGGCGGCGTGCAACTCGCCCTGAGCGCGATCGCCTACGGCTTTGCGGTGTCGGGCATGCACTATACGGCCATGGCCGGTATGCACCTGGTTCCATTGTCGCCGGGATCCCATCATCACGTCGAAGGGCTGGCCGCGTCGCCGCAGATCCTGTCGCTGGTCGTTGCGCTGCTCTGCTTCGTGATTGCTGCCGGCTTCCTGCTGTCGCTGGTGCCGGATCCGCGCCGGAAGATCGCGGTGTCGACAGGCATGGAGGCGGACGTGACCGGTACGGTCGCCCCTGGGGCGCCGGTCCTTGTCGCAGATATCCCGCCGGCAGAGTCCAGTCCGGCCACGACCAGCCCGCGGCTCCGGCCGACCCCGCTCGGCGGCTTCGGCCGACCGCCCCGGCTGGCGCCTGCACCGCGAATGCCGGTCGAAGGCGCCGACGGCACCCACTTCATCGATACCGCCGACATCAGGAGCGTCCGGGCGGACGCCCATTACACCAAGGTCCATGACGGTATCCGGGAACGGATGTGTCCATGGTCGATCTCGGAAGCCGAAGCCCAGCTCGACCCCGGACTGTTCCTCCGGGTGCACCGCAGCCACATCGTGGCGATGGCGCATGTGACCCTGGTCAGGAAGGAAGGCGACGGTGCGATCGTCGAACTCGATGGGACGTCGCCGCATCGCGTACCGGTTAGCCGCGCCCGGATCGCCGAGGTGAAGGCCCGGCTGGGCCTTGTCAAGCGGCACGCCTCCTGACCGGGCGGGCAAGGACTGAATTAGGTCGGTAAAGCTGACGCATTTCGTGCGCGCATATCCGCATTTCGTGCGCTTTTCCGGCATTTGTGCCCACGCGATTGCGCTTTAGAACGCCTCCAATCAGCTTCGCTTCCAACGCCCGCAAAGGGCGAATGGAGGAAACGCATGATCCCAGGGCCGTTCAGTTATCACCGGCCGGCAACGTTGGCCGATGCCGTGAACCTGCTTTCGACGCTTGGCGATGAGGCCCGGCCGCTGGCCGGGGGCCACAGCCTGGTTCCAATGATGAAGCTCCGGCTCGCGAGCCCGGAGCACCTCGTTGACCTGCATGGCGTCGCAGGCCTCAAGGGCATCCGTCGCGACGGCGACACAATCGTGATCGGCGCGATGACCACCCAGCACGAACTGCTGGCGTCCGAGGACATCGGCAAGTCCCTGCCCATCCTGCATGAAACCGCGCTGCTGATCGCCGATCCCCAGGTTCGCTATCGCGGCACCATCGGCGGCAACGTCGCCAACGGCGATCCCGGCAACGACATGCCGGCGCTGATGATGACGCTCGGCGCCAGCTACCGGCTCGAAGGCAAGTCCGGCGCCCGCGAGGTCGCAGCCGGGGAATTCTACCAGGGCGCCTATTTCACCGCGCTCGAACCCGGCGAACTGCTGACTGCGGTCTCCATTCCTGTTCCCGCCGCCGGTCACGGCTACGCCTACGAAAAACTCAAGCGCAAGGTCGGCGACTACGCCACCGCGGCCGCCGCGGTCGTGCTGACGATGGCGGGCGGCAAGGTCGCGACCTGCCGGATCGGCCTGACCAACCTGTCGGAAACGCCGCTGCTGGCGGAGGACGCTGCCAAGGCCGTGGTCGGCACCAGCCTCGATCCGGCCACGCTGAAGAAAGCTGCCGCCGCGGCGGAAGCCATCATGTCGCCGGCGGCGGATGCCCGCGGCCCTGTCGAATACCGCAAACATGTCGGCGGCATCATGGTCGCGCGCGCCTTGCAGCGCGCCATGGCCAAAGCCGTTTAGGGAGGGACACAAAATGGCAAAAACTCATGTCACCATGAAGGTGAACGGCGCCGAGGTCGAAGGCCTCGTCGAACCGCGCACGCTGCTGGTGCATTTCATCCGCGAAAATCTCGCGCTCACCGGCACCCATATCGGCTGCGAGACCACGCATTGCGGCGCCTGCACCGTCGATATCGACGGCATGTCGGTGAAGTCCTGCACCATGTTTGCGGTGCAGGCGGAAGGTTCCGACATCACCACCATCGAAGGCATGGCCAATGCCGACGGTTCGCTGTCGGCGCTGCAGGAAGGCTTTCGCATGATGCACGGCCTGCAATGCGGCTTCTGCACGCCCGGCATGATTTTACGCGCGCAGCGGTTGTTGAAGGAAAATCCGCGGCCCAGCGAAGAAGAAATCCGGATGGGCATCTCGGGCAATATCTGCCGCTGCACCGGCTACCAGAATATCGTCAGGGCCATTCAATATGCCGCCGCCAAGATCAACGGCGTTGAATTCCAGGAGGCTGCGGAATGAACGACATGACTCCCACGCGGGAACAACGCGAAGCCAGGCTCGAAGGCATGGGCTGCAAGCGCAAGCGGGTCGAGGACATCCGCTTCACGCAGGGCAAGGGCAATTACGTCGATGATCTGAAACTGCCGGGCATGCTGCACGGCGATTTCGTCCGGTCGCCGCATGCGCATGCGCGCGTCAAGAAGATCGACGACACCGAGGCGCTGAAAGTGCCGGGCGTGCTCGCGGTCATCACCGCCGAGACGCTGAAGACGGTCAACCTTGCCTGGATGCCGACGCTCGCCGGCGACGTGCAGATGGTGCTGGCCGACGGCAAGGTGCTGTTCCAGAACCAGGAGGTCGCCTTCGTGGTCGCGACCGACCGTTACGCGGCCGACGACGGCATCAACAAGGTGGTGGTCGAATACGAGCCGTTGCCGCCGCTGATCGATCCGTTCAAGGCAATGGACAAGGACGCGCCCGTGCTGCGCGAGGATCTCGCCGGCAAGACCACGGGCGCGCACGGTCCGCGCAAGCATCATAACCACGTTTTCGAGTGGACCGTCGGCGACAAGGACCTCACCGACGCCGCGTTCAAGAAAGCGGACGTGACGATCAAGGAGATGATCTCCTACCATCGCACCCATCCGTCGCCGCTGGAAACCTGCCAGTGCGTCTGCTCGTTCGACAAGATCAAGGGCGAACTGTCGATCTGGGGCACTTTTCAGGCCCCGCACGTGATCCGAACCGTCGTGGCGCTGATCGCCAAGATACCGGAGCACAAGATCCATGTGATCTCGCCTGATATCGGCGGCGGTTTCGGCAACAAGGTCGGCGCCTATCCCGGCTACATCTGCGCGGCGGTGGCCTCCATCGTTACGGGCAAACCCGTGAAGTGGGTCGAGGACCGGATCGAGAACCTGACCGCGACCTCGTTCGCGCGCGACTATCACATGACGACCGAGATCGCCTCCACCAAGGACGGCAAGGTGACGGGCCTGCGCGTGCACGTGCTGGCTGATCACGGCGCGTTCGATGCCTGTGCCGACCCGTCGAAATGGCCGGCCGGCTTCTTCAACATCGTCACGGGGTCGTATGATTTCCCGACGGCGCATCTCGCCGTCGACGGCATCTACACCAACAAGGCGCCGGGTGGCGTCGCCTATCGATGTTCGTTCCGCGTTACCGAAGCGGCGTATTGCATCGAGCGCGCGATGGATATTCTGGCGCAGAAACTCAAGATGGATCCGGCCGAATTGCGCTTGAAGAATTTCATCAAGCCGGAGCAGTTCCCGTATCACTCGGCTTTGGGTTGGGAGTACGATTCCGGCGACTATCATACAGCCATGCGCAAGATGATGGAAACGGTCGACTATGCCGGTCTTCGCAAGGAGCAGGCTGGCTTGCGCGAGGCGTTTAAGCGCGGCGAGACCCGCGAGATCATGGGTCTCGGCGTGTCGTTCTTCACCGAAATCGTCGGCGCCGGCCCGTCGAAGAATTGCGACATCCTCGGCATTGCGATGTTCGATTCCTGCGAGATCCGCATGCACCCGACCGGGGCGGGCATTGCCCGCGTCGGCTCCAAGAGCCAGGGGCAGGGCCACGAGACCACCTGGGCCCAGATCATCGCCACCGAGATCGGCATTCCCGCCGACGACATCATGATCGAGGAGGGCAACACCGACACCGCGCCCTACGGACTCGGCACCTACGGTTCACGCTCGACGCCGGTCGCGGGTGCGGCGATCGCGATGGCCGCGCGCAAGATCAAGGCCAAGGCGCAGATGATCGCGGCCTACAAGCTTGAGGTCCACGAAGACGACCTCGAATGGGATATCGACGGTTTTCGCGTGAAAGGTCTTCCCGAGAAGGCGATGTCGATGAAGGACATCTGCTGGGCGGCCTACAATTCCGTGCCGCCGGGGATGGAGCCGGGCCTGGAGGCGGTCAGCTATTACGACCCGCCGAACATGACTTATCCGTTCGGCGCCTATATCTGCGTGATGAACATCGACGTCGATACCGGGGTCTACAAGGTCAGGCGCTTCTACGCGCTCGACGATTGCGGCACCCGCATCAATCCGATGATCATCGAGGGGCAGGTGCACGGTGGATTGACCGAAGCCTTCGCCATCGCGATGGGCCAGGAGATCCGCTACGACGACGAAGGCAACGTCGTCACCGGATCGTTCATGGATTTCTTCATGCCGACCGCCGTCGAGACGCCGCATTGGGAAACCGACTTCACCGTCACCCCGTCGCCGCATCACCCGATCGGCGCCAAGGGTGTCGGCGAAAGCCCGAATGTCGGCGGCGTGCCGGCGTTCTCCAACGCGGTCAACGATGCGTTCTCGTTCCTTGGGAGCACCCACATCCAGATGCCGCATGATTACTGGCGCAACTGGAAGGCGGCCAAGGATCTGGGAGCGGTGGCGTAGTGCCGTTGAAGGTAATCGTCATTCCGGGGCGATGCGAAGCATCGAACCCAGAATCTCGAGATTCCGGGTTCGCCTCTGCGAGGCGCCCCGGAATGACGGAGGCGGGATGAAAAATCGCGAAGAGATCGCGCAAGCGCTGGCGGCGTCGGGCTATATCGCCGACAACGAACTCGCGACTGCGATCTCGTTGATGCAATTGCTGCGGCGGCCGCTGCTGCTGGAAGGCGAGGCGGGCGTCGGCAAGACCGAGGTGGCGAAGGCGCTGGCATCCGTGCACGCGACCGAGCTGATCCGGCTGCAATGCTATGAGGGGCTCGATCAATCGGCCGCGCTGTATGAATGGAACTATCAACGGCAACTGCTCTCGATCCAGGCGCATCGCGGCGACAACCCCGACGACGTCGAACACCAGATCTTTTCGGAAAAATACCTGCTGGAACGGCCGCTGCTGGCGGCGATCCGCCGCGACAAACCGCCGGTGCTGCTGATCGACGAGATCGACCGCGCCGACGACGAGTTCGAGGCGTTTTTGCTCGAACTGCTGTCCGACTTCCAGGTCTCGATTCCCGAACTCGGCACCATCAAGGCGACCACGATCCCGCATGTGGTGCTGACCTCCAACGGCACCCGCGAACTCTCCGACGCGCTGCGCCGCCGCTGCCTCTATCACTACGTCGACTATCCCGATGCCGATCGCGAGGCGCGCATCATCATGGCGCGGATCGATGGCGCCAGCGCGTCGCTGTCACTGCAGATCGCGCGGCTGGTCGAAGGCATCCGGAAAGAAGAGCTGCGCAAGGTGCCGGGCGTCGCCGAGACGCTGGACTGGGCGGCGGCTTTGGTCGGCCTCGACGTCCGCGATCTCCATGACGCACCCGAGACGGTCTATGAGACCCTGATGTGCCTGCTCAAGACCCATGAGGACAAATCGCGGGTCACGCGCGAGGTCAGCGAACGCCTGCTGGGGAAGGTCGCATGAGCTGTTGCGGCGCCAATCCCGGTTACGAAGAACTCGACGCGGTCTCGCGCCTGGTCTCGTCAAGGCTCGCCGCGTTTCTCAAAACCCTGCGCGACAGCGGCTTCGCCGTGGGTCTTGCCGAAGGCCAGGATGCGGCCGAACTGATGACGGCAGGCTACGCGGCCAAGCCGGGCCTGCTGCGGTCGGCGTTCAAGCATTTGTTCTCGGCGCGAAAGTCCGACTGGGAAAAATTCGACGGCATCTTCGACGCGTTCTGGCTAGGCAAGCGCCTGCGCTCGCGATCGATGACGACCGGTTCGTCGAAGGCTGCCAACAATCCGTCGCTCAAGAATCTGGCCGGTAGCCAGCGCTCCGGCGGCGACACGGCGATGGACCAGATGCCGTCCACCGGCGATGGCGATGCCGATCGCGGCGGCGAGGGCCGGATGGAAGGGGCCTCGCGTGCCGACAATCTCGCCGAAGTTGATTTCCGCAAGCTGGCTGACCCCGAACAGATCGAGCAGGCGCATGAGGCGGCCGCGCGGCTGGCGCGGGCGATGCGTACCCGGCTGACGCGGCGCGACCTGGCGCGGCGGCGCGGCTACCGGCTCGATCTGCGAAGGACCACCCACGGCAACATCAGCCATGGCGGCGTTCCAATCGACCTCGTCAGGCGGCAGCGCAAGGAGAAGCCGCTGCGGCTCGTCATCCTGCTCGACGCCTCCGGCTCGATGAGCATGTACACCGGCGTGTTCCTGCGCTTCATCCACGGCATTCTCGACGAATTTCGCGAGGCCGAGGCGTTCCTGTTCCACACCAGGTTGGCTCACGTCTCCGACGCGATGAAGGAAAAGGACGCTGCGCGCGCGCTCGACCGGCTCTCGATCATGGCACAGGGCGCCGGCGGCGGCACGAGGATCGGCGAGAGCCTGCAGACCTTCAACCGCTGGCACGCGGCGCGGGTGATCCATTCGCGCACCGTCGTGATGATCGTCTCCGACGGCTACGAGACCGGCGACGCCGCACTTCTCGGCCGCGAGATGGCGGCGCTCGGCCGCCGCTGCCGCCGCATCGTCTGGCTTAACCCGATGATGGCATGGCAGGGCTATTCGCCGGAGGCGAGGGGCATCAAGGCCGCACTGCCGCACGTCGATCTCTACGCGCCGGCCAATACGCTGAAGAGCCTGGCCGCGCTCGAACCCTACCTCGCAAAGCTCTGACAATGAATGAAATGAGATCGACGCACGACGCTGACCTTACCTCTCCCATAGGGAGAGGCATAGGCCGCCTTCGGCGGCCGTCTATAACAATTACGCCGAAGCAAAGCTTCGGCTGCGGCAAAGCGCCGGGTGAGGGGTTGGGATTTCTCGTTAGAGCAGCGGCCCCTCACCCGATTTGCTGCGCAAATCGACCTCTCCCCGGTGGGGAGAGGTGAGGAGAAAGGCACGCCGATGACCGCTCATGTCGAAGTGATGGACCTGGTGGCGCAGATGAAATCCGCCGAGCAGGCATTCGTGCTGGCGACAGTGGTGCGCACCGTATCGGTGACCGCGGCGAAGGCGGGCGCCAAGGCGATCATCCGCCCTGACGGCACGATCGTCGCCGGCTGGATCGGCGGCGGCTGCGCCCGCGGCGCGGTGCTGAAGGCGGCGCGCGAGGCGCTGGCCGATGGCGCGCCGCGCATGGTGTCCGTGCAGCCGGAAGACATGCTGGCCGAGCTCGGCGTCAAGCCGGGAGAGGATCGCGAGGGCATCCGCTTCGCCAGCAACATGTGCCCGAGCCAGGGCACCATGGACATCTTCGTCGAGCCGGTGCTGCCGCATCCCTCGCTGGTGATCTTCGGCGCGAGCCCGGTCGCGACGTCGCTGGCCGCCCAGGCGCGGCAGCTCGGCTATCACGTTACGCTCGCCGCGCCCGCGGCCGACCGTGCCGGGGAGCCGGACGCGCATGTCGTCATCGATGGTTTCGAACCGCGCTATCTCAACGACGCGCGCCGCTTCGTCGTGGTCTCGACCCAGGGCAAGGGCGACGAAGTTGCACTCAGGCAGGCCGTTGCGGTCGACGCCGAATATCACGCCTTCGTCGGCAGCCGCCGCAAGATGATCGCGCTGCGCGAAAAGCTCGTTGCCGGCGGCGTCGCGCGCGAGGCGATCGATCGCGTCAAGGCCCCGGCCGGCCTCGATCTCGGCGCCATCACGCCGGAGGAGATCGCGATGTCGATACTCGCCGAAATCACCGTCGAGCGCCGCCGCGGCCAGCGTGCGGCCAATCCTGTTGCAAGCAAGTAGGGACTTAATCATGCAGATGAACGACAGCCAGCGCATCCCGGCACCGAAGGAAAAGGTCTGGGCTGCGCTCAACGATCCCGAGATATTGAAGCAGTGCATTCCCGGCTGTCAGTCCCTCGAAATGTCCTCACCCACCGAGATGACCGCGACCGTCGTGTTCAAGGTGGGACCCGTGAAGGCCACCTTCAGCGGCAAGGTCACGCTGTCCGATCTCGATCCGCCGAACGCCTATCGAATCTCGGGCGAGGGCTCCGGCGGCGTTGCCGGCTTTGCCAAGGGCGGCGCCGCGGTCCGCCTCGAAGCGGAAGGGCCTGACGTGACCGTGCTGCACTATGATGTCGACGCGCAGATCGGCGGCAAGCTCGCCCAACTCGGGTCACGGCTGATCGATTCCACCGCGAAGAAACTGGCGGGTGAATTTTTTGCGTCGTTTGGAAAGGTTGTTGGCGGCGATGCCGCGGCGCCTGCGGAAGCGGCGCCCAAGGGCTGGCTCGGCAGGCTGACTGGAACGGCCTAGCGGGCAGCAGTCCAAATGGCTGAGTGCGAACACGTGTCGCGCGAATGCGCACGACCCGTTCCGCCGAATCCGGCTTGGTCTGCCTCTGCTTTCGGCTATGCTGCCCGGCATCAGTTCACCAACCAAGAGTGATCGAACATGACCGGGCAGGATTCGTCGGATTGGCTTGGCCTTTCAGGCCGCGTTTGTGTGGTGACCGGCGGAGGCGGCGGTATCGGTCGCGCTACGGCCGTCAGTTTTGCCCGTGCGGGTGCCCGCGTGGCGGCGATCGATCTCGACGAACGCGGGCTTGAAGGGACGCAAGCGGAACTGCGCAAGCTGGGCGATGGCCATGTGGTGGACCGCTGCGATACCACCAGTGCCGAGAGCGTCGCCGCCGCTTCTGCCTCGATCGAGAAATCGCTCGGGCCTTGCAGCGTGCTGGTCAACACCGCCGCCATCCTGCGTCCCGGCGCGCTCGACATTTTATCGCTTGCCGAGTGGAACAGCGTTCTCGCCGTCAACCTGACCGGCTACTTCCTTTGCGCTCAAGTTTTCGGCCGGCAGATGCGTAAGGCGGGCCAAGGCAGCCTGGTTCATGTGTCGTCGATTGCCGGCAGCAATGCGCAGGGGCAGAGCGGCGCCTACAGCGTCAGCAAGGCCGGCGTGATCATGCTGTCGCGGCAACTCGCCAACGAATGGGGACCGCACGGCATCCGCAGCAATGTCGTCAGCCCCGGCATGGTGATCACGCCGATGAGCCAGGCCTTTTACGATACGCCTGGCGTGACCGAGCGCCGCTCCGCGGTCGTGCCGTTGCGGCGCGTGGGCATGCCGCAGGACATGGCCGACGTGATCCTGTTTCTCGCCAGCGACCGCTCGTCCTATGTCAACGGCGACGAGATCATGGTCGATGGCGGCTACGCCAACATGCTGATGAACCTGGTGCCGCGGCCGGGATTTGAATGAGATTGTCTGTCATTCCGGGATGGTTCGAAGGACCAGACCCGGAATCTCGAGTTTCCGGGTTCGATGCTTCGCATCGCCCCGGAATGACGACTTCAATCAAACAGGCTCGATACCGACTCTTCTGCCGCGGTGCGGCTGATCGCTTCCGCGATCAACGGCGCGATCGAGAGCGTGCGGATATTGGGCGCCTTGGTGACCGCCTCGGTCGGCAGGATCGAGTCGGTGATGACCAGTTCCTTCAGCCGCGAACCGGCGATACGCGCGGCGGCGCCGCCGGACAGCACGCCGTGCGAGATGTAGGCGTAAACGTCCTTGGCGCCGTTGGCGAGCAGCGCATCGGCGGCGTTCACCAGCGTGCCGCCGGAATCGACGATGTCGTCGATCAGGATGCAGGTGTAGCCGGCGCAGTCGCCGATCACGTTCATGACTTCGGACTCGCCGGCGCGCTCGCGGCGCTTGTCGATGATCGCCAGCGGCGCGTTGATGCGCTTGGAGAGGCCGCGGGCGCGGACCACGCCGCCGACGTCCGGCGACACCACCATCACGTTGGCAAGGTCGAAGCGCTCCTTGATGTCACGCACCATCAGCGGCGAGGCGTAGAGGTTGTCGGTCGGGATGTCGAAGAAACCCTGGATCTGGCCGGCGTGCAGGTCGAGCGTCATGACGCGATCAATGCCGGCGTGGGTAATCAGGTTCGCCACCAGCTTGGCTGAAATCGGTGCACGCGAGCCGACCTTTCGATCCTGCCGGGCGTAGCCGAAATAGGGGATCACCGCCGTGATGCGGCGCGCGGATGACCGGCGCAACGCATCGGTGATGATCAGGAGTTCCATCAGATGGTCGTTGGCCGGATACGACGTCGACTGGATGATGAACGCATCCGAGCCGCGCACGTTCTCGAGCACTTCGACGAAAATCTCGTTGTCGGCAAAACGGCGGACGCTGGCCTTGGTCAGCGGCAGATCCAGCCCTTCGGCGATGGCCTTCGCCAGAGCAGGATTGGAATTTCCGGCGACCAGCTTGATCGAGCCGTTCTTGGCCGCCATCGACGCTTCTCCTCGCGCCTTGCTGGATACGACGTTCAGCATATCGAGAATTCCTCGGGAAACCGGCGCGTTTCAGTGGGCGAGGAGATATCAGGCAGGGGGCTTGGCTGGCAACCCGTTGCCGCCGTTTTCCCGACCAAAAATGGGCCGTTCCGGGACTTTGCGGGCTGCTTTATTGGGCGCTGAAACCGAGCGCGCCGCCGCCGGGGGCATCCTGAACGGGCATGATGCCTTCCGCACTCGCCACCGCGGGGCCGCTCGGGCGGGCCGGGGCGGGAGCGGGTGCTGCGTCGGGAGTTCCGTTGATCATGCTGGAGAGGCCGCTGAAGCCGGCTTGCGCGATCTTGCGCAGCACGAGGTCGTCGGCCGCGGCCCAGGCGTCGCGGCCGGACTTGCCGCCCGGCTCTTCGCCGGAAAGGCGCAACGCGCGCTGCTGGTTGTTGTCGTAGACGTCCCAGACCCATGCGATCACGGTCCGTCCGCGCAACACCTGCGCCGAGAGATAGCTGCGCACGCGATAGGAGGCACCGCCCTCGCGCGAGACGATCGAGAGATTTCGCAGTTTCGATTCGCTGTCGAGCACGCTGACCATGCGGTCGAACACCTGCGGCGGCGGACCATCGATCGATTCGAACGCCACGGTCGAACCGCCACTGCTACCGGTCGAGGCCATCGCATAAGAATTGCTGGCGGCACCGCCACCGGCGCAACCGCCGAGCGCGCCGGCCGCGACCAGAAGCGCCGCCGCAATGGCCACGCGCGCCGCGATTGTCTTGTTCTGAAACAGGGAGGCGATGGTGTGCGTCATCACCCCTGCGATATCGTTAAAATGCGTTAAGGTCTAGGGCAGGCGGCGCACAGTCACGGCAAAAAGTAAACGCACGTCCGGATCGCCCGATTCGCGCCGCATTGCAGGAATCTTCCACCCTCACAGGATGATGCGCATGCGCGCCTTTGTTCTCGATGCCTATGGCCCAATCCCGGATCACGTCCGGCTCGCCGACATCGCCGATCCCGTCGCCGATACGGACGAGGTCGTGATCGAAATTCATGCCGCCAGTCTCAATCCGATCGACTTCAAGATCGCGCGTGGCGATCTGAAGCGCGTCTCGAAGTATCGCCTGCCGCGCCCGTTCGGTTTCGACGCCAGTGGCGTCGTGTTGTCGGCCGGCGCGCGGGCCACCCGATTCAAGCCGGGCGATGCGGTCTACGCGCGTGCGTCCCGTGACACCATCGGCACCTTCGCCGAACGAATTGCGCTGCCGGAGAAATTGGTCGCCCTGAGGCCGGCGGCTTCCTCTCATGCAGAAGCCGCGTCGCTGCCGCTGGTGGGGTTGACCACCCTTCAGGGTTTTGCCCGGGTCCGCGCCGCAGCGGGCCAGCGCATCCTGATCCACGCCGGCGCCGGCGGGATCGGCACCTTCGCCATACAATATGCAAGGCATCTAGGCCTTCACGTCACCACGACCACGAGTTCGAAGAACGTCGACTTCGTCAAGTCGCTCGGCGCCGACAGGGTCATTGCCTACGACCGCGAAAACTATCTCGAACAGGGCGGTGGCTACGATATCGTCTACGACACGCTTGGCGGCGCGTTCACGGTCGACGCCTTCAGGCTGGTGAAGCGCGGTGGCGCCGTGATCTCGCTGAGCGGGCCGCCCGATCGCGATTTCGCCCGGCGCGAGGGCGCCGGCTGGCTGGTCCGCGCGGCAGTCTGGCTGATGAGCCGCAAGGTCTACGCCGCGAGCGCTGAGGCCGGGGCAACCTATTGCTGGTTCTTCACCGAACCGAGCGGCGACCAGTTGCGTGAGATCGCTGCGCTGGTCGATAGCGGTGCCATCAAGCCGGTGATCGATCGTGAATTTGCCTTCGAACAGTTGCCGGCGGCGCTCGGTTATCTCCAGGCGGGGCACGCGCGAGGCAAAGTCGTGTTGAAGGTGAGGTAGGGATTACTCGCTCGTCAACGCGATCGCATGGACGTGGCGGCCGTAATCCGGCTCGTTCCGGTGCACCGAGCGGCGGTAGCTGTAGAAGCGCGGATCCGAATAGGTATCGACGCCGATGTCGTCGATCATCAGCACGCCTGCATTTTCCAGCCGCATGCGGATGAAACCGGCGAGATCGAACATCGCATGGCCTGATCGAACCGACGGAATGAAGAACGATTTGTTGTCGCCGTCGGCATCGAGAAAGCGTTCGACGAATTCGCCGCCGACCTCGTAGGAGTGCTGGCGGATCAAGGGGCCGATGGCGGCGACGATGCCGCCGCGGTCGGCGCCGAGCTTTTCCATCGCCTCGATGGTGGATTCCACCACGCCTGTCAGTGCGCCCTTCCAGCCCGCATGGGCGGCGCCGATCACGCGCGCGCCGGCATCGGCAAACAGGATCGGACCGCAATCGGCGGCGGTAACGCCGATCGCGATGCCTTCCGTGCGCGTGACGATGGCGTCGGCGCGGGGCCGCGTGTCATCGGGCCATGGGCCCGTCGCCACCACCGCGTCGGGGGAGTGGACCTGGTGCACGCTGATGAAGTTCGCCGGCTCGACACCCATCTGCTCGGCCATCCGGCGGCGATTTTCGAGGACATTTGCGGGATCATCGTTCGAACCCAGGCCGCCATTGAGGCTCTCGTAGATTTCGCCGGATACGCCGCCCTCCCGGGTGAAGAAGGCATGGCGCAAGCCGGGAATGGCTGCGAGCAGCGACGATCCGAATGTCATGATGTTTCGCGCTCCGGTTCCGGCGGTTCGTCGCTGATGCCTGCAACCGACATGAGATTTGGTTCGGTGATCGCGAGCACCTTGAACATCGAGCCCATGCCGCCGCGGCCGCTGTCGATCAGCCGCTTCAGTGCGCCCGAAATATCGGCGGAAATCTCCGGCGTGGTCTTTGCCATCAGCGCGACGGCGCGGGTCTCGATGCCGAGCCGCTTGAGGAATTCGCCTTGCGTCACCGGGCCGTGGACGCGCGCGCCGACATCTTCCGCCGCGCGCGCCAGCGCCTGGAAGTCGACATGGGCGGTGACGTCGGCCTGGCCGGGATTTTTCAGGGGATCGGCATAGCTGTGGCGCGCGATGGCCTGGAAGGTGTCGCCGGCGTCGCTGCGCAGATGGCCGTAATCGATGATCAGCGCCGCGCCGTCCTGGTGGCGGACCCGCATTGCGATCTTCATCATCTCGGTATCAGGTCGCCATTCGAACACGGCACCGATCGGGGCGGCACGCACCAGCGGCGGCAGCAGCACTTCGAAGCGCGGCAGGGGTTCGTCATCGTAGTCGAACACCAGATTGCCATCGCTGTCGATGTCGACCACGCGCTCATGCCAGCCGGTCTCGCGCCTGACTACCTGATGGATCGGCAGGACGTCGAAATATTCGTTGGCAAGAATGATGGCGGGGCCTTCAGGCACCTCGTCGAGGTTGTCATGCCAGGTGATGTTGCGAACGCCAGACAGCGTCGCCTGCTGCTTCTCGCGCAGCACCGGATTGATCTCGACGAGGTGGATGCTGAGCGACTGATAAAGCGGTGGCAGCACCCGCAACGCGCGCAGTGCATCAGCCATCATCGTGCCGCGGCCGGGGCCGAGTTCGACCAGCCGCAGTGTTGGCGGCGAGCCGATCGATTTCCACACCGATGCCGCCCACAAGCCGATCAGCTCGCCGAACATTTGGCTCACTTCGGGAGAGGTCGTGAAATCGCCCTCGCGGCCCAGCGGATCGCGCGAGACGTAATAGCCGTGCTCGGGATGAACGAGGCACAGTTCCATGTATCGCCAGACCGGCATCGGTCCGGCCGATTTGATCAGCCTCCTGATCTCCAATTCCAGCGGCGAATATTCGGTCACGGCCTGCCTTGAACTGGCTCTTGCATCTGCTTACGCGTCTCGCGGCGCGATGCTTTCACGATCAGGATCGCTCCGGCAATGATCATCGGCACCGACAACAGCATACCCATGGTCAGCCCGCCCCATAAAAATCCGAGCTGCGGGTCCGGTTCGCGGAAGAACTCGCCGGTAATGCGGGCAAGAGCGTAGATCGCAATGAAGCTGCCGAGGATCAGGCCCGGCCGCTTCAGGGCGCCCATCCGGATCATGACCGCCAGAATCACAAACAGCAGGATGCCCTCGAGGCCGGCTTCGTAGAGCTGGCTGGGGTGTCGCGGCATCGGCCCGCCATTGGGGAATACCATCGCCCACGGCACGCTGGAATCCGCTGGCCGGCCCCACAATTCGCTGTTGATGAAGTTGGCGATGCGGCCGAGCAATATTCCGATCGGCGCGACAGCCGTCGTGATGTCGCCAAGCGACAGGATCGAGATGTTGTTCTTGAGTGCAAACAGCATCACCGCCCCGACGCAGCCGAGGAAGCCGCCGTGGAACGACATGCCGCCGTTCCACAGCTGGAGTATTTCTGCCGGGTGCTGGGCGAAGTAGGCGGGATTGTAAAACAGCACGTAGCCAGTACGGCCGCCAAGAATGATGCCGATCGTGACCCACAGAATGAAGTCGTCGAGTTGCACCGGCGTGATTGGCGCCGGCCCGCCCCATAGCCGTTCCTTCTTGACCAGCGAGCGCGCGTAAATCCACCCGAGCACGATGCCGCCGATATAGGCCAGCGCATACCAGCGGATCGCGATCGGGCCGATCGAGATGGCTACGGGATCGAACACCGGAAAGGCGATGGTCAGGAAGGGCATCGGGTGCGATGTCTGCTACGGTACGAGGTTGCGGCGATAGAGTGCCAGAAGTCGTTCCCAGTGCCGCTCGGCGGCGTCGCGGTCGTAGACCGGACGTTTGGGGAAGGCGAAGCCGTGATGCGTGCCGGGATAGACCTCGACCTCGTTCTTCGAGCCCTTCATGGCCGCCGTCACCTTGTCGATAATCTCCTGCGGCGCATAGATGTCAGTCTCGGCGCAGGCGAAATAGAGTTCGGCCTTGGTCTTGGCCGCGGCCAGGTGCGGGCTGTCGGACTGGTCGGTCGCAAGGTGCGTGCCGTAGATCGAGGCCGCCGCCTTCACACGATCTGGAAAATGCGTGGCGGCGTTGACCGCGTAGCGGCCGCTCATGCAATAGCCGACTGTGCCGACGATCTTGGTATTCGCGGCTGGCTGGGTCTCGGCGTAGGCGAGCAGGGCCTTGGTATCTTCCATCACCATCGGGATGTTGATGGAGTTCATGAATTCAAACATCCGCTTGCGTTCGGGGGCATCCGGGTCCGGCGGGATCGGGCCGAGCTCCATGACGCCGGAGCGGTAATACATGTTCGGCAGCATCACGTAGTAGCCTGAGGTGCCGAGCCGCCGTGCCATGTCGCGCAATTCCTCGCGGATCGCCGGCGCGTCCATGTAGAAGATGATGACCGGAAATGGCCCGCCGCGTTCGGGATGGGTGATGAAGGTGGTGGTCTTGCCGTCCTTGGTCGCGATATCGATCTGCTGGTCGATCATGGGCGTTTCTTCTTGCTTTGTGATTCTGGTTGCTGATGGAGCGCTGGATACGATTGCAAGGAAACCGAAGCATGACAAGGCGAACCGCCGCGATGCGGGCCGTGGCAGGCACCCTTGAACCTTTCCCCCGGGATCGCCATTGTCATGTCCGTGACGATCAATTTGCAGCGACCGGAGCGTTCCAGATGACCCAGACCAGCAATCGGTTTTTCGACGAGATTGGCCGTTTGATGAACGACGCCGCCGGTGCCGCCCAGGGCGTCAAGCGCGAGGTCGATACGGTTGCTCGCAACCAGGCCGAGCGCATCCTGCGCGACCTCGACCTCGTCAAGCGCGAGGAGTTCGACGCGGTCAAGGACATGGCCCGCCTGGCGCGCGAGGAAAACGAGGCGCTTAAGACGCGGATTGCAGCGCTGGAAGCCAAGCTTGGCATTTCCTCGACACCAGAGGTTGGCAATCCGAACGCGGGCGGGTAGGACGCTGCTTGTCATGGCCGGGTTTGCCCGGCCGTCCATGTCTTTCGTCGCGGCGGCAAGGACGTGGATGCCCGGCCCAAGGTCGGGCATGACGGCCAAGGAGGTTTGGGCCGCCTGAACTGCCAAAAAGTCCCTTCATTTCCTTGTCATTTCCTCCCTTTGGGGCTAAAAGCCCGCCACGTCTGCAGCCCCCGCACCCCTGGAGGCTTGCTGTGGACGTTAACGGGCCGCGATGCGGCCTTTAACTTTTTAGAAAACAAGGACTTAGCACGATGGCGACCGTCAACGAGTTGAAGGCGACTTCGCGTCCGCAGAGCGGCAAGGGGGCCGCCCGGGCCGAGCGTCGCGCCGGGAGAGTGCCCGGAGTGATCTATGGCAACCACCAGCCCCCCGTGACCATCTCGGTCGACGACAAGGAACTCCGCCAGCGCATCCTGGCCGGCCGGTTCCTGACCACGCTTTTCGACATCAACCTCGAGGGCAAGAAGCACCGCGTGATTCCGCGCGACTTCCACCTCGATCCGGTGCGTGACTTCCCGCTGCATGTCGATTTCATGCGGCTCGGCGAAGGCGCGACCATCCGCGTCAGCGTTCCCCTGCACATCGTCAACGCGGAAACCGCCCCCGGCGTCAAGCGCGGCGGCACCGTCAACATCGTCACCCACACCGTCGATCTCGAGTGCTCGGTCGACAACATTCCGCAGTACATCGAGGCCGATGTCAGCGCGCTGGAAATCAGCTACTCGCTGCATCTGTCCGACATCAAGCTGCCGACCGGCGTGAAGGCGCTGTCGCGTGAAGACGCGACGCTGGTGACCATCGTGCCGCCCTCCGGCTACGCCGAAGAACAGAAGGCTGCGGCGGCTGCCGCGGCTGCCGGTCCGGCCGCTGCGCCAGGTGCTGCTCCGGCGGCGGGCGCTGCGCCTGCGGCGGGTGCTGCGCCGGCGGCGGGTGCCAAGGCGCCTGCCGGTGGTGGCGACAAGAAGAAGTAAGCGAAGGCGGGATGCCGGGGATGCCGCGCCATGCGCCTGTTTGTTGGCCTCGGTAACCCCGGCGCGAAATACGCGAACAACCGCCACAACATCGGCTTCATGGCCGTCGATGAAATTGCGCGGCGTCATGGTTTCGCACCATGGCGCCGCCGCTTTCAGGGCGAGGCGTCCGAAGGCTCGCTCGATCATGAGAAGGTCGTCCTGCTCAAGCCGACCACCTACATGAACGAGTCCGGTCGCGCGGTCCAGGAAGCCGCCAATTTCTTCAAGCTCTCCGCCGGCGACATCACCGTCTTTCAGGACGAACTCGAACTGCCGGCTGCCAAGGTGCGCGTCAAGGTCGGCGGCGGCATTGCCGGCCACAATGGGCTGCGCTCGATCTCCTCGCATATCGGCAACGACTATCGCCGGGTGCGGCTCGGGATCGGTCATCCCGGCATCAAGGAACTGGTGCATAGCCACGTGCTGTCGGACTTTGCGAAGAGCGACCGACCGTGGGTCGAGGCACTGTGCCAGGTGATGGCGGACAATGCCGGCCTGCTCGTGGCGGGCAAGGATTCGACGTTCCAGAACAAGGTGCACCTGGCGCTGCAGGCCAGGGGATTTTTCGAGAAGGGCGATGGTGACGCCAACGGCGGCAACTGACATCGCGAACGGACTTCAGGACGTATTATGGGATTCAAATGCGGTATCGTCGGCCTGCCCAATGTCGGCAAGTCGACGCTGTTCAACGCGTTGACCGAGACGGCGGCGGCGCAGGCGGCGAACTATCCATTCTGCACCATCGAGCCGAATGTCGGCGAGGTCGCGGTGCCCGATCCCAGACTCGACAAGCTGTCCGACATCGCCAAGTCCGCTCAGATCATCCCGACGCGGCTGACCTTCGTGGATATCGCGGGCCTGGTGCGCGGCGCTTCGAAGGGCGAAGGCCTCGGCAACCAGTTCCTCGCTACCATCCGTGAGGTCGATGCGGTGGCGCATGTGGTGCGGTGCTTCGAGGATTCCGACATCACCCACGTCGAAGGCAAGATTGCGCCGCTGGCTGATATCGAGACCATCGAAACCGAGCTGATGCTGGCCGACCTCGACAGTCTGGAGAAGCGCGTCGACAATCTCGCCAAGAAGGCCAAGGGTAACGACAAGGACGCCAAGGAGCAGCTCGAACTCGTCAACCGCGCGCTTGTGCTGCTGCGCGAGGGCAAGCCGGCACGGGCGCTCGAACGCAAGCCGGAGGAAGAGCGGGCCTTCCGCATGCTCGGCCTGTTGACCTCCAAGCCGGTGCTGTACGTCTGCAACGTCGAGGAAGGCTCGGCCAAGGACGGCAACAGCTTCTCGAAGCAGGTGTTCGAACACGCGAAGAAGGAGGGCGCGGTTGCGGTGGTGATCTCCGCCAAGATCGAATCCGAGATCGCGACCCTGTCGCGCGAGGAGCGTGCCGAGTTTCTGGATACGCTGGGCCTGGAAGAGGCCGGCCTCGACCGCCTGATTCGCGCCGGCTACCAGCTGCTCGACCTCATCACCTATTTCACCGTCGGCCCCAAGGAAGCCCGCGCCTGGACCATCAACCGCGGCACCAAGGCGCCCGCCGCGGCCGGCGTGATCCATACCGATTTCGAGAAGGGTTTTATCCGGGCCGAGACCATCGCCTACGCCGACTATGTCGCGCTGGGTGGCGAGGCCGGCGCGCGCGATGCAGGCAAGCTGCGCCTGGAAGGCAAGGAATACGTCGTCGCCGACGGCGACGTCATGCATTTCCGGTTCAATACCTGACGGTACCCGTTTGTTTCTCCGTCATGCCCGGCCTTGTGCCGGGCATCCACGTTTCTGGTTGTACTTGCGAAAGAATGTAGGCGTGGATGGCCGGGACGAGCCCGGCCATGACGGCGTTTTCTGGCGAATCCTACCGCATCTGCCCCTGATCGCGAATCGCGCCGAGATGTTCGTTGATGCGGAAGACGATCAGGATGAATTCCGCGCCGATGCGCGCAAAGATGATTCCCACGACGACGCTGGCGATCGAGGACAACAGCATGATGAATCCGTAGAACGGACTGATCGCCATCGTCGAAAGCGCCGACAGGATTCCGGCAATCCCGAACAGCGCGATCACCGCCATGATGAGCCAGTAGAACGTCTTGATGATCGTGGGTGTTATGAACCTATCCCACTGAAACAGATCCTGGAAGTCGAACATCGGTGGTTCTCCGGCGAGTCAAATAACCTGGTTCCATCGGACATACGGCTAACCCCGAAACTTGCTTCGGGCAAGTCAAGGGCGAACGCCACGGGCGGCGCTCGCCCTCGGCGAGATAGCTATGCGGATGGGCGAGTTGAGAATGCCGCAAATAAGGGCCACAATCAGGCCTCTCCACAGGAAATCCTCAATCCTCATCGCAATCCGAATCCGAATTTCATGACAATGCTGACTTTCGAAGACTTCAAGCCCGGCCATTTCGGCACCTTCGGGCCGCGCCATGTCACACGCGAGGAAATTCTGGCGTTCGCCGCCGAATACGACCCGCAGCCGATGCATCTTGACGAGGCGGCCGCCAATGCGTCGATGCTGAAGGGGCTGTCCGGATCGGGCTGGCACCTCGGCTCGCTGATGATGCGGATGCTTTTCGACGGCTTCATCGGTCGCACCGCCTCGCTCGGCTCGCCCGGCGTCAACGAGATGCGCTGGCAAGCGCCGCTGCGCCCGGGTGACGATCTCACGCTCGATGTTGAAGTTGCGGAGGCGAGGATTTCGCGCAGCCGACCCGAGACCGGCATCGTCACCTTCAAGGGCACGATCCGCAATGCGGCCGGCGTGGTGCTGTGCCAGATGGAATCGCCAATCATCGTGCGCCGTCGCGCCGAGACGGGAGCGGCCTAGCGATGCGTTACTTCGAGGACGCCGAGATCGGCGCGCAGCGCGAGTTCGGCTCGTTCACCTTCACCGCCGAAGACATCAAGCGGTTCGCCGCCCAGTTCGACCCGCAGCGGTTTCATCTCGATGAGGAGGAGGGACGCAAATCCCTGTTCGGGGGACTGGCCGCCTCGGGCTGGCACGTCGCCGCGGTCTGCATGAAGCTTCTGGTCGCCGATGGCCAGCGCCTGGCCCGAGAGGCCGCCGCGCGCGGCGAGAAGGTCGCGGTCGGCGGACCCTCGCCGGGTTTCCGCGAATTGCGCTGGATCAAGCCGGTGCTGGCGGGCGACACCATCCGCTATTCCAGCCGGGTCGAAACCAAGCGGATCTCCGAGAAGCGTCCCGAATGGGGCATCCTGCAGATCCGCAATACCGGCACCAACCAGCGCGGCGAGGTGGTGTACTCGTTCCTCGCGACCGCCTTCGTGCAGCGGCGGAATCCGGGGTCCTGAGCCGGCTCGGCAATATGGTTAGCGAATGTTGGCCCGGCTCATCGCGATTGATGCGGCCGCGGAACAATTTTTTCGCTAACGCATTTTGAACCTATTCCCTGCCATATGCGTCTCAGGGGAAGTACCGAGGGGATGACCATGGCAGACCGCACTGGCCTGAAATTCGTTGGCTTTGTCTTCGCAACCATCACCCTGGCGGTGATGCTCACGACCGCGATGGTGGTGAACACCTACGCCGACGGCGGCTATTCGCCCGAGACCGCGACTTTCATCAGCGAATAATTGCAGATTTCGGTAACCATCTTTCGATACGGCGCCGCCGAGATTCACGAAGTCATCGGCTCCAGAGCAGCGTCATCGCAATCACCGCAAGGGTGAGTAGCCCGACGAACCTGATCATCAGTGTGCCCATGCTGTGGGAGGACTGCCGCAAGGGCATCGGGGTGGGGTCGTCTGGTTGAACGCGTTGCATCGGCGTGTTTCCCGAAAAGCTGTTGACCGCCACGTGACGGCATCCATCCCCAGTCCCGACCGCGCTTATAGAATTCGACTCGGACCCTGCCAAACGAAACCGCCGCGATCCTGAGCGGAACGCGGCGGAGTGTCAGATTTTTGCAACTGTCGGGAACACGACGTTCTCTTCGCGTGAAGAAAACGTGCCGAAGCCTTTAGCTGTTGCGCAGTCCGTCGGCTGCACGCTTCCACTGCGTGACGTTGTCGGCGATCATGCGCGTCGACTTCATCGCGGCCTGGCTGAGCTGCGCGTAGCCGGAGATTTCGCGCTGAACGCGCTGGCCTTCGGCATGCAGGAGGTCGCGCAGGCTCTCGAGTTCGGAAATCAGCTTCTCGATTTCCGCCAGCGAGGTTCCGGCGACGCGCTGGATCAGCGAGTTGACGTTGTTGACGGTGGCTTCCGCGCTCGGATCGAGCGTCGCAGCTTCCGCGGCGATCGGCGGCCGGCGCAGATAGGCAATGTCGTTGCGAACGAAGTCGCGGATACCGGCCTCGACTTCGGTGACGGCGGCGAGATTGGTGTCGCCTTCTTCGGTGGTTTCGACTTCTTCAGGACGAATGGTCGCGTTCATCGGCTATTCCTTTGTTTCGCTTTCCAGGCGAGCGCGGACGTCCCCCGCACGACGAAGTGATGCAGTGGCATCTGCACTTCTGATTTTGTCCGCATCTGGGCCAATATGCGGCAATGCTCGATCATTCTCGGGGGCGCTGACCTCTGAGGCAGGAAAATCGCGGTGATTTGGCCTACCAGCTGCGCCTGAAGCCGGCGCTGACGCTCGTGCTGGCTGCGCCGGACGGCGTCTCGCCGATCGAGCCGGAGATGGTGACGCCATCGAGCAGCTTCTGTTCGGCGCCGACCCTGCGCAGCCATTTGTCGTCCGAGGTCGACATCGTCTGCCCGGCGATGAAAGTCGTCCCGGTGTCGGTGATGCTGAGCTTCGCCGACTGGTCGGCTTCGTAGCTGCGCGAGGGATGGCTGATGATGCCGGGCACCGGCACGATGCCCTGCTGGATCAGGTTGTAACCGTTCTGCAGGGTCAGCGAAGATTGCTCGTCGAGCGGCAGCGACTTGCTCAGGGTGGTGCCGAGCCGGCTCTGCTCCTGTCCGGGGTCGACGCGGGCCTCGACCGAGGTCTTGTCCCAGATCGAGCCTATGCCGGGGGCCGATATCGCCGCCCAGGCGGTGCCGGACGATTGCGGCAGGCTGCCGCCATTGGCGAGCTTCTCGGAAAGCTGTTCGGAATTGGTCAGCGTGCCTTGCCGGGCGACCGTCATGTCGGCGCCGATGCGCGTGTCCCAGAACGGCGTGATGGATTGCTTGACCGACACGGCGGAAGTGCCGTTCGGCCGGTCGCTGGACGACCAGGAGGCTTTTGTGTCGTCCGCGCTGTTGGCCGCGGCGCTCTGCTTCGGCTCCGGAGCCGTCAGCGGCCACAGATCGGTATTCAGCAGGCTCCAGTCGAGCTTGCTGACGTCGATGTCCTTCATGATGTCGATTTCACTGGCGTCGGGAACGGCGGCCGCGGCCTCTTCCTCCGCTGCGACCATATCCGGATCTTCGTCCGCTGGCGGCGTCTGCGCCGTTGCCGTTAGGATCGTGGCCAAACTTGCGCCGGCCACCAGCATTGGCAGCCGCGCCCAGCCCATTCGTCGTGTGGAAGTCATTGCCCGCCCGCATTCCCAGTCTCGCCAAGGATGCGTTTATTCTGGTGCAAAATTATGACGGGTGCGGTCGCGCGAAGATCACACAACCGTCATGGCCGGGCGCAGTCCGTCTTGTTCAGACTGCGTGCGCGTGTCGCGCTCCCGGCCACCCACGCCTTCCTGGGGCTGGCAAAGAAAGACGTGGATGCCCGGTCGGCTCGCGAAGGACGCGCGCTCGGCCGGACATGACGAACGGTGAGATCGGGTACGAGGCGCTACACCGCCATGCGGGGCAAATGGATCGGATAGCCCACGGTCTGCTCGACCAGGTCGAACGTATCGACGAGGACGCGGAAGTTGGTGAGGCGGCCGGCCCTGAACTGCGCGAAATGCGCGATCCGCACGCTGATCGGCTTGTTCGAATCCAGCGCCGTCAGCGAATAGCGCATCATCGAGGACGCCGAATCGACCCCCAGCATGATCGATTCGCGGTCGAAGCGGTGAACGCGGAAATTGTCCGCGATCTGCCTGATGACGTCGATCACGGCGGCGCGGCCGCGGCGCGAGCCGAAGAACGGAAACATGTCGACCGGACCGTAGATCGCCCATTCGACATCCTCGTCGAGCAGGGTCTCGAGATCGGCGGGCTGGCGTTCATTGATCGCGCGATGCAACGCGCGCGAAAAACGCCAGAGGCTGTGCTCTGTCATTTTGGTTTGGTCCTTGAAACTGGCTAGCTAACAGCAACGGCCCCTGTGGGCGTCAACGTCGACGCAGCGGCAGGTTGCTGGGGTTCATTATTTGAAGCCTGAAATAGACGATCCCGGTGGAAACGCAATTGCCGTTTTTGCATTGCACAAATGCGACGATTCCGTGCATTTGCCGATCACTTAACGGTCATGACCCTGCACCGGCACGCGTTCGACGCCGAGTTCCGCCTCGCGAATGGCAAGCTTGCCGAACAACAGGGCACCGCCGATGGCGCCGATCGCAGCGCCCAGCGGCATGAAGGTGAAGCACACCAGCGCGGCGCTATATCCTTCAAAACTCGTGGTTTTGAAGATTCCAACCCAGGCCAGGCCGGCGCCTATTCCCAGCGTCGCGCCTCCCAGCATTCCCAACGCCAGACCAAGCAACGCGAGCAGCGCGATCTTCATATGTGATGTTTTCCGGAGAGAGCCTTGTGGTGTGTCACGGTCGGAGCCACGAGGTTCAACGGTGCCGGGAAAAATCGGCAGGAAGACGGAACCCGTCAGATTCCGGTCGACCTTCGCCCGGTCAGGATCGCCGCCACATCACGTTCGAGCAGTTGCTCGACCAGATCGAACGTGTCGATGATCTCCCTGATCTGGCTGATCTTGCCGTCGCGCAGCGTGTAGAAGGCGGCGACGTCGAACTGCACCATGCGCTGGTTGATGTTCTTGCGGAAGAATACCCGGACATTGGCGGCAACCTTGTCGCCCTCGACCACCAGGATCGACACCTCGCCGCGCATCTCGGAATAGCGCGCGGCCACGGCCTTCCACATCTCGCGCATCTGGTCCTTGCCGCGACGATGACCCATATGCGGGAGGATATCGACAGGAGCGTTGGCGAGGAATTCGATGTCGTCGGTGACGTGCGCCAGGGCCCCTTCGACGTCGCCGGAGTACAGCACCTTGAAGAATTCCAGCATGCGCTGACGATGAGATGCCTCGGCCATACGTCGCTCCCGCCCTTGTTCGACCCGACTCGCGCGGCCAATCCATTGTGACGGCAACGGCGGCGGGATCAATCAGCAAAAGGACACAGACTATCCGATGTCCCTGGTTTCAAAAGGGTTCACGGCTATCCGGGTACCGCGCAAGGGGCTCCGGTGCACAGCGCGGTTACCCAAGTTTAGCTATGCGCACCGCCTGACGGCTCCCGTTGCGGCGGGCGCAGGGCCGGGCCGGCGTCGTGGAGCAGGGCGCCGACGAGATCGCGCCCGGTCAGTTGCTCGACCATGTCGATGGTATCGAAGAAGCTCCACAGTTCGCAGATCAGGCCGCGCCGCAGGGTGAAGAACAGGCCGCTCGGCATCGTCAGCACCCGGCCGTCGGAACGCTTGGTGAAGGTGAGGTCGATGATAACAGCGGCGCGAACCTCGTCGGCCACCAGGAACCTGACGTCGAAGCGCTGCTTGCTGTAGCGCGCCGCGTGAATGCCGACCAGTTCCGCGATCGCGGCCGTGCCGCGCCGCGGGCCCAGATGCGGAAACAATTCCACCGGCAGGTAGACCATCGACTCGATGTCGTCGTCGCAGCACTGCAGCGCGGCGTCACTGTCGCCGCCATAGAACGCATCGAGGAAGTTGAGCACGCGCTGGCGGGGAAGCTGCTCGATCATGCCGGTCTCTGCGGGCGACAACGCCCGATTCGTTCTGATTCGTTATGTTGGGGGCTGAACAGCGTCGGGATCAATTGGCAGAACTACGGGGATTGCCGCAGTTTCGGCCGGGCTTTGTGGCTGGGCGAATGTGCGCATGAGTCGCAGGCGGGCGCAGCGCCGCCGGGAACGATCCCGCCACGCCCCGCGTTGGCTTTTTCCGTTAACAACGGAGACCCAGATGACCAAGAACGTCCCGCCCGTCCCCCAGGACAACCAGAGCCACAAGGGCCCCGGCAGCGCTCCCAGCGTGCCGCTCGACACCACCAAGGGCCATCGCGATGACGAGAAGAACAACATCCGCGAACAGGCCGAGCACGGCAACATGACGCAGAACACCAGCAACCGCAGGTCGGGGTGAGATGCGGGGCAGCGTCAGGTGTGACGCATCGTTTCCGATTCGAATGTCAAACAGCGGTGTCATCATCCGCGAAGGCGGATGATCCAGTATTCCAGAGGCGTCTGCGGCTGAACCGAAAGGCCGCGGCGTACTGGATGCCCCGCCTTCGCGGGGCATGACGGCGGTAAGGACGCGACTCCACATTCTCGCGGCGCGAGGCGCCCGAAGTTTTGTTGCATCCACGATACCCTTCCAAGAGAGGAGGGCGCAGGGAAAGCCGGGTGCCCTCAGCACCCGCGATCGTGCGCACAAAATGCACACGGGTGACCGCAAGGTGCGCCGGAACACCCGGCCTTCCCTGCGCGATGGTTTTACGGCTTATGGCGCGCTCTCCTTGGAGACGAATTCGTCTTGCCTCCATCGCTGACGGATTGACGATTGATCGAAGCCCGGTTGGGTTCGACAAATCTCCGTCAGCTTGACACCAGCCACGGGTGCCAGGACCACACGCTTTTGCCGTCCGCGGCTTCCTCCACCAGAACGCTTCGACCGGCTCATGTGCTGCCGGAAGAAATCCTGGCGAAGGCGTTTAAGCGCCGGTCGTCTGCGCGCTGATGCTCGCTCACGGAAACCGCCCTGCGAACACCTCACGCGCCCGACGCTGCCGCGTCCATCGCATCCCGCGCCCAACGTCCGTGACGATCGCGATACGCCCCTCCAGCGGGTGCGGGATGGCGGGGATTCTAGTTTTGATTTGCCCGACAAGTTAAGCGGAATGTTTTTGCGCGAAGGGCTGGACAGGAATTTTCTGATTTGCCCGTCGGGTTGGTTTGTCGCAGCGAAGTGCAGGAATAGCAGTTGCGCTCGATGCAAATCAATTCGTAGGCCGTAGGCTTCACACCCTCATCTCTCACCGTCATTCCGGGGCGCCGCGAAAGCGGCGAACCCGGAATCTCGAGATTCCCCGATGTGCAATTGCACATCTGAGGTCTGGTCCTTCGGACCATCCCGGAATGACGAACCCCACCGCCGTAGGACAGCCGCGGGCGCGACGCGTGGACCGCTACCGCGGACCGGCCTGAGCTTCTCGCGGGCATGCCGTCGCCGGGTTTGCGGACGGACCACACGATGCAACGCCACCCCCGTTTCCTTTCGCCCACAGATTTTCCCAACCGCCTGCGAGCGTGTCCGGCAGCCGCTTGACCCAGCCGAACGCGTTGTCCTCCTCCGGCGGCGCGGCGGCCGGGACGGTCTGCGGCTCGACTGGGACCTGCGCAGCCTTCGCCTGTGCCGCCCTGGCCTGGTCACGCGCTTTCTGTGCAGCACGCCGCGCCTGGCGCTCTTTCGCTACCCTCGCCTTGGCTGCCTTGTCCTTTGCTGTTGCCGCCTTGTCCGCAGCAGGCGGTACCGGCAACGGAGCGGGAGCAGCAATGCCGGTGGTCTCGCCGGCCGTCGCGATACGCGTGACCGGCTTCACGGCACCGTCCGGGGATTCCAGGCGATCGCCGCGCGCCGGCGGTTGGGACGGCGCGTCTTCGGGAATGTCGACCCGCAACAATTCCAGGCCGCGTTGTCTGATCGCTTCCGTCCTCTCGGCCCGCGTTTCCACCGGCTGGACGGCGGACAGTTCGTGCGGCACGGCGCGCCCTTCGGTCGCGCTTACCGCTCCTGCACCAAATTCGCTCCAGGCGAAAAACAGGAGCGTGGCCAGCCCGGCGGCTCCAGCCGCAACGCCGGCCCAGGCGAACCTCCGGTCCGCCAGCGCAAAGGATACAGTCCGCGACGAGCCGAAGAATTCATCGCGCGGCCGGATGGCGTCGGCGACGGTGCAGGAAATCGCCGCCGCCATGTGCCGGCAGCGTTCGCAAAGCCTGAAGTAGATGCCTTCGCCAGAACTGGATCCGGTTTCCAGGTCCCCTCGGAAATCCTTTGTCCTGCGCAGGTCCGCGAAATCCAACCTCACAATCGGTTGCTGTGTCATCGGGAGTGTCCTTTCGAACAGCTCCCAGCCCACTCCACCCGGCAAGGCAACGCCACTTGAAGCGCGGGCGCAACCGTGGGCGGCCCGAATGCAAGGCTGCAGAATTCACTTTTTGTGACGGCTTGAGGTTGTTGCCGTGCTTATGGGTCAGGACTCATTGCGCGACCTTGTCATTGCGAGGAGCGAAGCGACGAAGCAATCCAGGTCTTGCTTGCCGGAAGATGGATTGCTTCGCTGCGCTCGCAATGACGGCTGATGGGCTCCAGTTAACTAGTTCGAGCGCGATCAGCTCTACCTCTTCTTCCATCCACCCCGATGTCCCGGCGCGCCGCCGCTTGAGCGCGGGGCCGGGCCGAACTCCGGGCCTGATTGCCGCGAGTCCGTTGGCTGGAAGATTTTGCTGCCACTGCTGAGCTCCGGCTTGCGCGGTTTGGCGCCGCCGGGGCGGTAGGGCAGGGACTCCGGGCCGTGCATTTCGTCGAGGTGGGGTTTGTGGACTTTTGAACCGCCGCCGCTGCGGCTCACCCCACCCCGTCCGCCTGCGGCGGCCGACCCTCCCCCTCCAGGGGAGGATGAAGGGGCGCTGCGGCTGGATTTGAGGGCGGCCTGCACGCCTTTCTTTTTCATGGCGCTGACGGGGAGGTTCGCCGCGTCGCCGTATTTCTTCGTGCCGGCGTAGGCGCCGGCCTGCTTCTGCACGTTGCGTTGTTTCGCGGTGGGGTCGTCCACCACGGCCATTTCGGTGGCGCGCAGGCGTTTGACTTCGTCGCGCAGTCTTGCGGCTTCCTCGAAGTTCAGATCGGCGGCGGCTTCGCGCATTCTCGTTTCGAGGTCGGAGAGAACCGCCTCGAAATTATGACCGATAGAGATGACGTCGTCGGCCATGCCGCCGTCGCCGATTTCGACCAGCACGTGGTCGCGCTCGTAGACGGAGTTGAGGATGTCGCCGATCGATTTCTTCACGCTCTCCGGCGTGATGCCGTGGGCCTGATTGTATTCGACCTGCTTTTCGCGGCGGCGGTTGGTTTCGGCGATGGCGCGTTCCATCGAGCCGGTCATCTGGTCGGCGTAGAGGATCACCTTGCCGTCGACGTTGCGCGCGGCGCGGCCGATGGTCTGTATGAGAGACGTTTCACTGCGCAAAAAGCCTTCCTTGTCGGCGTCGAGGATCGCGACCAGCGCGCATTCGGGAATGTCGAGGCCTTCGCGCAACAGATTGATGCCGACCAGCGCGTCGAACGCGCCGAGGCGAAGATCCCGGATGATCTCGATGCGCTCGATGGTGTCGATATCAGAGTGCATGTAGCGCACGCGAATGCCCTGTTCGTGCAGGTATTCGGTGAGGTCTTCCGCCATTCGCTTGGTCAGCACCGTGATCAGCGAGCGGTAGCCTTTTTGCGCAGTGGCGCGGACTTCGCCGACGAGATCGTCGACCTGGGTGCGGGCGGGGCGGATGTCGACCGGCGGATCGATCAGGCCGGTCGGGCGGATCACCTGCTCGACGAACACGCCGCCGCTTTCGTTCAGTTCCCAGCCGCTCGGCGTCGCCGACACCGCGACACTCTGCGGGCGCATCATGTCCCATTCCTCGAACCGCAGCGGACGGTTGTCCATGCAGGAGGGCAGGCGGAAACCGTATTCGGCGAGCGTCGCCTTGCGGCGGAAGTCGCCGCGGAACATGCCGCCGATCTGCGGCACGGTGACGTGGCTTTCGTCGGCGAACACCAGCGCGTTGTCGGGGACGTATTCGAACAGCGTCGGCGGCGGCTCGCCGGGACGGCGGCCGGTGAGGTAGCGCGAATAGTTTTCGATGCCGGCGCAGCTTCCCGTCGCCTCCATCATTTCGAGGTCGAAGGTGGTGCGCTGCTCCAGCCGCTGCGCTTCCAGCAGCCGGCCCTGGTTGTTGAGTTCGTCGAGCCGCAGCTTCAGCTCGCTCTTGATCGACTTGATCGCCTGCACCAGCGTCGGGCGCGGCGTCACATAGTGCGAGTTGGCGTAGATCTTGATGAATTCGAGGTCGTCCTGCTTGTGGCCGGTGAGCGGGTCGAACTCCTCGATGTTTTCGACGGTGTCGCCAAACAGGTTCACGCGCCAGGCGCGGTCCTCATAGTGCGCCGGGAAGATGTCGATGACGTCGCCGCGCACGCGAAAAGTGCCGCGGGTAAAATCGGCCTGGGTGCGCTTGTATTGCAGGGCGACGAGGTCGGCGATCAGTTGCCGCTGGTCGATGCGCTCGCCCTTCTTCAGCGCGAAGGTCATCGCGGTGTAGGTTTCGACCGACCCGATACCGTAGATGCACGATACGGAAGCCACGATGATGACGTCGTCGCGCTCCAGCAGCGCCCGCGTCGCCGAGTGGCGCATGCGGTCGATCTGCTCGTTGATCGACGAATCCTTTTCTATGTAGGTGTCGGTGCGCGGCACATAGGCTTCGGGCTGGTAGTAGTCGTAGTAGCTGACGAAATACTCCACCGCGTTATCGGGGAAGAAATTCTTGAACTCGCCATAGAGCTGCGCGGCCAGCGTCTTGTTCGGCGCCAGGATGATGGCGGGGCGTTGCGTCGCCTCGATCACCTTGGCCATGGTGTAGGTCTTGCCCGAGCCGGTGACGCCGAGCAGCACCTGCGTACGGTCGTTGCGGTTGATGCCTTCGACCAGTTCGGCGATCGCGGTCGGCTGGTCGCCCTTCGGCTCGTATTCGGACTTGATCTCGAAGCGCACGCCGCCTTCGGATTTCTCCGGGCGCGGCGGCCGGTGCGGGGTCCAGACCTTCAGCGCGCCGTCGTCGCCGCGAAATTCCGGGCGGCCGTCGCGGATCAGGTTCTCCAGCGCGTCCGCGGTCGCCTTGACGCCGAGCGCTTCCATCTTGTTGCGCGGCGGGCGGGCCAGCGCCTCGTCGTCGTCCTCTGCGGTGGGCAGGCCGAGTTGCCGCGCGAGTTCGGGATCGAGCGTGGGGATGGTCGCCGACGTTCCGTAATTGGCCTGCGGTGCTTCATCGAAACCCTGTCTGGATGCGTCGCGCTTCGCGACGTCCTCGCCGGTTCCCCTGGTCGAGGCGCGCGCGCGGTGCGCGGCGGCCTCGCCGCTGGCACGGCGATCCCAGGAATTATCCGGCGGCGGCTGCAGCCCCGTGCCCGAACCCATGCCAGCGTCGCCGCGGTTGATCGCGGGATTGAGCAGTTCGGCCAGCGCCGGACCGATCGGTTGTACTTCAGGCCGGTGAGCTTTGGATTTGGGGGTTTTGCCGGGCTTTTTGGGAGTGTCGGGTTTCTTCGCCATCCGCGGAATATGGGATGACTCAGCCAGCGAGAAAAGGGCAAATGCCCGCGCGGATGCGGGCCTTTGCCTTGTCAGCAGATGTCAGCAAAGGGATTCGGAACCCACCGCGTTCAGACGCAGCGGTCGCTGTCGGCCTTGGCCGGCGCGCCCTTGACGATATCCAGATGAATCCCGCCGCAGCGCGTGCAGCGCATGGTCCAGTACTCGGCGCCGCCGCGGCCGGGGATGATGCGCAGGACCGCGAGCGACGCGCTGCAGTCCGGGCAGTTGGACAGCGTCGGCGTTGCCTGCAGGATCCGTTCGGGTTGCGGGACGATCTTGATGGTGGTGCCGCCTACGTCGCCAGCCGCGGCATGAAGCGGTCGATGTGCGCTTTCGCGTCCGCGATCGCCGCGTCCGGATTCGACCACGCGAAGCCGACCTCGAGCGCCGGAAATGACAGGCCATCGATGACGACCGGCGCCTGGTCGGTCCGTTGAATCCTGGCGTGCCATAACCCTCTCCCTGCCTCGAACGACTGAATCTCAAATCCGCCGTAGATCATGGCGTGTCTCCCGGGATTTCCCATGGCAGGACAACACCACGGCACGGCGAGGGCCGGTGTGAACGGCTTCACAAGTCGCCGTAATTTTCCGGAAGCAAAGCTGTCATCCCCGCCTTGTGCGCAATTGCGCACTGGGGCGGGGATCCAGTATTCCAGAGGCCACAGTGTCGCAACCGAGAAGCCGCAGCGTACTGGATACCCCGCCTGCGCGGGGTATGACGGCTGAGGTTGGCGCGCAACTCAGCGAAAATTGCGGATGTGGTCCGCGAGCACGGCTGCGTCTTCGCCGACGCCGGACAGGAACGACGAATTCAGTTTCGACAGCCATTGCAGGCCGAGGAAATACAGGCCGGGCACGGCCGTGATGCCGTTGTTGTGGACCGCGTCGCCCTTGGCATCGATGACGGGGACATCGATCCAGCCGAAATCGACGCCGTAGCCGGTGGCCCAGATCACCGAGGTGATCCCTTCCGCGGCGAGATCAAGCCGCTGCAACGGTGCGGTGACACAGGGCGGGTCGGGCAAGGTCGCGCGCGCGCCGGGTTCTTCGGGCAGTTGCAAGCCGCGGCGTTTGACATATTCGTCGACGATGTCGAGGAAGGTGGTGAAGGCGAGGTCGCCGTCGGCGAGGCTGTCGGCAAGGCCGGGTGCGATCTCGATAACGCCGTTCTGGGCCGCCTCCAGATGTCCGACCAAAATCATGCCGTCGGCGGCGAAGTTGCGGAAATCGATGGTGCGGCCGCCATAGGCGCCTGAAATCACCGGGCCGAGCCGCGCCGGCCCGCGCTGCTCCGGCGTGATGTGGTCGATGCGCATCGCGGCGAGCCACCAGATGAAGTCGCGGTTACGGTAGCGGCGCGGCATGCGGCGGTGCCTCCCGACCGAGAGGTAGACGCGACGGCCGGCGCGCTGCAGTTCCTCGGCGATCTGCGCGCCCGATGCGCCGGCGCCGGCGACCAGCACGGCGCCCGGCGGAAGCGCTTCGGGATTGCGGTAATCGCTGGCGTTGACCTGAAACACCGGAAGTTCGCTGGACAGCTCCGGCACCAAAGTGCGCTGATAGGGACCGGTGGCGACGACGACATTGTCCGCCTCGATGGTGCCGTCACTGGTTTGGGCGATGAAGCCGCCACCGTCGCGCTGCGACAGCCGCGTCACCTCGACGCCGCAGCGGATCGGGGGCGCGACGAACTCGGCATAGGCATCGATGAACTTGATGATTTCGTCCGTGCTGGCGAACGCATCCGGGTCGCTGTGCGGAAACGGAAAGTCCGGCAGCCGCACCGACCAGTTCGGAAACTGGAACTGCAAGCCGTCCCAGCGCTCGCTGCGCCAGCGTTCGGCGATCCGCTGCCGCTCCAGCACCAGATGCGGCAGCCCGCGCTGCTTGAGGCGGTGGCTCATGACCAGGCCGGCCTGGCCGCCGCCGATCACGAGGGTCGCTATCTTTTCATCCGGCATGGCGCTGGCCCCTGCGGCGCGTGGCGGGTTCTACCGCCGCGCGAATAATCCAGCGCCGGAACGCGGCAAAATCGCGTTGCCCGGCGTGGAATCCCCGATACACCAGATACCAGCGCATGCCTTTCGGCACGCTTAACGCGAACGGCGCCACCAGCCGGCCGGCGGCGAGGTCGTCGTCGATATAGGGCCGGATGCCCATGGCGACGCCGAGGCCATCGACGGCGGCCTGCAGCGCCTGGCCATAGAACTGAAACTCCGGTCCGCGCGCGCTGATTCGCGCGACGCCCGCGGCCTTCAGCCATGATGGCCAGTCGTCGGGCGAATGCGCCACACGGAGCAAAGTGGGGCCCTTCAGATCGCCCGGACGCTTGAGCTGGCTGGCCAGCCGCGGCGCGCAGACCGGAAGCAGGTCGGCCGCGAACAGCGGCTCGGCGGTCAGGCCCGGCCAATCGCCATCGCCGAGCTGGATGCCGCAGCTCCAGTCGTCGCCGAACGGCGCCGCCGCGCCGCCGGTGGTGATTCGCACCTCGATGTCGGGCTCCTCCTTGCGGAAATCCGCCAGTCGCGGGATCAGCCATTTCATCGCAAAGGTTGGCCCGACGCCGATGGTCAGCACGCGGAGGCCGCTCGGCGCCGTCACCTGCGCGGTCAGGCTCGCCAGCGCATCGAAGATCGGCGTCAGCCCGCTCTGATAGGCGCGGCCCGCCGCCGTGGTGACCAGGCGGTTGGCCTTGCGCTCGAACAGTGCGACGCCGAGTCGTTGTTCCAGCAGATGCACCATCCGGCTGACGGCGGCGGCGGAGACGTTGAGTTCGACGCCGGCCGCCGCGAAGCTGCCACCGCGCGCGGCTGCTTCGAACGCCTTGATGCCATTGAGAAAAAGCAGTCGCCGCACATAACCCTCAGGAAAACTGATGCCAGGGCAAGATAACTCAGTTTGCGCGCCACATCCAAGCGCGGCAGATATAAGCATAGCGTTTTCAAGCGAAGTGGAGACCGGTTCGCGTTAAGAAAACGCGTCAAAACAAAAGACCAGAGCATCCGGTCTGATGAAGTCAGAACGGATGCTCTGTCGGAGAGAATCCCATGACCCCGCTGATGATCGCCGCCCTTGGGGCGCTCATGGTCGCAACCGCGTTCCTGTCGGGGCTGTTCGGCATGGCCGGCGGGATGATCCTGATCGGCGTGCTCCTGACCTTCATGCCGCTGCCGACGGCGATGGTGCTGCATGCGGTCACGCAGATGGCCTCGAACGGCTGGCGCGCCTTCCTGTGGCGGGCGCATATCCGCTGGCGGCCGGTGCTCGTCTATCTGATCGGTTGCGCGCTGGCGCTCGGGCTCTGGTCGCTGACGCGGTATGTGCCGGACAAGCCGATCGCGCTGCTGCTGCTCGGCGTCACGCCGTTCATGGCGCGGCTGATGCCGAAGAACCTCAAGCCCAATCCGGACAGCATCGCGCAGGGCTCGTTCTATGGCTTCATCTGTATGGGGCTGATGCTGATGACCGGCGTCTCCGGCCCGCTGATGGATACGTTTTTCCTTGGCGGCAATTTCGGTCGCCGCGAGGTGGTCGCGACCAAGGCGACCTGCCAGGTCGCCAGCCACCTCACCAAGCTGGTGTATTTCGGCGGCATCATCGATCAGGCCGCGACGCTCGATCCGGTGCTGGCGGCGATCGCGATCGCGGCTTCGATGCTCGGCACCACGCTGGCGCGGCGGATCCTCGAAGCCATGAGCGACGCACAGTTTCGCACCTGGGCGAACCGGCTGATCACCACCGTTGCCGGCTATTACATCCTCTATGGGGGCTGGCTGCTGTTCACGCGCAACAGCGCGATGGCGTTCTGAGTTTGGCCGTCGTTCGAGAGGAGAACCCGATGACAGCGACAAACGACGCGCTGGTGCTCGATCTCGTCGAATGGGTGGCGCGTGAGCCGAGGCTATACTCCGACGTGATCGAGACATGGCGGACCTCGTGCCCGCGTTTGACGATCTGGGAAGATGCGATCGATCGCGGGTATGTCGCGCGCCGGCCGACGGTCGAGGGTCTGCGGGTGACGGTCACCGAGGGCGGCGCAAAATTCCTGCGCGACAACCGGCGCGGTAACTGATCCGCCGAAATCCGCCCTCACACAAATTTCCGTGAATGTGATCGGCCGTGTTCCGCCGTGTTCCGGCCACGGCTATGGCTGTCGGCGCCATATTTACAATCGATGATTGCATATAACCAGAAATTGCGCCGCCTTCGCGCGGCGAGGGGAGTTTGCGATGCCAAATCTTGCGGACATGAAATGGTTCAAGGAGAATTTTCACGCTGAAGTCGAAGCGGCGATTGAGGGGACGCCGTTCACGCTGGATCTGCTGGTTGCGTTGGCCTGTCAGGAGACCGGTCACATCTGGTCGGTCCTGCGCAGGAAGCCGAACCTGACGCTGGAGCGCATCCTCGCGCTCTGCGTCGGCGATACCATCGATTTCAACCCCACCACCGGCAAGGGCCGCAGGGCATTCCCGAAGAACAAGGCCGCGCTGCTGGCGGTCCCGAGAGGCGACGACATGTTCGACATCGCCCGCAAGGCGCTGGTGGACATGGCGCAGTTCATTCCGGGATTTCCGGTGTCGAACCCGAACAAGTTCTGCCGCGGCTACGGCATGTTCCAGCTCGATCTGCAGTTCTTCAAGCAAGATCCGGATTACTTTCTCGAAAAGCGCTACGAGAAATTCAGCGAAACGCTTGCAAGGTGCATCGGCGAACTGACCAGCAAGGCCAAGAAGATCGGCCTGTTCAACAAGCCATCGTTGTCGGACATGGAACTGACGGCGGTCGCGATCGCCTACAACACCGGAAATTTCATCCCGAGCAAGGGCCTGATGCAGGGCCATTTCGACGGCCACAAATTCTATGGCCAGCACATCTTCGAGTTCATCCGCATGGCGCATACCGTGCCAGTGCCGGGCGGCTCGCCAGTCTTGCCGCCACCGCCGCCCGACGGCGCCATCGTGCCGCCGCCGACGCCGGTGCAAGCGACCGGGCCGTTCCTCGTGGTCGATACGCAGGTCAGCCCGCTACGCGTGCGCAGCGCGCCGAAGATCAGTTCGCCTCCCACCGCCAACGTGATCGCGGAACTGCCGGATGGCCATCCGGTGCGCGCGATCACGGGGACCCCGGTGAAGAAATTCATCGAAATCGAAACCAGCCTGTCCGGCGCGCATATCCGCGGCTTCGCCTCGGCGGATTTCCTCTTCGCGGCGCCGGCCGGCGTGACTGAAATCCCGGTCGTGCGGGTGATGCGGGAGGCGCCCACCAGCGGCATCGTCGAAGTGTTCATGCCGCGCCGGCCGGGATCGATCACCAAGCGGACGGAGATCGCAGGCGCCCATTCGCTCAACGAGCCGGACATGCCGACCCGCAGGGGCGAGACGCCGGCCGAACTGACGGCCGGCCTCAACGAAATCATCGACTATCTCGCTTCCGACAAGTCGTCGCACAAGCGCTACAAGCCGCGCCAGGGCCTGACCTTCTGCAATATCTACGCGCACGACTATTGCTTCCTTGCCGGCGTGTACCTGCCGAGGGTGTGGTGGACGCCCGGCGCCATCGAGCGCCTGGCGCGAGGCGAGAAGCTGGAGCCGCTGATCGGCAACACCATCATGGAGATGCGCGCCAACGACCTGTTTCGCTGGCTGCGCGATTTCGGGCCGCGTTTCGGCTGGCGCCAGACCAGCACGCTGACCAAGCTGCAACAGGAGGCGAATATCGGCGCGGTCGGCCTGATCGTGGCGCGCCGCAAGCAGGACGGCAAGTCGGGCCATATCGTCGCCGTGGTGCCGGAAACCACCGAAGAGCGTGCCGCACGCAACGCCGCGGGCGAAGTCACCAAGCCGTTGCAAAGCCAGGCCGGCATGGTGAACTTCCGTCGCGACACCAGCACCCTCAACTGGTGGAGGGGCGATCAGTTTGCCGAGAGCGCATTCTGGCTGCACGCCTGAGCCGGAAGCGGCTCCGGATCAACTCGCCTTGAAGCGGGGCCGCCGACCATTGACTCGGCGGCCGTTCTGCGATGAGTTCCATGCAATCGCATGTTCTTTGCGACAACGCACGCTCAGCAAGCAGAACGGGAACGTCCCATGATCGATCTTCACTACTGGACCACGCCGAACGGCCACAAGATCACGATGTTCCTCGAGGAGACCGGGCTGAAGTATAAAATTTTCCCGGTCAACATCGGCAAGGGCGACCAGTTCAAGCCGGAGTTTCTGGCGATCGCGCCCAACAACCGGATTCCTGCGATGGTCGATCACGAGCCCAAGGGCGGCGGCAAGCCGATCTCGATCTTCGAATCCGGCGCGATGCTTTTGTACCTGGCGGAGAAGACCGGAAAATTCCTGCCCGCCGATCTCTACGGCCGCTACGACGCGATCCAGTGGACGTTCTGGCAGATGGGCGGGCTGGGGCCGATGGCCGGGCAGAACCACCACTTCAGGAACTATGCGGCCGAGAAGATCGCCTACGCCATCGACCGCTACGTCAACGAAACCAACCGGCTCTACGGCGTTCTCAACAAGCGTCTCTCCGACCGCGAATTCATCGCCGGCGATTATTCGATCGCCGACATGGCGAGCTATCCCTGGGTCGTCGGCCACAAGAACCAGGGCCAGAACATCGACGACTTCCCGCATCTGAAGCGCTGGCTGGAAACGATCCAGGCGCGACCGGCCACCGTGCGCGCCTATGCGCTGGCAAAGGAGATCAACCCGAATTTCGGCCAGCCCGCGATCCGCACGGAAGAGGAGCGCAAACTCCTGTTCGGGCAGACCGCGGCCGTCGTGAGATAGTCGCGGAAGCAGCGCCTAGCTAAGCGCCAGCGCCAGCAGACCGGAGCCCAGCAGGAAAACGCTGGCAATGGTCACTGCGAGAAACGCATTGGAGTTGAATTCTTCGCGCATGGTGTGTGTCCGACGCCTGCCCGCGAAACAGGTCAGGCGCTCCTTGCAAAATTGTATCTGCGAATCTCAAGCACCCTTGCCCGGCAGTGCCAGCGGTACTGCCGGCAATATTCGCGGTAGAGCAAGGTGAGAAGTTTCCACACGGATCACACTCCGTCGGTTGATGTTCACCTTGATATCGGGTGTTCGTTTCCGGGTGTTTTCGCGGCTTTGCGGAAGTGGTTTCGTGCTCCCGCGGCAATGTTTCATCCGCTTCCTCCGGATGACATGACTTCACGGAATCGAGATCGCGAACCGCAGGTGGCTAGTGAACCTCTTCACACCTGGAACCGGCCGGTCGTCCTAGCTTGCCCGCCAACCATGGGGGCTGTTCTCGGAAGTGGAGGAGGCCGCAATGCGTGAACCAAACCTCGAAAAGTTGAACGCGCTGGTGGGAAAGCTGGTAGGCGATCTCGGTGTCGCGCTTGGCGGTGCAAGCATACTGCTCGGCGATCGTCTCGGGCTCTACAAGGCGATGGCGGATGGTGCCGTGATCACGGCGTCCGAGCTTGCGAAGAAGACCGGCCTGCATGAGCGTTACGTGCGCGAATGGCTGTCCGGGCAGGCCGCCTCGGGATATATCGACTACCACCCCGAAAAGAATGCGTTCTCGCTCTCGCCCGAGCAAGCGATGGCGTTTGCCGAAGAGGGATCGCCGGCCTTCTTTGCCGGCGCATTCGATGTGGTGCAGGCCACCTATCTCGACGAACCCAAGGTCACCGAAGCGTTTCGAACCGGGAAAGGTGTCGGCTGGCACGAGCATTCAAAATGCCTGTTCTCGGGGACCGAACGCTTCTTCCGGCCGGGCTACAACGCCAACCTGGTTTCGAACTGGATTCCGACGCTCGAAGGCGTCGAGGCCAAATTGAAGGCCGGCGCCAGGGTGGCCGATGTCGGCTGCGGACACGGCGCTTCCACGATCGTGATGGCGCAGGCTTATCCCAAGTCGGAGTTCTTCGGGTTCGATTACCACAAGCCTTCGATCGAACGCGCCAAGGTGCTGGCGGATGAGGCAGGCGTCGGCGACCGCATCGCGTTTGCGCAGGCCAGCGCCAAGGATTTTCCGGCAAAAGACTATGACCTGGTCGCGTTCTTCGATTGCCTGCATGACATGGGCGACCCCGTGGGCGCCGGCAAGCATGTCAAGGAAACGCTGGCCAGAGATGGGTCGTGGATGATCGTCGAGCCGTTCGCTCACGACAATCTCAAGGACAATCTCAACCCGGTCGGACGCGTCTTCTATCACGCCTCGACCTTCATCTGCACGCCGGCGTCACTCTCCCAGGAAGTCGGTCTCGGGCTCGGCGCGCAGGCGGGCGAAGGCAGGTTGCGTCAGGTCGCGACCGAAGCGGGCTTCAAGCGCTTCCGCCGCGCGACCGAGACGCCGTTTAACATGATCTTTGAAGTGCGTCCCTGATCGATCGGGGCAGGGGCATGCATTAGCGATATCCTTGCCAGGATTTGACTCTGCGCCTTCGAGGGCTGAATCATGGTCTCTAAGGCGTCGTCTGGTTTGCTGTACTGGAGGAATTGATGGAGACTAAAATCAGCGAAATCGCCAGCGGCATCTATCGCTTTTCGACCTATGTGCCCGAGATTGCCCCGCCCGCGGGCTTTACCTTCAACCAGTTTCTCGTCCTCGGCGACGAGCCGCTGATGTTTCACACTGGCCTGCGCAAGATGTTTCCTCTCAACCGCGAGGCGCTCAGCCGGATCATCCCGCCCGAACGACTGCGCTGGATCGCCTATGGCCATTTCGAGGCGGATGAGTGCGGCGCGATGAACGAGTGGCTCGCGATCGCGCCACAGGCGACGCCCGCGCATGGCCAGACCGGCTGCATGGTGTCGCTGACCGATTTTGCAGACCGCGAGCCGCGCGCGCTCATGGACGGCGAGGTCATCGATATCGGCGGCGGCAAGCGCGTGCGCTTCATCGATACGCCGCACACGCCGCACGGCTGGGATGCCGGCGTTCTGTTCGAGGAATCGACGCGAACCCTGATGTGCGGCGATCTGTTTACGCAACTCGGCAACGACAAGGCGCTGACCGATGGCGACGTAGTCGGGCCCGCTATCGCGGCGGAAGATATCTTCAACTATTCAAGCCTCAGCCCGGGCATGGGAGCGACCATCCGCGGACTCTCCCGCTTCGCGCCGCGCACGCTGGCGCTCATGCACGGTCCTTCATTTGCCGGCGACGGTGCCGCCGCCCTGTGCGCGCTTGCGGACGATTACGACCGCCGCGTTTCCAGTCGGGTATTCACGGACGTTGGAAGGCCGGCGGCCTGAAACGTTCCAGGAAATGCGGGCGAGGAGAGAGCAACTCTCGACTTCCGATGTTGACCTATAGCAGGCCTAGAGCGTTTTCGAGCGAAGTGGAAGCCGGTTCACGTCAAGAAAACGCGTCAACAAAATCTAGAGCCCCGTTCCGATCCAATCGGAACGGAAAAGGCTCTAGTCGCTTGAACTGCTCAGGTGACGATCGAGGGGGCCGAAAGGTTGTTGTAATCGACTACGATCGTGGCCTTCGCTTCTGGTTGGCAGGTCCGCAAATAAAGCCGCTGCCCCTCAACGTAGCGTCGGTTCGATAGAGCCGCAGGGTCGGGTGACGAACCATCGCGCGAAGCGCAGCGGGCAACAGACACGGCAAAATCCGTTCGGAGAAAGACTGAAGCGTCCCAGTAACCGAGCAGTTCGGGCCGATGCAGGAAGATGCCGTCTAGTAACAAAATGGAAGACGGGTCTGCCTCCAGATCATTGGCATGTACAATGTCGTCGGTCACATGATCGAAGAATGCTTGACGGTAGCGGCGAGAACCGCCGGGTCTCAACGGGTCCAGCAGGTACTGCTTCAATGCCGAGTAGTTGTAAGAGTCCTCAAAAAAGCCTTCCGGTGAATGCCGCCCGCGCTGATATCTGAGCGCCTTGGGATTATGAAATCCGTCCACGGATGCTCGAATGACGGGCCGCCCCATAGTCAACACGAGGGTGCCGAGTTCATTCGCGAACATGGTCTTTCCAGCCCCGTCGACCCCGTCAATGGCGACGCGAACCGTTCGATCTGGCGACATCACGACAAGGCGTTCGGCCAGGTCGGCAAGAAATTTGTTTCTCTTTTCCATCTGGATTGACGTGGGCCGAGATGAAGTCGCCTGTACCACAGAGGTATTCACTTCTGCAAATGGCTCACGGCGGATATCATGGATAGCATTGTCCGCTCCGGAGCCTAAAGCAGACATGCTACGACGTATCATGAAGTCGAGAGGAGAACAGTCGCAATGAGCATTGCCGATCCCAACAAGACGATCCTGACCGGCGAGAACCCCTTTATCCGCTTGAGCCCGAAGGACGGCGAACCGAACTCGACAGAGGCGAGCTACTGGCGGATCATTTTTTCGCCGGCCGGTCCCGGCCACGTTCTCTACCTGAAAAGCGAGCTGACGGAACGGCGCTGGCGCATCTATTCCGACAACATCGCGATGGCGCGGTGGCTGCAGTCGACCGTGCAGGGCATGCTCAATGCCGAACTTTCCGACACGACCATCCCCTGTGCGGACGCGCAATTCTCCAAGGCTGGGGATCCCCGCTACTTCTGGACTGAGCACGTCAAGTCGCACGGCGAGGACATCTCGCTCACCTGGTTCGATATCGGCGAGCCGCTGCTGATCCACACGCAGCCGAACCAGCTTCCCGACCGGCGCTACGGCGTGTGCACCGTGCTGATTCCGGCGCTCGGTACCCGTCTCGTCCGCAATGGCGTCGAGGCAGCAGGGCGATCCTGGCCGCGGGAACGCGAGGGGCGGCCTTTCTCGACATCGGCGCTGGCATTCTCGGAAAGCTGGACCGAAGCGGTGTGAGAAGGGCGGCCAGTCCCGGCTTCCGAATCGTGAGCTCAATGTGGTGTTGTTTCCCCGAACTTCGGTAAACCCGTGAGCGCTTGAAGGACCAGGCGCGCCAGTGCGACATGGGATCGCATCAACGAATGGCTGCGCTCTCCCGGCTTGCCGCATTCTGCGGAACGTGCTCGTGCGTCGCGATGTTGTCACAACGTCGTTGTTTATCGTGCCTTCCCTTCAGGAGCGACCAGGAGCCGATCGATGAAAGCCGAAGACGCCGCCGACATGATGGATCAGGAGAAAGCGAACGACCGCTTCAAGCAGCGCGCGGCGGTCGGCATCGCCATTCTGGCGATGCTGCTGGCCATCACCGGGCTCGGCGGCGCCAACGCCGGCAAGGAGGCGACCAACAACAACATCTATGCCGCGAACCAGTATGCCTTCTACCAGGCCAAGAACATCCGCCAGACCGACTACAACCTCGCGGCCGACGCAATGGAGCTGGCGTTCCTGCAGGACGGAAGCCTCAACGCCGAGGCGAGGGCGGCCCTGAAAGCGAAAGCGGAGGCCTATCGCAAGACGGCGGCACGCTACGAGTCCGAGCCCGAGACGCAGGAGGGCAAGAAGGAACTGATGGTGCGGGCCAAGGACTACGAGAGCAAGCGTGATCATGCGCTGAGGCAGGATCCCTATTTCGACTATGCCGAAGCTCTCCTGCAGATCGCCATCGTGCTGATATCGGTCTCGATCGTCGCGACGCTGCCCTGGCTTGCGATCTTCGGCGGTATCGTCGGTGCCGTGGGTGGCCTGCTGATGGTCAACGGCTATACACTGGCGGTCGAGTTGCCGTTTCTGGCAGGATAGATCGGCAAGAACGAGCGAGCATCGACAATGTGAGGCGAGCAGCGCTTCCTCGGTGTCGGCTTTTGGCCAACATTGGTCGCGTAGACAACGCCCGCCTCTGGCATTACCGCCTGTGACTCATGTTCGGCGGATCAGATGCCTCGCGGGTCGATATCAGCGTTCGTGACCACGTACTCGATGTCGCCATGCGCAATACCGATATCGTGCAGGTCGCGGGCGTTCAGGCCGTACAAGGCGGCCCGCACCTTCGCGCGTTTGCAGCGTTCCTGAAGCGCATTCCAGGATGCCCTGATGAAGCCGTCGACTTGCCGGGTCGAAAGGGCGGGACGCCCCGATGATGTTATCGTGCGCATGGCGGTCTCTCCCGGGTTGTGCCCCCCAAAGGATGCCAAGGTATTGGTGAGCTCGCTTTACTTGCGCCTTACATTTTCGTCACGGGCGGCTTAATCTTTGCTTGCCAGCGTATTGCAGCCCCCGTTCGGGGCTGCTTGGGGGAATGGGAGCTTGCGCTACCTCTTCGAGAACTACGCTTTGGATACCGACCGCCGCGAGGTTCGTCGCGGCGCTAAACTGGTTGCCATCCCGCCGCAGGTCTTCGACCTGCTGGACTACCTGATCCGCAACAGGGAGCATGTCGTCAGCAAGGACGACCTGATCGACGCTATCTGGAAGGGGCGTATCGTCTCCGAAGCGGCACTCACGACCCGCCTGAATGCGGCGCGAACCGCAATCGGCGACACGGGCAGGGAACAGCGCCTCATAAAAACCCTGCCGCGAAAGGGCGTCCGCTTTGTCGGAATAGTGCGGGAAGCGGAAGGTCCTGCAGCCGCGACCGCCGCCGACAACCCGCAAGAGCCGCCGAAACCTGCCTTCACTCTCCCAGACAAGCCGTCGATCGCCGTTCTTCCCTTCGCGAACCTGAGCTCCGATCCTGAACAGGAATATTTTGTCGACGGCATCGCCGAAGATATCATTGCCGGGCTGTCGCGCTCGAAATCCGTGTTCGTGATCGCGCGTACTTCGAGCTTCACTTACAAGGGCAGGGCGGTCGATCTGAAGCAGGTTGGACGCGAACTCGGAGTGCGATATGTGCTGGAGGGAAGCATCCGCAAATCAGGCAATCGTGTCCGCATCACTGGACAGCTCGTTGACGCCGCGACAGGCAGTGATATCTGGACCGACCGTTACGACTGTACGCTCGAAGACATATTCGATCTGCAGGATCAAGTGACGATGAGTGTGGTAGGCGCGTTGACGCCTCAGCTCGAACGAGCCGAAATGGCGAGAGTTCAGTGCAAGCCGACCGAGAGCCTGCAGGCGTATGATTTTTATCTTCGCGCCTTGGCAACTTTCTATTGCTTTACGCAAGATGGGAATATTGAGGCATTCAAGCTTGCCGAGATGGCCAGCCGTCTCGATCCCAACTTCGCTCGTCCGTGCGCGCTTGCGGCAGATTGTCTTGTCCAAAGGTGGGCTTTTGGCTGGAGCACCGGTAGCGCGGAAGACGTGGAGGAGGCTCGCCGACTGGCGCAGCGGGCTCTGGAAATCGATAAGGATGATCCGACCGCGCTTGCACTGGCCGGTATGGCCCTCGCGCTGTTCGTAGGCAAAGTCGAGGATGGAGCGGCGCTGCTGACGCGGGCGATAACCTTTGATCCAAATCTGGCGTTGGCACGAATTTGGAACGGATGGGCCCAGCTCGGTTTGGGTAACCAAGCTGCTGCGATCGAGCAATTCCAGATCGGCTTACGATTGAGCCCTTTCGATCCTCGCATTTTCGTGGCTCAGACCGGAATGACAGCCGCACATTTTCTGGCTGGCAAGTACGAAGAAGGCTGCGCGTGGTCGAAAATTGCTGTGCAGCAAAATCCCAATTTTGTAGGAGCTCACCGTAACCTGGTGGCTTGCCATGCGATGGCGGGACGAATTGAAGAGGCGCGCCAGGCCTGGGCGGTCGCACGGCAGATCTATCCCACCCAGCGCATCTCGACCAACGTCCTGAATCGATTGCTCCGGCAACGGCCTCAAGATGTTCAACGATACACCGAGGCGTTCCGAATGGTGGGCATGCCGGAATAACCTTTGGGCGCAACTTGCCACTCCGATCGAACAGCCAGCGGACACCGGTCCGCTGGCTGCGATTTGCGAGTCACGCGCCGATATATCGGCACGTCCTCAGGGCTTGAACACGTACCCCGGTCCGATGGCCACCGCGTCAGGAATCGGCGGCAGGTCGGAAAACAGCTCCGGCTTCTCCTTCATCACCTTCAAAATGTACTTCGGCTCGATGTGTGCGTTGACATCGAAAGTGGACTTCAGGATTCCAAGCTTGGCCAGCCGTTCCTCGGCGCTGTGGAGCGCACGATAATTGTTTGCTGACAATCTGCGATCCGCCTGCTGGATGTTGAACTGCATGGCGGCTTCGGCGATTTCGGGCTTGAGGCCGGGGATCCACCTTGTAGCAACCTGCGCGGCCTGCTTGGGATTCTTTCGCATCCATTGATCGGCCTCGGAAACGGCGGCGAGGAATTTCTCGATGGTTGCGCCGTTGGCCTGCACCCAGGGCCTGAGCGCGACATTGAAACCGATATAGGAGATCACGTCGCCGCCACGAATGAGTTCGAAGGCGCCCGGCACATCCTTGCCGGCCACGATCGGCCACGGATCCCAGCCTGCAAATGCGTCGATGCCCTTGGCAAGCAACGCCACGGTCATGTCCGGGGGCGGCGTATTTACCAGCGTGACGTCTTCCGGCTTCAGCCCGGCTTTCTCGAGGGTGGCCAGGATGTAGAGATGGTTGATGGTGCCGAACGACGCCGCAATCTTCTTGCCGCGCAAGGTCGACAGGTCACCCTTGACGATGCCGGAACCCTCGCGGGCGACGATCGCAACGGTGGCGTCGGAGCCGGCCTTGGTTGCGTTGCCGCTGTAATTGCCGAGTGCAACGAGGTCCATCCCGCGCAACACGGCGCCGATCATGGGCACGCCGACCTGCACGATCTCGCTCTCACCCGCCTGCAGGGCGTTGAGGGCGTCGACGCCGGTGGCATAGGGCCGTGCAATCGTGACATCGAGGCCATTCTTCTCGAAGAAGCCGCGTTCGAGTGCGATCGGCAGGCCGATCTGATCGATGCCGGTCACCATGCCGGCCTTGAGTTTGGTCAGCGTTTGCGCGCCGGCCGGCGTCCAGGCGAGCGCGAGCGCTGCCGCAAGCATCACCAATCGTTTCATCGTCATCCTCCCTGTTTTATCGGCCCTACCGCAGTCACCCAGTAGGGCCGGGCAACGGCGTTGAGGTCCGTTCGTTTGACACCACGCAGTTCGATCGAATGGTCATCGGTGCCGGTGACCCTTCCATATTGCTGGAACGCCAGGACGTGGAACCGCTCGGGCGTGAACGGGAGCTCGATCTGCACGTTGACCTTTTCCGACGTGCCGCCGAGTTCGGACGAAATCTTTCCCGGTGCGGCCAGCGTCAGCCAGAGCTGGAAGCCGGCCCAGGCGGCGATCACACCGAGGACGATGCGAAACTTGCTGGAGCTCAAGGCGTCGGAGACCAGGCTCATGCCGCACGCACCATCTGCAGCACGCGCGCCGACAGGCGCTTGAATTCGTCGTCGTTGACGAGGTTGTCCCAGACACGGGGCCGCGGCAAGTCGACGTCGACCTGGTCAAGAATGCGTCCCTTCGACAGCACGACGACGCGATTGGCCAGAAAGACCGCTTCGGCCACGTCATGCGTGATGAAAACCACCGTCGGCCGGCGTTCCTGCCAGATCCGCGTCAGCTCTTCCTGCAACGTCATGCGGGTCTGCGCATCGACGCTGGCAAAGGGTTCGTCCATCAGCAACACCGCCGGATTGTTGGCCAGTGCCCGCACCACGCCGACGCGCTGCTGCATGCCGCCGGACAATTCGTTGGGATAGCGGTTGGCCGCGTGCGAGAGCCCGGCTAGCGCCAGATATTCGCGGGCGATCCGGTCGCGCTCGGCCTTCGGCACGCCGCGCATTTTTGGACCGAACCCGACATTATCGAGCACCGTCTTCCAGGGGAACAATGCGAACGACTGGAATACGACGCCACGTTCCGGACCGGGCCCAACGACGGGCTTGCCATCGAGCAGGATTTCGCCGCTGGAATAGGGAATGAAGCCGGCGATCATGTTGAGGATCGTGGTCTTGCCGCAGCCGGACGGACCGACGACCGAAACGAACTCGCCCTGCTGGACGTCGAGTGAGACATCGTGGACCGCCGTGACGTGCGCGCCCGCGTAGGGATCGAAGTAGGTCTTTGCCAGATTGCGGAGCGAGAGCGTCTTCATGATGTCACCAATCCCCAACGCTGGCCCGTTGCGCGTTCAAGCGGCGCCAGAATCCAGGCGTCCACGATGTACCAGAGCAGGCCCAGGATGATCATCCCGAGCAGAATTTCAGTGGTGGAGCCGGCGCGGCGCGCATCGAACATCATGAAGCCGATGCCGCTGGTGCCGACGATGATCTCCACGGCAATGAGCGCGCGCCAGCCATAGCCGAGCCCGTTGCGCAGGCCGGTGATGATGTTGGGCAGGGCGCCGGGCAGCGTCACTTCCCACAGCACGCGCGCGGGCGACGCGCCGAGGCTGCGCGCGGCCCGTGCAAGATCGCGCGGAACCGACTCGACCCCGAGAACGGTGTTGAGCACCACCGGAAAGAGCACGGTGTAGACGATCACGAACGTCATCGTCGTCAGCCCGAAGCCGAACCAGATCAGCAGTATCGGAAGCCAGGCAATGTCTCCGATGGCCTGGAAGAACAGAAGGACCGGCCAGCAGATCCGATGCGCCCACCGGCTGGTGCCGATCAGAATGCCAAGCGGGATTCCGAGCGCCATCCCCAGCGCCGCGCCGGTGAACAGACGGATCAGGCTGTCCTGCAGATAGTCAGGCAGGATGCCCTTGTAGGTCAGCGTGACGAACGACCTGACGACGTCGAGCGGTCCCGGCAGGAAGGCCCGCGGAAATACCCCGGCTTCGGTGATGGCGGTCCACAGCGCGACCACGGGAATGAACGGAACGATGGCAGCAAGCGCCGGCCATCGCTGCGTCAACCGGACGTACCCGCTCCAGCATTGCAACAAGACGTTCATGCGCGCCTCACCATGCCCCATCGCTCGATGGTCGATCGCTCGAGCGGAACCAGCAGAAGGCGGTCGATCAACAGCCACAATACGCCGATCACGATCATGCCGAACACGATGACCTCGGTGCGATAGAAGTCACGGGCCACGAACAGCATGTAGCCGAGGCCGACATTGGTCGCGATCATCTCGGCTGCGATCAGGCCGCGCCACGCGAAGCCCAGCCCGGTGCGGATGCCGGTGACGATGTTCGGAAGCGCGCCGGGCAGCAGGACCTCGGTCAGCAATGCCCAGCGGCCGGCGCCGAGTGACGCCGCCGCGTTGCGCACGGTGTGCGGTATGGTTTTCACACCGAGCAGGGTGTTGTAGGCCACGACGAAGAAGACCGCGTTGAAGATCACGAACACGATCGCGCCGAAGCCGTAGCCGAACCACAGCGTCGCAATCGGGATCCAGGCGATGCCGGCCAGAACCGAGAAGAAGCGAAACAGCGGCGTCAGGAAGGCGGCAACGCCCGCGCTGACCCCCATTGCAATGCCGAGTGGAACGGCGGTGACGACCCCGATCAGGGTGCCGAGGCCGACGCGCAGCAGGCTGGCGCCGACATGGGCGATCAGCGTGCCGTCACGGATCGACTCCAGCGCAGCCGCCCCGACCGCGCCGACGGACGGAAAGACGCGCGGATTGACCTGGAACAGCGGCACGACGATGGCCCACACCGCCACGAGCGCCAGCAGCGGAGCAACAAACATCGCGGCCCCACCGAGCGAGTTCACGCTGCGTGTGCGCCACGGCCGCCGGGTTTTCGCTTCCGTCGTCACCTGCGCTTCATCTTCTTTGTTTTGGCGGCCGCGATCACCACGCCCCGCTTGAGCGCGGGGCGCGAGGCTGCAGCCTTCTTCCTGGAAATCTTGAATTTCGTGTACCCGAGCACCCGCTCCATCGCGATTCGCGCCTTCTCGGCGTCACCCGCATCGATGGCGCGCGCCGCGGCGGCGTGGTTCGGCAGATTGTCCTTGAACCAGCCGGCGCTTCCGATGGCGACGACGAACACGGTGCTGAGGATGGTATCGATCGCGCCCCTGAAGCCCTGCAAGACCGGGTTGTGCGTCGCGTCCAGGATCGCGAGATGGAACGCCTTGTCGGCGGCGGTGGCACTCGCGTGGTCCTTCGAGGCTTCCATCGCCGCAAGCGCGGCATTGATCCGGCCGCGATCCGTCCTGGTCGCACGCTGGGCCGCCAGCGCAGCCGCCGCCGGCTCGATGATGGAGCGGACTTCCTGGATCGCCAACAGCAAGTCGCGATCCGGCTCCCCATGTCCCACCAGCCAGCTCAGGACATCACGATCGAGAAGGCTCCATTGGTGACGGGGCAGCACATGCGTGCCATGGCGCGGGCGCACGCTGACAAGGCCTTTGGCTGCGAGCGTCTTGACGACTTCGCGCACCACGCCGCGCCCAACGCCAAAGCGAGCTTCGAGGTCCGGTTCCGGCGGCAGCGCCGTGCCGACCGGAATGCGGTCCTGCGCGATCTCGCGGCCAAGCGTCGCAAGCACGGTCCCGATGCGACCGGGCTTGATCGGCTTCTCCAACGCGCTCAGCCGCGTCCTCGCCACGCAGTTTCCTCCAGCCCTGCTGTTTTTCGCAGGTGAGCAGACCGCTTAGCACGCCAGCCAACATTCTGGCAATCATCCGATGTTTAACATCGGATGATTGCAGGTCTTGCGAGGCGCGGTCTTTCGACGCGCGGCAGCTTCGCCCCTCAACGGAGCGTTGGCTGCAGCCCCTTTATTGGAGAGTCAGATCCTACGTCGGCCGCTTGACGATCCCGGTCGGCGTGGCGAAGCCCTCGATGGTGCGGGTTCGCTTCTCGAGCCACCAGCCGTATTCGGGAGTCCAGTCCTCGAACTTTTCATTGATGCCGAGGTCGTGGGCCCAGTGCTGGGCGATGTTGGGATTGAACTGGGATTGCCGGCCGACGGCGATCAGATCGGCCTGGCCATTCTCCAGGATTTCTTCGGCCTGCTGCGCTTCGAGAATGATGCCGACCGCCATCGTCGGGATCTCCGCTTCCTTGCGGACCCGTTCGGCGTACGGCACCTGGAAGCCGAGGCCGCGCGGAACCTGCGCCGCCGTCGCCGAGCCCGAGATGCCGCCCGACGAGCAGTCGATCACGTCGACGCCGCGGCGCTTCAACTCGCATGCGAAGGCCACGGTGTCGTCGAGATTCCAGCCGTCACGGGTGCCGTCGACGGCGGAGACGCGGACGAACAGCGGCATCATGTCGGGCATTTCGCGCCGCACCGCCTCGACGATCTCCAGCGGCAGGCGCATGCGACCGTTGCGGTCGCCGCCATACTCGTCGTTGCGCGTATTGGAGATCGGCGAAAGGAACGAGGCGAGCAGATAGCCGTGCGCGGTATGGACCTCGATCGCATCGAAGCCGGCCTTGACGGCGTTTCGGGCGGCGGCGGCCCAGGTGCGCACCATCGCGCGGCATTCTTCGGTCGTGAGCTGGCGCGGCGCCAGCCATCCCGGCGCGACAGGCTCGCCGGTCGGGCCGACGGGCTGCCACAGTTTTGCGCCGGCCTCGATCTCCTGCGGGGTGAGGGGGCCCATGCCGTCCATCGCGCGCTGCGAGGAAGATTTGCGCCCGCCATGCGCGAGTTGAATGCCGATCGCCGCGTTCTCGCGCCGCATGAACGCGATGAGCGGCTTGAAGCTCTCCACCTGTGCCTCGTTCCAGATGCCGAGGTCGTGCTCGTTGATCAGGCCGATCTCCTCGACGCCCGTTGCCTCGACAAAGACGAGCCCAAAACCTCCCAGCGCGTAGCGGCCGAGATGCACGTTGTGAAACATGCCGCAGGTACTGCCCGGCCCGGCGCGATAGTGCACCATCGGCGGCACGACCAGCCGATTCTTCAGCGTCAGGCCGCGGATTTTGAACGGCGAGAACAACAGCGGACGTGAAGGGTCGATGCTTTCGGAGACTGGGACCGCCATGTGATTTTTTACTGTTGGGTTCGGTCGGGTGCGCTGCGTCGAATAGTTCTCCATTTTGCGACAGCGGTCCAGCAGGATCGATGCGGTTCGTTTTTGCGACGGATCGTGCTAATTTCCCGGAGAGTACGGTCCTTCGGGTCTGGATGGAGGTCGTCTTGCGAAACCTCTGGAAAGTTTCAGCCGCGGCATTCCTGTCCTTCATCTCGACCGCTTCGGCGTCAGCGCAGGTCGTCGCCCTCGGCGCGAGCAATACGCTGGGATGGGGCGTCAGCGATGGACAGTCCTACCCGGCCCAATTGCAGGCGATGCTGCAGGCCAAAGGCTCCAGCCTTCGCGTGAGCAATCAAGGCGTGCCCGGAAATACGACGGGCGAAATGCTGTCTCGCCTCGCCAACGCCGTGCCCGACGGGACAAGGATTGTCATCCTGCAGTTCGGGACGAACGACGCGCGGATGAGTATCCCTCCCGCCACGCGTCACGCGAACATCGCGGCGATCCTGGAAGTACTTCGCAAGCGAGGGATCAAGAGCATTCAGGTCGATGAGATGAAGGACGCTGCCCTGAGAGACGGTTTGGCCCAATCGGACGGCATTCATCTGACGGCCGAGGGCTATCGGCGCGTCGCGGCTGCACTGCTTGCATCCATTCCCTGACGTTTGCGTACCAGATTTAGGCGTAGAGCGACCAACTGACGTTTTAGTCACCGCGCGTGAAGTAGGCATCCTCATTCGGTAACGCGGGCGGCCCATGCGCCGCGCTCTTCACTGCTCCGAATGCGTCCAGCAAGAATAGGGATTTGGCGCTTTCCCTGGCGAGTTGCTCGATGCGCTTCTGCAACTCCGCGACCTTCTGGGGATGCTCGTCAGCCAGATTGGTCTTTTCCGATGGATCTTGTGGAATGTTATAGAGCTCAATCGCGGAGGGGAGGGCGGTCCTCCAGACAAGCTTCCAATCGCCCCTGCGCACGCCACCGCGGAATGGTTCGACGTTGTAGACGATTTCCTGGCGTGGCGACGGCGCGCCGCTGCTAATGGTCGACCAGATGTCCATTCCGTCGAGGGGCTTGCCCTTGCTGAGGCTGGCTCCCGCTAGTCCGGCCAGAGTCGGGAACATGTCGACGACGTGCATCATCTCCTTTACCTCGCCGGGCTTGATGCGCCCGGGCCAGTTGGCGAGAGCGGCGACGCGCGTTCCGCCCTCGTAAAGCATGCCTTTACCGCCGCGGTAGGGGCCGTTATCGGCGGGAAGCTTGAGGTTTGACACGTCCGCGTCTCCGGCAAGGAGAGCGGTCTGGTTGCCACCGTTGTCACTCATGAAGACGATCAGCGTATTTTCGCGCATTTGCTTTTTTTCAAGTGCGGCGACCACTTTGCCGATCTCGTCGTCCATGCACGTGATCATGGCCGCATAGGTGCGTCGCGTGGGATCTTCAATGTGGCGATACTTGTCGATGTATTCCTTCGGAGCCTGATACGGCGAGTGGGGAGCCGTGAAGGCGAGGTAGAGGAATAGCGGCGTCTTGGTATCATGAGCGTTGATTTGGGCTACCGCATCGGCGCCCCATAGCTGGGTGACGTAGCCCCGCTCGTTCAGCGGGCGGTCGTCACGATACCAGTCGCGCACATTTGCAGATGAATGCGTGAAGTAATCGACCTCGCCCACCATTGATCCATAATGGTAGTCGAAGCCGCGCTGACGGGGCCAATACTTGCGATCGGCGTGCCCCAGGTGCCACTTGCCCACCATGGCAGTCCGATAACCCGCTTCCTTGAGGGCCTGCGGCAGCAGCCGTTCGTCCGTGGGCAGGCCGTATTTGCTGGGTGTCGGAATGACCAGTGTTTGCAGGCCGTAACGGCACGGGTATCGCCCCGTCATCAGCGCCGCACGGGTGGGGGTACACATCGGCTGGACATAGAACTGCTCGAGCCGTGCGCCGTTCTGCGCCAGTTTGTCGATATTCGGGGTCTTGATGTCGGAGCCGTGAAACCCGACGTCCTTCCAACCAAGATCATCCGCGACAATGTAGATGATGTTCGGACGTCGCGACGGTAGCTGTGTCATCGCCGAGGTGATGCTCACCGGCGCCATCGAAGCTACGTACGAGGCGGCGAGCGCGGAACTGCCATTCAGCAAGACGTCACGGCGGTTGATGCCCGCGCGCGAGGATCTGTCGGTCGGGGGGTGACTCATTTTGTCTCCTGGGAGCAACGGTATCGGTGGAGCCCGCATTCGCGCGGTTTCTGGTTTGCGCTTCCGTTCTAAAATTTATAGCCGATCCGAGCCAAGATCTGGTTGCTGCTCAGGTCCTGCTTCATTCCGATCAGCCCGAGATTCAGGACCGGGATTGGATAGACGAACGACTTGGACTCAAATTGCGAATAGCGATACTCGAAGCCCGAAAACCAGTTGTTCGTGAAGGCGTAATCGATGCCTGCTCCCACGGTCCATCCGATCCGCATGTCGTCGCCGCCGATCGAAATTCCGGTTGTCGGGATCGACGTCCTGTTTGAGATAAATGCCGCGCCGCCCGTCATGAAAAAGAGGGCGCGGTCGGCCGCGTAGCCAAGCCGTCCGCGAACCGATCCGCCCCATTTGCTGTGCGCTGTCAGAAAATCGCCGGTGACCGAAGTGTAGCGGATCTTGCCGACCGTCCAGCCTTCGAAATCACCTTCGACGCCGAGCACTACGTTGCCCGCCTGGTAGTTGTAACCCGCCAAAATCCCGTAGCTCAGGCCGTCCTTGCCGGTCGTGGCCGAGACGGCAAAGGGTGTCCCGAGCAATACCGCACCGGTGGTGTAGTCGGGATCGGTTCGTATCCAGCCGAGTTCGCCGCCGATATAGAAGCCCGTCCACGAAAACGATGGCGTATAGGAGACCGGTGCCGTCGGCCGAATTCGGGACGGTAAATCCGCGGCGCGGGCCGGAAGGCTGATCAAGATCGCCGTACTGGAAACCAAAACAGCATGGGTCAAGCGCAACATGTATGGCCTCGTTGGCCGGGTCTGAACCGGCGTCATTGAGTTTTGACTTTCTCGACTTTTTCAATTGCGTTCGCGCAGTCCAACCGGTTTTGCCGCTGGACAAGTATGGCGTTCGCTTCGATGAAGGAATTTGCGATTGGTCGAGGCCGGCCTGCGGTTCGATCTATTGCTTTTTCTCTGCCTTGAGAATCGCGTCGATTGCCTTGATGACGGTTACGTCTCGATTGGCCTTGCAGTAGACGATGACGTTGTGGATGTTCTCTTTGACGCGGGGAACGTTGATCGCATGCTTCTTGGCCAGTCCATTATACCAGCCGCTGTACCAAATCCCGAGGAAGTCCGCGTCTTCCTGATAGGTACCGGCCAGCTGCGCGCAAGTAAGCTTTTGTACGTCGATGTAGCCCTTGGCGTCGGCGTATTTGGAAAGCTCGGTCTGCGCGCGCGCACTGCAGACGCCAAGGATCAAAGCCGAACAGATGATGACGAGGTGGCGACACATGTCGGATATCCCTTATTGGGAGCCAGCCCTGGTGACAGTCAGTCCCGTCGCAGCGGCATCGAAATCTCGAAAACAACAATCAGCAATTCCGAAATGACTAATTTGTCATTTTGAACTAAATGTCAATATGGAAAAGAACCATGAAGTTGAGAAGGCTCCGTTGTGGCAAAGATTGATTTGGCGAAGCGCGCCGAGATAGGGCGCGCAAAAAGTGCGAGAACCCGCGAGCAGATCCTCGGCGCGGCGCGTTCGCTGTACGCGACGCAGGCGGTCGAATCCGTCACGGTCGAGGACGTCGTGCGCGAGGCAGGCGTGGCCAAAGGGACACTCTATGTGCATTTCAAGAACATAGAGGCGGTCCAGATGGCGGTTGCGGATGAACTGACTCAGACGTTCGTGGATTTGTTGCAGCCGCGTCGCGCGATCTTCGAAGATCCGATCGAGCGAATTGCGGATGGATGTCACACATTCCTGTCGCAAGCGACGCTTAATCTGACGTGGGGCGGCCTCGTCGCGCGTTACGCCTGGTCATTTCCGATGGTAGGAAGTGCAGCGCGTGGCCTTCTCGCGGATGATTTGCATCAGGCGGCACGCCAGGGCCGCATTGCCGAAATCTCGCCTCATCTGGGCACAGCAATTGTTGTTGGAATCGTTCTCCAGGTGATGCTGTCGGCGAGCGAAGGAAGTGTTCGAAGCCCAGACGTGCCGTTCGCCGTGATAGCCATCCTTCAATCACTGGGTGTCTCCCGTCGCGAAGCACATGCCATTGTGAAGCGCGTCGCCGGCTAGAGTGCGTCGTTGCAGCCGCGCGTTGCCTCTGGATTGTGAGGGGGCGTTGGGATAATTTGCAGTTCATCGTTGCGAAGGATGTGTCAGGCGGCATCTAAAACTGCTGGCATCTTGTGGGGAGCTTCACGATGGTCGCCCAGCTCACAAAAAACGAACGGCAAGTTGCGCTGCTCATCCTGCTCGCGATTTCCTTGTGGGGGATCGCGATGGCGGCTGCCGGGCGTGGCGATCCGCTCGGCGTTCACGGCGCGATCGTGCTGCTGGCCGGCCTCGGCGGCATCTTTGCCGTCATTTCCGGCTACTACGCCCCCGAGCCTGACGACAGCCGGCTCGATCACTACTTCGACGATCCCAGCCGGGCCGGAATCGTGCTTGCGATGGTGTGGGTCGTCGCCGGGCTTTTTGTCGGCGACTGGATTGCATGGCAGCTCGTCAATCCGAACCTGACGACCGACGCGGCCTGGTCGAGCTTCGGCCGGCTCCGTCCGGTGCACACCTCGGGCGTGATCTTCGGCTTCGGCGGCAATGCACTGATCGCCACGTCGTTCTATGTGCTGCAGCGAACGTCGCGCGCACGGCTGCCGGACCAGTTGACCCCGTGGTTCGTCCTGCTCGGCTACAATCTGTTCTGCGTCCTGGCCGCGACCGGCTACCTGATGGGAGTCACGCAGTCGAAGGAATATGCCGAGCCGGAATGGTACGCCGATCTCTGGCTCGACGTCGTGTGGATCACCTATCTCGTCCTCTATCTGCGCACGCTGGCTCGCCGCAAGGAGCCGCACATCTACGTGTCGAACTGGTACTTCATGGCCTTCATCATCGTCGTGGCCATGCTGCACATCGTCAACAGCCTCGCCATGCCGGTGTCGATCGGCCATGCCAAGAGCTATTCGGCATTCTCCGGCGTGCAGGATGCGATGACGCAGTGGTGGTACGGGCACAATGCGGTCGCGTTCTTCCTGACCGCGGGCTTCCTCGGCATGATGTACTACTACCTGCCGGTGCGCGCCGGCCGGCCGATCTTCTCCTACCGGATGTCGATCATCAGCTTCTGGGGCATCACCTTCATGTACATGTGGGCGGGGTCGCACCACCTGCACTACACCGCGCTGCCGCACTGGGTGCAGACGCTCGGCATGACGTTTTCGATCATCCTGCTGGTTCCGTCATGGGCATCGGCCGGTAACGCGCTGCTGACGCTGAACGGCGCCTGGCACAAGGTGCGCGACGACGCGACGCTGCGCTTCATGATGGTCGCCGCGGTCTTCTACGGCCTGTCCACGTTCGAAGGCTCGTTCATGGCCATTCGCACCGTCAACGCGCTGTCGCACTACACCGACTGGACCGTCGGCCACGTGCACGCTGGCGCGCTCGGCTGGGTCGCCATGATCACGTTCGGCGCGATCTATTCGTCGGTGCCATGGCTCTGGAAGCGCCAGCGGATGTACTCACCCAGGCTGGTGGAGGTGCACTTCTGGCTCGCGCTTGCCGGCACCGTGATCTACGTCTTCGCGATGTGGAATTCCGGCATCATCCAGGGCCTGATGTGGCGGACCTACAATGAAAGCGGAACGCTCGCGTACTCGTTTGTCGATAGCCTGGTTGCGATGCGCCCCTACTATATCGCACGCGCCATCGGCGGGCTCTTGTTCCTGATCGGCGCATTGGTCGCGTGCTACAACATCTGGATGACGATACGGACGGCCGATCAGCCGATCGACGAGCGGGTTGCGGATCGTCCCGTTCTTCCTGCACTCACAGGCGTTTCCGCGCCGCAACCGGCGGAGTGAGGCGGCATGTTCAACCTGCATTACCGGCTCGAACGCAAGACCATCGGCCTGGTGCTGGGCATCATCATCGTTGCCGCCATCGGCGGTGCGGTGGAGATCATACCATTGTTCACGATCCACCAGACCGTCGAAGAGGCCCCCGACATGCGTGTCTACACGCCGCTCGAGATTGCGGGCCGCAACATCTACCTCCGGGAAGGCTGCTACGCCTGCCATTCGCAGATGATCCGTACGCTGCGCGACGAGGTCGAACGCTACGGCCCTTACTCGCTCGCCGTCGAGTCCAAGTACGATCATCCGATGCTCTGGGGATCGAAGCGGACCGGGCCGGACCTCGCGCGCATCGGCAACAAATATTCGGACGAATGGCATGTCCGGCACCTCAACAACCCACGGGAGGTCGTGCCGGAATCGGTGATGCCGCATTATTCGTGGCTCGGACGCACCGAACTGCGTTATGACGACCTCGGCGTTCATCTCGCGGCGCTTCGCAAGGTCGGCGTGCCCTATACCGACGACATGATCGCCAACGCCAAGTCCGACGCCTACGGGCAGGCGGCGCCCGATTCGCCGCTCGCCGAAGGCGTGACCAAGCGCTACGGCGCGGCGACCAATGTGCGCCCCTTCGACGGCAGGCCTGGCGAACTCACCGAGATGGACGCCCTGGTGGCCTACCTGCAAATCCTCGGCAAACTGACCGACGCTGCGCACAAGCACGCCGCGGGAGGTTGACCATGGACCATGATTTTACCGTCTGGTTCTCGAAGTCGTTCGGTCTGTTCTATCTGATCGCGCTGTCGGTCATCATCGTCGCCTATGCATTCTGGCCGTCGAACAAGAAGCGGTTCGACGAGGCGGCGCATTCCATCCTCGGCAATGAGGACAAGCCGTACAGGGATCGACCGCAAGGGGATCAGCCAGATGGGGACAAGAAATGGCGGTAGAGGAACGCGATCCCCATACCGGCTACATGACGACCGGTCATGAATGGAACGGCATCAAGGAATTGAACACGCCGGTGCCGCGGCCGGTCTATTTCTTCCTGATCGCAACGACCTTGTTCGCGGTCGTCTACTGGGTGCTGTTCCCGGCATGGCCGCTCGGCGTGACCTACACCAAGGGCCTGCTCGGCATCGATCAGCGTACCACCGTCAACGAAAGCCTGGCGCAGGCCGCCGCCGAGCGCAGCGCGTGGTCGAAGCGCATCGAGGCCGAGAGCTTCAAGCAGATCCAGGCCGATCCCAAATTGATGGAGATCGTGCGGCAGACCGGCCGGACGCTGTTCGGCGACAATTGCGCAGCATGCCATGGATCGAACGCGCAGGGCGGCAAGGGCTTTCCGAACCTGACGACGGCGTCATGGCTCTGGGGCGGCGATCCCGAAGCCATTGCCGAAACGATTCGCGTCGGCATCAATTCGGCGCACCCGCAAAGCCGCAGTGCGCAGATGATGGCATTCGGGCGCGACGGGTTGCTCAAGAAGGGCGAGCTCGACGACGTCGTGGCGTATGTGCGCAGCCTTTCCGATCCGGCTGTGGCGAAGGGTGTGCCCGCCGCGAGGATCGAGGCCGGCAAGGCGGTCTTCGCGGCTAATTGCGTCACCTGCCATGGCGACAATGCCAAGGGCAATGTCGAACTCGGTGCGCCTGATCTGACCGACAAGTCCTGGATCTACGGCGGCGATGCCGAGTCGATCTATGACACCGTCTGGGGCGGCCGGCAGGGCCACATGCCGAGCTGGGACGGCAGGCTGTCGCCGCTCGACCGCAAAATTCTCGCGCTCTATCTGTTCGATATCAGGCGGGGGGACCGATGAGCGCGACCAACGCCGCGACAAGGCCGATCCGGACAAGGGTCGTGGTCTGGTGCGCGATCGGCGCCGGGCTGTTGCTGCTGCTGATCGCCAATTCGCATCTCGTCTATGTGGCCTTCGTGTCGCAACCGGAATGCGTCGCGCATGTCCGGCAGGGCGAGGGATCGGCCAGGGACGGAAAGTTCAGCGCGGCGCGATCCTCGTGCACGCCGCGATGAGAGAGCAGGGAGACCGATAATGTCGCCGATACCGGCCGTTGTTCCGCCTCTGCCGCGCGCGCGGTCCTGGAACCGAAACGTCGCGCCCGCCGCCGCATTCGACTGGCTCAGGGCCGGCTGGCGCGACTTCACCATCGATCCGGCGGCCAGCATCAGTTATGGCCTCCTGGTGTTTCTGGTCTCCGTCGTCACCACCGTCGGCCTGTTCGCGCTGCGCTGGGACTTCATCCTGCTGCCGGCATTTGCCGGCTTCATGGTGGTCGGTCCGATCATCGGGATCGGGCTTTACGAAAAAAGCCGGCGCATCGCCGAAGGTAGGCCGGTCGGCCTGTGGCAGATGGTGTTCGTCAGGCCGGAGTCCGGCGGACAGGTGCTGTTCGCAGGCGTGCTGCTGTTTCTGCTGACGCTGTTGTGGATGCGGGCCGCGGTGATCGTGTACGCGCTGTTTTTCGGCCTGCGGCCGTTCCCCGGCCTCGACCACATCATTCCCATGCTGTTCACGACGCAGGTCGGCTGGGCCATGTTGATCATCGGCAGCGCCATCGGCGGACTGTTCGCGGCCTTTGCATTCGCCATCAGCGCCTTCTCCATCCCGATGCTGCTGTCGGAGCGCACGGACGCGCTGACCGCCATGGGCACCAGCATGGCGCTGGTCTGGAACAACCTGCCGGTCATGCTGACCTGGGCCGCCATCATGCTGGTGCTGATCGTGATCGGCATCGCGACCGGGCTGCTCGGAATGATCGTGATATTTCCGGTGCTGGGACATGGCAGCTGGCACGCCTATCGGGCGATCCGGCCTGAGTCCTGAGTGCAGGGGGTTTGGAGTTCTCTCCGATGAGTTGTTGCGCTCCGGGAGCAGAACTGACGGCGATGCCGCCGCGCGCGGGCGACGAGGAGATCCTGCTCGCGAGCCGCGTGGTCGCCGACGGCATTCGCCAGACCGATCTTTCGGTGCCCGCGATCCACTGTGGTGCATGCATCCGGACCATCGAGAAGGCGCTCGGCGGGCTTGCCGGCGTCGAAAGCGCGCGGGCCAACCTGTCGGCCAAACGCGTGACCATCCGGTGGCAAGCGAACGGCAGCCCGCCACCGTTTGTCGACACCCTGAAACAAGCGGGCTTCGAGGCCCATCTGTTCGACATCGAATCCAGCAAGGATGACGGCGCGCTGTCCGAACTGATCCGGGCGCTTGCGGTCGCAGGCTTTGCTTCGAGCAATATCATGCTGCTTTCGGTGTCGATCTGGTCCGGCGCCGAAGCCGAGACGCGCGATCTGTTCCACTGGTTGTCGATGTTCATTGCGCTGCCGGCGCTGGCCTATTCCGGGCGGATATTCTTCCGCTCGGGCTGGCGGGCGCTCAGGCACGGGCGGACCAACATGGACGTGCCAATCTCGCTCGGCGTTCTGCTCGCCTTCGGCATGAGCGTGTACGAGACGGCGACACACGGCCCGCACGCCTATTTCGATGCCGCGGTCTCGCTGCTGTTCTTCCTGCTGATCGGGCGCACGCTCGATCACATGATGCGCGAGCGGGCCCGGCAGGCCGTCAGCAGCCTGGTCCGGCTCGCGGCGCGCGGCGCGTTCGTGGTGCAGGCGGATGGCACGCAAACCTACCTTCCGGTCGAGGAGATCGAGCCCGGCATGACGGTTGTGCTCGGCTCCGGCGAGCGCGTGCCGGTCGATGCGACCGTGAGCAAGGGGGAGTCCGAGCTCGACGTATCGCTGGTTTCCGGCGAAAGCGTGCCGCTGCATGCAACAGCGGGATCGAAGGTGCTTGCGGGCACGCTGAATCTCACCGGACCGTTGATGCTGGTCGCGACGGCGAAGGCGGGCAGTTCATTCCTCGCCGAAATGATACGGATGATGGAGGCGGCCGAGCAGGGCCGCTCCGGTTACCGGCGTATCGCCGACCGCGCCGCGGCGCTCTACGCGCCGGTCGTGCACACCGTGGCGTTGCTGACGTTCATCGGCTGGATCATCGCCACGGGGGATCTGCACAAGGCCATCACCATCGCCATCGCAGTCCTCATCATCACGTGCCCTTGCGCGCTCGGCCTTGCGGTGCCGATCGTGCAGGTGATCGCCGCGCAACGGCTGTTCAAGAACGGCATCATGGTCAAGGACGGTTCCTCGATCGAGCGCCTGGCGGAGATCGACGCAGTCATCTTCGACAAGACGGGAACGCTGACATCGGCGGTGCCGCGGCTGGCTTCGAGGGGTGATACCGACGACGCGGCCCTCGGTCTTGCGGCGGCGCTCGCTTTGCATTCCCGGCATCCCTATTCGCAGGCGCTCGTCGAAGCCGCCACCGGCCTTGTGCCTTCACCGGTCGTATTCGACGAGGTGACCGAACAGGCCGGCTTCGGACTGCAGGCGCGCTCGGGCGCGGCAATCTATCGGCTGGGAAGGCCGTCGTGGGCGCTTGAAGCCGCGGACATGATCGCCGGAGATGCGTCAGTTGTCCTGACCCGAAACGGTCGTTTGATTGCAGGTTTCTGCTTTGAGGACACGTTACGCCCGGACGCTGCCGTCGCCACGGCAAGACTGAAGCAGAACGGCCTGCGTGTGGAGATCGTTTCCGGTGACCGCGAGGCGGCAGTCGCACGTGTCGCCGCTGCACTGGACGTTCCCTTCCACAGCGGCGTGACACCGGGGGAAAAAGTGGCGCGCATCAACGCGCTGTCCGCGGCGGGCCGGAAGGTGCTGATGGTCGGCGACGGGCTCAACGACACGCCGGCACTCGGCGCCGCCCACGCGTCGATGGCGCCGGCCTCCGCGTCTGATGTCGGACGGTGCGCAGCGGATTTTGTCTTCCTGCGGCAGAGCCTGCTCGCGATACCCTTCGCGGTGTCGATTGCGCACGAGGCGAGGCGCCTGATCCGGCAGAACCTTGCTTTCGCCGTTGCCTATAACGTCGTGGCGGTGCCGGTCGCCGTGATGGGGCATGTGACGCCGCTGATTGCCGCCATCGCGATGTCGGTATCGTCGATCCTGGTCGTCGCCAACGCGCTTCGCCTGAAGGGCCGGGAAGGTATCGCGGCGAGTGCCGCGCCGGAAAGCATGCCGGCGCCAGCCATGCTGGAGGCCGCCGAATGAAGGATTATTTTTACCTGATACCGATCGCGCTCGGCCTCGGCCTCGCTGGCCTTGCAGCGTTCTTGTGGTCACTCAAGACCGGGCAATACGACGATCTCGACGGCGCTGCCGAACGCATCCTCCATGAGGAAACGGACGCGCCGATCCGGACGCCGAGGCCGGAGCGGTAATTTTGACGGTGCCGCGTTACGGCTGCGAGCGTGGCATACATCTGAAGAAAAATACCAGGCTTGAGTGTTGGGCAGTCGCCGGAGCTTTAATTAGTTCTACCCGATAACAATGTTAGCCCTGACGCAAATCGAAGGCGTAACCTGTTCATCTAGTGGCAGTCAGGGGAGCCGCGTCATGACCGACCTCGAAGCAAAACTGGAAGGATTTGAGACCCTCGCGACCGAATGCGATTTGATCGGCAAGCTCGCGACCGACAAGGCGAAGCGCGAATTGTACATGCGCCTCGGCCTGCATTACCGCGAACTCGCCGATGCCATGCGGAAGGTGATTGCCCTCAAGGCCGCCGCATAGCGTGCCGGAATTTCCCCGAGCAATGAATTCGAACGGCGCGGCGCATCACCTGCCGCGATAGACTGGCTGCCGGCGCTCGATCCAGGCGTTGATGCCTTCGCCGAGATCGCCGGTTGGCACTATGGCGGCAAACTGCTCGCTCTCGGCCTGCAGCCCTTCCCCGATCGCCATGTTCAATCCGCGCGTGACCGCCGTGATGATGGCCCCCACCGCAAGCGGCGAATGCCTGACGATGCGGCGAGCCAGTTCGCGTGCCGTCGGCAGCAACGCCTCATGCGGCACGACCTCGTTGACCAGCCCGATCTCCTGGGCCCGCGCCGGCGTAAAGGGATCGCCGGTCAATAACAGCTCCAGCGCGCGCTTGCGCCCGGCGAGGCGCGGCAGCCGCTGCGTTCCGCCGAAGGTCGGCGGCATGCCGAGATTGATTTCCGGTTTGGCAAAGCGCGCGTTCTCGCTGGCAATCGCCAGATGCACCGCCTCGGTGATCTCGCAGCCGCCGCCGTAGGCCAGCCCGTTCACCGCGGCAATGACAGGTTTCCTGAATGCTTCGAGCCGCGCCGTCAACGCCTGTCCGCGCCTGACGAAGTCGCGTACGGCCGCGTCGCGGCCGCGGCGAACGCTTCCTGAGAATTCGTGGATGTCGGCGCCGGCGGAAAAGGCGCGGTCGCCGGCACCGGTCAGGATCACGGCGCGCACTTCGTCGCCGGTCTCGATCGCGTCCAGCACGGCCATCAGGCGGTCGATCAGCGCGTAGTTCAGCGCATTGTGCTTGTCCGGCCGGTTCAGGGTGACCAGCGCAATGCCGTCATTGGTTTCTAGAAGGATGGGATCGGACATCGGAGGGCTCCACAAGGATTGATGGTTGCAGGCACCGTAGGAGCCGGATCGCGTTGTGTATATTCACTGGTCGGTATACATACGACGGATGGCAAGGTCCGGACTTTCGACGCGGGAACGCATCATCTCGGCAGCAAATGCGCTGTTCTACAATGACGGCATCCGCGGCGTCAGCGTAGACGCGGTGGCGGCGAAGGCCGGCGTCACCAAGCGCACGCTGTATTACCATTTCCGCAGCAAGGACGATCTCGTGGCGGCCTATCTCGCCGGCCGCGATCAACCCAATCTCGCGCTGTTCAAACAATGGTTCGCCGAGGCCGACGACGGCCTGCCGGCGCAGGTCGAGCGCATCTTCCGCAATCTCGCGCGCTCGGCGCGGCATCCCAAGTGGAAGGGCTGCGGTTTCCTGCGCACCTCGGCCGAACTCGCCAACATGCCCGGCCATCCCGCCATGAAGATCGGCGCCGCCCACAAGAAGAAGTTCGAGGCGTGGCTGCGCGAGACGTTTGCGGAAGCGGGGATCGTGCAGGCGGCGCAACTCGCGCGGCAGATCTTGCTGCTGCTCGACGGCTCGTTCGCGGTCGTGCTGCTGCACCGCGATCCCAGTTACATGGAGACGGCAGGCGAGGCGGCGCATGCGCTGGTCGAGGCGGCGTTACCGGTGCCGGGCAAGCGGCGGTAGAGCGTTTCCTTTCTTCATGCCCGGGACAAGCCCGCATGACGGCTACAACAAGCGCCGCTCGAATCCGCCGCGCGTTCGCAGCATCTCGGCGACCTCATGGAGATCAGCCACCACCGCAGCGCATCGTGCGCGCGACTCGTCCGTCGGTGTCACCATATCGGGCACCATGATCGTGATGGCGCCGGCGGCGTGGGCGGCGGTCACGCCGTGGTTGGAATCCTCCACCGCCACGCACACTTCCGGCTTGAGGCCGAAGCGGGACGCTGCAAGCAGATAGAGATCGGGGCTCGGCTTGCCGCGCGTGACGTCGTCGCGGGTCAGGAGCGTGTCGAACCGGTGCCGGATTCCGGCGAGCGTCAGATGGGCATCGGCCGTGCGCCGCGACGAGGAGGTGACGATTGCCATCGGGCACGCAGCCGCCTGCAGCGCATCCAGCAATTCGACCGCACCAGGCTTCAACGGCAGGCCACCGTTGAGAAATTCATCGCGGTGGGCGATGAAAGCCCTGCTGACTTCCGCGAGCGGAAAGCGCTCGCCGTAGCGCGCTTGCAGCATGGCCTCGCAGTCCGGGCCGGGCAGGCCGACCATCGCCTGGCACAGCGTCGCGGCGTCGTCGGTGTAGCCATGCGCATGCAGCGCTGCGACCAGGCTGTCGTAATAGACCCGCTCGGTATCGAGCAGCGTGCCGTCCATGTCGAGCAGGACGGCGCCGACGTTCCATCGGCCGGTCGTGTCCAGGCCTTTCACGTCGAAGCCTTCAGGCGCGCGGCGGCCTTTCGCAAGCAGTCCGGGCACAGGCAGTCGCTGCCGTCGAGCGGCATCGGCAGTCGAAAGGTCTCGTCACTGCACCAGCATGGCCCCGACAGGCTGCAGCCGAATTCGGTTCCGCAGTTGGCGCAGGCGAGACGGCGCGCGGCCTGATTTTCCAGCCCGTTTGTCATGAGAGGCGCACTAATCTCGGGTTCGCCGCGAAGCGCGGTATCACGTCCCGTGCAATATATGCCGCACAGCGCCCAAGGGAAATACAAGTGGAACGATGGCGAACCCCCGTCCACCTTGTCCCCGGTCTCAACGGAAGCACGGCGAGAGAGTTGCCGCTACTTCGTTATCCCGTCGATCTCCGCGATCTCCTCTGCGCTCAGCGTCCAGCCGATCGCCTTCACGTTCTGCTCGACCTGTTCGACGCGGGTGGCGCCGGCAATGACGCTTGCGACTTGGGGGCGTGCCGTCAGCCACGAGAATGCCAGTTCGAGCAGGCTGTGGCCGCGGGCCTGCGCAAAAGCCTGCAGCTTTTCGACGATGTCCTCGTTGCGCGGCGTGACGTAGCGGTCCTTCAGGGCGGGCGCCTTGGCGAAGCGGGTGTCGGCGGGCGCCGCCGTGCCGCGCTGGTATTTTCCGGTGAGAAGCCCGCTCGCCAGCGGGAAGAACGGCAACAGGCCGAGCTTGTATTCCTGGGCCGCCGGCAACAGGTCTCTTTCGATGCCGCGTACCACCAGGCTGTATTCGTCCTGGCAGGAGACGAAGCGGTTGACGTTCATCTGCCGCGCCATCATTTCCGCTTCCGCAATGCGCCAGGCCGGAAAGTTCGAATTGCCGATGTAGCGGACCTTGCCCTGGCGGACGAGATCGTCGAGGGCGCGCAGGGTTTCTTCCATCGGCGTCAGCGGATCGTAGTCATGCTGCTGGTAGAGATCGATGTAGTCGGTCTTCAGCCGCGTCAGGCTGGCTTCGACCGCGGACATGATATAGCGGCGCGAGGCGCCTTGTTTCGTGCCGTCGTTGCTCATCGGTTTGGAATATTTCGTCGCCAGCACGATGTCCTTGCGGCGGTCGCCGAGCACGGTGCCGAGCACGGTCTCTGAGCCGCCCATGCCTGCGTAGATGTCGGCGGTGTCGAACAGGGTGATGCCGAGGTCGATCGCCTTGTGGATCACCTTGCGCGACGTCTCGAGATCGGTGCGCTGGCCGAAATTGTTGCAGCCGAGGCCGACGGCGGAAACGCGCAGGCCGGAGCCGCCGAGATTGCGAATTTGCATGGATCGATCCTGTGGGAGAGGCGGGTAGGAGGCCGCATTGTGGCCTCCGCGCCGTCATCCCGCAAGGTGTGCGGCCAGCCTCGCTGGCTTCACTTCATGTCCATGCCCTTGTGTGGATCGTCGGATTTCATGCCGTCCATCATCGCCATGTTCTTGCAGCAGCCGCACATGCCCATGCCGGACTGCTTCTGCGACTGTTGGACCTTGGCTTCCGGCCACTCCGACATCTGCTTCGAGGCGGCCGGCGCTCCGCACATGGCTTGCGAACCGGCTTGCTGACCGCCGCCGCACATGGCGGACGCTGGCGACAGGCCTAACAACAGGACGACGGCCGTTGATGCGAGGAGCAGGCGCATGGGTATCTCTCCGGGTTGATCGCGCCAGCATAGGCTTACCCGGGAAAGACCGGCAATCACGTTTGGGTCAAAATGGCCTTGCGATGCCCGGATCGTGCAGCGGCGCTTGAAAGCATGCAGCACAAAAAAGTGCGGCCCCGGCCAGACGCGGCGACTGACGGGGACCGCTTGGGGGCGCGTGATCCGAGACGGGGGGTCTGATCAGACGCAACCGGAGGCTAGCCGTACTCTGTTACGCTCGCGTGACAGTGGTACTTATCCACAGGCAGCCGGGCGTCGTATGACGCGCTGCGCCCTCAGAAAAGCTTGCGGTAGACCACGAAGCCGGAGCGCTCTGCCACCTTGTCGTAGAGCTGCATCGCGGTTTGGTTGGTCTCGTGCGTCAGCCAGTAGACGCGGGACGATCCGGCGAGCTTCGCCTGTTCGTAGACGCCGTTGATCAGGGCGCGGCCGACGCCCTTGCCGCGCGCCGCCGCGCTGGTGAAGAGGTCCTGCAAATAGCAGTTCGGTTCGATCGTCGTGGTGCTGCGATGAAACAGATAATGCGTCAGGCCGAGCAACGCGCCGCCGCTTTCGGCGACCAGCGCATGCACCGGCTCATAGCCGTCGAAGAAGCGCGACCATGTCATGGCGGTGATTTCGGGCGCAAGCGCCGTCGGTCCGGAGCGGCCGTAGAACGCGTTGTAGCCGTCCCACAGCGGAAGCCACTGCGCGTAGTCCTGGCGGGTGACGAAGCGGATGGTGAGAGCGGGGGACATTCCTGTTTCCATCTTGATCGAGGTGCAGCGCTGCGGATGCGGGTTGGCGGGAAGGCCTTCTTCCTACAGGCGCGGTTGGGAGGGATCAATCCAGCCGGAGGCCCCCGGTCTTTCGCGTTTCTGAGATCAGGTGATATTCGATGCGCACGGAACCGGTTTCCGCGTTCCAAGGTTAGCGCATGCCATTTACGAGAGGACGTCGATGCCGACAATATCCCCCACGCTACTGCCGATCCTGATGCTGTTTGCCTCCAACGTCTTCATGACGTTTGCCTGGTACGGCCATCTCAAGTTCAAGGAGAACGCGCTGCCGGTCGTCGTTCTTGCGAGCTGGGGTATCGCCTTCTTCGAGTATTGGCTGGCGGTGCCGGCCAACCGCTGGGGCAGTGCGGTGTATACGGCGGCGCAGCTCAAGACCATTCAGGAGGTGATCACGCTGGTGGTGTTTGCCGGCTTCTCGGTGCTGTATTTGAAGGAGCCGCTGGGGTGGAATCACGCACTCGGCTTTCTCTTCATCGCCGTGGGCGCGTTCCTGATCTTTCACAAATGGGCGTGAGCGTTCCGCCGCAGAGGCTCACTTCGCAGCTGGCGCGACCCGCAAAATTCGTCCTGACAAACTGTCGGTCAGCAGCCACAGCGCGCCGTCCGGACCCTGGCGGACGTCGCGAATTCGCTCGTTGAGATTTTGCAGCAGGCGCTCTTCCGACGTTACCGTGTTGCCGTTCAGCGTCAGCCGCACCAGCATCGCGCCGCGCAGCGCGCCGAGGAACAGGCTGCCCGACCATTTCGGAAACAGTTTTCCGGTGTAGAACGCCATGCCTGATGGTGCGATCGACGGCACCCAGTATTTGACCGGCTGCTCCATGCCGTCCTTGGCCGCGCTGTCGTGGATCTTGGCGCCGGAATAATCGATGCCGTAGCCTATCACCGGCCAGCCGTAATTCCTGCCCTTGCCGACGACGTTGACCTCGTCGCCACCGCGCGGACCGTGCTCGATTTCCCAGGGCTCGCCGGAAACTGGATTGATCGCGAGCGACTGAATGTTGCGGTGTCCATAGCTCCAGATTTCCGGCTTGGCATCGGCGCGGCCGGCGAACGGGTTGCCTGGCGGCACCGATCCATCGGGGGCGATCCGGATCACCTTGCCGAGATGGTTGCCGAGATTTTGCGCCTGGTCGCGGTGGGTGAAGTGATCGCCCAGCCCCACGAACAGATTGCCGTCGTCGGCCTGGGCAATGCGGCAGCCGAAATGATTGCCCGACGACAACGGGCCTTGCTGACGGAAGATGATTTTGACGTCGTCGAGGCTACTGTTGCCGTCGTTCAGTTTCGCGCGCGCGACCGTGGTGCGTCCACCGCCCTCGGTCCGTTCGGCGAAGCAGAAATAGATCGTCCTGTTTTCCGCGAAGGATTTGTCGGTGACAACATCGAGCAGGCCGCCCTGGCCCGACGCCCAGGCTTCCGGGACGCCCTTGAGCGGCGGCGAGATCTTTCCTTCCGCCGTGACGATCCGCATGCGGCCCGGCCGCTCGGTCACCAGCATCTTTGCGTCGGGCAGGAACGCCAGCGCCCACGGGTAGGCGAGACCCTTTGCGACGGTCTGCACCTCGAGGTCACCCGCCGACGAGCCGAAGCCAGCCTGCTGGCCGCGCGCGGTGGGGGTGACCACGAGCGAGCCCGCGAGCATGATGGCCGCCGTCAGCGAAACGGCCGCAACGCCGTAAGGAGGTTTCATCCAGGTCCAATGGCGATGCCTGGCATCGCAGGTTGCCTTGCGAAAAATGCGAAACGCCGGAACTAGCCGGGTATCGGCATCGCGATGGTAACCCTTATCGACAGCACCGTCAGCGTGACCACAAGGCACAGCGACAAGGTGCCGATCGCCAGCGAAGCGGCGATGGCGCTGGCCAACCGGGGAGAAGCAACTGGCGCGGGGTGGTTCAGAAAGCCCACCGTGCCGGGCAACCGCATCATGTTCCAGATCCTTCGAGACGCGGGCGAATCACTCCGCGATTTCCGTCAACTTCACCACCATGGCGGGCAATATTGCGGCGGCGGGAGCATCGAAAACGGCGGAATCAGGGCAATGGTTAATGTTGTGCCCACTGTTGTTAACTTTTGTCAGCGTTCTCGCGCGAACGTGAGCGGTCAGGCGCCCGCGGCGATCCGGGCAGGATCATCGACTTCGGCCCGCCAGTCCATGGTGACGAAACCGGGGGTCTGTTCGACCCGCCGCAGCCAGGCGCGGATGGACGGGAAAGTGGCCAGATCGTAGTCGCAGCGGTCGGCGACGTGCGTGTAGCCATACAGCGCGATATCCGCGACGGTGAGCTGGCCGGCGGCGAAATAGGTGTGGGTCTTGAGATGGTTCTCCATCACCTGCAGCGCCGCATAGCCGCGCTCCATCCAGTCCTCCAGCGCATGCGTCTGCAAGGCGCGGCCGCCCTTGACCAGCGACAGCCAGAAATAGGCGGCGCCGATATTGGGCTCCAGCGCGTGCTGTTCGAAGAACATCCACTGCAGAGCCTCGGCGCGCTCGATGCGCGATTCCGGCGCCAGCGAGGTGCCGCCGCAGACATACCAGAGGATGGCGTTGGACTCGGCGAGATAGCGGCCTTCGGCTACTTCCAGCAGCGGCACCTGGCCGCTCGGGTTCTTCGACAGAAAATCCGGCGTCCGGCTTTCGCCGCTCAGAATGTCGATCTCGATCGCCTGATACGGCGCGTTGAGCAGCGACAGCGCAAGGCGGACCTTGTAGCTGTTGCCGGAGCGCTGCATCGAATAGAGCTTGTACATCGTGTCTGGAGTTTCCTGGGCCGACGGGAAGCGCGCACGCTGCGCGCCACGGCTTTCGCGCCGCAACGCGGCTAAACAATGATGCCGATATCAATAGGTCGCAAGGCCTGCGGAATGGAAAAAGTCGAAAACCTCTACCGCACTGCACGCGCGCAGAACGATTCTATCCACACGCCGAAACAATTAGAATCACGCTTGCGCGACGCGGTGCGCGCCGACCGCATGGCTTGCGCGATCGAGCGCCGCGCGCCGCAAGACCAACGCGTAGAAGGCCAGTTCGACGAGTAGCCCGAGGGGTATGGAGGTGGCGCCGGCGATGCTCCGCGACAGCAGCGGCACGATCCAGGCCGCGGCGAGCAGGCTGATCTCGAAATCGCGAAAGCCGCAGCGGAGTCCATGCCGCGCGAAAAATGCGATCGCGACCGCGAGCGCCACGAGGTCGTAGTCGAGCACATAGGGTGTCGCGAGCAGGCTGCCCAGCGCCAGCGCAGCCGCCTGGAGTTCGAACGCAGCGTCGCTGTGCCATAGCCAGGCGAGCGTGGCGGCGAGCGCTGTGAACAGCGTAGCTTGCGCCGCATAGGCGACCGGCACGCTCGCGCCCCATGCCCGCACCGCGGAGAAGATGGACTGGATCTTCTGCCAGCCGGTGCCGCCCTGTTCGAGCACGACCGTCTGGGTGAAGTTCATGGAGTCGGCGAAGGCGTGCCAGATGCCGCTGCCGAGCAGCACGAAGCTGATGGCGACCAGTGCCGCAACGGTGGCCGCAGCCGCGCCGATCGTGTGCCACCGGCCGCTCGCCATAAGCGCGATCGGAATCAGGATGCCGAATTGCGGCTTGTAGGCGAGAAGGCCGATCAGCACGCCGGCAAGCCATGGCCTGCGATCGAGCCAGTGCAGCGCGCCGCCCAGCAGCGCCGCGGTAAGGAAGCCATTGTGGCCGTGGCCGACATTGACGAAAACGGCCGGGAAGGCCGCCGCAACGAGCAGCGTTTCCCGGCGCGGCAGGATGGCGCGGATCGCGGCGAGGTAGGCTGCAAAGCTCGCGAGCAGCCAGATCGCCAGGCCCCATGCATAGGGAACGGCGGCGACGAGAACGGCAATCGCAAAGAAGAAGGGCGGATAGTGCCAGCCGTAGAACGGCACCTCGCGGCCGTCGAACATCGCCTTCTCCGCCGCGTGCTGAAGCGCGGGCTCGTAGGCGTCCGCGGCGCGGCCCTGCCAGGTCAGTGTGCCTGCCGCATACACGTTGGAAAAGTCGGTGCCGATCGGCTGGCCGTTGCGGTCGATGAGGCCGTCGGAAACCGCGATCCATCCGGCGAATACCAGCACCGACAGGCCGAGCAGGATCAGGCTGTAGGCGCGCAGGCGCGCCACCGTCAGCCATTCGCCGGTCCGAAGCCCTTGCCAGATATGAGTCATTTCACCGCGGAATTTTTGCGAATATTGCGCCGTATTGCTCCGACCGTACCGAGCCCGCTTTAACGGTTCCCTAAAGTTTGGCCTTTCCTGGCCAAGCTTCTTGCGATGCAGCGCGTCGCGTCCTAGGGTGCCCCGTTCCCATCAGAAAGAGTCGTGAATTTCAGTGTTCACGACGTTTGCCAGGAGATGATGATGCCCTTCCTGTCCGCTGCGCTCGCCCGTGTGAAGCCGTCCGCGACGATCGCGGTCACGGATAAAGCACGCGCGCTGAAAGCGGCCGGCCGCAACGTCATTGGCCTGGGTGCCGGCGAGCCGGATTTCGATACGCCCGCCAACATCAAGCTGGCGGCGATCCACGCCATTGAGGCCGGCAAGACCAAGTACACCGATGTCGGCGGCATTCCCGAGCTGAAGGAAGCGATCATCGCCAAGTTCCAGCGCGAGAACGGCCTGACCTACAAGCCGAACCAGATCATCGTCGGCACCGGCGGCAAGCAGGTGCTCTACAATGCGCTGATGGCTACCCTCAATCCCGGCGACGAGGTGATCATCCCGGCGCCTTACTGGGTGAGCTATCCGGAAATGGTGGCGCTGGCGGGCGGCGAGTCGGTGCCGGTGGTGTGCCCGGCTTCGAACGGCTTCAAGCTGCAGCCTGCGGATCTGGAAAAGGCGATCACGCCGAAGACCAAGTGGATCATTCTGTGCTCGCCTTCGAACCCGACCGGCGCTGCCTATACGCGTGCCGAGCTGAAGGCGATCACCGACGTGCTGGTGAAGCATCCGCATGTCTGGGTGATGACCGACGACATGTACGAGCACCTGGTCTATGACGACTTCCAGTTCGCCACGCCCGCGCAGGTCGAGCCGAAACTGTATGACCGCACGCTGACCGTGAACGGGGTGTCGAAGGCCTATTGCATGACCGGCTGGCGCATCGGCTACGCCGGCGGCCCTGCCGAACTGATCAAGGCGATGGCGACGATCCAGTCTCAGTCGACCTCGAACCCGTCGTCGATCGCGCAGTGGGCTTCGGTGGAAGCGCTGAACGGTCCGCAGGACTTCATCCCCGTGCACAACAAGGTGTTCAAGGAACGCCGCGACCTCGTGGTCTCGATGCTGAACCAGGCCAAGGGCATCGAGTGCCCGCGGCCCGAAGGCGCGTTCTACGTCTATCCGTCCTGCGCCGGAACCATCGGCAAGACCGCGCCGTCCGGCAAGGTGATCGAGAACGACGAGGACTTCGTCACCGAGCTTCTGGAGAGCGAAGGCGTCGCCGTCGTGCAGGGCTCGGCCTTCGGGCTCGGACCGGCATTCCGGATTTCCTACGCCACCAAGACCTCCGATCTCGAAGACGCCTGCAAGCGCATCCAGCGCTTCTGCGGCAATTTGCGGTAAGGCATTCTAGCCAAGCCTGCGCCGCGCGCGATGCGGATGACGCGTTAAAGAAAAGGCCCGCGGAAGCGGGCCTTTTCTTTTGGTAACTGCTGTCATTCCGGGTTCGTCGCTTCGCGCCGCCCCGGAATGACGGTGGTGGCGATCTGGCTCCGCATGTGATGTTGTGGCATAGGAACGGCCTCGCTTCGCTTCTTTGCCCTCATCATTTTTCAGCCGGAGAATACTCCATGGTTCGTTCGTTCATTGTTGCCGGTGCTGCCCTTGGCATGTTGGCTGTGTCCGTCGGGGCAGCGAGCGCGCAAGCCCCGCAGCGCGTGCAGGTCGGCGTGCTGGAGTGCCGCGGCGGCGCCAGCGTTGGTTTCATCGTCGGCTCCGTGACCCATCTCGGCTGCGTATTCCGCGCCGACGGCAAGCCCGAGGATCGCTATGTCGCCACCATCCGCAAAGTCGGCCTCGATCTCGGCATCACCGAGGAATCGGCGCTGGCGTGGGGCGTGTTCGCGCCGGTAGCCCGGCTCGGGCCGGGCGATCTCTCCGGCGACTATGTCGGCGCGCAGGGCAGCGCGACGCTCGGTGTCGGCGTCGGCGGCAACGTGCTGGTTGGCGGCTCCGCCAATTCGATCGCGCTGCAGCCGCTCAGCGTGCAGGGCCAGGTCGGCATCGGCATTGCTGCCGGATTGGAAAGCCTGGAGCTTCGGCCGGGGCGGTAGACCATCTCCTCGTCATCGCAGAAGCGCGAACTTCAACCAGCCTCACGACGCACCGCAGCGAAAATTTTTCCTGCTTGCCAAAATCGCGGGACAGGCGGAGCATCCGATCCGCCGACCCAATCATGGGCCGAGCTCCAACCAAGGAGGCGGCAATGGGACAAGACGTCAGAAGTCCCCGTGGTCCACGGTGCATCGCGCTGGTGGGCCCTTTCCAAAGCGGTAAAACCACACTTCTGGAAGCGATACTGGCGCGAACGGGCGCCATCAAGAATGCCGGCAGCGTCGATGCCGGAACTTCGGTCGGCGACTCCAGCCCCGAGGCGCGGAACCACAAGATGGGCGTGGGCCTCTCCGCCGCCACGACCAGTTTCATGGGCGAGAGTTATACCTTTATAGATAGTCCCGGCTCCATCGAGTTCGCGCACGATATGCGCGCCGCGCTGCCTGCGGTCGATGCCGCGGTGGTGGTCTGCGAGGCGGACGAGAAGAAGCTGCCTCAACTGCAGATTATCCTGCGCGAGCTGGAGGATCTCGGCATTCCCCGCATCCTGTTTCTGAACAAGATCGACCGCGCCAGCAAGCGCATCCGCGAGACGCTCGCCACCCTGCAGCCGGCGTCGCGCGTGCCGCTGGTGCTGCGCCAGATTCCGATCTGGAACGGCGACCTGATCGAAGGCTTCGTCGATCTCGCGCTGGAGCGCGCGTTCGTCTACCGCGAGCACAAGCCCTCCGAAGTCATTGCGCTGGAAGGCGGAAATCTCGACCGCGAAAAGGAAGCGCGGTTCTCGATGCTGGAAAAGCTCGCCGATCACGACGATGCGCTGATGGAGCAGTTGCTGGAAGACATCCAGCCGCCGCGCGATGCCGTGTTCGACGACCTCGCCCGCGAACTGCGCGAGGGCCTGATCTGCCCGGTGCTGCTCGGCTCGGCCGCGCGCGAGAACGGCGTGCTGCGGCTGATGAAGGCGCTGCGGCATGAGGCACCCGGCGTGGTGGAGACGGCAAAGCGCCTCGGCGCGTCGTCGCAGAAGGATGCGCTGGCCTATGTGTTCAAGACCATGCATTTGCAGCACGGCGGCAAGCTCTCGCTGGTCCGGCTCCTTGCCGGCCACCTCGATGACGGCGCCACGCTGCAATCCTCCTCCGGTGAAGCCGGTCGCGTATCCGGCATCCTGGCGGTCAGCGGCGGGCACGACACCAAGCGGGCGTCGGCGGAAGCCGGCGAGACCATCGCGCTCGGCAAGCTCGACGCGGTCAAGACCGGCGATACGCTCTCGAGCGGCAAGACCGCGCCGGCATCGCTGGTGAAGGTCGAGCCGACGCCGCCGGTGCTGTCGATCTCGATCGCCGCGACCGACCGCAAGGACGACGTCAAGCTCGGCCAGGCCTTGCTGCGGCTCAACGAGGAAGACCCGTCGCTGACGATGATCCAGAACCCGCGCACCCACGATACGGTACTCTGGGGGCAGGGCGAAATGCACCTGCGGGTCGCTCAGGAGCGCCTCAAGGACCGCTTCGGCGTCAGCGTCAAGGCGCAGCCGCCCGCGATCGGCTATCAGGAGACCATCCGCAAATCCATCACCCAGCGCGGCCGCCACAAGAAGCAATCCGGCGGCCACGGCCAGTTCGGCGACGTCGTGCTGGAGATCAAGCCGATGCCGCGCGGCACCGGTTTCGAATTCCACGAGAAGGTCGTCGGCGGCGCGGTACCGCGCAACTACATCGGCGCGGTGGAGGAGGGCGTGGTGGACGGGCTCACCAAGGGCCCACTCGGCTTCCCGGTCATCGATCTTGAGGTGACGCTGACGGACGGCTCCTATCACAGCGTCGATTCCTCCGATCTCGCCTTCCGCACCGCGGCGCGGATCGGCATGAGCGAAGCGTTGCCGCAGTGCCAGCCGGTGCTGCTGGAGCCGATCCACCTGGTCGAGATTGTCTGCCCGACCGAGGCCACGGCAAAGATCAACGCCATCCTGTCGGCACGGCGCGGCCAGATCCTGGGCTTCGATACCCGCGAGAACTGGCCGGGCTGGGATTGCGTCCGCGCCACCATGCCGGAAGCCGAGATCGGCGACCTCATCGTGGAACTGCGATCGGCCACCGCCGGCGCCGGCGGTTTCACGAGACAGTTTGACCGCATGGCCGAAGTCACCGGCCGCGCCGCCGACCAGATCATCGCCGCGCATCGCGTTGCGGCGTAGCGATCTAGCCGGCTAGTTTTCGAGCGGCCTTTCGCAGGTCGGCGTTGATGCGCGTTTGCCATCCGCTGCCGGTCTTGCGATAGGCTGCGAGCACGTCGTGATCGAGGCGAAGCTTCACCGCCTCCTTTGGGTGTTCGAGCGGCGGTCGGCCACGCCTGATGACCTTGTCGCCGCGCCGGATCTCCGCGCGTTCCAGCATCTCCCTGGTCAGTTCAGGCGCCTCGTCATATTCGGATCTGGCAATTCGATGGGCATCAACCTTGGTCAAATTGCTTTTGATAGATTTTTTTCTCGCGGTCATTGCACTTTCTCATCGAAATGATGTGTCGGATTTTGGTTCGCGGTGTCCAGACGACCATCACCATTCGCCCGGCACCCGACGGTCTGGAACCGAACTTCGCCATAGTCCCGCCGGACGTCCTCGGCCGTAATCGTCAGGCCGGCAAAGACGATTGCCGCATCCGAAAAGTGCAAGCCCCTCTCGTGGAGGGTTGCTCGACGCTTTACCGGATCGAATGTGATCTTTACGCAATTAAATGTACCCCCAATTAATCGCGGCGTCAAGACGGTGCATTGACTCCGGCCGCACCTTGCCCGATGTGACGGTCATGACACCTTCAACCAAGCCCCGCGCCGCCTGTCTGATCGGATGGCCGGCCGCACATTCGCGCTCGCCGCTGATCCATCGTTACTGGCTGCGCACGCTCGGCATCGAGGGCGGCTACGTCATCGAGGCGGTGCCGCCCGACGAGTTCAAGGATTTCCTGTTCCGGCTGTCGCATCGCGGCTTTGTCGGCGCCAACGTCACCATTCCGCACAAGGAGCGCGCACTGGCGCTGTCTAAGCCGGACGAGCGCGCGCGTGCGGTGGGCGCCGCCAATACGCTGTGGTTTGCCGACGGCGAACTGTGCTCGACGAATACCGACGTCGAAGGGTTCATCAACAACCTCGATTCTGGCGCACCCGGCTGGGACAGGACCGGGGATGCGCTGGTGGTGGGCGCCGGCGGCTCGGCGCGCGCGGTGGTGTTCGGATTGCTCGAGCGCGGCATCAAGCGCGTGCATCTCGCCAATCGCACCATCGCGCGCGCCCGCGCGCTGGCGGACCAATTCGGTGCACGCGTTCTGCCCATTGCGTGGGATGCGATCCCGGATCTGCTGCCGCGTGCGGGCCTGCTGGTGAACACGACGTCGCTCGGCATGCATGGCCAGCCTGCGCTCGAACTCGATGTCGGCCTGCTGCCGTCGCACGCTGTCGTCGCCGATAACGTCTACGTGCCGCTGCAAACGCCGCTGCTGGCTGCAGCACGCGCGCGCGGGCTGAAGACGGCTGACGGGCTCGGCATGCTGCTGCACCAGGCGGTGCGCGGGTTCGAACTGTGGTTCGGCCGACGCCCGGAGGTGACTGCCGAACTTCGATCCCTGGTCGAGGCCGATCTCGCAAAGGCATGATCACGCACCAGGTGGCCGCGTCAATGTCGGCTGCGACAGCCGCTAGATGCGACCCCAAGCTTCGCTCACTTAACCTTCTCCCCTTGTGGGAGAAGGTGGATCGCTGGCGCGCAGCGGCAGCGAGACGGATGAGGGGTTTGTCTCCGCGGATAGAGACCCCTCATCCGGCGCTTCGCGCCGCCTTCTCCCACAAGGGGAGAAGGAAAAGACTGCGCCTTGTATCTCAGATCGCCAGCACGTTGTCGTCGATCTCGGCGATGGTGTTGACGCCGCACAGGCCCATGGTGGTGGTGAGTTCCTTGGCGAGAATGTCGATCGCCTTGGCGACGCCCTCTTGCCCGCCGGCTCCCAGCCCATAGGCATAGGCGCGGCCGATCATGCAGGATTTGGCGCCGAGCGCGAGCGCGCGCATCACGTCCATGCCGGTGCGGATGCCGCCGTCGAACATGATCTCCATCTTCGAACCGACGGTGTCGACGATCTCAGGCAGCACCTCGATCGACGACGGCGCGCCGTCGAGCTGGCGCCCGCCATGGTTGGAGACCACGATGGCCTGTGCGCCGGTCTTGGCCGCGATCTCCGCGTCCTCGACGTCCAGAATGCCCTTCAGGATCAGCTTGCCCGGCCAGATCGACCGGATCCAGTCGATGTCCTTCCAGTTCAGCGAAGTGTCGAACTGCGAGTTGATCCAGGTCGACAGCGCGGTGATGTCCTCGCTAACCTTGAGATGTCCGGCGAGATTGCCGAAGGTGCGGCGCTTGCCCCGCAGCACGCCGGAGACCCACGAAGGTTTGGTCGCGAAATCGACCAGCTTCGACAGCGACCATTCCGGCGGCACCGACATTCCATTCTTGATGTCCTGATGGCGCTGCCCGATCACCTGCAGGTCGACCGTCAGCACCAGCGCAGAGCATTTGGCCGCGATCGCGCGCTCGATCAGCGCCTTGATGAAACCGCGGTCCTTCATCACGTAGAGCTGGAACCAGAACGGCTTGTCGACGGCGGCCGCGATGTCCTCGATCGAGCAGATCGACATCGTGCTCTGGGTGAAGGGAATGCCGGCGGCCTGCGCAGCGCGGCAGGCATGAATCTCGCCATCGCCGTGCTGCATGCCGAGCAGGCCGACGGGCGCCAGGATCAGCGGCATCGCCGCGGGCTCGCCGAGGATGGTGGTGGAGAGGTCGCGCTTCGATACGTCGACCAGGATGCGCTGGCGGAACTTGATCTGCTGAAGATCCTCGGAATTGGCGCGCAGCGTGTCCTCGGTATAGGAGCCGCGGTCGGCATAGTCGAAGAAGGCCTTGGGCACGCGGCGCTTGTGCAGCTGGCGCAGGTCTTCGATGCAGGTGATGTGCTTCATGGACGTCCCGGCCCCTTCTTGAATTCCTTATCGGTGTTGTCATCTATCATGGTTGGTACGCCAACCAAATCGCATCTCGCGGCGCCGCCGACGAGGCGAGGACATGCCAGGGCATATGCCATGAACGCACCGCGCAAAGTCTCCGACAAAGACGCCGGCTCGCAGGATCGCACTGAAAAACGCCGGTTGGACGACGCCCTGGAAGAGGGCCTGGAGGAGACCTTTCCGGCCTCCGATCCGGTCAACGTCACCCAGCCGCCGCCCTCCAAAGGCGACCATCACGTCAAGCGGCGGGGCTAGCGCGGCTTGCCCCTGAGACTGCGGTTCCCGGAAATATCAAGCTATAACAATATATTATACATGAAATCGGCGGTGGCGGCCGTAATGATTCATCATATTTTTTGAACTCATTTTAGCGGCTAAGGGATTATAACCCGGCGGTGCACGCTACGATGGGAGTGTGTTCGGGGATTCGTGGCTGTCATGCCGGAGAGCCCTGGGATTCGCTTGGGGGACACATGAGCCGCAAATATTTCGGTACCGACGGGATTCGGGGCCGCGCCAACGGATTGATCACGCCGGAGCTCGCGCTCAAGGTGGGGCAGGCGGCCGGGCTGGTGTTCCAGCGTGGCGAGCACCGCCACCGCGTCGTGATCGGCAAGGATACCCGCCTCTCCGGCTACATGATCGAGTACGCGATGGTGGCCGGCTTCACCTCGGTCGGCATGGACGTGCTGCTGCTCGGCCCGATGCCGACGCCGGCGGTCGCGATGCTGACCAAGTCGATGCGCGCCGATCTCGGCGTGATGATTTCGGCCTCGCACAATCTGTTCGAGGACAACGGCATAAAGCTGTTCGGCCCGCAGGGTTTCAAACTGTCCGACGACGTCGAGAAGCAGATCGAGCAACTGCTCGACGAGCCGATGGATCGCCGGCTGGCCCAGAGCGCCAGCCTCGGGCGCGCCCGCCGCATCGACGGCGTTCATGACCGCTATATCGAGTTCGCCAAGCGTACGCTGCCGCGCGAGCTCTCGCTCGACGGCTTGCGCGTCGTGATCGATTGCGCGCATGGCGCGGCCTACAAGGTGGTGCCGGAGGCGCTGTGGGAACTGGGTGCGGACGTCGTTGCGATCGGCGTCGAGCCTGACGGTTTCAACATCAACAAGGAATGCGGCTCGACCTCTCCGGAGGCGCTGGCGAAGAAGGTGCGCGAGATGCGCGCCGATATCGGCATCGCGCTCGACGGCGACGCCGATCGCGTCATCCTGGTCGACGAGCGCGGACATGTGGTCGACGGCGACCAGTTGCTCGCGGTGATCGCGCAGAGCTGGAAGGAAGACGGCCGCCTCGCCAGGCCCGGCATCGTCGCCACCGTGATGTCGAACCTCGGGCTCGAACGCTTCCTGGAAGGGCAGGGGATCGGCATGGTGCGTACGCCGGTCGGTGACCGCTATGTGCTCGAACAGATGCTCAAGCAGGGCTACAATCTCGGTGGCGAGCCGTCAGGCCATATCATCCTGTCCGACTACGCCACCACGGGCGACGGCTTCGTCGCCGCGCTGCAGGTGCTGGCGGTGGTGCAGAAGCTGCGCCGTCCGGTCTCGGAGGTCTGCCACCGCTTCGATCCGCTGCCGCAGATCCTCAAGAACGTGCGCTACCGCAGCGGCAAGCCGCTCGACGATGCCGAGGTCAAATCGGCGATCATGGATGGCGAGAATCGTCTCAACGGCCACGGCCGTCTCCTGGTCCGCTCGTCCGGCACCGAGCCCGTGATCCGCGTGATGGGCGAGGGCGACGATCGCATGCTGGTCGAGGACGTCGTCGACCAGATCGTCAACGCGCTCGGCCACGCCGCGGCGGCGTAAGCCAGCTCTATTCCGAAGGGCGCGTGACCGTTGATCGGTCGTGCGCGACAATGCATCGCAGCCATCGTCGATTGACGATGGTCGCCCGGGTGCGTGCGGCGTAAAAAACGGCATTGCCGCCACGAATCCTTCCGGGAATGCGCCTTGAACAAGCCCGTCATCGTGTCCGATGAGACGCTGTCCGCGCCGGTGATCGTGCCGGATGCGGCGCCGGGCCTCGCCGTCAAGGCAGCCGCCGCCGGGCCGGCCTACATCGTGCTCACCGGCATCAGCTTCTCGCATTTCCTCAATGACACCATGCAGTCGTTGATCGCGTCGGTCTATCCGATCCTGAAGGACGCCTACGCGCTCGACTATGCGCAGATCGGCATGATCACGCTGGCGTTCCAGTTCACCGCGTCGCTGCTGCAGCCGCTGGTCGGACATTACACCGACAAGAAAGCGCAGCCGTTCTCGCTCGCGATCGGCATGGGATTTACCTTCTTCGGATTGCTGCTGCTCAGTGCCGCGCATGCGTATCCCGTCATCCTGATCGCGGCGGCGCTGGTCGGGCTCGGCTCGGCGGTATTCCATCCGGAGTCGGCACGGATCGCGCGGCTGGCCTCGGGCGGACGTTATGGATTCGCGCAATCGGTGTTTCAGCTCGGCGGCAGCTTCGGCACCTCGATGGGGCCGGTACTGGCCGCCCTGATCGTGGTGCCGTTCGGCCAGCCCTCGATCGCCTGGTTCTCGTCGATCGCGTTTCTGGCGATCGTGATCCTGTGGCGCATCGGCGTCTGGTACAGGCCGCAGATCACCACCAAAAAGGCGGCGGTGATTGAGCGTCATCCGGACCATCCGGATCCAAGGCGCGTCAGGATCGCGCTCGCGGTGCTGGTGGCGTTGCTCTTCTCCAAGCAACTCTACGTATCGAGCCTGTCGAGCTACTACATCTTCTATCTGATCGACAGATTCGGGGTTTCGACACAGGCTGCGCAGCTCTACCTCTTCATCTTCCTCGCGGCCAACGCGGCCGGCGCTTTCTTCGGCGGACCGATCGGCGATCGTTTTGGCCGCAAATACGTCATCTGGTTTTCGATCCTCGGCGCGCTGCCGTTCACGCTGGCGCTGCCCTATGCCGGCCTGGTCGGCAGCGCTGTTCTCACCGTGTTCATCGGCCTGATCCTTTCGTCGGCGACGTCGTCGATCATCGTGTTCGCGCAGGAATTGATGCCGCACCGCTTCGGCATGATCTCCGGCGTGTTCTTCGGGGTCGCGTTCGGCATCGGCGGACTTGGCGCGGCGGTGCTGGGCCGGCTTGCCGATCACACCAGCATCGCCTTCGTCTATCACCTCTGCGCGTTTCTGCCGGCGCTCGGACTGCTCGCGGTGTTTCTGCCGAAGCTGCAGCAACCCGTCTTGCGCTAGCGTGCGTCATCGCTGCCGTGGTTGCGTCGACAGAGTCTTAACGACGCGGCGAGGCGCGAGACTGCCGTCAATACATTGTTAGGAATGCTGGCGGTTTCGCGTGTTTTTCATGGCCGCAATGTCATCGTCTCTCGCGCTGCGAAGCAGCGCGTCAGAGGAGTGGTGACGATTTGTCAACCTTAATAATTAGGGTTAAGCGCCGCTTAAACATTTAATGGCATCGTCCGCCCGTGAGTTTTTGAAGTGGGGCGTTTTTCGCAGTCTGCCTCACCGGACAAAAGGACGAAGCTTATGCGTAGCGTTATGTCTCTCGTTGCCGCCGGTGCGGCCACTCTGTTGTCGCAGGCGGCTTTCGCCGCCGACATGGCCATCGCGCCGCCTCCCTATGCAGCTCCGGTGGTCGAGGATTTCGGCGGCTGGTATCTGCGCGGCGATATCGGCTTTTCCAATCAGCGCGTCGATCGGCTGAACAATGCGCTCGATGTCAACCTGACCACGTCGCAGCAGACCAACAACTTCAACACCGCAGGCATCTTCGGCCTCGGCGTCGGCTACAAGTTCAACAACTGGTTCCGCGGCGACGTCACCGGTGAATACCGCGGCAACTCGCAGTTCTTCGGCACCGACCGCATCACCTATGTCGGCGGCGTCGGCACCGACACCTATCATGCCACCAAGAACGAGTGGGTCGTCATGGCCAACGCCTATGTCGATCTCGGCACCTGGTGGTGCATCACCCCGTTCATCGGCGCCGGCGTCGGCGGCGCGCGGGTTGCGATCAACGGCTTCACCGACCAGGGCATCGCCAACAACGGCGGCGGCGCGCTGCCGGGCCTCGCCTACGGCGACAACTTCGCCAAGTGGAATTTCGCCTGGGCCGTGCATGCCGGTCTTGCCTACAAGGTCACGCCGAACTTCACCGTCGAACTCGCCTATCGTTATCTCGACATGGGCGACGGCCTGACGGGCGATCTCCGCACCTTCGACGGCACCAACGGCATCTACAACCCGATGACCTTCAAGAACATCACGTCGCACGACCTCAAGCTCGGCGTGCGCTGGGATCTGATCAGCCCGCAGGTTTACGCGCCGCCGCCGCTGATCCGCAAAGGTTAATTGCGACCTTCATTCGTTAACGGTTGCCAGACGGCGCGGGAATTTCCCGCGCCGTTTTGCTTTGCGCCAGCGGTGCAAAAAAAGCGCCGGCTTTGCGACGAGATTGCGCCAATCGCGCGCCAAAACAACGATTGGTTAAGGTTAACAGGCGATGATCTACGCAAGTTCAGAGTGTCCGATGGAGCGTTGCAATGCGTCGATCTTTGCTGGTGGCGGTGATGTGTGGAGCGACTGGCGTCGCACAGGCGGCCGACATGCCGGACTTTCTCCGCGGCGGTATCTCCGAGGGCCTGAGCCGAAGCAGCGTCAACTGGCAGGGCTCCTATGTGGGCGGCCAGGTGAGCTACGGCTCGGTGACCTCCAAGGTGGACAGCGGAATCAACAGCGACCTGCAGTCGACCTACCCCTTGGTTCCGGCGCCCGGCGTCGCCTACAATTGGGTCCCGCTGGGAAGCGCCAACGGCACCTCGACGGGTTACGGCGCCTTTGTCGGATACAACTCGCAATGGGATGATGTCGTCGTCGGCTTCGAGGCGAATTACATCCATGACGGATTCCGGTCTGTCGCGAGCTCGGTCGGATCGACATACGCGGGCGGTGTGCTCCAGAGCGTTACCAATTCCAACGCGACGGTGAAACTTTCGGATTTCGGCTCGCTGCGCGTCCGCGGCGGCTACGTCATGGGATGCTTCCTGCCTTATGCGTTCGTCGGCACCGGCCTTGGCAGCCAGACGATCGATCGCACCGTTTCGGCGTCGCCGCCGCCGCTGGTTGCAGGGACGTTTGCCGCAAGCAAGACCAAGCTGGTGTTTGGATATAGCGCTGGCGCCGGCATTGACGTGATGCTGGTCGGCGGTCTGTTCGTGCGCGCCGAATATGAGTATCGCCGCGTGACGTCGGACGTCGAATCCAACATCAACACGGTGCGCGCCGGCCTCGGCTACAAGTTCTGATCCAGCGGGCGGCGTCCCGCCACCGTTGACAGAGTTGCCGCCGCCTGTTGCACTGTCGCCCTCAACTGGTTGGGGCGACTTTGCATGAAAATCTACGGCGATACCAATTCCGGCAATTGCCTCAAGGTGAAGTGGGTATGCGATCATCTCGCGCTGCCCTACAGCTGGATCGCCGTCGATACGCTCAAGGGCGAGACGCGGACGGCTGAATTCCTCAAGTTGAACAGCGCCGGCCAGGTGCCCGCGGTCGAATTCGACGACGGTCGCTCGCTGGCGCAATCCAACGCCATCATCCGCTATCTCGCCCGCGGCTCGCGCCTGATTCCGTCCGATGCGTACGCGCAAGCGAAGATGGATGAGTGGCTGTTCTGGGAGCAGTACAGCCACGAGCCCTACATCGCGGTCTGTCGTTTCCAGATGTTCTATCTCGGCAAGCCCGCTTCCGAGCTCGATCCCGAAAAGGTCAGGCGCGGCTACGCTGCGCTGGCGCGGATGGAGCAGCAGCTTGCCGTTACGCCGTTCCTGGCCGGCGAGAACGTCTCGCTCGCCGACGTGTCGCTGTTGGCCTATACCCGCCTGGCGCATGAAGGCGGCTTCGATCTCGATCGCTACGCCGCCGTGCGCCGCTGGATCGGCGAGACCGAGAAATTTCTCGGCCTGCCGGCGGCGCGCTGACTTCACTGGAAAGTTTCATGCCCACCACTTCTGATATCACCATCCGTCGCGCGCGCCGCGAGGACATCGGCGCCATCGTCGCCATGCTGGCGGACGATCCGCTCGGCGGGCCGCGCGAGCGGATCGAGGACCCGCTGCCGCAATGCTATGTCGCGGCGTTCGAGCAGGTCTCACGCGATCCCAATATTCAACTCGTCGTCGCGGAGGACGGGGAGGGCACCGTCGTCGGTTGCCTGCAGTTGTGCATCCTGCCGGGGCTCAGCTCGCAGGGCGCCTCGCGCGGCCTGATCGAGGACGTTCGCGTTGCCAGCCATTGCCGCAGCCGCGGCATCGGCGAGCAGATCGTGCAATGGGCGGTGGCGGAAGCGCGCGGCCGCGGCTGCAAGGTGGTCGAACTGCTGACGCATCACACCCGCGTCGATGCGCAGCGGTTTTACGAGCGGCTTGGATTTGCACGCAGCCATGTCGGCATGACGATCAGGTTTTGACGCGCGGTTGAATAGCTTCCGTCGCCACTGCTTGCGGTAGCAGAACTTTCTGTGATCGAATTAACAACCGATAAACTACGCAGGCGTCCGTTGTTTTACGGAGAGGAACGTCTGGGCTATCCCGCCGTCACCTTCGGGCTTGGGGCGCTTGGGGATCTCGATGAAAAACTATTCGATTGTGCGGGTCGGCGATGAATATGTCGTGCAGGCCGGCGAGGCGCGCATTCTGAAAGTCGCGAGCCGGCGCCAGGCCGCCAAGCTCGTGACCGAGGCCGCCGAATTGTTGGGGCAGGTCGTGGCTCTTCCGCCCGACGATGACGTATCACTCGCGTGTGAAGGCGAGCCGGCCCGGGATCCACCCGAAGTTCCTTGACGATCTGGCACGATTCCCCTAATCACCGCGGCGGGACACCTCCCCCCAACGGGAGGCTTACTATCTGGAAGGATAGATCATGACCGTTGCGAAGCCCGCTTCGCGGCCGAACGTGCCGCATTTTTCTTCCGGCCCCTGTGCCAAGCGCCCCGGCTGGAATCCCCAAAATCTCAAGGACGCCGCCCTCGGCCGCTCGCATCGTGCGAAGATCGGTAAAGCGCGGCTCAAGCTCGCGATCGATTTGACGCGCGAAGTGCTTGAAGTCCCGGCCGATTACAAGATCGGCATCGTGCCGGCGTCCGATACCGGCGCGGTCGAAATGGCGCTGTGGTCGCTGCTCGGCGCCCGCCCGGTGACCACCATCGCCTGGGAATCCTTCGGCGAGGGCTGGGTCAGCGACATCGTCAAGGAATTGAAGCTCAAGGACGTCACCAAGCTGCACGCCGGCTACGGCGATCTTCCCGACCTCTCCAAGGCCGATCCGGCCTCCGACATCGTCTTCACCTGGAACGGCACGACCTCGGGCGTCCGCGTGCCCAACGCCGACTGGATCAGCGCGACCCGCGAAGGCCTGACCATTTGCGACGCGACGTCGGCCGCTTTCGCGCAGCCGCTCGATTTTGCAAAGCTCGATGTCGTGACGTTCTCCTGGCAGAAGGCGCTGGGCGGCGAGGCCGCGCATGGCATGCTGATCCTCAGCCCTCGCGCCGTCGAACGGCTCGAGACCTACAAGCCGGCATGGCCGTTGCCGAAGATTTTCCGTCTCACCAAGGGCGGCAAGCTGAATCAGGGCATCTTCGAAGGCGAGACCATCAACACCCCGTCGATGCTGTGCGTCGAGGACTATCTCGATGCGCTGAACTGGGCCAAGTCGATCGGCGGCCTCAAGGCCCTGATCGCGCGCGCCGACGCCAACACCAGGGTGTTGTCGGACTGGAAGGCGAAGACGCCGTGGATCGATTTCCTCGCCAAGGAGCCGTCGATCCGCTCCAACACCTCGGTGTGCCTGAAGTTCACCGATCCCGCGATCACCTCGCTGACGGCGGATGCGCAGGCGGAATTCTCGAAAAAGCTGGTGGCCCTGGTCGAGAAGGAAGGCGCCGGCTACGACTTCGCCTATTACCGCGATGCGCCGGCGGGACTGCGGATCTGGTGTGGTGCCACGGTGGAAGCCTCCGACGTCGCGCTGCTGACGCAGTGGATCGACTGGGCGTTCGCCGAGACCAAGGCCGCGTTGCCGAAGGCGGCTTGACGCTTGCGACCCTCCCCTTGAGGGGGAGGGTCGACGCATCCGAAGGATGCGTCGGGGTGGGGTGATCTCTCCGCGTCCGACGTACGTTGAATTTGCACCGACAGTTCACCCCACCCCGGCGCTGCGCGCCGACCCTCCCCCTCCAGGGGAGGGTGTGAAGGATCATCCCATGTCCAAACCCAAAGTTCTCATTTCCGACGCGCTGTCTCCCGCCGCCGTGCAGATCTTCAAGGATCGCGGCGTCGAGGTCGATTTCCAGCCCAATCTCGGCAAGGACAAGGACAAGCTTGCCGAGATCATCGGCAACTATGACGGTCTTGCGATCCGATCCGCGACCAAGGCGACCGCGAAGATCATCGACAAGGCCACCAAGCTGAAGGTGATCGGCCGCGCCGGCATCGGCGTCGACAATGTCGAGATCCCGGCGGCGACTGCCAAGGGCATCATCGTGATGAACACGCCGTTCGGTAATTCGATCACGACCGCCGAACACGCCATCACCTTGATGCTGGCGCTGGCGCGCGAAATTCCGCAGGCCGACGCCTCGACGCAGGCCGGCAAGTGGGAGAAGAACCGCTTCATGGGCGTCGAGATCACCGGCAAGACGCTGGGCGTGATCGGCTGCGGCAATATCGGTGCGATCGTCGCCGACCGCGCGCTGGGCCTGCGCATGAAGGTCGTTGCGTTCGATCCGTTCCTGTCGCCCGAACGCGCCAAGGATATCGGCGTCGAGAAGGTCGAGCTCGACGATCTCCTCAAGCGCGCCGATTTCATCACGCTCCACACGCCGCTGACCGAGAAGACGAAGAACATCATCGATGCGGCGGCAATCGGAAAGATGAAAAAGGGCGTGCGCCTGGTCAACTGCGCCCGCGGCGGCCTGGTCGACGAGCAGGCGCTGGTCGATGCGCTGAATTCCAAACATGTCGCGGGCGCCGCCTTCGACGTGTTCGTCGAGGAGCCCGCCACCAAGAACGTGCTGTTCGGCCATCCCAACGTGATCTGCACCCCGCACCTCGGCGCTTCCACCACCGAAGCGCAGGAGAACGTGGCGTTGCAGGTCGCCGAGCAGATGTCGGACTATCTGCTGACTGGCGCGATCTCGAATGCGGTGAACTTCCCGTCGATTACGGCGGAAGAGGCGCCGAAGCTGAAGCCGTTCATCGAACTCGCCGAAAAGCTCGGCTCGTTTGCCGGCCAGCTCACCGAGAGCGGGATCCTGAAGGTCCAGATCACCTATGAGGGCGCCGTCGCCGAGATGAAGATCAAGGCGATCACCTCGGCGGTGCTGTCGGGCCTGCTGCGGCCGATGCTGGGCGACGTCAACGTGGTCTCGGCGCCGGTGGTTGCGAAGGAGCGTGGCATGGTGGTCGACGAGGTCGTGCGCGCCGCGCACAGCGATTACGAAAGCCTGATCACGGTTACCGTCATTACCGAACGGCAGGAACGCTCGGTGTCCGGCACGGTCTACCACGACGGCAAGCCGCGGCTGGTCGACATCAAGGGCATCCGGGTCGATGCCGAGTTCGGCAAGTCGATGATCTACGTCACCAACGAGGACAAGCCGGGGTTCATCGGCAGCTTCGCCGGCCTGCTTGGCGCCGCCAAAATCAACATCGCGACCTTCCATCTCGGCCGCGTGGAGCAGGGCGGCGACGCCATCGCGCTGGTCGAGATCGACGGCGCCGTGCCTGCGGACGTGCTGGCCAAGGTGCAGGCACTGCCTCAGGTGAAACAAGCCAAGGCGCTGGTGTTCTAGGTTCACTGCATCCAGGGCGCCTTTCCGAAAAGGCAGGGCGCCTCGGCCGCTTGCCGTGAACCTGTCGCAGTAAGCGCATGAATATCCGATCGAACCCGTTGCTCACTCGCCGCGTCTCATGACCGGGAGCGGTGGGCGCATCGCCTTCAGGCGAACGGTTCAGGAGAGGATCCATGCGATTGATTGCGAACAGTTTTCTGACGACGAGCCTCGTCGTCCTGACGGCGCTGGCCGCGAGCGAGGCGCGGGCGGCCAATATCGACGCGAGTTCGGCGGTCGATGCCGTCACCGTCTATCCCGATGGCGCCAGCGTCACGCGCGTCGTCACGCTCGATCTTCCCGCCGGTGAAAATTCGGCCGTTCTCAAGGATTTGCCGCTGACGCTTGATCCGTCGTCGCTGCGGGTCGAAGGCGAGGCGGGCACAAAGCTCACGATCGGGGCGATCGACGCCCTGCCGCCGCGTGCCGCGCCGCCGGTCAACCTGCCCGAACTCGACAAGCGCATCGAGGCGCTGAAGGACGAGCGCGCCAATCTGCAGGGCGCGATCGATGCCGCTACCGCGCGCCGCAAGTTCGCCGAACGCTTTGCCGAGGCGTCGCCGGCCGGGATCGGCGACAAGGGCGAGGCGCGGCCGATTTCGGAATGGCGCGCAGCCTTTGCCGCGATCGCGGAGGAGGTTGCGAGCGCCGACGCAGCGATCCGCGACGCCGAACGCAAGCAGCGCGAACTTGATCGCGAAATCGCACGGCTGGAATCCGACCGCGCACAGAAGCCGCCGAGCAAACTGGAAGTCCGGATAGAGCTCGCAGCCGCCGCCGCGACCAGGGCCACGCTGCGGGTGACCTATGCGGTGCGTAACGCGCGCTGGATGCCGCTGTATGACGCCCGTCTCGACACCGGCGCCAGGGACCGCAAGCCCGCGCTCGAACTGGTGCGCCGCGCCGAGATCACCCAGAACACCGGCGAGGACTGGTCGAATGTCGCACTCGCCGTTTCCACCGTGCGGACGGCGCGCGGAGGCAAGGCGCCGGATCTCAATTCGTTGATCGTGCAATATCCGCAACCGCCGCGTCCCGCGGCGTCCGTCAGCGGCGGCGCGATGGATTATGCGGCAAAGCCGCTGCTGCGTTCCGCGCCAGCGCCCAGGGCGGAATCGCTCGCCGAGCGCGCGGATGAGCAACAGGCCGTGGCGGATGTCGGCAGCTTTCAGGTGGTATTCAAAATCCCCGGCCGCGTCAGCCTCGGCGCCAGCGAGGGCGCCAAAAGCCTGCGCGTCGCCAGCGCGATGATTGCGCCCGACCTTTCGGTGCGCGCCGCACCGGTGAAGGATCCCACCGCGTTCCTCGAAGCGAGCTTCAAGCAGAATGAGGACGCGCCGCTGCTGCCGGGCCGGGTTTCGATCTATCGCGATGGCGTATTCGTCGGTCGCGGGGTGATGGCCGCCGCCGGCAAGGACGAGACCGTGCGGCTCGGCTTCGGCGCCGACGACAAGATCAAGATCGAGCGGGCCGTTCTCAAGCGCAACGAGGGAACCGGCGGCCTGATCGTGACGACGTCGAAGACGGACGAGCGCGCCTTCAAGACCACCGTGCGCAACGGCCATGATTTCCCGATCAGGATTGCGATCGAGGACCAGTTGCCGGTTAGCGAGAACGAGGACATCGTGGTCGAGATGCTGCCGCAGACCACGGCGCCATCAGCGACCAACATCCGCGACAAGCGCGGCGTGCTGGAATGGGCGTTCGAGGCCAAGGCGGGTGAAGTTCGCGATGTCAATCTCGCGTGGCGCATACGCTGGCCGAAGGACAAGAGCGTCGTGATGACGCCGTCGGGTTGAGCCGGCGAGGAGAGGGAACTTGCGGTCCTCTGCCGCCGCCGAGGACCGCAAACGCAGCGAAGTCAGGCGGATTCGCGCGCGACCCAGCGGTCACCGACCTTCCGGTATCCGTGCTTGACCGCCGCCCAGGCGACGCGATGCGCGGTGCTTTCGCGCTGCGCGGGACCTCGCGAAGCATATTGCTCCCAGGCGCTGTTGAAGGCGGCGAGATAGATCTCCCGCGCGTGGGGCGGCAGATGCGCGCGAACGGGGAGAGGCAGGTCGTCGATCGAAGCATACGGCAAGCGATGTCTCCCGCATGGCCGTGCGACGGGTCAGAGGCCAATCGGACCGGGATTGCTCAGGCCCAGCCGCCGCCCCGGTAGGTGACCAGGTGGTCGTGGACGGCGCCGACGCCGGCCGCGGATTCCGCTGCCACCCTGATAGCCTTTCGCTCGGCATCCGAGTCCGCAACTCCCCAGAGATCGACGATGCCGTTGGAGACGGTGACGTTCAGCAATCCGGTATGGGTCCAGGTTTCCGCCTTCAGGCTCGCAAGAATCCGGTCGCGGATCGCCTTGTCCGTCGGCGCGATGTCAAGCAGCTTGCGCGCACTGGCCACCGCCTGAAGCAGATTGGCCCGGCTCACGACACCGACGAGCTGGCCGTTCTCCAGGACAGGCAATCGTTTGACGCCGTTCTTCTCCATCACGGCAGCAACTTCATGAAGCGGGACCTGGGGCGAAGTGGTGATGACATCCCGCGTCATGACATCCGAAACCCTGCGGCTGTGCGATTTGACGTATTCGTCCGCCAGTGTGTCGCTCTCGACCAGTACGCGAAGCCACCAGGAGCGGTGGCGTTCAGTGCCGGCCTCGACGCGGTGCAGCAAATCGCCTTCGCTGACGATGCCGACCAGCTTGCCGTTGTTGTCCAGCACCGGAACTGCGCTGATCTGCTTTTCGAGAAACAGCTTTGCGACCTCCTGCACGGAGGCGGAGGGACCCACGGTGATTACCGGGGCAACCATGACGTCGCGGACAAGCATGGCAACTTCTCCCATCATTGGAACGATCATCAAAAGCCCCAGGCGGCGGCGCCTGTCGTTGATTCAGGTCAAGCTCGACGGAACCGGAGCGGCTACTGGTTCTGTCGATCACGACCAGCGTCGATGCGGACGGCGCCGGAGGCTGATTGAAGCGGAGAACTTGATGGCGTCCGACCCCTCATCCCGCAAACAGGCGGTCATTGTTGGGTATCTCGTGGTCGCCGGGATCGGCATGCTGGTGCTGCAATGGCTGCTGGCGACCTACAATACCGTCGAGACCATTCCCTATAGTGAGTTCGAGCGGCTGGTCAGCCAGGGCAATGTCACCGAGGTTTCAGTTGGTCAGGATATCATACAGGGAAAACTGAAGGACAAACTCGCCAGCGGCAAGTCTGCGTTCGTCACCGCGCGTGTCGACCCCGCGCTGGCGGAAAAGCTGGAGAGCAAGGGCGTCGTCGTGACCGGCGTCCCTTCGGGAGGACTGCTGCAGGGCATCCTGTCCTGGATCGTACCCGCCGTGATGTTCTATCTGATCTGGGTTTTTCTCGGACGCCGGCTGGCGGATCGCCAGGGATTTGGCGGCCTGATGTCGATCGGGAAGTCACGTGCCAAGGTCTATGTAGAGAAAGACACGAAGGTCACCTTCGCAGACGTTGCCGGCGTCGACGAAGCGAAATTCGAACTGCAGGAAGTCGTGTCCTTCCTGAGGGACCCCGGAAGTTACGGCCGATTGGGCGCGCATATTCCCAAGGGAATTCTGCTGGTCGGGCCGCCGGGTACCGGCAAGACGTTGCTCGCCCGCGCCGTGGCCGGCGAAGCCGGTGTCGCATTCTTCTCGATCTCCGGCTCCGAATTCGTCGAGATGTTCGTCGGCGTCGGCGCCGCCCGGGTCCGCGATCTGTTCGAACAGGCGCGCAAGGCCGCACCCTGCATCATCTTCATCGACGAACTCGACGCGCTTGGCCGCAGTCGCTCCCCCGGCGCCTTCGGCGGCTACGATGAGAAGGAACAGACGCTCAATCAACTGCTCGCCGAGCTCGACGGCTTCGACCCCAGCGCCGGGGTGATACTGCTTGCGGCGACAAACCGGCCCGAAATCCTCGATCCCGCACTGCTGCGGGCTGGCCGGTTCGATCGTCAGGTGTTGGTCGATCGTCCAGACAAGAGCGGCCGTATCGACATCCTCAAGGTTCATGTTCGCAAGATCAAGATCGGGAAGGATGTCGATCTGGAAAAGGTCGCCGCGATGACCCCGGGTTTCACCGGCGCCGATATCGCCAACCTGATCAACGAAGCTGCCATTGCCGCAACCAGGCGCAATGCCGACGATGTCTCGCTTGCCGATTTCACGATAGCGATCGAGCGGATCGTCGCCGGGCTCGAGAAGAAGAGCAGGGTGCTCGGCAAGGAAGAGCGACGAAGGGTCGCCTATCACGAGATGGGTCATGCCCTCGTCGCCGCAAACCTGTCCGGCGTCGATCCGGTGCAGAAGGTGTCCATCATTCCGCGCGGCGTCGGGGCGCTGGGCTACACGCTGCAGCGGCCGACCGAGGACCGCTTCCTGCTTTCGGTGAGCGAGTTGAAGAACCGGATCGCGGTGCTGATGGGAGGACGCGCATCCGAGCGGCTGATCTTCGATGGAGACGTCTCGACCGGCGCAGCCGATGATCTGCAGCGTGCAACCGAGATCGCGATCGAGATGGTCACCAAATACGGAATGGACGAGACGGTCGGACAGCGAACCTACGCATCCCGCCCTCAGGCGTTTCTCCCGGCGGCGCAGGATACTGTCGTCAGCGCGGCCGAAACGACCGGGCGCGAGATCGATCTGGCGGTGCGGAATCTGGTGGAGGCGGGCGACGCCTGCGCGCGTGCCATTCTCGAAAGGCACCGGCGCGACCTGGACGAAGGTGTCGCCATCCTGATCGCGAGGGAGACGCTGACGGCGGAAGAGTTTCCTGCGCTGCATCCGGTCACGGCACGGGAAGCAGCCTCCGGGTGACGTGAGGCATCATCCGCCGGGGTCTGGATTTGACGCGGATCAATTCGGCGGTCGCGCCGGGATCATAGCCTGTTGCCGGGGCTCGTATCGTCGGGAGGCGTCTTGTCATGGGATCGCCATCGAAGGACAGCAAGTCCAAAGCCACGAAATCGTTTGACCTGCTTCGCAGGGAAATGGTCGCCAACAATATTGCCGCCCGCGGCGTGCGCGATGAACTCGTGCTTGCGGCGATGCGGGAAGTTCCGCGCGAACTGTTTCTGCCGGAAAAGCTGCGCGAATTCGCCTACGAGGACTCGCCGCTGCCGATCGCCGGCGACCAGACCATTTCTCAGCCCTATATCGTTGCTTTCATGGCCGAGGCCTTGAGGCTCGAGGGAGGAGAGAAGGTTCTCGAGATCGGCGCCGGCTCCGGCTATGCCGCTGCGGTGATCTCGGAGATTGCGGCCGATGTTTACACCGTCGAGCGACTTGGTCAGCTCGCGGAACAGGCCGCAGCAAGGCTGGCTGACCTTGGTTACGGCAATGTCCATGTCCTTCACGGCGACGGCACCAGAGGCTGGCCGGAACACGCGCCATATGACGCCATCGTCGTCGCCGCCGGCGGCCCGCAGGTTCCGGAGTCGCTCAAGGAACAACTGAAAATTGGTGGCCGGCTGGTGATTCCGGTCGGTGCGGATCAGCGTACGCAGGAACTGGTACGCATTACCCGCATCTCGAAAGACGAATATCGCAGCGAAGATATCGCCGACGTCCGCTTCGTTCCGCTGATCGGAGAAGAAGGCTGGGCCGCGCGTGGAACGGAGCCTGTGCGAAAAGGCCGGTTGCTGCGGCCTGCCCCGCAAGGCGAGGAAGCGTTGATCCGTAATCTTGCGGACGCCGCGGAATCGTTTCCGTCGATCGAGGCTGCCGATCTCGATCCACTGATGAACCGCATCGGATCGGCCCGTATCGTTCTGCTCGGCGAATCGACGCACGGCAGCAGTGAATTCTACCGGATGCGTGAGCGGATCACCCGTGAGTTGATCGTCAAGAAGGGATTCCGGTTTGTCGCAGTCGAGGCAGACTGGCCCGATGCCGCGCGCGTGGATCACTATGTCCGGCATTTTCAGTATCCGCCTTCGGAATGGACCGCGTTCGCCCGATTTCCTACCTGGATGTGGCGCAACACCGAGGTGCGCGACTTCGTGAGCTGGCTGCGCAAACACAACGGGACCGTGGAGAAGAACGCGCGCGTCGCATTTCACGGCCTCGATCTCTACAGCCTCTACGACTCGATCCGGTCGGTTCTCAACTATCTCGACGAGGTCGACCCGCAGTCCGCCAGGGTTGCCCGCGAACGCTACGGCTGCCTGACCCCCTGGCAGCACGATCCCGCCACCTATGGTCATGCCGCCTTGACTGGATCGTATCCGATCTGCGAGCCCGACGTGGTTCGCGCGTTGAGCGACCTTCAGGCCAAACGCCGGGCCTATGCCGAGCATGACGGTGAACGGTTTCTCGATGCCGAACAGAATGCCCGACTGGTAGCCAACGCTGAGCGCTATTACCGCACCATGTATTACGGCTCGCGCGCGTCCTGGAATCTGCGCGATACCCACATGTTCGAAACGCTGAAGAACCTTCTGGCTTTCCATGGGGCAGGCAGCAAGGCCGTGGTGTGGGCGCACAATTCTCATGTCGGGAACGCGGCCGCGACCGAGATGGCCGCGCGCGGCGAGCACAATATCGGCCAGCTTTGCCGGGAGCAGTTCGCGGAAGCCGCCTACATTGTCGGGTTCGGCACCGACAGCGGGACGGTCGCCGCGGCGTCCGAATGGAATGGTCCGATGGAAGTCAAAGACGTTCGGCCGGCGCTTGCCGGCAGCTACGAGCGACTATGCCATGCGACGGGTCATGCGCGTTTCATGCTCGGCCTGCGAGGCCAGCCCGGGCTGTGCGGTGCGGACGGGCTCGGCAAGGAACGTCTCGAGCGCGCGATCGGCGTGATCTACCGGCCTGAGACCGAGAGGGCGAGTCACTACTTCAGGGCCAACCTGCCGCAACAGTTCGATGAGTATATCTGGTTCGACGATACGCGCGCGGTGACTCCGCTGGAAACCGCCGAAATCAAGGGACTTCCCGATACCTATCCGTTCGGGGTGTGACCCGGGCTAGCCGTGACTTCGGTGCCGAACTCGGGCAAGAAGATGCCAGGGATCGAGCACAGGTCCCGTTTTGGGAGAAGCCAGCGAATGTCCTATCAGCATATTCTCGTCGACGATCCCCGGCCGCGGGTCCGGCGCATCACGCTGAACCGGCCGGAGAAGCGCAATGCGCTGAATAATCGCCTGCGCGCGGAAGTGTTCGAGGTATTGCATCAGGCCGATCGCGACCCCGATGTGTCGATCTCGATCGTGCGCGGCGCTGGTCCGTGCTTTTCCGCGGGCTACGATTTGTCGGCGGATAATCGCGTCGACCAGCCCTATCACTCGGCTTCGGGTCCGGGCCAATGGTCGCGCCACGTCGTCGAAGGCTGGTTCTCGATCTGGGATCTGGCGAAGCCCGTGGTCGCGCAGGTGCACGGCTATTGCCTGGCCGGCGGCACTGAACTGGCGACCGCCTGCGATATCGTCTACGTCGCCGACGACGCCCAGATCGGCTATCCGCCGGTGCGGCTGATGAGCCCGCCCGACATGCAGTATCATCCCTGGCTGGTCGGCATGCGTCGCGCCATGGAACTGATGTTGACCGGCGATGCGATGTCCGGCCGCGAGGCGGCCGAATGGGGCTTTGCGACGCGGTCGTTTCCGCTCTCCGAACTCGACGCGCGCACGCTGGATTTTGCCGAACGTGCTGCCAAGGTGCCGGTCGAGCTGCAGCAGCTCAACAAGCGTTCGGTCCACCGTGCGATGGAGATCATGGGTGCACGCGCCGCGATGCGCGCCGGCACCGAGATCCAGGCGCTGGCGTTCACGACCGAAGCCAGCAAGAACTACATGTCGACGTTCCGCCGCGATGGATCGAGCGTGAAAGCGCAGCTCGACGAGCGCGATACGACATTCGGGGATTACCGGACGAAGAAGTCGTAATCGCCCGCCGCTGTCATGCCCCGCTTCAGGCGGGGCATCCAGTACGCCGCGGCTTCCCGGTCAATCACAAACGTCGCTGGGATACTGGATCGCCCGGTCGAGCCGGGCGACGACACCTGTTGTGTGACGACAGTACTTGAGTCACTTCGCCTTGAGGAAATCCGCGACTTCGAGCAGCACGAACTCGTTGTCGTCGGCCTTGTTCGGATCTCGGCTCGAGGAGAACGGCAGGTTGTTGTCGTTGCCGACGATGATGTGCGTCTCATCGACACGATCGACGTTCTCGATGGTGAAGAACGGGAAGGTGAGCACGCCGTCGTTGAGCGGCTTGCGCGCCTTCTTTTCCGGGTCCCTGATCTTCATCAGGTCGATATAGGCGATCTTGCGCGCCGGCTTGCCGACATTGGCGTCTGTTAGTTCGACCTTGTAGACGCGCTTGAACTTGGCGAGATCCGGAAAGCAGTTCTCGCCGCGCTGGCCTTGCGGGCAGGCCTTGTCCGCGGTGCCTTCGCCATTGTCGCGCTCGATGATCAGGCCGTTCGTGGCGTCGATCATGTTGAAGTCGCCGATCGCGTTGCCGTTCTGCTCGAACACGTAGGTCCAGAAGCGCCCGGTGAACTTTTCAGCGGCGACATCGAACTCGAGAATCCGCGCGGCTTCCTTGCCGTCAACTTTTTCAACGTCCTTCTTCCCGGCGTCCCACAGCGGCCCTTCCAGCAGGCCATAGAGGAACTTGCCGTCCTTCGAGGCGGCAAAGCCTTCATAGCCCTTGGAGCGGCGCAGGTTCACCGTCGTGTAGGTCGCGCCGGGTGCTGCCGGCGACTGCACCGACCAATGATCCGGCGAGCGCACCGGCTTGCCGTCGGCCATGGTGTCGAACACGGCGAGAATCTTGCCGGTCTTGTCGGCCTTCAGCACGTAGGGGCCAAACTCGTCGCCAATCCAGAAGGTGTCGCCGACGAGCTGAAAACCTTCGGTGTCGAAATCGGCGCCGGTCAGATAGCGCTTGGGGGTGTTTTCGTGGACGATGCGGAACGGCACCTTCTTGTCGGGGTCGTGCAGGAAGATGGTTTCCTGTCGCTCGATCTTGCCGGACGCCCAGTCGATCTTGTGCCGGTTCAGATACAGCATCGAATCGGCCGAGTTGTAGCGCGAGCCCATGCCGTTGTCGGTGAGCACCCAGAACGAGCCGTCCGCCATCACCTTGATGCCGGAATGACCCTGCAGCGGCTGGCCCTTGAACGGCAGCGACACGCCGGTCGGCCGCTCATAGGACTTGCCCATCACGCTGCCAACGGCGTCGACGCGCTTGCCGGTGGTGTATTTGCCGGAGGTCTTGAGATCGTCAGGCGCATCCGCAGGCGCATCGACGAAGGTCTGCGCCGGCAGCACGGCGTGGCCCTTCAGCGTGGCGGGAAACTCGCCTTCGCCTTGCGCAAACGCAGCGGTACTGGCCAGAAGGACGGCCGCGACTGAATGGAACAGGGACATGCGCATGATCGATCTCCTAGGGATTGACGATGCGTCGTTCTGGGCAGCGGATGTAACAGGCGGCTGACGGTTTTATGAAGGGGACGTGTCGCCGTTGGATAAGGGGTGCGGCGCTACGCCACCGGCCGCATGGTCTGCGGCAAGAGGAACGGTATCCCGTTCTCGGTGTAGTCGATCTCGACGTCGACTTCGAAGATCCTGCGGATGGTTTCGGCCGTGATCGCCTCGGTGCGGCCGCCATCGACGGCGAGCTTGCCGCGATGCATAAGCAGGATCCGGTCGGCAAACCGCATTGCAAGGTTGAGATCGTGCAGCACGGCGACGACGGCGGTGCCGGCCTCCGCGCGCCGCCGTGCCGTCTCGACGAGATCGATCTGGTGACGCATGTCGAGGCTGGACGTCGGCTCGTCCAGCAACAGCAGGCCAGGCCCGTGTAATGCTTCGCCGCAGGCGAGCTGCACCAGGACGCGTGCCAGATGTGCGCGTTGCTGCTCGCCTCCAGAGAGCGTCGGCAACTGCCGGTCGCTGAAATGCGCCAGTCCGACCTCGCTGAGCGCGGCATCGACCAGCCGCCGCGCGCTGGCGCGGCCGGCGTCGCCTGCGCCCATATGGACGATCTCCTCAACCGTGAACGGGAAGGTGACGGTGACATGCTGAGACAGCATCGCGCGGTGATGGGCGAGTTCGCGCGGCGGATAGCTGCGGATTTCGCGCTGCTTCAGTTCGACATGGCCTCTCGTCGGGCGTAGGTCGCCGGACAGCATCCGCAGCAGCGTCGATTTGCCGGCGCCGTTGGGGCCGACGATCGCGACCATCTCGCCGGCCGCGATGCGCAGGTCGACCGCGTCGACCAGCGTCGTGCTGCCGACCGCCAACGAGAGCGATTTGGCGTCGAGAAGGGATGTCATAGCGAGACCAGCCCGCGCTGCCGCAACAACATACCCAGAAAGAACGGCGCGCCGATCGCAGCCGTCAGGATGCCGATCGGCATGTCCGCGGGCGCGACGATCGTGCGGGCGAGCGTATCCGCACCAACCATCAGCCCGGCGCCCAGCAGCATCGACGCCGGCAGCAGCAGGCGGTGCGCGGGTCCGATCAGGAGCCGCAGCAGATGCGGCACCACGATGCCGACAAACCCGATGACGCCACAGACCGAAACCGCAACGCCGGTCATGGCCGACACCAGCACGATCGAGATCCGCTTCAGCCGCTCGACGTCGACGCCGCTGTGAAATGCCTCGGCCTCGCCGAGCACGAGCACGTCGAGCCCGCGCGCGATCGACAGGCAGGCAACGAGCGCGATCCCCAGCACCGGCGCCAGCGCGGCGAGCTTGGGCCATGTCGCGCCGCTCAGCGATCCCAGCAGCCAGAACGTGATGTCGCGCAACTGGCGATCGTCGGCAATGAATACCAGCAGTCCGATGCCGGCATTAGCGATCGCGGCAATGGCAATTCCGGCCAGCAGGAAGATCGCAATCGACGTCCGTCCCGAACGGCTGGAGATTCGATACAGGATGACGGTCGTCGCAAGCGAGCCCACGAAGGCCGTGAACGGCAGCACCTGATTTTGCATGAAGCGCAAGCTCTCGCCGATCTGGCTGTCGACGAAGACGATCGAAGCCGCCGCCGCGAGCGCGCCGCCGGAGGAAACGCCGACCAGCGCGGGATCGGCGAGAGGATTGCGAAACAGCCCCTGCATGATCGCGCCGGATGCCGCAAGCAGGGCCCCCACCATGGCGGCGGCCGCGATCCGAGGAATCCGGATCGACCACAGCACGAGCTGGTCGCGCACGAGATTGGGACCAGCCGAGGCGTCTGGCCAAATACCTAGCGCCGCGGGCAGCCGCGCCAGCGGAATTCCCGCAGCGCCCACGGTGAGCGCGACCAGCGCCGCGCCGAAGAGCACGATCAGCAGCCCGGCGAGGGTCAGCGACGCAGCGGGGCGCAACGCATATCCGCTGCGGCGCTTCGCGCCTTCCGCGCGGGAGTCCGCAAGATCGGTCATTGCCGGCAATTGGCCGTCAACGCCGCCGGCATGAACTTCTCGGCCTGCGGCGCCAGCGCCGGATAGAGCTTGATCGAGAGATCGCGCGCCGCCGCGGCCGTGCGCGGCCCGAAGCCGAGCAGGTAGAGACCTTCCATGGAGATGAACGACTTGTTCGCGACGACCGGCGTCAGCGCGAAGGCGGGATGGACATACACCGCTTCCGCATCCACCGAATCCTTGCCGCGCTGGATCGACAGCACCACGTCCGGCTTCGCTGCGACAATCGCCTCGTCGTTTATGATCTTGTAGCCGTCATAACCGTCGATCGCGTTGACGCCGCCGGCAAGCGCGATGATCTCGTTGGCGGCGGTCTTCTGGCCTGCGGCCATCGCCCGGCCGTTCAGCATCGACATTACGAACATCACGCGGACCGGCTTCGTCACTTTGGCGCGCAGTTCGCGCAGTTGCGCCAGGTCGTCCGTCACGACCGCGGTCAGGCATTCGGCCCGCTTGTCCGCGCCCATGGCATGGCCGACCATTTTGATCTTGTCGAGCAGGCCCTGTTCGGAAAAGGTTTCGGGCACCAGCACCAGCGGCACCTTGGCTGCCTCCAGCAGGTCCATGGCTTCCTTCGGCCCGGAGCCCTGCACGGCGAGCACCAGCGAGGGATTGAGTCCGAGGACGCCTTCGGCCGATATCTGCCGCATGTAGCCGACGTTCGGCTTGCCGCGCGCCGCGGCCGGATAGAGGCTCGTGGTGTCGACGCCGGCCAGCCTGTCCTCGAAGCCGAGCGCGTAGAGAATTTCGGTGATCGCGCCGCCGATCGACACGATCCGCGCCGGATCGGATATCGTGACGTCGCGGTTGCGCGCATCATGCACCTTGATGCCGGCTGCAACGGCAACGCCACCGAGCAGGAAGCCGCAGGCAGCGGCCGATAATGCGAGCGTGCGGCGGAATGTCATTGCTGGTTCACCTGGTCAGATCTACTTGGTCAGGATCAGCTTGTTCTGCGACGTCAGCCGCAGGCGGTACTTGTCTTCGCCATGCGCGATGATGATCTCGCGCTCCGCCGCGAACAGCTCGCGGCTGTCGAGCCGGTTGCCGCTCATGACGATGGAACGAGTCGTCGGAGCAGGGCTTGCCGCGTGCGTCGGTGCCTCGCCGAACTTTCCTCCTGAAGGAACGGTCATCTAATCTGTGAAGCCCCGATTGCGGTATCCCAGGGCGTGTTTGTACAGGCCGGCCCCGCCGCAATCCAACTGCTGCAATTTACAATCGATATAAAGTGGGTTGCGCGGTTGTTGACCGGTTCCGCCGCGCGGCGTAACCAGATGCATGCGATGTGGGCATGGGGTGTGTCCCGGTCGCGAGCATTTGGTAGCCAGCAAGCAGCCGCAATATTTGCGGCGCGCCCGCCAGCCAGACCCAAGAGACAAAACAACAGGTTGGGGCAGTATGGCTTTTCGGGCTAGGCATTCGCGCGCCCTGGTTTTCGGCGCGTCGGCATTTTCATTGGCGTTGATGTCGTCGCTGTTGATGTCGTCGACGACAGCATTCTCGCAAGCCGCCGAGCCGGATGCCGTTGCAAGTGCGTCCGAGAAAAAGCAGAAGCAGTCGAAGCGCAAGCCCGTCGCGCCGCAGCAGATAGCGCAGGCTGCGCCTGTGATGAACGCGCGGGCGCAGATTGGCGCGGCGCCTGTACTGTCGCTCGATACGATCACGGCCGTCGCGACCAGGACCGACGAGCGCGCGATTGACGCGCTGGCCCCCGTCAGCGTGGTGACGCTCGAGCAGATCCAGGGCCGCCAGGCCAGCACGCTTGGTGGGCTCCTGTACAACATTCCCGGCGTCTGGGTGCAGGATCGGGGCGACGAGCCGTCGACCTCGATCAATATCCGCGGCCTGCAGGACTTCGGCCGCGTCGCCGTGGTGGTCGACGGCGCGCGGCAGAATTACCAGCGCACCGGCCATTTCGCGAACGGCTCCTTCTTCCTCAATCCGGAACTGGTCGGCGGCATCGACATCGTCCGCGGCCCGACCGCCAACATCTACGGCTCCGGCGCGATCGGCGGCGTGGCGTCGTTCCGTACCAAGGACATCGAAGATGTCGTGCGTCCGGGCGAGCGCTGGGGCGTTGACGCCAAGACTATCCTCGGGACCAACTACGGCCGCGCGCTCGGTTCGGTGTTCGGCGGTGTTCACGTCAATCCGAATGTCGATGTGTTCGCCGGCGGTACCTATAGCACCCAGGAGAACTACAAGGACGGGACCGGCTTCGAAGTCGCCAATACCGGAAATCGGCTCACCGCCGGTATTGCCAAACTGACGGTGCGGCCGGCTGACGGACACGAAGTCAAGCTCGGCACGATATTCCAGGAAGATATCTTCAGCGTCGGCCAGCCGCCGCGCCGTGCGGGCGATCCCAACACCCGCAATCCGAACGGGACCAATAATCTGGATGGCACGTCGATCTACAGGTCCGACGTGAAGAATTACACGACGACGCTCGGCTGGAAATATTCGCAGCCGGACGACAAGTGGTTCGATTGGGACGCGAAGGTCTACTGGAATCGCACGGAGAACGACCAGATCAAGACGGGCCATACCAGCACGACTCCTTCCGCCTTCTGCGGCGGCGTGCCGGGCAATGCGGTCTCCGGCTGTATCGGCAGCAACCGCGGCTATCTGCTCGATACGGTTGGCGTCGACGTCTACAACACGACGCGTTTCGAGACCTACGATTGGCGCCACGCGGTCACCTACGGGCTGGATGCCTTCCAGGACAAGGTGACGTCGAACGATCTGCGCGGAACCTCCGATGTGACGACGCCGGGTGGCCAGCGCACGCTGTCCGGTGGTTTCGTGCAGTGGAAAGCCAACTACACCTCGCTGCTCGAAGTGATCGGCGCGTTGCGTTACGACAATTACCAGCTCTCATCGGTGACCTCGTCTGCCAGTGGCGACCGCCTGTCGCCGAAGATCACGGTCGGCCTGATGCCCACCGCCATCCTGACGCCCTATGCCAGCTATGCCGAGGGCTACCGTGCGCCCTCGATCACCGAAACGCTCGTAAACGGGCCGCACGCCGGCGCTACCATCCAAAGCTCGTTCTTCAACTGTCCGTCGGGTACGCCCGGCACCGAGGCGACCTTCTGCTTCGTGCCGAATCCGAACCTGCGGCCCGAGGTCGGCAAGAACAAGGAGATCGGTTTCAACCTGAAGAAGAACGACTTGTTCACGTCGGGGGACAGCGTCCGCGGCAAGTTCAACGTTTTCCGCAACGACATCACCGACTACATCGACCAGGTCGCGTTCGGCACGCCGCGCGTGGTTCCGACCGGGCCGCCGCCTGCGCCGAGCATTACCGTTCTGCCGTTCCTGCAGTACCAGAACATCGCCCAGGCCAGAATTCAGGGTTTTGAGGCCGAGACGATGTACGACGCCAATACCTGGTACGTCGGTGTCGCGGGCTCCTACCTGCAGGGCAAGAACCTGCAGACCGGCTTCGGATTGTACAGCATCCCGCCGCAGAAAATCACGACGACGGCTGGCGTTCGCTTGCTCGATCGCACGCTCGTTCTTTCGGTTATGTGGACGTCGGCGGCGGCGAACAGGAACATCCCTGCAAACTACACGCCGGCAACCGGGTTCGACCTCGTCAACCTCTATGCCCAGTACCAGCCGACGCGGGATCTCACGCTGAATTTCTCGGTCGAGAACCTGCTCAATCAGTACTACCGTCCCTACGCCATCCCGGTCGGCAGCACGGGCGATACTCAAAACGACGTGAAATGGGCCAGCGCCGGCCCCGGAATCGTATTCAAGGGTGGCCTGAAATATCATTTCGGAGGAACCTGACACGAAGATCCCATGGTCTCGGGCGAGAAGACCATCACCTCCAGTGCACCGGGCCGCGCTGATGCTCCAGCGCGGCTTCGGCGCATTCGTGTTTCCACCCAATTCAATCGGTACGCCAGGCGCACCACAGCTAGGAGACTTCTGATGTTTATCGCAATGAACAGGTTCCAGGTGAAGATCGGCTCGGAAGCAGCCTTCGAGAACGTCTGGCGCAGCCGGGAATCCTATCTTGGCACCATGGCGGGCTTCGTCGAGTTCAATCTGCTCAAGGGCCCCGTCTACGAAGATCACACGCTGTATTCGTCGCATACGACCTGGGTCGACAAGGCGGCGTTCGAGGCGTGGACCCGCTCGGAAGAGTTCCGCAGGGCGCACGCTCGCGCCGACAACAAGACCGGCGAGAGCCTCTACCTCGGCCATCCCAAGTTCGAAGGTTTCGAGGTGATCCTGAGCGAGCGCAAATCCAGCGCCGCCGCTTGAGGGAGAGTGGGATGCTGAGCACGGAACTCGCCGACCTCAAGGCACATATGCTGGAAAATCCGGGCGCGGTCATCGAGGACGTGGCGCGGCAGCGAAACGTCACGCCGCGCGCCGTGCTCGAGGCGATGCCCGAAGCGATGGTGCGGATCCGGAGCGGCGGCGGGTTCGCCGCCGCGATGGGCGACATCGCGCAATGGGGCGAGGTGACGCTGATCGTCCATACCGATGATGCGATCTTCGAATTTACCGGCGCGATTCCGGCGGGAGAGATCGGCCGCGGCTACTTCAACCTGATGCAGCCCAGGGGACTGCACGGGCACCTGCGGCACGCGCGTTGCGCGGCGATAGCCTTTGTCGAGCGGCCGTTCATGGGAAAATCGTCGGCCTTCGTCGCGTTCATCAATGTCGACGGCGGCATCATGTTCAAGGTGTTCGTCGGCCGCGACGAGGCGCGTGCGCTGCGCGGCGATCAGTTGCAGCGCTTTCATGCGCTCGCGGACAGCATCGCGCCGGCCGGCGCGGCGTAGCCGACCCGCATACCAGCCCGGGAGACGATCATGCGGCGAAGAGTGCTCGACTTTTTGATCCGTTTGGGTGGAGCGACGACCGCGGCCGCGTTGCCGGGAGCGGCGCTGGCCGCGACCGACGTGGCACAGTTGCCGCGCAACCTGTCGCCCTGGAACATGTTCGTGAATGCGGACATCGTGGTGCAGGCGGTCATGGTCGGGCTTGCCTTTGCCTCGCTGGTGACGTGGACCATCTGGCTCGCCAAGACCGTCGAGCTCCGCCGCAAGACGGCCTCGGCCAAACGACGCCTCGGCATGCTGGAGACCGATACCGTGCTCGCCAGGGCCGAGCAGGAAACCCGCGGCAGCAACGATGCCGTGGCGCAAATCATCCAGTCGGCCGCGCGCGAGGCCAGTCTCTCCAACGGACATTTCGACGATGGCCTCAAGGAGCGGGTTGCACTGCGGCTGGAGCGGGTCGAAGCCGCGATGTCGCGGCAGATCGCTCGCGGCACCGGCGTGCTTGCGACCATCGGCGCCACCGCACCGTTCGTCGGCCTGTTCGGAACGGTCTGGGGCATCATGAATTCGTTCATCGGCATTTCCGAAGCCAAGACCACCAATCTCGCCGTCGTCGCGCCAGGCATCGCCGAAGCGCTGCTCGCGACCGCGCTCGGTCTCGTCGCGGCGATCCCGGCGGTCGTGATCTACAATCATCTCACCCGCTCGATAACGGCCCATCGGGCGCTGCTCGGCGACGCCTCGGCGATGGTGCTGCTCCTGATCAGCCGGGAGAGCGACCGCGGAGCGTTTCACCTCGCGCGCGCCGCCGAGTGAGCGAGGGGAGGCGGAGCGATGGGCGCCAAGCTGGGTAGTGTCGTTGGCGGACGGATGCGCGGCGGCGCGGACGATCTGGTCGAGGCCCACGAGATCAACGTCACGCCGTTCATCGACGTCATGCTGGTGCTGCTGATCATCTTCATGGTCGCAGCGCCGCTCGCCACCGTCGACCTCGGCGTCGATCTTCCCGCCAGCACCGTCGAGCCATCGCCGCGCCCGGACAAGCCGGTGTTCGTCACCGTGAAGCCGGATCTTTCGGTCGCGGTGGGCGAAGACGTCATTGCGCGCGATACGCTTACCACCACGCTCGACAACGCCACGCAGGGGAAAAAGGACGAGCGGATCTTTTTGCGCGCCGACAAGGCCGTCAGCTACGGCGACCTGATGGAGGTGATGAACCTGCTGCGCAACGCCGGCTATCTCAAGATCGCGCTGGTCGGCCTCGACGGCCGCAGTTGACCGTCATGAATGCGTTCGCCCTGCATGATGTGTCCGACGATGCCGTCGTCCGGCGCTGGGGAATTTCCGCGGCGGCGATCGTCGCCACGCATGCTGCGCTGATTGCGTTGACCATGAACTGGTACACGGAACGTGTGACGCCGGGCGCGACGATGCCCGCTATCATGGTCGATCTGGCGCCGGTTACGTCGGCGCCCGAGGCGTCCCCAATGGACATGGCACCGGGACCCGAAATGCAGCAGGCCGACGCGGCGCCGCCCGAGTCCGCGGCGATGGAGCCGGTGGAGGAGCAGATCGCGCCGACCCCGCCGCAGGAGAAGCCGGAAGTCGTGGCGCCGCCGGAGCAGAAGCAGCAGCCCACGCCGCCAAAGCCCGAGCCGGCGCAGATCGTTCCGGAGCAGAAGCCGGTGCCGGTGAAGCCGAAAATCGTCAGGAAGGACGCCAAGCGGCCTTCGGAGGCGCCCCCGGCGCCGCGCACCAGCGCGCCACCGCGCGCCGAGCGCCAGGCCCCCGCCGCATCTTCGATGAGCGCGGGCGCGACGGCTTCGGCGATCGCCGCCTATAGCAATCTCGTCCGCGCGCACCTGATGCGCTTCCACCAATATCCATCCAGCGGTAACGGCCAGCGCGGCGTCGCCAAGGTGAGCTTTACGATTGGCCGCAGCGGTCAGGTGCAGTCGAGCCGCCTGGGCGGCTCCTCGGGCGTTTCGGCGTTCGATGCGCAGGCCATGGCGATGGTCCGCCAGGCTGCGCCATTCCCGGCAATCCCGCCCGAGATCGCTCACGGAACAGTGTCCGTGAACGTGCCCGTGGAGTTCAAGCCGCGGTCTTGATCGAGACCTATTCCTTCACCGCGCCGGTCAGCGACGAGACGTAGTAGTCGACGAACAGCGAATAGAACAGCGCCACCGGCAGCGAGCCGAGCAGCGAGCCCGCCATCAGCGCGCCCCACTGGTAGACGTCACCGGTAACGAGTTCGGTCAGGATCGCGACCGGCACCGTCTTGTTGGCGCCGCTCTGGATGAAGGCCAGCGCATAGATGAACTCGTTCCACGACAGCGTGAACGAGAAGATGCCGGCCGAGATCAGGCCCGGCACGGCCAGCGGCAGCGTGATCCGCCACAGGATCTGCAGCCGTGTTGCGCCATCGACCAGCGCGCATTCCTCCAGCTCGTAGGGGATCGACTTGAAATAGCCGATCAGCAGCCAGGTGCAGAACGGCACCAGGAAGGTCGGGTACACCAGGATCAGCGCCAGCGGCGAGTCGAACAGGCCGAACTGCACGATCACGGTGGCGAGCGGGATGAACAGGATCGAGGGCGGCACCAGATAGGCGAGGTAGATGCCGAGCCCTACATAGGGACTGCCGCGGAAGCGCAGCCGCTCGATCGCGTAGGCCGCGAGCGTCGAGGCGAACAGCGACAGGAAGGTCGAGCACACTGCCACGATCATCGTGGTCCACAGCCAGGTCGGATACGCCGTATTGAACAGCAGGTGCTTGATATGCGCGAGCGTCGGCGAGGTGATCCAGAACGGATTGTGATCCTTGAAGTTCAGCAGTTCCGCGTTCGGCTTGAATGACGTGATCGCCATCCAGTAGAACGGGAACAGCAGGATCAGCACGAAGCAGGCCAGCGGCAGGTAGATCATCATCACGCGCCGCGCGCGCGAATCCCACGACATCGTATCCGGCGTGGCGCTGGCGACGTTACTGTTGCCCGGTGAGGCAGCTACGTCAGTCATTGGCTTCTCCCTGCTGCCATTTACGGCGCGCGAGGCCGAAGTAGCTGAACAACGTTGCGAACACGAGGAACGGAATCATCGACACCGCGATCGCGGCACCCTCGCCGAGCTCGCCGCCGGCGATACCGCGCTGGAACGCCAGTGTCGCGAGCAGATGGGTCGAGTTGACCGGACCGCCGCGGGTGATGGCGTAGACGAGCTGGAAGTCGGTGAAGGTGAAGATGATCGAGAACGTCATGACGATGGCGAGGATCGGCATCATCATCGGCAGGGTGATGAAGCGGAAGCGCTGCCAGGCGGTGGCGCCGTCCAGCATCGCCGCCTCGTAGAGCGAGGGCGAGATGGTCTGCAGCCCCGCCAGCAGCGAGATCGCAACAAAGGGGATGCCGCGCCAGATGTTGGCCACGATCAGCGAGAACCGCGCGGACCACGGCGTTCCGAGGAAGTCGATGTTGGTCGAGCGGACGCCCAGCACGTCGACCAGGAGATAGGAGATGATCGAGAACTGCGGATCGTAGATCCACCAGAAAGCCAGCGCCGACAGCACTGTCGGTACGATCCACGGCAGCAGCACGATGGCGCGCAGCAGGCTCTTGAACGGAAAGTGGTTGTTGAGCAGCAACGCCAGCCAGAAGCCGAGCGCGAATTTCCCGAAGGTCGCGACCGCGGTGTAGAAGACGCTATAGAACACCGCGCTCCACCACAGCGGATCCTTCAGCAGGTACTGGAAATTCTCGAAGCCGACGAAGACGCCGCTGCGGCCGATCGTGGTGTCGGTAAAGGCGAGCCAGACGCCGAGGCCGAGCGGGTAGGTCAGGAACACTCCCAACAGGCCGATCGCGGGCGCGAGGCAAACAATGATCAGGAATGCCTTGTTGTCGAGCAGCCGGGCGAACCAGCCCGGCTGATGCTGCGCGTATGTTCGCGCGGATATTGTCGTCACGGACATTCGATGATTGTCCTGTTGTGCCTGTTGCTTATGCCTGTTGCGTCATTCCGGATCGACACACGGCATCGAACCCGGAATCCTGATGTTTCGGGCCGACGCCTGCGCGCCGGCCCGAAACGATGTGACGTGACCGTCCTTAGCGGTTCTGGCGCCGGAAGTAGCGCTTCGCCCGCTGCTCGGCTTCCGCGGCTGCGGCTTCCGGCGTCGACGCGCCGGTCGCAACCGCCGCACACATCTGAATCAGCACGTAATCGGCGCTGACGGCTCCGGTCGCGGTCGAGATCGGGCCCTTGTAGCCGTCGTAATAGGTGCTGTTCATGGTGTCCTTGAAGATCTTGACCTTGGGATCTTCGGACCAGACCTTGGCCTCGGCATAGGCAGCCAGCGGTTGGGACCAATAGCCCGAGTTGGCATTGAGCCAGGGCTCGTACTGGTCCTTTTCCAGCATGTAGGTCAGGAATGCCTTGGCGGCGTTGGGATACTGGCTGTGCTTGAACACCATGGCGTTCAACGTCAGCCCGGCCATCGGCGATACCTTGGCGAGGCCCTTCGGCAGCAACTGGTGCTCGCTGTCGTCGGCGATCGCCTTGGTGGCGGGATCGTTCTTGAGCGAGAAATACAGCGAGACGCCGTTCGCGGTCAGCGAGATTTCCTGCGCGGAATAGGCGCGGTTGTTGCTGACGTCGTTCCAGGACGGCGTGCCGGCGATGAAGGTCGGGTACAGTTCCTTGACCCATTTCAGCGCGGCGATGGTCTCCTTGCTGTTGATGGTGACGTTGCCGTCCTCGTCGAGCAGGGACGCGTTGTGCGACCACAGCGCCCAGCTGGCGAAGCCGTTGCCGTCGCCCTTGGCGTTGCCCAGCGCGAAGCCGGCCGGCTTGCCGGCCTTGTGCAGCTTGCGGCACAGATCGAGGATTCCGGCATGATCTTCCGGTACCTTGTCGAAGCCGACCGATTGCAGGACCGATTTGCGGTAGATCAGGGGGCCGGCGGTGGCGCCGAACGGCAGTCCGATCCAGGTGTTGCTCTTGCTCTTCTTGCCGTAGGTCTGCGCCAGCGGGAGCCAGCCGCCATAGCGCTTGCCGATATAATCGGCGACGTCGGTCAACTCGATCAGCTTGTCCACATAGATGTGCGGCGCGTCCGAGAAGCCGATGATGATGTCGGGTCCGGCGCCCGAATTCGACGTCACCGCGGTCTGCTGGTTGATGTCCTCCCAGCCCACGAAGTCGACCTTGACTTCGACACCTGTCTCCTTGGTGAATTTGGCGGCATTGGCGCGGAACACGTCCTCGTCGGCCTGCACGAAGCGCACCGGGCGCAGCATGCGCAGGGTGGCGCCCTTCTCGATCGCGAATTTGGGGGCCGCGACGTCGGCAGCCTTGATGGTGGAGGTGGTCTGTGCCGAAGCGCCGGTCGCCGCCAGCGCGGCGGCGGAAACGCCCAGAGTCAACGCGTCACGGCGGGTGATATTGGTCGTCATAGTGAGAGCTCTCCCTGTTTTCCTGTTCCCGACGTTTCACCGCCGGTGAACTCATAGCCCTCGATTCCAATTGGAATCGCAGGCCCTTCGACTCTGTGATTGTTACGTCCTGCGGGCGCGGACCGTTCTCCGCTTCGCCCGAAGACGCCTTCTTGCCGTCCTAGCTGTTCGGACCGCGATCCATGCTGACAGGCTGCCAGCGACGAAGCGAGGTGTTTTGCAGCACCGACGGATTGACACAGCTTACCGGCCACATGCCCGACAAGACCAGTGACAATTCGTAGCCTACGCGGCGCTTGCGTGCTTCGTCAAAACGTGCCGACGCAGAGGCGACATGCGCGGTAAGCGTAACGTTCTCCATGGAAAGCAGCGGATTGTTGTGGGACGGCGGTTCCTTTTCCAGCACGTCCAGCGCCGCGTGCGAAATCCAGCCCTCCTGCAGCGCCTTGATCAGCCCTTCCTCGTCCACCGTCGCGCCGCGGCCGGTATTGATGAAGACCGCGCTCTTTTTCATCTGCTTGAAGTGCTTCTCGCCCAGCATGTGATGGACCTCGGGCCGGGCCGGGGCGTGCATCGACAGGAAGTCGGACTGCGCCAGCACCTCCGACAGCGTCGCCGGGATCACGCCATGGTCGGAAATCAGTGTCTCCTGGATGAAGGGGTCGTAGGCGATCATGCGCAGCCCGAACGGGGCGGCGCGCTTGGCGACCGCACGCGCGACGCGGCCGAACGAGATGAAGCCGAGCGTCTGTCCCATCAGCCGCGGAATCTTCAACAGGGCGGGGCGGCCCTCGGACCACCGTCCGGTGCGCACCATCTTGTCCTGCTCGACCAACCGCCGGAAGCCCGCCAGCAGCAGCATCATGGCGTGGTCGGCGACCTCCTCGATGAAGGTGTCGGGAATGTTGGTTACGGGAATGCCGCGGGCGGTTGCGGCTTTGACGTCGACCGAATCGACGCCGACGCTGCCGAGCGTGATGACCTTGCAATTCTGCAGGGAGTCGATGACCGCCTTGGTGATCGGCATGCCCTTGGCGTAGATCGCATCCGCATCTTTCGCGGCGGCGATGAATTCCGCCTCATTGGCCGGCGCCTCGATGATCTCGGCCCCGATCGGATCGAGCGCTTCCTTCTCGTAGTCGTAGCCGCCGCCGGCGACCGTGAAGCTCGCGCCCTTCGGCGTCACCACCCTGAATTTCGGCATTTCCTGCTCCCGATTTATCTTCGGTGTTGGTTTGAGGCGGCGGGCGCCGCCACTGTTGTTTGACAGATTTCCCCTTTTACGCGACTTGCTTGGTATTCGCTACAATCATCGGTTGCTTTATCCAATAAAAACACGGACTTGCACCGTCTTCGTAAGGAAGCGCTAAAGGGTCTCTCGATACCGTGCGTCCATCGACGACCGAATCGCACGCATGTTTCCGGAGATTCCCTGTGAAGCTGACCAATCTCAAGATCACCCCCAAGCTCGGCATTCTGGTGGGAATCACCATGCTCGGCCTCTGCGTCGCCGGCGTCCTCGCGGGCTATCTGATGCAGCGTGAGATGCTGAACGGACGCGTCGAACAGACCAGGGCGATCGTCGACATGGCGCGCAACATGGCGCTCGGGCTGCAGAAGCAGGTCGAGGCCGGCCAGATGACCAAGGATGCGGCGATTGCCGAGTTCAGCAAGCGCGGCAATACGCTGACCTTCGACAACGGCAACGGCTACGTGTTCGCCTACACCATGGACGGCGTCGCCGTGCTGGCGCCGGTTCCCGCGCAGATCGGCCAGAACCGCATGGATATCGAGACAGCCGGCAGGAAGCTCGTGCGCGAGTTGCGCGACGGCATTGCCAAAGATGGTCACGTCACGCTGCGCTACGAATATCGCAAGCCCGGCAGCGAGGAATTGATCCGCAAGTTTTCCTACGCGGTCCCGATTCCCGGCTGGAACATGTTCGTCGGCACCGGCGCCTATCTCGACGATCTCGACGCCAGGATGAAGCCGCTCGCGTGGCTGCTCGGTCTCGCCATTCTCGGCATCGCGGTGGTGGCGGGCAGCATCGCCTGGATGATCGGCCGCAGCATCGCAAAGCCGCTCACCGAACTCGGCGCCCGCATGCAGGATCTGGCCGAAGGCAAGCTGGACGGCGCCATTCCCGGCATCGGACGCGGCGACGAGATCGGCGCAATGGCTGCGACCGTGCAGATCTTCAAGGACAATGCGGTTCGCATCCGCGGGCTCGAACAAAAGGAAGCCGAGGCGCAGGCGCGCGCCGAGGCCGAGCGCCGGGCGGCGATGGAGAACATCGCCAGCAATTTCGAACGCAGCGTGACCGGCATCGTTCGTTCGGTGTCGACGGCAGCGGCCGGCATGCAGACCACCGCGCAGTCGATGACGGCAACCGCCAGCGATGCCAGCGCGCGGGCGGCGACCGTCGGCGCGGCGTCGCAGCGTTCATCGGACAATGTCGGCACCGTGGCGTCTGCCGCGGAAGAACTTTCCAGTTCGGTCACGGAAATCTCCCGGCAGGTGGCGCGTTCCAGCGAGATCGCCAGCAAGGCGGTGAGCGACGCCGAACGCACCAACGCCACCGTCGGCGCGCTCTCGATCGGCGCCGAGAAGATCGGCGAAGTGGTGAAACTGATCCACTCGATCGCCGCGCAGACCAACCTGCTGGCGCTCAACGCCACCATCGAAGCGGCGCGCGCCGGCGACTCCGGCCGCGGCTTCGCGGTCGTGGCGTCGGAAGTGAAGGCGCTCGCCAACCAGACCGCGAAGGCGACCGAGGAAATCTCTTCCCAGGTCGCGGCCATGCAGGCCTCCACCAGTGAGGCCGTGGCCTCGATCGGTGGCATCACCGAAACCATCTCGCAGATGAGCGAGATCACGGTCTCAATTTCGAGCGCTGTGGAGCAGCAGGGCGGCGCGACCCGCGAGATCGCCCGCAACATCCAGTCGGTGGCGGCCGGCTCGAACGAGATCGCAACCCATATCGGCGGCGTTACCACGGCGGCGACCGCGACCGGCAAGGCGGCGTCCGAGGTGCTGGCGAATGCCCGCGAGCTCGACACCCAGTCCGGCATGCTGCGCAGCGCGGTCGACGAATTCCTGGTCAAGGTGCGCGCGGCATAGGGCCCCCCCGGCACCGCTTGCCGCCATCGGGAGCGCGAGTATATTGCGCCGATGGCTGTCAGCTCGCCCGATCTGAAAGCGTTCTTGCTCGCCACGCCGTTCTTCGGCGGCCTTTCGGACGCCAGCCTCGAACTCCTGGTCTCCATGCTGGTCGAGTGCCGCTTCGACGCCGGCGCCACGGTGGTGGCGGAAGGCGAGCCGGGGCGCTCGATGTTCGTCGTTCACTCCGGCGAGCTGGTGGTGAGCAGGCGCGCGGATGCGGAGCGCGTCATCCGCATGGCACGTCTGGATCCCGGGGATTTCTTCGGCGAGATGACGCTGATCGAAATGCAGAACCGGTCGGCCACGGTCGTCGCGGAGAGCCCGACCGTGCTGTACGAGCTCACGGCCGCAAAACTCTATGCCTGCTACAAGGCCGATATCCAGGCCTATGTGATGGTGATGCAGAACATCAACCGCGAGCTGTGCCGCCGGCTCCGTCGCGCCGACCGCCGCATTGCCGAACTGGAAATGCTTCACGGGAGTGAGTGACGGCGCTGAAGCTTGCGAAGGGTGGGCAAAGCGTAGCGTGCCCACCACCTCTCGGGAGAGTGTCGTCGTGAATGGTGGGCACGTTTCGCATTGCCCACCCTGCAAAACCACGCAGTTTGTATCGCGCTTTACTGCTTCTCGATCCCCGCGCCCGCGATCAGCTTCTCCCACACCACGAGCTGGTCCTTCACAAACGCATCGAACTCTTCTGGGGTGCCGGAGAACGCTTCCATGCCGCGCTCGGCGAGCTGGCTCTTGATGTCCGGCCGCTCGATGACCTTGCGGATTTCCGCATTCAGCCTGGTGACGATATCCTTCGGCATATTGGCCGGACCGAAGTAGCCCTGCCACGAGGTGATGTCGAAACCCTTCACGGTGGCGTCCATGGTGGGCAGATGCGGCAGCAGGGCCGAGGGTTTCTTGGTAGTGACGGCCAGCGCTTTCAACGCCTTGGCGTTGACGTGGGGCAGGCCGGTCGGGACGTCGATGAACATCATGGAGACGCGGCCGGCGATCACGTCGGTCAAGGCCGGCGGTGAGCTCTTGTAGGGAACGTGCAGCAGGTCGATGCCGGCAAGCCGCGCAAACGTCGCGCCCGAGACGATCGCCGAGGAGCTGCCACTCGCGTAGGAATACTTGCCCGGCTCCTTCTTGGCCAGCGCGATCAGTTCGGCCACCGAATTGGCCGGAATGTCCGGGTGAATCACCAGCATGAAGGGCAGGTCGCCGGTCCGTGCGATCGGGGTGAAATCCTTGATCGGATCGTAGGTCATGTTCTTCAGCAAATACGGATTCGCCGAATGCGACGTGTTCGTCGTCACGAACAGCGTATAGCCGTCGGGCGCAGAGCGCGCGACATAGCTTGCTGCGATCGACCCGTTGGCGCCCGCCTTGTTCTCGATTACCATGCTGACGCCGAGCGCGGTCCCGACCTCTTTTCCGATCAGGCGCGTCGTGGTGTCGGTGCCGCTGCCGGCGGCGAACGGCAGCACCAGGGTGATGTTGCGGTTCGGGTAGGGGGCCTGCGCGGAAGCCGTGGCGATCAACGCCAACATCAGGGGGGCCGCCGCCGCGACGTGCCGGTACCGCTTCAATCGTTCAAACATATAGTCGTTTCCTCAGGTTGCTCTTGGTCAATTGGCCGGGAAGCTAGCCCGCCCGGGATCAAAGGGGAAGCCGGTAAGACGCTACGCCGCATGCTGCGGAAACACGCGTCTTTCAGGCTTTTGCCGAGGCCCGGCGCGATGCGATCACCACCCCGGCCAGCACCAGCACATAGCCGACCAGGTGGAACAGCCGCAACTGCTCGCCGAGCAGCAGGATCGCCATCGCCGAGCCGAATACCGGCACCAGATGAAAGAACGGCGCGGCGCGGTTCGGCCCGATCAGCGCCAGCCCGCGGTTGAAGAACGTGTAGGCCAGCGTGGAAGGAAAGATCACGACGTAGGCCAGCGCGGTCATCGAGATCAGGTCGAATTTGAACGTGACGCCGGTCGAGAACTCCCAGATCGCGAACGGCAGCAGCATCATCGCGCCGCAGCAGGTGGTGAACGAAATCAGCGATAGTGCGTGCGTCACCGGGCGTCGAGGCATCAGCGCCGAATACAGCCCGAACGACACCAGTGAACTCGCAAACATCAGGTCGCCGCGGTTGAAGCTGATGCCGGCGAGCGCGCTGAAATCGCCCCGCAGGATGATGGTCAACACGCCCACAAGCGAGATGGTGATGCCGGCGAGCTGAGCGGCGGTGAGGCGCACGCCGAACAGCGCCAGCGACCACAGCGCCACGAACAGCGGCCCCGCCGACTGGATCAGCAGCGCGTTCAGCGCCTCGGTGTACTGCATGGCCCAGTACGAGATCGCGTTGTTGTAGGCAAAGCCGATCGAAGACAGGAACACCAGCATCGGCAGATGCGCACGCATCACCGGCCAGTCGCGCTTCAGATGCGGCCAGGCGAACGGCAGCAGGATCAGGAAGGTGCCGATCCAGCGCAGGCAGGACAATGTCAGCGGCGGCACATGGCCGGCGACGTGGCGCGCCAGCACGATGTTGCCGGCCCAGAACAGCGAGGTCAGGCTGAGCAGCAGGTAGGGCTGGTTGTTCAGCCACCGGACCGGATGGAAGGCAGGCGGCGCTGGAGCGGGCTCGGTCATGGTCTCGGACCGAGTAGGGTCAAATTTTCCGCCGCACGACAAGTCCCACGCATGCAATGCTACAATGTCCGGGATTGCCGAACGCCGTGAGGAGTTGTGGATGGCTGTGGAATTGCTGAACGTGAAGGGTCTGCAGGAGATGGATCAGCAGGCGCCGGTGGTGATGGTGAACCTGATGCGTTTCCGCGAACGCTCGCTCGACGGCGACGGGTCGGGCTGGGACGCCTATTTGCGCTACAGCGCGCTGACCGTGCCGATGATCAAGGCGCGCGGCGGCACGCTGCTGTGGACCGGCGACGCCAGAACGGTCGCGCTCGGGCGGCAGGACGGCAATCAATGGGACTATCTGGCGCTGGTGTATTATCCGACCGTTGCCGCCTTCATCGACATGATGACATCGCAGGATTACGAACAGCGCTGCGATCCTCACCGCACCAACGGCTGCGCCGAGCACGTGATCATCGCGACGGAGGAAGCGTACAGCAAGTTCAAGATCCCGTAGCCCGGATGAAGCGCAGCGCAATCCGGGGACTGTCGAACAATCGCAACCCTGTCCCCGGGTTGCGCTACGCTCCACCCGGGCTACGCGACCGGCTCCTTAAAACTTCCGCACCAGATCCGGCGTGATCTCGCTGAGAGAGCGGATGCCGAGCAGCGCCAGGTCGCGGTCGATCTCGGCCTGCAGCAGCGTGATTGCGCGCTGTACGCCGGCCTGGCCGCCGGCGATCGCGGCGTAGAGGAAGGGGCGGCCGACCCAGACGAAATGCGCACCCAGCGCCAGCGCCTTGATCACGTCGGTGCCGCGGCGGATGCCGCCGTCGACCATCACCGTCATGCCCTTGGCCTCAGTGGCGATCTCCGGCAGCGTGCGCAGGCCGGACATTGTATAGTCGAGCTGGCGGCCGCCGTGGTTGGAGAGCATCACGCCGTCGACGCCGCTCTCGCGCGCGATCCGGGCGTCCGCGGGCGAGACCAGTCCCTTGACGACGAGCTTGCCCTTCCACCTCCTGCGGATCAGTTCGACATGTTTCCAGGCGAGCTGGTCGCGGGCGCCGATGTTGCGCATCAGGTTCTTGGCGAGCACCGGCGGGCCGCGCTTGGCGTCCATGTTCTCGAAATGCGGCATGCCGAAATTCTTCACGGTGCGCGCCCAGGTGCCGAACAGCCAGTGCGGATGCGTCACCGTGTCCCAGAATACCCGCGGCGTGATCGCGAGCGGTACCTGAAAGCCGTTGCGGATGTTGTTCTCGCGGTTCGGCGGCACCGGCACGTCGGCGGTGACGACGAAGGTGTCGTAGCCGGCTGCGGCGACGCGATCGACCAGCGGTTCGATGCGCTCCGGCAGGCCGGCCAGATAGGCCTGATACCACGCGGCGTTGTTCTCGCGCCGCACGTCCTCCAGCGTAATCAGGGATGACGCGCTGAGAATCATCGGCACGTTGGTTTCGGCAGCTGCGCGTGTCAGCACGATGTCGCCGCGATAGGCGCAGAGCGCCGAGGAGCCCATCGGCGGAATGCCGAACGGCGACGCGTAGCGCTTGCCGAACAGCGTCGTGGTCTGGTCGCGGCCGGAAACGTCGTTGAGCACGCGCGGCACGAAACCGTATTCGTCGAAGGCCTTTCGGTTGTCGCGCACGGCGGCATCGGTCTCGGCGCCGCCGGAGATATAGCCGTAAAGGAATTTCGGAATCCGGCGCCGCGCGGTCGCCTCGAAATCGTCGAGCGTGAGATATTTCTGCAGGGCGCGTGGAACGGCGCTTTCGGCGCGGGTCACGGTGGCGGGCGGGGCGGCGGTCGCAGCAGTTGATTTGTCGAGCACGTCGGGCGTTTCCGTTTTTCTTGGTTCTTGATTGAAGCTAACGTCTGGCGGGCGAAGCGGGCGGGGCGCTGCCGAATTTGCTGGTGTTGATGGACTGGCTGAGTTCGCCGAACATCTTGCGGGTGTCGGCGATGACGGAGCCGGACTTCTTGTTGAAGCTCTCGATCAGTTCGCGCAGCGAGATCACGGTCGGCAGTAGCTCGCCGCCATATTTGTCGCTGGCGAGCCCGCCGAGAAATCCCTTGGTCTTGTCCAGTGCGCCGTCGACGGCGGCGATGCCGTCTTCGGCGGTCGCGATGATGCTGGTGATCTTCTCGCCATTCCCGGATAGCGACGCGGTGAAGCTTTCGAAATTCCGCAGCGTGTCCTTTACCGCCGCCTCGTTGTCGGCGATCACCTTGTCGACGTTGCGCAGCGCCACGCGGATCTTTTCCTGGGTGTTGAGCGTCCCGTCGGGATCGGCCGTCAGTTCGGGAATGCCGTCCGCACCCTTTCGCGGCGGCGGCGCCTCGTCGGAGCCGCCGGTAAACGAAATCGCCGCGATGCCGGTCAGCCCCTGGAATTCGAGGCCGACCTGCGTGTCGCTCTTGACGGGGGTGTTGCCGTCGATCATGGCGAGCGCCACGACGCGGCGGGGATGGTCGAGCTTCAGCGACACCACTTCGCCGACCCGGATGCCGGAAAAATTGACGCTGCCGCCCTTGCGCAGGCCGGAGGCCGAGCCCTCGAAGATCACCCGGAACGGCACCTGCTGCTTGATGCCGGCTAGCCTCTGATAGGTGAGGAACGCCGCCAGCGACCCGGCAATCAGGGCCAGGGTCAGGGTGCCGATCACTACGTTGCTGGCGCGCGCTCTCATCCAAAACCTTGCGAAGCGGGGGCTCAACAGATAGCGGATTTGCCGCCGCAAGTCACCGCGCCCGGTCACCCGGAACCAGGGGCGGCCGAGGCTTAAAGGCGAGGGATCCAGCCCGGTCGGCTCAACAGGTATTCGACCATTCGCGGCGGAATGCTCAAGGCCTTGGCGATCTCGAGCTCATCCTTCGGCAGTCCGGCAAGGATCGATGCTTCGCTCTTGCTTCGGACCTTGGGCAGCCACTCCGGATCCACCACGACGGCGCGTCCGACGGCAACCAGGTCAGCTCCCAGATCGATCGCCCCCTCGGCATCCACGCACGTTTTGATCCCGCCGCTCGCCATGACCGCACTGCGGCCAGCTACGACGCGGGCAAGTGCCGTAATTGGGCTTTCGGCCGGCGTATAGCTCTTCTCGACCGGACCATCATAGACCCGTGCCTCTCTCATGGGCCGGCTGTTGCGATAATCATCCAGCGAAACGGAGATGTAGTCGAGGTTCAACCTGGCAAGTTCGTCGCAAAGCTGTTTGGCGTCCTCAAGCGTATAGCCGTCCGCCTCGGCCTCGAATGGTGTCACGCGAAACCCTGCGATCAAATCTGGACCGAGGGCGTCGCGAACGGCCTGCGCGACGGCGATCGGAAAATGCATGCGCCTTGAAAGCGTGCCGCCCCAATGATCGGTGCGATGATTGGCGCGGGGCGAGAAAAACTGATGAACCGCGTAGTGGTTGGCGCCGTGAATCTCGACGCCGTCGAACCCGGCCTTTCGGGCGAGCGAAGCAGCGTTGCGGAAGCTCGCGATCAGGCCTTCAACCTCATCGGCCGTCATCGCCCTCGGGATCTTCGCCCCCGGACGCAACGATGCAACGGCAGAAGGCGCGCGCAGACATTCCTCACCTATCAACTCGGGCTTCGCGATGCGTCCACCGTCATATATCTGGAGGATTGCGAGACCGCCTGCGACACGCATCGCTTCGGCGAGCCGGGTGAGACTGGACAAATGTCCATCGTGTGCCGCACCTATTCCCAGCCAGGAGCGCCCGTCTTGCTTGACGTAAGTGGCGGAAGAAATGGCGGCTCCGAATCCGCCGGCGGCACGTCGCCGGACAAATTCGAGTTCGTCTTCGGCAGCCGTTCCATCTTCATGGGACGCATCGGTCGTCATCGGCGCAATGACAAACCGGTTTGCGATCTCCCGTCCGCAGTTGAACCTCAAAGGGGACCAGACAGCCATCAATCGAACCTCGGATGTTCCTCGTTGGGCAGCGTTGAATGGAAGCCCGTTTCGCTGCTCGATAAAGCTTCGTCTTAGTGGAAGATCCGCCCGGCGTCGATGACGACGGTCTGGCCGGTCATGGTCTCGGTGCGACACATAGCGATCACCATGTCGGCGCAGTCGTCCTTGTCGGCCGGCTTCTTCAGGAGCGAGCTCGATGCGGAGCGTTCGACCTGCTCGGGCTTGAGATTGGCCGTCGCGCGCGTGCCTTCCAGCAGGCCCGGTGCCACGCAGTTGACGAGCGTCTCGGGCGCCAGCGCCACCGCCATGCAACGCGTCAGATGAATCAGCCCCGCCTTCGACACGGCATAGGCGATCGAAGAGCCGGTTGGGCTGAGCCCGGCTACTGAAGCGATGTTGACAATGCGGCCTTGCCCCTGGGCCTTCATGACAGGGGCGACCGCCTTGCTCAGGCGCATCGGCCCCGTCAGGTTGGTCGCCATGATCCGGTCCCATACTTCCATCGTCAGGCTGTCGAGATCGCCGAACGGGATCGAGATGTTGTAGGCTGCGTCATTGATCAGGACATCAAGGCGGCCGAAGGCCTGGGTGACCTCACCGACCAGCCGATCGACGTCCGCGCCGTCGGTGATGTCGCAAGCGAAAGCCTGAGCCTTGATTTGATGACGCGACGACAGTTCGCCAGCGACGCTTTCCGCCTGGTCGCGGCTGCGCGCGTAGACGACGGCGACATGCGCGCCCTCCTGTGCCAGCGCGTGGCAGATGCGCTGTCCCAGCCCGCCATTGCCGCCCGTCACCAATGCAACCGCGCCCTTCAGATCCATCACTTTTCTCCTTCGTGCGAGTGCGCTTATCCGCGCTCTGGGGTGGCGGCCGACAATGATAGCCATCGCTACATTCCGAAGCTACGGCAAGTCCGATGCTCAGGGTTCTCGACCACCATGAAAATGTCTCCTTGTTGGTCGATGACCGGCTGACCTCGGCGGTGCTGGCTCCAGTGCTGCCGATCTCGTGCCCCCGCGTGCAATGCGGCGTAACAATCGGCGCGAGGCCAGGGAACCATCTGCCGCAGACAACAGTTACCCCCTCGAAGCGGAGTGACGCCGCCGGATGTTGATAGTTCAGGACCGCGCGGTGTACATTTGCTTTCCACACCGAACCATCCGCAGACTTGAGGGCGAAGTAAGGCCATGCGCGCCTTGATCCTGGCATTGTCCATCCTGGCGATCGTCGACAGCGCGCACTTTGCCAACGCTGGTCTGAGCAGCACGCCTCGCGAGACATCGGCACCCGTCGATACGGCGAACGCGACCGACGAGGCGACTCAGGCGACCGAGGAACAGATCGGCCTGAGCAAGGCGAAGCGTCGTCAAGTGCAACGTGGGCTCACCAGGCTCGGGTTCGACACCAAGGTCAATGGGAAGTTCGACGATTCGACTCGCGCCGCCATCACGCGCTGGCAGGAGGAGCAAGGCTACCCTGCGACCGGGTTCCTCAACGCCGCCCAGCACAAGGTGCTAACGGACGCCGCGAAGGTGGCGGGCAAGTCTGCCCGTCAAGACCGCCGTCGCACCGCAGGCCGTACCCGCAATTCGCGCGGTGTCGGTGGCCCGATCGGCGCGATCGGCGGCGCTGCGCGCAGCGTGGTGGGGGGCGTGGGGAGCGCGGTGGGCGGACTGTTCCGCAGGTGACTCGTCCAGCTTCACACTCTAGGCAGCTTGAGGCTTTCGCGACGCCACGAACACCCCGGTCAGCACCAGCGCGAACCCGATGAAGTGGAACACTTGCGGGTGCTCGCCGAGGAAGATGATCGACATGATGGTGCCGAACACCGGTACCACGTGGAAAAACGGCGCGGCGCGGTTGGCGCCGATCAGCTGCACGCCGCGGTTGAAGCAGAGATAGGCGATCGTCGAGGGAAATAGCGCGACGTAAAACAGCGACAGCAGGTTCGTGGCGTCGAGCCGCATCAGCGGCCGCGCGAACAATTCCCAGATGAATAGCGGAATCAGGCAGGCCGCGCCGGCGCCGAAGGTGAAGGCGACAAAGGACAATGCGTGGATGCCCGGCCGCTTCAGCGACAGTACCGAATAGAGCCCGAAGATCGCGAGCGCGATCAGGAAGATCAGGTCGCCACGGTTGAACTCGATGTTGGATAGCTTGGTGAGGTCGCCATGCATCAGGATGATAAGCACGCCGCACATCGACAGCAGGATGCCGGCAGCCTGCGCCATCGTCAGCCTGATGCCGAGCAGCGCCAGCGACCACACCGCGACGACCAGCGGTCCGGCGGATTGGAGCAATAGCGTGTTGAGTGCCTGGGTGTGTTCCAGCGCCCAGTATTGCAGGGTGTTAAACGCGCCGATGCCGGTGATCGAGAGCACGATCATGATGCCGAGGCGCTCGCGGATCGCGCCCCAGTCGCGCACTAGGTGCTTCCATGCGAACGGCAGGATGATCAGGAAAGCGAGCGACCAGCGGAGGAACGAAAGCGTGACCGGCGGGATGTGGCCGGCGGCCATCCGTCCGACGATGGCGTTGCCGGCCCAGCACAGCGCCGTGATGCTGAGCAGCAGGTAAGGCTGGTTGGCGAGCCAGGTGCCGGCTGTTGCGGAAGTGCTGGGTTCGGAAGCCGACATCTGGACCCGGTTCATGGCGCCGCGGCCCGCCCGGCGAGGTCGCCGGGCCGGAGATGTGACCCGGCCGAAGTCACAGACACGGATTTGGCCGGTTCATCAATGGCGGGGACGCATCGCGCCCATGCGGGCAGCCGTTGCGCAGGCCTGGGCGTTTGCTTCTTGCCACTTGTTTGATGTTGCAAAGGTCGCTGCGAATATGCAATCTAAGGAAGATTGATTGAATCAATCCAACCTTGGATTTTTCTGCCGACGATGGCGGGTTATTCTGGATTGTTCTGTTTTTTCCGAGTTATTACAGCGCTTTCGAGCGACGCATGTCCCCGGCCTTGACCCGGGGACGGATACAGGTCCGCGCAATCCGGGTCTGCGCGGATGGCGTGGACTTGTCTGTGCAGAAAGCGCGTCAACAACAGGTCTGGCGCATGATCGATGCTGGTTCAATCAGAGCCGATCATGCTCCGGGCGTTCGTTCGATCGTGGGACCACGGCTGCAGACGATTGCCAATTCAAAGGCTTCGCCTGTCCGTGAGGTCGAATCATGCAACCGATGGGTCATTCCTTTGAGCAAGCCATTATCGGCCGAAGAAGCCGAAGCCGAGACGCGACACCGGTTCGCCGTTCGCGCCAATTCCATTCTCGCCTTCATCGAGTGCGACGACGAGTTGCGCCCGAAACTACGTGAGGCCATCGTCGAGGCGATGTTGTGGGCGCAGGCGCAGCCGAAGCTTTCTGAATAGCCTTGGTTTCTCAGTAGCTGTGCTTTTCGGAAGCTTCGCGAGCGCCGTGGAAGGTGGCTTACGCCGTCAGCGGTCTTGCGATCGCCTCGGCCGCCTTTACGGCGTCGCCGGGCGCGAGTTCGACCTGCAGGCCGCGCTGGCCGCCGTTGAGGAACACGCTGGCGTGGCCCAGCGCGGTTTCCTCGATCGCGACCGGCACGCGCTTCTTCTGGCCGAACGGGCTGATGCCGCCGACATGGTAGCCGGTCAGGCGTTCGGCGTCGCTCGGGCGCATCATTTTGGCAGCCTTGCCGCCAAAGGCGCCAGCGAGTTTTTTCATGCTGACCTCGCAATCCGAGGGCACCACGGCGCAGACCGGCTTGCCGTCGACCTCCGCCATCAGCGTCTTGAGCACGCGCGAGGCCTCGACGCCGAGCGATTCGGCGGCCTGCAGACCGATGCTTTCGGCGTCCGGATCGTAATCGTAGGTGTGCAGGGTGAATTTCACGCCAAGCTTGTCCAGCGTCTGGGTTGCACGGGTGGTTTTGGACATCGCCGTTCCGTCGTTGCCGAATGTTAATGCCACAGGGGCTGGGCAGGCGCTGCGGCCGTTCACAAATATTACGGGGTTTCAATGGGTTGTAGACCGTCGAAGGCCCCATAAAGCCGCCTTCTTGCTTGCCTAGATCAGCCGCTTCCGTTATCCGGTGGGGCTGTCTTGCATGCAAACGGCCCCGGCCGTGATTTTGGCTGGGCAAGGCTAGCGCATGATCCGGAACAATGGCTACCGGTTTGCCGGAACCTTCATGCTGGTACCAACAGAGTTGCAGGGAACACCTTAGAAATGGCCAATGTTGTCGTCGTCGGCGCCCAGTGGGGCGACGAAGGGAAGGGCAAGATCGTCGACTGGCTGTCGGAGCAGGCCGACATCGTCGTGCGCTTCCAGGGCGGCCACAATGCCGGCCATACGCTCGTCATCAATGGCGAGACCTACAAGCTGGCGCTGCTGCCGTCGGGCGTGCTGCGTCCGTCCAAGCTTGCGGTGATCGGCAACGGCGTTGTGTTCGATCCCCAGGCTTTCCTGGATGAAGTCGAAAAGCTGAAGGGGCAGGGCGTCGCCATCAGCCCGGACAATCTGCGGATCGCCGAAAATGTCACGCTGATCCTGCCGTTGCATCGCGAACTTGATGCGTTGCGCGAATCCTCCAACACCGCAACTGCGATCGGCACCACGCGCCGCGGCATCGGGCCTGCCTATGAAGACAAGGTCGGCCGCCGCGCGATCCGCCTGATGGACCTCGCCGACCTAGATACACTGCCGCACAAGATCGACCGCCTGCTGGCGCATCACAATGCGCTGCGCCGTGGGCTCAATCTGGATGAGATCGACGGCGGCGGCATGCTGAAGGAACTCACAGCCCTGGCGCCGAAACTGCTGCCCTATACCGAGACGGTGTGGCGGCTCTTGGACATCAAGCGCCGCGAGGGCAAGCGCATCCTGTTCGAGGGCGCGCAGGGCGCGCTGCTCGATGTCGACCACGGCACCTATCCCTACGTCACCTCTTCCAACACGGTGGCGGCGCAGGCGGCGACCGGCACCGGGATGGGCCCCGGCGCGGTCGGCTATGTGCTCGGCATCTGCAAGGCCTATACGACTCGCGTCGGCCAGGGGCCGTTCCCGACCGAATTGAACAACGAGATCGGCGAGGAGATCGGCCGCCGCGGCAAGGAATTCGGCGTCAATACCGGGCGCAAGCGCCGCTGCGGCTGGTTCGATGCCGTGCTGGTGCGGCAAGCTGTCCGCACCTGCGGCATCGCCGGCCTGGCCCTGACCAAGCTCGACATTCTCGATGGCTTCGAGACCATCGAGGTCTGCACCGGGTATATGCTGGACGGCAAGGAGATTGATCATCTGCCGGCGGGCGAGGGTGCCCAGGCCCGGGTGGTGCCGATTTACGAGACCATCGAGGGCTGGAAGGAGCCGACCGCCAACGCCCGGTCGTGGGCGGACCTGCCGGCCCAGGCCATTAAATATGTCCGCCGGGTCGAGGAACTGGTGGGTTGTCCGATTGCGTTGCTTTCCACCAGCCCCGAACGCGAGGATACTATCCTGGTTCAAAACCCGTTTGAGGCTTAACGGGATGTTACCAAGGCCAGTAATATTGAAGAGACATGGCTGATTACTACCCGCTGATCGCACGCGCCATCGCCGGCCTGGACCCCAGTGCCCCCGGCGAGAGCCGACGCGCGCTCTATGAGCGGGCGCGCACCGCGCTGATCGCGCAGTTGCGCAGCGTGCAGCCGCCGCTCTCCGAATCCGAAATCACCCGTGAGCGGCTGTCGCTGGAAGAGGCCGTCCGCAAGGTTGAGTCCGAGGCTGCCCAGCGCGCCCGCGAGGCCTCACGTCCGGGCGGTGGTGCCGCGCCGCGCGGCGGCGACAATTTCCGCCGCGCCAATGCCCGCCCGCCGGACGCCGCCCCCCAGCCGGGGCCGCCCGCGCCGGGCGCTCCACCCCGTCCGCGTCCGCCCGGTCAGCCGCCCGCGCGCGATGCGCGTCCGCCGCTCGGCCAGGAAGAGCAGCGCCCGCCGCGCAATTCGCGGCCCGATGGGCAGCCCCCCGGTCCGCCGCGTCCGCAGGCGCCACAGATTCCGATGCAGGATGCCGAACTGCCGCCGCAGATGCGCGGTGACCGGCCGAACGGACCCCGCCGCGGCCCTGACAATGGCGCCGCGCGGATGCCTCCGCCACCGCCGGGCATGAGCGGCTTCCGCGACATCGCCGCCGACGCCGACGATCTCGGCCGCGCCGCAGCCCAGGCCAACCGCGCCGCGCGAAAGACCTATGCCAACGTGCCGTCGCCCTCGCCGGAATTCGACCGGCTCGAGCCGAGCATGGAGAACCGCGGCGGCGATCCGGAAGCACCCTATTCCTACGAGGAGTCGCTCGAGGAGGCCGACCGCTATGCGGGGCAGCCGCCGCAAATGCCGCCGCCGCGCGAGCGTTCGCGGCTGTCGGGGGATCGCGACCGCGAACCGAAGAAGCCCTCGCGGGCGATGGCCGCGTTTCCGTTCAAGAGCGCGATCGCGGTCGGCATCGTACTCATCCTGGTCGGCGCCGGCATCCTGTGGGGCAAGCAGGCCGTGACAATGGTCAGCGGCCTGTTCAAATCCTCCCCGACGGTGGAAGCGCCAAAGGACCCGGCCGCGCCGCAGTCGCGCCCGAAGATCCCCGATCGGGTCGGACAGCCTTCGTCCTCGGAAAACATCGCCCCCGTGGCGCAGCGCGTGGTGCTCTATGATGAGGATCCGAGCGATCCCAAGGGCAAGCAGTATGTCGGCTCGGTGATCTGGCGCACCGAACCGATCAAGGCGAGCGGCAATCAGAAGCCTGATATTGCCGTGCGCGCCGATATCGAGATTCCGGACCGCAAGTTCAAGATGACGATGTCGTTCCGCCGCAACACCGACAGTTCGCTGCCGGCGAGCCACACCGCCGAACTGACCTTCATCCTGCCGCCGGATTTCTCGGGCGGCGGCGTCGGCAACGTGCCCGGCATCCTGATGAAGTCCAACGAGCAGGCGCGCGGCACGCCGCTGGCGGGCCTTGCAGTGAAGGTCACCGACGGCTTCTTCCTGGTCGGCCTCTCCAACGTCGATTCGGATCGCGCCCGCAACCTGCAACTGCTGAAAGAGCGTTCCTGGTTCGACGTGCCGCTGGTCTACGTCAACCAGCGTCGCGCCATCATCGCGATCGAAAAGGGCGCCCCCGGCGAGCGCGCCTTCAACGAGGCGTTCGCGGCGTGGGGCGAATAGCGGCGTTCTCCACGCCTCTGGTTTCGTCCTGTTGGCTGCTCGATAGCCGTTCTCCGTAATTCCGCGGAGACCCCTGCGCGCCGGAGGCACCTCCAAATGGGTGAGGTGCGTCTCGGTTCCGCTTACTCAGTATTATTGCGGTAAAATAGTCGCCGCGTTGCAACCCCCGGTTAGGGAAGTCGCCGTAGGATTGGGCGTCATTTTGGGGACGCGCGCGACACCATTTCTTTCGATCAAACGACAACGCGGGATCAGTTTTCGAACTGGTGTTCAATGCTTGTTCATTTTCTGACTGATGAGCCGACCAAGATTCCAGCCATCCGTGCGATCCTGGGTCCGGAACACGACATAGCGCCCCAGGTGCTGGGGACCGTCAGCACGTCCGCCATATCGGACGGTGTGCTGATGATCGACGCCGACCTGCGCAAGCCCGCCCCTGTCGAGCAGCTCAAGGTCGTATTGGGCGATCTGCGCGACGTCTCCGAAAAGCTGTTCGTCGTCCAGAAGCACCTCCACCATGTGGTTTCGCAGGCGTTTGCGCTCGGCGCGACCAGCGTGGTTTCGCGTCCGAAAGAAATCGTTTCGAAACTGGCGGAGATCGAAGTCGCCCAGAAGGCGGCGCGGGAGAGGATGCAGGCCGGCTCCGCCAGCGCCCCGCCCGAGATCACGGAAAGTGCGGCGGTGTTCGGGTCCATGTTCACGGCGATTCGGGACGGCAGGCCGTTCAAGCTGGCGGATGCCGAAGCCGCCACGTCGGAGATCATCAACGGCATCGAGAGAAACGGATTGACCCCGTGGCTCAACGACGTGCGCCGCTATCATGAAGGAACTTTTCAGCACTGCCTGCTGGTGACGGGCATCGCGGTCGGCTTCGCCATGGCGATCAAGTTCTCTGCGGCCGACGTCAAGCGGCTTGGCCTTGCGGCAACGCTGCATGACATAGGCAAGGCGCATATCCCCTTGCACATTCTCGACAAGCCCGGACGGCTCGATCCGGAAGAAGAAAAGGTCATGCGAACCCATCCGGTGATCGGATACGACATCCTGAAAGCCCAGCCGGAATTCAGCGAAGAGATTCTGGACGGCGTGCGCCACCACCACGAATATCTCGACGGCACCGGCTATCCCGATGGGCTGACGGCGCCGCAGATCTCCGACCTGGTGCGGCTGCTGACGATATCCGACATCTACGCCGCACTGATCGAGGCGAGGCCGTACCGCGCGCCGATGATCGGGCCGGCCGCCTACAAGATCCTCGAGGGGATGGAAGGCAAGCTGGAGGGATCGCTGGTGAAGGCGTTCCGGAAAGTCGCCCTGGCTGCATAAGACTTGGCAGCACAAGACTTGGCAGCATGAGACTTGGCAGCATGAGAAAAGTTACGAAATTGGGGTAATGCTGGCGTTCCTGACCGCGCCGCGGGTCAATTTCAGTCGCCGTGAGCCGGACGTTCCGATGGAGCCCAACTAGTCATGCCTGCCGTATCGCCGGATCTGCGCGCAGAGTTGAACGGCGCCGAAAGGGAAGGGCCCGAGCACGATGCCAAGATTCTGGGGCAGGTGACGAGCCTGTTCCTGTCGAATGTCGATCACCTCACCGATTCCCAGATCGCTGCCGTCGACGGCGTCCTCGCTCAACTGGTCGGGCGGGTCGAGGCCGCAACCGTGGTCCATCTCAGCGAATCCCTGTCCAGGCTCGATCGCGCGCCGCGCCAGACCGTTCGCTCGCTGGCATTTCACGACGACCCGCAGGTAGCCGTTCCGGTCCTGAAAAACTCGACCTGTCTGTCGGACCAGGACCTGCTCGATATCGCCAAGGGCTGCAGCCAGCAGCATCTGCTGGCGATCTCGGACCGAAAGGCGCTCAACGAGGCGCTGACCGATGCGTTGATGCGGTTCGGCGACGTCAACGTCTCCAATGCGCTCGCGCGCAACGCTGGCGCGAAATTCTCCGAGTGCGGCTACGCCACGCTGGTGGGACGCGCCGAGCGCGACGAAAGTCTCGCCGAAAAGCTCGGCCTCCGACTGGATCTTCCCGGCAATTTGCTGCGTGAGTTGCTCGGCAAGGTCGCCGACGTGGTTCTGGCGCGGTTCCTCACGGCGCCGCGACCCGCCGTGCACGGCAAGCCGCAGGCGCCGGCAGCGGCGGCCGGACAGAGCGTGGCCAAGACAAAGCCGGTTGATTATACGCAGGCGCAAAGCGAGTGCGTTGCGCTCAACCGCACCGGCAAGCTCGGCGATTCCACCGTGAACCGGTTTGCTGTTCGCGGCGAATACGACTATGTGGTGGCCGCCCTGGCGCTGAAGGCCGACGTCAAGGTCGAGGCCATTGCGCCCTTGCTCGATGCCGACCGGGTGTACGGACTGGTCGTTGCATGCAAGGCGGCGCGCGTGAGCTGGTCGACCACGACGATGATCGTGCGCAATCGGCCCAATTGTCCGCCGGCCACGCAGCGCGAACTCGACCAGTGCGTGGCGATCTATGAATCGCTTTTGCTGTCGGTCGCGCAATGGACGATCCGCTTCGGCTCGGATCGAATTCTCGGGAAGAAGAGCTAGCCGGCGAACGCGGCCGGCCAGACGCGCGTCTTTGCGACCTGCACAGGGGGCTCCCCGATCGCCGTCGGTTTTGACCGTTGCAGATGCGACGCGTGCCGCGCTGCGGCAACACGACCGAACGCAGGGTTCGTTTTATCGGGATTTTGAGCAGCGCCTCGGCCGGGTGCCGATTTGAAACCCTGTGCGTATCTGGTTACAACAGCGGGACTTCCAGTTGGATGGAGAGTTCGGTTTCCAGATGCATCGGCTCATCCAGAGGTTGCCATGAGACGCTATCTGATTTTCGCGGTCATCTGCCCGTTCATTGGCGGCCTTCTGATGCTGTTCGCGGCCACGGTGGCGTCGGGATACTGGACCGATACTAACTGGTCCGAGATCGGCAAATTCCTCGGCGCGTTCTTCAGGACACTGCAGTACAGCTATCTGTTCGGCATCGTGCCCTCGCTGATGATTGCGGCCATCGACGATATTCTCTGGCACATCAGGCGCATTGGCCCCGGGCTGCGGGTGCTGATCATCGGCGTTATCGGCTTCGCCGCATCTTCGCTGCTCTACGGTTCGCGCGGGCCGGATACCGGCGTGCTGCAGTTTTTCCTGTATGGTATGGTCGGCATGGTCCCCACCATGATCTCGTGCTGGCTGGCGCAGAAGTACGGCGAGACCCTGGAGCCGGTGCGTTCGACTTGAAATTCGGCCTGCAGGCCTTTTGAAGGTCCTGGCCGGTATTCGCTGGTTTCGCCCCGGACGGGAACCGGAGGCGTTCGGCGATCGTCAGGAATTACCTGACCTTGGCGCCTGACATGACGCTTGGCAGACTAATGTCAGGCTGGTCCGATCGGGAATTGCAACATAAGGGAAATCGCAGCGTTGTCAGTCTTCGGCGGCAAGGAAAATATGCGTACCAGCGGGATCGCGGCTTTGGGTAACAGGCTGTTCGCGCGTTCCGGCCGCAGCAAGGATGCCGTCTGGCCGTTCACCGCACTTGTCCTGACCGCTGCCATTCCGGTCCTGCTGCTCGGCGGCTGGATGGCCTATATCACCGCCGACCAGGAGCGAAGCTACGCCCGAAAGGCTGCCACCGAAGCGCTGACGCAAGTTGCGCACCGCATCGAAGGCGAGATTTCCCGCGAGCTGCAGGTCGCCGAAACGCTCGCCAGTTCGGCAGCGCTGGATCAGGGGAATCTGGGCGATTTCTATCGCGAGGCAACGCGAATTGTCGCCGTCCGCCCGCTATGGGAAACGGCGGCACTGACCAAGCCGGACCAGGAGCAGGTGCTGAACGTGCTGCGGCCGCTCGGCGCGCCGCTCGGTCCCGTGACCGACACCGAAAGCTTCAACGCCGTGCTGCGCACCCGAAAGCCGGTTCTCGGCGGACTTGGTCCGTATCAGGCCGCCATCGGCAAGCAACTGGTATCGCTGCGCGTCCCCGTCGTTCGCGACGGCGAACTGCGCTACATCCTGACCATCGGGCTGCTGCCGGACCAGATCGGCACGATCCTCGGGCAAGCAGGCCTGCCCGCCGGATGGGCCGGCACGGTCATCGACGCGAAGGAAAAGATCGTCGCGCGTACGCCGGATACGAAGACGCCCCGTGCGGTCGCAACAACGCCGGAAGTGCAGGAAGCCATTGCCCGCGTCGGCTCGAATTCACCGCGGGCCCAGACGCGGGAAGGCGTCGATGTCGAAACCATCCACCGCGCCTTGGCCGGCACCGACGGATGGTCCGTCCACGTGGGTGTGCCGGTGTCGGAACTGAATGCGCCGGTATCGCGCTCTTTGCAACTGCTGTTCGCCGGAACGACCGCGAGCGTCGGACTGGCGATCGCACTTGGCCTGGTGATCGCCCGCGAAATCGCCCAGCGACGTCGCATGGAGGCGCTGGAATCGGCCGCGGCGCTGCTGGACAGCGAAAAGCGGGGCGCGCTGGCGATCGATGCAGCTGAACTCGGGACCTGGCGCTGGGATCTGGCGGCAAACGAGTTCAGCGGCTGCAACCGGTTTTGTGCCTTGCTCGGCCTGCCAAGTTCGCCATCGGGAGAAGCCACCTGGTCTGCAGATCGGATTATCGCGCAGATCGAGCCATCGCACCGCGCCGCCGTGACGTCATTCGGCCTGACCTGCCTCGAGAGCGGCAAATCCAGCAGCGTCGAATTTCTGATCCAATCGGACGATCGCGGCGAATACTGGTTGCGCGCGGCGGGACGCGCCGAAGGTCCATCCAATCGAAGCCAAGTGATACACGGCGTTCTGGCCGACATCGATATCCCCAAGCGCGCGGAGGCCGAGCGTTCCCATCTGCTTCGGCGGCTGGCTTCGGCCCAGGAAGAGGAACAGCGGCGGATTTCGCGGGAGCTGCACGACCAGATCGGGCAGACCGTGACGGGCCTGTCTCTCGGCCTGAAAGCGCTCGAACAAGGACTGGCGAAGGGAAGCAATCGAGCCGCGGCCACCGAACAGATACGATGGCTGGAGCAACTCGCGGCAGAGATCGGCCGCGACATTCATCGTACCGCATCCGACCTGCGGCCGACGGCGATCGATGATCTCGGAATTTTCAGGGCGATCGAAGCCTATGTCGCGGAATGGCAGGAGCGCTATGGCGTTCGTGTCGATATGCAGACATTCGGCCGCGATAACCCGCTGCCCGCCGACGTCGCCGCGGTGTTGTACCGGCTGGTACAGGAGGGATTGACCAATGTTCTCAAGCACGCAAAGGCGAGCAAGGTGAGTATCGTGCTCGAAAGGAAAGCGGATGGGCTGGCGCTGGTTCTCGAGGACGATGGCATCGGCTTCGATCCGGAAAGCCTCGACCGCAAGGCGCCCGGCGGCAGTCAGGCGCCCGGGTTGGGGCTATCAGGCATGAAGGAGCGGGTTGCCTTGCTCGACGGCACCATCGCCGTCGAATCCGCGCCGGGAAAAGGGAGCACGATTTTTGTCCAGATACCGCTGGATGCAATGGAGGCCGGCAGATGACGCCCGTTCGCATCGCTCTCGTCGATGATCATCCTGTCGTGCTCGCCGGCATTCGGGCACTGCTGCAGGGCGTGCCGGAAGTTGAACTGGTCGGGGAGGCGAATACCGGCGCAAGCGGCCTGCAGGCCATTTGCGACAGTGTCCCCGATATTGCGGTGATCGATCTTTCACTGCCCGATATCAGCGGCATGGAGCTCGCGCGTCAGGTGGGCCGGAAGTGTCCGAAAGTGAAGATCATCGCGCTCACCGTGCACGAAGATCGCGCCTATATTCATCCGGTTCTTGAAGCAGGAGCACGGGGCTATCTCCTGAAGCGGTCGGCCGGCGACGAATTGCTTCGCGCCATCCGGGCCGTCAACCAGGGCGATGTCTATCTCGATCCCGCGATCGCGGAGAAGGCGTCGATCCATGCGCCCGAGCTCGCAGCATCGAGCGACGGCGATGGCGGGGAATTGAGCCGGCGTGAAGAAGACGTGCTCAGGCTGGTGGCGCAAGGCTTCAGCAACAAGCAGATCGCCGGACAGCTCGAGGTGAGCGTCAAGAGCGTCGAGACCTACAAGGCGCGGGCGTCCGAAAAGAAGGGCCTCTTCAGCCGTGCAGATATCGTTCGATACGGCATCAAGCAGGGCTGGCTCACCGCTCCAAACTGAGCGCGATGGCGACGCGCGACCTCGAGCGTCAGGATTAACCTGTCAGAACGATCGCTTCGCGGCTGCGTTGACGCTTGAGCTCGGACATGAGCGCAGGAAACAGGAGTATTCAGATGCAATCTTGGAAAGTTGCTTCGGCAGCGTTAGTGCTCGGCGCGTCGTCATTGCTTTCGACAGCACCTGCGGCCGCATCGCCGACGATGGCGGTGGCCGGGGCCGAGAGGCTGGCGGCATCCGCGCAGCCGGTGCAGACCGTGCAATATCGCCGCTGGCATCGCGGACCTCATCACTATCACGGCGGGTACCATCGCCGGCACTACGGAACCGGCGCCGCAGTGCTCGGTGGGCTGGCCGCAGGCGCCGTCATCGGAGGTGCCATCGCCAACAGCCAGGCCCGGGCCAATGATGCGGTTGCCTACTGTGCACAGCGATACCGCTCGTACGATCCCGCTTCCGGGACATATTTGGGATACGACGGCAACCGGCATGCCTGTCCATGACGAAGCGCGGGGTCTGCGGACGATTGTCCGTCGGCCCCGCGTTCCCCTTCCGATCGCCCCGTAATCACGGGCTACTGATGGCCAGCTACCTGGCCGCACCTGGACGGACGGTGCTCTGCAGGTCGCTCATCGGCACACAGCTCTTCTTTCGCCGCTGATTTCGCGGCGCGCCCTGCACCCTCAAGACCTTGCCGGGCGAACAGGAACCATCGTTGACGTAGATCGTGGAGTACGGATCCATCATCAACGGCTCGTTGGGATAGATCTTCTGCGCGGCTGATGGCTGTGATGCCAGCAAGCCCGCCAGAAGCACAGCCGGGCCGGCGGCCCTGCGCAGGGCGCGCCGCGACGCCGCCGTGAATCCGGAAGCGGTCCGGCATGTACTGCGGATGATCGTGCGCACCTGGTCAATCCCCTTGAAGCCGAAGCTGCGCCGTCGGGTGAGCGGTTCGGCTGTGGATGACGTCAGTCACCGGGATCAGGTAGCGGGCGTATATTTCCTGAAGTCTTCTTATCATCTCGACGTTCTCTGGTGACGCGTTCAAGCCAAACACTCCATCCCTGCGAACCAGCAATCCTTCGGCACACAGTCCGTCGAGCGCCTTCGCCGCTTCCCTCTCGCTGGTGTAGATGCGGGCGGCAATCTGGGACAGTCCCCAACCTTCCTCCGGGCAGGACCAGATCAGAAGCAGCGCTTCAATCTGCGCTACCGAGGCAATGTGCTTCAATATGAAATCCCTGATGTCGTCGGGGACGTATTGTGATGCCATGCCGTGGACTGATCTCGTGTGAGCAAGGCGGGATGCCGGGATCAGCGAATCACTCGAAAGGGATGACGCCGCGGATTCGTTTGCCGGGCAAGGCCCTTAGCTGCCGTGGCGCTCCGGAGCGTACCGGGCCTCTTCGCGTTCGCGCGGCATGCCGGGCGTTTCCATGAGCGACGCTGCAGCAGCCTCGCTTTCATACTCGTCGACCAATGACTGAAGCTTCGCCGAGAATGTCGGGTCGGCCGCACCTTGTGCCAGCCGCTTGAAGAAGAAAGCCCGTTCATACAGTTGCTGGCTTCGAGATTGCTTGATCAACTTGCGTTTGGTTTGGGCCACCCTGGCGCTCCCCGACGTTTCATTCATATGTTCGCCCGACCGCCCGCATCCTAGAGCGCAATCGCGCTACGGCGCGTCAGGAAAAACCTGTCAGTCGTCATGTGTCGCCTGAACGGCCTCCTGGCGCGAATCATTGAGGCAGACGAGGCAGACGGCCCTTGAAGCCAGCCGCCCGTTGACGGCCAGCCGTTCGTAACGGTGCGGGGTTCTCTCCGAACAGGGAACGCAAAACGCCAACGGTTGAATTGCGACTGCCTTGCGCCTGAACATTTGTCCCCCATGTTGCATTGAGTGTCCCCGGTAGTGCGAACCTAATCTTCCCTCTCGTCACCCCCGAAGAGAGCCACCGCAAGCACGAAGCTCAGCGCGCCGGCCGAGATGAGCGCGTTGAGCCGCAATACGGAGGGAGGGACGCCGAGCCCGTAATGAATGAACAGCACGGTGAACAATGCGGTCAGGCCGGCGCTTCCGAAGAAGACGACAAACATGACAGCGAGATCGATGACCCTCATCGCTATCTCTCCTTGCTTGCGAGCAATTCGATGGTGACAAGGCCCACGACGAGCGCCGCGCAGATCAGCGCCTGCTGGCGAAGTGCGGATCGCGAGAAGCCGAGATCGTGATGTGCAATGTGCGCGATCACGTACGCCACGACCGCCGCGCTGCCGGAAGCCAGGACGAACGTGATTGCGAGCTGGGCGAACCTTTTCACCTGTCTGCACCCCTTGCCGCTGTGGATGTGCCCCAAGATGGTTCCGATAGTGTGGATCGGTCTGTCGCGCCTTCCCGCTGCCCCGGCGCAACGCAGGCGATCATAGAAATGACCGGTGATTTGGGAACGTCAGGAAAATCCCGTCATGCGGGGCGCGCCCGGGCAGTCGGGCAGTGCCGGTTGCGTCGTGATAATTTGACGCAACTTGCGCCTCGCAGCCGCGTTACCATGTGATGAGCATGAACGACGACATCTATACGCCGCCGCGGCCACGTACCGAGCAGCCGCCCCGGGGCGGCGCGGCGCGACGCGGTCCTGTGATCGATCAGGAAGGGCGGGAGATCCCCGATCCCGGCCTGCGTGAGCAGTTCGAGGGATTGCGATTCGATTTCGGGCAGGCGGGGGCCGATCCGTTCGCCAACCTTACCCGCGAGCAGCGGCTGGCGCGGCTTGACGCCATCGCCAAGCTGCTGGACGTCGCCTTCATCGTGCCCGGCACCAAATTCCGCTACGGCATCGACGGGCTGATCGGGCTGATCCCGGTGGTAGGCGACATCATCACGACGGCGATTTCGCTGTGGCTCGTGCGGGAGGCGCGTGCGCTCGGGGCGCCCTGGTACATTACGGCTCGGATGCTCGGCAATGTCGCTGTTGACGGCGTGGTCGGGCTGGTGCCGGTGGCTGGCGACGCCTTCGACGTCATGTTCCGCGCCAACGTCCGCAACGTGCGGATGCTCAAGCGCTGGCTCGACAAGCAGCCGCGTCTATAGCGCTCAAGAGCAGGGCGCCAAAAAACATGCCCCCGGAAATGACCGGGGGCTGTTCGTCTGGAGATCGCGAAAGGCTCAGGCCGCGTCGGCCTTGTCTTCGGTGTTGGCGGGCGCACGCGGGCGGCGCGGCAGCGGGAAGGCTTCGCTCTCATAGAGCGAGCGGATGCCGCTCTGGTCGAAGCGGGCTTCCTCGACCTGAAGGTAGGCGCCGTTCAGCGAGTCCGCCGGCAACTCCTCGATCGCGAAGCGAACCGCTTCGGCCGCGGTGCCAAAACGCCGATAGGCAAACCCGGCCCGCTTCTTCTTGCGGATCGCGGCGGGAAACAGTTCGGCGGCGGTGTCGTAGCTGAAGGGACGCATGGGCTGTGACCTCAATCTTTTTGGCTCTTGCGTTTGAGCGTATGGGGATTGGACGACGGTGGGCCAGTTTGGCAGGCCACGCCGTGCACGTCATTTCGAACCCTAATATAGGCTTGTTTGACAGAAATGCGACTCCTGAAGCCGCTCGTCGGGGGTGATGATGAATCCGCGCATGGCTCCCCCTGGAACAAATTAAATCAAGTTATTTCAATAGCTTATTTTGCCTAGAGTTTGCCCAGCAGTACCAGGATGAGGAGCACGATCAAAATCACGCCGCCCAGCCCCATGCCGGAATGGCCGTAACCATAGCCGTAGCCGCCGAGCCGGCCCGAGAAGCCGCCCAGCAGCACAATAATCAGGATGATGACGAGTATCGTTCCAAGGGTCATGGCGCGCTCCCTGAAAGGCGTCGGGGGCGTGCGGAAGACGCCCCGCAACCGGATCAAAGCACAATCCGGGCCATGAGTCCTTGTCCTGATCGGAAGGGAGATTATCGATTTGCGCGCCGGATAGAGCGGGAGAGGATCTCATCAAATGAGAACCCCGCGCGACAAGCCCTTGTTCACGCGGGGTGAAAAACAGGTTCGATCGTTACGTGAACTATTTCGGCTGCAGTTTCAGCGCCGCCGAATTGATGCAGTAGCGCAGGCCGGTCGGGCCGGGGCCGTCGGGGAAGACGTGGCCGAGATGGCCGTCGCATTTCGAGCACAGCACCTCGGTGCGGATCATGCCGTGGCTGACATCGCGCTCCTCGTCGACATGGCTGTCGACGGCCGGCGCGGTGAAACTCGGCCAGCCGCAGCCGGAGTCGAACTTGGCATCCGACTCGAACAGCGTCTGGCCGCAGCCGGCGCAGGTGTAAGTGCCCTTGCGGTGCTCGTGCTCATACTCACCCGAGAACGGCCGCTCGGTCGCCTTCTCGCGCAGCACGGCGTACTGCATCGGCGAGAGCTCCTTGCGCCATTCGGCCTCGCTCTTGACGACCTTGGGGGAGGTTTTGGTGTCGGACATGGCATCTCCTCGGGTTCATGGTCATTCCGGGGCGATGCGAAGCATCGAATCCGGAATCTCGAGATTCCGGGTCTGGTCCTTCGGACCATCCCGGAATGACGGGGGTCTAGTTTGCTGACGCTCGCATCGATGACGGGTCTAATTGGTGGCCTTGGCCTTGCTCACCAATGTCGGCTTCTCGATGTAGTTCTCAGCAAAAATCTTCTTCAGGTTTTCGATCTTCGGGATGTCGTTGAACACGATATAGGGTTGGGTGGGATGAAGCGTCAGGTAGTCCTGGTGGTAGTCTTCCGCCGCATAGAATGCCGCCAGCGGGCCGACCTTGGTCGCGATCGGCTTCTTGTAGACCTTGGCGGCGTTGAGCTGGGCGATGTAGGCCTCGGCGACCTGCTTCTGCTCGTCGTTCACGGCAAAGATCGCCGAGCGATATTGCGTGCCGACGTCCGGGCCCTGGCGGTTCAACTGCGTCGGGTCATGCACGACGGAAAAGAAGATCTGCAGGATCTTGCCATAGCTGATCTTCTTCGGATCGTACTTGATCTCCACCGCCTCGGCATGTCCGGTGGTGCCGGTGCCGATCATGGTGTAGTTCGCGGTCATCTTGCTGCCGCCGGAATAGCCGGAAACCGCGTTGAGGACGCCGGCGGTGTGCTGGTACACGCCCTGGACACCCCAGAAGCAGCCGCCGGCGATGACAGCGGTCTGGATGCCGTCGGCCGCCTTCACGTCGGTCGCGGGCGGCGGAATGATGACGGGTTCCTCCGAAGCTCGCGACGGGGAAACGGCGAAAGCGGCGAGGGCCAGCGCGCCGATGGCGGCAGCGCACAGCGAAAGGCGGCTGAACTGGCGAGGGGACATGGTTTCCTCTTGGATGGGTTAGGGACAGTCTAGAGCGGGAGCGGTGTTACGCAATCGGCTCGTTTCTCTCGATGTGGCCAAGATACGGCCCTGGCCGCGGATTGTTACGAGGCCGCGTCACACGAGTTCGTGAATAAAATGGCGTCGGTCCAGGGAGTTACGGGGCGGCGTTGGAGGGAAAGGTCAGTCGCGCCTGCGCGCCGTGGTCCGATGCCCCCCGGAATGACCGTAACTCACACCACCACACTCAACCGCTTCGCAGCCCGCGTGATGCCGGTGTAGAGCCACCTCGCGCGGCTGTCCTGGAAGGCGAAACTCTCGTCGAACAGAACCACGTCATCCCATTGCGAACCCTGCGATTTGTGCACGGTCAGTACGTAGCCATAATCGAACTCGTCGTAGGGCTTGCGCTGCTCCCACGGGATCGACTCGACGCCGCCCTCGAAGCAGTCCTGCCGCACCGAGACCTTGGTGACCTTGTGGCCGAATTCCTCGTCTGGCGAGAGCCGCATGCTCAGGATCTGTGATTTCGATCGCGGCTGGGTGCGCGACTTCACCCGCCACAGTCCGCCATTGAACAGGCCCTTCTTGCGGTTGTTGCGCAGGCACACGAGTTTGTCGCCGGCAACGGGGAGGGAATCCTCGATGTTCTGCTTCTGACGCACGCGCATGTTGTAGGCGCGGCGGGTGTTGTTGCGCCCGACCAGCACCTGGTCGGCGCCCATCACTCGGTCCGGGTCGAGCTCGCTGCGCGACACCACTTCACTCTCGCCGTGGCGGCCGATTTCGAGCGCGCGGCCCTCGCGGATATCCATCGACATCCGCACGATCGGATCGTCCTGGGCCTGCCGATGTACCTCGGTCAGCATCGCGTCGGGCTCGCAATCCGTGAAGAAGCCGCCGCCCTGGATCGGCGGCAATTGCGCGGGATCGCCCAGCACCAGCAGCGGACAATCGAACGACATCAGGTCGCGGCCGAGTTCGGCATCGACCATCGAGCATTCGTCGATCACGATCAGCTTTGCCTTCGAGGCCGGCGCCTCGTCCCACAGCTCGAAGCTCGGCTGCTCGACGCCGGACTCCTTCGCGCGATAGATCAGCGAGTGGATGGTGGAGGCGTTGTCGCAGCCCTTGTTGCGCATCACCAGCGCCGCCTTGCCGGTGAAAGCGGCAAACTTCACCTCGCCATCGACGCCGTCGGCGATGTGCCGCGCCAGCGTGGTCTTGCCGGTGCCGGCAAAACCGAACAGGCGGAAGATGGGCGGGGTGCCGTTTCGGCCGGGCTTGGCCTTCAGCCAGTCGGCAACGGCGTTGAGCGCGGAATCCTGATGCGGCGTAAAGGTGGTCATGGGGTCCAGATGGAGGCGCGGGCGATGGGGCCGCGACTCGGGCAGAAGTATAGAGCTAACCACTCGCGCGTTCCATGCAAGCAGGCTTCCGTGACACGGAATTGCGGTTTCGCGCCCGAGGCTAGACTTGAGGCCGGGTGGCCTTACACTGAGCGAAAACAACAAGCTGATTTGGGAGCGGCATCATGAAATTCGGCATCTTCTACGAGCTGCAACTGCCGCGCCCCTGGGAAGACGGCGACGAACTCCGGCTCTACCAGAACGCCCTGACGCAGCTCGAGACCGCCGACCGGCTGGGCTACGACCACGCCTGGGTCGTGGAACATCATTTCCTGGAAGAATATTCGCACTCGCCGGCGCCGGAATCCTTCCTCGCCGCCGCCAGCCAGCGCACCAGGAACATCCGGCTCGGCCACGGCATCTTCCAGCTGACCACGAACCATCCCGCCCGCGTCGCCGAAAAAGTCGCGGTGCTCGATCTGCTCTCCAACGGCCGCTGCGAATTCGGCATGGGCGAGAGCGCATCGATCACCGAACTGACCCCGTTCGGCCGTGACATGGAAACCAAGCGCGAGGTGTTCGAGGAGGCGGTTCAGGCGATCTTCCCGATGTTCACCAAGGTGGGCACCGAGCATCACGGCAAGTATTTCGACATTCCCCTGCGCAACGTGGTGCCGAAACCGGTGCAGAAGCCGCATCCGCCGCTCTGGATGGCGTGCTCGCAACTGCAGACCATCGAGCGGGCTGGCGAGAACGGCTTTGGCGCGCTCGGCTTCCAGTTCGTCAGTGCCGAAGCGGCGCATGCCTGGGTGCACGCCTATTACAATGCGATCACGAAGCGGCTGAAGAAGCTCGCCGATTACGAGATCAATCCGAACATGGCGCTGGTGTCGTTCTTCATGTGCGCCAAGACCGACGAGGAGGCCCGCGCCCGCGCCGATGGCGCAACCTTCTTCCAGTTCGCGCTGCGCTACTACGGCGCGTCGCAGAACCGGCAGCGTCCAGCGCCCGGCACCGTCAACATGTGGGACGAGTACAACAAGTGGAAGCGTGAGAATCCGGAAGCGCAGGAGGCGGCGCTGCGCGGTGGCCTGATCGGTTCGCCCGAGACCATCCGCAAGAAGCTGCGCCGTTTCCGTTCCTCCCATATCGATCAGGTGATCCTGCTCAACCAGGCCGGCAAGAACACGCACGAGCATATCTGCGAGTCGCTCGAACTGTTCGGCAGGGAAGTGATGCCGGAGTTCCAGAACGATCCTGAACATGACGCCTGGAAGAAGGGCGTGATGAGCGGCGCAATCCAGCTCGAGGAAATCGACACCGAGGCGTTCAAGGACCGTTACGGCAAACTGGCGGTGAGCGTCGCGCCGGCGGCGAAGGTGGCGGCGGGTTAGCGGTTTCAGTAAATCCGACTCCGGTCGGGCGGACTGGCCTTTTCGTTTCGTCCGATCTAAACCCGGGGAATGAAACGTCTCGCAACCTGGGCCTTTTACGCCGTCGGCGCGATCGCAATCGGCTATCTCGCGCTATACGCCTATGCGGTCTTCAGGGGAAATGACCTGCAGCCCGGCGATCCCATCCGCATTTTCCGAAAGCCGGACGCGCCGAGTTATTCGTAGGAGCGGTCATTCCGGGGCGATGCGCAGCATCGAATCCGGAACTCGAGATTCCGGGTCTGGTCCTTCGGACCATCCCGGAATGACAGCGGATGCTATCGTGCGCTACCCCGCCGCGACAAATCGCTGCTGCTCGCCCGATCCCGCGGGCGTGATCGGTATTCCACCATCCGCATATTCGTTCAGCTTGTTGCGCAGCGTGCGGATCGAGATGCCGAGAATGTTGGCGGCGTGGGTCCGGTTGCCGAGGCAGTGCTTGAGCGTCTCCAGGATCAGGTCGCGCTCGACGTCGGCGACGGTGCGGCCGACCAGGGCACGGGTGACTTGTTCGGCGGCGAAGGTGGCGTGGGCGACAGCGGGCGCGGTCTTGGCGAGGTCGAGGCGGTCGCCGTCGGGCGTCAGGATCGCGTCGGGGCCGATCTCGTCGCCTTGCGCCATCAGCACCGAGCGGTGGATGGTGTTTTCCAGTTCGCGGACGTTGCCCTGCCAGCGGTTCGAGGTCAGCACACGCCGCGCATCCGCGGAGATCGGCCGCAGCGGCACGCCGTTGGCGTCGGCATACTTCTTGGCGAAGTGCTGCGCCAGTTCGAGGATGTCGGCCGGACGATCGCGCAGCGGCGGGATCTTCAGATTGACGACGTTCAGACGAAACAGCAGGTCCTCGCGGAAGGTGCCCGCGCGCACGGCCTCAGAGAGATTGCGGTTGGAGGTGGCGATGATGCGGATATCGACCGGCACGGGCTTGGTTCCGCCGACGCGGTCGATGACGCGCTCCTGGATCGCGCGCAAGAGCTTCGATTGCAGCCGCACGTCCATTTCCGAGATTTCGTCGAGCAACAGCGTACCGCCGCTGGCTTCCTCGAATTTTCCGATCCGCCGGGCGACCGCTCCGGTGAACGCGCCTTTCTCGTGGCCGAAAAGTTCGGACTCCAGCAGATGCTCGGGGATCGCCGCACAGTTGATCGAGATGAACGGCCGCTTGGCGCGATTGGAGCGGGTGTGGACGTAACGCGCCAGCACTTCCTTGCCGGTGCCGGACTCGCCGGTGATCATGACCGAGGCGTCGGAGCCCGCAATCTGCTGCGCCAGCTTGATCACCTTGCCCATGGCTTCGTCGCGATAGACGAGGTCGCGTGAGTCATTGGCGACGGCGGCGAGCACGGCTGCGATCAGTTCCGGATCCGGCGGCAGCGGGATGTATTCCTTGGCGCCGGCGTGGATCGCGGCGACCGCGGCGCGCGCGTCGTTGGAGATGCCGCAGGCCACGATCGGCACGTGGATGTGCTCGGCCTCCAGCCGCATCACCAGGTCGCGGATGTCGAGGAAGACGTCGACCAGCAGAAGGTCGGCGCCCTTGCCGCCGCGCAACACCGACATCGCCTGTTCGATGCCTTCGGCGTGAGTTACCGAAGCGCCGTTGTCCATCGCGATCTTGGTGGCGGTCGTGAGCTGGCCCTTCAATGTGCCAACGATGAGAAGCCGCATATGTATCTCCTGTCCGTCTGTTCGCGCCTTGCGGGCGCGTATCGCCAAAATTGCTAGCTGCGTTCAGCCTTGATGATTTCCGTCATGGTGACGCCGAGCTTGTCTTCCACCAGCACCACTTCGCCACGCGCCACCAGGCGGTTGTTGACGTAGATGTCGATGGCTTCACCGACGCGGCGGTCGAGTTCCAGCACCGTGCCGGGCCCGAGCTTGAGGAGCTCGCCGACGTCCATCTTGGAGCGTCCGAGCACCGCAGAAACCTGCACGGGCACGTCGAACACGGCCTCGAGGTCGGCCGCGATGCGCGACGCCTGTTCGTCCTCGTTGTAGGCGAGGTCGTCGACCGGCGGCGCATCGGCCGAGTTGAGGTCGGGAAGCGGTACCTGTGCGTCGGTGTCACTCATGGTTCAGTCCTCATGGCCTACGCTCCGGCCTGGTCGCGAGACGCCAGATAGCGCCCGACAAGTTCGCTGATCTTTGCTTCGACGGCCGCGCGCTCCAGCACCACGCCGCCGTCGGCCCATTCGATCCGGCAGTCGCCGGTCGCAATCCCCGGTTCGGCAAGGATCACCAGCCGGCCCTCGAAACCGCTCTGCGTCGCCTGCCGCTCGATATTGGCGCGGGCGGCCTCGTAGAGCTGGTCGTTGATGCGGACCACGAGGTGCGGGGTCGCGACCAGATGCGAGAAGCAGTCGCTGACGAGCGCGGTGATCTCGCCGAGCGGCTCGCGGGCGATGAGTTCGCTGCACAGCTTGCGCGCCACCGCCACCGCGACGTCGACCGCCTCGGTTTCCATCCTTGCCTCGATGCCGGCGACGCGCGAGGCGATGGCCTTGATGGAGATGCCGATCTCCTCCAGCGCCAGCGCCGAGCGGCGGTCGCTTTCCGCCTTGGCCTCGCGCTGGGCCGCCTCGTAACCGGCGCGATAGGCGCGCGCTTCGGCTTCGGCGACTTTCTCGGCGATCTCGGCGGCCGTGGCGGCACGCTCGCGCGTCTTGTCGGGCGCGGCGAAGTCGGTGTCGAACAGGAATTTCGCAGGCGCTGCCATCAGTACACCAACTCGTCGTCGGCACGATTCTTGGTCAGCGTGATCTCGCCCTTGGCGGCCATGTCCTTGGCGAGGTTGACGAGCAGGGCCTGCGCCTCGTCGACGTCGCGCAGCCGTACCGGCCCCATCGCCGCCATGTCATCCATCAGCATCTTGCCGGCGCGCGAGGACATGTTGCCGAGGAAGAAGCTGCGCACCTCCTCATTGGCGCTCTTCAGCGCGATGCCGAGCTTGTCCTTGTCGATGTTGCGCATCAGCGTCTGGGCGGAGGCGGAGTCGAGCTTGATCAGGTCGTCGAAGGTGAACATCAGCGCCTTGATGCGCTCGGCGGATTCGCGGTTTTCCTCTTCCAGCGAGGTGATGAAGCGGGTCTCGGTCTGGCGGTCGAAATTGTTGAAGATTTCCGCCATCACCTCGTGGGCGTCGCGGCGGCGGGTCTGCGACAGGTTCGACATGAATTCGGTGCGCAGCGTCTGCTCGACGCGCTCGATGACTTCCTTCTGCACCGCTTCCATCTTCAGCATGCGGCCGACCACGTCGAGCGCGAGATCCTCGGGCAGGATCGCCAGCACGCGTGCGGCGTGCTCCGACTTGAGCTTCGACAGCACCACCGCGATGGTCTGCGGGTATTCGTTCTTGAGGTAGTTGGCGAGAACCTCTTCCTGGACGTTGGAGAGCTTCTCCCACATGTTGCGGCCGGCGGGTCCGCGAATTTCGTCCATGATGCCGTTGACGCGGTCGGACGGCAGGTATTGCTGCAGCAGCCGCTCGGTGGCGTCGAAGGTGCCCATCAGTGCGCCGGATGCCGACATTCGCGAGACGAATTCGAGCATCAGGTCCTCGACCACGTCGGCCTCGACGGTGCCGAGCGTCGACATGTGGATCGACAGTTCGCGCACCTCGTCGTCGTCGAGCTGCGCCCACACCTTGCCGCCATATTGCTCGCCCAGCGCCAGCATCAGGATGGCGGCGCGCTTCGGGCCGCTCAGCGGCTTGCTCTTCGGCCGCCCGCTCTGACGGCTCGCCAACGCGGATATGACGGTCGTAATGTCGTTCGCGTTGCTGTTGTTTTGCGGTGCGGCCATGTCAGGTCTCGGCGGGTTCGTTCAGCCATTGGCGAACAATGGAAGCGGTTTCGTTCGGATTTCGCTCGGCCAGTTCGCCGACGCGGTGCACGGCTTGCGCGTGGACCTGGCCCTGGACCTGGGCGACGTCGATCAACTGGGATGCGTGGCTGGGGCTGGGAAGCTGGACCTGCCCGGATCCTTCCTGCGTGCTGCCGTCTGCCAGCACGGGGATCGTGTTTTCGGTCAGTGCCGGAACGACTTCGGAGGCCAGGATGCGCTTGACCAGCGGCCGGATCACCATGAACAGCACCACGAGGCCGAGCAGCATCATGACGCCGAGCTCGATGACGTACATGACGTCATCCTTGGTGAACTGAAGCATGCCGAGCAGCCCGCCCGGTTCGACGACCGGGGGAACGGAAGGCGCTTCGGCAAAGCGGAGGTTGACGACCTCGACCTGGTCGCCGCGCTTCTGGTCGAAGCCGATCGCCGAGCGCACCAGGGCCGCGATGCGGTCGAGCTGTTCCTTGCTGCGGTCCTGATAGACCATCTCGCCTTTTTCGTTCTTCGAATAGGCGCCGTCGACCAGCACCGCGACCGAGATCCGGTTGACGCGTCCGGCCTCGGTAACCTCGGTCTTGGTCACGCGGGAGATTTCGTAATTGTTGGTCTCTTCGCTCTTCTTGCTCTGGTCGCGGGCCGTTGGCCCACCGCTAGCCTGGTTGCCGGGAAGTTCGTTGTTGACCGTGACCTGGCCACTGTCGCCGGCGCTGGCGGAGGATTCCTCGCGGGTCTGGGTCGAGCGCAGCACCCGGCCTTCGGGATCGAACTTGTCCGAGGTCTGGGTGACCTTGTTGTAATCGAAGTCGGCGGTGAGCTGGACGCGCGCGCGGCCCTGGCCGACCACCGAGGAGACGATCGCCTCGACCTCGTTGCGCATCCGCTTCTCGAACGCGGTGCGGCGCTCGTCGCCGACGGCAAGTTCGGCATCCTTGGTGGCGCCGTCGGCCAACAACCGGCCGGCTTCATCGACGATCGAGACGCGCTGCGGCTTCAACCCGTTGACGGCGGACGCCACGACATGGCGGATGGCGCGGATCTGCTGCGGCTCGAGGCTGCCGCGCACGCGCACCACGATCGAGGCCGACGGCTCCGGCGTCTCCCGCGCAAACAGCGGCCGTTCCGGCAATACCAGATGGACGCGGGCGGCCTGGATGCGGTCGATGGCACGAATGGTGCGGGCGAGTTCGCCTTCCAGCGCGCGCAGGTGATTGATGTTCTGGACGAAGCTCGTGGTGCCCAGCGCGTCGGACTTGTCGAAGATCTCGTAGCCGACGCCGCCGCCCTTGGGCAGGTTGGCTTCGGCGAGCTTCATCCGCAGCCGCGTGACCTTGTCCTTCGGCACCATGATGACGGCGCCTTCGTTACGCAGCTCGAAGGGAATCGCCTGGCGTTCCAGGTCCTTGATGATGCTGGAAGAATCTTCGGCGCTCAGATCGGTGAACAGGGTAGTCATCTGCGGCGTCGTCACGCGCATGATGACGAAGGCGAAGAAGCCGATCAGCGCGGTTGTCACCGCGACCATGGCCATCAACCGCGAGGCGCCCAGTCCTCTCAGGAAAGCAACGAGACTTTGCACCAACCGCCCCCAGGGATTCGGACCCAAGATTCGTATCGGGGACCGACTGGGCAATTATTGCCTAGGCGATGGTTTCCATATGGTTAACGACCGTTAAAGCCGGCGTTAATAGTTCGGGCATGAAAAAAACCGGCTTCGCAGAACGAAGCCGGTTTTCGTCAAATACTGTCGGTTCGGGAGAGCTTACTGCCGATACTGCTGGATCCGGGTGGTCCGCAGGCCGGCCAGGCCATGCTGGTCGATGGAAAACTGCCAGGACAGGAATTCGTCAACCGTCAGCGTGTAACGGCTGCATGCTTCCTCCAGGGAAAGCAGGCCGCCGCGGACGGCGGCAACGACTTCTGCCTTGCGACGGATCACCCACCGTTTGGTTCCGGGCGCGGGCAGGTCAGCAATTGTTAACGGACTGCCGTCAGGCCCGATGACGTATTTTACCCTCGGGCGATGGGGTTCTGTCATGGCGTACTCACAAACTCTCAACCACTGAACTCACCCTGACAACCTACGCCCCCCGGCTTAAAATTTGCCTAAGCGCAACCCTTCAATGCGAATCTCCTTGAAATTTGACCGAAAAGTTCCGCGACCCGGCCTCTGCGGGGGAGAACGCCGTTGCGTTCAACCCCGAAAGAACCCGGGTCGGGAAGGGCGGTTGAGCGCCCGCTAGCTAGGTGGAGGTGCCCGGACGGACCACGCGCTTGATCTTGTCGGTGGTGTAGCTTTGCCCGCCGATCGAAAGCAGCGGCGGCGAGGCGCTCAGATCGACTGAATCGACGATGCCTTGGACCTCGGTCGAAATCGCCACGTTGTTTCCGCTGCTGTCCTTGCCGGTCGCGGTCAGGGTATAGGTGCCGGCCGGCCATTGCACGCCATCATTGCCCTTGCCGTCCCAGACGAAGCTGGAGCCGCCCTGTTTCAGCGCATAGGAGCCCGAATAGGCGGTCTGTCCGGCGGAGTTGGTGATCGTGATGGTGGCGCTGGTGTCCTTCTCGGAATGAAAATTCCAGGTGGCGGATTTGTCGAACTGCGCCTTGCTGCCGTCGACGGCGACGGTATTGCCGACATAGACCAGCGCCTGCGTCGCCTGCGCGCTCTTCTCGATCTCCACCAGCGCCTTCAACTGCTCATTCTGCTTGAGCTGCTGCTCGATACCGGCGAACTGCACGAGCTGCTGGGTGAACTGGTTGGTGTCGAGCGGGTCCAGCGGGTTCTGGTGCTGGAGCTGCGTGGTGAGCAGCGTCAGGAAGGTCTGGAAATTATCCGCGATCCCGGTCGTCTTTTCGGACGCGGTCTTGTTGCTCGTCGCGGTGCCGGTCCCGGCCGCCGAGACGATCTGCGACGGCATGGTTGCATCGACTGCCATGGCGCTCTCCCTTAAATCCTGATGTCAACGCCGCCGCTCGAACCGAGCATGCGGCCATAGCCGCGGCCGGCGACGACGGGAGCAACGCTGTCTTCCTCGCTGACGACAAGACGGTGGGCGTTGGGATTGGACTGGTTACCGTCGTTCTGGCCCTGCGAGGATTGATCGCGCAGGCTGAATTGCAGTCCGGCGTTGCCGGTCGAGAGTCCGGCATTGTCGAGCGCGCGCTGCAACTGGTTGGCGTCCTGACGCAGCATCTGCAGCGTCTCCGGCCGTTCGACTGTCAGATGCGACGTCATCTGGCCGTGGCGATCGATATCGATGCGGACATCGATGCGGCCGAGTTCTGCCGGATCGAGCCGGATTTCGAAGCGGGTCTTGCCGCTGTTGACGGAAGCGGCGATTTCCATCGCAAGCCCGCTGAGGGGCACCGGCGCGCCTGTGGCTGCGGTGGCGGTGAGCTGGGCCGCGGGAGCAGATGCGTTCGAAGCGGAGACATGCTGCGTCTGGATGCTGCCTGCGGCGTGAACGCCGTTGCCGGACGAAGTGATCGGCGTCTGGACATCCGCAATTGCCGCGTGCGTATTGGCGGGCGCGGCCGATAGCGTGGCGTTGCTGCCCGATGCGTCGGCCTTCCCAGCCTCCGCCTTGCCGTTCTCGCCCTTCGGCTTGCCTGCGGCTTCCGTCTGCGGGGCGGCGGAGGTCGCGACGTTGCCTGCATCTGTCGTCGCGGTGGCGGAGGTGTCCGTTGCGCCTGCCGCGTTGTCCTGATCGCCCGCAGTGGCGGCGCCTTCCTTGGCGAGCGCAGCGGTCTTGGTCTGGACGGCGGATTTCGATGTCGCCGGCGTCGCGGCGACCGCTGCGGCGGCCTGTGCGATACCGGTGGTGACGGTGGTATCGGCAGAGGCGGCCGGCGTGCCGACGGCCTGGCCGACGACATTCTGCGCCTTGACCTTGGTGCCGTCGGTCTTGGCGTTCGCGTCGGCAGGTGTGGTCGTATCGGTTTCTCCGCCTTCGGAAGCTGCCGTGGCTGGCGCGGTCTCGCTTGCCAGCGAAGCCGTCGCGGCGATGGCAGCCGCGGCGATGGCGAGCGGCGCCGTCGCCCTATCCGTTGCCGTTGCGGTGGGTGCGGCGGCTGCCGGCGCCGTCGATGTGGAATTGGCGACGGCGACCGCAACGGCGTCGGCCGCTACCACCGCCGTTCCATCCTGCGCGGCCTCGGTCTGATCCTTGGCGGCAGCATCGTCGCCTGAAGATGCCTGTTTGGTTTCGTCCGACCTGCCGGACTTGGTCTTGCTGGGCTTCGTCGTTTCAGTCTTGCCGGGCGTATCAGCCTTTGCGTCCGCTTTGGTGTCGGCTTTGCTGTCGTCGCGGGGCTTGGCCGCGGCGTCGCGGTCACTGGAGTCGTTGCGCGCGGTTTTGTCGGATGCAGCCTTGTCCGACGCGGCGTTGTTCCGTGCGCGGTTATCGGATGCAGCTTGGGTATCGTCCGAGCGGCGCGGGGCAGGGCTTGTGTCCTGGGCGCGGTCCTGCGCGCGATTGTCTTTGCTGGCAGCCGTATTGCTGTCCACCAGCGTCGCGAAACTGTCGTTTCCGGCAGATTGACCCGAGTCGGCCCGCGCCGACTTCGCTTGTGCGTTCTGAAAAGACGCGTTTGCCAATACTTCTGACGTGACGCTGACCACGGGCGACCCTCTCGCTGGAACCTCATTGATCCAGTCAGCAAGGACCGGGCCAGTCGCGCTAGCATAATAATGTCGTTATTTTTCAATGTATTACTAAAATGGCGGGCTGTCCTGAAGGCCCGGTCACGACCCCCCATTTCTGCCCGGCGGCAAGATTTGCCGTCCTGGATTCATCCCAAAACGGGGAGCGGCTGATTGCCTCCCGGGAATCCGGCCTATATTAAAGAGCGGCGTTCGATCCGGCCCGGTCTGGCCGAATGGTGCCTTAAGACCTTACGTAAAAAGGCTTTTTAACCCTGGCCGCGAGGAGCGCGTTGTTCCCGCGATTGAAGTCGATGACCCCTGCCATGCCAAACAGTCTGGATCTCGAAGGCCGTCCGCAGGACACGCGGGTCGTGGTCGCCATGTCCGGCGGCGTCGATTCATCCGTGACCGCTGCCCTGCTGAAGTCCGAAGGTTATGACGTGGTCGGGATCACGCTGCAGCTTTACGACCATGGCGCGGCGACCCACCGCAAGGGCGCCTGCTGCGCCGGCCGGGACATCCACGACGCCCGCAACGTCGCCGAGCGGATCGGCATTCCGCATTACGTGCTCGACTACGAAAGCCGCTTCCGCGAATCCGTGATCGATAATTTTGCCGAAAGCTACGCGCTCGGCGAAACGCCGGTGCCGTGCATCGAGTGCAACCGTTCGATCAAGTTTCGTGATCTCTTGTCGACCGCGCGCGAGCTTGGCGCGCATGCGCTAGCGACGGGCCACTACGTCGCCTCGCGCCGGCTAGCCGACGGATCGCGGGCGCTGGTATGCGCCGCCGATTCCGATCGCGACCAGAGCTATTTCCTTTTTGCGACCACGCGCGAGCAGCTCGATTTTCTGCGCTTTCCGCTTGGTGACATGTCCAAGCCGCAGGCGCGCGAACTGGCGCGGCGCTTCGGCCTCGAGGTCGCCGACAAGCAGGACAGCCAGGACATCTGCTTCGTTCCGACCGGGCGCTATACCGACATCATCGGACGCCTGAAGCCCGGCGCGATCGAGCCGGGCGACATCGTCGATCTCGATGGCCGCGTCATCGGCCGGCATCAGGGCATCGTTCACTTCACCGTCGGCCAGCGCAAGGGACTGGGCATCGCTTCCAGCGCGCCGCTCTATGTCGTCAAGCTCGATGCGGCGAGCCGCCGCGTCGTGGTCGGACCGCGCGAGGCGTTGCGGATGGATCGCATCCGGCTTCGCGACGTCAACTGGATCGGCGACGGTGCGCTCGATCGCGTCATCGGCGAAGGCATCGAGATGTTCGTGCGCGTGCGTTCGACGCGCCCGCCGCAGCCGGCCTGGTTGCGGGCGGTCGACGGCGGCTATGAAGTCGAACTGGTCGCCGGCGAGGAAGGCGTGTCGCCGGGCCAGGCTTGCGTGTTCTACGATGCGCCGGCGGGCCAGGCGCGCGTACTCGGGGGTGGTTTCATCAAGAGCGCAACCGCGCGGAATGCGGCAAGGGCAGGGGGGCTGGAAACACCTGCGCCACTTGCCGAGGTGATGCGCGGCTAGAAAAATCAGGGCAGAGGGAATGGCTGGGGACATCGACCGCGAGGGGGTCGAAAAGGCTTATGGGCGCTGGGCACCGGTCTACGATCTGGTGTTTGGCAAGGTGTTCGACCACGGCCGCCAATCGACCATTGCGGAGGCCGACAAGATCGGCGGCCGCGTTCTCGACGTTGGCGTCGGCACCGGCCTGTCGCTGTCGGAATATTCGCGCAGCACGAAACTATGCGGCGTCGATATTTCCGAGCCGATGTTGCGTCGGGCGCTCAAGCGCGTACGCACGATGGGTCTTACCAACGTCGAAACGCTTGCCGTGATGGACGCCAAGAACCTCGCGTTCAAGGATTCCAGTTTCGATGCCGTTGTGGCGCAATATGTCATCACCGCGGTGCCTGATCCGGAGCGTACGCTGGATGATTTCATCCGTGTGCTGAAGCCCGGCGGCGAACTCATTCTCGTCAATCACATCGGCGCCGAGAGCGGGCCGCGCCGGATCTTCGAACTGGCATTCGCGCCGTTGGCGCGACGGCTTGGCTGGCGGCCGGAATTTCCGTGGGCGCGGCTGACCGACTGGGCCGCCAAGCACGGCGGCGTCACCTTGACCGAGCGGCGGCCGATGCCGCCGATGGGACATTTTTCGCTGATCCGTTTTCGCAAGTCGTGAGCGGCATGGTGTTTTCGCGCAAGGCGGACCCCGGTTCGCGTCGCGAAAACGCGTCAAGGAATAATGCGACAAATTAGCTGCGGAACCTCCGCGTGCGCCGGCCGTTTTCCCGCATGGCTATCAAACGCGCGCTCCTTCTCTCATGTGTATTGACGGCGATCTCCGGCGTGGCGATAGCACAGGCTCCGCCTGGCGAGACGACGCCCGCGCCGCGAACGGCGCCGCCATCGCCCGATCGGTCGGCGAATTGTGCTCCGATGCATCCGGCGCCGCAGTCTGGAACGGCGGCTCCGGAGGGAACGACCACGGGGCGGCGAGCCGAGCCGCTGGGCGACAGACTGGCCCGCTCCGATGGCGTGCTGTGCCCGCCGCCAGGGGTCGACCCCGAAATGCACGCGCCTGCACCCGACGTCGGCAAGACCCCCGTGATTCCGCCGCCCGGCAGCCCCGGCGGCGACCCCACGATCCGGCCGAAATAGCGCTTTTTTGCAGGTATTTCGCTGATGGTACGGGTTTGCTTGACAGGCCCCGGCGCGACTTCTTATATGCCGCGCGTTCGCGACTGCGGCATACATGCCGTGACGGTGGACCGTGGCGAGGTAGCTCAGCTGGTTAGAGCACGGGAATCATAATCCTGGGGTCGGGGGTTCGAGTCCCTCTCTCGCTACCAACCATCGCGGAACTCCCATGTCTTTGATGAAAGCGATAAATCGGACGCGTCGTCGGCTTGCCGGAGTCGCACGCCATGCAAGTTCGCTCTCGATCACGAAAACATCTGTCCCGAGCGATAGACAACGGGCTTACCCATCTTCTTGACGAGTGTTCCCGCGACCACCAGCCCGCATTTCTCGAAATGCGGTCCCTTGCCGGACGAGATCGAGCTTTTGATGCTCGATTTCAGTGAACGCCTTTTCCGCGGGAGCAGAATGCGGGGGGGGGTGGAGCGGCTACATCGAAACGACGTGTCACCGCACGCACAGCCCAATTCAATCGAACTGCACCCCGACGCGATAATCCCTGCGCCACACGACGTGGCACGGAAGCCGCAGCCGGTCTTCCGGTATGACCAATGTGAATTCATCGGGAATGCGGAGGAAGTCGGAGAACTCCAGCGCCGCGCCGGTGCTGGATATGTCACGAATGACGCAAGGATACTTGTCGCCACCATAGTCGATCTTGGCAGCCTTCATGATTTTGACGCGTGGCGCAATCCGAGTTTCAACCACCGCAATATTCCTGATCCGAATACGGCTGACGGTAGCATGGTGATATTAACGAGATTTTAAGCCGCAGCCCAAGGCGGCGGTTCTGACATGTGACAGCCGCGCAGATGGCGACTGCTATGAGTCAGAAGAAAAAGAATGCGGTGAAGCAGGCAAAAACGGAAACGGTCAGCAACGTCGCCGGAAAGGCATTGTAGACCGAAGGTGAGTTCCTGGGCGCGTTGACCGAGGTGCAATTGTCGTTTGCGGGAGCTTGTCCTGCCTTGAGAAATACATCGGCGATTTTTGGCGACTGACACATGGGCACGATAGCGTCCTCCAGAATACTCAACGCCACGGTATGCGCACAACAAGTAACACATGCGCCCCCAAGCACTGTGACTCAGATCTCAATCGGCGATTGGCTGACGAACCTGATGATCACGGGCTCTGGATAGTAAACCTCGATTCGTAACGCCTGCCCAGCGTTTGCATCGGAAATATGAGTCACCGTCAGCAGACCTGACCTATTTGGCCTCCACGCTTTCAATGATCTGGATCAAAGGTTCCGCGGCGGCGTCCGCTAGGGCAATCGGCATGGTCGTGCGGAGGTTGCCTGCGTGTTTTCGACAATGAGAGTTTCGCGTACCGCGCCGTTGATCGCGGCGGCGGTGCTTTGCGCGTCGTGCCGAACCGACAATCAACTCGCGACAAGCCAGACCACTCCCATCATTCACGCCAGCGAAATGAGCACACGCGACGACTGTCTGCATCGAGAAGTAGCCCGGCTACTGGAACCAAAGGGAAGCCCTCCCGCGAGCCTTCATAATGTCGCCGCGACCGCCACGCGGTTTTGCAGCGAACCGATAAGATCGAGGTTTCAGAAGGCCTCGGTATCCACTCACGACATGAAGGTCCTCGCGAAGGAGGACCAGGCCAGGACCGAACAGCGCGCCTTTGCGATTGGCCTGGAGTTGCGCGAGGGCCGGAAAGCCGACGTGGCTCGCAACTGAGTCACCCGGCCCAGCACTGTCCGCCGCCATCCACGCGCAATACCTGGCCGGAGACGAACGCGCCGAGCGGACCCGCGAACACCTCGACGACGCGGGCGACTTCGTCGACGGTGGCGATGCGGTCAAGCGTGCCGGTTTCGACCATCCGCCTCTCGTCCACCGCGCGCGTGCCCATGAACCGTCCGGTTCGGGTGTCGCCGGGCGCGATGCAGTTCACCGTAATGTCAAAGGATCGAAGCTGATCGGCGAGGCATCGCGTGTAATGCGTCATGCCCGCCTTGGCGACTGCGTAGATCGAGCCGCTGGTGCGGCCCTTGAAGGCTGCGACCGAACCGATGGTGACGATGCGGCCCTGACGCCGCGCCATCATTTCCTTTGCCACCGCCTGACATGTCAGGATCGTGCTGAGCAGGTTGCGATCCAGCACGGCGCGCACATCCTCTTCACGAATGCCGACGGCATCGTTCGGGTCGGGTTTGCCGCCCTTGGCCGCAATGTCGCCGCCGGCATTGTGAACGAGAATGTCGATCGGACCCAATTCTTTCGTTGTTGTCTCGACCACGCGGGCGATGTCGGCGCTGTCGGTGAGATCGCCGAGGACACGGATCGTTCGCACGCCATGCGTGCTGGCTACTTCCGCAGCGACCGCCGTCAGCGTCGATCCCTCGCCATATTCTGCCGGCCCGTTCTCGCGCATGCCGTGGATGGCGACATCGGCGCCGAGGCTTGCGAGCCGCTCGGCGAATGCCCGGCCAAGCCCGCGGCCCGCGCCGGTGACCAGTGCGACCTTGCCCTGCAGCGCACGTGCGGCGTCGTGTGATGCCATGATGTCTTCTCCTGATACGAAAGGCGTGAGGGCGGCAGATCGAGGCCGATGGCGAGCGCCTGCGTCGATCGCAAGGCTGCACAGAATTGAATCAGCTTTGCAATCCGGTCAAGCTTCCATCATATAGGCGCCTGATCATCGGCCCCGCCGTCCGGCGGCAACAACAGCGCTCAGGGAGCAAGTCTCGTGGCATATTCAAATACCCAACTGTTCATCAACGGCAAGTGGCGTCCGAGCCAGTCGGGCAAGACCATTGCCGTGCTCAATCCGGCGACCGAGGAAACCATCGGCACCGTCGCGCATGCCGACCGCGCCGATCTCGACGAGGCGCTGGAAGCGGCTGCAAAGGGCTTCAAGGTCTGGCGCGCCGTGGCGCCGTTCGACCGCTGCAAGATCATGCGCAAGGCGGCGGCGATCATGCGCGAGCGCAACGACGAGATCGCGCCGCTGTTGACGATGGAGCAGGGCAAGACGCTGGCCGAGGCCAGGATCGAAGCCATGGCCGCCGCCGACGTCATCGAATGGTTTGCCGAGGAAGCCAAGCGCGCCTATGGCCGCGTCATTCCGGCGCGTGGTCCCGGCATCTACCAGATCTCGATCCGGGAGCCGGTCGGCCCGGTCGCCGCCTTCACGCCGTGGAATTTTCCGATCAACCAGGTCGTTCGCAAACTCTCTGCGGGCCTCGCCGCGGGCTGCTCTATCATCGTCAAGGCGCCTGAGGAAACGCCGGCGTCCCCGGCGCAACTGATCCGGGCATTCGCCGACGCCGGCGTACCCGAGGGCGTGATCAATCTCGTTTATGGCGTGCCGGCCGAAATCTCGGAGTATCTCATTCCGCACCCGGTGATCCGGAAAATTTCCTTCACCGGTTCGACGAGCGTCGGCAAGCAGCTTTCGGCGCTTGCGGGCCTGCACATGAAGCGCGCCACCATGGAGCTTGGCGGCCACGCACCGGCGATCGTGTTCAAGGATGCGGACGTGTCGTCGGCGGCGAAGATTCTCGCCGCGGCGAAATACCGTAATGCCGGCCAGGTCTGCATTTCGCCCACGCGCATGCTGGTGCAGGACGACGTCTTCCGCGAGTTCGTTGAAAAGTTCGTCGAGGGCGCCAAATCGATGAAGGTCGGCAACGGCATGGATCCGGATTCGAAGATGGGTTCGCTCGCCAATCCGCGCCGGGTCACCGCCATCGAAGGCATGGTGCAGGATGCGGTCGGAAAGGGCGCGAAGCTCGAGACCGGCGGGCATCGCGTCGGCAACAAGGGCTACTTTTTCGAGCCGACCGTGGTCAGCGACGTGCCGAAGGATGCGCGCGCCATGAACGAGGAGCCGTTCGGCCCGCTCGCGCTGATCTCGCGGTTCTCGACCTTCGACGAGGTCGCCGAGGAAGCCAACCGTTTGCCCTTTGGTCTCGCGTCCTACGCCTTCACCAGTTCGACCAAGACCGCGACCGCAATCGGCGCCGCGATCGAGGCCGGCATGGTCTCGATCAACAGCTTCGGTCTGGCACTGCCCGAAGTGCCGTTCGGTGGCGTCAAGGATTCCGGCTACGGCTCCGAAGGCGGCACCGAGGCGATGGAGGGCTACTTCAACACCAAGTTCATCACCCAGACCGGGGTGTGAACCCGCTCTTACGTCATGCCCGGGTCAAGCTCGGGCATGACGATTGGAGCCGACGCTCGCCCTAATTTTTGTTCAAATAAAGCGGCGTTCGCAGCGTCAGCTGATACGACGGCTTCGGCGTCCACGCGATTTGCGCTGTCACGCCGAACAGCCGGTTGTCATCGTCATCCATGCGGTCGAGGTCGAAGCGCACGATCGGTTGCGTAAAGGGCTGGAACGGCGTCAGGTTCAACAACTGCGCGCCGCCAAAGGACTGCATGCCGACGCGGCCGGTGAACTTCCAGTTGTTGTCCCACTGATAGTAGCCGCCGACATAACCCATGACATCGGGGCTGACGCGGGCGAGGGGACTGTCGACGAAGATCCTGGCGTACTGCATCCCCGCGAGCAGCCCACGCGTCTCATCCGCATCGAGCGCATAGCCGGCCTCCAGGATCGTGTTGTAAGTCGTGGTGGCCAGAGGCGAGTCCGACGTCGAGCGCGACACGTTGGACTGAACGGTGATGGTCGGAAAAATCCCGCCGTTCTGCTGATAGACGTCGGCCTGAAATCCGAGGGTAAAGCTGAAGATCGAAAAATCCGTCCAGGGCGAGGAGCCGCTTTTCGACCAGGCGCCGCTGACGCCGCCATAGACCGAGAGCTGGTCGTTCACATCGACGGTCAAGGGCAGGTCGACCGAGACGCTTTGGCTGGAAGGCGACCCAAGCGTTCCTAGCGAAGATAGATTTCCCAGTGTCGCAAGCAGCGGCGGGGCGCTGAATCCGATCGACAGCGTCCCGGCCGGCAGCGTCGAATAGATGGTTCGCATATCGAGGTAGATGTTCGGCAGGGTCGGCTTGGCTTTTACCGTGTCTTCTTCATCGTCCTCCTCCTGTGCCAGAGCGAGGCCGCAAACGCCGAGGCTCATCAGCGCACCGAGTGTGACGATTCGGGCCGACTGCGCCAGCAGGCGCTGCCACCGGCGAGACGCGGGGGACCTGTTGAATTTTCTGCTCAATCGACGATGCCTTTGAAAGGCCAAGATGACCATCTGGCGGCGACGAATACAAGAAGCGCCGGTGACACGGGCTTCGATCTCGCGGCATGTGTGGCGCGTTTGCGTCTGCGGACCAATTGACCTGTGTCAATGGATTCCCATGCCCGCAGTTTAGAGATGTGCCAGCAGCCGAGGAAATCGAGAATGCGCAAGAGCACGAAATATCTCGCGGCGGTCGCCGCAACCGCCATCACGCTGGCTTCGCCGTTGGTTGTCGCAGCGCAGACCTCGCAAAAACCACTGCCGCGGCTTGCCGACATCATGGCCGCGGTCCAGGTCAGGCATTCGAAGCTGTGGGCCGCAGGCCAGCAGAAGAACTGGGAGCTCGCGGGCTACGAGCTTGAGCTGGTGAAAGCGAGCCTCAACGAGGCCATCGCGCTCTATACGGACATTCCCGTGGACAACATCACGATGATCGATCCGCCGATCAGATCGATGGAGAAGGCGATCGACGCCCGAAACGGCGCGGCATTCGGCAAGGCTTTCGGCGAGCTGACATCGGGATGCAACGCCTGTCACCAGTCGACCGGCCGCGGCTATATCGTCATGACGGTCCCGAAGACGTCATCGTTCGGCAATCAATCGTTTGCGCCGCGGGACGGGCAGGGCAAGGGCGCCACACGCCGGTGATGCGCGTCGCGGCGAGGGAGTCGTGATTGTCAGCGGCTGGGCTTGCTGGCGGCTTCGATGGCGACCGACAGCGCCAGCTTGGCTTCCTCCACGATGTCTTCAACCAGTTCTTCCCGGCTGACATTGGCGAGCTCGCCGGTGAGCAGGCCCTGTTCGGCCAGCATGACGACGCCGTGCAGCGAAGCCCAGAGCTTCAACGCGGTGCGCTCGCGCAGCAGGCCGACGGCGGGCGCTTCCAGCGCTTCCAGGAGAAGGCCGAAGGTCTCCATCGTGGCAGTGTGCAGCTCGCCGCCTTTTGGCGCGGAGGCGATGATGCGTGAGGCGAACATCAGGCGGTAGATGCCGATGCGGCGCAGGCCGAAATCGAACGTGACCTGAGCGAACCGCGACAGCTTCGAGCGCTTTGACGGTTCTTCGATCGCTTCCCGCAGCGTGGCGCTGAACTGGCGGAACGCTTCCGCCGTCACCGCCATCAGCAGGGATTCGCGATCGGCGAAATGCTTGTAGGGGGCCGGTTGCGAGACGCCGAGCGTCTTGGCAAGCGCACTGATGCTGATCGCTTCCGGGCCGCCGAGCTCGACCTGGTGCAGCGCCGCCTGAACCAGGGCATCGCGGAGATCCCCGTGGTGATAGGCATTGACAGCTTTGCGGGCGGGTCGAGGCAGCATTTCAACTCATGCTCTAGTACTTTTGACTTGACAGCACAACGGCCCAACGAATGTAATATACTATAACTTAGACTCGTTCGAGTGTCTTGCGTTGTTGTGAGCCATTCTAAGAACATGCGCGCAAAATGCGCGTCGAGAGGGGAAACGCTGCGATGGCTGGAAAGCTCAGAATCCGCGTCGACCAGGACAAATGTCAGGGGCACGCGCGCTGCAAATCACTGGCGCCCGAACTTTTCGATCTCGATGAATTCGGCAACGCGCACGAAGTCGGCGACGGCTCCGTGCCCGAGGGCCTGGAAGACAAGGCCTGGCTCGCCCAGACCAATTGTCCCGAGATCGCGATCGAAGTGACCGAGGAATAGTCCGGTCCCGAACTCGACTTCATCCCATCCGGATCTGAACGAACCAGCAGAGGATTTGCTCCGATGTCCGATTCCGCCAGCATCATGCCCGAACATCCCCCGGTCACCGACTGGGTCAACGATTTCGATCACACCGATCCGACCTGGACGGAAAATCCGTTTCCGATCTGGGAAAAACTGCGCGCGGCTTCGCCCGTCGTTCACACCGAGCGCTTCCTCGGCTGCTACATGCCGACCACCTACCAGGCGGTGAAGGAGATCGCCTACGATACCGATCATTTCTCGTCGCGCCGCGTCATCGTGCGCGACATTCGCCCCGAGATCACGGCACGGGCGCCGCCGATCACTTCCGATCCGCCCGAGCACAAGCCGGCCAAGCAATTGCTGCTGCCGCCGTTCACGCCGGACGCGATGAAGAAGCTCGAGCCGCGGGTGCGCGCCATCTGCAACGAGCTGATCGACGAGTTCATCGCCGACGGCAGATGCGACGCCGCCGCGCGCTACACCAAGCATGTCCCGGTCCGCGCCATCGCCCACATGCTCGGGATTCCCGAGAAGGACGGCGATCTCTTCATCAAATGGATTCACGGCATCCTCGAACTCGGTATCAAGGATGACAACGCGCTGATGGGGGCGGTGCGGGAAATGACCGGCTATTTCGCCGGCCATATCGAGCATCGCAGACAGAACCCGACCGACGACCTGATCTCGACGCTGATGAACGCGCGGGACAAGGATGGCCAGCCGCTGGAGGATGAGCATGTGCTCGGTTCGCTGCGGCTGCTGCTGATCGCCGGCATCGACACCACCTGGAGCGCGATCGGCTCCTCGCTGTGGCATCTGGCGAAAACGCCCGCCGACCGCGAGCGTCTGGTCAAGGAGCCGGAACTGATGCCGCTCGCCGTGGAAGAGTTGCTGCGGGCCTATTCGCCGGTGACGATGGCGCGCGAGGTGATGAAGGAGACGACGATCAGCGGCTGCCCGGTCAAGCCCGGCAACATGGTGCTGCTGTCGTTCCCGGCGGCGAACCGCGATCCCGCCATGTTCCCCGACGCCGACAAGGTGGTGATCGACCGCAAGGAGAATCGCCACGCGGCGTTCGGCCTCGGCATCCATCGCTGCGTCGGCTCCAACCTCGCGCGCATGGAGATGACGGTCGCGATCGAGGAATGGCTGAAGCGGATTCCGGACTTCAGGCTCGATCCCGCGGGCAGGGTCACCTGGTCGGAAGGCACGGTACGCGGCCCGCGCCAGTTGCCGGTGCTGTTCGGCAAGTGAGCCATCGGATGCGGCGCGGCGTAGGAACGCCACACCGCATTTGGGTCACGCGTTCAGGACTATTTCACCTCGATCTTCGCGTCGGCGGCGACCTTCTTCCACGCCTCGATGTCGCGGGCGTTGATGTCGCGCTGTTGGTCTCCGGCGATGTACTCCGCGGTGATGCCGAGCGCTACCAGCTTCTCGACGATGTCGGCTTCCGCCAGCGACTCCTTCAACGCGCCCGAAATTTTTTGCGCGATCGGGGCGGGGATGCCGGCGGGCGCGTACATCACCCACGACAGACTTCGTTCGAAGTCGACGCCTTGCTCCTTGTAGCTCGCGACCCGCGGCAGGCTGGGAGACCGGCCGCCGCACACGGCGAGGCCTTTTAGCTTGCCGTCCTTTACCAGCGGCGTACCGGTCGCCATATCGACCAGGCCCACCGAGATATGGCCGCCCATCAGGTCGTTGGCGAGTTTGGCGGCGCCGCTGAACGGGACGTGCTGCAGGCGGGCGCCCGCCTTCTGGGAAATGATTTCGCCGCAGAAATGTCCGGTCGAGCCGACACCCCAGCTGCCGTACTGGATCGGGTCGCCCTTCTTCGACAGCTCGGCCAGTCCGCGCAGATCGTTGGCAGGAAAGTCGTTGGTTGCCACGACGAGGATGGAGGAGGTTCCGATCCGCCCGATGGTCGTGAAATCCTTGATCGGATCATAGGGCAGGCTGGGATAGACCGCCGGCGCCAGCACGTGCGTAGTCATGCCGCCGATCGTGATGGTGTAGCCGTCAGGCGGAGAAGCCGCTGCCTGCTGCGCGCCGATGGTTCCGGCTGCACCGGTGCGATTCTCGACATAGATGGTCTGGCCGAGACGTTTACCCATCCGGTCGGCAAGCAGCCGGCCGAGCACGTCGCCGCCGCCGCCGGCCCCGAACGGCAACAGCATCTTGATCTTCTTGGACGGGTAGTCGGCCGCATCCTCGGCGTGGGCAGGATATGCCATCGACGCGAGCGCAAGCACCGAAAGCATCAACGCACGTATCTTCATTTACTTACTCCCTGGGTTTCCCGTTTGCTTTTTTGTTTTGGTTGTTGGCCGCCGAGCGTGTGTTTGCCGGGTGCGGAGATCGGTAGCGCCGAGGCGCGTCAGGGCGCGCGCGGCCTGGCGCCGGAATGCCGAAGGATGAATCGTGTCGGCAGATAGACTGGCCGCAGATCGCGCGCCTTGTGGCCTTCGCTGATCCGGCCGAGCAGGGTCCTGGCGGCGACCCGGCCCATCTCGTCGAGATCCCAGGTGAGCGCGGAGATCGAAGGCGTCGCATGCCGCGCCAGATCGGTATCGCCGATGCACACCAGCGACATGTCGTCGGGATAGCGAAGCCCGTGGCTGGAGAGCGCTTCCATTACGCCCGCAAGCATGTGCGTTCCCAGCGTGATGATCGCGGTCGGGCGGTTGGGGCCCTGCAGCAACTGGCAGACGTCGCTGAACGCAAGGCTGGAGCCCTGGCTCTGCGGCCGTATCAGGTCCGGATCGACCGCGAGCCCGGCTTCGGCATGGGCACGGCGATAGCCGGCCAGCCGTTCCGAACTCGGCAGCAGCGCCGCGCGTCCGGTGAGCAGCGCGATCCGGCGATGACCGAGACCGATCAGGTAGCGCGTGATCTCGATACCGCCGCCGCGATGATCGGCGCGCACCGACGGAACGCCTGGCACCTCGCGATCGATCGCGACGCATGGCAGTTCCAGATTGGCGAGTGCGCCGGTGAAATCCGTGTGGGCATTATCGCCCGCAAAAAGCAGCAAGCCGTCCATGCGCCGCCGGCGCACTGCCGATATGAACGCCGTCTCGCGGTCTTCCTCATGCCGGGTCGCGGCGAGCATCAGCACGTAGCCGGCGCGCTGGAATTCCTCCTCCGCGCCGTTGATCATCTCGCTGTAGAGCGGGTTGGAGAGGTCGGAGACCATGCAGCCGATCGTCTTGCTGGCGCGCGAACGCAGCGCCTGCGCGGCCGAATGCGGCTCGAAGCGCAGGCGGTTCACCGCCCGCATGATCCGGGCGTGCAGTTCCGGGCTGGTATGCGGCTCGCCGTTGAGGACCCGGCTGACACTGCTGACCGAGGCGCCGGCCTGGGCGGCGACGTCGCGGATCGTCGGTCGTGCAGGCCGGGCCTGGCGCAACGACATGGCGGGGCTCCCTCGAGTATCAGCGCTTCAAGCGCAGTTGGTGGAAAGCTAGCGCGATCTGGAAACGATATACAATATGAAGCCCTATAAATATCTGTGTTGAAGAGACACATGAAACGAAGTATGGAAACGTTTCCAAAGAGAGGCTGCCGGCTTAGTTGCCCGCCTCTCCGATAACAGGACGGCCGAATGGCCGCGCGACGGGGAAACGGACCGGGACATGGCACGGCGTGTCGAAGGAAAAGTCGCTCTGGTGACCGGCGCCGCCAACGGAATCGGCCGAAGCGCTGTCCTGGTGCTGGCGCGCGAGGGCGCAAAGATCATCGCAACCGATCTGCAGGACGAGAAGGGCGAGGGCCTTGTGCGCGAATCGAGCGCCGCTGGATGCGAGTGCGAGTACTACCATCACGACGTGACGCGCGAGGAAGACTGGCAGTCGGTCGTGGCCCAGACCCGGGCCCGTTTTGGCAGGCTCGATGTTCTCGTCAACAATGCCGGGATCGGCCTGTCGGGCCCCGTTGTCGATATGTCGTTCGCCGACTGGAGACGGCAGGTGGCGGTCAATCTCGACGGCGTCTTCCTCGGCGTGAAGCATTCACTGCCGCTGATGCGGGCAGGCGGGGGCGGCAGCATCATCAATGTTTCCTCGATCGCCGGCATCAAGGCTTCGCCCAATGTCTCCGGCTATTGCGCGACCAAGGGCGGCGTGCGGCTGTTCACGAAATCGGTCGCGCTGGAATGCGCGGCGGCCAAAGACGGCGTGCGCGTCAACTCGCTGCATCCCGGCATCACCGAAACCGCGATCTGGGACACGCTGATCGGCACCGTCGAGGACGGTTCGAACGGCGGACGAGAACGAGGGCCGACGCTGGACAAGCTCACCGAACGCGCGGTCCCGCTCGGGTACAAAGCCGCACCTGAGGACATCGCCAACGGCATCCTGTGGCTCGCAAGCGACGAGAGCCGTTATGTCACCGGCACGGAACTGGTGATCGACGGCGGCCGGTCGATTGGCTGAACCGCGGGATCAAATATACGGGAGAGCGTCATGAGCAGAATCTTTGGTGCGGTCTGCCAGAACGGATATGTGGTGCGCGATATCCGCGCTGCGATGGAGCACTGGGTCAATGTGATGGGCGTCGGGCCCTGGTACTACATCGACCGCGTCAAGACCGACTACTTCCGCCACCGCGGCCAGAATTCCGGCATGGAGATGAGCGTGGCGCTCGCCAATTCCGGCGACCTGCAGATCGAACTGATCCAGCAGCGCAACGCTGCGCCCTCGATGTACAAGGAGTTTCTCGATTCCGGCCGCGAGGGGCTGCAGCACATGTCGTACTGGACCATGGACTATCAGGGCCTCTACGACCGCGCGCTCGCGCTCGGATATAAAGTGGGGCACGAAGGCCAGATCGGCGGCGAGAAAGGCCGCTTCGCCTATTTCGACACGCAGGCCCATCCCGGCACCGTGGTGGAGATTTCGGACATCAGCGGCAGCAAGGGAAGTTTCTTCGAACATATCCGCAAAGTGGCCGCCTCCTGGGACGGCTCCGATCCGATCCGCGAAGTCGGCGGGCGCTGACGTTCGGGACCCGACAGATAAGCAGCAAACGCAAGGAGACGGTGATGGCAAGACTTCCCCTGATCGACCCGGAGACCACAAGCGGAGACATGCGCACCTCCTTTGACAGGATGCCGGTCAAGCTGAACATCTTTCGCATGATGGCGCATGCCGAGGCCAATTTCATTCCGGCGATGCGCTACGCCAATTCGATCCTGCATCGCCAGAAGCTCAGCCACGTCAATCGCGAATTGCTGATCCTCCAGGTCGCGCAGCGGGAGAAGGGCGTCTACGAATGGCGCCAGCATGTCCCGATCGCGCTCGGCGTCGGCGTCACCCAAAGCCAGATCGATTGCATCGAACAGGGAAGTTATGAGGACGCCGCCTTCAACGCCGCCGAGCAGGCGCTGCTGGCGTTCGGGCGCGAGGTGATCGACAATGTGCGCGTTGCCGAGCCGGTGTTTGCCGCGATGCGCCAGCATTTCAGCGAACAGGAGATCGTCGAATCCATTCTCGCCATCGGCTTCTATATGACGATGGCGCGCCTGACCGAAGCGACCGATGTTGACCTCGATCCAGCCGCCGGTATGACTGTGTTCGAGGGCGGCAAGCGGCGGCCGGGCTGAACCACACGAAGAGTTTGGGAGAGGGATGATCCATGGGGGTGTCGTTTCAGAGAAGCCATGACATCATGATCGATGCGCCGCCCGCGGCGGTCTACGATTACGTCTGCAACCCGAATTCCTGGCCGGAATGGCTTGCCGCCTCCCATCACATCGACGGCGAAGACCGGCCCTTGCTGCAAGGTGAAACCTTTCGCGAGCAATGGCACATCAAGCGCGGCGAGGTGCGTCTCGCCTGGACGGTTGCGGAGAGCGATCCGCCCAATGCCTGGACCGTCGAGGCCGATACCGACTTCATCGGCAAAATCGTCGTTCGCTATACGTTCGAACCGGTAGGGTCTGCCACCCGGTATACGCGGACATTGCGCAATCCCGACCGCCCGTCGGAGCCCAGCGCGGAGCAGGTCGCGCGCATGGACGAGGAAGCCTTGATCGGCCTTAGTAACATCAAGCGCAACGTCGAGAAGCGTTTCGCCAGTGCCGGCGGCGCCTGATACCTGGACTAGCCTTGGGCTGAGACGCTAGTCCCGGGCTGATTGACCACGACGCCCGTTGCAGCGATCATCGCGACCGGCTCAGGGGCAACGACGGCAGGGAGCGGGCGCGATGACGGGTGAACCGGAGGCGGGCGGTCCACGATCGATCGGCGAGATCGCCAGCTATCACGCCCATATCTACTACGACCCGGCGTCCACCCGGGCCGACGCCGAGCAGTTGCGTACGTGGATCGGCGAGCGTTTCCCGGTCACGCTCGGACGGTGGCACGACGTCAAGGTCGGTCCGCACGACCAGGCCATGTACCAGGTGGCCTTTTCCAACGAGGTTTTTGCCGAATTGGTCCCCTGGCTGATGCTCAATCACGGCGGGCTGAGCGTGCTGGTTCACCCGAACACGACCAACCCGCGCCGGGACCATCTGGCCGATCCGATCTGGATCGGGCCGGCGCTTGACGTGCATGGCGACAAGCTGCCGGAGGATTCCGAGGCGGAGGCGGCGCCCGCACCGAATACCAATCCGGTCCTCCGTCCCTGATCCCTGTTGCCCGGCAAGCGCTGGCCGGTTTACGATGATCCGGGGTCGATTCAGCGGGTTTGGCCAGTTGGCCAAAACCGGTGTCTCGATTATGCCTTACTTTGGTTGGCATTATGTTGGGGCTTATTCGGTGAATCCCTGCGGAATCAGACGTGATTCTGAAGCGCCGAGTTGGGGACGGATGGATAGCAGGACGACCAGCGCAACCGGGCTTGGTTCGAGCCGGGGCAGTCGATTGTTCGGCAGGGTGGCGTGCAGCGTCACTGCGCTGGGCGTTGCGTTGGGTTTCGCCGCCTGGATCGCCGATTACGACCCGACCGAATGGCTGCAGACTTCCGCATCGGCCAATGTCTCGGCCGCTTCCATCCCCACCACTTCATTCGATGATCGCTTTGGTTCGGGATCGGCACGCAGTTCGCGCGTGATGAACTACCCCTGGCGCACCGCCAGCCGCCCGGCGCGAACCGATTTCGACGCCGAGTTCGGGCACATCGAAGGCCAGCTCGGTGGACAACCGCGGGCCAGCGAGCCCATCCAGGCCGAACAGCCCGCGTCATCGGCCGAGGCCCCGGCGGTGCCAATGCCGCGGTCGCGGCCGGTCGCGGCCGGACTCGCACTGAACATCGATCCGCAACCCGCCGCGACGTCGGACGAGCGTACCCTGTTTGACAAGCTCGCCGATATCAAGCTTGGCAATCTGATGCCGATGAAGTTCACGCTGGCATCGTTGACACCCAATGACGGCCTGTTCAGCGAGAAGAAGGATCTGTCGGCGCTCGGCTACGACAGTCAGACCGCGGTGTACGATATCTCCGCACGCGCGGTGTACATGCCCAACGGCGTCAAGCTCGAGGCCCATTCGGGGCTTGGCAGCCTGATGGATAATCCTGCCTATGTCGACCGTCGCATGGTCGGGGCGACGCCCCCGAACATCTACGACCTGAAACCGCGCGAGAAGCTGTTTCATGGTGTCGCGGCGCTGCGCATGACCCCGGTCGGCGAAAACGAAATGCATGGCCGGAACGGCCTGCTCGTGCACAGCTATCTGCTCGGGCCCAACGGCGATTCCAACGGCTGCGTCTCGATCAAGGAATATGACAGGTTCCTGGCCGCGTATCACAACGGCGAGGTCAAGCGCCTGGTCGTGGTACCGAGCCTCAAGGAAGGCCTCACCGCGTCGAGGCGTTCACCGTCGCCGTCATGACCGCGGTCGCAAGCGCCGCTGCCGATTGCGACACCCCGCTGCGGGCGGTTTTCAAGATCAAGCTGAACGGCAGGACGGTATCGATCGGAACGGTCGGCGAGGCCTACCGGTTCATCACCAATCTCAGTTCGGTCGAATGGATCGAGTTTCGCTCGCTGCATGCCGATGCCGTGAGCTCGCTGCAGGGCGCCGCCGGCAATGCGATGCTGACCGTGCAGGCGACCGACGCGCTGCGCGCGCTGTTCGTCCGCGCCAGGCTGCTGTAACGGCGTAAAATTTCTGAAGGAAATCCCCGCATGCCCGGAAGCGCCAGCGAGATTGAAGACGATCGCCTGATCCGGGCGCTGCTGCAGAACTGGGCGATCTGGCGCGACGCCGGCGACTGGGAGCGCTTCCGCACCGTCTGGCACCCTGACGGCCGCATGATGGCGACCTGGACGCAGGGCACCGGCGACGAGTTCATCGAGATCAGCAAGCAGGCCTGGGCCAAAGGCGTCAACATCCTGCATTTCCTCGGCGGCATCTCGGTCGATCTCGCAGGGCCCCGTGCGATCGCGCAGACCAAGATGACGATCTCGCAGCGCGCCGACGTCGAGGGCGTGCTGTGCGACGTGCTATGCACGGGGCGGTTCTACGATTTCCTCGAAAAGCGCGACGGACGCTGGGGCATCGTGCTGCGCCAGCCGATCTATGAGAAGGACCGGATGGATCCCGTCACGCCCGGTGCTGTGCCAATTCTCGACAAGGCGCTGCTCGCTCAGTTTCCGGCGGGCTACCGGCACCTCGCCTACCTGCAGACCCGCATCGGCTACACCGTCAAGCGCGACATGCCCGGCCTGAAGGGCCCCGAGGTCGAGGCCCTGTACGCCCGCGGCGCGGATTGGCTCAAAGGCAAGCCGCTTAGCTGATCTCCTTGCGCACGGTCGCGGCCGCGTCGCACATCGCCTTCAGTTTTCCGAACGCGATATGGCGCGGCATATATTTCATGCCGCAGTCGGGCGCTACCACCAGCCGGTCGGCGGCGACATGCTTCAGGCCGTTGCGGATCCGGTCGGCGACCACTTCAGCCGTTTCGATCTCGGGATTGCCGAGGTCGAGCACGCCGAGCATGACTTTCTTCGATGAGAGATCCTTGAGTACGCCGAGGTCGAGCTTGGGTTGCGCCGCCTCAATCGAAATCTGCTCGGCGCTGGTGTCGGCGAGTTCGGCCAGGAACGAGTAGCCGGCCGGCTTGGTCGAGCCTGGCACGACGGCGGCATAGCCGAAGCACAGATGCACGACGGTGGGCACCGTGATACCCTGAAGTGCGCGGTTGATCGCCTTGACCGCGTAGCGCCGGGCGAGGTCCGGATTGTTGCGCACCCAGGGCTCGTCGAGCTGGATCACGTCGGCGCCGGCCTTTTGCAGATCGAGCGCCTCGGCATTGACCGCGGCGGCGAACGCCATCGCCAGCTCCTCGTCGTCCTTGTAGAACTCGTTCTTCGCCTGCTGGCTCATCGTGAACGGGCCGGGCAGGGTGATCTTGGCCGCGCGGTCGGTATTCTTGCGCAGAAATTCCATGTCGTGCAGTTCGACGGGCCTGGTTCGCTTCACTTCACCAACGACACGCGGCACCGGCGTCTCGTGTCCGGTGCGCGAGGTGATGATGGCGGGTTTTTCGTCGTCGATGCCGTCGAGTGCGGTTGCAAAGCGGTTGGAATAGCTTTCGCGGCGGATTTCACCGTCGGTCACGACATCGATGCCGGCGCGCTCCATGTCTCTGATGGCGACAATGGTGGCGTCGTCCTGCGCTTCTTCCAGATGTTCGGCCGGCAGCCGCCACATCGCGTGCAGGCGCGTGCGCGGCACCACCTTCGACAGCATGGCGCGATCCACCAGCCATTCCGGCTGCGGATAGCTCCCGACCACGGTGGTCGGCAGCAGATGTTTTGGCAGGTTCATGTTCGTCTCCTGGCTCTTTTTTTCTTCTCAATCGAATTACGCCGCGCGCGTCGCGGCGGCGGCAACCTCGTCCTTCACAGGATTGCGAAGCACGCCGATCCCGGACACTTCGACCTCGACCACGTCACCTTCCTTCATCCAGAGCGGCGGCGTGCGGTAGGCGCCGACGCCACCCGTCGTACCGGTCACGATGACGTCGCCGGGTACGAGTTCGGTGAAGGTCGAGCAATAGGCGATCAGGGCAGGGACGTCGAACACGAGGTCGGAGATTGGCGCTGCCTGCACCTCGACGCCGTTGAGCCGGGTCGCAATCGTCTGCTTGCTGATGTCGGGAACTTCGTCCGTCGTGACCATCCACGGCCCGAACGCGCCGGTGCCGACGAAATTCTTGCCCGGCGCGAATTGCGAAGTGTGGCGCTGCCAGTCGCGGATGCTGCCGTCATTGTAGCAGGCATAGCCTGCGACATGCGAAAGCGCCGTCTCGCGCGCAATACGCCGGCCGGCCTTGCCGATGATGACAGCCATTTCGCCTTCGAAGTCGAACCGCTCGGACTCCAGCGGCCGGATCATCGGCTGGCCGCCGCCGACCTGGCTGTTGGCAAAGCGGGTGAAGATCATCGGGTGCGGCGGCGTGGGATGGCCGCTTTCGGCGAGATGCGTGGCGTAGTTGACGCCGATGCACAAAATCTTGTCCGGATCGGGCACGGTCGGCAGCAGCTCGATTTCAGCCAGCGCATAGTCGGGACGCTCGGTCTGCAATGCCTTCAACGCGTCGAGCGATCCGCCTGCGAGTAGCGCCTTCAAGGTCGGATGCGCCTTCAGCCGCTTGCCCGCGTCAATGACGCCGGCATTGGTGACCAGGCCGTAGGTGGCCGTCTGGCCCGCCTTGAAACTCGCGATCTTCATGGTTCGACGCTTTCTTCGATGGAGGAAACATATTGTTCGATCGGCCGCACGATCTCGCCCGAACGGATCGGGACGCAGTCGGGCGGAAAGTCCTGCCGGATGCGCGCGCCGCTTTCGCTTGCGCGATCGAGAAAACGCTCGAGATGATCCATCGCGCCGGTCGGCAGGTCGTGCAGCACCATCAGGCTCCAAGGCTGCGAGCGGCATTGTTCCATCGCGCGTTCGGTCCAGCCGTCGGGATCGTCCCAGTCGCGCGGAATGGCATTCCAGAGCACGCACGCATGCCTGTTGCGCCGGAGGTAATCTACGACGGATGGCTTCAATAGCCGGTTGTCGAGATTGCCGCCGCCGCCGAACGGCCGGAACCAGCGCTCGCTGTGGGCGAGATCGCCCATCAAAGTTTGCGTCCGGCCGATTTCGTTCTCGGCCGTCGCCGCATCGTGTTGCTGCCCGAGCGGAACGGAGTGGGTAAACGTGTGATTGCCGATCCAGTGGCCTTCAACATGGGCCCGCGCAGCAAGCCGTCGGCGTTCGCCATCATTGAGCTTTTCGCCGATCACGAAGAACGTTGCCTTGATGCCGCGTTCGCGCAGGATGTCGAGCACGCGCGGCGTCACGCCGGGTTCGGGGCCATTGTCGAAGGTCAGCGTCAGGTCGAACACGTTGATTTGCCCCTCACGTCGCAGGCCGCAGGGTGGGGGCGATTTCTTCCGCAGCATTCTGGCCAGCCCGAGTGCCGGTCTGCCAGATCGCGGCCTTGCGCTCGATCCATTTGATCGCCGCGTTGAAGGCAATCGCCATCGCCAGCACGAGCAGCACGCCGGCGAAGACGTGCGGGCTGTCGAGAATGGTACGGTAGCGCGAGATCAGATATCCGATGCCGGCGGACGAGATCAGCATTTCCGACACGACAACGCCGACGATCACCAGCGCGCCACCGACGCGCAAACCCGACAGCACGGTCGGGATCGCCGCCGGAATGATCACGCGGACCAGCCGCTGGCTCATCGTCGCGCCCATGCTGCGGGCGGCCAGAATCAATTGCGGATCGATGGTCTGGATGCCGGCGGCGGTAGCGAGCATCGTCGGCAGGAAGCCGTAGATCGAGGCGAACGCGATCTTGGATTCCGAGCCGATGCCGAGCCACACGGTGAAAACCGGATAGAGGATGACCAGCGGCACCGCATAGAGGCTCGAAACCATCGGCATGATCAGGATGCGCGGCCGGGGCAGGCTGCCGACGATGGCGCCCAACAAAATACCGCCGCCGCAGGCGATCGCCATCGAGATCGCCACTTCATAAAGCGTGACGGCAAGGGCATGGCCGAACTCGCCCGCCTCGTTCCATCCGGCGATCAGCGTCGAGGACAGCGACGGCAGAAACAGTTCGGGGATCAACCCTGCGCGCGGCAGGATCTCCCACAGCGCGATCAGGCTGATGACGATCAATCTGCGAAGCGTGGCCGCGCTCATCTCTGCCTCACGCCGATTTGCGAATGTGGCGCCAGATGCGGTCGCGCAGCGTGCCGAAGGCGTCGCCGCTCAGCATCTCATAGGTGCGCGGGCGGGGCAGCGATACCTGCAGATGATCGACGATGCGGCCGGGGCGCGGCGACATCACGACGACCTCGTCGGCGAGGTAGACCGCTTCGGTCAGGCTGTGGGTGACGAATACCACCGTCTTGCCGGTCGCGGCCCAGATCCGCAGCAGTTCGTCGCCCATGGTCATGCGCGTCTGTTCATCGAGGGCGGCGAACGGCTCGTCCATCAGCAGCACCGGCGGGTCCTGCACCAGGCCGCGCGCGATCGAGACGCGCTGCTTCATGCCGCCGGAGAGCTCATGCGGATGGCGCTTGCCGAAACCGTCGAGGCCGACGAGCTTTAGCGCATCCTGTGCCCTGGCGCGGCGATCGGCCTTCGGGATGCCGCGCAGCGCGAGCGGAAACTCGACGTTGTCTTCGGCCGTCAGCCACGGAAACAGGCTGGCTTCCTGGAACACGACGCCCACGCGGTTGGGATCGGGCTCGGGGATCGGCGCGCCGCTGATGGTGATGGTGCCCGAGGTCTGCTGGCGCAGGCCGGCCATCATCATCAAAAGCGTCGACTTGCCGCAACCGCTGGGACCCACCAGCACGACGAAGCGGCCAGGCTTGATGTCGAGCGAGACGTCTTCGAGAGCGACAACGTCTTGCGTCGTGGTCTTGAAGATCTGCCCGACATTGCGGACCTCGATCGCGCCGGCTGGCTTCAGCGGGGTTATGTTCGCCAATGGCTGCATCGTGTTTCCACCCATCTGACCATTTCGTTGAAGGTGATCGCGATCACGGCGATCATCACTACGCCGGCCAGCAATTGCTTCATCTGGAAGTTTTCGCCCCAGGTCGCGATCTGGTGGCCGATGCCGTCGCGTGAGGCGTACATTTCGGCGAGAATGACGCCGGTGAGGTTGAAGATCATCGAGATCCGCAGCGCCTCCAGCAGCACCGGAAGCATGCTCGGCAGATAGACGCGGAATGCCGTCTGCATCGGCGTCGCGCCGTAGGAGCGGGCGACGGTCAAATGCTCGACCTTGACCGACTCCACCGCCGTGGTGGTCGACATGATCACGATGAAGATCGTCGAGAAGAATCCGAACCCGACCTTTTGCGCAAAGCCGACGCCGAACACCAGGATGAACATCGGCAGGAAGATCGACTTCGGGATGCTGAACGCGAAGAACAGCAGGGGCTTTGCCACATCGGCAAAGTAGCGGTTCTCAGCGATCAGGAAGCCGATCAGCGCGCCGAAGGGAACGGCGAGCGCGAATGCGGTCAAAACCTCGCTCGCCGTCACCATGAGATCCTTGCGCACGCTCGCTCGCTGCAAGAGGTCGCCGAGCGTCACCAGCGTGTCCGACGCCGACGGCAGAAGGCGCGGGTTGACGAGGCCGGTCCGCGACAGGATTTCCCAGATCGCGAACAGCGCCACCACGATGGCGACCCGCGCCGCCTTTACGCCCCAACCGCGCATCGCGCCGCCTCAGGGCTTGGTCGGAACCGGCTTGAACTGCGTCGAGATGATCTCGGCAGCCGGCCCAAGGTCCTTCATGCCGCCGGCCTTGGCCATGTCGAGCGCGAGTTGGAGTTGTTCCGGAATCTTCGACCCGTCCATGCTGCCATCGGTTTCCAGCTTCATGATCGTGTTCTCGTATTCCAGCGCCGCGATCTCGGCGGGAATCTCGTAGAGTTCGGTGATCAGCTTGACCGAGACATCCTTGTTGGCGCGCATGAACGCCAGCGCGCCATAGAGCGCGTTCAGCGTCTTCTGCACCATCTGCGGCTTGTCCTGCACGTATTTGTCGAGGGCGATCCAGCCGGCGGCGAGATTCGGCGGCACTTCCTTCGAGAAGTCGAGGATGGTTTTGGCTTCGCCCGATTTGGAGATCTGGAAGCTCAGCGGCGAGTAGACCACGGCCGCGTCGACATTGCCGGCGAGCAGGTTCGGCACCAGGCCGCCGCCGCCGACGGGCACGCGGGTGAATTCGATCTTCTTGTCCTGCTGGGTCCACAGTGCCAGCAGGTCGGAGCCGGAGCCGGCCGAGGTGATCGCGACCTTCTTGCCCTTCAGATCAGGAACGCCGAGGGTCGATTTGGAAAGCGTCATCAGCTGCCAGCCGTAATAGCCCATGGCGGCGTTCGCCAGCACCTTGGAGTTCACGCCCTTCTTGCGTCCGGCCGAGACCAGCGAGGTCGCATCGAGAATGACGTCGGCGGCGCCCGCGGCCATCGCTTCGAACGTCTCGGCCCCGCCGCGATAGATCGTCAGCTCGGCCTTGATGCCTTCCTTCTCGAACAGTTTCTGGCGCACCGCGGTTTCCGCGATCGTGGTCGGCCAGTAGGTCTTGGTCGGAAGGCCGATGCGAACGGTCTCCGTGGCCTGTGCGAGACCGGATGTAGCGAGCAATGTCGTGGCGGCGATCGTCGCGAGTATGTGGCGTCGTGTGATGGTCATGATGACGTTTCCCCTTGCACTTTTCTTGGTTTGGATTGGCTTGAACGAAAGACTGGATGATGCCGCGAACCTAGGAAGCTCCGGGTGTGGCGAGTTCGACCAGATGCATGGTCGCCCGGAAATGCGTGGAAAGCGCTGCGACCGCGGCGTCGGCGTCGCGCTTGAGCACGGCGTGTACGATCGCCGCGTGCTCGGCCTCGACGTTGCGAGCCTTCCCTGTGTCGCGCCGGATCGAGAGCCTGCGATAGCGTTCGCTCTGCTCGTGCAGCACGTCGCGGAAGCCGAGCAGCCATTGCGAGCCGCAGGCGTTCACCAGCGTGCGATGAAAGATGCGGTGACGCACCACCCATTCCTCGTAGTGGTGGGTCGGATCGTCAGGGTAGGTGTAGGGCACGGCGCATAGCGCGGTGAAGGTGCGCTCCACCGACGACAGCCATTCCTGGTCGCCACGCTCGATCGAACGCCGCAGCGCCAGGCCCTCGATGTCGATGCGGGTTTGCGTGACGTCGCGCAGATCGGCCGGCGAGACCGGGCTGACGCGGAAGCCGCGCTGGTCGGACGCCTGCACCAGCCCGTCGGCGACCAGCCGCGAGAGTGCTTCGCGCACCGCGGCAAGGCTGACAGAAAACTGTTTGGCGAGGCCTGCAATATGCAGCTTCTGGCCGGGCAGCAGGCGGGTCGAGAGAATGTCCGCGCGCAGCCGTTCCTGGACGGCCGACGTGAGGCTTCGCGGCCGTTCGTCCGCCAGATCGTCACTGAAGCTCAACCCGATGCTGCCCATGGCGGGCGGAGATTGGCGAGAGAAGGGGGTGCCGTCAATCGAAAATCGATTTTTTATCCAAGCCATTGTGCTGCCGAAGGTTTCTCTCGGCAATGGTCTCAAAGACAGCGTTCGCGACGAGGTGGGCGATCGGCACGACCCAAGGACCTGGTGACAACTCCATCGCCATCATCTAGATAGTTCGCATGCGAACTAAATTTCCGAAAACACCGCGATGAGCCCGCGTCGCGAGCCCCGGCTGGTATTCCTGCTCACTGTCGCACAGCGAAGGCTGCAGCGCTGGATGGCGGCGCGGGCGCAGCACAGCGGCGTCACGGCGGCGCAGTCCGGATTGCTGTTTATCCTCGGCCAGCGCGACGGCGTGCTGATGGGCGAGGCCGGGGCGGCGCTCGATCTCGGCCCGCCCGGCATCAGCGGGCTGGTCGACCGGATGACGGCGGCGAACCTGATCAAGCGGCGCGCCGATCCCGAGGACGGGCGGGCATGGCGGCTTTGGCTGACGCCGGCGGGGCGCACGGCGCTGGCGCAGGCAACGGCCGGGCTCGTCGAGGTCAACGCGCGCCTCACCGAAGGATTTACCGAAGCCGAGATCGATGTCGTCGCGCGCTGGCTGACCAGCCTGCAAACCAGATTTCCCAGAGGAGAAGACGAATGACCGAGCATATCAAGATCGAGAAGAGCGACGGCATCCTGAGCATGACGATGGCGCGTCCCGACAAGAAGAACGCGCTGTCAAATGCGATGTACGGCGCGCTGGCCGACGCGATCGAGGCGGCCGAGACCGACAGTTCCGTCCGCGTGCTGCTGATCCGCGGCGAAGGCGACATGTTCACCGCCGGGAACGATGTCGGCGAGTTCGCGGCGATGGCAACGGGCGCCTTCAAGGGCGAACGGCATGTCGGCCGCTTCGTGCAGGCGATCGCCAAATCCAGCCGTCCTCTGGTCGCCGCCGTCCAGGGACGCGCCGTCGGCATCGGCACCACGATGCTGCTGCATTGTGATTTGGTTGTTCTCGCCGAGAATGCGCTGCTATCGACGCCATTCGTCAATCTCGCGCTGGTGCCGGAAGCGGCATCCAGCCTGTTGATGCCGCTCCGCATCGGCTATGCGCGCGCCTACGAGATGTTCGCGCTCGGCGAAGCCGTGGATGCGAAGTCCGCGCTCGCCTGGGGCATGGCCAACAGGGTGGTGCCGCTCGATAAGCTCGACGCCGAGGCGAGGGCGCTGGCGTCCCGGCTGGCGAAGCAGCCGGCTGGCGCCATCAGCGCGACGAAGCGGCTGATGCGCAATCCGGAACTTCTGCTCGGCCAGATCGCAGCAGAAAGCAGCAAGTTCGCGGAGCGCCTGACCACCGTGGAAGCGCGCGAGGCGTTTACGGCATTCGCCGAGCGCAGGCCGCCGGATTTCATGAAACTCGCCAGCTAACGGTCGCGCACGCGCGTAGCCATCGCAATTGAAAGTCGTTTTTCCCGCAGCTGCGACCGGGAGGTAATTGACCGCCTGTCAAGGCGCAGCTACCTCTTTTTGGTCGCCTGCGGGGGAAACGAATGAACAATAACAACGACAGTTCCGAGTTCGATTATGTGATCGTCGGCGCCGGCTCGGCCGGCTGCGTGCTCGCCAATAGATTGAGCGCCAACGGCAAGCATTCCGTGTTGTTGCTGGAGGCGGGACCCAAGGATACCAATCTCTGGATCCACGTGCCGCTCGGCTACGGCAAGCTGTTCAAGGAAAAATCCGTCAACTGGATGTACCAGACCGAGCCGGAGCCGGGCCTGAACGGCCGGCAGGTGTTCCAGCCGCGCGGAAAAGTTCTCGGCGGTTCGAGTTCGATCAACGGGCTGTTGTATGTGCGCGGCCAGCACGAGGATTACGACCGCTGGCGTCAGCGCGGCAATGCCGGCTGGGGCTATGAGGACGTGCTGCCCTACTTCAAGAAGGCCGAGAACCAGCAGCGCGGTCCGGACAAATATCACGGCGCGGACGGACCGCTGCCGGTGTCCGACTGGCGCCACCACGATCCCCTGTCGGAAGCCTTTGTCGTCGCAGCAGCGGAAGTCGGCATCCCGACCAATCCCGATTTCAACGGCGCGACCCAGGAGGGCGCGGGATTTTTCCAGACCACGACCAACCGCGGCAGGCGCGCCAGCACCGCATACTCCTATCTTCGTCCGGCGAGGACCCGCAGCAATTTGCACGTCGAAACCTCGGCGCTGGCGCAGCGAATCCTGTTTGAAGGCCGTCGCGCCAGGGCCGTCGAATACAGGCAGGAAGGACGCGTACGCACGGCGCGGGCGCGCAAGGAAATCCTGGTCTCCAGCGGCGCGTACAACTCGCCGCAATTGCTGCAGCTCTCCGGCGTGGGTCCGGCGGACCTGCTGAAGCAGCATGGCATCGAGGTCGTGCTCGACGCGCGCGGGGTCGGCAACGATCTGCAGGACCACATGCAGGTGCGGCTGGTCACGCGCTGCGCGCAGAAGGTCACGCTCAACGACGTCGTCAACCATCCGATCCGCAAGATGATGGCAGGCCTTCAATACGCCGCCTTCCGCAAGGGGCCGCTGACGATTGCCGCCGGCACCTCGGGCGCCTTCTTCAAGACCAATCCGCGGCTTGCATCGACCGATATCCAGATTCACTTCCTGCCGTTCTCGACCGACAAGATGGGCGAGAAGCTCCACGCGCTTTCCGGCTTCAGCGCCTCGGTCTGCCAGTTGCGCCCCGAAAGCCGCGGCTCGCTGCGCATCAAGAGCGCCGATCCGTCCGTGCCGCCGGAGATCCGCATCAACTATCTCGCAACCGAAACCGATCGCCGCGCCTTCATCGACGGCATCCGCATTTTGCGCAACATCCTCGCGGCCCCCGCGCTGAAGGCCTACGCGGTCGCCGAAGTCGATCCCGGTCCGAAGGTGAAGAGCGACGACGAACTGCTGGATTTCTGCCGCCGCACCGGCAGCACGGTCTATCACCCGACCTCGACCTGCCGGATGGGCAGCGATCCGCTTGCGGTGGTCGACCAGCGCCTGCGCGTGCGCGGCATCGAGGGCCTGCGCGTGGTCGATGCGTCGATCATGCCGGACCTGATGTCAGGCAATACCAATGCGCCGACGATCATGATCGCGGAGAAGGCGTCAGATATGATCCTGGAGGACGCGCGGTAGAACGCGAACCATCGGCAAGCTCCGCTGTCATCATCCGCGAAGGCGGATGATCCAGTACGCCGAGGCGTCTCGGTTCAATTCGGGGCCGGCGATTACTGGATGCCCGCCGTCGCGGGCATGACGACGGTGCTTGGCCTCACCCCCTATACGCGCGCACCCGCTGCAGCATCTGCTCGACATGCGCGATCGGCGTTTCCGGCTGGATGCCGTGGCCGAGGTTGAAGATCAGCCGTCCCGCGCCGTAGTTCGCCAGCACGTCGTCGACGGCGCGGTCGAGCGCGGCGCCGCCTGCGATCAGCACCAGCGGATCGAGATTGCCCTGGATGGCGACGCGGTTCTGCACGCGCTCTCGGATCAGCGACGGCTCGGCCGCCCAGTCGATGCTGACCGCGTTGACGCCGGTCGCCTCGACATAGGCCGGCAGCAGCGCGCCGGCGCCGCGGGGGAAGCCGATGATCTTCGCGTCAGGCACCTGCGCGCGAACGCCGGCGACGATGCGCTGCGCCGGTTCGATCGACCAGCGCTGGAACTCGCGCGCCGGCAGCACGCCAGCCCAGGTGTCGAAAATCTGCAACACGTCTGCGCCGGCCTTGAGCTGGCCGAGCAGGTACTGGATCGAATTCTCCACCAGCACGTCGATGATCTCTGCGAACGCCTCGGGATGGCGATAGGCCATCATGCGCGCCGGTGCCTGGTCCGGCGTGCCCTGGCCCGCCACCATGTAGGTCGCCACCGTCCACGGCGCGCCGCAGAATCCGATCAGCGCGATCTCGGGCGCGAGTTCGCGGCGCACGCGGCGCAGCGCTTCGTAGACCGGTTCGAGTTTGGTGAAATCGGCTTGGCGCGCCAGCGTCGCCACCTGCTCGGGCGTATCGAGCGGATCGAGCCGCGGGCCTTCACCGGCCTCGAAGCGTACCGAGCGGCCGAGCGCGTAGGGGATCACGAGAATGTCGGAGAAGATGATCGCGGCGTCGAAATTGAACCGGCGGATCGGCTGCAGCGTCACCTCGGCAGCGTATTCCGGCGTAAAGCACAAATCGAGGAAGCCGCCGGCTTTGGCGCGCAGTTCGCGGTACTCCGGCAGATAACGCCCGGCCTGCCGCATCATCCATACCGGCGGCACCTTCTGCCTGTGGCCGGACAGCACTTCGATAACGGGTTTAACGGCGGATTTCTGGGGCAATCGGAAGTTCCTGGACGAGCTGCTGATAGAGCCTCTGATACACGCAGGTCCTGAATTGGCCAAGGCGCGATATGGAACCCGGATTGATCCCCGGCGTTACCCTGCGAATGGAGGCACCTATGGCTGAGAAATTCAATCCTGCGGCGCATGACAAATACGCCGTCGACCCCCGGGAAGCCGCGAAAGCCGACCGGGAAATGCACGAAAAGCTCGAAAAGGGTCTGGTGGATAGCTTTCCGGCGTCCGATCCCGTGAGCGCCGCGCAACCGGCGCCGTCAAAGGCCGATGGCGACCGTGAGAACGAGTCCCTGTGGGACAAGGTCCGCGCGGTTTTCAGGTAACGTCAGCGCGCGAGGTCGCGTGATGAAGAACGAATTCAACCACGCTGCCAACGACTCGCCGCGCAGCGGTAGCACTAAGAAAGTCGCTCCGGTCGTCGGTGCGGTGATCGTGTTGGCGATCATCGTCCTCGCAATTGGTCTGAAGATGCTCGCTTAGCGCTGGTGTGCAATTCGACTATCGCAACGGCCTCCTCGCGGGGCCTTTCTTTTTTTGCTTCAATAGTGCGGCGGCGGCTCGTTGGCAGGACCGGGCAGGTTGCTTTCGGCCTCCTGCAATCGCTCTTTCAGTTCAGTCACCTGGCGTTTCAGTTTGTCGATCTCGGTCCACTGCGTCGTGATCGTCTGGTTCAGCGTCTCGATGGTCACGTCCTGATAGGTCAGGCGCATCTCCAGCGCGTCGATCCGCTCGTTCAGTGCATCGGCATCACTCATGCGAGCCATCGTTGCTCTTGTGCTCCCGCAGCCCGTGGCCCAATGCCACACGTTCGTCGAACACGAAACACTCGCCGCGCCAGCGGCTTTCCGTCTCCGGTACGCCTTCGAGATAGCGCAGGATACCGCCCTTGAGGTGATACACCTCATCAAACCCGTGCGCGAGCAGATAGGCGCTGGCCTTCTCGCAGCGGATGCCGCCGGTGCAGAACATCGCGATTTTCCGATGTTTCGCCGGATCGAGTTGTTGCGCCGCGAATTCCTTGAATTGCCCGAAACTCCTGATGCCGGGATCGACCGCGCCTTCGAAAGTACCCATCGCGACCTCGAAGGCGTTGCGGGTATCGATGACGAGCGTATCGGGAGAGGCGATCAGTTCATTCCACTCGGACGGCTCGACATAGGTGCCGACCCGTCGGGACGGATCGACCGCGCTGCCGAGCGTGACGATTTCCTTCTTCAACCGGATCTTCAGCCGCTGAAACGGCATTTCGGCAGCGGTGGAGAATTTGAGTTCGAGATTGTCGAGCCGGCCGCCGAAAAGGGCGCCGTGCTGCAACTCACCGATCAACGCATCGATATCAGCGGCAGTGCCCGCGACCGTGCCATTGATGCCCTCATGCGCCAGCAGCACGCTTCCCTTAAGCCCCAGGCCGGCGGCAAGTGTGCGCATCGGCTCGCGCAACTCCCGGAAGTCCGGCAGCGCGGCGAATTGGTAGAAGGCGGCGACCTTGAGCGGCATCGCGACCGTGTATCAGGCGGGCCGGGGAGGGGAAACCCCGCAAAGCAGCCCGCATTCCGTGCATTTGCTTGGTATGCCAGCCATTGCCCTGCCCGGGAAGAATATGCCAAGAACCGTCTCCAGACCCGCCCGGTCAGCCCCTGCGGGACGCCCAAGAAAATTCTGAGAAAATGCTGAAAAGAAAGCTCTCGCGATGAGGAATTTCCATTTCGCCGGCCGCTCGACGGTCCATGCCCAGAACGCGATGGTGGCGACGTCGCACCCGGATGCCGCCGTCGTGGCCATCGATGTGATGCGGGCCGGTGGCACCGCTGCGGATGCCGCGGTCGCCGCCTGCGCGCTGCTCGGCGTCATCGAGCCGCAATCGACCGGGATCGGCGGCGATTGTTTTGCCCTGATCCAGCCGAGGGGCGAGGGCAAGATAACAGCCTATAACGGCTCCGGCCGCGCGCCGATGGCGGCGACGGCAGAATGGTACCTGGAGCGCAAGATCAACTCGGTGCCGCTGACCTCGGCCCATGCGGTCAGCATTCCCGGCGCGATCGACGCCTGGGACACGATCCTGCGCGACCACGGCAAGATGGGGTTCGACACCCTGCTGCAGCCCGCCATCAAGGCCGCCGAGGAAGGCTACATCGTCGCGCCCCGCATCGCTTTCGACTGGAAGAACCAGTTCGAGAAGCTGAAGAACGGCACCAATACCGAGCGCTATCTGCTGCCGCACGGCAAGCCGGCGGTGGCCGGCGACGTCATCCGCCAGCCTGAACTGGGCAAGACCCTGCGCGCCATTGCCGCGAAGGGCCGCGACGCGTTCTACAGCGGCGAGATCGCCGCCGATATGGTCGATACCCTGCGCGGCATCGGCGGTCTGCACACGCTGGAAGACTTTGCCGCGCATTCGACCGAAACGACCGCGCCGATCGGCACCATGTACAAGGGGCACGACGTCTGGCAATGCCCGCCGAATGGCCCCGGCATCACCATGCTTGTCATGCTGAACATCCTTTCCCGTTTCGATCTCACGAAATTCAAGCCGCTCAGCATCGAGCGTTTCCACCTCGAAGCGGAAGCCGCGCGCATCGCCTACATGATGCGCGAGCAGTACATCGGCGATCCCGCGCAGGTTCATGTCGATGTCGCCGGCATCCTCGCCAAGGAATTCGCCGAGGAGCATATCAAGAACATCAAGATGGACCGGCTGCTCGACCTGCCGAACGTCGCGCCGCCGATGAATCCGTCCACCGTCTACATCACCGTGGTCGACAAGGACCGCAACGTCTGCTCGTTCATCAACTCGATCGCGCATTCGTTCGGGTCGGCGATCGTGTCGAACAAGACCGGCATTCTGCTGCAAAACCGCGCCGGCGGTTTCCGGATCCAGCCGGGTCACCCGAACTGCATCGCGCCGGGCAAGCGGCCGCTGCATACCATCATTCCGAGCCTTGCGACGAAGAATGGCCGCGCCGTGATGCCGTTCGGCGTGATGGGCGGGCAGTATCAGCCGGTGGGGCAGACCCACGTGCTGACCAACATGCTCGACTATGGCTGCGACGTGCAGGAAGCCATCGATATGCCGCGCGGCCTGCATTACGAAGGCGTCTACCAGCTCGAAGACAGCGTGCCGGCCGAGATCGTCGAAGGCCTGAAGAAGATTGGCCATAAGACCACCAGCGTGGTCGGCCCGCTCGGCGGCGGCCAGGCGATCTGGATCGACTGGGACAAGGGCACGCTGACCGGCGGCTCCGATCCCCGCAAGGACGGTTGCGCGCTGGGCTATTGAGGCCCTGACCGCACGACTTCTGGAACAAGAGCCCGTCGTCTTCGTTGGAACGACGGGTCGCGGCCGCCCGCTTTGCCGTGAGCGGCCGCTTGTTGTCGGGGGTCAGCAATCAGCAATCTCGATTCAGATGATACCGAACAGGCCGACCTGCGCGGCGGCCGTTCGCCGTGGTTTGCGACGTCGTCGCATCCGCAGCGCCGCGATCTCGGCGAAAACCTCAAATGCGATGCGCTGGTGGTCGGCGCAGGCATTACCGGATCTCTGGTCGCCGAACGCCTGACGCGCCAGGGCCTCGACGTCATTGTCATCGATCGCGAATTGCCGGGGCGGGGCAGCACCGCGGCTTCCACATCCATGCTGCTGTGGGAGATCGACCGGCCGCTGCACGAACTGAGCGAGATCTATGGCTTCGAGCGCGCCGCGCGTGCCTATCGGGCCAGCCGCGATGCCGTCGCCGGCCTGCAATCGCTGGTGTGGCGGCTCGGCATTGCCTGCGACATGCGCGACAAGAACTCCCTGCTTCTTGCGGCGGACGAAGGCAGCGCCAACCTGGTGGAAGAGCATCGCTGGCGCGCGCGCGCCGGTTTGCCCGGGGATTTTCTCGAGCATGCCGTGCTGCTGGATCGTTTTGGCTTCGCGCGTGCCGGTGCGATCGTCTCGCCGGGTTCGGCCGACGCCGATCCGATGAAACTGGCGCATGGGCTGCTCAGGACGTCGCTGACGCGCGGTGCGCGGCTGTTCGAGGCAGATGCCGTATCGTTCGAGGCTGCCGGCCGCGCGGTCAATGTCGGTCTGGCCAACGATCGCGAGATCGAGGCGCGCTCTGTGGTGCTCGCCACCGGCTATGTCATGCCCGATATCGTTTGCTCGAACGTGCACCAGGTGTCGTCGAGCTGGGCGATTGCGACCGTGCCGCAGCCGCAGAACATCTGGAATGACGGTACGCTGATCTGGGAGGATGCGAAGCAGTATCTCTATGCGCGAACGACGCAGGCGGGCCGCATTATCATCGGCGGCGAGGACAGCACAGAGATTGTCGAACCCGATGCGCGCGATCGCCTGATATCAGAGAAATCGCGCGTGCTGACGCAGAGGCTCGCGGCGCTTTGGCCGGCCGCCAATACCGATATCGAATTTCGTTGGGCCGGCACCTTCGATACGACCAGGGATGGGCTGCCGCTGATCGGTCCTGTGGCGGGCGCCAGGGGCCTCTACGCGGCGTACGGCTATGGCGGGAATGGAATCACATTCAGTTTCATGGCCGCTCGCCTGATCGGTGATCTGATCGCCGGCAAGACGTCGCCGTTGCTGGACGATTTCGCCATCGATCGCGATGGCGATATCGCCGGTGGCTGAAAAACAACTATGGAAACGCTCCGCCTTGGGCTAGAGACGGCCGTCTCTCCAACGAGGTGCACCAAGATGCGATCTTCCCGACGCACGATCATCCGGACCGCCTTCGCCGCCGCCGCGGCTGCGGTCGCCACGCCGATTGCCGTGCCCTTGACGGCATCGGCCCAGACCGCAGGAAAACCCATGACCACAGCTTCAGGTTTGCAGATTATCGACAGCAAGGTCGGCACCGGCGCGGCGCCGAAGTCCGGCCAGACTTGCGTGATGCACTACACCGGATGGCTCTACGAGAACGGCCAGAAGGGCAAGAAATTCGATTCCTCCGTCGACCGCAACGAGCCGTTCGAGTTCAAGATCGGCCAGCGTCAGGTGATTGCGGGCTGGGACGAAGGCGTCGCTTCGATGAATGTCGGCGGCAAGCGCACGCTGATCATTCCGCCCGCGCTCGGCTACGGGGCGCGCGGCGCCGGCGGCGTCATTCCGCCGAATGCGACGCTGATGTTCGATGTGGAATTGCTGGCGGTGAAGTAGCGGGCAGGAGGCGGGTATTCATGCTCGTCATGGCCAGCGGCCCGGCCATGGCGAGCGCAATTCAATTCCTGGCGAACAAAAAGGCCGGCCCCGAAGGACCGGCCTTTCCGTTCTCGCCAATCGCGTCACTTCGATCAGAGATTCTTGTTCGCCGCGGCAGCTGCCTTGTTTACGGCATCCTTCGTCGCATCCTTGGCGTCGCCAACGGCCTTCTGGCCCTTGCCCTTCAGCTCCTGGATCACGCCTTCGCCCTGAAGACGCTCGGAACCAGTGGCTTCACCGATGCCCTGCTTGGCCTTGCCGATGGCCTCGTTGGCCGTACCCTTGATCTTGTCGGTCGTGGCGCCCATCACAGTACTCCTTTGAGGTGATTGAACTTCACCATGGCAACGCGTCACTTGGCGCAAAAGTTCCCCGAATTGGCTGGTTTGCGATCACGGTTTTATGTAGCGTAAGCGAGGCATTGTTTTCAGAAAGCAAGAAGATGAGCGGCACTCACGATCACACCCATCCCCACGATCACAGCCATTCCCACGGCGACGCCGAGCGCTGGAAGCATGACGGCGTCCGCGTCATTCCCGGCAACCAGCTCGATCCCAACGTGCCGTCGACCGCGGGCATGGACCGCAAAGCCGCGATCAATTTCGCCCGCGTCGGCGCCCAGAAATTATGGGCGGGCACCGTGACGATCCGGCCCGACGCCAAGACCGGCGCGCATCATCACGGCCATCTCGAAAGCATCATCTACGTCGTCAAGGGCAAGGCGCGGATGCGCTGGGGCGAGAACCTGCAGTTCACCGCTGAAGCCGGCCCCGGCGATTTCATTTTCGTTCCGCCCTATGTGCCGCACCAGGAGATTAACGCCAGCCGCGACGAGGTACTGGAATGCGTGCTGGTGCGCAGCGACGGCGAGGCGGTCGCGATCAATCTCGATATCGAGCCGGTGGAAAAGCCGGAGACCGTGCTGTGGGTCGATCCCGTGCATCGCGATCCCGCCGAGAAGAAGTGACGATCGCAACGTTACCGGCAACGCGCTGCACTTTGAGGAAATCCCATGACGCTTGTTCGCTACGAGAGCAGTGGCCACGTCGCCACGATCACCATGGATCGCAGATCGTCGCACAACGCGCTCAATCCCGCGCTGTGTAACGAGCTGCGCGACGCGTGGATGCGTTTTCGCGACAGCGACGATCGCGTCGCGGTGCTGGCTTCCGCCGAGGAGAATTATTTTTGCGTCGGCGCCGATGTGCGGGATTTTCCAGCCGATATGTGGCGGGCGGTACCGGGACTCGGCGTCGAACTGGACAAGCCGGTGATTGCCGCGACCTCCGGCTGGGTCGTCGGCGGCGGCTTCGTGATCGTCCAGATGGCCGACATGTGCGTGGCGTCGGAGACGACGCGGTTCAGCTACCCGGAGGTCAAGGTTGGCACCACCGGCGGCGGCGTCTCGTCGGTGCTGTCGCGCATGCCGCACAAGATCGCGATGGAATTCCTGCTGGTCGGCGAGGAAATGTCGGCGGAGCGCGCCTACCAGATCGGCTTCGTCAACAAGGTGGTGCCGGAAGGCCAGCACGTCGTGCAGGCCCAGGCGATGGCAGCAAAGATCGCCGCCGCAGCACCGCTTGTCGTCCAGGCATTGAAGAAACTCGCCCGCGACGCCATGCCGAAGGGACCGCTCGAGACGGTGGCCGAAGTGCGCCGGCTTCTCGACCCGGTGCGGGACAGCGAAGATCTCAAGGAGGGCGTCAAGGCGTTCTCCGAGAAGCGCAAGCCCGAGTTCAAGGGCCGGTAGCGGCTATTCGCCGTCGGGTTCCGCTGTCCGCGCGCCGTGCCGGTGCCCCAAAATAATTTCGAAGGGGATGTCGGATCGACCGCCGCGCGTCCGTCCTTGGCTCGAGCCCTCAACAAAGGAACCCGATGATGACCAAAATGATCTTCGTCAATCTGCCGGTCAGCGATCTCGCCCGTTCCACCGCCTTCTATCAGGCGATCGGCGCCGAGAAAAATCCGCAATTCTCCGACGACACCGCGTCCTGCATGGTCGTCTCCGAGACCATCTACGTGATGCTGCTGACCCACGACAAATATCGCCAGTTCACCTCGAAGAAGATTGCGGACGCCAAGACCTCCAGCCAGGTCCTGATCTGCCTTTCCGCCGACGGCCGCGACGCGGTGGACGATATGGTTGCGAAGGCGCGAGGCGCAGGCGGCGCCGCCGATCCAGGGCCGAAGCAGGACTACGGCTTCATGTATGGCCGCAGCTTCGAGGATCCCGATGGTCACCACTGGGAAGTGATGTGGATGGATGCCGCGGCTGCCAGCTGCCCACAGTCCGACACCGCCGCCGCGTGAAAGTGGAATAGTAGGGCGGATTAGCCGAAGGTGTAATCCGCCGACACGCGAAGGAAGATGGTGGGTTACGCTTCGCTAACCCACCCTAACACCTCACAGCTAATACGTGATCCTCAACCCCAGCCCGCCATGCAGCGTGTTGCCGACCGGCTGCGGACCGGCGGTGCCGTTGAGGAAGAGATCGGCGACCCATCCTTTTGTGACCCGGAAGCCGAGGCGGCCGCCATATTCGAACCAGCCCTGGTTGCCGATCGTGGGCACGATGGTGCCGTCTCCGGTAACGGTGGCGACGATGCCGGATTTCGACCCGAAGGATTGCACCCAGCCGCCGTTGATATTGGCCTCGACGCTCGAGCCGAAAAGATGCGTCCACTGTCCGCCGACCTTGACAAGGTTGGTGCGGTCGGTGCCCGTGGCAATCGATGCGTCGAACGGGTTGAAGGCAGAGGCGGGATCCGTATAGCCCTTGACCCGCTGCCATAGCTGCCAGACCTCGACCGAAGCCGCCACTTCATCGCGCGGCGAAAACCGGCTCATCCAGCCCGCACGGCCGTAGACGGCGTAGTTCTCGCTCGTGGTCGAGCTTTCCAGCGACACCGCACCAAGGCTCGTCGTGTAGCTGCGCGTGTAACGCACCTTCTGGAACGGCGACAGGATGGTGCCGATATCGAAGAACGGCCGCGACGATCCCCAATCGACGAAATCGTAGCGCAGCGCGAACGCGCCGATCGGCGCGCTGGTGACGTTGTAGCCGCCTTCGTTGAACTGGGTGTAGGCGATGCCGGCCAGCAGCGACAGATTCGATGTCAGGTTCTTGCGCCCGTGAATGCCGGCCGAGAACGATCCCGCCGAGCCGAACGCGCTGAAGCAGTCGTTGCAATTGACCTGCTCGTTGATGCCGAGCAGCACGGTGCCGAGCACGCGGTTGGTGATCATCTGGTTGAAGCGCTGCCCGGCGAGACCGTTGATCGAATTGCCGCTGGAGTCCGCGCCGGTGACCGTTGGCACGTTTGACAGCGGCGAGGACGACGGATTCGGCAACGGCGAGTTGCTCGGGCTTGGCGTCGGCGTGTTGCATTCGACGCCACATTCGCTGTACGGCGTGGGCGAGGGTGACGGCGATGGCGACGGGGAGGGTGATGGAGAAGGCGACGTCGACTGCGCCGCCGCCGATTGCGCCGCGAGCAGCGAGAGCGCGAGCGTCGCCGATACCAGGAAAGTGCGGATGAAGGCTGCCATCGTCAGCGCCCGCACAGCATGCCGGTGGGATCGCTGCCATCATCGACGATGACCGGCGAGGCGTCCGCATATTGCGTCGTGGTGCAAAGCCCCGCAGCGGCGCTGCAGGTTGCGGCAAACGTCCACGGCGGGTTGCTGGTCTTCTTGATCGTCGACCTGCCGCCGCCGCTGGAAGTGATGATGGCGGTGTCGCCGGGCCTGGTGAGCTGGATGCACTCGAAGCTGACCGTGCAGACCGAGGCTGCGCCATGCTGCAGATTGACGATGGTCTGGCCGCGCTGCGACAGGATATCGAGGGTGGTGCCACGGACGCCAATCGTCGCCAGCGGCGTCGTGATCTTGTATGCCGCTTTGTCAGAATTGCCGGTGACAAAACGAAATGCGCCCGATGTCAGCCGCACCGCGATGTCGCGATAATGCGTCGAGTCGTCGAACACGGTGCGGTCCAGTTTGAGCGTCGCATTGGGCCCGAGCGAGAGGTTGGTGCTGTCAGCCATCACCAGCCGCGTGGCGCTGTCGAGACCCGTGCGCACGACCTCCTCCCGCACCAGCCCGTCGCCGACCTTGATGTGGGTGGTCGAGGATGCGGCAACGCGCAGTACTTCGTTCTTGACGACGGCGGCTTCGCCGACACGCGTCTGGGCGGAAGCCGGAACGGCCGTCAGCGCAATGGCGGGGCCAAAGGCAAGGAACAATAAAAAGCAATTACGCAAATGCATTTCAATAACCGATCGATTCAATCCCGACATCGTACCGGATCGCGCTCGCCTTTGTTGTGACAGAAATGGCACAAGCGGCGCCCAAGTAATCCGTGCGTTAGTCGCGGCGGAATCCGATTGCGTTCAATGTGATGGACATCATAATCCATAGCGCCCACACTCAATTTCGCCGCAATCCGTTTGCCCGCGAGTCATTGCCCCCGGATCCGTGAAGACATCGTCCCAATCACATTCCATTGCTTCCGAAGCGGTGATGCGCAGCGTCATCGTCGGTGGAATCATCTTCGTCGTCGCGCATCTCGCGATGCTCGTCGGCCTTACAACTCCGGAGAAGTTTTACTTCGACGAGGTGCATTACGTTCCGGCGGCGAGACAGATGCTCGAACCCGTGATGCCGCAGCCGATGCTCAACCCGATGCACCCGCCGCTGGCGAAGCAGATCATCGCGCTGTCGATCCGTTCGCTGGGCGACGGACCGCTGGGCTGGCGCTACCCGGCCGTGCTGTTCGGATCGCTCGCGCTCGTGGCGGTGTATCTGGGCGGGCTGGCGCTGTTTGCCGCGCAAGGTCCGGCGATTGCGGCGACCTTGCTCGCCTTCTTCAACCAGATGCTGTTCGTGCAATCGCGGATCGCGATGCTGGATGTTTTTGCGCTCACGTTCAGCCTGTTCGCAATCGCCGCGTTCATGCACGGCTTCCGAAAGCAACGGCCGCATCTGTGGTTCGGTCTCGCCGGGATCGCTTTCGGCCTGTCGATCGGCTGCAAATGGAGCGGGCTGTTCGTGCTCGCGGTCTGCATCGTCATCGTCGCCGCGATCCGGCTAATGCAGAGCTGGCGCACGCAGTTTGCCGATGCACGACCCGAGGACTGGTACCGGCCGGACATGTGGCCCGATTTCAGGGCCTGGCATTTTGCGCTGTGCTTCGTCCTGCTTCCGGCCGCGGTCTATCTCGCCACCTTTGTTCCGCTCTACGGCTTTTCGGTCACCAGCATTCTCGAAGCGCAGCGGCGGATCTTCAGCGACAACACCACGACGGCGATAGCGGGCCATACCTACATGAGTTCGTGGCCGTCGTGGCCGTTGCTGGTGCGGCCGGTCTGGTATCTGTTCGACAAGGTCGGCGACGATCGCATCGCCGCCGTCGTCTTTCTCGGCAATCCGCTGATCCTGTGGCCGGCGCTGATCGCGCTCGCCGTTTGCCTGCGTGACTGGATCGTGACGCGGCGAGTGGATGCATTCCTGGTGCTGGCGTTCTATTTCGGCCCGTATCTCGCCTGGGCGCTGCTGCCGCGCACGCTGGGCTTCATCTACTACTATCTGCCGGCCGCGACCACCGCGAGCTTCGCGCTGGTCTATGCATTGAGGCGCGGCAACACGCCCCGCTGGCTGCTGTGGGTCTATGTCGCGATCGGTTTTGCAGGTTTCGCTGCGATGCTGCCGATATCGGCGGCGTTCATCGGCACGTCGATGGCGACGTTCAACCGGCTGATGATCTTTCAGAACTGGATCTGATACTTTTCAGCGCGCAAACGAAATCCGCCTGCCGCGAGGGCAGGCGGATCCGATTTTTATCTAAGTTACTTCGAAGCGGTCTTGTTGGTCTCCATGTTGACGACCTGAACGCGGCGGTTGGTCGGGTCCATCGGCGCATTCGCATCCTTCGGCTTGCTCTCGCCGTAACCGACCGTCACCAGGTTGGCGCCGGCGATGCCGTATTTCTCGGTCAGGTACTTCTTGATCGTATCGGCGCGGCGCTCGCTGAGTTCCTGGTTGTAGGCCTCGCCGCCGATTGCGTCGGTGTGGCCGGAAACCACGAAGGTCGATCCCTTCAAATCGGGGTTGGACAGGGCCTTGCCGAGTTCCTGCACCGCCAACGTCGAGCCCTTGCTGATGTCGGCCGAGTTGTAGTCGAACTGGATATCCAGATCGATCTTCGGCTTGGTGGCGGCGAGTTCCGCGATCTCCTGGCGTTCGCCGAGCGAGAGCGAGCGGGTCTTGCGGTTACGCAGCGTGTTGACGAAGCCGGTCTCCTTGGCCTGCGCCGCGGTGTCCACCGGCTGCTGGCCGGCCGTGAGACCGCGGGTGGCAGATTTCGGCTTCAGCGCGCCGAGGATCTGATCGGCGGACACGGTGTTGCCGGCCACGGCCATCCCTGCCGACATCGACAGCGCGGCGCTGATCGTTACGATTGAAAGTTTGAAGCGGGTCATTGTCCTATCCTCACTGTTAACGCCTGCAAGCTGGCGTGCATGACGTTTTGATGCTGCGAACATAGGTCCGGTTCAAACCCGGGAATGTGACCAAAGTCACTCTGGAATAAGCTGGTTTGCGGCGTGGGTGGGGTTGTTTGCCGGATATTCCGGGCGGCCGTCGGCAGGAATCCCTTGATTCGCACCGGTTTGGCGGCGCCGTCGCAGCATCCGGTCGCGAGGTTCGATGGCGCTGCTTCGCCACGTGATCGGGATCACCGTCGCGACGCGGAGAGTTCGATGGGCGCATCGAACGTAAGCTGATGTGCGGGACGAGTTGCTGTTCCAATGCCGCGCCAACGCCGAGCTGTGGACAACAAATCGGCCAGATACACGCCTAGCTGGATCGCGCACGAAGAACATCCGAAAAAGGAATCGTTCGCGGCAACCAACGGGCGAGGCGGGTGTTGCAGTCAGTCAAGCGTCAGCGCGAGTATCTGGGTTATCGCACCAGCGCGCCGGAGCCTGTGAGTTCCGGAAGTTCCATGCCAACACTGATCGGTGCGGCCATGATCGCCGCCGCAATCCTGCTGTCGACGTTGATCAGTTCGCTCGGCAGCCGCTACGTCGGAATCGAAAGCCCGACCGACGAAAGCGCGTGGCTGGTCGATCGCATGACCGGCACCGTCTACAAATGCGAAGCCTCCCATGCGGGCCGTGCCTCCTGCGAGGCGGAGGTTGCCACCGGCAGCCTCGGCGACCGTCAGAAGCGCCGCGACGAGGGTAACCCCTGACGCGGGGACTCCCCACGCTGGCGAATCCGACTACATTGCCGCGCGATGCCCCGCGCGACTATTCCCCGTCCCCTGTCCAAAGCCGAAGCCCGGCGAATCTGGCTGCATGCCCAGCGGCTCGATACGCGCGCGCCGTTCGGCGAGGGGGCGCAGGCGGTAGCCGCAGCGGTGGATCATCTCGGCTATGTGCAGATCGACACCATCCATGTGATCGAGCGCTGCCATCATCACATTCTCCATAGCCGCATCCCGGCTTACCGGCGCGCCGACCTGCGGCAGGCCCAGAGCATCGACAAGACCGTGTTCGAATACTGGACCCATGCCCTGTCCTATGTGCCGGCGCGCGACTTTCGCTTCTTCGTTCCGGCGATGCGGCAGCACCGGCGCGAGGGCCACAAATGGTTCGCCTCCGTCAAGCCGGAGGATACTCGCAAGGTGATGCGGCTGTTGCGGCGCGACGGCGCGCTTACCATCCGCGATATCGACGACGACGTGCTGACCGAGAAGGAGCATCTGTGGCAGAGCCGCAAACCCTCGAAGCGGGCGCTGCAGCTCGCCTTCTATACCGGCGAGGTCACGATCTCGGAACGCACCGGCATGCTGAAGACCTATGAGCTGATGACCCGGCATTTCGGCTGGGACAAGCCGCCGAAGCCGGCATCGTCGGCCGACATCACCGCCTATCTGCTCGATCGGGCGCTGCGCTCTCAGGGCCTCGTCAGCCTGGATTCGATCTGCCATCTCGACGCACCCAGCAAGGCGGCCGTGCGGCGCCTGATCGAGGCACGCGTGCGCCGCAAGGAACTGGTACCGATCGCGCTCGAAGGCGCCGGCAAGCAGGAGCACTGGGCGCGGACCGAGGTGCTGGAGACCGCCGGCTCCGCGCCGGCAGGCGAGGGCGATGCCGGCCTGGTGCATATCCTCTCGCCGTTCGATCCGCTCATCATCCAGCGCAAGCGAACCGAACTGTTCTTCGATTACGGTCACCGTTTCGAAGCCTATGTGCCGAAGGACAAGCGGGTTTTCGGCTACTTCGCACTGCCGGTACTGGTTGGCGAAGACATCGTCGCCGCGATCGACCTGAAAACCGACCGCCAGAACAGGAAGCTCCTGATGCAGAAGTGGAGCTGGGTCGGAAAGGGCGCAATGCGCAGCCTTCGCAAGGACTTCAAGCGCCGGATTGAGGAAGAGCTGCACCGCTTCGAGCGATTTCAGCTGGCGGATTAGCAGCCCGCCATCGGGCGTGGTTCAAGCCTTCGAACCGGCCTCGGCCACGCGCGGGGAATCATCGGGAGCATCCGAGAGTGGCTTCTCGAGTTCTTCGATCATCCCGCGCGCGATCTCACGCTCGCCCATGATGACCATGTCCGCCCCCATTCCCTTGAGATGTTCGACCTCGGCGTCAGAATGCGCGCGCGCGATGATTCGGACATCGGCGCTGGCGGCGCGGGCCTGCTGGACGATCTGTCCGGCCTCGAAGGCTTCCGGGATCGCCACGACCACGTTGCGGCTTTCGGCAAGCCCCGCAGCCTTGAGGATTTCCGGCTGCGCGGCATTGCCCGCGAGCGCTTCGATGCCGCTTTCCTTGAGCTTGGTGACCGCGCCGTCCGAAACCTCGATCACGAGGAACGGTAGCTCCTTTTGCTTGAGGTCGTTGCCGATGATGTTTCCGACCCTGCCGTAGCCGACCAGGATGGTGTGGTCCTTGAGGTGCGTGACCGGGATCGCCTTGGCCGGCGCGACACGGCTGGGCGAGGGCGCCTTGCGGCGTTCGAGCCGTGCGATCAGCCAGTCGACGCCGGCGAACACCAGGGGATTGAGCATGATGGACAGGATCGCGCCGGCCAAGATCAGGTCGCGCGCCTGCTTGGACAGCAGCTTCGAGGCGTAGCCGAGTTCCGCCAGGATGAACGAGAACTCGCCGATCTGGGCCAGGCTCGCCGAAATCGTCAGCGCCGTTGCGACCGGGTGCCGGAACGCGATCACGATCAGGAACGCGGCGATCGACTTGCCGACGATGATGACGAGAAGCGTGGCGACCAGCGGCCATGGATCCCGGACCACGCTGAGCGGGTCGAACAGCATGCCGACCGAGACGAAGAACAGCACGGCGAAGGCATCGCGCAGCGGCAGCGATTCCTGTGCCGCGCGCTGGCTTAGCGGCGACTCCCGCAGCATCATCCCGGCAAAGAACGCGCCCAGCGCCAGCGACACGTCGAACAGTTTGGTCGATCCGAACGCGACGCCGAGCGCGATCGCCAGCACGGCGAGCCGGAACAGTTCGCGCGATCCGGTGTGCGCGATGTAGTGCAGGATCCACGGGATCAGCCGCCGGCCCACCACCAGCATCAGCACGATGAACAGCGCGACCTTGGCAGCCGTCAGCAGCAGTATGCCGCCAAGCCCGAGTTCGAAATGGGTGCCGAGCAGGGAAGCCGCCGTGGTGACGTTCCCCGTTTGCAGGTTGGCAAAGGTCGGAATCAGAACCAGCGCCAGCACCATGGCGAGGTCTTCGACGATCAGCCAGCCGACGGCGATGCGGCCGCGTCCCGTCTCCATCAGCCGGCGCTCCTGCAGCGCGCGGAGCAGGACGACGGTACTGGCCACCGACAGCGCCAGTCCGAAGACGAGGCCCTCGCTGACTTTCCACTCCATCAGCAGGGCGAGGCCAATGCCCATCAGCGTTGCCACCGCGATCTGGACGATGGCGCCGGGGATCGCGATGGCTTTGACCGACAACAGGTCCTTCAGCGAAAAATGCAGGCCGACGCCGAACATCAGGAGGATGATGCCGAGCTCGGCGAGTTCCGTCGCCAGCTTCTGGTCGGCGACGTAACCCGGCGTGAACGGGCCCACGGCGACGCCGGCGAGCAGATATCCGACCAGCGGAGGTATCTTCAGACGCTGGGCGATGGTGCCGAAAATAAACGCGAGCCCGAGGCCCGCAACGATGGTTGCGATCAGAGGTGTATCATGCGGCATTCGAACGTCTTCGCACAGGAGGACTCCTCATGCGCTGCGACCAAGTGAGGCTCCCAAAGAAGTGAGACTCCCCAAAGCAAGCTTTCCGGTGCGCTCGACTGCGCTCGGATAAAACTCGCGGAACAACCCCATGCAAAGTAGCGAAGGGCCGCTGGTTCCTGGAACTCGCTGGTGTTAAGAGTCCCTTGACTCACGAAATGGTGTCTACTGACGATTATTGACATTCGTCAGAGAACATTACACACTCTTCATCGATCCTTCGGTGGAGAGTTCCAATGTTCGCTCGCTCAATTTTCTCTAGTTATTACAGGCTGTTGACCGGTGCATCCGTGGCGTTTGCGGTTTTCGCGCTGACCGGCTGCAACGAAAAGGTGGCAGAGGCGCCCGCTCCCGGACGTCCGGTTCTGGTCGCCACCGTGCATTACGCGGCGGAAACGCCGGAACGCAGTTTCGTCGGCACCATCCGGCCCCGGATCGAGGCCGACATGGGTTTCCGGGTTCCCGGCAAGGTCGCCAAGCGCCTCGTGGAAGTCGGTCAGACCGTCGAAGTCGGCCAGCCGCTCGCCACCCTCGATGAAGTCGATCTGAAGCTGCAGGCCGAACAGTCGGAGGCCGAGTACCGCGCCGCCACCGGCGTGCTGGCGCAGGCCAGCGCCGCAGAGCAGCGCGCCAAGGATCTGCGCGCCAAGGGCTGGAACACCGATGCGCAACTGGACCAGAGCCGTGCGGCCGCCGACGAGGCGCGGGCGCGCTTCAATCGCGCCGAGCGTTCGGTCGAACTCACCAAGAACTCGCTCTCTTATGCGACGCTGGTGGCCGACACCCGCGGCGTCGTCACCGCGAACCTGATCGAACCCGGCCAGGTCGTGGCCGCAGGCCAGACTGCGATCCGCGTGGCCCGCTTCGCCGAAAAGGAAGCCGTGGTGGCGATCCCGGAGACGCTGGTCGGCCGCGCCAAGTCCGGCACCGCCAGCGTGACGCTGTGGTCGGATGCGGAGAAGAAGTACACCGCGAAGCTGCGCGAGATCGCCCCGTCGGCCGATCCGGCGACGCGGACCTATCTGGCGAAATTCTCGCTCCCGGAGGCCGACGACAAGGTGTCGCTCGGCATGACCGCGACGCTGACGCTGGCCGACGCCGCCACCGAGCGGGTCGCCAAGCTGCCGCTGTCGGCGCTGTTCAGCCAGGGCAGCAATCCCTCTCTCTATATCGTCGAAGATTCCGGCGCGGTGCTGCTGAAGCCGGTCGTCGTGAAATCCTATGACAGCAATTCCGTCGTGATCTCCGGCGGCGTCAACGAAGGCGCCAAGGTGGTCGCACTCGGCGTGCAGAAGCTCGATCCGGCCCAGAAGGTCCGGGTGGTATCGTCGCTGTCGTTCTGATGCGTGGTCGATAACAACGGATATCGTTGGAGAGTGACATGAAGCGCTTCAATCTCTCGGCCTGGGCGGTGAGTCATCCGACCCTGATCCTGTTCCTGATGATCGCGCTCGGCGCCGCCGGCTTCTTCTCCTACCAGTCGCTGGGCCGCGCGGAGGATCCGTTCTTCACGGTGAAGGTGGTGAACGTCTCGGCGATCTGGCCGGGTGCGACTGCGCAGGAAATGCAGACCCAGGTCGCCGATCCCATCGAGAAGAAGCTGCAGGAACTGCCGTTCTTCGAGAAGGTGCAGACCTATTCCAAGCCGTCGTTCACGGCGATGCAGGTCACGTTCAAGGATTCGACCCCGCCCAAGGACGTGCCTTACCTGTTCTATCTGCTGCGCAAGAAGCTCGTCGACGTGCAGGGCCAGTTGCCCGCGGGCCTGCTGGGTCCGACCGTCAACGATGAGTTCTCCGACGTCGATTCCATCCTCTACATGATGACCGGCGACGGCGCCGACTATGCGCAGTTGAAGAAGGCCGCCGAAGGCATGCGCCAGCGGCTGCTGAAAGTAACCGGCGTCACCAAGGTCAACCTCTACGGCACCCAGGACGAGCGCATCTTCGTCGAGTTCTCGCACGCCAAGCTGGCGACGCTCGGCATCACGCCGCAGGCGCTGTTCGATTCGCTGGCCAAGCAGAACAACGTGACCCCGGCCGGCACGGTGGAAACCTCCTCGCAGCGCGTGCCGCTGCGTGTCACCGGCGCGCTCGATGGCGCCAAGGCGGTCGCCGAAACTCCGGTCGAGAGCAATGGCCGCGTGTTCCGCTTGGGCGATATCGCCACCATCACCCACGGTTTCGTCGATCCGCCGACCTTCGTCGCACGTCAGGAAGGCAAGCCCGCCATCGGCATCGGCGTCGTCACCGCCAAGGGCGCCAACATTCTCGAACTCGGCAAGGAGGTCGAGAAGGCGACCAATGACTTCATGAAGGCGGTGCCGCAGGGCATCAATGTCGAGCAGATCGCCGACCAGCCCAAGGTGGTCGAGCGCGCCGTCGGCGAGTTCGTGCATTCCTTCATCGAGGCGCTCGCGATCGTGCTGTTCGTCTCCTTCGTGGCGCTCGGCTGGCGCACCGGCATCGTGGTGGCGATGTCCGTCCCGCTGGTGCTGGCGATCGTCTTCATCGTCATGAGCGCGATGTCGATCGATCTGCATCGCATCACGCTCGGCGCGCTGATCATCGCGCTCGGCCTTCTGGTCGACGACGCGATCATCGCCGTCGAGATGATGGTGGTGAAGATGGAACAGGGCTGGGACCGCATGCGCGCGGCCGCCTTTGCCTGGGAATCAACTGCGTTTCCGATGCTCACGGGAACGCTGGTCACGGCCGCTGGCTTCCTCCCCATCGGCTTTGCCAATTCGGCGGTCGGCGAATATGCCGGCGGCATCTTCTGGATCGTGGCGATCTCGCTGGTCGCCTCGTGGTTCGTGGCGGTGATCTTCACGCCCTATATCGGCGTCAAGCTGCTGCCCAACATCAAGGTCCACCACAACCACGATCCGCACGCGATCTACGAGACGCGGATGTACCGGGGCCTGCGCGCCGTGGTGCAGTGGTGCGTCGACCACCGGGTCAAGGTGGTGCTGGCCACCGTCGGCGTGTTCGTGCTTTCCATCATAGGTTTCGGTCACGTCCAGCAGCAGTTCTTCCCGCTGTCGGAACGTCCCGAACTGTTCCTGCAGTTGCGGCTGCCGGAAGGCACCGCCTTCAACGTCACGGAGAAGTCCGTCAAGAAGGCCGAGACGCTGCTGAAGGACGACAAGGACATCGCGACCTACACTTCGTATGTCGGCCAGGGGTCGCCGCGCTTCTGGCTCGGCCTCAATCCGCAGCTGCCGAACGAGGCCTTTGCCGAGATCGTGATCGTGTCGAAGGACGTCGAGGCCCGCGAGCGGATCAAGGCGCGGCTGGAGAAGGCGGTCGGAGAGGGCGAACTGAGCGAAGCGCGCGTGCGCATCGATCGCTTCAATTTCGGCCCGCCGGTCGGCTTCCCGGTCCAGTTCCGCGTGATCGGCCCCGATCCGAACACCGTGCGGGACATCGCCTACAAGGTGCGCGACGTCATGAAGCAGAACAAGAACGTCGTCGAGCCGCAGCTCGACTGGAACGAGCAGTCGCCTTACCTGAAGCTGGTCGTGGACCAGGACCGGGCGAGAGCGCTTGGCCTCACCCCGCAGGACGTCTCGCAGGCGCTCGCCATGCTGATCTCGGGCGCGCCGGTCACCACCATCCGCGACGGCATCGAGAAGGTCGGCGTGGTGGCGCGGGCCATTCCGTCCGAGCGGCTCGACCTCGGCCGCGTCGGCGAGCTCACCGTGACGTCACGCAATGGCGTTGCCGTGCCGCTGCAGCAGATTGCCCGGATCGAATATGCGCACGAGGAGCCGATCATGTGGCGGCGCAACCGCGACATGGCGATCACGGTGCGTACCGACGTCGTCGACGGCGTGCAGGCGCCCGACGTCACCAACCAGATCTGGCCGAAGCTGAGCGAAATCCGCGACAGCCTCGAGCCGGCCTACCGGATCGAGCCGGGCGGCGCGTTCGAGGAGTCCGCCAAGGGCAATGCCTCGATCTTCGTGCTGTTCCCGCTGATGGTGATCGTGATGCTGACGCTGCTGATGATCCAGCTGCAGAGCTTCTCGCGCCTGTTCCTGGTGTTCCTCACCGCGCCGCTCGGCATCGTCGGCGCCTCGCTCGGGCTCAACGTCGCGAACCAGCCGTTCGGCTTCGTGGCGCTGCTCGGCCTGATCGCGCTGGCCGGCATGATCATGCGCAACGCGGTGATCCTGGTCGATCAGATCGAGGCCGACGTCTCGCAAGGCCTGACGCGCAAGGAAGCCATCGTCGAGGCCACCGTCCGGCGTGCCCGCCCGGTCGTGCTGACCGCGCTGGCGGCGATTCTTGCGATGATCCCGCTGTCGCGTTCCGCCTTCTGGGGGCCGATGGCGATCACCATCATGGGCGGTTTGTTCGTCGCGACCTTCCTGACCTTGCTGTACCTGCCGGGTCTCTATGCGCTGTGGTTCAGGAAGAGCCTCGATGAAAGCGGCCAGGCCGAACAGGCTGATTTTGCGCCGCAACATCACGCAAAGGACCAAACCAGGGTGCCGCACGCAATTCCGCTTGCCGACGCCGCAGAATAATTGAACATTGAGAGCTGACATGGCGCTGATTTCCGAACCCGTCGAAACCGACACCCGCGAGAGGATTCTCGTGGTGGCGGAGCGTTTGTTCCGGCAAATCGGCTACCAGAAGACGACGGTTGCCGACATCGCCAAGGAACTGCGGATGAGCCCCGCCAACGTCTATCGCTTCTTCGATTCGAAGAAGTCGATCCACGAGGGCGTGGCGCGGACGCTGATGGGCGAGGTCGAGGTCGAGGCGCGCCGGATCGCGGCCGCGCCCGGTCCGGCGAAGCCTCGCCTGCGAGAACTGCTCAAGACCGTCAATCGGATGAATACCGAGCGCTATGTCGGCGATTCCAAGCTGCACGAGATGGTCGAGATCGCGATGGAGCAGGACTGGGATGTCTGCGTCGTCCATATCGAATGCGTCACCGGCATCATCGGCGAGGTGATCGCGCAGGGCGTGGCGTCCGGCGAGTTCGAAGCGGCTGATTTGCCTTCGGCGGCGCTCTGCACCTGCACCGGCATGATCCGCTTCTTCCATCCGCAGATGATCGCGCAGGCCGTCAACAAGCCCAGCGCAACGATCGACGAGATGATCGACTTCCTGTTCCGGGCCCTCGAGCCGCGCAAGGCGAATTGAGTCCTTCGCCACTTGACCGATTATTCCGAACTGCGTAGCCCGGATGGAGCGAAAGCGTAATCCGGGACGAGCCCGGCCGCTTGCGAGTTTTCCCGGATTGCGCTTCGCTCCATCCGGGCTACGAACAACAAGGAAGTCCCGGCGTGACGACCAAAGACCTGCATTTCTACGAGCCGAAGAACGGCCACGGCCTCAAGCACGATCCCTTCAACGCCATCATCGCCCCGCGGCCGATCGGCTGGATCTCCTCGCGCGATGGTAGCGGCAACATCAATCTCGCGCCCTACAGCTTTTTCAACGCCTTCTGCTACGTGCCGCCGATCATCGGCTTCTCCTCGACCAACTGGAAGGACAGCGCGGGCAATATCCAGGACACCGGGGAATTCGTCTGGAACCTTGCCACCATGGATCTGGCGAAGCAGATGAACGCCACCGCAGCCCATGTCGCCCGCGATGTCGACGAGTTCAAGATCGCGGGTCTCACCGCCGCGCCCTGCAAGCTCGTCAACGTACCCCGCGTGGCCGAAAGCCCGGTTGCCTTCGAATGCAAGTTGACCCAGATCGTCCAGCTGCAGGGTGCCGATGGCAAGAAGGCGCAGGCCTGGGTCACCTTCGGCGAAGTCGTCGCCGTGCATATCGACAAGGCGTTCATCCAGGACGGCGTCTACCAGACCGGGCTCGCCCATCCGATCGTCCGTGCCGGCCGCCGCGGCGACTATTTCGAGATCAAGCCGGAAAACATGTTCGAGATGATCCGACCGGATTGATCCCGTAGCCCGGGTGGAGCGAAGCGAAACCCGGGACTTTGCCTGGAACGGCCCCGGATTGCGCTTCGCTCCATCCGGGTTACGCATTAGCCGCTCTCACGGAACTCCGCGCTCGCCAAATCTTTATTGCATTGTGTTTCGGAGATTCCCGATGATCCGCCTGCTTGCCGGAATAACCTTGCTCGCCTGTCTCGCCGCTCCGGCCCTGGCTGCTCCCGACGCGGCGGCGGTCAACAACGCCGAATTCAAGGGCAAGGCGCCGGCCGAGGATCGGATCCATCCAGCGGTCGTCAAGGCGCAGGTGCTGCTCGACCGCGCCAATTTCTCTCCGGGCGAGATCGACGGCAAGCTGGGAGAGAACGCCGAAAAGGCCCTCAAGGCCTTTTCCGAATCCAAGGGCTTTGCCATAGGCAAGCAGCCCCTGACGACCGAGGTCTGGGACGCCTTGCTAGCCACAAGCTCCGAGCCTGTGGTCGTCGACTACAAGATCACGGAGAAGGACGTCAAAGGGCCGTTCCTGAAAAAGCTTCCTGCCAAGATGGAAGACATGAAGGAGCTGAAGTCGCTGGATTACACCAGCCCGCGCGAGGCCCTCGCGGAAAAGTTTCACATGAGCGAAGGGCTGCTTGAAGCGCTCAACCCCGGCAAGAAGTTCGACGAGGCCGGGCAGACCATCTCGGTGGTGAATGTCCTGGCGAAGGAGACGAGTGCCAAGTCAGACGCCAAGTCAGATGCCAAGCCGAAGCGGGCCAAGCGACCGCTTACGCGGGTGGAGGTCGACAAGGAGGCCCAGACGGTCAAGGTCCTCGGCCATTCCGGCGAACTGATCGCCTTTTTCCCGGCGAGTGTTGGAAGCGACGAGAAGCCGACGCCAAGCGGTATGCTCAAAATAACCTCGATCGATGCGCGCCCGACCTATCGCTACAATCCGGACTACAAGTTCAAGGGCGTCAAATCGAAGGAGGCCTTTACCATCAAGCCCGGGCCGAACAACCCGGCAGGTTCGCACTGGATCGGCCTGTCCTCGGAAAGCTACGGCTTTCACGGCACGCCAAACCCCTCGAAGGTGAGCAAGTCGGAATCGCACGGTTGCGTTCGCCTTACCAACTGGGACGTCGACCGGCTGGCGAAGCTGGTGAAGAAGGGCACGGAGGTCGCGTTCATCGAGCGCGAGGCGGCAAACCGGAAGTAAAGTGCTGCCTCTGAATCTCCGTCGGCGCTCCCAACCATCATTTGCAATCTTGCGCGCGACTGGTGAAAATGCCGGCATGCCGCGTGCATCCGTGCAGAAGAATATCAGGCGCCTATACGAGGGCGCGACGCCTGAAGGCGTCCGCTTCCGCTATGGCCTGCTGGTGTTCGATATCATCACCGTCACCTTCATTATCGCGACCTCGTTTCTTCCTTCCAACGACATCACGGAAGCGCTGGACGTCCTGTTCGGTGTCGTGATCCTCGCAGATTTCTCTGCGCGGCTGGTCGCCAGCCGTCACCGGCTGCGCGAGTTCACCCGCTTCTCGACCTGGACGGATATTGTCGCGATCGTTTCATTCCTGGCGCCGCTCGCGGGTGAGGCGGGAGGCTTTCTCCGTGTCCTGCGAACCTTGCGGCTGTTGCGTGACTACCAGATGCTGGCGCGGCTGCGCGAAGACAGCTCGTTCTTCCGGCGCAACGAGGAAGTCATCTTTGCCGTCACCAATCTCGCCGTCTTCATCTTCGTGATGACGGCGATCGTCTACGAAACGCAGAAGTTCCGCAACGACCAGATCGCGAACTATGCGGATGCGCTGTACTTTACCGTCACTGCCCTGACGACGACCGGCTTTGGCGACATCACGCTCTCGGGAACGACCGGCCGCATGATCACGGTCGTGATCATGATCTTCGGCGTGACGTTGTTCTTCAATCTCGCCCGTGCACTGCTGAGTCCGCACAAGGTGCGGTTTGCCTGCCCGACCTGCGGACTGCAGCGCCATGACAGCGACGCCGTCCACTGCAAGGCGTGCGGCAACATATTGAATATTCCGGACGAGGGCCTGACGTAGGAGAGCCGGCATCTGGCTGGTGCGGGTCTGGTGCGGAATAGAAAAAGACCGCCCGCAGGCGGTCTTTGCAGTCTCGATATCCGTGGATGCGCGGCTGGTTATTGCCAATTGCCGTTTGGCAGGCGGCCGTGGAACGGCGTGTTGCGACAATGGCCATACGGCCCGCGCCAGAATCCGGGAGGGCAACCGTTATCGGCCGCGCGAAATTCGATCTGGTATCCGCCGCGCGGAAGCGGGCCGGTGTATGGCGTATCCCGGCAATGACCCCACGGGCCGCGCCACCAGCCTGGACCGCATCCTTCGGCCGCGCTTGCCGGTTCGATTGCAATCAATGACGATCCGATGACGAGGGCGCCCGCGAGCGCGAGGCCGATACGTGACTTCAACATTTCCACTTTCCTTTTTTGTTTTTCATCGAAGCAGACGGTGAGCACAGGTCGTGCGCAGCGCGCTGTCCGGCGTGCGGATGTCGTAGTTCGGGTCACTCGCCGTGACAAATACTGCTTCGATATGGAGGCATAACTTCCGCCGATATCTCGCGATTTGCCTAATGGTCTGTTGCGGTTCGTCTGATCGACGTCCGCTCGACGAGCCGGCGCGATCCTGCGTCGCGAGAGATGGCGAGTGCGATCGAGTATTGACAACCTGAAGTCGATGTCGCGCATCTCAAGTTGACGATGCATGTTCGTCAGCGTGCGCGAACCTGACGGCCTGACGAGTCATTCCGGGATGCGCCCGAAAGGGCGCAGGCCCGGAATCCATCGGGCCGCGTAACCCGCCTTGCCATGGATTCCGGGTTCTCGCTTCGCGAGCCCCGGAATGACGCGGAGAAATTCGCTAAAAATTATCATAACTTCTAAACCGTCGGCCAACCGCTCCGGCAAAAGCCGGGTGCTCTTAAACCTGGGCTTTATCGCGAACTGTGCACCCTCCTTTCCGAGAAGGGGGAGGCTCGGCTTTCAATGCCCATTTCCAGATATTTTACCTACGCCGGATCGGCGCTGCTCGTATTGCTGTTCGTTTCAAACGCCTATCTCGCTGATGGCGATGCCGACTTGCGGTTCGACGGATCGCTCTACGACAGCGCGCTTTATGCGCCCCGGCAGGAGGAAACGCGGGCGAAATCAGAGCTTCGCTTTACGCGCGATGTCACGCCCGCCGTTCGCGTCAGGGAAGTATTCGCCGTGTTCGTCCCCAACGAGCGTCGTCGCAGCAAGCGCCATTCGTGAGCTTGCGAGCCGGTCTGCGCGGATCGGCCGCGTCTCGCGCGCTGCTTGCTCACCGGTAGCGAACCCATTCTCTAAACGTCGGACAATGCAGCGCTTTTGGAACGGGTTCGGCTGTCAGCCGTTATTGTCCGGTTCATCAATTTCGCTTCATTCTCAAAACGAAACGTCTCCGAAACCCGTGCTTTTCCGCTAGAGTGGGCCGTCGATTGGCACAGGTGGACGCGACGTCGCGCCGCAGACCAGGAGGGTTCGCCATGAGCTTCCGCCGCGATTTCATCAGCAAGCCGATTTTCTCCTGGGCACGCGGCGTGTTGCCGGCGATGTCCGATACCGAGCGCGAGGCGCTCGAAGCCGGCGACGTCTGGTGGGACGCCGATCTCTTCACCGGCAACCCCGACTGGTCGAAATTGCTGGCGACCGCGCCGGCGACATTGACCGCGGAAGAGCAGGCCTTCCTCAACGGCCCGGTCGACGAGCTCTGCGCCATGCTCGACGAATGGAAGATCAACTGGGAATGGCGCGACCTGCCGCCGGAGGCATGGACCTTCATCAAGCGCCACAGATTCTTCGGCATGATCATCCCGAAGGAATATGGCGGGCTCGGCTTCTCGCCCTACGCGCACTCGGAAGTGGTGCGCAAGCTGTCGTCGCGCTCGCTCACCGCGGCCGTCACCGTGATGGTGCCGAACTCGCTCGGGCCCGGCGAACTCTTGATGCGCTTTGGCACGACCGAACAGCAGCAGAAATGGCTGCCGCGGCTGGCCGAGGGCACCGACATTCCCTGCTTCGGCCTGACCAGCCCGGAAGCAGGCTCCGATGCGGCCTCGATGGTCGACACCGGCATCATCTGCAAGGGCAATTTCGAGGGCCGCGAAGTCATCGGCCTGCGGCTGAACTGGCACAAGCGCTACATCACGCTGGGGCCAGTCGCGACGCTGCTTGGCCTCGCCTTCAAGGCCTATGATCCCGATCATCTCGTGGGCCAGCAGGAAGAACTCGGCATTACGGTTGCGCTGATTCCGACCCATCTGCCCGGCGTCGAGATTGGCCGCAGGCATCTGCCGTCGATGCAGGTGTTCCAGAACGGCCCGAACTGGGGCCGCGACGTCTTTATCCCGCTTGACTACATCATCGGCGGGCAGGCGCGGCTCGGGCAGGGCTGGAAGATGCTGATGACGGCGCTCGCCGCCGGCCGCGGCATCTCGCTGCCGTCGCTGTCTGCCGCTGGCGCCGCCTACGCCGCGCGCACCACCGGCGCCTATGCGAGAATCCGCGAACAGTTCGGCATCGCCATCGGCAAGTTCGAAGGCATCGAGGAGCCACTCGCCCGCATCGCCGGCACCGCCTACCTGCTCGACGCCGCGCGCCGGCTGACGTGTGCTGCGCTCAACCAGGGGCACCATCCGGCGGTCATTTCCGGCATCATGAAGCTGCACGCCACCGAGCGGATGCGGATCGTGATCGACGACGCCATGGACATCCATGGCGGAAAAGCCGTGATCGACGGGCCGCAGAATTACATGGGCAGTCTTTATCGCGCGGTGCCGGTCGGAATCACCGTCGAGGGCGCCAATATCCTGACGCGAAACCTCATCGTGTTCGGCCAGGGCGCTATTCGCGCTCATCCTTTCCTGCTTGATGAAATGAATGCGCTGGGTGAGACCGACCGCGCCAAGGGGCTCGACGCCTTCGACAAGGCGTTCTGGAATCATGTCGGCCACAGCTTCAAGACCATGTTCCGCGCCTGGGGTCGGAGCTGGAGCGGCGGCCGTTTTGCGCCGGCGCCGGATGCCGGCGAGGCGACGCGGTTCTATCGACAGCTCTCGCGCTATTCGTCGGCGTTCGCGTTGTGCGCCGACATGGCGCTGCTGACGCTCGGCGGCGCGCTCAAGCGCAAGGAAATGCTCTCGGCCCGTTTCGGCGACATCCTGTCCGAACTCTATTTGCTGTCGGCCGCGTTGAAGCGCTGGCAGGACGAGGGGCGGCAGCAGGCCGATTTCGCGGCGCTGGAATGGTGCATGGCCAGCGGCTTCCGCACCATCGAGAACCGTTTTGCGGAAATCCTGGCCAATCTGCCGAACCGCTTCGTGGCGGTGATCCTGAAATTCCTGATCCAGCCGTTCGGCGCCAGGGTGCTCGGCCCGTCCGACCGCGTCGTGCATCAATGCGCGCAGCTGGTGCTGGAGCCGTCTGCGGCGCGCGATCGCCTCACGGCTGATTTGTCGCGTGTCGACGACGATGGCGGCGTGGCCCGGCTGGAAAAGGCGTTCCTGCTGGTCACGGCGGCCGAGGGCATTTCCAGGCAGATGCGAGCCGCGCGCCTGCATGACTGGAAGGAAGCCGTGAAGAAGGGCGTCATCACGCAGGCCCAGGGCGAAAATCTCAAGGCGGCGCATGAGGCCGTGTCGAAGGTGATCGAGGTCGACGATTTCCCCGCCGAAGCGCTGTCGCCGATTTACAGGAAGCCGGCCGATGTGCATCAGTTCTTCCAGGAACTGGGTGAGCAGAGGGCGGCAAGCTGATGGCGCGACCGGTCTTTATTATCGACGGCAGCCGGACGCCGTTCCTGAAGGCGCGCTCCGGTCCCGGGCCGTTCACCCCGGTCGATCTGGCCGTGCAATGCGGCCGGCCGCTGCTGGCGCGGCAGCCGTTTGCGCCCGACGCTTTCGATCAGGTAATCCTGGGCTGCGTCAACGTGATCGCCGACGAGATGAACCCGGCCCGCGTCGCCGCGCTGCGGCTCGGCATGGGCGAGAGGATGGTCGCCTTCACGGTGCAGATCAATTGCGGCTCGGGCATGCAGTCGATCGACACCGGCTACCGCTATATCCGCGAGGGCGTCTCCGACCTGATCCTGGCCGGCGGTGCGGAAGCGCTGAGCCACGCGCCGCTGGTGTGGCCGCAGCAGGGCGTGCGCTGGTTCGCGGGCGTTGCCGGCGCCAAGGGTATCGGCGCGAAGATCATGGCCGCGCTGAAGGTGAGGCCCAGCTATCTCAAGCCGGTCATCGGGCTGGAACGGGGTCTCACCGATCCCATCACCGAGCTGAACATGGGCCAGACCGCCGAAGTGGTCGGGCATCTCTTCGGCATCACCCGCGCGCAGTCGGACGCCTATGCGGCCGAAAGCCACCGGCGGCTGGCGAAGGCGCAATCCGAAGGCTGGCTCAAGGGCGAGGTGGAAACCTCGTTCGCGCGCGACGGCAAATTCTACGATCACGACGACGGCGTGCGGCCGGACTCGACGCCGGAGTCTTTGGCCAGACTGAAGCCGGTGTTCGAGCGCCCATGGGGCAAAGTCACCGCCGGCAATTCCTCGCAGATCACCGATGGCGCGTCTTGGGTGATCCTCGCCTCCGAGGAAGCCGTCGCCAAACACGGGCTGACGCCGAAGGCAGTGATTCTGGACAGCCAGTGGTCGGCGCTCGATCCCGGCATCATGGGCCTCGGTCCGGTGCTGTCGGCGACGGAACTCTTGAAGCGCAACGAACTGACGCTCTCCGACATCGAGACCTGGGAATTGAACGAGGCGTTTGCGACCCAGGTGCTGGGCTGCCTTGCCGCCTGGAACGACGAAAAGTTCTGCAAGGAAATTCTCGGCCTCGACGGCGCTGCGGGTGAACTCGACCAGACGAAGCTGAACGTCGATGGCGGCGCGATCAGCCTCGGCCACCCTGTGGGGTGCAGCGGCAACCGCATCGTGCTGCATCTCGTCAACGCCATGAAACGATTGGGCACCAGGCGCGGCATCGCCACCGAATGTATCGGCGGCGGGCAGGGCGGTGCGATGCTGATTGAGACGGTGTGATCATGGAATCTCGGATCATGAACCTTCTCGGCGATCGCGTGCTCGAACTGGGCCCGAAACCCGATGCCAATAGCGCGTACAGGAATTTCAAACTGACCCGCGATGCCGACGGCGTCGCCTGGCTGTTGTTCGACCGCGACGGCACCAGCGCCAATACCCTTTCGGCGGACCTGATCGAGGAACTCGACAAGGTGCTCGCCGAGCTGGAATCCCAGCGGCCGACAGGGCTCGTCATCCGCTCCGCCAAGACATCCGGCTTCATCGCCGGCGCCGACGTCAACGCATTCCGCGGCGCCAGCGATCCCGGTGCGGTCGAGATGGAGATCGGCCGTGCGCATGCGGTGATCAATCGCCTCGAAGAATTGAAAATTCCGACGGTTGCCGTGATTCACGGCTTCTGCCTCGGCGGCGGCCTCGAGGTCGCGCTCGCCTGCCAGATGCGGATCGCCATTGAGGATGCGCGGTTCGGTTTCCCCGAGGTGATGCTCGGCCTGCATCCCGGCCTCGGCGGCACCACGCGCTTCACGCAACTGGTCAATCCGATGCAGTCAATGCCGCTGATGCTGACCGGCAAGACCATCGATGCGCGGAAGGCAAAATCGCTCGGGCTGGTCGATGCGGTGACGCAGGAGCGGCACGTGCTGAATGCGGTCAAGGACGCCGTGTCCGGCCGCCTGAAGCGCGCGCGGCCGGGCATGTTCAATACCCTGTTCGGCTTCGGCTCCGTCAGGGGCTTTGCCGCTTCGCGCATGCGCCGCGAGGCCGCCAAGGCTGCGCCGCAGGAGCATTACCCGGCGCCCTATGCGCTGATCGATCTCTGGGAAAAGCATGGCGGCGACCGGCTGGCGATGCTGCGCGCGGAGCAGCCGTCGTTTGCCAGGCTGATGGTGACGCCGACCGCGCAGAACCTGATCCGGGTGTTCTTCCTGCGCGAGCAGATGAAGAAGCTCGCCGGCAGCGGCAACAGGATCGAACACGTTCACGTCATCGGCGCCGGCGCGATGGGCGGCGACATCGCCGCCTGGTGCGCCAGCCAGGACATGCGGGTGACGCTGGCCGACATGAAGCCGGAACCGATCGCCAGCGCGATCAGGCGCGCGGCCGATCTGTTCGGAAAAATCCTGCGCAAGCGCACCGCCGTGCGCGACGCGCTGGATCGATTGATCCCGGACATGCAGGCCGAGGGCGTCCGCAACGCCGATCTCATCATCGAGGCGGTGCCGGAAAAGCTGGAGCTGAAGCAAAAGGTCTATGCCGGGCTCGAGCCGAAGATGAAGCCCGGTGCGATCCTGGCGACCAACACTTCCAGCATTCCGCTGCAGGATCTGCGCACCACGCTCGCGAAGCCCGAGCGGCTATTGGGCCTGCACTTCTTCAATCCGGTGTCGCGGCTGCAACTGGTCGAGGTCGTCAGCCACGACGGCACGGACGCGCAGCTCCTGAAGCAGGCGCTCGCGTTCGTCGGCGCCATCGACCGGCTGCCGCTGCCGGTGAAGTCGTCGCCCGGCTTCCTCGTCAACCGGGCGCTGACGCCCTACATGCTGGAAGCGATGCTGATGCTGGACGAGAAGATCGACAAATCGGTGATCGATGCCGCCGCGAAGAAGTTCGGCATGCCGATGGGCCCGATCGAACTGGCCGATCAGGTCGGCCTCGATATCTGCCTCGATGTCGGCGACATGCTGCGCTCGAAATTCGGCGACCAGTTGCCGCCGACGCCGGCCTGGTTACGCGACAAGGTTGCGCGGGGTGAACTTGGCCGCAAGTCCGGCAAGGGTTTTTACACCTGGAAGGACGGCAAGGCCGATACCTCGTCCGATCCACCCGCGACCACGGAGCCGACCGCGGAGATGATCGACCGGCTGATCCTGCCGATGTCGAACGTCTGCGTCGCAGCCTTGCGCGAAGGCATCGTCGACAATGCGGATGTGGTCGATGGCGCCGTTATTTTCGGTACCGGCTACGCGCCGTTCCGCGGCGGGCCCTTGAACTATGCGCGCACCCGTGGCGTGGAGAACGTGGTCGCGACGCTGGACGCGTTGACGGATAAATTCGGCGGACGATTTACGCCCGATGCCGGTTGGGAGAATTTCAAGTAGCAGACGCCCAAGCAGCCATATCCCGCGTTTTGGCGAGTGCAATCGTGCCGACCGATACCGCAGGGCGCTGTCACATCATGGCGCTTGCCCTCTGATTGTGCTATCTGTCGCAGCGATCAGAGGTCGTATCTCCATATTGCGGAGACGCCATGCAAACGACGCCCATTTTCAAGGACGCTACGCCTCGCGAGATCAGGACCATGCAGTTCTGGATCGGCGCCAATACTGCCGTCATCCTGTTTTGCGCATCCTGGCTCGCTTATCATTTCACGGTTGCCGGATTGAGCGGGACTTATCTGGTGGCGGCACTGCTGGCCGGCTATTTCCTGGCCGACTTTTCATCCGGCGCGGTGCATTGGGCAATGGACACCTGGTTCGACGAGCGGACCATGGGGCGTGCGATCGCGATCACCCGCGAACATCATACCCATCCCGACCATGTCTACGGCTTTCTGGAAAATGCCTCGTACGGTTCGGCGCCGAGCGCGGCGGTGTTCGGCTTTGCCGCTATGGTCACCGCTTTGTGTCCGGTCTCGGCCGCGACCTGGACGCTGATGCTGCTGTGGTTCATCAGCTCGGTCTGCCTGCTGTTCGGCATGCATTTTCACAATCTTGCACACAAGCCGGCCCGCTCGGCAATCATGCGGCTGGCGCAGCGGCTTCACCTGGTCTGCCCGCCGGCGCACCACTGGGTCCACCATCACAATCACACGATCCATTATTGCGTGGTGAACGGATGGGCAAACTACGTCTGCGACGGGCTTCATGTCTGGCGTGCGCTGGAGCGTGTCATCGGACCCGTTACCGGAATCGTGCCGCGCGCCGACGATGCCGCCTGGCAGCGGAATTACCGGGAAACTGGTGTGCTGGCAGGTCCGGGACGTCCATAAGTGACACTTAACAAGGGGGGCAGGTCGTCTATGATCGTTGCTACCTTATGCAGCGATCGAGATCGATATGACCGGGACTCATGTGAATGCGCCGACCTCCACCGAGACCTCGGCCGAGACCGGACCGCGCGGCGATCTCTGCATCCGCACCCTGGCGATGCCGGCCGACACCAACGCCAACGGCGACATCTTCGGCGGCTGGCTGCTCAGCCAGATGGATCTCGGCGGCGGCGTGTTCGCCTCCAAGATCGCGAAATCGCGCACGGTGACGGTGGCGATCGATGCGATGAATTTTCGCAAGGCGGTGTATGTCGGCGATCTCGTATCCGTCTACGCCAATCTGGTGCGGGTCGGACGCACCTCGATCACGGTCCATCTCGAAGCCTGGGTCGTGCGGCGCAAGGAGATGCAGTCGATCCTGGTGACCGACGGCAATTTTACCTACGTCTCGATCGACGACGACGGCCGTCCGCAGCCGGTCAAAGCGTTTTCGAGCGAAGTGGGAACCGGTTCGCGTTAAGAAAGCGCGTCAAATCAAGAATCTAGAGTCCCCTTTCGATTCATCGAAAGGGGACTCTAGGCAGGACGGCATCATCAAAACGTGATCCTTACGGGCAGGGGCGCTCGTAGCCGTCACGGCCGATGAACGTGCCGCGGCGCGGATTGTAAGTCGGCGAGCGCATGCAGCGCGGCGTGTCGTCATAATAGCGCGGCGGCGGCGCGTATTGCGCCTGCACGCCGCAATAGCTCGGCGAAACCGGAGCCCATCCGCCGGGCTGTTCGAGATAGCAGCCGCCCTGATACCAGCGATAGCCGCCCGGCCGCGGCTCGCCCTGAGCGCCGATCGCCGCACCGGTGCCCGCGCCGACGATGGCGCCGATCGCCGCACCCCGGCCGCCGCCTAGCGCGCCGCCGACAATGGCGCCCGCAGCGCCGCCGAACAGCGCGCCGCCAAGCGTGCTTTCCTGCGCCGCCGCTTCCTGGAGCGGTGCGCAAATGGCAAGGGCAACCAGCATCGAAAGCGCGAATTTCGGCATCATCTCTCTTCTCCGGCGATTTGAGCGATTCGTGGCAAGTTCCGCGACCAGCTTTGACATAGGATACCCCTGCGGCGCAACGGTGGCCGGAGGAACAATCGGCCATGCAACCCGTTGGTAGCCCGGAATTAATCTCAAGGCCGGGCTCATGTCGGATAGCTACATTATCGAAGTCTTCTCGCAGCCAGCGGGCATCGTCGTGCGCGACCCCAAGGGCTTCATGTTCTTCTCGGCTTCGCACCGATTCAACCGCCTGGAAGGCCAGGTCTTTCGCAATGCCCGCGAGGCCGAGCGGGCAGCCCGCAGGCTCGCCAGCGGGATGCCGCTGGCGGCCTGACCGCCAGCGACCGTCCTTCAGCTTTCAGTGCCTTTGGGCGGTCAGAGCTTGGTGGCCGACCGCGACAGCAGTTTCCAGTCGTTGCCCTGTTTCTGCCAGTTCATCAGGATGGCCAGGTTCTGCGGCGTCTTCTTGCCGTCGGTGAACTCCTGCTCGCCGACGAAATTGAAGCGCACGATGGCCGCCGGGCCGACGACGCGGACGGTGGGGTTCTTGTACTCGAGCGTCGTCCATTTGTACTTCGCGTTCTTGACGCCATCCAGCAGGGCCGCCTTGGTGTCGACTGCGCCACTGGAGTGGCTGTAGCTGAGTTCTTCCGCGCAGAGCGGGGCGATGCCGTCGGCGTTGCCCGCCGCCTGCGCCGCGCGGAACGCTTCGACGTTCTTCGCAATGGCGTCCTCGTCCGCACCGGCTAACGCGACGCTCGGGATCATGCTGACGAGGCCGATGGCAAGCGCTGGCAGGGCCAGTTGGCGACGATCGAACTTCATGGTTTCCTCCGTTTTCTGGTTATGCAGGCAGTGTTGTTATCGGGCAGTGCATGCAGCCACGTGGTGACCTGTCGAGCCATGGTGCAGTTGCGAAGGCGTGGCTTCGGCGCCGATGGCGCCCTTAACCAAGGTTTCGTGGTCGCCCGCTTATTTGCCTCACGGTTGATCTCCCTCGTTGACCGCGTCGCCAATCAGCCGCACCATAACGGCATCATTGTGCCCGAGTGCGTATCTCAAGGGTGCCGCCATGGCCGGACTGTCCAATCGCCAGACTGAAATCCTCAACATCGCACGCGCCTCCGGCCGCGTGATCGTGGAAGATCTCGCCCGCCGTTTCGAGGTGTCGGCGCAGACCATCCGCAAGGATCTCAACGACCTCTGCGACCAGCGCTCGCTGACGCGCATTCACGGCGGCGCCATCATCGCCTCCGGCGTCGAGAATCTCGCCTATGAAGCGCGCCGCTTCGTGGCCGCCGACGAGAAGCGGGCGATCGGCGTTGCCGCGGCCTCGCGGATTCCGAACGGCTGCTCGCTGTTCATCAATATCGGTACCACGACCGAAGAAGTCGCGAGCGCGCTGACCTCGCATGAGGATTTGCTCGTCATCACCAACAACCTCAACGTCGCGATGCTGCTCTATCGGCACCCGCGCATCGAGGTGATCGTGGCGGGTGGGGCGGTGCGCCGCGCCGACGGCGCCGTGATCGGCTCGACCGCGATCAGCCTCATCGGCCAGTTCAAGGTCGACTATGCCATCATCGGCGCGTCCGCGATCGACGAGGAGGGCGCGCTGCTGGACTTCGACTATCGCGAGGTACAGGCGGCGCAGGCGATCATCGCCAACGCGCGCAGCGTCATGCTGGTCGCGGATTCCACAAAGCTCCGCCGCAGCGCGCCGGTGCGCATCGCTCATCTCAGCCAGATCCAGACGTTTGTGACCGATGCACCGCTGCCCGCGGGGCTCGCCAACATCTGCCATACCCGCGGCATCGAGGTGGTCGAGGCGATGGAGAAGCCCGCCGCGGATATCGACGAGCCGGGCGAGCCGGCGTCGACGGTGGTGCGGCTGAAGTAGCGCGCTCTGATAGAGCCGGGCTCGCATCCGTCGAGACGCCGCGGAGCCTGTAATCGGGCGCGGATTCGCGCGACCCGGTGGGCTCCTCAGGATGAGGTCATGCATTTTCGACGCGGACGGAATGTCAGATCCTCATGGTGAGGAGCGCGGCGAAGCTGTGCGTCTCGAACCACGAGGCCGAGAAGTCGCCACATCCAACTCATCGAAGTCGATTCAGCGCCCATTCCCCGTTTTCACTTGCTTTCGTTTTTCTTTGTGATTTACTCCAAATCGAAAGCTAAATCGCCGAAACGAACAGGCGATCGCCGCCGGGGAACGTTCGTTGGACAGGGTTTTCGATCTCGCCATCATCGGAGGCGGTATCAACGGCTGCGGCATCGCGCGCGATGCGGTAGGCCGGGGCAACTCTGTTTTCCTGTGTGAAATGAACGATTTGGCGAGCGGGACGTCGTCCTGGTCGACCAAGCTGGTGCATGGCGGGCTGCGCTATCTCGAGTATTACGAGTTTCGGCTGGTGCGCGAGGCGCTGATCGAGCGCGAAATCCTCTGGCAGATCGCGCCCCACATCATCCGCCCGCTGCGTTTCGTTTTGCCGCACCACGCTGGCCTTCGCCCGGCCTGGCTGCTGCGGCTGGGGTTGTTCCTGTACGACCATATCGGCGGCCGCAATCTGCTGCCGCCGACGCGCTCGGTCGATCTCGTCCACGACGAGGTGGGAAAGCCATTAATTCCTAACCGCTACCGCCGGGGTTTTGAATATTCCGACTGCTTCGTCGATGACGCGCGCCTGGTCGTGCTCACGGCGCGCGATGCCGCCGATCGCGGCGCCGAGATCCGCACCCGCTCGCGCGCGGTCGAGATCAGGCAGGTCGACGGCATCTGGCATGTCACCGTCGAGAGCAGCACCACCGGCACGCTCACGACCATCCAGGCGCGCGCGCTGGTCAACGCCGGCGGGCCCTGGGTCGAGCAGGTGCTGTCGGCAGGTTCCGGCGTCAACGCGCGCGCAAAAGTGCGGCTGGTGCAGGGCTCGCACATCGTGGTGCGCAAACTCTACGAGCACGACCGCGCCTACATCTTCCAGAATGCCGACGGCCGCATCATCTTCGTCATTCCCTACCAGAACGACTTCACGCTGATCGGCACCACCGATCGCGACTACGACGGCGATCCCGCCAAGGTGAAAGCCACGGCTGAGGAGATCCAGTATCTCTGTGCCTCCGCCAGCGAGTACCTCAAGAAGCCGGTGCTGCCGGCAGACGTTGTCTGGGATTACTCCGGCGTGCGCCCGCTCTATGACGACGGCGCCAGCGAAGCCAAGGCTGCGACCCGCGATTACGTGTTCGAACTCGATACACCGGGCGGCGCGCCGCTGCTTTCGATCTATGGCGGCAAGATCACGACCTACCGGCGGCTTGCGGAAGAGGCGCTGGAGCGGCTCGCGCCGTATTTGCGCAGTGCAAAAGCGAAAGAAGGCTGGACCGGCAAATCGCCGCTGCCGGGCGGCGACATGGATGTCTCGGCGGTTGCCGCGCTGACTGCGGAACTGACGCGGAGCTATCCGTTCCTCACCCCCGCACATGCCGGCCGGTTGGCACATGCCTATGGGACGCGTGCGACAAAATTGCTCGGCAACGCGAAATCTTTTGCCGACCTCGGCCAGTCGTTCGGCGCTACGCTCACGGAAAGCGAAGTCAGGTATCTGATCGCGAACGAGTGGGCGTATAGCGCCGAAGACATCGTGTGGCGAAGGTCCAAGCTCGGCCTGCGGCTGTCGGCAGACGAGATCACAGCGCTCGACGAATGGATCAAGGTCCACCGCGCCTCCGGTGAACGACCCTTGCGCGAAGTGGGGGGACGGCCATGAGCGTCACGCTCGAACACGTCACGCGAACCGTGGACGGTCTCCCGACCATCCGCGACGTCTCGCTGACGCTGGAGCGCGGCACGCTGAGCGTGCTGCTGGGGCCGACGCTGTCGGGCAAGACCTCGATCATGCGGCTGCTTGCCGGACTCGACCGTCCGACCACGGGCCGCGTGCTGGTCGACGGCAAGGACGTCACCGGTGCCGACGTGCGGCAGCGCTCGGTCGCGATGGTCTATCAGCAGTTCATCAATTACCCGTCGCTGACGGTGTACGAAAACATCGCTTCGCCGTTGCGGGTGCAGGGCCGGCCGCGCGAGGAGATCGACCGGCGCGTCCAGGAAGCCGCGAAACTGTTGCGGCTCGAGCCGTTCCTGAAGCGCACGCCGCTGCAACTGTCCGGCGGCCAGCAGCAGCGCACCGCGATTGCGCGCGCGCTGGTCAAGGGTGCCGACCTGGTGCTGCTCGACGAGCCGCTCGCCAATCTCGACTACAAGCTCCGCGAGGAACTGCGCGCCGAGCTGCCGCGCATCTTCGAGGCGTCGGGCGCGATCTTCGTCTACGCCACGACGGAACCTTCGGAAGCCCTGCTGCTCGGCGGCGACACCGTGTGCATGTGGGAAGGCGAGGTGCTGCAGGCCGGCCAGACGCCGAAGGTCTATCGGCAGCCCGGCACGCTGCGGGTGGCGCAGGTGTTCTCCGATCCGCCGCTCAACATCGTCGAGATCGAGAAGAAGAACGGCTTTGTGCAATATGCCGGCGGCATCCAGGCGCCGGCCAGCGGGCTCTATGCGCAGCTGGCGGATGGTCCGTACCGCGTCGGCTTCCGCGCCCACCAGCTCGAAGTGGCCAACGGCGTCGCCGGCCGCCATGCCTTCCACGCCACCGTGACGGTGACCGAGATCACCGGCTCGGAGAGCTTCGTGCATCTCAGTCGCGACGCCTCCAACTGGGTCGCGGTGCTGCAGGGCGTGCATGAATACGAGCCCGGCCATCTGCTCGATGCCGTGCTCGATCCCGAAAATCTGTTCGTGTTCGATGCCGCCGACCGGCTGGTCGCGGCGCCGGATACAACATCTTCAAGACATACGTGAGGGAGATGCGACATGGCACGCATTGACCTCGTCGATCTCGCGCACTCCTACGGCGGCAACGACGCGCCACCGGAATCGTTTGCGCTGAAGCCGGTGACCATGACCTGGCGGCAGGGCGGCGCCTATGCGCTGCTGGGGCCGTCCGGTTGCGGCAAGACCACGTTGCTCAATCTCATTTCCGGAATCGTGACGCCGTCGCGCGGAAAAATCCTGTTTGACGGCGTCGACATCACGCCGCTGTCGACGCGCGAGCGCAACATCGCGCAGGTGTTCCAGTTCCCGGTCATCTACGACACCATGACGGTGGGCGAGAATCTCGCGTTCCCGCTGAAGAACCGCGGCGTGCCGAAGGCCAGGATCGACGCGCGGGTGAAGGAGATCGCGAACCTGCTCGATCTCACGCCCTGGCTCGGCCGCAAGGCGACGCGGCTGACGGCCGACGCCAAGCAGAAGATTTCGCTGGGCCGCGGCCTCGTCCGTTCCGACGTCGCCGCGGTGCTTTTCGACGAGCCGCTGACGGTGATCGATCCCGAGCTGAAATGGCAGCTGCGCTCGAAGCTGAAGGCTTTGCATCGCGAACTCGATCTCACGATGATCTACGTCACCCATGACCAGACCGAGGCGCTGACCTTTGCCGATACCGTCGTCGTCATGCATGACGGCCGCGTGGTGCAAAGCGGCACGCCGGCCGAACTGTTCGACAAGCCCGAGCATACCTTCGTCGGCTATTTCATCGGTTCGCCCGGCATGAACATCGTGCCCGCCAAGGTGAGCGGACACGAGGCGCGCATCGACGGTCACGTCATCGGCCTGCATCGAAATTACGGCGTGCTGCCCGATGGTGCGAACATCGAGATCGGCGTGCGGCCGGAATTCGTCAATGTCGCGGCGCCTGCCTCCGGCCTGTTGTCGGCCACGATCGAGCGCATCGACGATCTCGGCCGTGTCCGCTTCGCGCGCATCCGCATCGGTGACACGAAATTCGCCGCCCGTGTGCCGCCGGGGTTTTCGGTTCCCGATAACGACGTTGGGCTGGTGTTCGATCCCGCCCATGTTCACGTCTATGCCGACAGCCGTCTGGTCGAAGGGGTGGCCTGATGGACAAGACCATCAACCAGAAGGCCTGGTTCCTGGTGCTGCCGGTGTTCCTGGTGGTCGCGTTCTCCGCGATCCTGCCCTTGATGACCGTCGTGAACTATTCGATGCAGGACACCTTCGGCAACAACCAGTTCTTCTGGAACGGCGTCGGCTGGTTCAAGGAACTGCTCGATCCCTCGACCGATCTCGGCGGGCGCTTTCTCGCGTCGCTCGGGCGTAACCTGCTGTTCTCCGCCATCATCCTTGCGATCGAGGTGCCGCTCGGAATCTTGGTGGCGTTGTCGATGCCGCGCCAGGGCTGGACCGTCGCGGCGTGCCTGGTGATCCTCGCGCTGCCGCTGCTGATCCCGTGGAACGTGGTCGGCACCATCTGGCAGATATTCGGCCGGCCCGATATCGGCCTGCTCGGCTATACGCTGAATAGTCTCGGCATCGACTACAATTACGTCTCCAACGAGTTCGATGCCTGGGCCACGGTCATCGTGATGGACGTGTGGCACTGGACCAGCCTCGTTGCGCTGCTGTGCTACGCCGGCTTGAAGTCGATCCCCGACGCCTACTATCAGGCGGCGCAGATCGACGGCGCCTCGCGCTGGGCGGTGTTCAAGGCGATACAGTTGCCGAAGATGAACCGCGTGCTGCTGATCGCGGTGCTGCTGCGCTTCATGGACAGCTTCATGATCTACACCGAGCCGTTCGTGGTGACCGGCGGCGGTCCCGGCAACTCGACCACCTTCGTTTCGATCGAACTGGTCAAGATCGCGCTCGGGCAGTTCGACCTCGGCAAGGCCGCGGCACTTTCGCTGGTCTACAACCTGATCATCCTGATCGTGTGCTGGATCTTCTACACGGTCATGACCAATGCCGGGGCCGAGCGCCCCGAGAAGCAGGGAGGCGCGTGATGAACACGATCCCCGGCCGCCGCATCATCATGGTGGTGTTTCTGTTTTTCCTGCTGTTGCCGATCTACTGGCTCGTCAACATGAGCTTCAAGACCAATACCGAGATCGTCACCACGATGACGCTGTGGCCGCACCAGCCGACGCTGGAAAACTACAAGCGCATCTTCACCGACGAGAGCTGGTATTCCGGCTACATCAACTCGCTGACCTACGTGCTGATCAACACGCTGATCTCGATCGCGGTGGCGCTGCCGGCGGCCTACGCGTTCTCGCGCTATCGCTTTCTCGGCGACAAGCATTTGTTCTTCTGGCTGCTGTCGAACCGCATGGCGCCGGCGGCGGTGTTCGCGCTGCCGTTCTTCAACCTCTATTCCGCGATCAATTTGTTCGATACGCCGTGGGCGGTTGCGCTGGCGCATTGCATCTTCAATGTGCCGCTTGCGGTCTGGATCCTCGAAGGTTTCGTCTCCGGCGTGCCGCGCGAGATCGACGAGACCGCATTCCTGGACGGCTATTCGTTCCCGCGTTTCTTCGTCAAGATCCTGGTGCCCTTGATCGCCAGCGGCATCGGCGTCGCCGCATTCTTCTGCTTCATGTTCTCCTGGGTCGAACTGCTGCTGGCGCGTACGCTGACCTCGGTCAACGCCAAGCCGATCTCCGCGATCATGACACGCACGGTCTCGGCCGCCGGCATGGATTGGGGCCTTTTGGCTGCAGCCGGCGTGCTCACCATCATCCCCGGCGCGCTGGTGATCTGGTTCGTCCGCAACTACATCGCGCGCGGCTTCGCGCTGGGCAGGGTTTAGCCATGGAACACATCGCATGGATGGCCTGGACGCTGCCGACCGCGATCTTCTTCGTGATGCTGGCATCGACCTTAGGTGTGATGACCTGGCTCGCGGTCGCCTATCCCGAGGCCGAACGCATCGGGATCTTGCGGATTCCGACCACGCGCGGCGACCGGCTGTTCATCTCGCTGGTACTTGCCGCGGTCATCCATTTGCTGTGGATCGCCTTTGTCGGCACCGACCCGATCGCCACGCTGCCGATCGGGGAGGGCGTTGAAGTTTCGAGCCTGTGGCTCGCAACCCTGATTTCGCTCCTTGCGGCCGTTGCGATCTTCCGCACCGTCTGAGGGAAGCGAAAAGGAGCAGATCCGGGATCAACCCGGGCCTGAGTTTGTGTCTGTCGCTGCAACCGGAGGATTCAACATGCGACGCTTGAGAGGAAGAAACGGACCTACCAAGGAGAGCTTTCTGACCATGACCAGCGCCGTGGCGCTGATCGCGGCTTCCGTGACGCTTGCCGCGCCTGCGCGTGCGGACGACGCCGTCAATCAACGGTGGATCGACAGCGAATTCCAGCCCTCGACGCTGTCGAAGGCCGACCAGTTGAAGGAGCTGCAGTGGTTCGAGAAGGCCGCAGCCCCGTTCAAGGGGATGGAAATCAACATCGTGTCGGAAACGATCACGACGCATGAATACGAATCGCGGACGCTGGCGAAAGCCTTCAGCGAGATTACCGGGATCAAGCTCAAGCACGACCTGATCCAGGAAGGCGACGTCGTTGAAAAGCTGCAGACCCAGATGCAGTCCGGCAAGAACGTCTATGACGGCTGGATCAACGATTCCGACCTGATCGGAACGCACTTCCGCTACGGCCAGACCGTGATCCTGTCGGACTACATGGCCGGCGAGGGCAAGGACGTCACCAACCCGATGCTCGACGTCAACGACTTCATCGGAAAATCCTTCACCACGGGCCCGGACGGCAAGCTCTACCAGCTTCCCGATCAGCAGTTCGCGAACCTGTACTGGTTCCGCTACGACTGGTTCTCCAATCCGGACTACAAGGCCAAGTTCAAGGCCAAATACGGCTACGATCTCGGCGTTCCCGTGAACTGGTCGGCCTATGAAGACATTGCCGAGTTCTTCACCAACGACATCAAGGAGATCAACGGCGTCAAGGTCTATGGCCACATGGACTATGGCAAGAAGGATCCCTCGCTCGGCTGGCGTTTCACCGACGCCTGGCTGTCGATGGCCGGCAACGGCGACAAGGGCATTCCGAACGGCAAGCCGGTCGATGAATGGGGCATCCGCATGGAAGGCTGCCGTCCCGTCGGCTCGTCCGTCGAGCGCGGCGGCGACACCAACGGCCCGGCGGCGGTCTATTCGATCGTCAAATATCTCGACTGGATGAAGAAGTATGCCCCGCCGCAGGCGCTGGGCATGACCTTCTCCGAATCGGGACCGGTGCCGGCACAGGGTGCGATTGCGCAGCAGATCTTCTGGTACACCGCCTTCACCGCCGACATGGTGAAGCCCGGTATCCCGGTCGTGAACGCGGACGGCACGCCGAAGTGGCGCATGGCGCCGTCGCCGCATGGCTCGTACTGGAAGGAAGGCATGAAGCTCGGCTATCAGGACGCCGGCTCCGCGACGCTTTTGAAGTCGACCCCGCCGGATCGCCGCAAGGCGGCCTGGCTCTATCTGCAGTTCATCAACTCCAAGACCGTGTCCTTGAAGAAGAGCCATGTCGGTCTCACCTTCGTTCGTGAATCCGACATCTGGGACAAGTCGTTCACCGAGCGTGCGCCGAAGCTCGGCGGCCTGATCGAGTTCTACCGCTCGCCCGCGCGCGTGCAGTGGACCCCGACCGGCAACAACGTGCCTGACTATCCGAAGCTCGCGCAATTGTGGTGGCAGAACATCGGCGATGCGTCGTCCGGTGCGAAGACGCCGCAGCAGGCGATGGATGCGCTGGCCGCCGCCCAGGACTCGGTGCTAGAACGTCTTGAGAAGTCCGGCGTGCAGGGCGCCTGCGGGCCGAAGCTGAACAAGAAGGAAACGGCGGAATACTGGTTCGCCAAGTCCGAGAAGGACGGCAACGTCGCGCCCCAGCGCAAGCTGGCGAACGAAAAGCCAAAGGGCGAGACCGTCGATTACGACACGCTGGTGAAGTCGTGGCCCGCCACGCCTCCGAAGCGCGCAGAAGCGAAGTAAAACTTCGCGATCAAGAGTGATGCACAAACTGAAGGCCGGGAGCGATCCCGGCCTTTTTTCTTCCTTTTCGTCATTCCGGGGCTCGCGCAGCGAGAACCCGGAATCCATGGTGCGACACGTTATTCGGTTAGTTAGATTCCGGGTCTGGTCCTTCGGACCATCCCGGAATGACGGCGGTGGTGTGGCTCGCCTTACTCCGCCGCCTGCGCTGCGCCCAGCGTCGGATAATCCGTGTATCCCTTTGCCCCGCCGCCATAGAACGTATTTTTGTCCCATTCGTTCAGCGGCGCACCCTTCTGCAGGCGCTCGACCAGATCCGGGTTCGAGATGAACGGTTTTCCGAACGCGATCAGGTCGGCTGCGTTGGCATCGAGTACCTTGTTGGCGAGATCGAAATCATAGCCGTTGTTGGCCATGTACGCCTGCTTGAAGCGCTTGCGCAGGCTCGCATAGTCGAACGGCGCGTTGTCGCGCGGGCCGCCGGTGGCGCCTTCGATGACGTGGATGTAGGTCAGCTTCAGCGCGTTGAGCCCGTCCACGATGTAGTCGAACAGCGGCTGCGGGTTGCTATCCGAGACGTCGTTGGCGGGCGTGACCGGCGAGATACGTATGCCAGTGCGCTCGGGGCCTGCGACAGCGGCCACCGCCTTCGACACTTCCAGCATCAGCCTCGCGCGGTTCTCGATCGATCCACCGTAGGCGTCCGTGCGCTTGTTGGTGCCGTCTTTCGCGAACTGATCCAGCAGGTAGCCGTTGGCGCCGTGGATTTCGATGCCGTCGAAACCGGCGGCGATCGCATTTTCGGTGCCGCGCTTGAAGTCGTCGATGATTCCCGGAATTTCCGAAAGCTCGAGCGCGCGCGGCTCGGAAATTTCGGTGAAGGTGCCGTTCACGAAGGTCTTGCCCTTGGCGCGGATCGCTGACGGCGCCACCGGCTTGCCGCCGTTCGGCTGCAGCGAGTCGTGCGAGACGCGGCCGACATGCCAGATCTGGATGAAGATGCGCCCGCCCTTTTCATGCACGCGGTCGGTGACCTTGCGCCAGCCCGCGACCTGGTCCTTCGAATAGATGCCGGGCGTGTCCTGATAGCCCTGGCCCTGCTGCGAAACCTGGCTCGCCTCGGTGATCAGCAGCCCCGCAGAGGCGCGCTGGCCGTAATAGTCGATCGCCAATGGGCTCGGCACCATGCCGGGCGGCACCGCGCGGTTGCGGGTCAGCGGCGCCATCACGAGGCGATTGGGCAGGGTGATCGGGCCAAGCTTGTAGGGCTCGAAGAGTTTGGTCTGGCTCATGTCGGGGATGTCCGGATGAATGAAGGATAGCGGAGACTTGTGCATTGCGGGCCGGAGCGCAATGGGCGAGCCATTCTCCCGGCGCAGGGCAGAGCGTTTTCCAGCGAAGTGGAAGCCGGTTCGGTGACGAAACGCGTCAAAAAAAGAATCTACCCGCGCACGATACCGCTCATGTGGCCGGCATCGAGGAACAACGTATGCGCATTGACGTAGGATGATTCATTCGAAATCAGGAACAGGGCAGCATAGGCGACCTCCCAGCCGGTGCCCTGGCGGCCGAACGGCACTGTGACCGCACGGTCCGGACGCCTGCGGCTGGCATCGCGGCCCATCGGTGAATCGATGAAGCCCGGCGCGATCACATTGCAGCGAATGCCCTTGGCCTCGCCGGCGCGGGCAATCGCGCGTCCCAGCGCGATCTGCGCGGCCTTGGAGGATTCATAGGCCGGGTTGCGGCCGTTGGCGCGCTGGCTTGCCATCGACGACGTCAGCGTGATCGCGCCGCCCGGCGCCATCACCTCCAGCGCCTGCTGTGCGAACAGCATGTGGCTGCGGACGTTGACAGCGTAATCCCTGTCCCAGGCCTCCGCCGTCATTTTGGGCAGCGGCAGGCTGCAGGAAATCCCGACATTGAGCGCCAGCCCGTCGAGCCCGCCGAGTTGTTTTACGCAGCGCTCTATTGCCGGCGCGATCGCGGAGGCGTCGGCAACGTCGACCACATCGGTGAACGCCTTGCCGCCTTCGCGGGTGATCTGCGCCACCGTATCGTCGGCGGCTTCCTTGCTGATGTCGATGCAGGCGACATGCGCGCCCTCGCGCGCAAACAGCACCGACATCGCCCGCCCGTTGCCGATCGGCGGCTCCGCGTCGACGATGTTGCGCTGGCCGGCGCCGACCACGATGATCCGGCGGCCGGCAAGGCGGCCATGGCTCTTGGCGAGGCCAAGGGATTCCGCATGCAGCGAGGCGGAGGGATCGATCTGCTTGGGCGCGTGTGTGGCGGTGGACATGGTAGGGCTCCCCTCATTTTCTTTGCTTATTGTTTTGATCGTCATTCCGGGGCGATGCAAAGCATCGAACCCGGAATCTCGAGATTCCGGGTTCTCGCTTCGCGAGCCCCGGAATGACGGAGAGGTTATCTTACCCCCATGAAATCCCTTTTCCCGATTTCCACCCCGTTATGCCGCAGGATGCCGTGCGCGGTCGCGGCATGGAAATAGAAATTCGGAAACGCGAAGTTGACGAGATACTGCTGGCCCTTCATTGTCATCGTGTTGCTCGGGCCGACGGGGAACGTCACCTCGCGCGTATCGCCGCCGTCGAACTGCGCCGGCTTGAACGTCTTCACGTAGTCGATGGTCTTCGCAATCCGCGCCTGCAGTTCCTCAAAGCTTTTTTCGGTGTCCGGCGTCGACGGCACTTCGCTGCCGGTGAGGCGCGCGCAGGTCTTGGCGGCGAAGTCGCAGGCGGTCTGGATCTGCCGCGTCAGCGGAAACATGTCGGGATAAAGCCGTGCGTTGAGCAGCACCTCGGGCTGGATGTTCTTCGCCCTGCAATGCGCCTCCGCCTTGGCGAGCAGGCCGGAAAGGCTGCCGAGAATCTGCAGGAAGGCGGGCACGGTCGCGTCGTGGAAAGCCATGTGATGCTCTTTTCGTGATGTGGAATAACGCTTCAGGAGGATGAGGCGTTTTTCGACATGGGGCGGCGATGGAGGGAATGCAACGCTCGCGGCGGGTCGATTGCAGTCAATTATTCCCGAGGCCGTCGTCGTCCGGCTTGACCGGACGACCCAGTATTCCAGAGATGTTGCGATTGAGCGGATAGGCCGCGGCGTACTGGATTCCCCGCCTTCGCGGGGAATGACAACGGAAAATCAATTCATCGCGCCCTGACGCGGCGCGCCGCGCATCCGCGCCAGCAATTCCGCCGTCGGCCAGGAGTCCGCCGGCAATCCGTACTTCACCTGCATCGCTTTCACCGCGGTGCGGCTCAATTGCCCCATGATGCCGTCGACCTTGCCGACGTTGAAGCCCGCGCGCACCAAGTGTTGCTGCAACTCCTTGAGCTCGTTGAGCGGCAGTTGCGCGACCGGCGCGGACGGCGGCCGCATCGGCGGGGCGCCGGCGATGCGGGCGGCGAGATAGGCCGCGGTGGTGGAGTAGATCAGCGAGTTGTTCCACTCGGTGTAGGCGGCGAAGTTCGCATAGGCCAGAAACGCGGGGCCAGTGCGGCCCATCGGCAGCAGCAGCGAGGCCTGCATGTCGTCGTTCGGCAACGGCCGGCCGTCGGGATAGGTGACGCCGAGCTGCGAGAATTTCGCGCGCGAGAGCTTGACGCTGAGGTCGGACTGCTCCCACGGAAAGTTTTGCGGCACGCGCACTTCCTGCAGCCACGGCTCGCCGCGCCGCCAGTTCAATCCCTTGGCGATGTAGTTCGCCGTCGATCCGATCACGTCGGGCGCGCTGCGCAGCAGATTGGGGTGGCCGTCGCCGTCATAGTCCACCGCGTAGTTGAAATAGTGCGTCGGCAAAAATTGCGTCTGCCCGAGTTCGCCGGCCCACGAGCCGATCATCTCGTCGGGCGTGAGATCGCCGCGGTCGATGATCTTCAGCGCGGCGATGGTCTCCTTCTGGAACATCTCGGAGCGGCGGCAGTCATAGGCCAGCGACACCAGCGAGGGCAGCGTATGCAGCTTGCCCAGCTCGGCGCCAAAGCTGCTCTCCAGCCCCCAGAACGCGGCGATCACGGCCGGCGGCACGCCGTATTCCTTCTCGGCGCGGTCGAACGCGGCCGCGTGCATCCTGATTCGCGCCTGCGCGTTCTTTGCCGCGCCGTCGGAGGCGCGGTTTCGCGAAAACTCCGTGAATACCTGGCCGAACACGCGCTGGCCGCGGTCGCGATTGACGATGCTCTGGTCGTAGGTGAGGTACGGGGCGGCTGCAGCGAGTGCGCGCTGCGAGACCCCTTCGGCGGCCGCCCTTTGTTTCAGGTCGGCCAGGAAGCGGTCGAACGATCGGCCGTTGTGGCAGGCGGCGGCGCGGGGCGAGGGCGCCCTGGCAACCGGCTGGCCGGGAACGCCGGCGGCCGGCGGGTTCGGCTGCACCGCCGCAGGCCGGACCGGCGCGGGACGGACGGGAGCGGGGCCCGGTTGGGCCATGCTTGCCGATGAGAATGCCAGGGATCCCGCTGCCGCGGCCACCACGAGGAATCGGCAAATAGGCATCAATCTCACCGGCTATGGGGAACAGGAGGCGTGAATTGTAGAATCCGCAAACCCGTTTAGCGAACCGCAATCGCCCGATATACCCATTTATCCCGCCCGCCTCGGAGCAATTGGCCGCACAAGCCCCGCCTTGCGCATAGGAGCATATCGCCTGAACCTGATCTCGCAGGCTGTTCCAACCGCCTCGCGTTGTGTAGGCTCGCCCCGCACTGCCGGGCCGGGATAAGGCCGTCGTCCATATGGGGCGGGCAGATAAAATGGGAGATAGCGGAATCCATGACGGAACTCCGATACCTGGCGCCGACCTCGCTTGACGAAGCGATTGGTGCTTTCGCCGCGGCGGGGAGCGCCGCGCGCATCCTGGCCGGCGGCACCGACCTTCTGGTGCAGATGCGGGCCGGAGTGCTCAAGCCCGGCGTCATCGTCGACATCAAGAAAATACCCGAGATGACCACCATCGAGCAGGCCGCCGATGGCAGCTTTCGTGTCGGCGCGGCTGTCTCCGGCATGGCGCTGCACGACCACAAGAATTTCGGCAAGGTGTGGCCCGGCGTACTGGAAGCGGTCAACCTGATCGGCTCCAAGCAGGTCCAGGGCCGCGCGTCCGCGGGCGGCAACCTCTGCAACGGCTCGCCGGCCGGCGACAGCGTCCCCGCGATGGTCGCGGCCGGCGCCGTCGTCACCGTGCAGGGCCCGAACGGCCGCCGCGAACTGAAGGTGGAAGACGTGCCCGCCGGTCCCGGCCGCACCAATCTGAAGCCGGGCGAGATCCTGGTCAGCTTCAAATTGCCGCCGCGCCCCCCCGGATCGAGCGATGCGTACTTGCGCATGATCCCGCGAACCGAAATGGACATCGCCGTGGTCGGCGTCGGCGTCAGCCTGACGATCAAGGACGGCGCCGTCACTGCCGCCCGTGTCGGCCTCGGCGCCGTTGCCCCCACCGTGCTGCTGGTGGAAGACGCCGCGAAGGCGCTGATCGGCAGCAAGCTCGACGATGCGGCGCTGGCGAAAGCCGCTGCCGCCTGTTCGGCCGCCTGCCGTCCGATCGACGACAAGCGCGGCACCATCGCCTATCGCACCAGGGTGGCCGGCGTGCTGCTCAAGCGCACCGCCGCCATCGCCGCCAAACGCGCTACAGGGAAGTAAGCTTTATGGCCAAAGTTCACGTCACCACCACGATCAACGACGAGCCGATGGAATTCCTCTGTGAGCCCTCGGACACCATGCTCGACGCGCTGCGCGGGACCTTGAACCTCACGGGCTCCAAGGAGGGCTGCGCGTCCGGCGATTGCGGCGCGTGCTCGATCACGCTCGATGACAGCCTCGTCTGTTCCTGCCTGATGCTCGCGGTCGAGGCGCAGGGCCACGAGATCAGGACCATCGAGGGCATGGCGCAGGGCGAAAAGCTGCATCCGCTGCAGCAGAAGTTCCTGGAGATGGCCGCGCTGCAATGCGGCATCTGCACCTCGGGCATGCTGGTTGCTTCCGACGCGCTGCTCAAGCGGAATCCTGATCCGAGCGAGGAGGAAGTCCGCTTCTGGCTCGCTGGCAATCTCTGCCGGTGTACCGGATACGACAAGATCGTCCGCGCGGTGATGGAAACCGCCGCCGAAATGCGCGCCCAATAAAAGCTGGAGCAGCCCAATGAACGTCGTCACCAACAACAAGTGGATCGGCCAGCGCACCATTCGTCCTGATGGCATGGACAAGGTCACCGGCCGCGCGCAGTTCGCCGCCGACACCAACATGCCCGGCATGATCTGGGGCAAGGTTCTGCGCAGCCCGCATCCGCATGCGCGCATCAAGTCGATCGACACCTCGAAAGCCGAAAAGCTGCCGGGTGTGAAGGCCGTCGTCACCTCGAAGGACATCGTCGATTTCCCGATCGAGAAGGGCGCGGTGATGCTCGGCATCCAGGACATGCGCTGGATGTGCCGCAACGTGATGGCGCGCGACAAGGCGCTGTTCCCTGGCCACCCCATAGCTGCCATCGCCGCGACCACGGAAGCGATCGCGGCCGAGGCGTGCAACCTGATCGAGGTCGATTACGAGGTGCTGCCGTGGTCGATCGAGATCGAGGACGCGATCAAGCCGGACGCCGCGATCCTGCACGAGTTCAACAAGTTCGAGGGCAAGCCCTCCAACATCGCCGGCCGCCTCGAGCACAAGAAGGGCGACATTGCTGACGGTTTCAAGAAGGCCGACGTCGTGATCGAGCGGACCTTCACCACGCGTCCCGTTCACCAGGGCTATATCGAGCCGCATGCCTGCCTGATCTCGGTCGCGCCCGACGGCAAGACCACGATCTGGAGCTCGAGCCAGGGCCAGTTCATGGTGCGCGCGATGACGTCGATGCTGACGGGCATCCCGCAGAGCGACATCCGCGCCATCCCCGCCGAGATTGGCGGTGGCTTTGGCGGCAAGACCATCGTCTATCTCGAACCGCTCGCGACCATGCTCGCCAAGAAATCCGGCCGTCCGGTGAAAATGGTGATGACGCGCGAGGAAGTGATGCGCGCGACCGGCCCCACCTCGGGCTCGAAGAGCACGGTGAAGATCGGTGCGACGAAGGACGGCAAGATCGTTGCCGCGCACGGCACGTTCTATCTGCAGGCCGGCGCCTTCCCGGGCTCGCCGATCCGTGGCGCCGCCGGCTGCAGCTTCACGCCCTATGACATCCCGAACCTGTTGTCCGAAGGCTACGACGTCGTCTCCAACCGCTCCAAGGTCGCGGCCTATCGCGCGCCGGGCGCGCCGATCGGTGCCTATGCCGTCGAATGCGTGCTTGACGAGGTCGCGGAAGCCCTGAAGATGGACCCGCTCGACTTCCGCCTGAAGAACGCCGCCAAGGAAGGCACGAAAGCCGCGCACGGCCCGACGTTTCCGCGCATCGGCTATATCGAGACGCTGGAAGCCGCGAAGAACTCGGATCACTACAAGGCGCCGCTCGGCAAGCTGCAGGGCCGGGGCGTGGCGTCCGGCTTCTGGTTCAACGCCGGCGGCGAGTCCTCCGCGCAGGTCAACATCACCGAGGACGGCAACGTCGTCGTCACCACGGGTCATCCTGATATCGGCGGATCGCGCGCCGGCATCGCCAACATCTGCGCCGAGCTGCTCGGTATCGACTACAGCCGTGTCTCCGTCATCATCGGCGACACCCAGACAATCGGATTCTCCAACCTCACCGGCGGCAGCCGTGTGCTGTTCGCTTCTTCGATGGTGGTGACGCAGTCGACCGAAAAGATTATCCAGACGCTGCGCGAACGCGCGGCAAAGATCTGGGAGATCGATCCCGAAGCGGTGAAGTGGGAGCAGGGTGCGGCGCACCCAGTCAGCCCGAACGCTGGCCAGTTCGAGCCGCTGACGCTGAAAGAACTCGCCGAGAAGGCCCCCGCGATGGGCGGACCGATCGGCGCCGGCGTGCAGCTCAATACCGTGGGCGCCGACGGCGGTTTCGGAACGCATGTCTGCGACGTCGAGGTCGACGTCGATCTCGGCATCGTGCGGGTGATCCGCTACACCGCCGTGCAGGATGTCGGCCGCGCCATCCATCCCGGCTATGTCGAGGGCCAGCTTCAGGGCGGCGTCGCGCAGGGCATCGGCTGGGCGCTGAACGAGGAGTACATCTACACCAAGGACGGCAAGGTCGATAATCCCGGCTTCCTGGATTATCGCATGCCGGTCTGCTCGGACCTGCCGATGCTCGACTGCATCATGGTCGAAATCCCGAACCCGAAGCACCCGCAAGGCGTCAAGGGCGTCGGCGAAGTGCCGCTGGTACCCGTGATGGCGGCGGTGGCCAACGCCATCTACAACGCGCTCGGCAAACGCTTCTACGCCCTGCCGATGTCGCCGCCGAAGGTGCTGGAAGTGCTGGACGCGCCGACGCAGCAGGCAGCGGAGTAGGATCAGCTCCGAATGGTGGGTTAGCCGAAGGCGTAACCCACCATTCGCGATGCGACAATCGGCGGGTTACGCTTCGCTAGCCTCACATGGTGAATGAACTGCAGCTGGATGAGCGAAGCATCATCCGGCATCTGCTTGCCGCATATCGCTGCCCGGCTACCGCCACATGCTGCGGCTGAATTTCCGGGAGTTCGTGCTATTCTGGTCAGCATGACCAGAATCCGAAAATCTGCGCCACCGACCACCCGCGGTTCGAAGGCCAGGACAGGCAAGTGGCTGTTGCAGGACGCGAAAGCGCGTTTCAGCGAACTGGTGCGACGCGTCCGAAGCGAAGGGCCGCAACGGGTGACCGTTCACGGACGCGACGAAGTCGTGGTGATTTCAGCCGAAGAGTTCCGGCGACTCAAGGGCGATGTCTCCGGCAGCGCCTTGATAGCCGCCATGCAGGCGTCGCCATACCGCGATCTCGAAGTCGAGCCGGCACAGACCCCAATGCCCGTTCGAAAGGTTTCAGTGTGACGGGCTGGCTGCTCGACACCAATGTCCTCTCCGAGCTGCGGCGCCGCAAGCCGGAGCGCAAGGTCGTCGCTTTCATCGCAGCTCAGCCGCTCGAAAGCCTGTATGTCAGCGTCGTTACGTTTGCCGAGATCAGGTTCGGCATCGAAAGTGTTACCGATGCTGGCCGCCGCGCCGAACTCGGTGACTGGCTTGCCCACAGGGTCCGTCCCATGTTTGAGCAGCGCGTGCTCGCAATATCGGAGGATGTCATGTTCAAGTGGCGGCTCCTGGTCGAGGAGGGACGCAAGGTGCGACATACCTATTCACAGCCCGATCTTATCATTGCCGCCACTGCGCTCGATCACGGGCTGACCGTGGTCTCGCGCGGTGTCGGTCACTACCGAAAAGCCCGGGTGCCAGTCCTCAATCCTTGGCTTGGCGAAATCAATGCTTCGTGACCCGCAGCCCGGATGAGCGAAGCTACATCCGGGACTTTCGCTATCCTTCCGCATATCGCTGTGCTCATGCGGGCAAAAGGCTGCAAACTCAATGAGCGACACGCTCCCCTACCGCACCATGGCGTACAACAACGCCTGGGCCAATCATCGCTTGCTCACGGCCTGCGAACGGCTGACGCAGGATGAATTGATCGCGCAACGCACCGGCTTCTTTCCGAGCCTGCGCGCCACGCTCAACCACATATTGATCATCGACCACTTCTACGTCGATGCGATGGAAGGCGGCACGCTCGGGCCCGCCGCCTGGGCGGACCAGGAGCCTTGCCACACTGTCGCCGCGCTGAAGGAAGCGCAGGCCGCTGTTGACCGGCGCCTGCTCACGATCGTCGAAGCGCTCGATGCTGCCGGGCTGCAGCGCATCGTCTCGGTGCACCGCGGTACTACCATCCAGCGCGAACGGATGGACCGTTTGCTGCTGCATCTGTTTCAGCACGACATTCACCACCGCGGCCAGGCCCACGCGATGCTCTCAGGCACCTCGGTGAATCCGCCGCAACTGGATGAATTCTTTTCGGTGGGAGAGGCACCGTTGCGCGCGGGAGAGTTCGCGGAACTGGGCTGGACAGAGCAAAAGATCTGGGACGCCTAGAAACTCCTGCGCAAGCGTGCTCTGCTTCGACTCGAGTCTTGACGGAACATGCTTTCCCGCTCCAATGAAGCCGCGGTTGAGCCCCACGACTGCGCCGGACCCGCAGTCCTCGATTTGACGATGTTTGGCTCACGAAGTCGTCCCGGCGAACCGCGCTGCTCCGTCAATGATTCCCGCATATCGCCGCGCTCATGCGGGCTACTTGCCGCGCTGAACTGATGGAACGCCTCGCGCTTCCGGTCATTTTCCGGAATCGCCGCCTTGCTCCACCGATCCTGCGCCGGCCGCTGCGCCGCCATTCTTGCCGATCAGCGGCAGCCTGATTCGAAAAACCGCGCCGTTCCTGTTCTCCACCTCGATCTGTCCGTCGTGCGCCTTGACGATGGTACGGGCGATCGAAAGGCCCATGCCCATGCCGTGGTCCTTGGTCGAGAAGAACGGCTCGAATATCCTCGAAGTGGCTTCCACCGGTACGCCCGGGCCGGTGTCCTCGACGCGGATCTCGGCGGTCCGGCGATGCCGGCTTGTCGTCACCGTCACGGCGCGCTGCGCGCGCGGCACATCCCGAACGGCATCCATGGCATTGAGAACGAGGTTGGTCACGACCTGTTGCAACTGGATCGGATCGCCGATGAACGGCAGCGGCGTCCGCGAGAGCTCGCATCGCATCGCGATCTCGCGCGATCTGGCGTGCGCCGACAGGAATTCGACCGATTCGGAAACCAGATCGTTGAGATCGAACTTCTGCGTTTGAAAGGGGGCCTTGGTGACGAAGCTGCGCAGGCGCCGCACGACTTCGCTGGCCCTTCGATCGTCGCGCCAGATATCGCCGACGATCTCCTTGAGTTCGGCGAGGTCGGGGGTCGGCGATTGCAGCATGAGCTGGGCCGTTTCGGCATTGGCCAGGATCGCGCCGAGCGGCTGGTTGATTTCGTGGGCGATCGATGCGGACAGTTCGCCTGCCGTCGAGAAGCGGTTGACGTGGGCCAGCTCCATCATGCGCTGCCGGGAGTCCATTTCCGCCAGATGACGGCGCCGCTGCTCAAACAGCAGCAGCATGATCAGCGCGCCCTGAAACACGACCACCGCGCCCGCGGTCGCGATCTGCCAGCGATAGCTTTCCCAGGCGGTGGGCGGCTTGAACAGGATGCTGCTGCCTGCGGGAAGGTTGCTCTCGCTGATCCCCCAGCGCTGCATCTGCCGCCAGTCGAATTTCGCCGCGGCGTATGTGAGGGGCGGGGTCTTGATGTCGCCTGCCTTTTCGCCGTCGAGGATGCGCGTCGCGACGCCAGCGGCGATCCGGCTTCCTTCCTGCATCGAGAACATCGGCCCGCCGACGATCGATCCGTCGAAATAGGCGTCGTCGTAGGTGAAGATCGGCGCGTTCGCCCGCGAAGCGAGCTTGCTCAGCGCATTGCCGGTCTCCTGCACGACGCCGGCCGCATCGACATTCATGAGCACCGAGAAGATCGCGCTGTGCGGCGGAAGGTTTTCCGCGTCCTTTAAAATGTCCTCGAAAGGAAGTTCATTGTACCATTTGAGCTGGACCCGGTTCGCCAACGGCGCGAGCTCCCGGCGCAATTCCTCGGTCCAGAACCGTTCGATCGGAGACGCGCCAATCACGATGGCAATCAGTTTTGTCTCGGGCAAGACCTGCAGGATGTTCTCGAAGACGGCGGGAATATTGTTGTCGACCGGAACGACGGCATCGTTCTCGCTCAATTTCTGGTGGTGCACCCGGCGGTGATCGACGGCGGTGACGATCATCGGCACCGCCGGAAACAGACGCTGACGATGCTGCTGGACGAAGGCCGCCGCCGGTCCGCCGAAGGCGAGGATCAGGTCGGGCGGCTGGCTGGCGTAAAGGGCGCCAAGATATTCCACGAACGGCGTCTCTGCCTGCAGATCGTTTGCCCGTGCATTGACGAGCACGTGGTCGACAAAGTCGACGGACTTGCGCGATTGCCGGTTGATCTCCAGGCGAATGGTTTCGGCATAGGCGCTCCACGGCTTGAAGCGCGGCCCGAACGAATGCAGCATCAGGACACGCTTGGTCTCGCTGGCTGCTGCGCCGGACGCCGTCGTTGCCACGACAATTGCGGTGGCGAACAGATAGAGAAGGGGCATTGCCAGGAAAGGCATCGCCAGCAGCGACAGGAGAGACAGAGCGATTTGACTGCGGCGCATCGCGCATCCCGGTCAGCGTGAGCTCATGTCACGCCATGATGAACCCGATCGATCCCGCATGGCAACAGCGGCCGTCAATCCGCATCGCTCCCGCCAATGGCCAATCATGCCCTACTGACCGCGTCAGTAGGGACGTCCTCACCCCCACACCCTGCTCACCACATCCCCCAGCCACGCCCACGCCAGCGCCCCGATGTCGCCGAGCTCCAGCAGCACCGCCACCCAGACCAGCGCGGAGGTAAAATTGGCGATCTGAAATGTCTTCTGCGACATGCCGAGCATGCCGGCGACGATCGGCACCGAGGCGCGCAGGGGGCCGGAGAAGCGGCCGATGAAGATCGCGAGCGCGCCCCATTTCTGGATGAAGGCCTCGCCGCGGGCGAGCAGGTTCGGATGGGTCGAGAACGGCCGCATTTGCGCGATCCGGTCCTTGCAGGTGTATCCGATCCAGTAGGACAGCCAGTCGCCGAGCGCGGCGCCGAGGGCACCGGCCAGCAACACCGGGAGAAACGCAATATCCGCCGTCTTCATCATCGCGCCGATGCCGACCAGCACGGCCCAGGCCGGGACGAAGAAGGAGAGGAAGGCGAGCGATTCCGCAAACGCCAGCACGAATACGACCGGGGCAGTCCAGGCCTGGTGGAGCTTGATGAACTCCAAAATGGTGTTGCCCAGTTGTTCGATCGACATGCCGTTTACGCCTTCGCTGCCCGCGAGTTGCGGTGGACAAGCCGCCAATCCCACATCTGTTCAATGCGACCGAACGCGTTGTCGCAGCGCCGCCGGCCATGCGACAATTGCAGGTACGATAAACCAAAAGATACGATGGAAAATCAGACGTGAACGAACAAGTCCCAGAGTCCGCTTTCCAGGCCATCCGGTCGATCGACTACACCGTCATCCTCGTGCGCGACATGGCGGCGATGCGCGCCTTCTATGGAGACATTCTCCGCTTTTCACTCCTGCGTGAGCTTTCTCCCGGGTGGATCGAATATCAGATCGGCGGTAACATCCTTGCCCTGTCGCGGCCGCACCGGACCGCGAAGGACGCGCCGACGCCCGCCGGCAGTGCCTCGCTCCAGCTCGCCTTCAAGGTGGCCGCGCCAGATGTCGATCGCTGCGCAGACGAACTGCTGCAGCACGGCGTCGACCTGCTCGAGCCGCCCACCGACCAGCCGTTCGGCCATCGTACGCTGTTTTTCCGGGACCCCGATGGAAATCTGCTGGAGGTATTCGCGGAGATCTAGCTGATGCAGCCGTGGGCAGCGATATCGGCTGCACTATTTTGCATCTGTACCGCGACCGCGATTGCCTCTGATATCTTGCCGAGCCTGTGGAACTTTCCTCGCGGCTCCGCATTGGCTCTTCCGCCTTCGTCCAGTAAGGGAGTGCAGGGATGGCAACGCAAATCATCATGGATCATTCGGGTGACAGCCGGCACGAATTCAATCCGGCGGATGCTGCGGCCCTCTTGGAAGCCGAACAGCGCTTCGACGCGCTGATGCGGGACGGTTATACCGCGGCCGTCCGTACGCCGACGGGCGACCCGACCGTGATCCGCAAATTCGATCCGAAGGCTGAGGAAACGCTGTTCGTCCCGCGCTTCGTCGGCGGCTAGGTGCGGGCATGTTCGGGCGGTTGAAGCGGCGTTGTGCGGACGCCGCACGCCGGGGGCTGGGCGCCTGGCGGCGGTTTCGCGAGTTCGGCTTTCACAGCGATCGCGAGGCGCGCGGGCTCGCTCTCATGAAGGAGTGGCTGACGCCGGAGCAGCTCGCGCAATACCGGCAGTATCGCCATTTCGATGTCACCGGTTGCCACAGCGGCAAGCGTTACCGGATTCGCTATGGCGTGAGCATGAATGTGTGCGAGCTCGATTCCATCGGCCGCCCGCTGGTCGGGCGGTGCTTTGTGCCCAAGGACAATCTCGTCGCCGGAGATGTGATGCTGGCGCAGAAGATCGCGCTCGAAACCAACGAGCGTGGCGTGTTGCTGGTCGCCAAAACCTTCTCGCCGCGCTGGCGCACAATCCACACGGAAGTGTAGGGTGGGTTAGCGGAGCGTAACCCACCTGCGCTCGGAATATTGATGTATCGCAAGGCCGCCTGAGGGCCTGTGGCGCATACTGAAAAAGTTATCGCCACCGGGACCATCAGATGTTCGGCATCAAGACGGCAGCCCTGCCGGGGCTGCTCTGCCTCGCGCTCCAGTCCTTGAGCACGACCGGCTACGCACTCGATGCGGAGCAGAAGCGGTCAAAAGCGTTGCTGGAAGATCTGTGCGGGCGGTGCCATGCCGTTGGCAAAACCGGCCAGAGCCCCAATCCGCTCGCGCCGCCATTTCGCACCTTCGGCGAGAAGCTTTACGACACCGATATGGTGCAGCGCCTGCAGGACGGCCTCACCACCATTCACCCCGACATGCCGACGTTCCGCTTCAACCGGCAAGAGGCGGCCGCCGCGGTGAATTATCTCAGGTCGATCCAGCGCAGCCCGTAGTGCGCGCGGTTGTCGTCACCCGCGTAGGCGGGTGACCCAGTATTCCACAGACCGCAGTGATTGAACCGATAAGCCGCGGCGTACTGGATACCCCGCATGCGCGGGGTATGACGGCTGTCGGCGCGGCGATTATTTCACAGCTCCCGCGCATTCGAAAATGCAAACGAGCTCACCCGCCGCGTGTTCTCGTCCAGGATCAGCGTTCGCGTGATCGGCGGTTCGGCGCGCTGGCTGCAGTTTTCGCGTTCGCAAAGCCGGCAGTTGACGCCGATCGGCGTGCCCTCGGTCTTCTCCAGGTCCATGCCGGCGGCGTAGACCAGTTTCGACGCGTGACGGATTTCGCAGCCCAGGCCGATGGCAAATCGCGGCTGCGGTTGCGGGTGCGGCGCCACCGGACGGCGCAGCATCTGCGCGATCGAGAAATAGCGCGTCCCGTCGGGCAGTTCGATGACCTGCTTGAGCAGGCGGTCCGGCGTGTCGAAGGTCGAATGCACGTTCCACAACGGGCAGGTGCCGCCGAACTTCGAGAACGGAAATGTGCCGGAAGAGAAACGCTTGGAGACGTTGCCGGCATTGTCGACGCGCAGCAGGAAGAACGGCACGCCGCGGGCATTCGGCCGCTGCAGCGTGGTGAGGCGGTGGCAGACCTGCTCGAAGCCGGCGTTGAAACGCTGCGCCAGCACGTGCACGTCGTAGTTCAGGTTTTCCGCCGCGCTATGGAACGGCTGGTACGGCATCATGACAGCGGCGCCAAAATAATTCGCCAGCGTGATGCGGTAGAGCCGGCGCGGCGTGTCGTCGAGCGGGCCGGCGCGGTTGACGATGGAATCGATGATGGCGCTGCATTCGGCGAGACCGATCTGCAGCGCCAGCTGGAAGGCGCGCCCCGATCCGTCGACCAGTTCGGAAATCAGAAGCTGCCGGCGATGGCGGTCGAACCGCCGCAGCGTCTCCCGCATCACGTCCACAGGCATGATGCGCGTGACGATCGAATGCTTTTCGCGCAGCCGCGCGGCGAGTGCGGCAAACAACTCCTCGGCGGAGACGTTGAGTTCGTCGCGGAGGGTCTCGGCGGCCTGTTCGAGCTCGGGGAAATAATTGCGGTTGGCCTCGATCAGGTCGCGCACGCGCTCGATCGGGTTGGCTTCGAACCGCGCGCCCTCATCGCGGTCGGCCATCTGGGCTGCGACCAGCGTTTCGCCACGGCGGGCCTCGGTATAGGCCGCATAGAGCCGCTGCAGGGAATGGGTCACGCCCGGGCACAATTCGGCGAGGTCGCGCAGTTCCTGCTTCGGCAGGTCGATCTGGCGGAACAGCGGATCAGAGAAGATCTCGTTCAGCTCGGCAAAGAACCGGTCCTCGTCGGCGGTGGCGAGGTCGCGCAGGTCGAGGTCATAGGTCTCCGCCAGCCGGAGCAGGATCTGCGCCGTCACCGGGCGCTGGTTCCGCTCTATCAGGTTGATATAGCTCGGGGAAATGCCCAGTCCCTCGGCAATCTGGGTCTGCGACAGCCCGAGCTGCTGGCGGATCCGCCGGAAACGGGGGCCGACGAACAGCTTCTTACCGGACTCGGTGGCCATGGCAGGTTCCTTGCCTCATTTTGTGACAAAATTTACAAAATGACATATGTGACAAGTTTAGATGTTACATGACATCACCATTCGAAATCAAGCACCCTATACGAAATCCGGTTTCTGTCGTTTACCTCACGGAACGTATCGCAATGCACTGTCACGAATGTCGAGTGACGCTGCAGACGTCGTCACCGAAAGGAACACGCAAATGAACTTCCAGCCACGTGGCATCAATGACCAGGCCATCCAGGGTCCGGCTTCCTATGCAAGCGAGATCAGCGCCGCCAAGGCGCTCCTCGAGACCAAGCCGACCTGGAACGGCGTCACCGCCGAAGCCGTGGCGCGCATGCGGCTGCAGAACCGCTTCAAGACCGGCCTCGACATCGCCCGCTACACCGCGGCGCTGATGCGCGCCGACATGGCCGCCTATGACGCCGATCCCACCAAGTACACCCAGTCGCTCGGCTGCTGGCATGGCTTCATCGCGCAGCAGAAGCTGATTTCGGTCAAGAAGCATTTCGGCGGCAAGACCGATCGCCGCTATCTGTATCTCTCCGGCTGGATGATCGCGGCACTGCGCTCCGAGTTCGGGCCGCTGCCTGACCAGTCGATGCACGAGAAGACCTCGGTGCCGGCGCTGATCGAAGAACTCTACACCTTCCTCCGCCAGGCGGATTCGCGCGAGCTCAACGACATCTTCCGCGCCATCGACGTCGCCCGCAAGGCAGGCGACAAGGCGAAGGAACAGGAACTGATCGAAAAGGTCGACAATTTCCAGACCCACGTCGTGCCCGTGATCGCCGACATCGATGCCGGCTTCGGCAATGCCGAGGCGACCTATCTGCTCGCCAAGAAGATGATCGAGGCGGGCGCCTGCGCATTGCAGATCGAAAACCAGGTCTCGGACGAGAAGCAGTGCGGTCACCAGGACGGCAAGGTGACGGTGCCGCACGAGGTGTTCCTGGCCAAGATTCGCGCCTGCCGCCATGCGTTCCTCGAGCTGGGCGTCGAAGACGGCGTCGTCGTGACCCGCACCGACTCGCTCGGCGCTGGTCTGACGCAGCAGATCGCCGTCAGCCACAAGCCCGGCGACATCGGCGACCAGTACAACAGCTTCCTGGATTGCGAGGAAGTGACGGCAGCCAATGCCCGCAACGGTGATGTCATCATCCACCGCGACGGCAAGATGATGCGTCCGAAGCGCCTTGCCAGCAACCTCTACCAGTTCCGTGCCGGTACGGGTGAAGATCGCTGCGTGCTCGACAGCATTACCTCGCTGCAGAACGGCGCTGATCTGTTGTGGATCGAGACCGAGAAGCCGCATATCGAGCAGATCGCCAAGATGGTCGACCGCATCCGCAAGGTCGTTCCGAACGCGAAGCTGGCCTACAACAACTCGCCGTCGTTCAACTGGACCATCAACTTCCGTTGGCAGGTCTACGACGCGATGAAGGAAGCCGGCAAGGATGTCAGCAAGTACAACCGCGCCGAACTGATGAAGCCGGAATACGACGATACGCCGCTCGGCATCGAAGCCGACGAGCGCATCCGCACCTTCCAGGCGGATTCGGCAAAGCGTGCCGGCATCTTCCACCACCTGATCACGTTGCCGACCTATCACACGGCAGCGCTCTCCACCGACAATCTCGCGAAGGAGTATTTCGGCGAGCAGGGCATGCTGGGCTATGTGAAGAATGTTCAGCGCCAGGAGATCCGTCAGGGCATCGCCTGCGCCAAGCATCAGAACATGGCCGGCTCCGACATCGGCGACGAACACAAGGAATACTTCGCAGGTGAAGCCGCCCTGAAGGCGGGCGGCGCCCACAACACGATGAACCAGTTCGGCTAAACGCCGGTCAACAGCAGGAGACTAGTCATGACGAAGAGCAATTTCTGGGTGATTGGCGGCGAGTTCGGTTCGATGAACTTCCACAAGCTCGTGGAAGGCTCGGCCCAGGTGCAGGGACCCTTCAAGACCCGCAAGGAGGCCGAGGATGCCTGGCGCACGGTCTCGGAAGAGAACCGTCACAAGGCCGGCGTGCGCTTTTCGATCGTCGAAGAGCCCTCCCGCATCTCTGCCTGATAAGATCTGAGGAAGCCCAAGGGCGAGCGGCCCCATCCGGAAAACCGGGTGGGGCCGCTTGCATTTTCTTCATCCGTTAGGTGGCGGCGAAGGGACCGGACCGCGAGGCTAGCTCAACCCGCCCACGATCGTCGGCCGCTAAGTTCTTGCAAATAAACAGCCTTTGTGTCGATTGTGGTTGCTGATAGGTTAAGTGAGCTCACACCTTCACGGACAAAGGCGGCAGGCGATGTCAGACGCGCAGAATACCGGCAAGGAGGTCCCGCGACCGACGCGGTTGCGCGATGCGCTCCGGCAGGCCCGGATCGAGGCTGCCGATCGCACCGGCGTCGTCGTCGAACTGCGCGACGCCGAGGTCGCCCGGCTCGAGATCATGAACGAGGCGCTCGATCCCTTGTTCGCGCAGGTACCGGCACAGGTCGACCTGTTCGACCGCGGCGTCAGCCAGGGCGAGACGCCGAGGCTGTGGATCGACGTCGTGGCGCACATCGTGATGGGGCGCGACAAGCGCATCTACCGCTTCGTGCAGGACACCCGCTTCGGTCGCATCGTGCTTGCGGAGTCGCATGACGTGCCCGTGATCGTTGGTGCCGTGACCGACTACGTCGCGCGCCGCATGATCGAGCGCGAGCACGCGATGGTCGCAACGCCCATCGTCGAGCCGGAAGCGCCGAAGAAGCCGCGCCGCCGCGGCTTCTGGCTGTTCGTACTCGGATTCCTGCTCGGCGCCGCGGCACTGTTCGCCTTCGCGCTGTATGCCGCGATGCGCGGCCTGTAGCCGCCGCAATCGGAGCCGCCCCGTTGTCTGAAATCGGGTTCGTGCTGTTCGTTGCCGGCGTGATCGTGCTCGGCGTGATCGTGCCGAAATGGCTGCAGCTTCGGCGGGCCGAATTCATTCGGACCTATCGCTGGCCGCGCGGGTTGCTCGATCGGCTGGAGAAGCATCATCCCGGCTTTCAGCGCAAGGACAGCGCGCTGGTGTCGCGGGGCCTGCGGCAGTTTTTCCTCGCCTACCTCATGAGCGGCAAGCGCTATGTCTCGATGCCGTCGCAGGTCGCCGACGACCTCTGGCACGAATTCATCCTGTACACGCGCGAGTACGACGCGTTCTGCCGGCGTGCATTCGGCGGTTTCCTGCACCACGCGCCCGCGGTCGTCCTCAGCGAGCACCGCAAGGGCAACGAGGGCCTGCGTCGCGTCTGGTGGTATTGCTGCAAGTACGAGAACATCGATCCGGTCAGCCCGACGCGGCTGCCGCTGTTGTTTGCCCTCGACAGCAAGCTCAATATCGCCAACGGGTTCGTCTATCACCCCGATTGCGAAGCGCTGCGCAAGAACGGCAGCGGCGCGGCGTACTGCGGCGGCGACTTCGCCGACAGCTCGGTTGATGGCAGCACGTCCGGGTTTGGCGACGGCGGCAGTGATGGCAGCGGCCATGCTGGCGACGGCGGTGGTGATGGTGGGGGCGGCGGTGGCGGCTGCGGTGGCGGAGACTAGAGCCCCGGTTCTGACTAAATCAGAACTGAAGCTCTAGATTCTTGCTTTGACGCGTTTTCTTCACGCGAACCGGTATTCACTTCGCTTGAAACGCTTTAGCGCCGTCGTCCGCCTGCAGGCCTGAAGAATCTCTAGGTCAGCGTCACCCGCTTGATCTGCTTGATGCGAAAATCGGCGTCGATGCCGTGCACGGTCTGCACGCAGCGCCATTTGTTGCCGTCGCGCGAGATCGAGAACAGGTTGTAGGCGGCAGCCGGATAATTCCGGTGCGCCAGCGCCGATGCCGACGGCACGCCGATTGCGGGGATCTGCCGGTCGGCGCCCTCGATCCACGTCGTCGAGTGGATGTGGTCGTGGCCGTGCAGCACCAGCTCCACGCCGCGCCGTTTCAGCACCGCGCGCAGCGCCTTCGAATCCGTCAGGTGCTTCATGCGCGAGTCCGAGTGCAGGGGGTGATGCACCAGCAGCACCCGGAAGGCGTCCTCGGTCGACAAGTCCGCCAACTGCCGGTCGAGCGCATCGAGCTGCGCGCGGCCGAGCCGGCCGGTTGCCATCAGCGGCGGCGTCGGCACCGCCGAGGACACGCCGATCAGCGCCAGCGGCCCGCGCCGGCGCACAAACGGAAACGGCGTGCCGTTGGCCTCGGCGTCGCCGCGCAGATACGGCTCGAAGGCGTCGACGAAATGATGCCGCGTGGCGCGCACATAGGCGTCGTGATTGCCGGGAACGACCGTGACCTGCTGCGGCGTGCCGACGCTTTCGAGCCAGGCCTGGGCGGGCTTGAATTCCGCCTCCAGCGCCAGGTTGACGAGATCGCCGGTCACCGCGATGTGGTCCGGGCGCTGCGCCTGCAGGTCGGCAACCAGCGCATCCAGCACCTCGCGGCGGTGATATTTGTGGCGGTTGCGGGTCCAGTTGAGATAGCCGAGCGCCCGCTTGCCGACGAGATCGCGCATCCGCGCGGCGGGCAACGGTGGCAAATGCGGATCGGACAGATGCGCCAGCGTGAAAGTGTCCGTCATTCGCGCCCCGTCGCACCGCCTGTGATATAGAGCCGTCGCACGATCATGTCGGCGATATAAGGATCAAACGTGACGTCTGTCTATCCGGGGTTCGCGTGATGGCCCTGCAGGATCTGCGCAAGCGCCTGGAACCGCTGTTGCGGCGCGGCTTTCATCTCTACTGGCGGATCGCCCGCGGCATGACGCTCGGCGTCCGCGGCGTCGTACTCGATGGCGATAACCGGGTGTTTCTGGTCAGACACAGTTATGTCGACGGCTGGCATCTGCCGGGAGGGGGCGTCGAGGTCGGCGAGACCTTTCTGGAGGCATTGCGGCGGGAACTGGTCGAGGAGGGGCGGATCGAGTTGATGGACACGCCTGTCCTGCACGGCGTGTTCTTCAATGGCCACGTCTCGCGGCGCGATCATGTCGCGGTCTATGTCGTCAGGCAATTCCGCCAGGATCGCCTGCCGGCGCCCAACCATGAGATCGTGGAGTGCGGGTTCTATGATGCCGGCGCGCTGCCGGTCGAGACCACCCGGGGCACGCGCCTTCGGATCGCGGAAGTACTCCACGGCGCGGCGCCGATCGCGACCTGGCGTTAGGTCGGCCCGCGCAAGGAGTTGACGTTCGGTTCACCTTGTTGGCCGCCGTCAGTCGCGCGGCCAACCTGATTTGGTCGCGATCCAGCCGATATTTACGCCATATTAGATGATTCAGACCGACATGCTTTCTCTCTGGAACCTGCTGTTCGTAACGCCCCGGTTTGCGCGATGGAAAGCCTTGATTCGGTGAGCCTGCAATGACGACGCCAGCGCTGCGGATCGCGGTCCTCGTGCCGTGCTACAATGAGGAGGCTGCGGTGGCGACCGTGGTCGCCGATTTTCGCAAGGCGCTGCCGACGGCAGAAATCTTCGTCTACGACAACAATTCAAAGGACCGCACCGTCGAAGTCGCACGCGCGGCCGGCGCCATCGTGCGCAGCGAGCGCCGCCAGGGCAAGGGCCATGTGGTCCGGCGCATGTTCGCCGACGTCGATGCCGACATCTACGTCCTGGTCGACGGCGATGCGACCTACGATGCCCCGAGCGCCCCGCGGATGATCGATGCGCTGGTCAACCAGCACCTCGACATGGTGGTGGGATTTCGCGTCGACCAATCCGTCGCCGCTTACCGGCCCGGTCACCGTACGGGCAACTGGATGCTGACGAGCTTCCTTTCCACGGTGTTCGGCCAGGCATTCAAGGATATTCTTTCCGGCTACCGCGTGTTCTCGCGCCGCTTCGTCAAGTCGTTCCCGGTGCTGTCGGACGGCTTCGAGATCGAAACCGAGTTGAGCGTGCATGCGCTCGAACTGGCGCTGCCGGTGATGGAAATCGAGACACCATATTTTGCGCGCCCCGAAGGATCGTTCAGCAAGCTGAACACCTGGCGCGATGGTTTCCGGATTCTCGGCACCATCCTGAAACTGTACCGGTCGGAAAAGCCGCTGCGGTTTTTCACCGTCATCGGCATTTTCCTGATGCTGGTCTCGATCGGCCTCGCGATCCCCGTGCTCGTCACCTATCTCGAGCAGGGCATCGTGCCGCGGCTGCCGACGGCGGTGCTGTCGATGGGATTGATGATTGTGGCGATGCTGTCGATTTCCTCCGGCCTGGTGCTGGATACGGTGACGCGCGGCCGCCGCGAGATGAAGCTGCTGGCATATCTGTCCCAGCCGGCGATCAAGACGAATTGAGTCTGCTTCAATTTGGTGCGGTGAGGTCATGGACCGCGCCGCCGCCAGATGCTATCCCGCGCCCCATCATGAGCGAACTTGACGTCACTATCCTGGCCGAAACACCAAAGGACGCGCAGGCGATCGAGCGCCTGCATGAGCGCACCTTCGGGCCCGGGCGCTTCGTGCTGAGCGCCTACCGCCTGCGCGAACATGTCGATCATCTGCTCGATCTGTCGTTCACGGCGCGGATCGGCACGTTGCTGGTGGGCTCGGTGCGCCAGCTGCCGATCTGCGTCGGCGACACGCCGGCCCTGATGCTCGGGCCGCTGACGGTCGAGCCACCGTTTCGCAGCCGCGGCGTCGGGCGCATGCTGCTCGACCGCTCGCTGCAGGACGCCAGGGGCAAGGGCCATCGCCTCGTCATCCTGGTCGGCGACGAACCCTATTACAGCCGCGTCGGATTCAAGGTCGTGCCCAAGGGAAGGGCGACCATGCCGGGTCCGGTGGATTACAAGCGCCTGCTGGTGGCGGAACTGGTTGAAGGCGCCTTCGACGGCGTCTCCGGCGAAATCCGTCCGGACTGGAGCAAGGCGCGCTAGCGACCCTCCGGCGATCTCAGGAAGTGCGCCGCCTTCTGGTGCCGGCCGTTCGGATCGGCACGGTGCCTGCACTCCCCGCAGCCTGTTGCAATTCGTGCCGAAATTCCTCGCGCTTCTCGTGGATGGAGGCGACGACGTGGCCCATCGCCACGCCGAGGCCGATCAGGGCGGCCTCGGACACCAGCAGGCTCGCCTCGATGGTCTCCGGCACGGCATCGGTGACGCCGATCTGGTAGAGATGCCGCGCATGGTCGGCGTCGCGGGCGCGCGAAACCACCAGCAAATCTTTCCTGAACGTGCGGACCTGGGCAACGATTTCGTCGATGCTCTCGGGCTCATTGATCGTCACGATCACGGCGGCGGCTTCCATCAGACCGCAGCTCTTCAGGAACTCGGGATTTGTAGCGTCTCCGTAAAAGACGGTTCGCCCTTGCCGTCGCTGCTCCGGCACTGCCGTGGCATCGTTGTCGACGGCGATGTACTTGAACTGGTGCCGATCGAGCATCGTGCAGACCACCTGTCCGACCCGACCGTATCCGATGATTATGGCATGGCCGCTGCCTCCGCTCGGCGCGGCCTGGAGTTCGGGGTCAAGCGGCTTGTCCTCGCGCACGATCGGCGCCAGCCGCCGCGCGAGATGGGACAGCGCCGGGATCAGCATCATCGTCAGCGCGGTCAGTGTTACCGTGAAGCCCGATAACTTGGCGCCGATCAGACCAAGCTCCGCCGCGATGCCTATTCCGACAAAGGCGAACTCGCCGCCCGGCCCGAGCAGAAGGCCCATCTCGAGTGAAGCCGGCCAGGAAAGCCGGTACGTCCGCGCAAGGCCGATGAGAATCGCGGCCTTCATGGCAATCAGAGCGAGGGCGCCTCCGACCAGCCAGACCGGTTCGCGGGCCAGTTCGCGAAAGTCGATGTTCATGCCGACCGTGAAAAAGAACAGGCCGAGCAGAAGTCCCTTGAACGGGTTGATGGCGGTTTCAATCGCCTTGCGGAATTCGGTCTCGGCAAGCAGCAGGCCGGCGACAAAGGCGCCAAGCGCCATGGATATGCCGGCCACCGCGGCCGCCACGCCTGTCGCAACGATGACGAACAGTGTCGTGGCCACGAACAGGTCGCTCATGCCCACCGACGCGACAAGGCGGAACAGCGGGCGCATGACCACGCGGCCGGCGACGACGATCACACCGAGCGCGATGGCGGCGTTGGTCAGCGCGAGCAGCAGCGTGCCGACGACCGAGCCCGATTCGCCCGCGCCATAGATCGAGATGAAGAGCAGGAGGGGGGCAACTGCTAGATCCTGCGCCAGCAGTGTCGCGAAGCTCGCTCTTCCTGCGCTTGTGTTGAGCCGCCCTTGCCGGGAGAGCATCTCGACGACGATCGCCGTGGAGGAGAGGGCGAGGCAGGCGCCGATAATGAACGCGACCGGACCTTTGCTGCCCGCAATGGCCGCGACTGTGCCAATCGCGACGGTGGAGAATACGATCTGAAGGCTGCCCAGCCCGAAAATCAGGCGGCGCATCGCCTTCAATCGATCGTAGGACAACTCCATGCCGATCAGGAAGAGCAGGAACACGATACCGAGGTTCGCAATGCCGGAGACGTTCTTGGCGTCGACGACTGTGAACCAATACAGCAGCGGAAAGCTCTCGATGAACGATCCAAGCCCGAGAGGGCCCAGGATCGCCCCGGCACCGAGATAGCCCAGAACGGGATTGAGGCCGAACCGCCGCACCAATGGAATGACGACGCCCGCGGTACCGAGCAGAACGAGCGCGTCGCTGTAGGCGGGAATATTGATAGGCGACGACATCTGCTGGCTGTTCGTCCGCTTCGGGTGGCACATCTGACGCTGGATCGATCTTCGCAGCCAACGTCATGCCGACGTTAGCCGGTACCACCGGCTAACGCCACCCAATGCGCGCAATGCTCTAGAACTTCAGATTGGCGAACGCGCGCACGCCGATGCCGGGCAGCAGGACCTCGTCCTTGTTGAAGGACGCCGAATTGCGCATGTTCTCGTTCAGCAGGTTGTTGCCGACCAGCCCCACCACCATTTCGCGCGCGCCGAACCAGGACTGGTCGAGCCTGGTCTTGTAGCTGACCTCCGCCTTTAGCAGATTATAGCCCGCGGTCGGCGTCTCGCCGATCGGGGCGATGTCGTTCTGCGCAAAGGCGTGCAGCAGGTTGATCCGCGTCAGCCAGTTGGCATCGCGCCAGAACAAGCCGCCGCCGGCGCGCACCGGCGGGATTCGCGGAACGTTGGTGCCGTCGTCGAAGGTGGCGCGCACGACATCGAACTGGCTCTCGACGCCCCAGATACCGCCGTGGAGCGGACCGATGTCGAGCTGGCTCTGGAACTCGCCGCCGCGGAAGGTAGCGTCGCGCTGCGAATAGATCGCCTGGTTCAGTTCGAGCGGATAGGCCGGGTCGGCAGGGCCGACACAGGCGACGTCCTCGCAGGTGTTGCCGGTGAGGCGGCGGTAAATGAAGCCATTGAATTTCGTGTAGTAGGCCGTCGCTTCGAACCTCAGGGGTCCGGTCGCCCGTCGCAATCCGATCTCGATCGACTTGGCGGTCTCCATTCCCAGGTTGGGATTGCCGATGTCGAAGGTGACGGTTGCGTCGTGCGGCCCGCGCGAGAACAGCTCCGCAGGCTTTGGCGCGCGTTCGACATATTGGGCGGTGACGCTCGCCACCAGTTCGCCCGGCAAATTCTGGATCAGGCCGATGCTGGCGCTCTTCGGCGTGAAATTCAGGTTGCGGGCCGTCGGCGGGCCGATATCGCCGGGATTGGCGTTGAGGTCGAACAGCTCCGGAATGAACGACGGCGTCGTTCCGTTGAGGCTGACGTGTTCGATTCGGCCGGCAATCTGCGCCTTGGTGCTGTCGGAGAACTTGAATTCGTTGAAGGCGTAGCCGGCGACCCTGCTGTTCTTGTTGGGATCAAACAGCCCGCTGAGCGGACTGCCCGGATCGTCCGGGCTCGATGCCGTCAGTTCCTGATGTCCGGCCTGCAGACCGAATGCGGTGGTGACAGCGGCGAAGCGCGCGTTGAACGGCGCCATTTGCACTTCGACGCGCCCTTCCTGCTCCCTGTTGGTAAAGGTCTGCCGGACGCCTGACGAGAAAAGGTCGGCAGGGTCGGCCAGACCGATCTCGTTGTGCTTGTAGTCGGTCGCACCGGCCCAAAACCTGATGGCATCGATCGCTGCCGCATCCGGGCGGTATTCGCCCTTTGCCGTGAACTTGGTCTGGCGTGCGTCGATCCTGGTCTGGTTTTCGGAAGGTTCAATTCCCGGGATGCGATACAGCGTATTGTTCTGCGTGATGGCTGCGCCGATGAAGCCGCCGTGGAAGATATAGGAGCCGCCGACCGATGCACCACTCGCCTGCATCGCCGAGTTCGGCTGCCGCCCGTCGACCGGAAGGGTCTGGTCGAAGAGATAGGGATAGCCCGGGATGCTGTAATCGCCGGCCTTGCGGCCATAGGCGTCGGCATGTACCGCAAAATTGCCGCCGCCGGCATCGATCAGGATACCGCCATCGACACCGCGGTCGACGGAATTGACCGCGGTGCGGGTTTCGACCGTGACGCAGGAAGGCGATTGCAGGTTGGCGAGCGGCGCCTTGGTCGGCAGCCCGTAGGCCTGGAACGGGGCGGCCGCGCATGAGGGAAGGGCGTCGGGGATGCGGTTGTTGGTCGCGCTGACGACGCCGCCGATCGAGGTCGAGCCGTAGCGCAGCGCCGCCGGACCGCGGATGACCTCGACCTGATTTGTCGCCAGCGGATCGACCGGCACGAAATGGTCTTCGCCGAGATCGGAGACGCCGCCGGCGCTGGTGCCGTTTTCCAGGATGCCAACCCGGTTGACGTCGAGCCCGCGAATGATCGGACGGCTGGCGGCGCCCGGCGCGAAGGTGGAGCCGGTGATGCCGGGCTTGGAGAACAGGAGATCGCCGAGCTGGGCGGTGCCTTCGCGACGGATTTCCTCGTTCGGCACCACGGTGACGGTTGCGAATTGATCGGTGACGATCGGCAGCACGCCCTGCTGGGGCGCGGCTGCGATCGGCGTGGCCTGCGGTTCTGCCGGACGTTCGCGGTTCGGGCCGGGCGCGGTGCGGGCAACGCGCGCCGGCGTTCGGGGTGGTGCAGGTTTACGCCGTACGATCGGGCTTGGCGCCGTCACGCTGATTTCAGGCAGTTGCGTCGAGGTGGGGGGCGATGCCGCGTCCTGGGCCAGCGCGCCGTCGGCTACCGCGCATAGCAATAGCCAGCTTGCTCCACCGAAATGGAACGCTCGTTTCTTCTTGAATGTCATTGTCCCGATCCTGATCCCGTCGGTGTGCGACGGATCGATTCCGATTTTTCCCCGGCGGATCGGCCGCGCGCGGCACGGCGATGCTTCCGGAGAAGTGTATCAATCAATCGATGTCAGGAGGCGGGGGGCGCGCGCGGCTGGAATGGCGGATGCAACGCGCCGAGATGCGCGAATTCGGCGTCGGTGGTCAGGTGCAGGAGTTCGATCGCCTGCGGCAATTGCAGCACGGGCGGCGCGGCGAACAGGTAGTTGTTGGCCAGCGAGAGGACGGCGCAGATCGCGCACGCTTCCGCTGCATGCCGGTCGTTGTCGTGATCGGACGGCGCCTGCGACTGGGCCGCTTCGCCGGCTGCGACAAGCGCAGCCTGTTCGGTGGCGTAGGTCGGGCCGGCATCGGAAAGGCCGATCCGGACGCCCTGCGCGGCGGCCTCGTGAAAGTGCCCGAACGACACCACAAACTGGATCGCGAGCGCAAACAGCGCCAGACGCGAGCCGTGCCTGAGGTGCTTCCGGAACCAGTTCAAGAGCTTGCGCCTTCCCCGAAACGATCATGCGACTGAAGAGCGCGACCGCCTATGTTATATTATAACATCGCGAGCGACGACCGACTGTCAATGTGCATCCGAGGCGTCGCGGAGTTGGGAGCTCGACATTTCGCGAACTGTGCGATTTGGGCAACATCAATACTGCCGTTGCCTGTCTGGGCGTCTATTGACATCAGCGTCACTGCGAGTGTTATGTTATAACATAACATTCATTCCGTCGACGGTGCCCCACATGCGAATTCCTTCCCGGCTGGGGCTCCGTGCGCTCAACAGGCTTTTTGATCTGCATGCGAAAACTCCCCGTCACCGTCTTGTCCGGCTTCCTCGGGGCTGGAAAGACAACTTTGCTGAATCATGTCCTCAACAACCGTCAGGGCCTGAAGGTGGCCGTGATTGTGAACGACATGAGCGAGGTCAACATCGACGCCGACCTGGTGCGAGATGGCGGTGCGAACCTCTCGAGGACTGACGAAAAGCTCGTCGAGATGACCAACGGCTGCATCTGCTGCACGTTGCGCGACGATCTGCTGAAGGAGGTGCGTGCGCTCGCCGAAGGCGAACGGTTCGACTACCTGCTGATCGAATCGACCGGCATCTCGGAACCGCTGCCCGTCGCTGCCACCTTCGACTTCCGCGGCGAGGACGGCGACAGTCTCTCCGATGTGGCGATCCTCGACACGATGGTAACGGTCGTCGATGCGGTAAACTTGCTGCGAGATTACTCGTCGACCGATTTTCTCGGTGATCGCGGCGAATCGCTGGGAGAAGGCGACAAACGTACGCTGGTGGATCTCCTGGTCGAACAGATCGAGTTTGCCGACGTGGTCGTGCTCAACAAGGTTGACGATGCCTCGCCGGCGCAGCTGGAAGCCGCGCGAAAGATCATTCGCGCACTGAATCCCGATGCCGATATCGTCGAGGCCAGCTTTTCGAGGGTGCCGTTCGAGCGCGTCCTGAACACGGGGCGCTTCGATTTCGAACGGGCGCAGCAGCATCCGCTCTGGTTCAAGGAACTGTACGGTTTCGCCGACCATACGCCGGAGACCGAGGAATATGGCGTCGGAAGCTTTGTGTATCGCGCTCGCCGGCCGTTCGACCCGGCGAAATTCCACCAACTCCTGAGCGAGACCTGGGCCGGCGTCATCCGCGCCAAGGGACATTTCTGGATTGCGACCCGCCCGCAATGGCTCGGTGAACTGAGTCAGGCCGGCGCGATCGTCAGAACGGAGGGCCTGGGATTCTGGTGGGCGAACGTCCCGGTCGACCGATGGCCCAACGATCCGTTCTGGCGGCAATCGCTCAAGAAAAACTGGAGCGATGTGTATGGCGATCGCCGACAGGAGATCGTCTTCATCGGCACCGACATGGATCAATCGGCGATAGCGGCGCGTCTCGATGCGTGCCTGGTATCGGGCAAACCGGGAATGCACATCGCCGAATGGTCCGGGCTTGCCGACCCGTTCCCGAAATGGCGGCGAGCAGACGAGATCGCATAACGTCTGCTGACGGGGCCGGCGCCTACCGCCCCTCGCGGATCCACGTCGCTGCGAATGCACCGAGCAGCAGCAACAGGCCGATCAGGCCGGCGAACATCGGCAGCACGCCAACGCCCTTGACGACGCTGGCGTCGCGCATCTTGACGCCCATCCAGCCGTCGCCATGGAAGACGCCGGAGGCACGCACCGGCACCACGCGGGGCATGTCGAGGCTGCCGCCATCGGCCACGCGGCGCGCGTCGCCGCCGGTCGCCTGCGCCAGCGGCTTCAGCATGTCGGTGGTGGAGGTGACCTCGGAAAACTCCTTCGGGTTGGTCGGCCCGACATTGATCAGCGCCTTCAGCGCGCCGTCGGTCGCCTGCCAGAGGCCGAGTTCGTTGGCCGGAAGCGTCGAGCGCCAGGTGCCGGGTTCGCTTGCGGTCAGCTCGAGCTCCCTGGTGGCGCCGCTCGGCGAGGTCACGGTCACCGGCGGCACGTTGTCGGCCATGGTCTGGCGCAGCACCACGAGGTCCTTGCCCTGGATCTGCAGCCGCAGCGCCTCCTCGTCGAGGTCCGGTTGCTTCATCAGCCAGTGCGAGGTGCGCCGCAGCAGGTCCAGATGCGGCCCGCCGCCCTCGAAGCCCCGCGCCCACAGCCAGATGTGATCCGACAACAGGAGCGCCACGCGGCCCTCGCCGAAGCGCGACAGCAGCAGCAGCGGCTTGCCGTCGGCGCCGGTCATGACCGGCGGGGTGATCGCATTGCGCGTGTCGACGGTGCGGAAGAAGCGGCTCCAGCGCGGCGGCTCGCTTGCGGAGCCTTCGAGGCCGCGCGTCACCGGATGGCGTTTCCCGGCATCGCTCAGATGCGCATGGAAAGGCTTTTCGGTGACGCCGACCGGCTCGGCCGGCAGCACCGTATCGAGCGGCGTACGCCAGATGCTGGTGGTGGAGGCGTAGTCCGGCCCGGCCGAGACCAGCACTGCGCCGCCGGCGCGGACATAGCGCGCGATATTGTCGAAATAGGCGATCGGCAGCACGCCCTGGCGGGCGTAGCGGTCGAAGATGATCAGATGAAACTCGTGGATCTTCTGCTGGAACAGTTCGCGCGTCGGAAACGCGATCAGCGACAATTCGTTGATCGGCGTGCCGTCCTGCTTCTCCGGCGGGCGCAGAATCGTGAAATGCACGAGGTCGACGCTGGCATCGGACTTCAACAGATTGCGCCAGGTGCGCTCGCCGGAATGCGGCTCGCCGGAGACCAGCAGCACGCGCAGCTTGTCGCGGACGCCGTCGATGGAGACCACGGCGCGGTTGTTGACCGGCGTCAGTTCGTTCTCCAGCGGCGAGGCCTCGATCTCGACGATGTTCTGGCCGGCGTGCTTGATGTCGATCTCGACATTGGCGGTCTGGCCGCTCAGCATCGTGCGCTCGCTGACGACCTCGCCGTCGCGGCGTACGACGATCCTGGCGCGCTGGCCGGTGACGCCCTGGTCGTCCAGCCGGTAGGTGATGGTCTGGGGCTGTCCGACGATGCCGAAGCGGGGCGCGGCCGTGATCGCGATGCGCCGGTCGCGTTCGTCCTTGCGCCCGGTGACCAGCGCATGCACCGGCGCCTGGAAACCGAGGGCCGCGGCATTGGCGGGAATGTCGTGGACGCGGCCGTCGGTGACCAGGAACGCGCCGGCGACGCGATCGACCGGGACATCCGACAGCGCCGACGACACCGCGCCGAACAGCTTGGTGCCGTCGGTCTCGCCGTCGGCCTGTCCGGCCTCGACGACGCGGACTTCCAGCCCCTTGATCTTCTTCAAACTATCGACGAGGGCTTCCTGCGCCTTCGCCGTCTCCTGGTTGCGCGTGCCAAAATTCTGGCTCGGGCTCTTGTCGATCACGACGGCGGCGACCGAGGACAATGGCTCGCGCTCCTCCCGCGTGAAGGACGGGTTGGCGAGCGCAAGCAGGATCAGCGCCAGTGCCGCGACGCGCACCGCTGCGCCGCGCGCGCGGGCGATCAGCAGCAGCGCCGATATCGCAACGATGGCGGCGAGCGCGATCCACAGCACGATCGTCGGAACCAGGGGCGTGAAAACAATGCCGTAGTTCATGGTTTATTGCCCCAACCGTTCGATGAGGGCCGGTGCGTGTACCTGGTCGGCCTTGTAGTTGCCGGTCAGCGTGTACATCACGATGTTGACGCCGGAGCGGAAAGCGAACTCGCGCTGGCGCGGTTCGCCCGGCGTCAGCGGCAGCATCGGCTGGCCGTCCGGGCGGATCGCCCATGCGCCGGCAAGATCGTTCGAGGTGATGATGATCGGCGAGACGCCGTCGCCGCCGCGCGCCGGCCGCGCGGCGGCATCGTCGTCCTCTTCTTCCCGCGGCAGCGTCTCGACCCAGGTCTGGCCCGAGATGAAGCGCCCGGGGAAATCGCGCAGCAGGTAGAACGTCTTGGTCAGCACGTGCTCGCGCGGCACCGGCTCAAGCTCGGGCACATCGAGGGAAGAAAGAATTTCGCGCAGCGTGCGCATCCCCGGCGTCTGTGACGCGCCGTTCTCGCCCGGCGGCGCCTCGACGGCATCGCGGGTATCGAACAGCACCGTGCCGCCCTGTTTCATGTAGGCGTCGATGCGGTTGATGGCGTCCTGCGGCGGCTTCGGTGCGCCCGGCACGATCGGCCAGTAGATCAGCGGGAAGAACGCCAGTTCGTCGCGCGCGGGATCGATGCCGACGGGATCGCCGGCCTCCAGCGCCGTGCGCTGCGCCAGGAACAGCGTCAATCCGGACATGCCTGCCTTGACGATGGAATCGACGTCGGCATTGCCGGTCATGACATAGGCGAGCCGCGTCTGCGAGACGGCGCTGATGGCCGCCGTGTCGTTGTTGTCGGCGCGCGTCGGTGAGGGCGCGATCACTGTCGCGGACAGGACCAGCGCCATCATGACCGCCGCAGTCGCGGTGCGCCGCCGCCACAGCGCGGCAAGGCCGGCGCCAAGCATCGCGATCACGATCGCATCGATCAGGAACAGCGCCAGCGCTGTCGAGAGCAGGATACCCCGGAGATCGCGCGGCTCGGCGTTGGTGTAGCTGGCGCGCTGCGCGCGCAGCGGCGTCGTGTCGAGCGTGGCGATGCGATCGGCTGCAGCTAATGTATTGACCGCGACCGGGCCGTCGGCCGGACCGTAGAAGCCGGGCGGATGGTCGAGCGTGGCGCGGTCGCGGTAGTCCGCCGGCATCGGCTTCGCGGTCGAGGGCGGCGGCCCGAACGCGCCGAAGCCGTCGAGCGTGCGCAGCGGCGCCACGGTCTCGACCTTGGCCGTTTCATTGGCAACGCCCGCGCCCGGTTTCGACGTGTAGCCGGATGTATCGACCAGCCGCCGCAGCATCTCGACGAAGCTGCCCGACATCGGCAGATCCGACCAGCGCGAGTCCGCGCCGACATGGAACAGGCTGAGAATTCCCTTGCCGCGATGTTCGCCGGTGACCAGCGGCGTACCGTCTTCCAGCGACGCCCAGCTCCTGGTCGCCAGCGCTGCGTTGGGTTCGGCCAGCACCTGCCGGTTCACGGTGATGTCCTTCGGCACGGCCAGTCCTGCGAACGGTCCGTCGGCGGCGAACGAGGCCAGGTGCTGCGGCTTCTCCCAGGTGAGGCTGCCGCCGAGGCTGCGGCCGCCGCGACGCAGTTTCACCGGCACCAGATCGTCATCGGCCTGCGCCAGACGGGGACCGGCGAAGCGCACCAGCACGCCGCCCTGGTCGATCCATACATTCAGCCGCTCGCGAATTTCCGGCGACAGCGTGCCGACATCGGCCAGCACGATCATCGGCAGCCGCTGATCGAGGAACTGCGCGATGACCTGTTGCGGCGCACCGCGGTCGCCGAGCCGCACGTCGGCAAACGGCGACAAGGCGCGGGTGAGATAGAAGGTCGAGGCCAGCAGCGGCTGCGCGGTATCGCTGGTCGCACCGGTGACGACCCCAACGGCGCGCCGCCGCCACCTTTTGTCGAGCAATTGCACGGCGCCGGCGGACCGCTCGCCCGAAATATCCAGCCGCGCGATGTCGTTGCGCAGTTCGACCGGCAGATCGAACGCCGCCTCGGTTTCGCGATCCTGCGGTCCGAAGGCGTAGCGTGCCTCGCCGATCGGCGATCCCTTGGCGTCGGTGGCGCGAACAACCCCCGCGGCGTCACCGCCGGTGGTGCGCAGCACCTTCACCGTCATCTTGGCGGCGGCATTCTCCGCGGCGACCAGCGCCAGCGTCGGGGCCGCGCCACCCTCGAACACCGTCAGCTTGCGGTCGCCGATGGTCTTGCCGAGGCCTTCGACGAATTCACTGCCGCGCCCGGTGTCGACGCCATCGGACAGCCAGGCGATTTCGGCGTCTCCGGTCGCTTTCAGGAAACGATCGAGCGCGGCAAGCGTCTCGACGCGGTCGACCGACCAGGGTTTCGGCGCGATCTGGCGCAGCGCGACGCGGGCGGTGCCGGCCGGCACCAGCGTGACGTCGCGCGCGGGCTCGGAGAGCGGAACCAGCGCCACGCCGCGGCGGTCGTTGTCGGCATTGGTGATCAGTTCGTCGGCGGCCTTGATGCGCGTATCCCAGCTGGCGGCGGCGCTCCAGCCGTCGTCGAGCAGGATCACCAGCGGCGCGTTGCTGCCGCCGACGCCGGTCTGCGGATTCCAGATCGGACCGGCGGCGGCCAGGATCACCAGCGCCGCGGCGGCAAGCCGCAGCAGGGTCAGCCACCATGGCGTCCGCGACGGGGTTTCTTCCTTTGGCTTGATGTCGAACAACAGCCGCGTCGGCGGGAACTCGATCCGCCGCGGCCGCGGCGGCATCACGCGCAGCAGCCACCACAAGACCGGCAGGCTCAGCAGGCCGAGCAGCAACAGAGGCTGGGCGAAGGTGAGGGGGAGACCCGCGATCATGCGCTGCGCCCCGCTTTGACGGTTGCGCCGCGTGTGTTGCCCTTGGCCGACATCATTCCCGAATGCAGGAACAACAGCAGTTCGGCGGCGGAGCGGCTGGTGGTGTGGGTCGAGAACAGCCAGTCGAGCTTGTTGGTCTCGTTGCGGATTTCATCGCGATGCCGGGCGACGCGCGCGACATAGTCGCTGGCCCAGCTCTCGGCGCGGCCGGCGGTGATGACGCCGCCGCCTTCCGGCTCGACGAACTCGATTCGGCCGGCGTAAGGGAAGGTCTCTTCGGCGGGATCGACGATCTGGACCAGCGTGCCGTGCGCGCCCGAGGCCGACAGGCCCGCCAGCATCGTCTTGATTTCCGGCATCGGCGACCAGAAGTCCGACAGCACCACGATCTCGGCGAGCTGCGACGGCACGAACGAGGGCGGCAGGCTGGCGCGCGCCGCATCGTCGTGCAGCATCGCCTGCGCCATCTTGTCGATCACGCTGCGGCTCGCGGTCGGATTCATCAGGCCGGGAATGCCGACGCGTTCTCCGCCGGCGACCAGCAGTTCGGCAAGCGCGAAAGTAACGATCAGTCCGCGCTCCAGCTTGCTGTCGCGCGCGGTCTTCGAGGCGAACGCCATCGAAGGCGAGCGATCCGGCCACAGCCACACGGTATGCGCGGCCTCCCATTCCTGCTCGCGGACATAAAGATGATCGTCGCGCGCCGAACGGCGCCAGTCGACGTTCTGCGACGGTTCGCCCGAGACGAAGCGGCGGTACTGCCAGAAACTTTCGCCGGCGCCGGCGCGGCGCCTGCCGTGCAGGCCGTGGATGACGTTGGCGGCGATGCGGCGGGCTTCAAGCACAAGACGGGGCAGCGATGCGGCGAGCGTTCGGCTTTCGCCATCGGCACGTCGTATTGCCAAAATCTCCCTGGTCGCGTCCTTACTCTCTGCGGCCATCAACCAATCCGCGTCTTCAATTGCCTGATCACGTCGGGAATGGTGCGGCCTTCCGCGCGCGCCGAGAAGGTAAGCGCCATGCGATGCTTGAGAATGGGTTCCGCCAGATCCAGCACGTCGTCGATCGAGGGCGCGAGACGGCCGTCGAGCAACGCGCGGGCACGGACGGCGAGCATCAGCGACTGGCTGGCGCGCGGACCCGGTCCCCAGGCGATCAGCTTGTCGTTGCCTTCGGGGTCGGGCCGCGCGGAGCGCACCAGCGACAGAATCGCCTCGACGACGCTGTCGCCGACCGGCAGGCGGCGTACCAGCCGCTGCGCCGCGATCAGGATTTCCGCATCCATCGATGCCTTGGCGAGCGTCTCTTCCGCGCCGGTCGTCTCGAACAGAATGCGGCGTTCGGCGTCGCGGTCGGGATAGTCGACGTCGATCTCCATCAGGAAGCGGTCGAGCTGTGCTTCGGGGAGCGGGTAGGTGCCTTCCTGTTCCAGCGGGTTCTGCGTGGCGAGGACGTGGAATGGCTTCGGCAGATCGTGCCGCGCACCTGCAACGGTGATGTGCTGTTCCTGCATGGCTTGCAGCAGCGCCGATTGCGTCCGCGGGCTGGCGCGGTTGATTTCGTCGGCCATCAGCAGTTGCGCGAACACCGGGCCCGCGATGAAGCGGAACGACCGCTTGCCGGAATTGCTCTCGTCGAGCACCTCGGCGCCGAGAATATCCGACGGCATCAGGTCCGGCGTGAACTGGATGCGCTTGGCGTCGAGCCCGAGTGTGGTGCCGAGCGTCTCGACCAGCTTGGTCTTGGCGAGACCGGGAACGCCGATCAGCAACGCATGACCGCCGGACAGGATCGTCACCAGCGTGTTCTCGATCACCCGGTCCTGGCCGAAGATGACGGTGGAGATCGCCTCTTTCGCGGTACGGATCTGTTCGGCTACCTGTTCGGCCGAGCGGACGATCGCGTCCTCGAGTTTCTCGACACCGTCTGCATTCGCCATGACTTTCTCCTTGACCGCTTCATGACACCGCCGATCGCGTCGTCATGCCACGCGCCTCATGCTAATCCTGTGCAAAGGCCATGTATTCGTTGAATTAAACTATCCCCACATTATCGGCATTTCGGGGTATGAACGGCATCACGATATGGCGACTTGACCCGCAATAATACGGATCAGATCGTCAGGAACACATATCGGGATACGTGCACCAATCGTGCCAGATGCAGCGATGACACTCAGGGCAAACAATGGCGAAGCAAGGGCAGAACGGCGCTGAAGGCCTCGAAGGACTAACCGTCGCTGCGAGGCAAGCCGCCAACGCCGCTCCGGCCGGCAAGGGACTGCCGCCGGTACATCTGTGGAATCCGCCGTTCTGCGGCGATCTCGACATGCGAATCGCCAGCGACGGTACGTGGTTCTATATGGGCACGCCGATCGGGCGGCCGGCGCTGGTGCGGCTGTTCTCGACCATCCTCAAGCGCGAGGACGGCAAGCACTTTCTCGTGACCCCGGTCGAGAAGGTCGGCATCCGTGTCGACGACGCGCCGTTCCTCGCCGTGGAGATGCAGAACGAGGCCGGCGAGCGCGGACGGCTACTGCGCTTTCGCACCAATGTCGACGACTGGGTGCCGTGCGATTCCGGACACCGCCTGCGCTTCGAGATGGCCGCCGACGGCGGGCTGACGCCCTACCTGCACGTCCGCGCTGATCTGTGGGCGAAAGTAACCCGTGCGCTCTATTACGATCTGGTTGACATGGGGGAAGAGCGGGTGGTCGATGGTCAGCCGATGTTCGGTGTAGAATCCGGCGGTGAGTTCTTTGCGATGGCGGACGCGAAGCAGGTGAGGGACGCGGTTTGAACGAGCCGATACTGAAAAAGATGGAAGCGGCTCCGGTCAACTCGGCGGAATTTTTCGCGCGGAGCCAGGCACGGCTGAATTTTGACGTGCCACCCGGCCTGATCGATCCCAACATCATTCCCAAGACCGGCGACGAGGGCAACGACCGCATGCTCGAGATCATCGCGCGCGAGCAGCCGGTACGGCCGGCGGCGGTGCTGATTCCTGTCGTCGATCACCGCGAGCCGACGGTCCTGCTGACGCAACGCTCGCTGCATCTGTCCAGCCACGCCGGCCAGATTTCCTTTCCCGGCGGCAAGATCGACGCCACCGACGCCTCGCCGCTCGACGCCGCCCTGCGCGAGGCGGAGGAGGAGGTAGGTCTCAGCCGCGACTTCATCGAGCCGATCGGCTATCTCGATCTCTACGGCACCGCATTCGGGTTTCGCATCCTGCCGACGGTGGCGCGGGTCAAACCCGGCTTCAAGCTGACGATCAATGAAGGCGAGGTCGACGATGCCTTCGAGGTACCGCTGGCCTTCCTGATGAATCCCGAAAATCATCAGATCCACTCCAAGGAATTTCGCGGCATGGAGCGTTCCTACTACGCCATGCCGTTTGCCGAGCGGTATATCTGGGGCGCGACCGCGGGCATCCTGCGCGTATTGTATGAGCGGATCTATCTCGCATGATCCGTCCGGTCCTGACCGAACTCGCGATTTTCCTGATCCCGTTCGTGGCCTATGCGCTGTTTCTGGTCGCCACCCGCGCCGGCGTGTTCACGTCCGCATCCTGGCCCGCGCATCTGATCGCCAAGCTGGTGTTCGGATCGCTGCTGCTGGTCATCATCAGCTTCGTGCTGCTGGCGCACTTCTCCGGCGCGCCGCCGGATTCCACCTACGTTCCCGCCCATATCGAGAACGGCAAGCTGATTCCCGGAGCCGAGAAATGAGCGAGGCGCGCGTGCTGTCGGATGCGCCCTGGCTCAGGTCGGGTCCGGCCGCACGCGCGCTTTCGCTGCTTAACGGCGAAGGCGAGGAAGCCCGCGTCGTCGGCGGCGCGGTCCGCAACGCGCTGCTCGATATCCCGACCGGCGACATCGACATCGCCACCACGGCGCTGCCCGAGGAAGTCGTCCGCCGCGCCAAGGTCGCCGGCATCAAATGCGTGCCCACCGGCATCGACCACGGCACGGTTACGCTCGTGATCGACGCGCATCCGTTCGAGATCACGACCTTGCGCGAAGACACCGAGACCTTTGGCCGCAAGGCCAAGGTAGCGTTCGGCCGCGACTGGGTCCGCGACGCCGAACGGCGCGACTTCACCATCAACGGGCTTTCCGTCGATGCCGAAGGCATCGTGCACGACCATGTCGGCGGGCTTGCGGATATCGCAGCGCGTCGTGTGCGCTTCATCGGCGATGCCGGCCAGCGCATCGCCGAGGATTATCTGCGCATCCTGCGTTTCTTCCGCATGCATGCCGCCTATGGGACCGGCGAACCCGATCGCGCCGGATATCTCGCCTGCATCGCCGGGCGCGCCGGATTGGCCAGTCTCTCAGCCGAACGCGTGCGGATGGAAATGCTCAAGCTCGTCGTCGCGGAGGGGGCGGGGGGCGCCGTGCAGGCGATGGCTGATGCCGGCCTGCTGCTGTCGATTTTTGGCGGCGTCACCTACACCGGCACGTTCGCGGCAATGATCGCGGCGGAACGCGCGCTGGCGCTGCCACCGAGTGCGGTACGCCGGCTCGCGGCACTTGCGGTCGCCGTCACCGAAGACGCCAGGCGCGTCGCGGCCCGCCTGCGCCTTTCCAACGCCGAAGCGAAGGCGCTGGATTCGATGGGCCATCGCTGGTGGCGGTTCGCGGACAAGGACCAGGCGCGGGCGCGGCGGCTGCTCTACCGGCTTGGCGCGGATTCCTATCGCGACCGGCTGATGCTGGCGTGGGCGCGGGCAGGCGACGGCATCGATTCTGCGCGCTGGCACGAGCTTGCAACCCTGCCGCAACGCTGGAGCGCGCCGAAATTCCCGTTGAAGGCCGCCGATTTCATTTCGCGCGGCATTGCCGAAGGCCCGGCGCTCGGCCATGTGCTGACGCTGGCAGAAGACGCCTGGCTGGCTGCGGATTTTCCGCTGGAGCCATCGGTGCTGGCAAATATCGCCGACCAGGCCGCCGCCCGTTTCACCCGCGACCACCGCCTGTGAGCGTACCACCGCGGCACTGACCCGCGTCAGCGCGTGCGTGGAACTTCAGCCTTTGCTGTCAGTGCGCGGCGGCAGCAATTCGGTGAGCGAGCGGATGATGCGGTCGGGCTTCACGGCGGAACCGTCGGGCAGGCCGTCGCCGTGCACGTCGATCCAGATCGCGTGGATGCCGAGGCGCTGCGGCGCCACCACTTCCCATTCCAGATTGTCGCCGATCATCCAGGTGTCCGACGCGGTGACGCCCAGCGCCTGCATGGCGTGCAAATAGGCGCGCTCTTCCGGTTTGCCGAAACCGTGCTCGCCCTCGATCTGGATGTGATCGAAGCGATCCGACAGCGCAAAGCGTTCGATCTTGGCGCGTTGCGTGCCGGCGGCGCCGTTGGTGACCAGCGCGAGCTTGACGCCGCGCGCCTTCAATTCGTCGATGGCGTCATGTGCGCCCGGGAAGACGAACATTTCCTCTTCGCGAAAAGCTGTGAAGCGGTTGGCGAGCCGCGCTGCAAGATCCTCTGATAGCGTGTGGCCGTCGGCGGCAAGAGCGGCAAACCCGTTGCTGACGGTGATGCGCCGCGCCTCATCCAGTTTCATTCGCCATTCGGCGCCGGCGACCGCCCAGAATTTTCGCGCGGAATCGAGCACCGCACCTGCGACCTGTTGCGACGTGAACGGTCCGAATTCGGCGGCAAATTCCGCGGCGACATTGTTCCAGGCGATCTCCGGACGGCCATAGGCCGACAGGATGGTGTCGTCCATGTCGATCAGCATCGCGCGGGGCAGTTCGGTCATCGCATCAGGGCCATTTACTTCCAGCGGTATTTGACCGCGGAAAGCTGCGGCCGATGGGCCCGCGAATATCAGATCCCCTGCGCCGGGTCGAATCCCGGTAAGAAACGTCGCCGGGCCGTTGAGTGCCGGGCGACGTCGGGAGTCACTCAGGCAACCTTGCTGTGCTTGTCGTCTTCTTCCTCTTCGTCGTCCTCTTCCTCGTCGTCTTCATCCTCTTCTTCGTCGTCGTCTTCGGACGTATCGACGAGTTCAAGCACGGCTAGCGGCAGCGTCTCGCGGAAGAGATCGCCTTCATTGCCCATCCACACGCAGCCGATTTTGTCCCCGTTGACCTCAGCCACGCTAAGCGGATGGCCGCCCGACTTCAGAATGACGACGTCCCCTGGCTTCAATTCCATGTTCAGCTCCTTGATACACGACACGAATCGCACCCTAGCGACCGGTCATGACAAGCTGATCATGCGATCATGGCCACTTTACCTGCGGTGGCATCGACGAAAGAATGGAATCCACATTGCCGCCGGTTTTGAGCCCAAAGATGGTCCCGCGGTCGTACAGGAGATTGAACTCGACGTAGCGTCCGCGCCGGATCAACTGTTCCTCGCGCTCGGCGGCATCCCATGCATGGGCGAAATTGCGTCTGACCAGTTCAGGGTAGATCTTCAGGAAGGCGCGACCGACGTCCTGCGTGAAAGCGAGGTCGGCGTCCCAGTTGCCCGAGTCATGCCAGTCGTAGAAGATGCCGCCAATGCCGCGCGCTTCCTTGCGATGCGGCAGGTAGAAATATTCGTCGCACCACTTCTTGTACTTGTCGTAGTCGGCGACGCCGTTCGAGCCCTCGCAGGCTTCCCGCATGGCCTGATGAAAGGCCAGCGTGTCGGGATCTTCCTGGGTACGCCGCCGGTCGAGCACCGGCGTCAGATCCGCGCCGCCGCCAAACCACGCCTTGGTGGTGACCACGAAGCGGGTGTTCATGTGCACGGCCGGGATGTGCGGATTGTGCAGGTGGGCGATCAATGAAATGCCCGACGCCCAGAACCTGGGATCGTCGGCGGCGCCCGGAATCTGGGCCCGGAACTCGGGCGCGAATTCGCCATGCACGGTCGAACAGTGCACGCCGACCTTCTCGAACAGCCGGCCGCGCATGATCGACATCACCCCGCCGCCGCCGGGCTTGCCGGTGTGGTCGGTGCGGTCCCATGGCGTGCGCACGAAACGCCCGGCATCGCCGGGATAGAGCGCAGCCGGTGCATCGTCTTCCAGCCGCTCGAAGGCCGCGCAAATGTCGTTGCGCAACGCTTCGAACCAGCTCCGCGCCCGCGTCTTGCGTTCCTCGATGACGGATACGTCCATGCGCCTAGCCCTGCGGCCCGAAGTAGGTGCAGCTTTCGTTGCAACTGTCGCGGTGAACGCTGACTCGGGTGATCTTGCCGGCGTGCTGCACCCGTTCCCAGATGAAGCGCGACAGGTTTTCCAGCGTCGGCGTTTCCAGCGCCTCGATCCTGTTCAGCAGTTTGTGGTCGAGCGTCTTGCGGACCTCCTCCATGCTGCGTTCGAGCAGGCCGAGGTCGAGCACCATGCCGGTGGCGGGATCGGGGGTGCCGCGCACGCTCACCTCGGCGCGAAACGAGTGGCCGTGGATTTCTTCGCTGGCCGCGCCGAAGGTCGTGCCCTTCAACGAATGCGCGGCTTCAAAGCGAAACGATTTCGTCAGTTCCCACATCTCTTTAAGTCCAAAATCCTATCTGATGCCGAGTGTCTTGTGCGTCTGCAGGCTGAGCCGCCATTGCGGATGGCGCAGGCAATAATCGATCGTGCGCGCGGTGTTCTCGATCGCGTCGGGGCCGTCCATCGGCTGCAGCGAGAAGCGTTCGAAATCGAGGCCGGCGAAATCCTCCGGCGCCGCGCCTTCCTGCGGATAGACCAGTTTCAATTCGTGCCCCCGGCGCACCACGAGGCCGGCGCCGGCCTTCGGGCTGACGCAAACCCAGTCCATTCCCGCGGGAGGATCGATGGTGCCGTTGGTCTCGATGCCGATCGCGAAGCCGCGCGCATGCAGCGCATCGATGAAGGGCGTGTCGACCTGAAGCAGGGGCTCGCCGCCGGTCAGGACGACGTAACGGTTGGTATTGTCGCCGGTCCATTGGCGTTCGATGGTGTCGGCGAGTTCGTCGGCGGTGGCGTAGCGGCCGCCCAGCGTGCCGTCGGTGCCGACGAAGTCGGTATCGCAAAACCGGCATGTGGCGCTGGCGCGGTCCTGTTCGCGGCCGCTCCAGAGGTTGCAGCCGGAGAAACGGCAAAACACCGCGGCGCGGCCGGCATGCGCGCCTTCGCCCTGCAAGGTCAGGAAGATCTCTTTGACCGCGTAGCTCACTATCCCTCCTCGGACCGCATCTCGTCCGTCGCCGCGGCGCCGGTCTGCCGCAGAGCCTCGCCCAATGCCATGGCGGCCGCCATGGCCACATTGAGCGAGCGCAAACCGGGCCGGATCGGGATCAGCAGCCGCGCATCGGCAGCGGCTGCGACTTCGTCGGTCACCCCAGCGGATTCCCGCCCGAACAGCAGGACATCGTCCGGCCGGTAGCGGAAATCCAGATAGGAACCGGCTCCCTTGGTCGTAAACAGCACCAGCCGGGAACCCGCCTCGTTACGCCATTGTTCGAATTTTGACCATGAGTCATGGCGGGTCATGGTTACATGGTCGAGATAGTCCATTCCCGCCCGGCGGAAATGCCGGTCGGAGATCGGAAACCCGGCCGGCTCGATAATATGGGCCGCCGCGCCCAGGCACGCGCACAGCCGCAGAATCGTGCCGGTGTTTTGCGGGATGTCAGGCTGGAAAAGAGCGAGGTGCATGGTGTGGCGGCTTTGGACGCGCGGATAGCAATGGCTGAATAATCACGGTCGGGCGCGGATTTAGTGCATTGCACGCCTGCGAGCCGATAGCGGGCTTGCGCTCGTACGGCAAGGGTGCCAATAGAACGATTCTGGACTGCTTGTTCCGCCGGTTTGGGGGAGGAAAAAGCGGTTTTCTGCCGCCGCGGGGGCCGCGGGCGCCGGCAGCCTCTTCAGGTCGCGTTTTTCAGCGTGTCCGGGGCGGTTCCGCCGGCTGCAGACAAGAAAGGGCTTGGAATCGTGACGACAGCGTCTTCGGCGGACCATCCGACACGCCGTGATTTTCTTTACGTTGCAACGGGAGCCGTCGCCGCGGTAGGCGCTGCTGCCACGGTGTGGCCGCTGGTTGCCCAGATGAACCCGGACGCCTCGACGATCGCGGCCGGTGCGCCGATCGAGGTCGATCTGACCCCGATCGCCGAGGGGCAGGACATCAAGGTGTTCTGGCGCGGCAAGCCGATCTACATCAGCCACCGGACCAAGAAGCAGATCGAGGCTGCCCAGAACGTGCAGCTGTCGAGCCTGCCGGACCCGCAGCCCGACTCGGCGCGCGTCAAGGCGGGCCATGACCAATGGCTGGTCGTGGTCGGCATCTGCACCCATCTCGGCTGTATCCCGATCGCCCATGAGGGCGCTTACGACGGCTTCTTCTGCCCCTGCCACGGTTCGGTGTACGACACCTCGGGCCGCATCCGTCAGGGACCTGCACCGACCAACCTGCCGGTGCCGCCCTACACATTCGTTTCCGACACCAAAATCCAGATCGGCTAAGGGTCCGGACGCCAGTCCGAAACCCCTTAATCCGTCGCGTCGTTTTACTTCCTCAGGATCGCATCAATGAGCGGACCATCCGATTTCCAGCCGACCAATCCCGCCTTGAAGTGGATCGAACGGCGCCTCCCGATCATGGGACTCATGCATTCGTCGTTCGTGGCGTATCCGACGCCGCGTAACCTGAACTACTGGTGGACCTTCGGCGCCATCCTTTCGATGATGCTGGGAGTGCAGATCCTGACCGGCGTGATCCTGGCGATGCACTACACGCCGCATGCCGACCTCGCCTTCAAGTCGGTCGAACTGATCGTTCGCGACGTCAACTACGGCTGGCTGCTGCGCAACGTCCACGCCTGCGGTGCGTCGATGTTCTTCTTCGCCGTCTACATCCACATGTTCCGCGGCCTGTATTACGGGTCGTACAAGGAGCCGCGCGAGGTGCTCTGGATCCTCGGCGTCATCATCTACCTGCTGATGATGGCGACCGGCTTCATGGGTTACGTGCTGCCGTGGGGCCAGATGAGCTTCTGGGGCGCCACCGTCATCACCAACCTGTTCTCGGCCGTGCCGTATTTCGGCGAGAGCATCGTGACGCTGCTGTGGGGCGGCTATTCGGTCGGCAATCCGACGCTGAACCGCTTCTTCTCGCTGCACTACCTGCTGCCCTTCGTGATCGCCGGCGTGGTCGTGCTGCACATCTGGGCGCTGCACGTCGCGGGCCAGAACAATCCCGCGGGCGTCGAAGCGAAGACCGAAAAGGACACCGTGCCTTTCACGCCTTATGCAACGATGAAGGATGCGTTCGGCGTGTCCTGCTTCATGCTGTTCTTCGCCTGGTTCATCTTCTACATGCCGAACTATCTCGGCGACCCCGAGAACTACATCCCGGCTAATCCCGCCGTGACGCCCGCGCACATCGTGCCGGAATGGTATTACCTGCCGTTCTACGCGATCCTGCGCTCGATCCCGGACAAACTCACCGGCGTCGTTGCGATGTTCGGCGCGATCGTCATCCTGGCGTTCCTGCCCTGGCTCGACAGCGCCAAGACGCGCTCGTCGAAGTACCGCCCGCTGGCCAAGCAGTTCTTCTGGATGTTCGTGGTGGTCTGCATCGGCCTCGGCTATCTCGGCGCCCAGCCGCCGGAAGGCATCTACGTGATCGTCGGCCGCATCCTGACGTTCGCCTATTTCGCCTATTTCCTGATCGTGCTGCCGCTGCTGGCGCGGATCGAGAGGCCGCGTCCGGTGCCGAATTCGATCGCCGACGACGTGCTGGCGAAGTCGGGCGGCAAGGCTGCGCCGATGGTGTCGAGCGTGATCGCCCTGATGGTTGCCGGCGGCTTGCTGCTGGGCGGCGCCGACAGCGCCCGCGCCGCCGAAGGTGCACCGAAACCGCCGGGGCAGAAGTGGTCGTTCGCCGGCCCCTTCGGCACGTTCGATCGCGGCGCCATGCAGCGCGGCCTGCAGGTGTACAAGGAAGTCTGCGCGGCCTGCCACGGCCTGTCGTTCGTGGCATTCCGCAATCTCGCCGAGCGCGGCGGCCCCGGTTTCTCGGTGGCCCAGGCGCAGGCGTTCGCCGCCGAGTACAAGGTCAAGGACGGCCCGAACGACCAGGGCGAGATGTTCGAGCGGCCGGGCCGGCCCGCGGACTATTTCCCGTCGCCGTTTCCGAATGAGCAGGCGGCGCGCGTGGCCAACGGCGGTGCGTATCCGCCGGACCTGTCGCTGATCACCAAGGCGCGTTCCTACGGCCGCGGATTTCCGCAGTTCCTGATCGACTTCTTCACCCAGTATCAGGAGCAGGGCCCGGACTACCTGGTTGCGCTGCTGCAAGGCTATGAGGACAATCCGCCGGCCGGTTTCACGCTGCCGGAGGGCTCCTACTACAACAAGTACTTCCCCGGCCATGCCATCAAGATGCCGAAGCCGCTGAGCGACGGTCAGGTGACCTATAGCGACGGCTCGCCGGCGACGGTGGCGCAGTACGCCAAGGACGTCACCACATTCCTGATGTGGGCCGCGGAGCCGCACATGGAGGCCCGCAAGCAGCTCGGCCTGCAGGTGTTCGTGTTCCTGATCCTGCTCACCGGCCTGCTGTTCTTCACCAAGAAGAAGGTCTGGGCCAACGCCCACTGAGGCGAGCGTCTCGTGAGCTTCGGAAAAGCCCCTGCGGGGGCTTTTTTGTTGGGCAAATCCCGACAGAGTCATTCCGGGGCGATGCGAAGCATCGAACTATGGGGCGCTCTTGCGCCCCTGGGAATCTCGAAATTCCGGGTCTGGTCCTTCGGACCATCCCGGAATGACAGATCGCGCGATTGCTTCCTTGGCTTACAGCGGACAAAATAGCCACCAAACCATCCAGAAATCAGCGTGGAGGATTCCCATGGGTACCAGCGTCACTTTCAAGCGACCGGACGGCAAGGACGCCGCCGGCTATCTCGCCAACGCCTCGCGCGGCAATGCGCCGGGCGTGGTCGTGATCCAGGAGTGGTGGGGCCTGCAGGACCAGATCAAGGGCATGTGCGATCGCTTCGCGCTGGCCGGGTTCGACGCGCTGGCGCCCGATCTCTACAAGGGCACGGTGGTGCCGTATCACGACACGGATGCGGCTGGCCGCGAGATGAACTCGCTGGATTTCATGGACGCCACCACGCAGACCGTGCGCGGCGCCGTCCAATACCTCGCAAGGAACGGCGCCAAGGTCGGGCTCACAGGCTTCTGCCTCGGCGGCGCGGTGACCATCATCGGCGCCACCAAAATTCCGGAGCTCGCGGCCGGCGTGGTGTTCTACGGCATTCCGCCGGAGCAGGCGGCAAAGCCTGCGGACGTGAAGATCCCGCTGCAGGCGCATTTCGCCAACAAGGACGACTGGTGCACGCCGCAGGTGGTCGACGCCTTCGAGAAGGGCATGAAGGCCGCCGGCAAGTCGCTCGAACTGTTCCGCTATGATGCCGAGCATGCTTTCGTCAACGAGCAGCGCCAATCGGTGCACGACCGCCAGGCCGCCGAGCTGGCCTGGGGCAGGGCGACGGAATTCTTCGGGAAGCATCTGGCGTGAACCGGTTGTGCTTCCTCGCAAGGACAGTGGTGAGCGAATGAAAATCTTCTGCACGGGCGCATCGGGCTATATCGGCGGATCGGTTGCCGCGCATCTCATCGCCGCCGGCCATCAGGTGTCGGGCCTGGTCCGCTCGCCAGAGAAGGCCGACGCGGTTCGTGCGCGGGGCATCGAGCCGGTGCTGGGCACGCTCGATGACGGGAAAATCCTGGCGCAGGCGGCGCAGGCCGCCGACGTCGTCGTCAACGCGGCAAGCGCCGATCACAAGGGCGCTGTCGTTGCCCTGCTCGATGCGCTCGCCGGAAGCGGCAAGCCGTTCATCCACACATCGGGATCGAGCATCGTCGGCACGCGCGCGAAGGGCGAGCGCTCGGATGCGGTTTTCGACGAAGACACGCCGATCACGCCATCGCCGGCGCGCGCCGCGCGTGTCGCATTGAATGAATTCATCCTCTCCCACCGCGACAAGGGTTGCCGCCCGGTCATCGTCTGCCCGAGCCTGATCTACGGCCTCGGCCTTGGCGCCAATCCGGACAGCGTGCAGGTGCCGCTACTGATCAAGCTCGCCAAGAAGCGCGGCAACGCGGCGCATGCCGGACCCGGCGAGAACATCTGGTCGAACGTGCATATCGACGACCTCGTGCCCCTCTACGCGCTCGCCATCGAGAAGGCGCCGGCTGGCAGCTTCTATTTCGCCGAGAACGGCGAACTCTCGATGCGCGACGCCTGCGAGGCCATCAACCGCATGCTGGGTTTTTCCGGGCCGCCGGCGGCGATGTCGATGGCGGATGCGGCTGCCGAATGGGGCGAGGGGACGACCGAAGACACGATGGCGTCGAACAGCCGCGTGCGGGCCAAGCGCGCGCGCGAGTTCGGCTGGAAGCCGAATGCGCGCGGCCTGATCGAAGAGATCGGGCAGGGGTGTTACCGGGAGTAGATTTCAGTCGTCCCGGCGTTCGCCGGGACGACTGTTTGTTGGGCGACAATCAGGCGCCGCTTCCGCGCACGCCATCCCACCACGCACACGTCCCCGACATCAGCTGGTAATTCCCTTCCATCACCTGCACCGGCGCGCGCAGTCCGGCGGCTGCGGCGCGCATGCGCATTTCGCGCGCGACAACGCGGTCTTCCGGCGGCAGCCAGACGCGCTCGTGGCCCCAGAGGCTCGGGCCGTCATGCATCTCGACCGGCTGCCAATTGGCCGGATCGATCTCGCGGCCGCCCCAGCCGCATTCGATCATGAATGACGACGGCGTCCTGGCGTAGAACGAGGTCATGAAATCGTTGGTGTGCCGGCCGAGCGTAACGCCGACGCGGTCCTCTTGCGTCATCGCGATGTCGTAGCACTGGCCGACATCGTCGAGCGAACACAGCTCCACCATCAGATGATGCATGCCGTTCCGCCCCGTTTCGATCAGCGCGAGGCTGTGATGTCGCGCGTTGACATGGAAGAAGTAGGCGCGGAACGGTTTTGAAATGTAGTCGGAAAGCCCGAAGCCGAGCACATCGACATAGAACGCCATGACAGGCTCGATGTTCTCGACCGTCAGCACGGCGTGCCCGAGCCCCAGTGGCCCGGTGCGAAAGCCCGAGATCGAACGTCCCGGCTTGAACGGGGTGTCGTCGATCTCGGCGCCATGGAACGCTTCCAGCCGGTTGCCGGCGGGGTCGCGAAACGAGATCAGCCCGCTGACGCGCCTAGCGTCCGCCAGCGGTTGCGGCTCGGCCGTAACCTGTACGCCGGCCTTTTCCAGCCGCGCCGCCAGCGCGTCCAGCGCGGGGCCGTCTGCGACCTCCCAGCCGAAGAAGCGCGTTCCTTCGCCCATGGCGCGGTCGATGACGATGCGCTGCTTGCGATCATCCATCCGGAACGCCAGCAGCGAATTGCCGCGCTCCACCGCCTGCAGCCCGACCATGCCGGTCCCGAACTGCCGCCAGTCCTCCAGCGCCTCCGATCCGAAGCCTGCATATCCCAGACCCAGCAATGCCATCACTGCCTCCGCCCTTCGCAGATCTTTTGCGCGCCGAACGCGCCGCTGCCTGGTCAAATCCTATGCAATTTTTGTCCGTTCCGACACCCAAAGCTGGAGGCCGTACCGGTCATCCGGGGTGATCCCTCCCTTGACATCGTCCACGGCGGATGGTGTCTAGTTCCCATGAGCACCATCCGCCCATCCCGTCTCTGGTGGCGCACCTCTTAAAAGAGGTGGCCGGTGCGATTTCATTTTTTCAATCGTCGAAGGTCGCCATCGCAGCGCGACCGATGGTTTGTTCATTTGCCCTTCGTTTGTCCTGTGTGGCGCTCCCTGGCGAAGTTTCGTAAGAGGATCACATGAACAGGACAGCCTTTTCCTTACCCGAGCACAGCGAATACCGGACCAGCGGCGGCCTCGCGATCGCGCGAACCGTCGAGCAGTTCACCGGCGATGCCAAGCGGCTCGACGATCTGATCGAACTGCTCGACCGCCGCCGCGGTGTGGTCCTGTCGTCCGGCACTACGGTGCCGGGCCGCTACGAGAGTTTCGATCTCGGCTTCGCTGATCCGCCGCTGGTGCTTGAAACTGTTGGTTCCGACTTCTCGCTCTCCGCGTTGAACGCGCGCGGCGAGGTGCTGATCGCGTTCCTCGGCGACGTACTGCGCGAGCCCTGCGTGGTCATTTCGGAACAAACCCCAACGCGGCTGGCAGGCCACATCATCCGCGGCGCGGCCCCGGTCGAGGAAGACCAGCGCACGCGCCGCGCCAGCGTGATGTCGCTGGTGCGCGACATCATCGCCGCCCTGTCGGCCAATGACGATCCGCTGCTCGGGCTGTTCGGCGCCTTTGCCTACGACCTCGTGTTCCAGATCGAGGACCTCGTGCAGAAGCGGGCACGCGAGAGCGACCAGCGCGACATCGTGCTGTATGTGCCGGACCGCCTGCTGGCCTACGACCGCGCCACCGGCCGCGGCGTGGTGCTGAGCTATGATTTCTCCTGGAAAGGAAAATCCACGCAAGCACTGCCGCGCGATACGGGCGAGAGCCCTTACGTGAAGGCGCCGCGCCAGGGCTTTACCGATCATGGGCCCGGCGAATATCAGGCAACCGTCGAGGTCGCGCGCGCCGCGTTTGCGCGCGGCGACCTGTTCGAGGCAGTGCCGGGGCAATTGTTCGCCGAACCCTGCGAGCGCTCGCCGGCCGAAGTGTTCCAGCGGCTGTGCCGCATCAACCCGTCGCCCTATGGCGCGCTGATGAATCTCGGCGAGGGCGAATTCCTGGTGTCGGCTTCGCCCGAGATGTTCGTGCGTTCCGACGGGCGCCGGGTCGAGACCTGTCCGATCTCGGGCACGATCGCGCGCGGTGTCGACGCGATCGGCGATGCCGAGCAGATCCGGCAATTGCTGAATTCGGAGAAAGACGAATTCGAACTCAACATGTGCACCGACGTCGACCGCAACGACAAGGCGCGCGTCTGCGTGCCGGGCACGATCAAGGTTCTCGCGCGCCGGCAGATCGAGACCTATTCAAAGCTGTTTCATACCGTCGATCATGTCGAAGGCATGCTTCGGCCGGGCTTCGATTCCCTCGATGCGTTCCTGACCCATGCCTGGGCGGTGACGGTGACCGGTGCACCGAAACTGTGGGCGATGCAGTTCGTCGAGGACAATGAGCGTTCGTCGCGGCGCTGGTATGCCGGCGCGATCGGCGCGGTGAATTTCGACGGCAGTATCAATACCGGGCTCACCATCCGCACCATCCGCATGAAGGACGGCCTCGCCGAGGTGCGCGTCGGCGCCACCTGTCTTTTCGACTCGGATCCCGCGGCTGAAGACCGCGAATGCCAGGTCAAGGCGGCGGCGCTGTTCCAGGCGCTGCGCGGCGATGCGCCAAAACCCTTGTCGGCGTTCTCGCCCGACGCCACCGGCTCAGGCCGCAACGTGCTCCTGATCGACCACGACGACAGTTTCGTGCACATGCTGGCGGATTATTTCCGCCAGGTCGGCGCGAGCGTGACCGTGGTCCGGCACGTTCATGCGCAGGAAATGCTGAAGAAGAACTGGGATCTTCTGGTGCTGTCGCCGGGCCCGGGACGGCCTGAGGATTTCGGGATCGCGAAAACCATCGGGACCGCGCTCGAACGGAAACTACCGATTTTCGGCGTCTGCCTCGGCGTGCAGGCGATCGGCGAATATTTCGGCGGCCAGCTCGGCCAGCTCACCCAGCCCGCGCATGGACGGCCGTCGCGCGTACAGGTGCGCGGCGGGCGGCTGATGCAGAACCTGCCCAATGAGATCGTGATCGGCCGCTATCACTCGCTCTATGTCGAGCGCGACAGCGTGCCCGATGTGCTCGACGTGACCGCGACCACCGAGGACGGTGTCGCGATGGCGATCGAACACAAGACCCTGCCGGTCGGCGGCGTGCAGTTTCACCCGGAATCGCTGATGTCGCTCGGCGGCGATGTCGGGCTGCGCATCGTCGAGAACGCGTTTCGGTTGGGCGTGGGATAAACTGAATGGAACATTTTGTGCACGTCATTCCGGGGTGGTGCGCCAGCACCAGACCCGGAATCTCGAGGTTCCGGGTTCGATGCTTCGCATCGCCCCGGAACGACATTTGAGAGAGACACCGATGACATTCGATCACGATCTGAAGGCCACCGTTCGTACCATTCCGGACTACCCGAAGCAGGGCATCCTGTTTCGCGACATCACGACCTTGCTCGCGGATGCGCGCGCGTTTCGCCGCGCGGTCGACGAACTGGTGCAGCCGTGGGCCGGCCTGAAGATCGACAAGGTCGCCGGCATCGAGGCGAGGGGCTTCATCCTTGGCGGTGCGGTGGCGCATCAGGTCTCTGCCGGCTTCGTGCCGATCCGCAAGAAGGGCAAGCTCCCGCACACCACGGTGCGGATCGCCTACTCACTCGAATACGGCCTCGACGAAATGGAAATGCATGTCGACGCGATCCAGCCTGGCGAACGCGTCATTCTGGTCGACGACCTCATTGCCACCGGCGGCACCGCGGAAGGCGCGGTAAAGCTCTTGCGCCAGATCGGCGCCAATGTCGTCGCGGCCTGCTTCATCATCGATCTGCCCGATCTCGGCGGCGCCGACAAACTGCGTGCGATGGACGTGCCGGTGCGCACGCTGATGACGTTCGAGGGGCATTAAATTTACTCACGTCGTCCCGGCCTTCGCCGGGACGACGCGGGGATCAGACCGCTTCGGCACCCAGCTGCGCCCGCCAATGCACCGCGCGCTCCTTCAGCAGCGCATCGCGGATGTAGGCGGTTTCCTCCTCGTCCAGCCGTTCGCATTCCTCGAAGGTCAGGCTGTCCGGCCCGTGCGTGGTCCATGCCGCCTGCAGGCTGCGGCAGGTGTGGCTGCCCTGGCGCAGGGTGAACCAGATCCGGTTCTGGATTTTGTCGAGGTTGGGCGTCTGCCCGACCCAGGTCTGGGACGAGGCCTTGCAGCGAATCGCGAAAATCCCGGTGACGGTTTTCCGCTCCTTGTAGGCGGCGATCGCTGCCTTTCGATCTGATGTCACGGGATGGCCTCGCCTGCTGGAAGTCGGGCCGTGGCGATATCAGACGGGGCGAGGCGCGTCAATATTACCCGGGTAATATTTCGGCGTAACGCCGTTCATGACGGCTGCGCCAGCAGGCTGAGTTCCAGCTCGCGAAAACAGATGTAATTCCTGCGTATCCACTGGTGCAGTTCGGTCGAGGAGTCCCGCTCGGTCCGCAGGTAGTCCGTGAACGAGAAGGTCACCCTGTCGATATAGGTCTTCAGGAACGAGGGCAGCGCCGAAATCCGAACCACGGGTCCCTCAGTCATGGCCCTGGGCAATTCGCCGCGAACCACGTGCTCGTTGTCGATCGTGATCAGCGTCTTCGTGGGGATCCGCTCGTGCAGCATCGGATAGCTGCGTGCAGAGACGCGGTCGGTATCGGCCACGAACAGGAAGACCGGCGCGACGCCGCGGCGCGCGGCTTCCTTCAGGAAGCCGATCTCGTGGATCATCCTGAAGAACTCGTCGAAGGCGTGAAAGCCGAGGTCGATCACCTTGGCGACGCCGTCATTGACGATCAGGCGGTCCATCAGCTGCATCTTGCCGTAGGTGTCGCCGACATCGGCGGTCTCCGTGACGCGCGGCAGGTATTCGAGCAGGGACGGCTCTTTCAGGTTGATGTCAAAAGCGGACACCACACCGTCCTTCAGCAGCAGGAATTCGCTCAAAAGGCGCGCAACCAGCGTCTTGCCGACCATCGGTCGGGGAGAGCAGACGATGTAAACGGGCGTGAGGCTCATCGCGCGCTATATCAGGCGAATTTCGTGCCTAATCCAGCCCAATCGCGCGCGCGGCGCGACTATTTTTCGCCGCCGCGTGCAACCGGCTTGCTGGAGCCCACGAGGTCGGTCAGCTTGATGCGATCGAACTCGCTCCAGACGTTGGCGAGCCAGTGCCGGACATAGCCGCGCAGCACGAACGAATAGTTCGCGGCTTCGTCGTCCTTGCCCTTGTTGGCGACGAATTTGAGGAACGGCACCGAGGAAACCTCGACCTGCTCATAGGCCATTTCGTTCAGCTTCGGGATGGTGAGGTCGGTCGCATCCTTGATGCGGTGGAAGTAGGAATTATAGGTCGACTGGTCCCACTGGAAGAACTGGGTGTCGTTGATGAAGTTCTTCACCAGGAAGTACTTGGCGCCCTGCATGAAATTCGCGGTCTCGGCGATCTCGTCGAGCGAGGCGATCGAGGGTCCCAGTATATGGAACACGGCGAAGGTGATCTGTCCGGCCTTGGCCGCATCGAGGAACCCGATGTCGCGCAGGGAGGCCAGCGCGGGGGACAACAGTCCGGCGCGGACGTCGATCACGGTGACGGACGGGCTGACCGCGTTCAGCGTATCGAAAATCTTCATCTGGTCCGCGGTCGTCGTCATGTCGACGATCTCGGTGATGTCGGGGTGGAACCGCTTCAGCGTCCCACGCGGGGATTCGGTGTCGAACGCCCGGGTCGGTACGTTATTGGCACTGAAATAGTCCAGCAGCGTCCGCGACACGGTCGTCTTGCCGACCCCGCCTTTGTCCGCGCCGACCACAATCACAACTGGCTTTGCCATGGATTTCCTTTGAACAACCGTCTCCGACCGCGGGGAGCGACCGGGAGCCCCATTCCCTGCTTTGGGCGCGACCATGGCAGAAACAAGGGAGAATTCAATTCCTTAGAAGCGCAACGCGACTATTCGTGCGGAATTTCTTGATCCGGCCAGCCGGCCGCCCGCGGAACCTAGCTGCGCCGGCCCCAAGGCCCCTCCGACGGGCCGGGAGGCGCGTCAATCGGGCCGATTGCGGTCGTGTTCCCGTCGCTCCAGGGGCTGCGGGGCACCGGCGGCGGGAGTTGATCGGGAGGCGCTTCGCCCTGGACTTCCGGCTCCTCTGCCGCATCGGCGGGCAAGGCCAGCGGTCCGGGATCGTGCCCGCCGGCGTATTGCACCAGCGCCTTGACGCGGTTCTCCACCGAGGGATGGGTGGCGAACAAATCGGCAAATCCTTCGCGTGGATTGTCGACGCAGAGTTCCATCACCGCCGAGGTGGCGCCGGGGAGTTCGCCGCGGTTCTCGATCTTGCGCAGCGCCGAGATCATGGCGTCGGGATTCTTGGTCAGTTCGACCGAACCGGCGTCGGCCAGAAATTCCCGCGACCGCGACAGCGCCAGCTTGACGACCTGCGACAACAGCCAGGCGATCAGGATCAGCGCCACCGCAATGATGATGGCGAGGATCGCGCCGCCGGCGCCCTTGTTGTCGCGATCGGACGATGACGATGAAGATGAGGAGGACGACGAGCGGCGGCCGGAACTCCAGGGCACGTTGGTGAACATGCGGAACATCAGTTCGCCGAAGAAGCCGACCACGCCGGCGATGATGACGGCGACCACCATTAGCTGCACGTCGCCATTGCGGATATGCGTCAGCTCGTGGCCGAGCACGGCCTCGATCTCCTGATCGTCGAGCGCGGCCAGGAGACCGGTTGTGACCGTCACCGCATATTGTTGCCGGTTGAGGCCGCTCGCGAAGGCGTTCAGCGCCGGGCTCTCCATCACCTTCAGCTTCGGCATCGGGATGCCGCGCGAGATGCAGAGATTCTCCAGGAGATTGTAGAGCCGCGGCTGCTGCTGCCGCGTCACGCTCTCGCCGCCGGTGACGGCGTCGATCATGTTCTGATGAAAGAAATAGGCGATCACGATCCACAGCGCGGCGACGGCCGTGGCGTAGGGAAACGCCGTGACCAGGTCGCGCGATGCGCTCTTCAGGTAGAAGTCGAGCGACCTTCCGCCATGCGTGAAGACTTCGGCGACCAGCGCGCCGGCAAACACCAGCACGTAGATCAAAAGAAACAGCCCGGCGAGCAGCAGCATCGAACGAATCTTGTTCGACGAGATGTGCGTGTAGAGACCGTACGCGGCCATCGTGATCTTTCACTCACCACGGTCATTCCGGGGCGGCGCGAAGCGACGAACCCGGAATCTCGAGATTCCGGGTTCACGCCTTCGGCGCGCCCCGGAATGACGGGACTTCAATTTCCAATGCAATTAGAACTTCACCGTCGGCACCGTCTCGACCTGCGTGCGGCTGGCGCCGAGATCGAAGAATTCCTTGCGGGTAAACCCGAACATGCCTGCAAACAGTGCCGCGGGCAGTTGCTGGATGCCGGTGTTGTATTCCTGGACCGCGTTGTTGAAGAAGCGGCGGCTGGCGGCGATCTTGTTTTCTAGATCGGAGAGCTCGCTCGCCAGCTGCTGGAAATTGGCGTTGGCCTTGAGGTCCGGATAGGCTTCCGACAGCGCGATCAGCCGCCCGAGCGCGCCGCTCAACTGGTTTTCGGCCGCCGACACCTGCGCCGGGCCCTGCGCCGACATCGCGGAATTGCGCGCCTTGATCACGTCGTCGAGCGTGCCGCGCTCATGCTGGGCGTAGCCCTTCACGGTCTCGACCAGGTTCGGGATCAGGTCGTGGCGCTGCTTGAGCTGCACGTCGATGTCGGCAAAGGCCTGGCTGACGCGCTGGCTGAGCGCGACGAGGCGGTTATACGCGCCGAACGCAAACAGCACGATGATGACGATGACGCCGAGAACGATCCAGCCGGTCGACATGACGGACACTCCTGAGGGGACGAAAAGGCAGGGAATTTAGACGAGAAACGGCGCGCGGGCAGCCCGCCGCGAGTTGGGGCATGGCGTTAGTCGGAAGTGAGGCGGGAGAAGTTCAAAAAGCACGCTCTGCCGTCATTCCGGGGCGATGCGAAGCATCGAACTACGGGGCGCCCTCGCGCCCCTGAGAATCTCGAGATTCCGGGTCTGGTCCTATCGGACCATCCCGGAATGACGAGTTCAACTAACGGCATCGCCCCAACGCCAGCGGCGGGCGCTGGCGTAGTCCGCCTTGGCGCGGCGGGGTACTTTGGCGAACGAAAGACCTTCCGGTGTACAGAGCTTCGCTGTGATTTCGACCTTGCTCACGGCCGGTTGCGCCAGCACGCGAGAAGGGCGTCGGCCTGCAACCGTCGTGCGCGTCAGCGTGACATAGGCGAATTTTTCATCCTCGAACGGCACTTCCGCGCCCTTCACCTGCATGTGCGCGCGCGAGCGCTGCAGGCGCTGGGTGAAGTGGCACCAGTCGGGCGCCTGCAGCGGGCATTTGCCGTCATGCGGGCAGGGGGCGGCGACATGTGCACCGAGGCCGATCAGATGATCACGCAACGCGATGATCCGCCCATAGCCTGCGGGCGTGCCGGGTTCGACCACCAGCAGCGTGTCGCGGGTCTTTTCCCACATCAGTTCGGCCAGCGCGCGTTGTTCGGCATCGCCGATCTCATTGATCATGTAGCTCGCCACGACGAGATCAGCCGCATCGGCTTTCGCCAGCGCGGCGCGGGCTTCGCCGCGTTCGTAGCCGATCTCTCGTAGCCGGGTACTGTCCCTTGCAAGGTCGAGCGCCAGCGCGCGCAGCGCTTCGTTGGCGTCGAGCAGCGTGAAATCCTTCAGCGATGGAAACGCTTCGGCCGCCGCCCAGCTCGCCGTTCCCGGCCCGGCGCCGATATCGAGCAGGCTAACGGGCGCAAGATCCGGCCTGACTTCGACCAGCGCGTTCAGGCTCGCGGTAACCGCCGCATAGGTCGCAGGCATCCGGGCCAGCGCGTAGGCCAGCGCATCGGCTTCCGAGCAGATCGCGCCCGAGTTGCCGCCGCCGCGATAGGTCTTCGAAATCGCCGCAGCGCGGCCGGCCGCGTCGCTGCGCGAAAAGCCGCGCAGCTTGTCGTCCAGCGCGGATTTCAGTTCGGCGGGGAGGTCGGGTGAGGTCATCTCTGTTCTTTCCCTCTCCCCTTGTGGGAGAGGGTGGATCAATCGCGCAAGGCGCGATTGAGACGGGTGAGGGGTTCTCTCCGCGACTCCGTCCTCGCGGAGAAATACCCCTCATCCGGCGCTTCGCGCCACCTTCTCCCACAAGGGGAGAAGGGAAGAAACGTCACGCCACGTGTTGATCCAGAATCTTCACGGCGTCGTCGAGGCCGACCGAGACCAGTTGCGAGACGCCGCGTTCGGCCATGGTGACGCCGAACAGCCGGTTCATCCGCGCCATCGTGATCGGATTGTGCGTGATGATGATGAATCGGGTCTCCGTCGACGAGGTCATCTCGTGCAGCAGGTTGCAGAACCGCTCCACGTTGTGGTCGTCGAGCGGCGCGTCGACTTCGTCCAGCACGCAGATCGGCGATGGGTTGGTGAGAAACACCGCGAAGATCAGCGCCAGCGCCGTCAGCGCCTGCTCGCCGCCCGACAGCAGCGACAGCGTCTGCGGCTTCTTGCCGGGCGGTTTTGCGATGATTTCGAGACCCGCTTCGAGCGGATCGTCGCTTTCGATCAAATGAAGCGCGGCCTCACCGCCGCCGAACAGCTCGGTGAAAAGCCGCTTGAAGTGTTCGTTGACGGTCTCGAACGAGGTCAGCAGCCGCTCGCGGGCTTCCTTGTTGAGGCTCTGGATGCCCTGGCGCAGCCGCTTGATGGCCTCGACCAGATCGTCGCGCTCGGTGGTCAGCGCCGTATGCTGGGTCTCGACCTCGCGCAGCTCTTCCTCGGCGCGCAGATTGACGGCGCCGAGCCGCTCGCGGTCGCGGCGCAGCTTTTCGAGGCTTTCCTCGGTCTCGTTGAGCGGCGGCAGTTCGGCGCCGGGCTCGATCTCGGCCAGCGCCGCCACCGCCTGCGGCTCGACTTCGAGCATGTCGTGGATTTCGCGCTCGATATCCGAAAGCCGGCGCTTGCTGCCTTCCATGCGCTCCTCGGCGCGGGCGCAGGCTTCGCGGGCGGAGGAGAGCGCCTCGAGCGACGCCTTGGCCTCGCGGTCGGTTTGCGCCATCACGCTCTCGGCGGCGGCCAGCGCGTCCGCGGCCACGCGGCGGGCGCTTTCGGCGGATTCGATTTCGTTGATCAGCGCGCGGCGCTTTTCGGCGAACACTTCCGGCGCATTTTCAAGTTCGGCGCGTTCGGCCGTCACTTCGGTGATACGCGCTTCGACAGTGGCGAGCTGGGAGGCCGCACTTTGCATGCGGTTCTGCCACTCGGTGCGTTCGGCCGTGATCGCCTGCACGCGCTTGTCGGCCAGTTCCGCCTCGCGCGCCAGTGCCTGGCCTTCGGCCCGCACCTGCGCGGCAATGCGGCGGTGTCCGTCGATCTCGCTGCGGACCGTGCTGAGCCTTGCTTCGGTCTCGTCGGTCGGGGCCAGTTCGTCCAGCGCGGCAATTGCGCTCTCATGCGCAGCCTCGGCTTCGCTGCGGTCGGCGGCGAGGCGGCTATGGGCCTCGGTCAGTGCCGATTTGCGCGCGGCGTGGCGGTTGATCTCGCGCTCGGTGGCGGCATGGCGTTCGCGCGCGGCGTCGGCTTCGCGCTGCGCGGCCCGCCAGGCTTCTCGGCCGGCGGACTCGGCGGCAGCCGCCGCCTTCAGCTCGGTCTCGGCGTCTTCCAGCGCGCGGCGCTTGGCGGCCGCATCGGTACGGGCCTGCTCGAGCTCTTGTTCGATGTCGACCAGGCGCGCGCGTTCGGCGAGCCGGCGCGCGGCGCCAGTCGGGGCATGGGCGGCCGCAACGAAGCCGTCCCAGCGCCAGACGTCGCCTTCCAGCGACACCAGCCGCTGCCCGGTCTTCAATTGCGATACCAGGGCCGCGCCGCGCTCCTTCGACACGACGCCGATCTGCGCGAGACGTCGCGACAATTCGGGCGGCGCCTCGACGAGGCTGGCGAGCGCTTCGACGCCAGAGGGCAGCGCCGGATCGTCGAAGCTCGCGCCGGCATTGGTCCAGCGCATTGGCGCGGAGGGATCGACGGGCGCATCGAGGTCGTCGCCGAGCACGGCGCCGAGCGCCTTCTCATAGCCCTTGGCGACGGTGACGCCGTCGATGATCGGCGGCCACAGGTTCTTGGTCTCGCCATTGACGAGCTTTGAAATGGTGCGCGCCTCGGTCTCCAGCCGCTGCACCCGCTTTTCCGCCTCGGTGAGCGGGGCGCGCGAGGCTTCCAGCTTTTGCCGCGCGGCGACGTGACCGGCCTCGCTGGCTTGAGCCGTGGCTTCGGACACCGCCAGCGTTTCCTGCGCCGTCTCCATGGCGCCGGCAAGCGCGTCGAGGTCGCCGAGATTGCCGGTCTCCTCGCTGAGCTTCTGCTCGTCGGCCTGGACGCTGGCGATCTCCTGATCGAGCCGGGCCAGACGGTCGCGGTGGGTGCGGACGCCGGCCTCCAGCTGGTTGCGCCTGGCGGTCAGGTCGGCGAGCGCGGTGGTCAGCTCGCCGAACATGCGCTCGGCGGCGGAAAGCGTCTCTTCTGCTTCAGCAACGCGTTCATCGACGCCGGAACGCTTTTCGACGCGCGACTTGATCTCTTCCTTCAACTCGGCGTCTTCGGTGTCGAGCCGCTGCAGCGCGATCTCGGCGTCCGAGGCCTGCTGCTGTTCGCGCGCGATGTCGGCGGCGAATTGCTGCAGCCGCCGGTCGAGCTCGGTGACGCGCTCCCTGGCGCGCTGTTCCTCGCGGTCGAGCAGTTCGCGCGCATTGGTGAGGCGCTGCAGTCCTGCCGCGGCACGGGCCTCCCCCTCGCGCAGCGCCGGCAGTTCGGAGGCGCGGATCGCCTGGATGCGCACGGCCTCGGCCTGCTCACGGGTGCGCTCGGCCATTTCGCGAACATTGATGTCATGGGTATGCGCGGCTTCGGCGACGTCGGCGTTCGCGCCCAGCCAGCGCAGGTGAAACAGCGTAGCCTCGGCCTTGCGCACCTTGGCTGCGACTTCGCGGAAGCGAATGGCCTGGCGCGCCTGCTTCTTCAACCCTTCCATCTGGCCGGACAATTGCCCGATCACGTCCTCGACGCGGGTGAGGTTGGTCTCGGCGGCTCTCAGCCGCAACTCGGCCTCGTGCCGGCGGGCATGCAGTCCGGCGACGCCGGCGGCGTCTTCCAGCACGCGGCGGCGCTGTTCCGGCTTGGCCTGGATGATCTCGCCGATCTTGCCCTGGTGGACCAGCGCCGGCGAACGCGCGCCGGTCGCCGCGTCCGCAAACAGGATCTGGACGTCGCGGGCGCGCACATCGCGGCCATTGATGCGATAGGCCGAACCGGCCTCACGCTCGATGCGGCGGGAGATTTCGAGGAGCTGGCTGTCATTGACGGCAGCCGGTGCCGTGCGATCGGCATTGTCGATCGTCATCACGACTTCGGCGTGGTTGCGCGCAGGACGGTTGCCGGAGCCGGCGAAGATCACCGCATCCATGTCGGCGGCGCGCAGCGACTTGTGCGAGGTCTCGCCCATCGCCCAGCGCAGCGCCTCGACGAGATTGGATTTGCCGCAGCCATTCGGACCGACGACGCCGGTAAGACCGGGTTCGATCATGAAGTCAGTGGGTTCAACGAACGACTTGAAACCGTGGAGGCGGAGGCGCGTGAGTTTCATGAACACAGATCTCGCTTGGCTGGGCGCGAATCTCCCAGCCGTGACAATACCATAGAAGGCAATGTCGGTGTGTGGACGAACCGCCGGTCGCGGCGTTTATCGGCGCGACAATGGCGAGGCCGAGGCCTGAGGGCAACGGCTCCGCAGGGCTTTTCCCAAGGGAATTGAGGCCGTTTTGTGCAGTCTTTTGCTGGACTTATCGCCCGTTATGAATCCGCGGCGCGAATCAGCTCTTCAACAGCGAGTTGATGCGCTTCGAGAATTCCTCGAAGCTCTGCTCGCCCTTGATCATCTCACCGTTGATGAAGAAGGTCGGGGTCGACTGCACCTTCAGGACGTCGGCGGCGTACTTCTGGTCGGCGGCGATCTTGTCGAGCAGCGCCTGATCCTTCAGGCATTCCTCGACCTGCGCCTGGGTGAGGCCGGCCTGCTTGCCGATCCGGATCAGCGTTTCCGTGGTGTTCTTCGTCACCCAGTCGTTCTGCTGCCTGAACAGCAGGTCGATCACGGCGAAGAATTTCGGGGCGTCATCCTTGGCGATGCAGCGCGCCAGCATCGATCCCGCGGCGGCCTTGATGTCGAGCGGGAACTCGCGGAACACGAAGCGGATCTTGCCGCTGTCGATGAATTCCGACTTGATCTTCGGGAACACCTTTTCGGTGAACGCCGCGCAGTGCGGGCAGGTCATCGAGGCGTATTCGGTAATGGTGACCGTGGCGTTGGCCGGGCCAAGCGCCATGTCGGGCAGCGACTGCGGCTTGGCGACGTCGGCGGCACCTTGGGCGATGGCGTCCGTGATCAGCCGCAGCGGCGAGAAGCCGGCGAGGGCAGCAAGCCCGGTCAGCGACAGGGCGGCGGTGAAGGTGCGGCGCGTGATCATCAAGGTATGCTCCGAATGGCGCGTTCACGCCCCAGGAAGTTCCGAAAAGGAAGCCTTCGCTAGCTTGAAACGATAATTGTGGCAATGGCGGGTTGCAGCGGCCGCCCCGCGTCGCAGGCTCAATTTCGCTTGATCGCGGCGCCAAGCCGGGCAAGTGCGTCGCGCAGTTCCTCATCCTCGATCGCGGTGAGGGTCTCGGCGACCTTGGCCACCGATTTCGGGTCCGGCGCGCGGGGGCGCGGGGCTTTGCGGCGCGAGAGCGGGGCCTGCCGCAGCGCCAGCCGGCCGACCGCGCTCCAGCCGAAGAAGCGGTTGACCCGTTGCAGGATCACGTCGGAGGAATGCTGGATCTCCAGCGCCATCGGTCCCTCGACCCGCAGCACCAGCGTGGCCGGTTCCTGCGGCTGCCCCTCCACCGGCCGCGGCCATTGCATCTTCATCGGCTCGGAATGCGCGGCGATTTCGGCGCCTGCGATATCAGCCCAGCGCGTCACCAGTTCGCGCGCGGCGAATCCCTGCCTGGCGTAGGCGTCGGAGAAGACGTCGCCGAGCAGGACGGAAAGCGGCTTTGCGGAGATGGGGCCGGGTTTGGACATGGGGCAACTCTACCACTTCACGTGATGATGAAGGAATACCGTCATGGCCGGGCTTGTCCCGGCCATCCACGTTCTTTTCCAACGGCGAAGAAAGCCGTGGATGCCCGGGTCAAGCCCGGGCATGACGTGGAGAGATTTGCGTTCTCTCACTAGAATGCGTGGATGACGTCTTCAGCTGTCGCCAAAATCAGACGACGAACCGAATCGACTGAAAGCCGCGCCGATCGTCCCGCGCTGCTGCTCGATTGGTACGACCGCCATCGGCGCCGGCTGCCGTGGCGGCCGCCGGCGGGAGAACGTGCCGATCCGTACCGGGTCTGGCTGTCCGAAATCATGCTGCAGCAGACCGGCGTCAAGACGGTCGGGCCGTATTTCGAGAAATTCCTGGCGCGCTGGCCGGATGTCGCCGCGCTCGGCCGGGCCTCGCAGGATGACGTGCTGCGGATGTGGGCCGGGCTCGGCTACTATTCGCGCGCGCGCAATCTTCACGCCTGTGCGGTGGCCGTGCTGCGCGACCATGGCGGGGTGTTTCCGGATACCGAGGAAGGCCTGCGCAAATTGCCGGGGATCGGCCCGTACACGGCAGCCGCCATCGGCGCGATTGCTTTCGATATCAGGACCATGCCGGTCGACGGCAACATCGAGCGCGTGACGTCCAGGCTTTATGCTGTGGAAGAACCGCTGCCGCAGGCCAAGCCGCGGATCCAGGAACTGGCGGCGACGCTGCTGGGCGAGTCTCGCGCCGGTGACAGCGCGCAGGCGCTGATGGATCTGGGCTCCTCGATCTGCACGCCGAAGAAGCCGGCTTGTGCGTTGTGCCCGCTGAATGATGATTGCGTAGCCCGCTTGCGCGGCGATCAGGAGACATTTCCGCGCAAGGCGCCGAAGAAGACGGGAGACCTGCGCCGTGGCGCCGCCTTCATCGTCACGCGCGGCGACGAACTTCTGGTGCGCACGCGGCCGGAAAAAGGCCTGCTCGGCGGCATGACCGAAGTGCCGGGCTCCGACTGGCTCGCCGGGCAGGACGATAGAGCTGCGCTGAACCAGGCACCCGCGCTCAGGGGCGTGGATCGCTGGCACCGCAAGGCCGGCGTCGTCACGCACGTGTTCACGCATTTCCCGCTAGAACTCGTGATCTATACCGCGACAGTTGCCGTGCGGACGCGCGCGCCGGAGGGCATGCGCTGGGTGCCGGTCGCAACGCTGGCCGACGAGGCGCTGCCCAATGTGATGCGCAAGGCGATTGCGCACGGTCTGGACCTTTAGGTCTGCTGACACCATGCTGGCAGCAGGCCTGCGCCAGGATCAAACCTCACGGAGGTTCCCATGATCGCAACCGCTCTCGACAATCTGCCTGCGCCGCCATGTGCAAGACTGCTCGGCTGGCACCTGCTGGACGCGCGCCCGAAAGATGGCTGGATCCGGATCGGCTTCGACGGCAAACATGACTTCTGCAACCCGGCGGGCTTCGTGCAGGGCGGCATTCTCTCGGCGATGCTCGACGACACCATGGGGCCGGCGGTGTTCGCGATGACCGAGGGCCGGCTCTATACCGCGACCATTTCCTTGACGGTGAATTTCCTCAGCCCCGCCAAACCGGGGCCGATCACGGGCGAGGCCAAAGTCACTCAGCTCGGCAAGACTGTCGCCTTCGTCGAGGGGCGGCTGATGGCCGAGGACGGCACCGTGCTCGCCACGGCGACGACCAGCGCGCGGCTGGTCGAGACCGCGAAGGCGCTCCGCTAGCTCGCAGCCCGCGGCGCTTCGGGCTTGAGCTGCACGATCGGCGGCTTGGCGTTGAGGCCTTCGACCTGGAAGCCGGCGACGCGCTTGTAGTTCGCGGCAATGTCTTCCAGCTCCTTCAGCGAGAGCACGTCGGTGACGACATTGTAGCCATCGGGCGCGCGTTCCTCGACCAGCTGCATCACCTGCTCGGGACCATTGCGGCGGTTGAGCATCACGAGGTCGGTGGTCGCCGGGCGCCGCTCGGCTTCATAGGCGACGAGTGCGGCGTTGGTCTCGCCTCTTGCCAGGATCTCGCGGGTGAGCACGCGCGCATCCAGAATCGCCTGCGAAGCGCCGTTGGAGCCGATCGGGTACATCGGATGCGCGGCGTCGCCCATCAGCGTGACGCGGCCAAACGTCCACTGCGGAATCGGATCGCGGTCGACCAGGGGATATTCGTAGGCGTGCGGGCAGTTCTCGATCAGGCCGGGCACGTCGAGCCAGTCGAATTTCCAGTCCTTGAACCAGGGCAGGAACTCTTCGAGTTTAGCGGTCCGGTTATAGTCCTCGCGCCGCCACTGGTAGGTCGGTGGCATGTGCCGCTCCGCCACCCAGTTGATCCTGAACTTGCCGGCGCTGTCTGGCTCCCTCGAAATCGGATAGCAGACGAATTTCAGGATCTCGTGGCCGGCCATGATCATGGTGCGGCCGGACAGGAAGGCGTCGCTTTCGGTAATGCCGCGCCACAGGATGCGACCGTTCCAGATCGGCGGGCCTTCGGCTGGATAAAGCTTCTCACGAATTGCCGAATGGATGCCGTCGGCGGCGATCAGCAGCGCGCCTTCATGGTGGCCCGCGGATTTGCCGGTGGCTTTGTCAATGAATTCGGCGCGGACGCCATCGCTCGTCTCGGTCCAGCCGGTGAGATGATGGCTGGTCAGGATGTTCTCCCTGCCCAGCCGTTCGATCGCGGTGTCGAGCAAAATCTGCTGCAGCGTGCCGCGATGGATCGAGAACTGCGGCCACTTGTAGCCGGCCTCGATGCCGCGCGGTTCGCTCCAGATCGGCTTGCCGTGCTTGGAGAAATAGGCGAGCTCCCTGGTGCGCACGGCCGATTTGTCGAGCGCATCGTGCAGGCCGAGTTCGATCAGCTCGCGCACCGCATGCGGCAGCACGTTGATGCCGACGCCAAGCGGCTTCAGCTCGGATACGCTTTCGAAGACTTTGGCGGCAACGCCGATCTGGTGCAGGCTGAGCGCCAGCGTCAGCCCGCCGATGCCGCCGCCGGCGATGAGTACGGTCATGTCTGCACCCCTGTCACGCTCCTGCCTCTCGGGCGTCATGACATGAGGGAGGGCAGGGGGCAACTGCGAAGGCGCCTGCCGAGGGTGGACGGCGCGGGGGCGCGCCGCTAACGTCCGGCTTTCCCCATGAGGATCGCCATGTTCAAGCTTTACACTGCCCCCGGTACCTGCGCGCTGGCTTCGCATATCGCCCTGGAGGAGGCCGGCGCCGACTACGCGGCGGAACGGCTCGACTTCAAGAGCAGCCAGCAGACCACCCCGCAATATCTGGCGATCAATCCGAAGGGACGGGTGCCGGCGCTGGTGACGGACCGCGGCACGCTGACCGAGACGCCGGCGATCCTCGCCTTCATTGCGAGCAGTTTCCCGAAGGCGAAACTGGTGCCCGATGATCCCTTTGCGTTCGCGCAGGCGCAGTCGTTCAACAGCTATCTCTGCTCGACGGTGCACATCAACCATGCGCACAAGATGCGCGGCTATCGCTGGGCGGCGGACGAGTCCTCGTTCGCCGACATGAAGCGCAAGGTGCCGGAGACCATGGCCGCCAGCTTCGCCCTGATTGAGCGCGAGATGCTGAAGGGACCGTGGGTGATGGGCGAGCAGTTCACGATCTGCGATCCCTATCTCTACACCATCTCCGGCTGGCTCGAGGGCGACGGCGTCGATCTCGCGACGTTGCCGAAGGTGGCCGCGCACCGCAGGCGGATGGAAGAACGGCCGGCGGTGCAGAAGGTGCTGGCAGAAGTGAAGCGCTGAGATCACATGTCAGACCTCGTCCTGAGGAGCACGCGTCAGCGTGCGTCTCGAAGGATGAATGGCACCAGCGGGGCTACATGGTTCGAGACGGCGCATTCGCGCCTCCTCACCATGAGGATTTGACATCTATTAAGCCGTCTTCCTCGTGGTGCGCTCCATCTCGCGGCCGATGCCGAGCATGATGTTGCGCAGCCAGATCGATCCGGGATCCATCCGGGCCCGGGTCGGATAGAACATGTACTGCTCGTCGATCCCGGGATCGACCGGCGGCGCGATCGTCGCCAGCGACAATTGCTTTGCCAGCGCGCCGATCAGGCGGCGCGGCACAAAGGCGACGAGATCGGTGCGCGCGGTGACATGCAGCGCCTCGATGTAGCCGGGCACGACCAGTGCGATCCGCCGCTCGATACCTTTCGAGCGCAGCCAGCCGTCGATCAGGTCCTCGCTCTGTCCGCGGATCACGACCGCGACATGGCGCGCTTCGCGGAACGTCTCCAGCCGCTTCAGCCTGATGCCGGCCGGGTGGCCTTTGCGGACCGCGAGCGCATCGCTGTCGATGTAAAGCCGTTGCCGGTGAAATCCGCTAAAGGAATTGCCGATCGAGATCACCATGTCGATGGTGCGGGCAAATTCCGGCGTGAAGATCGCCGGCCCCCGCCACGGCACCACGTCGATCCGCAGGTTTGGCGCCAGCTTCGTGATCTTCTCCATCAGCGGCGGCATCAGCAGCTCGACGGCGAGATCCGGCATCATCAGGCGAAACTGGCGTTCGCTGCTGGCGGCATCGAAACCTTCGGGGACGAACAGCGCGCGGACCTGGTCGAGCGCCTGCGCCAGCGGCGCGCGCAACGCCTGCGCCCGCGGCGTCAGCTCCATCCGCGCGCCATTCCGCACCAGCAGCGGATCGCCGATCAGGTCGCGCAGCCGCTGCAATGCGTGGCTCGCCGCAGGCTGCGACAGACCGATCCGCATCGCCGCGCGGCTGACACTGGCTTCCCGGAGCAGGGCGTCGAGCGCGACCAGCAGATTGAGGTCAAGCGAAATCAAATTCATGGAACGAATATATATCATACCAGCTATCGATTGGAAGAATGACGGGCCGCGCGCGATGATCTGAAACACGGATCAAAAAGGAGAAGCCGCCATGAGCGCAGCAGCCAACAAGAAACTCGTCCAGCAGGTCTACACCGATTCCGCCAACCGGAGCGGGACCACGTTCCTCGACAACCTGGCCGAGGACGCGACCTGGGTCGTCACCGGGCAATATTCGTGGTCGCATGAATTCAAGGGGCGCGACGCCATCAACAACGGCCTGATGGGCCACTTCCGCTCGTTCTTCGCCGTCCGGCCGCGTACCGTGGCGTTCAACTTCATCGCGGAAGGCGATTATGTCGTGGTCGAGGCCCGCGGCGACAACGTCACCAAGGCAGGCGAACGCTACGACAATCAGTACTGCATGGTCTGGCGCATCGAGGACGGCAAGATCAGGCAGATCAAGGAATATTGCGATTCCGCGCTGGTCGAGCGCGTGCTCGGGCCGTTCCCGGAAGAACGGAAGGTGGCGGCGGCGTAAGGCGTTGCACTTCACCCGCCCCTTGAGGGGGCGGGTCGGCTCACATGGAGCGTAGCGCAATGTGAGACGGGGCGGGGTGACAGTCTCTCCACGCGTGCACTGTTGGACGCGGAGAGACCTTCACCCCACCTCGGTTCGCATTACATGCGAACCGATCCTCCCCCTCCAGGGGAGGATAAGAGAATTAAGCCGCCTTGATCTTCAGGTGCTTGAACATGTTGCCGCGCGCTTCGTCGTCCATCTCCGCCTTGAACTTGAAATTGTCCTTCAGCGCGATCGCCTTGGCGGCCGCAGGCCTTGCCGAGATCTCGTCGACCAGCTTCTTGACGTTGGGAAATTTCGCCACTGCGTCCTCGCCCATGACGAAGGCCATCATGCGCGCCCAGCCCCAGACGTCCATGTCGACGATGGTGTAGGTATCGCCGACCATGTAGCGGCGGGTGGCGAGATGGTCGTTGAGAATGCCGTAATGCCGCTGCGCCTCGAACTGGTAGCGGTTATGGGCGTAGTCGACCTTTTCCGGCGCGAAATGCTTGAAGTGCACGGCCTGGCCGGAGAACGGGCCGATGCCGGTGGCGACGAACATCAGCCACGACAGTAGTTCGCCGCGATTGGCCGGCGTATTCGCCGGGAGAAACTTGCCGGTCTTTTCCGCGAGATAAAGCAGGATGGCGTTGCTGTCGAAGACCTTGATGCCGTCGTCGTCGATCGCGGGCACCTTGGCGTTCGGATTGATGGCGAGATATTCCGGCTTGAACTGGTCGCCCTTGCGGGTGTCGACGGCAACCGGCTCATAGGCGATGCCGGCTTCCTCGAGGAAGAGCGCGACCTTGGTCGGGTTGGGCGATCCGTTGAAATAGAATTTGAGCATTCAGAATTCTCCCTGGCTCTCGTTACCGACAAATGGTCGGGGCGCGGCGGCACTGCCGCGGGCAGGGATGTCAATGCGCCAGTTCTGCCAGCAAACGCAACCGAAGAGTTCGTGACGAGGTGTCGAGACAGTGCCAGCTATGGTTGTTTTCGATCGCGAGCACGCGTCGTCGATCCAAAAATTCTCAAATCGCTCAGTCCTTAAGACAAAATTCAGTTCGGGTTTCTAACCCTTGGCCAGGCGCACTCAACGGCGATGCGCAACGGAAACCAGAATGGCCAACCACGTCACCCCGAGCGACCGCGAGACCTTCTTTCCCGTTTCCGAAATGATCGTTTCGAAGACCGACCTCAGGGGACGCCTGACCTACGCCAACAGCCTGTTCTGCAAAATTGCAGGCTATCGCGAAGCCGAACTGATCGGCCAGCCCCACAGCATCATCCGCCATCCGGACATGCCGCGCAGCGTATTCCGCCTGCTGTGGGAGACCATCGAGGATCGCCGCGAGATATTCGCCTTCGTCAAGAACATGGCCAGGAATGGCGATCACTACTGGGTCTTCGCGCACGTCACGCCGTCCTACGACGCCAGCGGCGAAATGATCGGATACCATTCCAATCGCCGCGCCCCCGATCGCGACGTGATCGAAACAATCATCGTGCCGCTCTACGCCGACGTGCTCAGGATCGAACGCAGCCACGCCAACGGGAAAGAGGCGCTCGCCGCGGGCTTCAAGGCCCTGACCGATTTCGTCGCGTCGAAGAAAGTCGCCTATGAAGAACTCGTCTTCTCTCTCAAGAGCGCTGCTTAGCATTGCGGCCGCGATCTGCGGATCGCTGGCCGCGATGGTTTTGCTTTGGCTGAATTACCCTGGCGCTTTCGTCGCGATCGAGGCGGCAGCGATCGCCTGCCTCGGTCTTGCGATGTTCTGGATTGCTGGCACGGCGCGCCTGATGCGGCAGGCAAAGGACGTCTGCCGGCGGATTGCTGCTGGCGATTTCGAGGCCCGCGTGCTCGCGATTCCGGAGCATGACAGCGCCACTGAGTTGCTCCACGCGGTCAATGACATGATCGACGGCTGCGATGCTTTCGTCCGCGAGGCGACGGCGGCGATGGATGCGGTCCATCACAACAAGTATTACCGGCGGATCCTGCCGGCCGGCTGCATGGCGCGTTGCTGCAGGGCGCCCACACGATCAACGACGCGACGTCGAGCATCGAGATCCGGATTCGGCAGTTCGAACGTCAAACCGCCGAACTGGAGGGCAGCGTGAGTGCCATCGTTGCAGCGCTGGATAACGGCGCGGCGGAGATGAGCGGAACCGCGGGCAACCTGCGCGGCGGCGCTTCCACCACGCGCGAGCGTATCACTTCGATCGGCGCGGCCTCCGGGCAGGCCGCCGCCAACCTGCAGTCGGTCGTGTCGGCGACTTCACAGCTTTCCTCCAAGGCGAGCGAAGTGGGCGCCGATATTCAGCGCTCGTCGGACATCGCCGGGCGCGCGGTGGAGCGCGTCACCGATGCCGCCGGCAGCGTCGACGTGTTGAGGGATGTTGCGGCCCGCATCAGCGATGTCGTCAAGTCGATCAACGCGATCGCCAGCCAGACCAACCTTCTGGCGCTGAATGCGACGATCGAGGCTGCGCGCGCCGGCGACGCCGGGCGCGGCTTCGCCGTGGTCGCCCATGAGGTCAAGGCGCTGGCAACGCAGACGGCGAACTTCACGGCAGAGATCGAAACCCAGGTGGGGCAGGTGCAGTCCGCGGCCGACCGCGTCGGCGTCTCGATTACCGAGATCGGCACCGTGATCGCGGAGGTCAACGACATTACCGGCAAGGTGGCCGAGGCATCGCACGTGCAATCCCAGGCGACCGCCGAGATCGCCCGCAACATCGACGACGCATTTGCCGTCGTCGGGCAAATCGCCACCGACATCCAGGCGCTGGCGCAGACCGCTGGGGATACCGAGCAGCTCGCGGCATCGACCATGACCGCGTCGGAAGATCTGTCGTCCCAGTCCGGCCTGCTGACCAGGGAGATCAGGACCTATCTGGGTCACGCCAGAGGAAATCTGGTCGATCAGGCCGGATCCGGCGCGCCGCGTTTGGCTGCGCGCGCGGGCTGATCGCGATTGCGATCAGCCGTAGCAGAAGACGCCGTAGAGACCTGCGGCGGCAAGTCCTGCGCCCGCGACGATCATGGTGACGGCAAAGCGGATCTCCGATCGCAGATTGGTCCGCTGGATCGCGCGTTCGGTCCCGCGCGTGTAGCCGTGGACGATGATCTGCTCGCTGTAGGCGCTGTTGGACTCCAGCACGTCTGTCAGCCCGACGGAGGCGATGAGGATGCCGAGGATGACCAGTCCGGCGGGACCCATCAGGCTCAACAGCAGCATCGGGAAGGCGCCGAGCAGGAAGATCGGCAGCAACGGCAACACGATGAACGACTCGGAGTTTCGCGAGCGCATTGGAGGAATCTCGAAGGAAAATGATTGCGCAGAGCATACTCGAAAATGGGAGCGAAAACGCTCACGATCGTGACACGGCTGCCATGCCCGTCGATCGCTGAGCCTGCGCAAGCCGTGGGCAACGGCGTATTTCGCGGCATATCCGTCGGCCGCTATGCATGATTCCGTGCGTTGTCGGGCCGTTCTTCTCGAGGTGCCAGCCTGTGGGATGGGTAGAGCGCAGCGAAACCCATCATCCCTCTGCGCGCGCGATTGATGGGTTTCGCTGCGCTCTACCCGTCCTGCCGATCTATCGATTTGGCCGCGCGCGTGCCAATCGAGGGCAGGATTAGCCTACAGCCATTTCGGAGCGAATTTCGGCCCGCAGTTCGTCGATCAGCCGCAGGCCGTTCTTGGTTTCGACGTGCCAGAAGGTCCAGCCGTTGCAGGCCGGCGCGCCTTGCGCCACCGCGCCGATGCGGTGGATCGAGCCGACCTTGTCGCCGAGCATGATGGCGCCGTCGGCACGGACGAGCGCGCCATGGCGTTTCTTGGAATCCACGAGCCTGGTACCTGGCGGAATCATGCCGCGCTCGATCAGTTCGGAGAATGCCACGCGGGGCGCTTCGCGCGCGGTCATGAACGGCGCCAGCGTTGCCTCGGGCAGCGGTTCGATCGCGGCGATCCGCGCTTCGGCCGCTTTGGCATAGGTCTGGTCGCGTTCGAAGCCGATGTAGCGGCGGCCGAGACGTTTTGCCACGGCGCCGGTCGTGCCGGTGCCGTTGAAGGGATCGATCACGAGATCGCCGGGCTTCGACGACGACAGTAGCACGCGCGCCAGCAGGCCCTCGGGCTTCTGGGTCGGGTGCACTTTCTTGCCATCGGCGCCCTTGAGGCGCTCTTCGCCGGTGCAAAGCGGAATCAGCCAGTCGGAACGCGCCTGCACGTCCTCGTTGGCGGCCTTCAACGCTTCATAGTTGAACGTATAGCCCTTGGCCTTTTCGTCACGCGCGGCCCAGATCATGGTCTCGTGCGCATTGGTGAAGCGGCGGCCACGGAAGTTCGGCATCGGATTGGACTTGCGCCAGACGATGTCGTTGAGGACCCAGAAGCCGAGGTCCTGCATGATCGAGCCGACGCGGAAAATGTTATGGTAGGAGCCGATCACCCACAGCGTCGCCGACGGCTTCATGATCCGGCGGCAGGCGAGCAGCCATGCGCGGGTGAAATCGTCGTAAGCCGCGAAGGATGAAAACTTGTCCCAGTCGTTGTTGACGGCATCGACATGGGATTCGTCGGGGCGCTTGAGTTCGCCCTTCAGCTGCAGGTTATACGGGGGATCTGCGAACACCAGATCGACCGAACCGGCCGGAAGCTTCGACATCTCGGCGACGCAATCGCCGACGACGATACGAGCGCTGGAATCAGGCTCGAATTTAGTGCGGGGCGCCCTTGCAGACGCCCCGCGACGCGACACAACCATGACTCAATTACTCTGACTCAGGCGACGCTGCCGGCGACGCGGGACTAAACAACCGACTGGCGCTACATTGACCCGGCAAAGTAAAAATCGACTTAATCGGTATTGTTGCTGAGAAGAGATTGCCCGGAAAGATTGCGGGTTTGGATGTACTAGGCAATATTTGCCGGACGGGTTATTGATTAATGGAATGGAAATTTTACGTGACTGCTGCGTTAGGTATTGAGCCAACAGCCGGGATGAGGAAATACCGCCATGCGTTACGATGATTTCCGCCGCAGCGACCAGATCGATGATCGTCGCGACGATAGCGGTGGGGGTGGCGGCGGCGGCTTCGGTCTGCCGATGGGCGGCGGCGGGCTCGGCATCGGCACCATCATCATCCTCGGCCTTGTCGGCTACGCCTTCGGCATCGATCCGCGCCTGCTGATCGGCGGCGCCGAGATTCTCACCGGCGGCAACCAGGCGCCGACCTATCAGACCGATCGCCGTTCGGGACCGGCGAAGACCGGCGCGCCCAAGGACGAGGTCGGCAGCATGATCGCCGGCATTCTCGGCGAAATCGACGATCGCTGGAGCGAGATCTTCCAGGCCAGCGGTCAGAATTATACGGGACCGCGCATCGTGCTGTTCAAGAACGCCACCAATGGCGGACGCTGCGGCATGGCTCAGTCGGCAATGGGGCCGTTCTACTGCCCGCCGGACAAGCAGATATTCCTCGACACCGCGTTCTTCCGCGAGGTCGAGACGCGTTTTCGCGGTTGCTCGGGCAGCGCGTGCAAGTTCACGACGGCCTACATCATCGCGCATGAGGCGGGCCATCACATCCAGAACCTGCTCGGCATCCTGCCGCGGGTGCAGCGGCTGCAGCAGCAGGCCGGCAGCAAGGCGGAAGCCAACGCGCTGCAGGTCAAGGTCGAGTTGCAGGCGGATTGTCTCGCCGGCGTCTGGGTCAATCGCGAGGCAAAGAAGCGGCCGGGCTTCCTCGAGGACGGCGACATCGACGCGGCCTTGCGCACGGCAACCGCGATCGGCGACGACACGTTGCAGCGGCAGTCGACGGGCAGGGTGGTGCCTGACAGCTTCACGCACGGCTCCGCGGCGCAACGCAGGCAGTGGTTCATGACCGGCTTCCAGCAGGGCACGGTGCAGGCCTGCAATACGTTTGCTCAGGGAGCGGTGCAGTAGACGGGCAAAAGCGCGAAGCGCGTCTTCGCGCACATGTCCGGCTATCCAGGTCATTGCTTTAGAGACAGGTTGAAGCCGTAGCGCCCGGGAAAAGCGCGGGCATGTCAAAAAGAAGCAGTCATGTCCTCCATCGACGACTCAAAACAATTCGTGCCGCTGAACATCGCGGTGTTGACGATCTCGGACACGCGTTCGCTGGCCGATGACAAGTCCGGCTCGACGCTGGCCGACCGGCTGACCGCCGCCGGTCACCACCTGGCCGCGCGCGAGATCGTGACCGACGATGTCGAGGCGATCCGGGCGGTGATCCGGCGGTGGATCGCCGATTCCGGCGTCGATGCGATCATCACCACCGGCGGCACCGGCTTCACCGGCCGCGACGTGACACCGGAGGCGGTCGAGCCGCTGTTCGAGAAGCGGATGGATGGTTTCTCCATCGCCTTCCACATGCTGAGCCACGCCAAGATCGGCGCCTCGACCGTGCAGAGCCGCGCCACCGCCGGCGTCGCTGGCGCCACTTTCATCTTCTGCCTGCCGGGGTCGCCGGGCGCCTGCCGCGATGCGTGGGACGGTATCCTTGGCCCGCAGCTCGACTATCGCACGCGCCCCTGCAATTTCGTCGAGATCATGCCGCGGCTCGACGAGCACCTGCGCCGGCCCAAAGCCAAAGGCGCTTCAGCTTGATCTGTGTTGTCATTCCGGGGCGCGCAGGGCGCGAACCCGGAATCTCGAGATTCCGGGTTCGATGCTGACGCATCGCCCCGGAATGACTGGAGGTTAAGCGACGCTTGGTTCCACGACATATCGGCTTCACAGTTCGAGTTCCCAGGTTTCACCGATCAGGTCCTGGCCGAAACTACGGTGCGGTTCGGTGGCGACCAGCTTGAATCCTGCGTCCTGATAGATCCTGCGGGCGGCAACCAGGATGCTCTGTGTCCACAGCGTGATCCTTCGATATCCGCAGGCTTTTGCGAACGCGATGCATTCGGCGACCAGCCGGTGACCGAGGCCGTGTCCGCGTCCGGCCGGATCGACCAGCAGCAGACGCAGCTTGGCGACGTCGTCGGTGTGCCGCACCAGAAAGATCGAGCCGACTTGTTGACCCTCGATCTCGGCGATCCAGCAGCGTTCGCGCGACGCATCGAACGAAGCGAGGAATTTTGCTGCGATCTCGGCGACGAGGCCCTCGAAGGAGGAATCGAAGCCGTACTCGCGGGCGTAAAACGAGCCGTGGCTCTGCACCACCCATCCCATGTCGCCGGGCCGCGGCTCGCGCAGGATCGCCGGCGAGGCCAGTCCGCCGGATTCGCCTAGCAGCCGTTCGATCAGGGCCATCGCCCCGATCAAATGCGCTTTGCTGTCGTGTGGCAACTTCGCCAGCATCGCCGCAACTTCGTCACGCATGCTGCGCTCGAGCTTCGCGAATGTCTGACGCCCCTTGACCGTCAACGCGAGCCGGTATTGCCGGCGATCGGATGGCAGCGGCGTGCGCGTGATCAAGCCGGCGTCATCGAAATTCTGCACGATGCGGCTGAGGTAGCCGGCGTCGAGGCCCAGCGCGCCGCCAATCTCCTTGGCTGAAGGCTGTTCGCGATAGGCAAGCTCGTACAGCACCCGCGCCTCGCTCAGCGAGTAGGGGCTGTCGAGAAGCTGCTGATCCAGCACGCCAAGCTTGCGCGTGTAGAAGCGGTTGAAGGCGCGGACTGCCGCGACCTGCTGTTCAGTGTCTGGTTTGGGCATGGCACTTCCCTCGATATTTGCCATTGTCAAAAATATAGTTGCTTTTGGCAAATATATTCGCGTGGCAAGCCCGCGGCGCACTGCCGCCTACTTTGCATGGGGTTGTTTTCGATGTTTTGAGTCCGGGCCTGCTGCGGTGTCCCGCTCAGGCCACGACCATGATCCGGCTGCGCAGCTGGGTGCGCGAGGCGCGGCCGAGCTGGCGCAGGAGCCGCGTCTCCGAGCGGCGCGAATCCGGCCGGTAGCCGCCAAGCCGCTCGTAATGATCACGCGCGATCAGGAGGCCTTGTTCCGCCGATGGCCCTGCGATCATGCGGGCGACGAACTTGAAGCCGTCGCGCAGCCGCGCATCGGCATAGGGCGATCGGGCATAGCGGAACACGCCGGCCCGCGGCCGGTCGCTGTTCGAGACGCTCTGGATGAATTGCGTGGTCTCTTCGATCCAGCCGCTGTCGAGCACGGCACCGGCATGCAGGAACATTAGCCAGGGCGAGCGTGCGGCCCGCGCGCCGGCTGCGAGGGCGGCTGCGCGCGTTCCCTCGAAAGCCAGGAAGTGGCAACCGGCAACGTCGGCCACGCGCTCGATCACGTCGGTCCCGGCGCGGTCGACCAGCAGCACCTCGCGGATCACGCCCGCTGCAGCACCCGGTACGAGCGCCGCCAGCGTCGCCACGGCAGGCTGCTCAATGCCTTCGGTCGGGATGATCACGCTCAGCATGAATGAGGCTTCGACGGCTCAAACGGTGAAAAACCGTGGCACTGTTATCACCTTGTCACATTCAAAACAGCCGTAGGCGTGCAGATTTTTGCGGCATGGTTGCCGACGCCCACGCTTCTCTTTCGCGAATTCTTTTCGATCATGTTCTTGATTTGTTCCTATCATGTGCTAGTTTCCCGGCATGAGCCGAGCATCCTCTCATGCCCTCAAGCACCCGCCGGTCACGGCGCCCTCCGAACCGGCGGGTGCGCCCCCTTTTCCTGAACTCGCAGTCGCGATTGAGCGCGGTCGGCGGCGCGGTCGCGGCGCGCAGTCCAATGGCAGCGGCCGGTTCGAGGCCGAAGCGCGCGTCGCCTTCGACGATGGCTGGCAAAGCCTGGAAGACCTGCCGCCGTTCAAGACCACGGTAGGGGTGGATACCTCGCGCAAGGTCATCACTCGCAACGACTCGCCCGATATCGGCTTCGACCGTTCCATCAATCCCTATCGCGGCTGCGAGCATGGCTGCGTCTACTGCTTCGCGCGGCCGACCCACGCCTATCTGGGCCTTTCGCCCGGACTCGATTTCGAATCCAAGCTGCTCGCCAAGCCGGATGCGCCGGAACTGCTCGAGAAGGAACTGGCGGCATCGGGGTACGAGCCGCGCATGATCGCGATCGGGACCAACACCGATCCGTACCAGCCGATCGAGCGCGAGCGCCAAATCATGCGCGGCATCCTCGAAGTGCTGGAGCAGGCCGGACACCCCGTCGGCATCGTCACCAAATCGGCGCTGGTGACGCGCGACATCGACATTCTGCAGCGGATGGCCAGGCGCAACCTGGCCAAGGTCGCCATTTCAGTGACCACGCTCGATCCCAAACTCGCGCGCACCATGGAGCCGCGCGCCTCGACGCCGCCGAAACGGCTGGAGGCGCTGCGGCAACTGTCTTCCGCCGGCATTCCCGCGACCGTGATGGTCGCGCCCGTGATTCCCGCGCTGAACGATTCCGAGATCGAGCGCATTCTCGATGCGGCGGCGCATGCCGGCGTCAGGGAAGCGAGCTACGTGCTGCTCAGGCTTCCGCTGGAAGTGCGCGACCTGTTTCGCGAATGGCTGATGGCGAACTATCCCGACCGCTACCGCCACGTCTTCACCCTGATCCGTGACATGCGCGGCGGCCGCGACTACGACTCGCAATGGGGCACCCGGATGAAGGGGACCGGCCCGATGGCCTGGATGATCGGTCGCCGCTTCGAGATCGCCTGCGAGAAACTCGGCCTCAACAAGCGCCGTTCGAAATTGACCACGGATCATTTTGTCAGGCCGAAGCGGAGCGGGCAGCAATTGAGTTTGTTCTGAGGGGCTGCGTCGTCGCGCCCGGCCTGTGTTGAATAACGGGAATTGCGCCCGGTTCCCGGTTGCGCGGGCTTGCTCGTTTCGCGCACCATCCCGGCATGATTCGGGACAAGTCCGCCAAAAAATCCGAGAAGAGTGTCGGCAAGCAAAAGGCCGCGTTGCCGAAGGGCGTGATCGCGGTTGCGCCACCGAGCTTTCGCCGCGAGCGCGCGCTGATCAAGCGTGGCGTCTGGCCGGTGGCCGGCTGCGATGAAGCCGGGCGCGGGCCGCTGGCAGGACCGGTGGTGGCCGCCGCCGTGGTGCTGGACCCGAAGCGGATCCCGAAGGGCATCGACGATTCCAAGCGGCTGACCGCCGAGCGCCGCGAGGAATTGTTCGAGGAGATCTGCGCAACGTCCTCATTTGCCGTCGCCTTTGCCTCGCCCGCGCGGATCGATCGCGACAATATCCTGCGTGCGTCGCTGTGGGCCTTGGCACGCGCTGTCCGTGCGCTGCCGGAGATGCCGCAGCATGTGTTCGTGGACGGCCGCGACAAGGTCGATGCGCCCTGCGACTGCGACGCCGTGATCGGCGGCGATGGTATCGTGATGTCGATCGCGGCGGCATCGATCATCGCCAAGGTGACGCGCGACCGCCTGATGTGCGCGCTGGCGGCCGATTGCCCGGGCTATGGCTTCGAAACCCACAAGGGCTACGCGGTGCCGGAACATCGCGAGGCGCTGGATCGGTTGGGACCGAGCATCCACCACCGCCGATTCTTCGCGCCGGTGATTGCGGCGAGACTGAAGCATTTTCCCGAGACGGTCGAACGCGAACCCGACCTGTTTGCGGCGGATACATCGATCGCATCCGGGATTTCGGCGGCGGTTTGAAACCGCGCTTTCCGCTGCAAACGGTAATCGCCTGGCGCGAAAACGCGATGGTTGCCTCTGCGGCCGGCCGGCTCTATCAAACGTCATCGGGCAGGGGGCTCGGCCCGGGCATTCGGACATTTCATGCGCTTCACCTCGCTCGTCGTCGAACTGATCCGCGCCCGGCCGCGGCTGGTGGTCTGGCTCGTGGTGCTGCTCCAGGCCGGGCTCTGGCTGTTCCTTCCCGTGCTGCTCTATCGCAGCCCGCCCGCGGATGTGGCGACGCTGCTGGCGTTCGGCCGCGAGTACCAGGTCGGCACCGATCTCGGTCCGCCACTCGCGTCCTGGCTGGCCGACATTGCCTTTCGCGCAGCCGGCAATCATGTGTTCGGCGTCTATCTGCTGGCGCAGATCTGCACCGTCGTCACTTTCCTGACCTTCTATCATCTGGCGCGCGCGATCGTCGGTAGCCAGCAGGCGGTGCTTGCGGTGCTGCTGTCGTTGACGGTCGTGGCCTTCAGCGCGCCCAGCGCCGAATTCGGCCCGCTGGTGCTGGCGCGGCCGCTCTGGGCGCTGCTGCTGCTGCATTCCTGGCAATTGATCGGTCAAAATCGACGCAGCGCCTGGTTTGCCTGGTCGATCGAAGCCGGCCTGCTGCTGCTGACGACATCTTCCGCGATCGGGCTGTTGCTGCTGCTGGCGGGATTTGCCGCCGCCACGCCGAGGGGCCGACGCACGCTGATGTCGCTCGACGCGCTCTTTGCGCTGCTGGTGATCGTCGTGCTGGTCTTGCCCTATTTGATCTGGCTGATCCGCGCCGATGCGCTCGCCATGCCGTCGTGGCCGGCGATATCGGAACTCGGCGCGCGCGCCATGCAATGGGGCACGCTGCTGGCGGGCCTCGGACTGGCGATGCTGGGCATCCTGGTGCTGGTGGTCCTCAACTCGGCCTGGTTCGTCCGCAACGCCGAGGATGCACCGATCATCTATCGTCCGCCGGTCGATCCGCTGGCGCGCGAGTTCGTCTATTTCTTCGCCATCGCGCCCGCGTTGTTCGGAAGCCTGCTAGGGGGCCTGTTCAATCTCGATCGCGTCGTCGGAGGCGCGGGCGTGGCGCTTCTGATGTCGGGGCTCGCCATCATCGTCGCGACCGGCGATCTCGTCTATCTGCGGCGTCAGCGCCTGTTGCGTTCGGCCTGGGCAGCGGCGCTGGTGGCGCCAGTTCTGGGCGTTGTTGCGATCACGTTCTTCCAGCCGTGGACCGGAGCCACGGAAGTGCCGACCTCGATGCCGGCCAGCGCCATCGCGCGCTTCTTCGGCGACAGCTTTGAGCGGCGAACCAATCAGCGGCTGCGCGCGGTGACCGGCGACCCCCAGCTTGCAACCCTCATCGCGATGGACAAGGGGCGCCCGCATCTCCTGCTCGACGCCGCGCCGCAGCGAACCCCATGGCTGTCGGTTGCAAAATTCAACGAGACCGGCGGCGTCGTGGTCTGGCGCGCCTCCGATACGTCGGGCGCGCCACCTGCCGATATCGCGCAGCGGTTTCCAGGCCTGGTGCCCGAAGTGCCGCGCGCCTTCGATTGGCTGGTGAACGGCCGGCAGCCGTCGCTACGCGTCGGCTGGGCGATCGTGCGGCCGAAGGCGCCGTAAGGCGAAAGCCTCAAGGCGAGGGCGCCTGCTCCAGCACTTTCGCAATCGCGCGCAGATCCTGCCACGACATCCGCTTGTACGACGGCGACCGCAGCAGATAGGCCGGATGGAACGTCGCCATGGCGCGGATGGTGCGCGTGCCGGTGTCGTAGTCGAACCACTTGCCGCGGGTTTTCATGATGCCCTCGCGGGTCGACAGCAGCGTCTGCGTCGACGGATTGCCGAGCGTCACCAGCACATCGGGATTCACGAGTTCAATCTGCCGCTGGATGAACGGCAGGCAAATCTGCGTCTCCTGCGGCGTCGGCGTCCGGTTGCCGGGCGGCCGCCAGGGAATCACGTTGGCGATATAGGCCTTGCTGCGATCGAGCCCGATCGCCGCGATCATGCGGTCCAGCAGCTTGCCGGACCGGCCGACGAAGGGCAGGCCCTCGATATCCTCGTCGCGCCCGGGGGCTTCGCCGACGAACATGATGCGCGCTTCGGGATTGCCGTCGGCAAACACCAGCCGCGTCGCGGTGTTCTTCAGCGCGCATCCCTCAAAACTTTCCAGGAGCGCACGCAACGCTTCCAGCGTCGGTGCGGTCCGCGCCGCTTCGCGTGCCGATGCGATCGCGGCTTCCGGCGCCGGCGCTATTTCGCTGCGCGGAACAGCCGGCGTTGCGGCCGGCATTTCCCGCGCCGGGCGAAGCGTCGCAGGCTCACGGACCGGCGCGGCAGCGGCGGGGAGTTCGGGTTCGGCAAGCCGGTCGATCGGCTCCTCGCCCAGCGTGCAGTCGACCCCGGCCTCCAGATAAAAAGCCAGCAATTGCCTGATATTAGGGGCGGGTTCGGGGATCAGATCCATTATGCCAATCTAATATGGATACTGCTTAAGTGAAACGTCTCGCTTTGCATTTCCATGGTTGTTATCGGCGCGAAAATCGGAAACAACGAGCCCTTAGAGCCGTTCTCAATTGGGCTGAGATCAGATCATGAGTGCAGAAGAGCTTCCTCCCCGCGAATCCATGGAATTCGACGTCGTGATCGTGGGCGCCGGGCCGTCGGGCCTGGCTGCTGCGATCCGGCTGAAGCAGCTCAACGCCGACCTCAGCATCGTCGTGGTCGAGAAAGGTTCCGAGGTCGGTGCACACATTCTCTCGGGCGCCGTGATCGATCCGGTCTCGCTCGACAAGCTGATTCCGGACTGGCGTCAGGACGCGGACTGTCCGCTGAAGACCCAGGTCAAGGACGATCGCTTCTACTGGACGACGGCGACCAGCGCGATCCGGCTGCCGAATTTTGCGATGCCGCCGCTGATGAACAATCATCACTGCTATATCGGCTCGCTCGGCGATGTCTGCCGCTGGCTGGCGCCGAAAGCCGAAGCGCTTGGCGTCGAAATCTATCCGGGTTTTGCCGCGGTCGAGGTGCTCTACGACGACAACGGCGCGGTGCGCGGGATCGCAACCGGCGACATGGGCATCGCCAGGGACGGCAGCCACAAGGATTCCTATACCCGCGGCATGGAACTGCTCGGGAAATACACGCTGTTCGCCGAAGGTGCGCGCGGCAGTCTGAGCAAGCAGCTGATCGCGAAATTCTCGCTCGACGCCAAGAGCGAGCCGGCGAAATTCGGCATCGGCCTGAAGGAAGTCTGGGAGATCGATCCCGCCAAGCACCAGAAGGGCCTGATCCAGCATTCGTTCGGCTGGCCGCTGAACAATTCGACCGGCGGCGGCTCGTTCCTCTATCACTACGACGACAACAAGGTGGCGGTCGGCTTCGTCGTGCACCTCAATTACGACGATCCGTATCTGTCGCCGTTCGACGAATTCCAGCGCTTCAAGACCCACCCGTCGGTCCGCTCCGTCTTCGAAGGCGGCAAGCGGCTTTCCTACGGCGCGCGCGCCATCACCGAAGGCGGCTACCAGTCGGTGCCGCGGTTGAGTTTCCCGGGCGGCGCGCTGATCGGCTGTGCGGCGGGCTTCGTCAACGTGCCGCGCATCAAGGGCGTGCACAACGCGATGGGCAGCGGCATGCTCGCCGCTGAACACGTCGCCACCGCGCTCGGCGCCGGCCGAACCAACGATGAACTGGTGGAATACGAAAATGCCTGGCGGGGCTCCGCGGTTGGTCAGGACCTGCACCGGGTCCGCAACGTCAAGCCGCTATGGTCGAAGTTCGGCACCATCATCGGCGTAGCGCTGGGTGGCTTCGACATGTGGTGCAACACGTTGGGATTCTCGCTGTTCGGAACCCAATCGCATGCCAAGCCCGACCGCAAGACGCTGGATGCGGCGAAGGAGCACACCCGGATCGTCTACCCGAAGCCGGACGGCAAGATTTCGTTCGACAAGCTGTCCTCGGTGTTTCTCTCCAATACCAATCACGAAGAGGACCAGCCGATTCATTTGAAGGTCGCGGACATGAACCTGCAGAAGACGTCGGAGCATGATGTCTATGCCGGTCCTTCGAACCGCTATTGTCCGGCCGGCGTCTACGAATGGGTGGAGGAGGCCACAGGGCCGCGTTTTCAGATCAACGCCCAGAACTGCGTTCACTGCAAGACCTGCGACGTCAAGGACCCGAACGGCAACATTACATGGGTTCCCCCTGAGGGCGGTGGCGGGCCCAACTATCAGGGCATGTAATAAAGGATCGTCTGGCCACGATTGCGTGAGGTAGGATCGCCTAATACCGTCGGTGGTCACGATACCGCCACAGTGAAAGCGTTTCCCGGAAGGGTTGGCCAAATCGGCGGCCTAAGGGCCTAATCTGCCAATCGATTCGCCAACCCGTATCCTTGCGGTTGAAGGCCAAAACCGGCATTGTCGCAGTCCGAGATGCCGCCGCGTGGGTTTGCATTCGAGACCGATCACGAATCCGATCGTAAGATCATGCCGTACATCCTGGAGCTAGGCGAACCGTGATGCTTTCCACTCGTTTCAATCGTTGGACGATCGCCGCTATTGCCTTCGCTGCGCTGGCCGCGCCCGGCGCGGTTTCGGCGCAGACGCCGGATCACACGGCCGACAATGCGGCGCAATTCCCGACCAAGGCCGACCTGAAATCGCTCACCACGTCCGGCAGCTATCTCGCCGCCCGCCACGCCAGCGTGGAGCGCGACGCCGCTTCGGCGGCCGCCTTCTATCGCTCGGCGCTGCGCACCGATCCGAAGAACAACGAACTGCTCGACCGCGCCTTCATCTCCTCGCTGGCGGACGGTGACATCGACGAGGCCGTCAAGCTCGCCGACCGTATCCTCACGATGGACAAGTCCAACCGCGTTGCGCGGCTGGTGGTCGGCGTGCGCGACCTCAAGCAGAAGAAATATGCCGCAGCGCAGGTGAACATCAACCAGTCGATCCGCGGGCCGATCACCGATCTGGTCGCGACGCTGCTGTCGGGCTGGGCGACCTACGGCGCGGGCGATGCCAAGGCTGCGGTAGCCAACATCGACAAGCTGACCGGGCCCGAATGGTATCCGATCTTCAAGGATCTCCATACCGGCATGATGCTCGAGATCTCGGGCAAGGAAAAGGATGCCGGGACGCGCTTCGAGCGGGCCTACAAGCTCGACGATTCCATGCTTCGCGTCTCCGACGCCTATGCGCGCTGGCTGTCGCGCAACAAGGAGAGCGCGGCGGCGACCGGCATCTACGAGGCCTTCGACAAGAAGCTGCCGCGGCATCCGCTGGTGCAGGAAGGCCTGCGCGACACCAGGGCCGGCAAGAAGCTGTCGCCGCTGGTCGATACGGCGCAGGCCGGCGCGGCCGAGGCGCTGTACGGCATCGGCGCAACGCTGACCCGCCGCGGCGGCGAGGATCTGGCGCTGGTCTACCTGCAGCTTGCGCTCTACCTGCAACCCAACCATCCGCTGGCGCTGCTGTCGCTCGCCGATCTCTACGAGTCGGTGAAGAAGCCGCCGATGGCGATCAAGGTCTATGAGCGCATGCCGGCGAGTTCGCCGCTCAAGCGCAACGCGCAGATCCAGCTCGCCACCAATCTCGACGCCGCCGACCGCAGCGACGAGGCGATCAAGATCCTGAAGACTGTCACCGCCGAGGCGCCGAAGGATATCGAGGCCATCATGGCGCTCGGCAACATCGAGCGCGGCCGCAAGAAGTTCAGCGATTGCGCCAATACCTATTCGCTGGCGATCGATGCGATGCCCGGCGTGACCGACAAGAACACCTGGGTCACCTATTATTATCGCGGCATTTGCCTGGAGCGTTCCAAGCAGTGGAACAAGGCCGAGGTCGACATGCGCAAGGCGCTCGAACTGCAGCCCGAGCAGCCGCATGTGTTGAACTATCTCGGCTATTCCTGGATCGACCAGGGCGTCAATCTCGACGAAGGCATGAAGATGATCAAGCGTGCCGTCGATCAGCGTCCCGACGACGGCTACATCGTGGACTCGCTCGGCTGGGCCTACTATCGCATCGGCAATTTCGAGGACGCGGTGAAGCATCTCGAACGCGCGATCGATCTCAAGCCTGAGGATCCGACCATCAACGACCATCTCGGCGATGCGTATTGGCGCGTCGGCCGGACGCTGGAAGCGAAATTCCAGTGGGCCCACGCCCGTGACCTCAAACCCGAGGCGGAGGAATTGCCGAAGATCGAGGCCAAGCTCGCCAATGGCCTGCCCGAGGACACCTCTTCTGCGGCGTCTGCCGACAAGAAAAAAGAAGACGGCAAGGGCGGCTGACGAGGACTTTGGGGGCTGTTCGGCAATGCCGGGACTGAGTGACGAAGGGCGTGCCAAGGTCAACCTGACCTTGCGGGTGAATGGCCGCCGCGTGGATGGCTATCATGATCTCGAAAGCGTCGTGGCGTTCGCCGACTGTGCCGATCGCCTGACGCTGACGCCCGGTCCAGACCTCGAATTGAAGATGTCCGGACCGCTGGCGCAAGCGTGCGGCGACACGTCGGACAATCTGGTGCTGAAGGCCGCGCGCCTGCTGGCTGAGCGGGTGCCGAACATGAAGGCCGGCAGTTTCACCCTCGACAAGGTACTGCCGGTTGCGGCCGGCATCGGTGGCGGTTCGGCGGATGCCGCAGCGGCGCTGCGATTGCTGGCGCAACTGAACGGGCTGTCGCTCGACGATCCCCGCATCATCGAGGTGGCGGAACTGACGGGGGCCGACGTGCCGGTTTGCGTCAACTCGCGCGGCTGCATCATGAGCGGCGTCGGTGAAGCGCTGGAGCCGCTCAGCCTGCCGAAAATGCCGTGCGTGATGGTCAATCCCGGCGTTCCCGTAGCTACCCGCGACGTCTTCAACGCGCTCGGCCTGCGCAATGGCGAATTATTGGTCGGCGTGACCGACGTGCTGCTGCGCGACCGCTGGCCCGACGACAAGGCATCGCTCGAGGAATGGGTCGAGGCGCTCGCCGCCAACGCCAACGATCTGGAAGCGCCCGCCCTGCGCGTGCAGCCGGTGATCGGCGAGGTCATCGCGGCGCTCAACGCAACCAACGGCGCATGGCTGGCGCGGATGTCAGGTTCGGGCGCCACCTGTTTTGCGATCTACGAGAACACTGCCGACGCCGGCCGCGCGGCAGAGCAGATCCGGCGCGATCACCCCGGATGGTGGGTGCACGCGGGAACGCTGAGTTAGCTTGTCGGCCGGCGCGCCAGCGCCAGCGACACCCCGAGCCCGGCGATGAACAGCCCCGATCCCTGTCGCAGGCGTTGAAACAGCTGCGGCCGACGCGTGAGCCCCGAATGCGCCGTCGATGCCATCAGCACGACGACGAAATCGACCAGCGTATTGAGCGCGACCGAAATCAACCCCAGTGCCATGAACTGGAGGGCAGGGTGCCTGCCGGCCGGATCGAGGAATTGCGGGATGAAGGCCAGAAAGAAGGCCGCCGTCTTGGGATTGAGGGCTTCGACGAGTACGCCGTCCCGAAACGCCTGCTTCGAGCCCACGGCAGCAAACTGTTCAGGCAGCATCTGACGGGCCTCGCGAAACGTCCTGATGCCAAGCCAGACCAAATAGATTGCACCTGCGAATTTCAGCATGGCGAACAGTTCGGCGCTTGCAAGAATGATCGCCGAGACGCCGAGCCCGCCTGCAACCACATGGACGAGCCCGCCCAGCGCTGTCCCGAACGTCGACGCGATGCCGGCTCGGCTGCCGCCGGTCAGCGTTCTCGTGGCGACGTAGAAAATCCCGGGGCCGGGGACCGCGGCGATGACGAGCGCGGCAAGCAAAAACAGCAGGAGATTTGTGTCGTTCATTGATGCAACCGGATTTCGTGGGATTCGTATAGCGCAGCGAAGCCATCAATCTGCGCCCGTCGAAGCGATGGCAATCGCTGAGCTCTCTCCATCCCGCGCCGTGGCATCGATCGACACGACCTTGCCAGATGAAGTCGAAGTTTAGTTGACGCTGTCTGCGATTGAGCGAAATCCAGTCTGGACCGCCGTCCTCAGCAGATATCCAGCACGCTGATCCCCGGGACGTCTCGCCCAAGGGCGACAGGAACACTGCTTAACAGCCCCGTTGACAAGCCGTGGAACTGAACGGTATGGAAAGCGTAATGTTATAACATAACATTTAGTGGCGGCTTGGGGTACTGTTGCGATGAAGAGGCGGGAGATCGACCCCGATAGGAGGTCCTCGGCTGAAGCCTGCGTCCGGCTGCCGCTTGCTCCAATCGCACCAGCCGCACTTCGAACAGCGACGCGTCGTGTCCGTCGCGGAGCGGGCAAACAATCTGCCGCACATTCGAAGGCCTAAAGAGATGCTCGAGGCATTGGACGTCAGCAAGGATTTCGGCTCGAACCGCGCGCTCGACACTGTGACGCTGCGCGTACAGCCCGGAGAGATCTACTGTCTGCTCGGCGCCAACGGCGCCGGCAAGACGACGCTCATCAACCTTTTCCTCGATTTCATCGAGCCGACCTCGGGTGAAATCCGAATCAACGGCAGGAAGGTCGCGGACGATCCGCTCGCGACCAAGCGGGACACTGCCTACATTCCCGAACAGGTGATGCTCTATGGCGTCCTTTCCGGCATCGAGAATCTGAAGTATTTCGCAACGCTCGCGACAGGAGAGCGGCGTTCGCGCGAACAATTATTGGGACTTCTCTCCGAAGCCGGTTTGCCGACAGCAGCCGCCGACCGACGTGTTGCGACCTATTCGAAAGGCATGCGCCAGAAGGTTGGGATCGCGATCGCGCTCGCCAAGAACGCCAAGGCACTGCTGCTGGACGAACCCACGTCCGGTCTCGATCCGAAGGCGGCAGGCGAGTTTTCTCAGCTCCTGGGCAAGGCTCGCGATCGCGGTGTTGCCGTGCTCACCACGACCCATGATTTGTTTCATGCCAAGCAGACCGGCAGCCGCATCGGGATCATGAAGCAGGGCAAGCTGGTCGCAGACTTGAGCAGCCAGGATCTCTCGCACAGCGATCTCGAAGCGCTGTATCTGCAGCATATGGCTGCCTGACATGATCGGTGTGATTGCGCAGCGGGAGTTCACCGAATTTGTGCGGGACGGTCGCCTGTTCTGGGCTGGCGGGATCATGCTCCTGCTGGTTGTGACCGCGCTCGGCGTCGGATGGCAGCGACAGAGCCATCTGCATGCGGAGCGCCATGCGGCTCAACACCTCGATTATGAAGATTGGCTGCAGCAAGACGAGCGCCATCCCCACGATGCGGCGCATCAGGGGATGCACGTCTTCAAGCCGGAACCGCCGCTATCGATCATCGATCCCGGGATCGGTCCCTATGTCGGTTCTACGATCTGGCTGCAGGCCCATCGCCAAAGCGAGGTGAAGTTCCGACCGGCGCAGGATGCGACAGGCCTGCAGCGGTTCGGCACCTTCTCGGCCGCATGGCTGGTACAAATACTGGCGCCGCTTCTCATCATCGTACTCGGATTCAACGCCTTTGCGGGCGAGCGTGAGCTCGGCACGTTGCGGCAGCTCATGAGCCTTGGCGTTTCGTCGCGCGCGCTCCTTTGGGGGAAGGCGCTGGCCCTGGCCGTTGCAATAGGCGTGCTGCTCGCCCCCGGCATCGTCGTCGCTGCGGTTGCGGTAGTAATCGAAAGCAAAGCAGGCCTCTTGCTCGACTCCCTTGTTCGATTCTTCATGCTAGGACTGGCCTATACGGTCTATCTCGGCATCGCGATCTTCGTCGTTCTGGCGGTGTCGGCGCGGGCGTCGTCCTCCCGCGTTGCGTTGATCGCTCTGCTGGCGCTGTGGATCGGCGGCGTCCTGCTGGCGCCGCGGGTGATGTCCGACATTTCGCGACATGTCCATCCGAGTCCGTCGCGCACCGAGTTTGCATCGGATTTGTCCGATGATCTCAAGCGCCAGCACGACAAGGCGTGGCGCGAACAGTTCGGCGTCGCGAGCGGGTGGGGACCTGACCTTCCCTTAAGCAAATGGGGCGTGGCGCTCGCGGTCAACGATCGCGTCGGGTACGACGTGATGGACCATCACTTCGGCACGCTGTGGGACACTTTCGAGAAGCAGCAGCGAATGCAGGAATGGGCGGGCTTTCTTGTTCCGGTGTTGGCGCTCCGTTCGTTTTCCATGAGCATGTCAGGCACTGATTTCGCTCAACATCGCGACTTCGCGGTCGCGGCCGAACGCCAGCGCCGGCTCGTGCAGGACATCATGAGCCAGGACCTGATCAAGCACGCTGATCCGCTCGGCGACCGGCATTTCGCCTACCAGGCGAATAAGGAGCTTTGGGCCAAGGTCCCTCCGTTCGACTACGCGCCGCCGCCGCTTACCTTTGCGCTGCGTCACCAAGGGTCCGCGTTCGCGATATTGTCTGCCGTTCTGATCGTGGTCGGTATCGTCGCAATTCGCTCAGTACCCCGCAGGTTGCCGTTGTGATGTCCGACGCAGGGTCCTCGAAGGCACAACCGTTCCGGCTTGTGTTTATGCATGAAGCGCGCGTTCTGATCGCGGATGGGACGCTACCGCTCGTCTTGGCGTTGTTCGTTCTCCTGCTTGGATACGCAACCTGCAACGGCATTGTGGAGACGCGAGCGCGCGACATCACCATCGCGTCCATTCTGGCGAAGCAACAAGAACGCCACGCGGCAAATGTCGATCAGCTTCAGCGAATCAATGCCGGCACTGCAACTCCCGCTCCGTTCTCGAATGCGGCGGATCCGGCCAACGTTGGGAGCGGTCTCGGCGGACGCTTCGCCTACGTTCCAACCAGCGCTCTGGCGCCGATGGCGTTCGGCCAGTCGGACATGATCCCGAACTACTACCAGATCACGTATCGCAGTCGCGTAAACTTCATGTACGACAGCGAAATCGAGAATCCGTGGAACCTGTTGAACGGTCGCTTCGACGTCGCGTTCGTGGTGATCTACCTGCTGCCTCTCTTCATCTTTGCGATGAGCTACAACCTGCTCTCGGCCGAGCGCGAGCAGGGCACCCTGCGGATGCTGCTGTCACAGCCGATCACGCTTAGCCGGCTGGTGCTGGCAAAGGTGTCGGTTCGGGCCAGCGTGATCTCCGCCTGTGCAATCTTCGTTCCGGTTGCCGCACTTCTCATTTTTCGACCGGAAACGCGGGAAGCGGCTTCGCTGGCGCAACTCGCCGCGTGGACGGTCCTCGTCTGCGCTTACGGCATGTTCTGGTTTGCCGTGGCGGTGATTGCAAACGCTTTCAGCCGATCATCTGCGGCTAACGCCCTTACGCTCGTCGGAAGCTGGGTAGTGCTGGTCTTGATTGTGCCGGTGCTGTTGAACCTCGTTGCGTCAATGTTGTGTCCTGCGCCTTCGCGCACGGAATTGGCGACGCAAACGCGCTTGATCACGGTCGATGGGTTGCGGCGCTACGAGCAGTTGTTCAGCGCCGACTACCGCTATTCGGACAAGCCCGGCTCGCTTCTGCCAAAGGACGGCCGCTTCGAAGTGCAATCCCGTCCCAGGGCCGCCTTCATGCTCCAGCGTGACGTCGAAGCGGACATCCAGAAACTGCTCGATCGCTTCGATGCGCAGTTGGAGGGGCAGCAAGCCCTGGTTGACCGCTGGGGTTTCGTTTCACCGGCGATCATCGTGCACGAAGGCCTGGCGGCAATCGCCGGCAACAGCTCACAACGCTACCTGCACTTCCAGCGCCAGGTCGCGACCTTTCACGCGGCGTGGAAGCAGTTCTTCGAGCCGAAGATCCTGGAACGCAAGGCGATGACGGAGGCCGACTTCGCGGCCATGCCCGCTTGGACATGGCGGGAAGAAGCGCCGCGCCGGCAAGCATCGGATCTGTTGGTGAGAACAATCCAGCTTCTTGCCTTGGTCCTCGTCGTTGCGGGGATCGGGTTCTGGAGACTTAAGACGTCGTCGGTTGTCTGAACGGGGAGACGGCCGGCCGGCCAAGACTTTGAGGTAGTTGGGGGGAAGTTATGTTGCGTCTACGTTCGATGCTGTCGTCGAGTTCGAGTATCGCTGTCGGTCTTTACATCGTCTTTGCTGGAACCGACGCTCGCGGTCAGGCGGATAGCGTAAGCCAGAGTAGTCGGATCACGGGGACGTCAGCGTCACAAGCGGCACCTGCGGGGACGACGCCGCTGCCGGCGATCCAGGTCGTGCAAGACCAGCGACGGCCGAGCGCCAAGAGACGGGCCGGGACACGGCAAGCGACCAGCCGGGCAGCGGCGCGGCAGACGGCGGCCCGGACGGCGCCTGTCATGCCTGTTGCCAGCAATCAGGGGCCAGGGCCTTGGCCGCCATCCGAGAATGATACTCGGGCTGTTCCGCTCAATGCTGAAGCGGTGACATCCTCCCGCCTCGGACTGAGCGTGAAGGAAACGCCCGCCAGCGTCGAAATCCTGACCCAGGGAGCTTTGCGGGAACGCGGCAGCCGGGTGCTTCGCGAAGCCATCGAGCAGTCCACTGGAGCTACGGCAAGCGCGATTCCGAACATCACCAGCACCGTGTCGGTGCGCGGCTTCATCAACAACAGCGTGAATGTGCTCTACGATGGCGTCGGCCTCCCGCACAACTCGACGGCAGCGCGCTATACCGACCTCGGCAATCTCGACCGCATTGAGTTCCTGCGCGGGCCCGCTTCGGTGCTTTACGGCGATGGTTCGGTCGGAGCCACCATCAATCTCATTCCACGGTATCCGACCTGGATCCCGAAAGCCGATGCGGAATACGCCTTCTCAAGCTTCAATTCCCACCGCGTGCATGCCGGCGTGGGCGGCCCCATTCTCAACAATGCTGCGGCGGTCAGGTTCGACGCCACCGTCAATAATTCCGGCAGCAATGTAAAGCTCACGAGAAGCCAGCTCGAGCAATACAATGGCTCGATCTTGATTCCGCTCGGTGAGGATCTCGCGTTGACATTTTCGGCCGAGAAGCAAATTGACGATATCAAGAACGCCTATTGGGGTACGCCCTTCGTGAACGGGCAACTCGCGGGATTCCTGCGCAACGTCAATTACAACAACCTGACCGATGCCCGCATGGGCTCGGACAGCGACTGGCTACGCGCGAATCTGGTCTGGACCCCGACGAAAGAGTGGGAGGTCCGAAATATTGCCTATCGATACAGTGCGTCTCGCTATTGGCACAATGTCGAAAGTTTTGTCTACAATGCCGGAAGCAGTCCGCCGACGGTGACGCGCCGATGGTTCGGTGACCTCGATCATGATCACGAGGTTCTGGGCGATCGCATCCAGGCGCGCCATATCGGCGACATCGCGGGCCTCGCAAACCGCTTCGTCGTCGGCGCCGAGACGTCGACGGTCAGTTGGAGAAGCTCGCGGAACGGCTTTCCGGGATCGCAGGTCGTCGATGCCTTCAACCCGCCGGAAGTGCCGTTCTCCGCAGGCACATCGATCCTTCGCACGCCCTCGCGCGACGTCTCCCTCGACAGTTGGGCGATCTTTGCCGAGGATCAGCTATCGCTCACGCAGCAACTGAAGGTGCTGGTGGGCAGCCGGTTCGACTATTTCGAGGGCAATTGGCTCTACATCGACCAGGGCGGAATCCGGCGGCATCAGACCTACCGCGAACCGTCCTACCGGGCCGCGCTCCTCTATGACATCACGCCGCTCACCACGGTCTATGCTTCCTATACGACCGCCTCGGAGGGTGGCGATTCCTTGTACTTCCTTGGGCCGCAACAGACGCAGCTCGGCCTGACCGATGCTCGCCAGACCGAGGTCGGACTGAAGCAGGATATCTTCGGGCGCGGCGAGTTCACTTTTGCAGCTTACCATATCGTCAAGAACAACCTCTTCGTGCCGGACCCGGCCAATCCGACCGAACGCATTCCGGTCGGCCAGCAATCATCGAGAGGCGTCGAGGCGACGCTTGGATACCGGCTCGACGAGCAGTGGAAGTTCGACGCCAACGCGGCGTTCGTGCACGCGCGGCTCGACGAGTTTACCGAGGGAAATCCAGCAATCTCCCGCGCAGGAAACATTCCGCAGTTTGTTCCGAAATACGTAGTCAACGTCGGCGCGCGCTACTCTCCGTTTGCATCGTGGGAATTCGGTGCATGGTTGCGGCATGTCGATTCCGTGTTCGTCGACAACGCCAACACGCAGAAGCTACCAGCCTACACGACAGTCGATGTCAGCGCGGTCTACAAGTACAGCAAGAATGTCGAATTCACGGCGCGGATCCGCAATCTCACCGATGCACTCTATGCGACGTGGTCTGGACCGACCCAGGCCTATATCGCAGCGCCTCGGACATTCGAGATTTCGGCACGCGCCAAATTCTGACCGTGCCGCGCAATCCTGGGAGGCTGGATGGTGCGATGGAAATCGCTCGCGCTCCATCCATCCGACGCCATGGCGTCAATCAATGCGATCGCGCCAGGCAGAACGCCACGACCTGTTCGAGCGCGGACTTCATCGGCGAGGCGGGGAACAGGGCGAGCGCATCGACGGCCATTGCGCCGTAGTGCTGGGCGCGGCTGATGGTGTCTTCCAGCGCGCGATGCTTGGTCATCAACCCGATGGCGTAGTCGAGATCGCCATCGCTGATCTCGCCGCGCTCCAGCGCCTTGATCCAGAACGCGCGCTCGCTGTCATTGCCGCGGCGGAATGCCAGCACCACCGGCAGCGTGATCTTGCCCTCGCGGAAATCGTCGCCGATGTTCTTGCCGAGCTTGGCGGCCTTGCCGCCATAGTCGAGCACGTCGTCGACGAGCTGGAATGCGATGCCGAGATTCATGCCGACCGAGCGGCAGGCGGTCTGTTCGGCCTTGGGCCGGTTGGCAATGACGGGGCCGACCTCGCAGGCGGCGGCGAACAATTCGGCCGTCTTGCCCCTGATGACGGCGAGATACTCGTCCTCGGTGGTTGCGGTGTTCTTGGCGGCCGCAAGCTGCATCACTTCGCCTTCGGCGATGGTGGCGGCGGCCGATGAAAGAATGTCGAGCGCGCGCAGCGAGCCGACCTCGACCATCATGCGAAACGCCTGGCCGAGCAGGAAATCGCCGACCAGCACGCTGGCCTCGTTGCCCCACAGCATCCGCGCCGACAGCTTGCCGCGCCGCAATTCGCTTTCGTCGACCACGTCGTCATGCAGCAGCGTCGCGGTGTGCATGAACTCCACAGAGGCCGCGAGCTTGATATGGCCGTCGCCGGAATAGCCGGTGAGGCTGGCCATCGCGAGCGTCAGCATCGGGCGCAGACGCTTGCCACCCGAGGAGATCAAATGATTGGCGACCTCGGGAATCATGGTGACTTCCGACCCCGTCCGCGACAGGATCGTGGCGTTGACCCGTTCCATGTCGGCCGCGACCAGCCCGACCAATGCATCGATCGAAGCGTTCGGGCTCTCGAAAGGTACAATAACCGCCACGCAGGTCTCCACTTTTGGCCAATTCGCACTATCCTGATCTACAATAGAAACTGCCGGCTGGGGCGGCAAGGGCAGGTAGTGGTTGACAGTTGCCGCCGGCGGCGTTTTCGAGCCGCCTGAGTACCGGTTGGTGTTCAGGAAAAGGCGTCAAAACCAAGACTTGTTGCTATGGTTTGGGGCTTCGGTTGTGACTCAATCCGAGCCTAATGGGTCCAGCCCGCCCGGTTGAGGCGAAACAGGAGAGCGTCAATTGCGGGAATTGGTTCGGACCAACGATATCGTGCTGGTTTCCGCTGTTGGCGCGCTGCTTGATGGAGCCAATATCCATCATCTGGTGCTGGACGAGAACATGAGCGTCATCGAGGGATCGCTCGGCGTGCTGCCGCGCCGCATCCTGGTCCATGACGACGACAACCGCGAGGCACGCCAGCTTCTGACCGATGCTGGCCTCGGCCATGAATTGCGGCCCGATGAGTGATCCGGCCCTGGACCTGACCGAGGACGCGTTTCTCGGCGGGCAGTTGCGTCTGCGGCAGCTGAAGTCGGGACACCGCGCCGGTCACGATGCCGTGTTGCTGGCGGCGGCGACATCGGCGCGTGCAGGCGATCGCGTCGCGGATCTCGGCACCGGCGTCGGAGTGGCAGGACTTGCGGTCGCCCGGCGCGTTGGCGGCATCAACCTGGTTCTGGTCGAGATCGATCCGGTGCTGGCGGAACTCGCGCGCGCCAACGCGGCCGCGAATGCGATCGCGGCCGACATCGTCGTGCTCGATGTCGAAGCCGACGCGGCGACCTTTGCCGCCGCCGGGCTCGGTCCCGACAGCATCGACGCCGTACTGATGAACCCACCGTTCAACGATCCCGCGCGGCACCGGATCTCGCCGGACAAAGCGCGCGGCGTCGCCCATGTGGCGACCGCGACGACGCTGTCGAACTGGGTGCATGCGGCGCGGCGCATCCTCAAATCCAGGGGCGTGCTGACGCTGATCTGGCGCGCCGACGGGATCGCCGAGGTGCTGGCCACACTCGATCACGGTTTCGGGAGCATCGAGCTTCTGCCGGTTCACGGCGACGTCGGCGGCCCGGCGAACCGCATCCTGGTACGCGCGGTCAAAGGCGGACGCGCGCCGACGCAAATTCACCCCGCCCTGATGCTCAATGATGAGTCAGGCGTGCCCAACAAATGGGTCCAGGAGATTCTCGCAGGGAAGGGGAGCTTGCCGCTTGCGAAGCCGTAAAGCTAGCCCACGCATGTCGCAATCAACACCCTATTGCGGCAGCGTCTCCGACTGCCGCTTCGGTGCCGAAGTGAAGTGGGTAGCGGCGAGCAGGGTGCCGATCAGCAATATCAGCAGGTAGATTTTCATGTCACTCTCCGCGGCCCCATTGCAGCCTCGACGGCCACGATGCAAAAGGCGTTCCTGCCACAAGACGTTCCGGCCTTTGCAATGACATTGGCGTGATAAAGAATGGTTAATTCGAGGTAACGGCATGAGTGAACAATTAAGTGATCGCACGGGATTGCCGGGCCTCATCGACAAACTCAAGGAATTGATACCAGCCAGGTTCCGGAGCGGGGCAGTCGTCGTCCCGGTGGTGCGGTTGTCGGGCGTGATCGGCGCGGTGACGCCGTTGCGGCCGGGCCTGTCGCTGGCGGGCATCGCCAAGACGCTCGAACGCGCCTTCGCCACCAAACATGCCAAGGCCGTGGCGCTGGTGATCAATTCGCCCGGCGGCTCGCCGGTGCAATCGCGCCAGATCTATTTGCGGATCAGGCAGTTGGCCGCGGAAAAGAAACTGCCGGTGCTGGTGTTCGTCGAGGACGTCGCGGCGTCCGGCGGCTACATGATCGCCTGCGCGGGCGACGAGATTTTTTGCGATCCGTCCTCGATCCTCGGCTCGATCGGGGTGGTGGGCGGCAGCTTTGGTTTTCAGGATTTGATCAGGAAGATCGGCGTCGAGCGGCGGCTGTACACCGCGGGCGAGCACAAGGCGATGCTCGATCCGTTCCTGCCCGAAAATCCGGATGATGTTGCGCGACTGAAATCGCTTCAGCGCGAGATCCACGCGATCTTCATCGCACTGGTCAAGGACAGCCGCGGTGCGCGCCTCAAGGGTGCCGACGACGAGCTGTTCACCGGTGAATATTGGGCGGGCGAGAAATCGATATCGCTGGGCCTTGCGGATTCCATCGGCGATCTCCGCTCGACGCTGCGCGCCCGCTTCGGCGACAAGGTGCTGACGCCGGTGATCGCGCCTGCGAGCGGAATGCTGGCAGGGCTGCTGGGCCGGAGGGCGCCGGGGGCGGGCTCAATGGCGGCGCTGGAGGGTATCGGGGGATTGCCGGATGAGGTGATTTCGGCGCTCGAAACCCGGGCGATCTGGGCCAAATTCGGGTTCTAGAAATCAACAAGAGGTCAACGAACCGCGCCATTTAGTCCCAAAAGCGGAATTGCGGCGCAGCCCGGCTTGGGGGAGAATGGTCGGCGTTGGGGGCTGACACGTGAACGACAAGGATCGACCGATGCCGCCGTTGATCGCATTCGCAGGGGCCCTGGGTGGGCTCGCCGTAGTCCGCTGGGCCTACAAGACTGCCGTCCGCATCAACCAGGAACTGGAAGAGGCGCGGATGGCCCGCGTCGCCGAGCCCGCACCCGCCGGCGAGATTCCGACCCTCCGCCGCGACCCCGTAACCGGGGCTTACCGGCCGGGTTAATCCTCCGTCATTCCGGGGCGTGCGATAGCACGAACCCGGAATCTCGAGATTCCCCGGGGTGCAATTGCACCCCTGAGGTCTGGTCCTTCGGACCATCCCGGAATGACGCGGTAGAGGCACCCCCATCGCCTTGATTCCCCGCTTCCACGCCGATACGGTCCCGCGCTCCTAAAACCCCCTCGCGAGACCGATTCTGCCGATGGACGCCTTGCCTGACCATATGCGCCCGGAACGCTCGTTCCAGGGTTTTATCCTTGCTCTGCAGCGGTTCTGGGCTGAGCAGGGCTGCGTCATCCTGCAACCCTATGACATGGAAATGGGCGCCGGCACCTTCCATCCCGCCACGACGCTGCGCGCGCTCGGGCCGAAGCGCTGGAATGCGGCCTATGTGCAGCCGTCGCGGCGGCCCAAGGACGGGCGTTACGGCGAGAACCCCAACCGGCTGCAGCACTATTACCAGTTTCAGGTGATCATGAAGCCGTCGCCGCCAAACCTTCAGGATCTTTACCTGAAATCGCTCGCCGCCATCGGCATCGATTCCAGCGTGCATGACATCCGCTTTGTCGAGGACGACTGGGAGAGCCCGACGCTGGGGGCGTGGGGGCTCGGCTGGGAGTGCTGGTGCGACGGCATGGAAGTCAGCCAGTTCACTTACTTCCAGCAGGTCGCGGGCGTCGAATGCGCGCCGGTCGCCGGCGAGCTCACCTACGGGCTGGAACGGCTTGCGATGTATGTGCAGGGCGTCGACCGCGTCTATGACCTCAACTTCAACGGCCGCGAGGGCGCGGACAAGGTCACCTATGGCGACGTGTTCCTGCAGGCCGAGCAGGAATATTCCCGGCACAATTTCGAGCATTCCGATTCCGAGATGCTGTTCAAGCAATTCGCAATGGCGGAAGAGGCTTGCCGGAAATATCTCGACGCGGGATGGAAGGATGGCAAGCGCGAAGCTCACCTGATGGCGCTGCCGGCCTATGACCAGTGCATCAAGGCCAGCCACGTGTTCAACCTGCTGGATGCACGCGGCGTGATCTCGGTGACCGAAAGACAGAGCTACATCATGCGGGTGCGCGAACTGGCTAAGGCTTGCGGTGAAGCCTGGGTTCACACCGAAGCGGGCAGGGCGGCCTGATGCCTGATCTCCTGCTCGAACTGTTCTCCGAGGAAATTCCCGCGCGCATGCAGGCGAAGGCGGCGGACGATCTGCGCCGCATGGTCACCGACAAGCTCGTCGCCGAAGGCCTGGTCTACGAGGGCGCCAAGGCGTTCGCGACGCCGCGGCGGCTGGCGCTGACCGTGCACGGCATTCCGCTGCGGCAGCCCGACCTCAAGACCGAACGCCGCGGACCGAAGATCGGTGCCCCCGACGCGGCGGTGCAAGGCTTCCTGAAAGCAACCGGCCTCAAATCGCTGGACGAGGCGACGATCCAGCGCGACCCGAAGGGCGATTTCTATGTCGCGCTGATCGAAAAGTCCGGCCGCGCCGCGATCGACGTGATCGCCGAAATTCTCCCCGTCATCATTCGAACCTTCCCGTGGCCGAAGTCGATGCGCTGGGGCGAACGTTCGGCCAAATCGGGTTCGCTGTCCTGGGTGAGGCCGCTGCACTCGATCATCGCGACCTTCGGCATCGAGACCGAAGAGCCGGATATCGTGAAATTTTCCGTCGACGGCATCGAGGCCGGACAGACTACGTTCGGCCACCGCTTCATGGCGCCGGTCGCGATCTCTGTGCGCCGCTTCGAGGATTACGAAGCCAAGTTGAAGGCGGCAAAGGTCGTGCTCGACCCGCAGGCGCGCAAGGACATCATCCTCGACGACGCCAAGGAACTGGCATTCGCGCAGGGCTTTGATCTGGTGGAAGACCAGGCCTTGGCCGACGAAGTGGCGGGCCTGGTCGAGTGGCCGGTCGCGCTGATGGGATCGTTCGAAGCGGAATATCTGTCTATTCCCGACGAGGTGATCCGCGCCACCATCCGCAACAATCAGAAGTGCTTTGTGGTTCGCGATCCCAAGACGGGGAAGCTCACCAACAAGTTCATCCTCACCGCCAACATCGAGGCGACCGACGGCGGCAAGACCATCGTTGGCGGTAACGAGCGCGTGATCCGCGCCCGGTTGTCCGATGCAAAGTTCTTCTACGAGACCGACCTGAAGACGAAACTCGAATCGCGCCTGCCGAAATTCGATCAGATCGTGTTCCACGAAAAGCTCGGCACCCAGGCCGAGCGGATCAAGCGCATCGAGCGGCTCGCGGCCGAGATCGCGCCTCTGGTCGGCGCCGATGTCGAGAAGGCGAAGCGTGCAGCGCATTTGGCAAAGGCCGACCTGCTGACCGAGGTCGTCGGCGAATTCCCTGAATTGCAGGGCTTGATGGGGAAGTACTACGCGCTGGCGCAAGGCGAGAACGCCTCCGTCGCCGCCGCGAGCGAAGAACATTACAAGCCGCAAGGCCCCGCCGATCGCGTTCCGACCGATCCGGTGAGCGTGGCGGTCGCGCTGGCCGACAAGATCGACACGCTGGTCGGCTTCTGGGCGATCGACGAGAAGCCGACGGGGAGCAAGGATCCTTATGCGCTCAGGCGAGCGGCGCTGGGCGTGATCAGGCTGATCGTTGAAAATGCGCTTCGGCTGCCGATCCTGAGCGCGGCCAGGTCAGCGATTGATGGATTGCCCGATAAGGGGGCGAAATACCCGGCTGGCGACGCCGGCAAACTTCCGAGCGATCTTCTTGCTTTCTTCGCCGACCGCCTGAAGGTCCAGCTTCGCGACCAGGGCGCGCGTCACGATCTCGTCGATGCCGTGTTCTTGCTCGGCGGCCAGGACGATCTGCTCATGGTCGTCCGCCGCGTCGAGGCGCTGGGCAAGTTTCTCGATACCGACGACGGCAAGAACCTGCTTGCGGGAACGAAGCGGGCATCCAATATTCTCTCGATCGAGGAGAAGAAGGACAAGCGATCGTTCGACGGCGCGCCGGATGCCGGGCTCTACAGGTTGGCCGAGGAGAAGGCGCTGGCTGCGGCGATCGATCAGGTCAAGGGCGAGGCCGGGGCCGCGGTTGCAAAGGAAGACTTTGCCACCGCGATGGCTGCGATGGCGAAACTTCGCCCGGCGGTCGATGCGTTTTTCGACAAGGTCAAGGTCAATGACGATGAACCTGCCGTGCGCGAGAATCGACTAAAGCTGTTGAACGAAATCCGCGCGGCGACCCGCGCGGTGGCGGATTTTTCCAGGATCGAAGGCTAGCCCATGGACCCACAGACGCTCGCCGCTTACGACTCGAATGCGGCGGCGTTCGCGGAGGACTGGCACGTTCAACCCGCTCCGGTTGACCTGCAGGAAGTCGTCGAACGGTTTTTCGTGCGCGGCGGGACCTCGGCCGATATCGGCTGCGGCAGCGGCCGCGAGGTCGCCTGGCTCAATGCGAATGGTTTTCCGACCGTCGGTTTCGATCCGTGCGAAGGCCTGCTGGACGAAGCGCGCCGCCGGCATCCCGGCCTGAAGTTCACGAAAGCGGAACTGCCCGAACTGCGCGGCGTCGGCACGTTCGACAACGTGCTGTGCGAGACCGTGATCATGCACATCGAGCGCAAGCAGATCGCGCCATCGGTTCGCCGCCTGCTGGATATCGTCAAGCCGAGCGGCATTCTTTATCTGAGCTGGCGCGTCACCGAAAACGCCGACCAGCGCGACACCCAGGGCAGGCTTTACGCGGCGTTCGATGCCGCGCTGGTGCTGGCGGAACTGAAGAACGCGACGGTATTGCTCGACGAAGAGGCCATCAGCGCCTCATCGGGAAAGAAGATTCACCGCCTCGTGGTGAAGAAGGCCGGGCTGGAAATCCGCGAATAGAGTTGCGCACAAAATGAAAACCCCGCCCGGAGGGGACGCCGGGCGGGGCTTCATGTCCAGTCGTATCACGCGCACATCCGCTTGCGCGGCGCCCGGACCAACCGTTCAGGTGAATCGGGTCTAGTCGACCACCTGAACGATGCGACGCGAACGCGGTTCGACCAGGATCGTCTGGCCGTTCACCACGGTGTAGCGATAGGGCGTCGTGCCAAATTTCTGCGGCACGTCGTAGTAGGTCACGCCGACCTCGGGCAGCACGGCGCCAACCACCACGCGCTCGGAGATCGTGAAATCCGGCACGCGTTCGCGCACGATGTATTCACGGAAGGCCGAACGCTGGCCGGGAACGATGCCTTCGTGTTCGCCGATGACTACCGTGCTGCCGCCGCCGACACCGGTCGTGATGGTGCTCTGCGCCTGCGCTGCGATCGGGGCAGCCATCGCGCCGGCGATCGCTGCAATGGCAAGAATCCTGGTTCGCATAGTCGACTCCTTCGCGAGAGAAACAGCGCCGGCCGTCAGCCAGCGCGCACGTCCCGAGCCAATTCATCGTGCGGACCATTGTTCCGGAAAACGGCGGTCGCATACGCGGCATTTCTGGGGAATTGTTGCGGAGTTGGAACCCGTTTAACGCGGATGCGTCTTGCTATTCCGGAACCGCGCCAGCGGTTAAGTTGCCGGCCTCGATTCGATTTCCCGTGTCGCTTCCCTGGAGAATGCAATGACCATCACCGCCGCGCACATTTCCCCGCTTGTCGCCCTTATCGCGGGAGTCTTGATTCTGATCATGCCGCGGTTCCTGAACTTCATCGTCGCGATCTACCTGATCGTGATCGGTCTGGCCGGCCTCGGCGTGTTCAAGATGTTGCGGTTCTAGCGCCGGTATGGACCGGCGCTATTTTTTGTTTGACGCGTTTTCTTTCACGCGAACCGGGTCCACTTCGCTCGAAAACGCTATGACGCCGGAAAGCAGGGTTTCGCGGCTTGCGCGGAACCCCTCAAAGTGGTGTAAGGCGCGCATTCTTCTCCCTTTTTCGGATAGTTGGAATCCATGGCCAAAGCCGTCGCGAAGTCCAAGAAGGCTGCAGCGAAATCTGCAGCGAAATCAAAGTCATCGGCTCGACCCAAGGCCGCGCCATCCGCCCGCAAGGCGCTGAAGAAGACGCCCGCCAAGCCGGTCGCCAAGGCCGCGAAGAAGGCCGTCAAGAAGGCCCCGGCGAGCAAGCCGGCCGTCGAGGCGGTAAAGGCCGGCAAGTGGGTTTATACCTTCGGCGACGGCAAGGCCGAGGGCAAAGCCGGCCTGCGCGACCTCCTGGGCGGCAAGGGCGCCAACCTCGCCGAAATGGCCAATCTCGGCCTGCCGGTGCCTCCGGGCTTCACCATCCCGACGTCGGTCTGCACTTACTTCTACGCCCACGACAAATCCTATCCGGCGGCATTGAAGGCGCAGGTCGAAAAGGCGCTCGATTACGTCGGCAAGCTGACCGGCAAGGCTTTTGGTGATTCAAAGAATCCGCTGCTGGTGTCGGTTCGCTCCGGCGGCCGCGCCTCGATGCCGGGCATGATGGACACCGTACTCAATCTCGGCCTCAACGACAAAACGGTCGAGGCGCTCGCCGAGCTCTCCGGCGACCGGCGCTTTGCCTATGACAGCTATCGCCGCTTCATCACGATGTACTCGGACGTCGTGCTCGGCTTCGAGCATCATCACTTCGAGGACATTCTCGACACCTTCAAGGATGGCCAGGGCTATACGCTCGACACCGATCTCTCCGGCGACGACTGGATCGAAGTGGTCGGCAAGTACAAGGAAGCCGTGGCCCGCGAGACCGGCCACGATTTCCCGCAGGATCCGCACGAGCAATTGTGGGGCGCGATCGGCGCGGTGTTCTCATCGTGGATGAACGCGCGCGCGGTGACCTATCGCAAGCTGCACGACATCCCGGAATCCTGGGGCACCGCCGTCAACGTGCAGGCCATGGTGTTCGGCAACATGGGCGAAACGTCCGCGACCGGCGTCGCCTTCACGCGCAATCCTTCCACCGGCGAGAGCAAGCTCTACGGCGAATTCCTGATCAACGCGCAGGGCGAGGACGTGGTCGCGGGCATCCGCACGCCGCAGGACATTACCGAGGAAGCGCGCCAGGAATCCGGCTCCGACAAGCCGTCGATGGAAAGCGCGATGCCGGAGGCGTTCAAGGAACTGACGCGGTTCTACACGCTACTCGAAAAGCACTACCGCGACATGCAGGACATGGAGTTCACGGTCGAGCAGGGCAAATTGTGGATGCTGCAGACCCGCGGCGGCAAGCGCACCGCCAAGGCCGCGCTGCGCATCGCGGTCGAACTCGCCAACGAAGGCCTGATCTCGAAGAAGGACGCGGTGATGCGGATCGATCCGGCGTCGCTGGATCAACTGCTGCATCCGACCATCGATCCCCAGGCCAAGCGCGACGTGATCGCGACCGGCCTGCCGGCTTCGCCCGGCGCTGCGTCGGGCGAAATCGTGTTCTCGTCCGATGAAGCGGCCAAGCTGAAAGCCGATGGCCGCAACGTCATCCTGGTGCGGATCGAGACCAGCCCGGAAGACATTCACGGCATGCACGCCGCCGAAGGCATTCTGACTACGCGCGGCGGCATGACCTCGCACGCCGCCGTGGTGGCGCGCGGCATGGGCAAGCCCTGCGTCTCCGGCTGCGGCGCCATCCGCGTCGATTACGGCCGCGGCACCATGAGCATCGGCTCGCGCACCTTCAAGACCGGCGACGTCATCACCATCGACGGTTCGCTCGGCCAGGTGCTGGCCGGCCGGATGCCGATGATCGAGCCAAAGCTGTCGGGCGAGTTCGGTACGCTGATGGGCTGGGCCGATGCCGTCCGCAAGCTGGGCGTCCGCGTCAACGGCGACACGCCCGACGATGCGCGCACCGCGGTCAAGTTCGGCGCCGAGGGCATCGGGCTGTGCCGCACCGAGCACATGTTCTTCGAGGAAACCCGCATCCGCACCGTCCGTGAGATGATCCTTTCCGAGGACGAGCAGTCGCGCCGTGCGGCGCTGTCGAAACTGTTGCCGATGCAGCGGGCCGATTTCGTCGAGCTGTTCGAGATCATGAAGGGCCTGCCGGTCACGATCCGGCTGCTCGATCCGCCGCTGCACGAGTTCCTGCCGCACACCCAGGCCGAGATCGAGGAAGTCGCGCGCGCGATGAACACCGATCCGCGCAAGCTCGCCGATCGCGCCCGCGACCTCGCCGAGTTCAACCCGATGCTGGGCTTCCGCGGCTGCCGCCTCGCCATCGCCTATCCCGAAATCGCCGAGATGCAGGCGCGCGCGATCTTCGAGGCGGCGGTCGAAGCCGAGAAACGCACCGGCAAGGCCGTCGGCCTCGAGGTGATGGTGCCGCTGATCGCGACCAAGGCCGAGTTCGACCTGGTCAAGGCGCGGATCGACGCGACCGCGCATTCGGTGATGAAGGAAACCGGCAAGAAGCTCGCGTATCAGGTTGGTACGATGATCGAATTGCCGCGCGCCTGCCTCATGGCCGGCGACGTGGCGCAGACCGCGGAGTTCTTCTCGTTCGGCACCAACGACCTGACACAGACCACCTACGGCATCAGCCGCGACGACGCTGCGAGCTTCCTCGGCACGTATGTCGCCAAGGGCATCCTCGAGATCGATCCGTTCATCTCGGTCGATCGCGACGGCGTCGGCGAACTGGTGAAGATCGGTGTCGAGCGCGGCCGCAAGACGCGGCCCGACATCAAGGTCGGCATTTGCGGCGAACACGGCGGCGATCCCGCATCGGTGGCGTTCTGCCACGAGATCGGTCTCGACTACGTGTCGTGCTCGCCCTACCGCGTGCCGATCGCGCGCCTCGCCGCGGCACAGGCCGCGCTCGGCAAGAAGATCGAGAGCCAGGCGTAGCGCTTAATTCGCGCTGATCATCGACAAAGATGCCGTCATGCCCGGGCTTGTCCCGGGCATCCACGTTTTTTGGGCTCACCTCAACGAAGGACGTGGATGGCCGGGACAGGTCCGGCGATGACGAGCGCACAAACTTCGCAATGACGCAGAGAGTTCCCGGCGTGATTGGTCAGCGAGATTTACGTAGCGCGTTCGTGGTTCCCGAATTCCCTCGAGCGAATTTTCTTCATCGCTTTCGTTGACGCGATCTTTACCACTCTTGTCGAGCGCATGTTTACCAACACTTCTCATGCGATCTCGAAAAATCATCCGATCGCTTGCGTGTAACGTGCGCGCAACGACGGTTAACTCCCCGGCAACCTAAATTCGATACCAACGATAAAGGTCGAATTGCACGGATGTACTGAAGTTCGATCGTGTAAGTGTTGCGTGAGCGTATCGATGTTTGTGTTGCGTAACCAGCCGAAGGGCGCGCGGTTTGCGTCCTTCGGCCTCGGTCTCTGCGTCTTTGCATTGATGCCGACCGGGATCGGATATCAGGATATTGCCGCATTGCTGGCCCGTCAGCCCGGCGTCGCCGAGCGATGGCAGAAGCGGGTGTTCAGCTCTGCCGGCACGATCCAGGTCGCGACGTTCAGCTTCGGCCGTCCGATCGGAACTTCCTCGCCGCAGACCGCGACCTACCGCCTGGCCAGCCTCGACCATCAGGGCATCGACATCACGGGCGCGGTGACGCGCAATCCGCTCGTTGCACCGCCGCCGCAATATCATGCCGCCGATTTTCCGAAGGTCGATAGGACGCTGAAAGGCGACCGGCTTGTCATCATGCCGGCCCAGCCGCAGGAGCCCGTGGCTCCAACCGAGCGCGCGCCGGCTGTGGAGGATCCCGCCAACTCCAACGCACTGGTTCGCGGCGCCAAGACCGCCGAGGCGCCGCCGTCCATCGAGCGTGCGCCGCTCGATCCCGAATTGCAGGCCGCGCTCACCGCGCCGCCGCTGGCGCAATTCGACGTGTCGCTGTCGCTTGAAACCAGGCCGCAGGACGATCTCAAGCCCGCACCTCAAGCGCCGGAGCTCCGCCGCGCTCCCGCGCCGCCGCGCGATGGTTTCTCCTTCAAGACGTCAAGCCTGTTCTTCGGCTCTTCGCTCGGCTCGCCGGAAAGCATCGAGCGTTGGCAGCCCGGCGAGGAACCGGTCATCGTGATGCCCGGTGCAGTTGCCGATCCCGACATGAAGGTGATGGCGTCGCTGCCGGTCGATGCCGACGGGCCGGTGAGGGCAGGCGACATGGGCGAGAGCGTCGCGCCGAAGGGTGAAGTCAACGCCGACAACCAGCGCGCCAAGACGCCGGCCGAGCGGCTTGGCCTGTTCGACGAAAAGTCGCGCGCCAGGTCGGAGAAGTGCCTGGCCGAAGCCATCTACTTCGAGGCCCGCGGCGAAGCCGTACGCGGCCAGATCGCGGTGGCGCAGGTGGTGCTGAACCGCGCCTTCTCCGGCAAATATCCCGAGACGGTGTGCGGCGTGGTCTATCAGAACAAGCACCGCCATCTGGCGTGCCAGTTCACCTTCGCCTGCGACAACAACAAGGACGTTATCCGCGAGCCCGATATGTGGGAGCGCGCCCGGAAGATTTCGAAGGCAATGCTCGACGGCCAGCTCTGGCTGCCTGAAGTCGACAAGTCGACGCACTACCACGCCTACTGGGTGCGCCCGTCCTGGGTCAACGAAATGAAGCGCATGTACAAGACCGGCGTACATACGTTCTATCGGCCGCGTGCCTGGGGCAACGGCAGCGACGCGCCGAGCTGGGGCTCCGCCGCCGAGACCGCCGAGATCTCCGCCAAGCTCGCGGAAGCCGCGCAAAGCTCGGCCGAGCAGGTGAGTGCGAGGCGGTAGCCGTCGTCGTTATTGCAGCGTAACGACTTCCCCCCGTCATTCCGGGGCGCGCCCCTTGGCGCGAACCATGATGTGCAATTGCACATCTGGGAATCCATTTCTCCCACGTCATTTGTGGCCCAATGGATTCCGGGTTCTCGCTTCGCGAGCCCCGGAATGACTGAAAGATTAGCCGCGAGATCGCGGATGCGCCCCCATCTTGCGGGACCGTAGCCCTGCAAAATTGCATCGATTGCTCTCGCCAATTTTGCAGGGCTGCCCTGCAGTGGGAGTTTTTTCTCCGCTGCCCTTGGGGTTTCCATGCAAATGCATTAAGTCACTGCGGCGCGAACTCGATTGGCCTTCAGGGGTATTGATATGGCTGTAACGACCGGCGACCGTCCATCCTCGGGCGCTGCCACCTGGCGAACACCGCTGGTGATCATCATCTGCGGCTGCGCGATCGCTCTGCTTAGCTTCGGGCCACGCTCGAGCCTCGGCTTTTTCGTGCAGCCGATGAGCGCGGAATTTACCTGGGGCCGCGATGTCTTTGGCCTCGCGCTAGCGCTGCAAAACCTGCTGTGGGGACTGGGGCAGCCGATCGCCGGTGCCATTGCGGACCGGTTCGGCATCCTGCGCGTGATGGTGATCGGCGCGCTGCTCTATGCCGGCGGCCTGTTGCTGATGCGCTATTCCGCGACGCCGATGTCGCTCAATCTCGGCGCCGGTGTCCTGATCGGCTTCGGGCTATCGGGCTGTTCGTTCAATCTCGTACTGTCCGCGTTCAGCAAGCTGCTGCCGCCGGAGAAGCGCGGCATCGCGCTCGGCGCCGGCACGGCGGCCGGCTCGTTCGGGCAATTCCTGTTCGCGCCGTTCGGCGTGGCGATGATCGACAATTTCGGCTGGCAGCCGGCGCTGACCGTATTCGCGTTGCTGATGCTGCTGATCGTGCCGCTGTCGCTTGCCATCGCGACGCCGCCGGCGACGTCGTCGAATGTCCCCGTCGCCGACCAGCAGTCGTTCAAAACGGCGCTCGCCGAGGCATTCGGCCATCGCTCCTATGTGCTGCTGGTGCTCGGCTTCTTCACCTGCGGCTTCCAGCTCGCCTTCATCACCGTGCATCTGCCGGCCTATCTCGTCGACCGCGGCATTCCCGCCACGACCGGCGGCTGGGTGATTGCGGCGATCGGCCTGTTCAACATCATCGGCTCGCTAAGCGTCGGCTACCTGCAGAACCTGTTTCCGAAGCGCTACATCCTTTCGGTGATCTACTTTACGCGGGCGCTGTCGATCGTCGCCTTCATTTCATTTCCGATCACTACTTTCTCGGCGGTCGCCTTCGGCGCGATCAGCGGCCTGACCTGGCTCTCCACGGTGCCGCCGACCTCGGCGCTGGTCGCGCTGATGTTCGGCACCCGCTGGTTCGCGACGCTGTATGGCTTTGCCTTCGTCAGCCATCAGGTTGGCGGCTTTCTCGGCGTCTGGCTCGGCGGCATCGTCTTCGAGCAGTTCGGTTCCTACACGCCGATCTGGTGGCTCTCGGTGCTGTTCGGCGTGCTATCGGCGCTGATCAACCTCCCGATCGTGGAAAAGCCGGTCGCCCGTCTGGTTGCACAACCGGCCTGATGCGGTAAACACTCCCCAGACAGCTAAAAGTCCGGGGAGTTTGCCGTGGGAACATTCAAGGCCATCAGGATCGACAAGGCGGAAAAAGGTACCACCGTCGCACTGACGCAGTTCGACGAAGCCGAATTGATGGAAGGCGACGTGACTGTCGCCGTCGAGTGGTCGACGCTGAACTACAAGGATGGTTTAGCCGTCACCGGCAAGGCGCCGGTGGTGCGGCGCTTTCCGATGATTGCCGGCATCGACTTTGCCGGCACTGTTGAGCAATCCTCACATCCGCAATGGAAGGCCGGCGACAAGGTCGTCTGCAACGGCTGGGGCATGGGCGAAACCCATCTCGGCGCCTACGCCGCCAAGGCACGCGTCAAGGGCGACTGGCTGGTGCGGTTGCCGGACGGGATGTCGACCCGCGAAGCGATGGCGATCGGCACCGCCGGTTACACCGCGATGCTGTCGGTGCTGGCGCTGGAGAAACATGGTTTGACCCCGGCAAGCGGTCCGATCGTGGTCACCGGCGCGGCGGGCGGCGTCGGTTCGGTGGCGACTGCCGTGCTCGCCAAACTCGGCTACCACGTCATCGCCTCCACCGGGCGGATGTCGGAAGCGGACTACCTCAAGGGCCTTGGCGCCGCCGAGGTGATTGACCGCGCCGAACTGTCAGGCCCGGCCAAGCCGCTGGCCAAGGAGCGCTGGGCGGGCGGCGTCGACAGCGTCGGATCGACCACGCTCGCCAACGTGCTCTCGATGACGAAGTATGGCGGCGCCATCGCCGCGTGCGGGCTTGCCGCCGGCATGGACCTGCCGTCCTCGGTCGCACCGTTTATTTTGCGCGGGGTGTGCCTTCTCGGCATCGATTCCGTGATGTGCCCGCTACCGCAGCGAAAGCTCGCCTGGAGCCGTCTTGCCAGCGACTTGGATAAGGCGAAACTCGCTGAAATTACTCACGAAATTAACCTTGACCAGGTCATCGGCGCCGGTGCACAAATTCTTGCCGGGCAGGTCCGCGGTAGAATCGTGGTAAAAATAACCTAACGCTGTTCAGACTTTACCAACCAAGCTGCTTCAATGTCGCCACGGTTCGTATGGTAAGCAGCGGGTAAAGAATTTTCAGGCGGGGGCCCGCGCTCTTGTAAAGTTGGAGTTGGTGCATGCTTGCGCGTTTGGTTTTGGGGGCCGTGACGGCCAGTGCGATGGTTGTTCCTGCGCTGGCCGGGATGATGAACGCCGACGAGGCCCGCAAGTTTGTGGCCGGCAAGGTTTTCGCTTTCACCTGTTTCGACGGGACGCGCGGTGCGGGCCGAATCATGGACGATCTCGGCGCCGTCGGTTCGGTGCAGTTCAGCGGCTCGGGCCCGATCCGCAAGGTGCGGCTGCCCGGCAACACGCTGCAGATCCGCGGCCAGGCCGTCTGCGCATCCATCAAGGGCATGCCGTTCGAGCCGTGCTTCAATCTCGACAAGCAGGATGATCGCTCTTTCCGCGGTTCCGTCTCCGGCATGGGCTTCGCCTATTGCGACTTCCGCCACCAGGGCGCGTCGCAGATGCTGATGGCGCGTTCGGTGGCGCGGCCGCGGTCGTTGCTCCGCCGCGAGGAGCCGACGCGCTCGGCCGACGCACGTGCCGAGGTATCGTCGCGGGTCCAGACGCCGCCGGTCGAGAGCGCCAAGCTCGAGCCGGTGAAGTCCGAAGCGAAGGCCGAGCCCGCCAAGGCCGAGGGCGCGCCGGAGCTGCGCCGCTCGACAGAATAGCCGCACCAGACGCGCGATTGCCAAACGCATCCTGTTGATAGCGAGCCCGTGGACACACGAGCTCGCTATTTCTTTTCGTGTCGGCTCAAGTGCCGCCCGACTCCGCGCATTTTGGCGCCTGCGGCTCGCGCGTGAATGTCCGCCGGGTCATGCGGTAGCATGCCTTGGGTATTTCTACGGGTTGCAAATTAACCCTCGCTTGCAACCAGCCATATAGGCTTGCGCGAAATACCCGGCGCTCCGGGATCAACGAACAATTCATTGGAATTCGATGGCTCGGGTTTCCTCCGGGAGAGCCGGCCATCGTCATTTGCAGAAAGCCAACTATGTCAAAGCTGTCGATCAGGGCCAAAGTCATCGCCGTTATCGCGTTCATGCTGGTTGCCATGTCCGGCATGGGCCTGCTGGCGATCCGCAGCATGCAGATGATCAACGCTCATACCGTGGAAATCGCCTCGAGCTGGCTTCCGAGTGTTCGGGTGCTCGGCGAATTGCGGACCGACATCAACCTGTTCCGTATTGCGCTCCGTGCCCACGTGATGGCGGAAACGCTCGAGGCCAAGGCCGCCAACGACAAGCGGCTGGCTGGCATCCTCGAGAGGATCGCGAAGGACCGCAAGGCTTACGAGCCGATGATTGCCACTCCCGAAGAGCGCTCGATCTACGAGAACTGGTCGCGGGCCTGGGACAAGTACATCGCAGGTGTACAGGAAGTGATCGACCTGTCGCGCAAGAGCATCGGCCGAATTCCCACCGAGGCCAGCGAGGCCATTTCCAAGAAAGTCGCGGTGATCGCTGCCGAATCCGATGCCTTCCTGGAAAAATCAATCGTCCTGAACAATACGGGCGCGGACACCGCTACGCGCCAGGCCGCGGAAGGCTACAATTTCGCGTTCTGGACCGTGCTGGGCATTGTTGCTGCCGTGATGGTCTGCGGCTTCGGCGTCGGGCTTTATCTCGTTCGCGACCTGTCGAATGGCATTGCCTCGATCGTGAAGCCGATGCAGGCGCTCGGAAGCGGAGACCTGACGGCCGAAGTCATGCGCCGCGGCGAGAAGACCGAAATCGGCGCCATGGCCGATGCGTTGCAGGTGTTCAAGGATGCGCTGATTGCCAAAAAGGCAGCCGATGCGGAAGCGGCACGCGATGCCGAAGCCAAGATCGAGCGTGGCCGCCGCGTCGACAGCATCACCAGCAACTTCGAAGCCATGATCGGCGAGATCGTCGATACCGTGTCGTCGGCTTCGACCGAACTCGAGGCTTCCGCGGGCACGCTGACGTCGACCGCGGAGCGGGCGCAGGAACTCGCCACCACGGTCGCCTCCGCCTCCGAAGAGGCTTCCACCAACGTGCAGTCGGTGGCATCCGCCACCGAGGAAATGGCGTCTTCGGTCACCGAGATCAGCCGCCAGGTGCAGGAATCCGCGCGGATGGCCGGCGATGCCGTCGAGCAGGCGGCTCGGACCAACGACCGGGTCAGCGAACTGTCGAAGGCTGCCGCCCGCATCGGCGACGTGGTCGAACTGATCAACAACATCGCGGGCCAGACCAATCTGCTCGCCCTCAACGCGACCATCGAGGCCGCGCGCGCCGGCGAGTCCGGCCGTGGTTTCGCGGTCGTGGCATCCGAGGTGAAGGCGCTGGCCGAACAGACCGCCAAGGCCACCGGCGAGATCGGCCAGCAGATTGCCGGCATCCAGGCCGCGACCCAGGAGTCGGTCGGGGCCATCCAGGAGATCTCGGGCACCATCGGACGGCTGTCGGAAATTTCCTCGGCTATCGCAGCGGCCGTGGAAGAGCAGGGCGCGGCAACGCAGGAAATTTCCCGCAACGTGCAGCAGGCGGCACAGGGCACCCAGATGGTCTCCGCCAACATCACCGACGTGCAGCGCGGCGCGACCGAGACCGAGAGCGCCTCGTCCCACGTGCTCTCCGCAGCGCAGTCGCTCTCGACCGACAGCAACCGCCTTAAGGTCGAAGTTGCCCAATTCCTCGCATCGGTGCGCGCCGCCTGATCGATCAGCCCGTCGTTGGTGCCGCCGGCACGGCCGGCGGCGCCGCCGCTTGCCGGCGGAACAGGATACGCTGGTACAGCCAGCCGATCGCCACCAGCACCAGCCCGAGGCACATGAACGACAGCGCGCGGTAGACGCCGGTCAGCGTCGACATGTCGATCAGGAACGCCTTTCCGATCGTCAGCGCAATGACCGCGGCGGACGCCAGACGTGCGCGCTGCGAGTTGAAGAGAATGCCAACACCGAGCAGCACCACGCCGAACGCCAGCCACGCGATCGAATAGCTGTATTGCTCGACGCCGGTGGTCGGGCCTGCGGCCATGACCGGGCCGTGATAGAGCCTCCGGATCTCAAACGTTACGTAAGCGAGCGCGAGGATGAGCGCGCCAGCCGCGATCGTGTTGGCGTAGGCGACCGGACGCCGACCCGCCACCGCATAGGACAGCAGCAGCGCGAGCACCGCGGGCAGGGCGTAGCCTAGCAGCAGCAGGTTGATAACCGTGCCGCCGACGTCGATATTCCAGAGCAGCGGGTTCTCCAGCACCAGCAGCCCGAACACCGCAGCAAGCCCTGCGAATACCGCGAGCAGGATCGCGCCGGCGTTGTGGATGACGCTGCCGGTGCGGACGCGCAGACGCTCCAGCCCGATCGCCATCGCCAGCGCCACGCAAACCTGCAGCGCAATCTCGGTAAGGCCGGCGCTCTGGCGATAGACGTCGCCATTGTTGACGGCGTGGCGGATCTGCATGAAGGCCAGCAGCACCGTGAACAGGATCGCCGCCGATTCCACCGTTCGCAGCGGCGCGTCGTCGCCGCCGCGGCGCAGGAAGATGCTTCCGGCCCAGAACGAGAGCGCTGGAATGCCGTAGCCCCACAACAGCCAGTTGAAGATTGGCGTGGTGCCGACCGCGGAGCCGACGATGCGCGGCTCATCGGCGATCCGCAGCACCACGATCGCCGCGAGGATCGCAGCCAGCGAGCGCAGGAACGGAATCGGCCGTTGCGTCGAGATCCAGGCGGTCCCCGCGGACATCAGCGCCAGCGCAATCGTGAGCCAGCCCTTTTCCAGCGCAAATGTCAGCGCCAGCGCCAGCGCTGCAAGCGTGCCGGTCGCAAACAGTGCGATCGAGGCCTGCAATCCCGGACGGTCCTCGCGTTTGGCGAGGATTTCGGTCGCAGCCGCAAAGGCCGCGGCAAGCGCCACCGCGGCAATGGCGAACGGAATCGAGCGGTCGAGATGTGCGATGCGGGCATAGAGTGCGACCAGCAGCGCCAGCGGCGTGAATACCCCGGCGGCCGACCAGATCACCGGTATGATCGGTCCGGCGGAACGGCCCTGTGCCAGGAATCCCGCCGCGCCAAAGCCTGCGGCGAAGATCGCGGCCGACACCAGGTGCAGCGACACCGATCCGTCCGTCGCATTCGGTCCGATGCCCGGCAGCGCGCCACCGGGCAGCACCAGCATGTCGGCATTGGCGCGAACGGCCCATTCGGCGAACACGACGAACACCAGCGCAGCGGCGGCACCGACGGCGCCAGTTGCAGCATCGCTGCGCCAGGCGACGAACAGAGTACCGGCCACCAGCAGGCCGAACACGATCATTGCGGTATCCGCATGTAATCCGTTCAGCACGATCAGCGTGGCGCCAAACAGGTAGGCCGCAAGCGAGCCGGATGAGATCGGCTCGACCTGGCCCTGCTCCGCCGGCGGGCCGAACATGAAGCCGCACACGACAAGCAATGCCGCGAGGATGAAGCCCGCGAGGACATGGAAGGCATGCGGGCCGATCATCGACGGCCCGCATTGCAGGCAGGGGAAGGTCCACAGCAGCGCGAACGCGATCGTGGTGACGGCGAGCCATCGCCATAGCCGGACGCGCGCCAGACCGAATGCCGCCGCGGTGACGATGGCGAGATAGACGTAGAGCGCCCAGAAATCCGGCTTGTCCGATGACACGAGGACGGGCGTGACGAAGGCGCCGACGACGCCGAGACCGGCGAGCGCCGGGCCATGCAGCAGCGCGGCGGCCAGCGTTCCGAGCGCCACCAATCCGAGCAGGATGAATGCTGTGGCCGGCACCAGAAAGCCGTACAGCGCATAGGCCGCATAGACCGTGGCGAAAGCCACCGCCGTTCCGGCCGCCGTCAGGATCGCGGGAATGTTGGCAATCGGCGTTGCGGCGATGGTGGAAATGTTCTCCTTGCGGCGGGTCCATTCCCCGGCCAGCAGCAAGGCGAGCGCGAACAAGCCGCCCAGCGCCGTGCGCACTTCGGGGCCGAGCAGCCCGGCCTCGATCGAGTAGCGCACCATGAAGAAGCCGCCGAGCGCCAGCGTCAGGCCGCCGATCCACACCACCCAGCGGGTGCCGACCGTTTCCTCGAAGCCGCGATCGGGTTGCGGCAGCGGAGGGGGCGGTGCCGTGGGGCCAGCCGCAGCCGCTAGCGGCTCAGCTTCGGCGGGGGCTGTGGATTCAACTTCGGGAACGAGGGGCGGTGGCGTTGCCGTACTCTCCGGCGAGGCTGGCGGCAGCGCCTGCTCGAAAGCCTCGAACGGCGTGAGTGGTGGGGGCACGGCCGTGGCGGCGGCCGCCTTCATCCGGAAGGCCTCAAGCTGTGTTCGCAACTCCGCGACCTGGTTCATGGCCTTTCGCGCGAACGCGAGGGCGACAATCGCGATCACGAGCGCGAAGAAATCGAACGGCAAATCGAACATCGGGCCTCCAGGCGCGTTCCAAGGCGTTTTCAAGCGAAGGGGATACCGGTTCGCGTGAAGAAAACGCTTCGAAACAAATGACTAGCCGCTAACCGGCCACGTCTGCAGCCTGGTTGCAATCCAGTGAGTGCAGCTTTGCCCGCTAAAAGTTCAATGGGGGGTTAGTCGAGATCGACCCGGAACGGTCGGCCCTCCATCGTCATGCTGCCGGGCCCCATCTCGTCGAGGGCGCGCAGCATGCGTCCATCGCGTCCCAGCGCCTTGTCGGCGAGGGTGACGATCAACCGATTAGGTGACGCGATCGGGGAGCGCGCGCGGATTTGCCTGGCGATCTCGATCTCGTTGCGGTGCGGATTGAGCATGCAGGCGGCGGCAAAGGCGCTTGCGGTCGAGCGGCTGATCCCGGCATAGCAGTGCACCACCAGCGGCGCGCTGCGGTCCCAGCTACGGACGAAATTCAGCACCTTCTCGATATGCTCCTGCGACGGCGCGAGAAAGCCGTCCATTTCCTGGGTGATATCGTCCATCGACACTTTCAGATGGTTCGCCTCCAGCACCGAAGCCGGTCGCTGCACCTGATCGATATTGGCCATTACGGTAAGGACGTGGCTGGCCCCGGTGACCCTGACGGTCTCGGGAAGTGCGGCAAGCGAGCAGACATGAATCATGGCGATCCTACGAAGCGTTTCTGGAACGTCCTGTTTTGTCGTGATTATAGGCGCACCAAGCAGGCGGCGGAAGCGGGATTGCGCAAGGCGTTCAGGCCAGCAGAAGGTTAAATCTGGCCAAAAACTGCTTCTCCGCCCTGGCTGCCGTCCACGGCGTCAGATAGTCACGCACCGTTGCTTCGGGCAGGCCGGGATCCCGGCCGAACAGCCGCTTCGCCTCGGCCTGCGAGAAGCCCGCGAGATGCGTGGCTTCGAGATATGCTGCGCCGCGGTCTGCGGCCTTGATCGCCTTGGTGATTTCATCGGCGAGAACCGGCGGCAGGCCGAAGCGGATATGGATCGCCGCGAGCAGCCGCCTTTCCACCACCTTGTAGTCACCGCCGAGCACCGCCTTGAATGGCGAGATCATGTCGCCAATGACGTATTCCGGCGCGTCGTGCAGCAATGCCGCCAGGCGAAACCGGACGTCGACGCGCGGCATCTGTTCGCGCAGCACGACTTCTACGAGCAGCGTGTGCTGCGCCACCGAGAAGATATGCGCGCCGCTGGTCTGCCCGTTCCAGCGCGCGACGCGCGCCAGTCCGTGCGCGATATCGGCAATCTCGATATCGAGCGGCGAGGGGTCGAGCAGGTCGAGCCGCCGTCCCGACAGCATCCGCTGCCAGGCACGGGCCGAGACGTCAGACGATTTCCGAACCGTCATTTTGACTTGAGGCGAGGCTTGCGGAGCTTGCCGCTGCAGCTCTCGTGGCAGAAGCAGGTGACCAGATGGTCGTTGACCATGCCGGTGGCCTGCATGAAGGCGTAGACGATGGTCGGGCCGACGAACTTGAATCCGCGCGCGCCGAGTTCCTTGGAAATCTTGATCGAGACCGGGGTCGAGGCCGGCACGCTGGCGGTGGTCTTGAACTGGTTGACCTTCGGCTTGCCGTCGACGAAGTCCCAAAGGAATTTGGAGAAGCCCGGACCTTCCTCCATGATCTTGAGATAGGACCTGGCGCTGTTCACCGTGCCCTCGATCTTGGCGCGGTTGCGCACGATGCCGGCATCGTTCATCAGCGCGTGGACTTTCTTCTCATTGTAGCGCGCGATCTTTTCCGGCTGGAAATCGTCGAAGGCTTTGCGGAAGTTTTCGCGCTTGCGCAGGATCGTGATCCACGACAGCCCGGCCTGAAAGCCGTCGAGGATCAGCTTCTCGTACAGCGCGCGGTCGTCATATTCCGGCACGCCCCATTCGGTGTCGTGATAGGCCATGTAGAATGGGTCTTCGCCCGGCCACGGACACCGCGTCTTGCCGTCGGCATGCAGGCGCGCAGTCCGGCTCATGCGACGGTCTGCTTCGGTGGGGGGCTGATATCGCCGGGGTCGGCCAGGTGCATCGCCAGGCCGCCCGCGCTCAGCGAGAGCCCGGCATCGAGGGCGTCCGCCACGCGATCGATGCGGACCAGCGCCAGACCCTTGCCGCCGGCGGTCGAACCCATGGTGCCGACCTGTTTGCCGCCGGCAAGAACAGGAGTGCCGGTCTCCGGCGAGAAGTCGTCGAGGACCATGCGCACGATCCGCGTCCGTGCCGTTCCGCGGTGCTGCATCCGCGACACCACTTCCTGACCGACATAGCAACCCTTGTCGAAATCGATGCCATGCAGGCGGTCCATGTTGGTCTCATGCGGAAACGCATCGCTGTACATGAAATCGAGCCCGCCGCGTGGAATGCCCGAGGCGATGCGATGAGCCTCGTAGGCCTCGCTGTCGACGAGATCGGCGCCGATCAGGTCGGCCACCTTCTGCTTGAGGTCTTCGGGCACGAGGATGCGCCAGCCCAGCGCCTCGAGCCGCGGATCGGCAAAGGCCAGATCGGGCTTGATCGCAGGCTCGCCGTCCCATGCCGCGAGCACGCCCATGCCGTCGGAGATGTTCTCGACCGCGACCTTGGCGCGCAGCTTGTAGAAGCCGAGCTTGTCAGCGAGGGTCTGCGCCAGCGGGCGCGGCACGTCGATCAGGAAGCCGCCGCCATGGCCGGCCGGGACCTCGGTGATCAGAAAATCGATCGTGATCTTGCCCTGCGGCGTCAGGAGCGCGCCGAACCGGCCGAGACCCGGCTGCAGCAGCGTGACGTCAGTGGTGACGAGGCCATTGAGGAAGCTGCGGGCATCCTCGCCGCTGACCTTGACTACCCCCCGGTCCGGTAGAAACGCTGCTTTCATAAGTAAAAACGGCCCCTTGTGACGTTTTTCTGAAGTTCCTGGGGAAACCCGGGTGCCGGATTTCCCATGCAAAGTTAAGGCGCTAAAGTGCCGCCAACAAGCCCCGCGCGATAGGCTGAAGCGGCGTCGAGGACCAATGAATCAACGATTTGACACCATTCTAAAATCCGGCACCGTGGTCAATCAGGACGGTGAGGGCATCCGCGACATCGGTATCTCCAATGGCCGGATCGCGGCGATCGGCTCGCTCGGGCAGGCCTCCGCCGCCGAGACCATCGACTGCAAGGGACTGCACGTCCTGCCCGGCGTGATGGACACGCAGGTGCATTTTCGTGAGCCCGGGCTGACGCACAAGGAGGACCTCGAGACCGGTTCGCGCAGCGCCGTGATGGGCGGCGTTACCGCGGTATTCGAGATGCCGAACACCAATCCGCTCACGGTCTCCGAGGAGACGTTCACCGCCAAGGTGAAGGCCGGCCACCACCGCATGCATTGCGATTTTGCGTTCTTCATCGGTGGCACGCGCGAGAATGTTCAGGACCTGCCCGAACTGGAGCGCGCACCGGGTTGTGCCGGCGTCAAGGTATTCATCGGTTCATCCACTGGCGCACTGCTGGTCGAGGACGACGAAAGCCTCCGCCGCATCTTCCAAGTGATCCGCCGCCGCGCCGCTTTTCACGCCGAGGACGAATACCGACTCAACGAGCGCAAGCCGATCCGCGTCGAGGGTGATCCGCGCTCGCATCCGGTATGGCGCGACGAGCCCGCGGCGCTTATGGCGACGCAGCGGCTGGTCAATCTCGCGCGCGAGACGGGAAAGCGCATCCACGTGCTGCATATCTCGACCAGGCAGGAGATCGAGTATCTGCGCGACCACAAGGACGTCGCGTCCTGCGAGGCGACGCCGCATCACCTGACGCTGGTCGCGCCCGAGTGCTACGAGCGGCTCGGCACCCTCGCGCAGATGAATCCGCCGGTGCGCTCGGCCGATCATCGCGAGGGCATCTGGTACGGCATCGAGCAGGGCATCATCGACGTGCTCGGCTCCGACCACGCGCCGCATACGCTGGAGGAAAAGTCCAAGACCTATCCGGCTTCGCCGTCTGGCATGACGGGGGTGCAGACGCTGGTGCCGCTGATGCTGGATCACGTCAATGCCGGGCGGCTGTCGCTGGCGCGTTTCGTCGATCTTACCAGCGCGGGCCCCGCGCGCCTGTACAACATCGCCTGCAAGGGCCGCATTGCCGCGGGCTACGACGCCGACTTCACCGTCGTCGATCTCAAGCGGACCGAGACCATCACCAACAAGTGGGTGGCCTCGCGCGCCGGGTGGACGCCCTATGACGGCATGCGCGTCACCGGCTGGCCGGTCGGCACCTTCGTGCGCGGCAAACGCGTGATGTGGCAGGGCGAAGTGGCGACGCCGTCGACGGGAGAGCCGGTGCGTTTTTTGGAGACGCTGAAGCCGTAGGGCGGTCTGCGTTACTGCTTCGCCCGCGACAGCGAAAACTCGCCATTGCGCACGCGGGTCGGCAGGCCTTCAACGAATTTGACCACCGCGTCCTCGCCATAGGTCGAGACCAGTTCGGCGAGGGCTGTGAACATGCTCGCCTGTGCGAGGCAATCGCCGTCGACCCCGTCGTGCCGGGCCTCTGCCCAGGCTTCATTGAGATAACCGAGCGCCGCCTGCTTCTGCTCGTGGTCGGCAAGCGGCTCGCGGGCAATCGAGAAGGATACTGGGGAGCGCATGAAACTCGACGAAATTTGCGCGCGATCCAGGGCGGAACGCGTCGAACCGGCGAAGCTGTAGCACGCGGGGCCAACCCGCCTAGGCCACATCTTTAGGAAAGGTTAACGGCTGCCCGAATTTGAGGCGGACCGGGAGAAACCCATTTCAGGCAACGCCAGGATTGCGCCCGGCGTGGCGCAAACATGCTGCGCGCCTGCTCCCAGCAACTCGTCCCTGCTGCCGTATCCGTACAGCACGCCGATGCCTCTCATGCCGTTGTTCTTTGCGCCGATCATGTCGTGGCTGCGGTCGCCGATCATCAGGGTTTTCGACGGATCGACCGAAACTTCCCTGAGCGCGTATTCCAAGAGATGCGACTTGTCCACGCGGGTGCCGTCGAGTTCGGACCCGAACACGCGCTCGAAATGACTGCGCAGGCCGAAATGGTCGATGATGCGTTCGGCGAAGACATGCGGCTTGCTGGTGGCGACGAACAGCCGGTGACCGGACGTGCAAAGTTCTGTCAGCACGTCGCCGATGCCGTCATAGACGCCGTTTTCATACAGCCCGATGTCGGAAAATCGCTCGCGGTAGAGCGAGACGGCGTGGTCGGCCGCATGATCGCCGCCGAGCAATCGGACAAAACTCGCGCGCAGCGGCGGGCCGATGCACCAGGTCAGTTCGTCCTCGGTCGGAATCGCCGGGTGATCGAGACGTTGCAAGGCATATTGAATCGAACGGGTGATGCCGGGCTTGGGGTCCGTCAGCGTGCCATCGAGATCGAAGAAAATCGCGTCCATCATTTAGTTCGCATAACGCGCGGTGAGGTCGCGCGAGATCTTGGAGCCTTCCTCGATATATCGGCGGATCGCCACGGAAGCCGCCGGCGTGCAGGTGCGGTAGGTCTGCTGAAAACCGTTATAGCCGCGGTTGAAGCCCGCGATCATGCGGGCGCGGCGGTCGCCGGCAGGCGTTTCGGCGTCGATCAGCGCCTGCATCTCGTTGCGCCATTTCGCGCCTTCATTGCTGCCGCAGATGCCCCTGAGATAGTGCAGGGTGCCGAGGATCTCGGCCAGCCGCTGCAAATCGCCATCGAACGGCGCAGCCGCGTCCTGGGCGCGCGCGGGAGCCAGGTGGCATGCCGAGATAAGGATGAGGGCGGCGAGAAGGTGCTTGAGCATTTGAGGCCGATATGCCCCCTCAATACGCCCGAGGCAAGGCGTGAGGGGATGGAAGTTCCCAGCTAAACCAGCTTCCGGGCCGCCTCGATGACCTCCAGGAGGCCGCCGGTGACCTGGAGATCGCCGACTGCCCCAGGCGCCAGCCATTTGAAATCGTCGTGCTCGTCATTCAGGACCGGTTCCCGGGCCGTCCAGCGCGCCGCGAACGACATGATCACATAATGCCCGCCGCCGGTATTTCCCGGCAGCACCTCGCGCCAGCCGGCGAGCCCCAGGATCTCCACCCTCAGCCCGGTTTCCTCATCGACCTCGCGATGCAGCGCCGTGTGCAGCGATTCGCCGAATTCGACCCGTCCGCCGGGGAACGAGTAGAAGCCCTTGCCCGGCGAGCGCGCGCGGCGGACCAGCAGGATCTTGCCGTCGCGAAAGATCGCGCCGCTGACGGCGAGCTGGGGACGGGTCGGCTGCACGGGTGAGGCCAAGGCGTGATCCGGGTAAGCAGACAATCGCTCTGGAGGCGGATCGGATCTTTCTCGATCAGAACGATGCGGTTCTAGTGGTTCGAGATCAGGGTTTCAATGTTCGCATCGGAATTGCCGTTGATGACGCCGCCGGCCAGCGCGACCAGCGGCTTGACCCAGGCGGCGGCCTGTTCGGCGAGCGTCGCGCGGGTCTTGTCCTGCTGCGCCTCGCGCATCGCCGCACTCACCGCGGTGAGGATCGAGGTCATGCTGGCGGTGAGATTGTCGAAATCGGTGCGGACCTTGGGATCGGCGGCTTCATACGCCTCGATGGCGAGGTCGCGGGCCTTGAAGTTGGAGGCCCAGAAGTGCTCGGCGTATGTCAGCGGCGACCAGCTCAGGAAGTCCTCGGCGCATTCCGGCATGTCCGGAACCATTTCGAGCAGCATGACGGCTTCGTTGAAGTGATTCAGATAGTCTGTCGCAAGCCCGGTGCGCGGATTGATATTGGCAGCCTTCAACTGCGCCGCGCGGGCTTCGTCAATGAAGCCCGTCGGTGGCGGCATCGGGTGCTCTGATCGCGCGGGGGTGGCAGCAGTTGCAGTCATCTGTTCCACTGTTGGCATCTGGGGTTAACACGCAATAAACGGCGCGATATCCTGGACAGATTATGTGTGGTCGCTTCGTCATTACCTCGCCGCCGGCGGCGCTTCGGCAGATATTCGGCTACGTCGAGCAGCCAAATTTCCCGCCGCGGTATAATATCGCGCCGACACAGCCAGTTCCGGTTGTCATTCTGGAGAATGGCGGCCGGCATTTCCGGCTGATGCGCTGGGGACTGATTCCCGCGTGGGTGAAGGATCCCCGTAAATTTACGTTGTTGATCAACGCGCGCTCCGAGACGATTCGCGACAAGCCCGCCTTCAAGAACGCGATCAAGCGCAGGCGTTGTCTGATTCCGGCGGATGGTTACTACGAATGGCAGGATGCCGGCGGCCGCAAGCGGCCGTTTTTCATCCATCGCCGCGATGGTTCGTCGGTAGGATTTGCCGCGCTCGCGGAAACGTGGATGGGGCCGAACGGCGAGGAGACCGACAGCGTCGCCATCGTCACTGCGCCGGCAAGCCCTGATCTCGCCCCGCTGCATCACCGCGTTCCCGTGACGATCGCGCCGGAAGAATTCGAGCGCTGGCTCGACAGCCGCACCCACGACGTCGACGATGTGATGGCGCTCTTGCGCGGCCCGATCGAAGGCGAATTCGCCTGGCACGAGATTTCCACGCGCGTCAATCGCGTCGTCAATGACGACGCGCAATTGCTGCTGCCGATCACGGACGAGGAGAGGGCGGCGGAAGAGCCTAAGCCCGCGAAGAAGGCTGCGCCGCGCAAGGCGGCCACGGCGCCGGAGGATGACGGACAGGGCTCGTTGTTTTGAGGCTGATTTTGTAGGGTGGGCAGAGCGCAGCGTGCCCACCATTCTTGCGCGGTGCGTGTGGTGGTGGGCACGCTGCGCTTTGCCCACCCTACGGGGCCTCACCTGAAAATATTCAGCGCTGCGTATTGCAGCAGCATGATGGTCTTGGCGTCGACGATGCGGCCATCGGTTATCAGGCGAGTGCCTGATCGATCGGCAGTTCCAGCACCTCGATGTCCTCGCCTTCCTCGGCGATGCCGCCGCCGTCACTGACGCGCATCGCGGCATCATATTCGGCGACGAAGAAGTGCAGCTTCTCGGTGACCGCGCCCGGGCTCATGAACGCCTCGAACACCTTGCGTGCCTCGTGCAGGCGATAGCCGATTTCCTCTTCCGCCTCCGCGAGGATACGTTTCTCCGGCGTCTCGTCGTCGAGCATGCCGGCAGCGGCCTCGATCATGAGGTCGTCGTGGCCTGCAAGATACGGCGGCAGGCGGAACTGCCGCGTCAACACGACGGTGCGGTTGGCCTGATTATACGGCAGCAGCGCCGCCGCATGGCCGCGCTCGAACACTTCGCGCTTTTGTTGCTGCCATTCGCCGTTGCCACGGCGATATTCGAACTCGACCTCATCCAGTCGATAATGCCGCTCGGAGAGCACGCTGACATTCTTGACGCGGACACGATCGGAGATGGTCATCGAATTCCCTTCGCCGTCACCTTGGCCGTCATGGCGTCGGCTCGCGGCCGTCGAGCCATTTGGCGAAAACGATCGTCTGCGCTTCCGCGTAGCCGATCGATTGATAGAACGCTCCCGCTTTGGCATTTTCCCGCCGCACCAGCAATTGCAGCTTCTCAATGCCGGCTTCGCGAAGCCAGCTCTCGGCCGCATCCATGATGGCGCGGCCAAATCCTTTCGCGCGGCGATCCGGATCGGTGGCGACGTAATAGACCCAGCCGCGATGACCGTCATGGCCGACCATCGCGGTCGCCACGATCGTGTCGTCGGTGCGTCCGATCAGGATCGTCGAATTCGGCCCGCGCCGGGCGAGGGCGATATCGGACGCGGGATCGTTCCACGGCCGCGTCAATCCGCAGGCCTGCCAGAGCGCGATCACGGTGGCGATGTCGGCATCTGTTATCGGAGCGATCGCAAGCGGTGGAACGGATCTGGTCACAGCACCTTGCCGGGGTTCATGATCCCTGCGGGGTCGAGCATCGCCTTGATGCCGCGCATCAGCTCGATCGCGACCTTGTCCTTGACGTCGGGCAGTTCGTCGCGCTTGAGCACGCCAATGCCGTGCTCCGCCGAAATCGATCCGCCCATCCGCAGCACGATCGCGAACACGACCTCGTTGACCTCGTGCCAGCGCGACATGAAGTCGGCGGTGTTGCCGCCGATCGGCTGGCTGACATTGTAGTGGATGTTGCCGTCGCCGAGATGGCCGAACGGCACCGGCCGCGAGCCCGGGATCAGCTTGACCACCGCTGCATTGGCCTCTTCGATGAAGGCGGGCACCGCTGCGACCGGCACCGAAATGTCGTGCTTGATCGAGCCGCCTTCCGGCTTCTGCGCCGCCGACATTTCGTCGCGCAGCTTCCAGAAGCCGGCGCGCTGGGTCAGGTTTGCCGCGATCACGGCGTCGTCGACGATGTCTTCCTCCATCCCCTTGGCGAGGATCGATTCCAGCGCGGCGCGCGCGTCGTCGCGCGAGGAGGACAGTTCCATCAGCACGTACCAGGGATGCTTGCTGGTCAGCGGATCACGGATGTCGATGCCGTGGCGCAGGCTGAAATCGACCGCGATGTCGGCCAGCAGTTCGAAGCTGGTGAGGCTGCCGGCAGCCTCGTTCTGCGCGATCGAGAGCAGCTTGAGCGCCTGCGCCGGCGACTTGAGGCCGACATAGGCGGTCTCCACCGCACGTGGCTTCGGAAACAGTTTCAGCGTCGCAGCCGTGATGATGCCGAGCGTGCCTTCGGCGCCGATGAAGAGATTGCGCAGATCGTAGCCGGTGTTGTCTTTCTTCAGTTTCGACAGTCCGTTCAGGATCCGCCCGTCGGCGAGCACGACTTCCAGCCCGAGCGCCATCTCGCGCGCCACGCCATAGGCCAGCGCTGCGGTGCCGCCGGCATTGGTGGAGAGATTGCCGCCGATGGTGCAACTGCCCTCGGCGCCGAGCGACAGCGGGAACAGCCGATCGACCTCGCTGGCGCGCGCTTGAGCGATCTGCAGCACCACGCCGGCCTCGCAGGTCATCGTGTTCGACGCGGGATCGATCTCGCGGATCTTGTCGAGCCGCCGCAGCGAAACCACGACCTCGCCGTTGTGCGGCGTCTGTCCGCCGACGAGCCCGGTGTTGCCGCCCTGCGGCACCAGCGCGATCTTGTGCTCGCTGGCAAGCTTGCAGATCGCGGACACCTCAGCGGTGGAGCCGGGCCGCAACACCAGCGGCGAGCGGCCGTGAAACAGGTCGCGTTCCTCGGTGACATAGGGCGCGATATCGGCGGCGTCGGTCACCGCATATTTGTCGCCGACGATGGCGCGGAATTTTGCGATCAACTCGGGCGGAAGCGGGGGCACGGAACCCTGAGCGATATTCATTGTCGTCTTCTCTTTCATTCCTGCCCGTTCATTCGCGTCCGACCGCCGCGCGGCGCAGCCGGTCGTTGATGGCTTCGCCCAGGCCTTCGTCCGGAATGGACATCACCGCGATGGTGCGCGCGCCCCTGGCGTCGAGCGCGCGAAGATGGCCGAACAGATTGGTGGCGGCCTCGGTGAGGTCGCCACGCTCGGACAGATTCATCACCATGGCGGCGGCGTCAATTCCCGAAATTGCTCCGAGGCCAAAGGCGAGCAATGCTTCGCCGGGCTCGACGCTTTCGGCATGGAGCCGCACTTTTGCGCGCGGCGCGTAGTGCGAGGCCAGCATGCCGGGCGCCAGCGGTTGCGCGCTGTCGCTGGCGGCATCAGTGGGCGGCAGTTTCAGCGCCCGGCCGAGTACGCGTTCGATCTCGCCGCGCGGCACGCCGCCCGGACGCAGCAGCATCGGTTCGTCGAAACAGCCTACGATCGTGGATTCGACGCCGACATCCACTGCGCCGCCGTCGACGATCAGGTCGATCCGGCCGGCGAGGTCGCTCTGCACATGGGCCGCGGTGGTCGGCGAGACGTGGCCCGAGAGGTTCGCCGACGGCGCCACCACAGGTCCGCCGAACGCCCGCAGGATGTCTCGCGCGACCGGGTGGGAGGGGATCCGGATCGCGACGGTGTCGAGGCCGGCGGTGGCGAGATCGGCCACGGCGCAGTCAGGCGTCTTCGGCAGCACCAGCGTCAGCGGGCCGGGCCAGAACGTCTTGGCCAGCGCCATCGCCGACGCGTCGAAGCGGGCGATCTGCCGTGCGGCGGCGATATCGCCGACATGGGCGATCAGCGGATTGAAGGCCGGCCGGCCCTTGGCCTGGTAGAGCCGGGCAACCGCGGCCGGATTGGCCGCATCGGCGCCGAGGCCATAGACCGTCTCGGTCGGGAACGCCACCAGCCCGCCCTCGGCCAGAATACGCGCCGCCGCCGCCACGGCAGCCTCGCCGGCGGGCAAAATCGGGGTCTTCAGGCCTGCATCCACTATGATTAATTTCCTCAAACCGGTGCCTTGCGGTCACCGAAACCCAAGGCTATAAGCCGCGTTCTTAGTCGGAGTGTGGCTCAGCCCGGTAGAGCACTGCGTTCGGGACGCAGGGGTCGCAGGTTCGAATCCTGCCACTCCGACCATCGTTCTTGCCATTCATTTTACTGGCTTTTTCTGATTGCTGGCGGTTCCCGAGTCAACCGCCGATTCCTCATCCGTGACGGGCATAAACCCGCGTTCTCGCGGCGCGTTGCGCCCGAAGTTTGTCTTCACTCTTGCCCATGAGTGTCAGAAAAAGGGATCACGGCTTGACTGAAAATGTGGGGCTAGTCACGTACGATTGACGATCAGATCAAACCGGACGAAGAATTCTTTGGCGCCGCCGGCAACTTGAAATTCTTCCTGAAGGACAGCTGGTACGGGAACAAATATCCGATTGCGAGTGATAAGTGTGGTGGTCGGAAACATGCCACCGGCTGTTTTCGCTCCGTCAATGGGTTTCCGCAACTCAATATCATAGTAAAGACTTAGTCGTTCGGTCGCGTCCGTAAAAATGTAAACGACCCTATGCCCGCCCCAAAGGATGCGCGTCGTGTGAGGGACGTGAAAGAATTCCGCTTCCGTATTCATGAGCCGGTCGGAAAGACCGAGAAGCATGGTGAATTGATTCAGCAAAGGATATTTGCCGCCCGTCGTTAGAATCTTCATATCAGAAGATACATTGTCTCTAATGATTGGTGGTGCTGCTATGAATTCCTGACCAGTTTGCGCCTCGGGTCGCACCGGCGATTCTGCTAGTCCCGGAACTTCCGCTTCAATCGTTCCGACCTGTTCTGCTGAAACCCGTTGTGTCTGGGGCCGCGCTTTCGTTCGCGCAGAATGTAGGACGGCAGCAAAACTAGCCGCGCCGGATAGATAGTCGCCCAGCACCCCTTCTAGGTCCCCTCTATCAGATTCTTCTACCCGATAAAGTTCCCGACTTCGTATGAGTATTTTTCTAAGAGCCTCAACGCCGCCCTTCGTTGATGAGGGTACAAACTGCTGAACCCGTGGATAGACATTGACGCGCACAAAATCTTTCATGAATTGTGAAAAAAGTTCGTACGCCTTCGATTGGACTTCAAGCAGCGGCGCTATCCCTGCGCTGTTGCGAGCAATGTAGAGCTTGAGGAGCCCGTTGGTCTGCTCAGAAATAATGCTGACGCCATGTGAGATATCGGCAAAAACTACTTCTAGCTCGGGTATGAGATAGTCGTCTCGCAAAATACCTGCAATTCTAAAAAGGATAGAAGCTTCGCTCAGTTCAAGTTCGGCTCCTTTGTATTCCCGGAGAATTTGCGCGGAACTCGGAACGGCAGGAATTTTTAAGACTGAAGTAACGTAGAGCTGTTGCAGCCTCCGGCGCGGCTGGTTGGGCGATACCTGCATCAAATAGCTATCTTCGCCCGAGAAAGTGCCGATGATCGACTTGTCATTGCCCAAATAGTAGTACCTTTGTCGGTCCCCAGTGTACTCGTCTAGGTCACCCAACGGTATGTTTTCTTCGCGCGGGTGAACCAGAATAGTTACGCGCTTCGCGAGTTCGTACCGACCGGCTGCAGCGACCCAAGCCAGAAACGCATTGCTTCTATCTGAGAGCGGGCTCGTGGCCAGCATCTCTGATGATGCCCGCTCCGCGAGGGAAATCAAGATCGTCGCTTGTTCAATGCTCTCGCGGGTCAATGCGTCACGGCCAGCTGTTGGCTGTAAGAATGGGAGATTGGCAAAGCCCCCATATTGATAGTTGCCAGCTGCAGGTAACGGCGCAAGCCCGAAGTAAGATCTCAATCCCATGAGTTCGCCGCCGCCTTGAAGTAAAGCCATCTCTCCCGCAATCGGAACGCCGGTCACGCTAATGTCGGTCACGTTCGCCAGAACTTGGCCATTTGAATCGGCGCTGATTGAGAAGAGCGCTTTGTATCCGCGGTCCTTGAGCGTAACACTGCCTAAAGGTGAGAACGATCTGATCTGCATTGGAAGGGCATCGATCATGCGCTGCATGCTTATCAAATCGTCATTCAAAAAAACTGGCACCGGTAACAGGCCGACATATGGCTTCAAATAGTCCTTTGCTTGCTGAGGCAGAATAGAGTTGCTGCTGTCCAAAGTTGCAGTCAGAGTTGTCCCTACGTCGCCCTCTGGGTCCAGGGCTGTAAAGGTAATGCACTCTTCTCCAATCTTAAGCGTGTCCCGTTCAGCAACGCTCTTCAAAGTTAGTGAGCCGTCCATTGCTCTAGTGATGATTTCCAGTCGAGAACAAACACCAAAATTCGCCATCGCGCCGATGCCGAAGGTGCCAACCACGCCGGCCTTTCGTGCTCTGTCTGAATGTTTTCCGCTCGACCCGGCGTTCCAGAAATTTTGCCTGAGGACAGCTTCGTTCATTCCAACGCCGTTGTCGGAAATTGTGATCTGGTTGCCCACGATCTTGATGTCGATTCGGCCGCCTGTAGCTAATTCGCCGTCCGCGGCAAATCGCTCGCGCACAGCGTCGTAAGCGTTCTGGAGATTTTCCCTAAGCATCGCCAAAGGAGAATCGTATATCTCCTTCGCAAGGATTTGTAGAACGCGCGAAGTCTCAACTTGGAAGATGATGCCTTCTGTCACCGTGCTGCCCTTAATCGTAATTTTCCGACGATTTCATTGACACTTGCATCTGTACTTTTGACTATAAACTGATCGTTCAGGAACTCTTCGAGCTCCGCCAAATTGCCACCATTCAGAATGGCATAGCCGAGCACTACCGCTTCCGCGCTTTCACGCGGAGGTTTCAGCATTTCGATACTTAGTGCGGGGTCGTTCAACTCTTCGAGAGCTTTCAGACACATTCGCCGGGCCAATGGGTTCTGGCCATGCTCCTTCAGCGCGTCGAGAGCCTCCATCCATTCTCCCCGACCGAGATGAGCGTCGGCAGCTTCAAGAGCTAATTCTACGTCCAAGCTGTCGGGTCGTGTGTCGAGCGGTGGCGAAAGTTCAAAATCGACATGCGAGCTGTTGGTATCAACAAAGTGACCCGGCCCCCAAACCGGCATACTGAACTGCAGATTGACCATTTGCCGTTGATGCAGGCGTCCGACCCAGGTCTCATTGTTCAATTCTATTATGTTGTATCCCCGAGGAGCGCCGGGGCTAAGATTTGCGGGACCGGCGCACAAGGTTGCAGCGCTTATTATCGTCATCTTGCGAGCCTTTGGCCCGAGGCGATAACGCTCGTCAAACCACTCAGACCTGTGCTGATGGCCATGAAATCCTAGGGATACCCCACTGTCGATCAGTAGTTGCAGGAAACCTGGATCCAAGTAATCGTCTTGGGACGGGCCGCCTGTGAGATATGATGCCAAGCTGCCGCAAGGAGCCAGCCTGAGCGAGATGGCGATCTCAGTTTTCTGCATGCGTTGGCCAAAGCCGTGGAGTTTATGCGTCCGGCCCGCTGCCAAGGATCATTTTCGTGGCAGCTATTAAGCGCTACGATGCTTAGCTTAAGCGCGGGAAAGTCAAACAAGTCGAATTGGCTCTCCGCATCCAGAGGATAGCTCCGACGACCTTCATAGAATTTCTCGTATAGATCGGAAAAATGAGAAAATCGTGCTTCGTATCCGGGAACGTCGACGATCCGATAAAAGGACATCTCCTGCCAAGACCAGCGCAGTCGGGTGTTTGCCGAAAAATACTCCCGCACTAAGTTTGTCTTTTCGCTCGCCGTTGATGGAAGCGGTACCAAGGCGCTGCTGTCTACTACGCGCTTAAAGGCGACGTCATGATTGCCAGGTAGGATGACAATTCGCTCTCTGTCGCCGCCAAACAGCCGGTCTGCCAACTCGACTAGAAACTCAAGTGACTGCTTGTTCTGCCGTTGCAGCTCCTGCTCAAATTGATTGCCAAGCTCGAGATGTCATCTTGATTAGGTAGGACTTTCGTTGTGGCTGAGTAACGAGAAAACACTGGTTGTTGCGTATACTAGGATCAACCAAAAATTGCAGTTGAGACGTACTTGCTTGTCGTACTGCAGTCAACCTTCGTTTGTGGCCGGAAGCTGCGTACTGGCATACGTTCTCGCGGCGCGATTGGCGCCCGAGGCTTGCCAGAACCTTTTCCCCCGCGAGGAGGGAGCAGGGAATGCCGGGTGCACGCTGCACCCGCGGTCCCGTGTGCAATATGCGCAAAGCAAAAGCGCACACGAGCATACAGGTACAGTCGGAACACTCCGGCATTCCCTGCGCAATGGCTTTACGGCTTATGCCGCGCTCTCTCCGGAGACGAATTCGTCTTGCCTCCGTCACTGCCGGCTTGACGGCTGATCGATCCGGTTGGACCGAATTCGCCACCGACAGCTTGGCACCAGCCACGGGTGTCGAGACCACACGGTTTTGCCGCACGCATTAGGGTCTGTACTCAATAGGGATTCCATCTGAAAATAGTTTGTGATTCAAGCTTCTCAGCGGAAAGGAGGCTTGAATGGCAAAGCAGGTCTACTGGCTCAGCGATGCGGAATGGCGGCGGGTTGAGCCGTTATTGCCACGAGGGCGCAAGGGAGCCCATCGGGTCGATGATCGACGCGTGATCAGCGGCATTGTGCACATGCTGA